>OGXP01000013.1_pt1 | contig 202649 bp, 204 predicted proteins | sample 1576351 | NCBI WGS metagenome assembly OGXP01 (sample SAMEA3541517, study PRJEB24748) | human gut metagenome | biome: human gut; feature: human-associated habitat; material: faeces | place: China | collected 2012
GGTAGATAGGGCAGAGGTGGAAGTGTGGCAACACATGGAGCTGACTGTTACTAATAGGTCGAGGGCATAACCAAAGCGGAGATAGGCACATGTCGTTGGTTAGCATCTGTGTTTTAGATGCTTATCAAAGACGGTACCCGTAAGGGTAGGATGAAAAAGATTCTTTGTATGTAGTTTTGAAGGTATATGTAAACGAGATATAAATAAGAAGAAAATATTTTCCAAACGGAATGAGAGAAGGCAGCGTCTGAAAAGGCGTTGCCTTTTTTTGCGGCAGAGACAAGCTAAAGTCGGGCTTGTCAGGAATATTGATTTAGAAAGAAAAACTTCCAATGTGTATAATATTAAAGTGATATATATTCTATATATTATGAAAAATCATGGTGAAATTCACTATATAAGTATAACTTATAAATAAAGGTTAAAATAAATCAATGCTGAAAATCGTGAGCATTCTCTGAAAGGGTTGACATCAGTTCTGAATTTTTGTAGTATATCAAATAACATTTACTAGTATGGATTGGTAGAAAGAGAGGTCAAAGGACATGGGAAAGATTATAGGAGAAGGTATTACGTTTGATGATGTGCTGTTAGTTCCCGCATATTCAGAGGTAATTCCGAATGAAGTAGATCTGTCAACATATTTGACTAAAAAGATAAGACTTAATATTCCGATGATGAGCGCCGGAATGGATACGGTTACAGAACACCGTATGGCGATTGCAATGGCTCGTCAGGGCGGCATCGGTATTATTCATAAAAATATGTCGATTGAAGCTCAGGCGGAAGAGGTGGACAAGGTAAAAAGATCTGAAAACGGGGTTATTACAGATCCGTTTTATCTGTCACCGGAGAATACTTTGGAAGACGCTAATAATTTAATGGCAAAATTCCGTATTTCAGGAGTTCCGATAACAGAAGGGCGTAAACTTGTCGGTATTATTACGAATCGTGATTTAAAATTTGAAGAGGATTTTTCTAAAAAAATTAAAGAATCTATGACTTCTGAAGGATTGATTACAGCAAAAGAAGGAATTACTCTTGAAGAAGCAAAGAGAGTTCTTGCAAAGGCAAGAAAAGAAAAACTTCCGATTGTGGATGATGAGGGAAATCTGACAGGATTGATCACAATCAAAGATATTGAGAAACAGATCAAGTATCCGTTGTCTGCAAAAGATTCGCAGGGACGCCTTCTCTGTGGAGCGGCAATCGGAATTACAGCAAATTGTCTTGAGCGAGTAGATGCTCTGGTAAAGGCAAAAGTAGATGTTATCGTTATGGATTCTGCGCATGGTCATTCTGCAAATGTTCTTCGTACTGTTCGTATGGTGAAGGAAAAATATCCGGATCTTCAGGTAATTGCCGGTAATGTGGCGACAGGAGAAGCTGCGAAAGCATTAATTGAAGCCGGAGTTGATGCGGTGAAAGTCGGTATCGGACCGGGATCTATCTGTACGACTCGTGTTGTTGCCGGAATCGGTGTGCCGCAGATTACTGCGGTAATGGACTGCTATAATGTTGCAAAAGAATACGGTGTGCCGATTATTGCAGACGGAGGCATCAAATATTCAGGAGACATGACGAAAGCAATCGCCGCAGGAGCAAACGTATGTATGATGGGAAGTATTTTTGCGGGATGTGATGAAAGTCCGGGAACATTTGAACTTTATCAGGGAAGAAAATATAAAGTATACCGTGGAATGGGTTCAATCGCTGCTATGGAAAACGGAAGCAAAGACCGTTATTTCCAGGAAAATGCAAAGAAGCTCGTTCCGGAAGGTGTAGAAGGCCGTGTAGCTTATAAGGGAACGGTTGAGGATACTGTATTCCAGCTTATGGGAGGACTTCGTTCGGGTATGGGATATTGCGGAACACATACGATCGAAGAACTTAAATCAAACGGAAGATTTATTAAGATTTCAGCAGCATCTCTTAAAGAAAGTCATCCGCATGATATTCATATCACAAAAGAAGCGCCAAACTATAGCGTAGACGAATAAAGAAAATCAGCATCATTACATAACAGAAAAACGGTTTGTGTGACGATGGGAATCAAAGTAAATAGAAAACGTGATCAAATAAATGCCTGTTGAATTTCTGACAGGCATTTGTTTTTATAACGGCGACGAGCCAAAGTCCGGGCTTGTCCAAGACTTTGTCACCGCTTATAATCCCGGAATGTGCTTTTTGTCACTTTCGGGGATTCATCATATCAGCAGACCAAAATGCGAAAGATACATAGAACAGAGGCAAAGAAATGAGTCTTTATAAAAAAAACAGAAGAAAAGTATCGAAAAACAGAAAAAATGCATCGGGACATAATACTGGAAGATCAAGTACAAAGAAAAGCCGTTCTGTAAAATCGAATTCGTTAAAGCAGAAGATGAAAAAGAAAAGAATCAGAATAACGGCAGTTGCAGGACTCGCAGTGCTTCTTATTCTGACGATTATTTTAGTTGTGCGCTCCTGTATCGGAGAGAGAAATCAGTTTGTAGAAACAGATGCTTCACAGCCGGATATTGATGTACAGCTTTTGGATGTAAATCCCTATTCAAGGCCCGGAATCGAGAGCGAAGGAGTAAAAGGCGTTGTTATTCATTATACTGCAAATCCGGGAAGTACGGCTCAGGATAACAGAGATTATTTTAATGGCCTTCAATATTCCGGGCAGACGGAAGCAAGCAGTAATTTTATTGTAGGATTGGATGGAGAGATCATACAATGTGTACCGACATGGGAGATCGCTTATGCATCGAATGAGCGAAATGCAGATACAGTATCGATTGAAGTCTGTCACCCTGATGAAACAGGAAAGTTTACTGATGCGACATACCGTTCTCTTGTACAGCTTACAGCATGGCTTTGTGTCAAATTTGATTTGAAAGAAGATCAGATTATTCGCCATTACGATGTTACAGGAAAAAATTGTCCGAAATATTTTGTAGAAAACGAAGATGCATGGGAAATGTTTAAAGATAATGTGTGGGACGCGGTTCAAAAGAAATAGATGATCCGCTTGTTTGGAAAATTATATTGAGGACAGTTTCTTTGATTTTCGGAAAATTTGCGCAGACTGTATTTGTAAAATCCCTTGTCATGTTTCTATGGAATTGATATAATGTGTTAGATTTGTTAGTTTGAGTGAAATGTGGAGGGTAAAGATGAACGATCTGGAAATGTATCGTGAACAGCTTGCGATGTGTGATGATAAGCTTATAGATGCGCTTGTAGAGCGAAATGGAATCATCGAAAAGATAATGTCATATAAAGAAACATACGGGATGCCGATTTTGCAGCCTGCGCAAGAGGAAAAGCAGGAAAAAAGGTTGGAAGAAAAGTTACAGGGAAATAAATATCAGGAAGAAATCCATGATGTATTCCAGAGGATTTTGCGGAACAGCAAAAGAATTCAGGCAAGAAAGCTGTTTCCATATAATATTGTATTAATCGGGTTTATGGGAGCGGGAAAGTCTACGATTTCAGATTATCTCAGCACGATGTTTGATATGAAACTTGTGGAGATGGATCAGGAAATTGCCGAGAGGGAGGAAATGAGCATTCCGGATATTTTCGCAACATATGGGGAAGAATATTTCCGCAATCTTGAGACGGAATTATTAAAGGAACTTCAGACAGGCAGAAATTGTATTATTTCTTGTGGGGGCGGAGTAGCGCTTCGCAGTGAAAATGTCGTTGAAATGAAGAAAAACGGAAAGGTCGTTTTATTGACTGCCAGCCCGGAAACAATTTATGAACGCGTAAAAGACAGTAATGACCGCCCGCTTTTAAAAGAAAATAAAAGTGTGGAGTTTATTGCACAGTTGATGGAAAAAAGAAAAGAGAAGTATGAAGATGCGGCAGATGTTGTGATTCGCACGGATGGAAAAACGATATTGCAGATCTGCGAAGAACTGATTACAAGACTGATGGAGTTGGAAGAGAAATAATGTTTGAAAGATTTTTCCCGGATGAATATGTGGTATCTACATATGTAATCCCATTTGAAAGATTGTATGAAGAGGGATATCGAGGAGTAATTTTTGATATAGATAATACTCTTGTGCCTCACGGTGCACCGGCAGATGACAGAGCAAAAAAACTGTTTCGGAGATTGAAAGAGATTGGATTTTCCTCCTGTCTCATTTCTAATAATCAAGAAGAACGAGTAAAAATGTTCAATCAGGAGATTCGGACAAATTATATTTATAATGCGCATAAACCTTCAACGAAAAATTATGAGAAAGCGATGAAGATTATGGGAACTGATAAAACAAATACATTTTTTGTCGGAGATCAACTGTTTACAGATGTCTGGGGAGCGAAAAGAACAGGAATACATAATATTCTTGTGAGGCCGATCGATCCAAAAGAAGAGATTCAGATTGTTCTTAAGAGGTATCTTGAGAAGATCGTTCTTCATTTCTATAAAAAAAGATTGAAAAATGAAAGAAATTAGTATAGAATTATTAAATGGAGTGCTAAAATAGTGAACGATTTTGAAGGAGGAAGATAAATGATTTCAGCAGGAGATTTTAAGAACGGAATTACTGTGGAAATTGATGGAAATATTTACCAGATTTTGGAGTTCCAGCATGTAAAACCGGGAAAAGGTGCAGCTTTCGTAAGAACAAAATTAAAAAATATTATCAGTGGCGGTGCGGTAGAGAGAACATTCCGTCCGACAGAGAAATTCCCGAAAGCTCATATTGACAGAAAGGACATGCAGTATCTGTATCAGGACGGTGATTTGTACAACTTTATGGATGTTGAGACATATGATCAGATCGCTTTGAATGCGGATGTCGTAGGAGATGCTTTGAAATTTGTGAAAGAGAATGAGACAGTTAAGATCTGCTCACATAACGGAAATGTATTTTCTGTTGAACCGCCGCTTTTTGTCGAGCTGGAGATTACAGAAACAGAGCCGGGATTTAAGGGCGATACTGCACAGGGAGCAACGAAACCGGCTGTTGTAGAAACAGGCGCTACGGTTATGGTTCCGCTTTTTGTTGAGCAGGGAGATGTTCTGAAGATTGATACTCGTACAGGAGAGTATTTGTCAAGAGTTTAATCAAAGCGATATTTTAGATTTTGTGTCTATATAGTGTTTTGAAATTATATAAAAAGATTCCGTCTGAGGGCGGAATCTTTTTTGTGCAATATTACATGTTGCATTTTCTTTTTTGATTCTCTATAATCAAGAGCACATAATATTTTTCAAATTATCAATGTATTTCAAGGTACAGTTCGTACCGGATTTCTCATTTAATTCAAATTGAACCGCATAAAAAGGAAGGAGTTATATGACTTATATTGAATTTGCAGATGCGGTAGAAAAGATGATGAACAAAAAGATGAAAGGGGGCGTTCGTGCAAGCTTATATACGGCAATGAAAAATAATGGGAAAGAGAGAACGGGTATTTTGATTGAAATGCCCGGGATCAATATTTCTCCGACAATCTATCTAGAAGAGTATTACGAAAGCTATGTGGCGGGTAGAAAGATAGAACAGATTGTAGATGACATCAAGCAGCTTTATGAAGAAATAAAACAGGAAAAACCGTGGGATTGTGAATCTTTTCGGGATTATGAAGGGGTCAGAAACCGGATTGTATTTAAAGTGATCAACACGGCAAAAAATCGAAAATTTTTAAGAACCGTTCCCCATTTAGCGTTTCTTGATCTGTCTATTGTTTTTTATGTTCTTGTTGATGTGTCTGAAGAAGGAACAGCGGCAATGGTTGTTAACAGCAGCCATGCAGACAGTTGGAAGGTGCAGGCAGAAACATTGTGGGAAGACGCGGTGAAAAATGTAAAAAATCTGCTTCCGGCAGAATTTGTTACGATGAACCATGCATTAAAATCTCTTTTAGGGGATGTGGAATATGAAGAGGGAGATCTTCTTTTAGAAAAGAAAAAAGACTATGATCAGATGTATGTTTTATCAAATAAATTCAGAAATTATGGAGCGGCATGTATTGCTTATCCTAACGTGCTCGAAATGATCGGTCAGATTTTAAAGAAAGATTATTATATTTTGCCAAGCAGTGTTCATGAAGTGATCATTGTGCCATATTCAGAAATCTATGTATGCAGTAAGTTGGATGAGATGGTAAGAGAAATCAACAGTACACAGGTTGAAGAGGAAGATGTATTAAGTAATCATGTGTATTTGTATGACAGAGTTTCCGGTAAGCTTCGTGTCGGATCATCTGTACAGACAGGGAGGATGATGGCATGAGACGATGGATGAAAGTTGTATTTTGTTTTCTTTTTGGAATCATTTTTACGAACATGTTCACTATGGATCAGGCAGTCGCAGATGAAAGCTTTGGAAAAAGAGAAATCTCAGCAGAATCATCCGTATTGACGCAGAAAAAACAAGCAGTGTTAGATATGGAAACAATGACATTTTCGTTGGAATCAGAGGCAGATGAAGACGGAGATACGATATCGAAAGGTATGATACTGACAACTGCGGGAATCACATCGGATACATATCCGGCAGTTTTGACAAAATCGGATGAGATGTTCAAAAAAGCGGCGGCAATTTCAGAAAGATCAAAAGTAGAATTGACAGTAGGAGAAGAGATTTATTATGGCAATTACAGCACTAATTATTTTGATGTAAACGGAAAACCTGCATACTGTCTTGAACCGCTGAAAGATACTCCAAATTCAGGTTCGTATGAAACGCAGGCATTAACCGGCGGAGCTGTAAGAAAAGGATTGTATTATGCATATGGCGGTCCAGGATATGAATTGTATAGGGCAAAATATGGTGCGATCGGCATTGGAGAAAATTATTCTGTAAATGACGAATACTGTATGAGTCATTGCATTTTGTCGTATCTTTATATGGGAACGGAGGAAGCGTTTCTAGGATTAGATCAGCAGGTAATTGAAAATTTAAAACAGAAGGCAAAAAATATAGAAAGTATGCCGGATCCGCCGGAATCATTTTACGCGTTTTTGTTTAACTTAAATTCAGCCGGACAGACAATGGGAGGAAGTGGAAAAGACAGAGTCGGATCTATTGAGATTTATAAATATTCCGATCATCCGGAATGGATAGAAGGAAACAGATGCTATTCTCTTGCAGGAGCGGTGTTTGGTATCTATGAAAGCGGAAAAGACAAACTATTATGGGAATTGACTACAGACGAATCAGGTTATGCAAAAAAAGAAAATATTCCGATCGGAAATTATGATATCAGGGAATTAAAAGCTCCGGCCGGACATGTTATACAATTTAAGCCGCAATCTATCCGAATAGATGAAAACAAAGTATGTACATATAAGTGCACAGATCAGGCGCAGTATTATCCGATAGATCTGATTTTACAGAAAAAAGATAAAGAAACAGATCAATCAGAAGCTCAAGGAGCGGCAACATTGGAAGACGCTCAATTTTCTATTAAGTATTATTCCGGATATTATGAAAAAAATCCGGCAGATTCAGGAGTAACACCGGTCAGAGAATGGATTATGAAAACGGATTCAGAAGGAAGAATAAGAATGAAAGAAGAACAAAAAGTCAGTGGAGATCCGTTTTATAAAAACACGGAAGGAGAAGTTGTTCTTCCGCTTGGAACTGTTACATTTCAGGAAATAAAAGCTCCTGAAGGATATTTGCTCAACAATGAAATTTTTATAGAAACGGTTAGGGAAGAAGGCACAGGACAGACAGATACAATTTTTCAATGTCCTACAATACCTGATCAGATCATCAGAGGTAATCTGCAGATTGTAAAATTTCGTGAAGATAAAGAGGAAGAATCAGAGCAGGGCGAACAAAAAGTACCTTTGGAGGGAATTGTTTTTACAATCACATCAAAAACAACAGGTTGGCAGTGTGAAATTGTAACAGATGAAAACGGATATGCGTCAACATTCCGACAAGGAGAAGAACAGCAGAAAGGAGGTCTTGTATATGATACATATATTGTGAGCGAAAAAAAGGCGCCGGAAGGGTTGACTCCGGTAGGAGATTTTGAGATTACAATAGAAGAAGATGCGAAAACGCTATATTACATATTAGAAAATAAGAAAATATTTTCTCCGGTAAAGCTCGTGAAAAAAGATAGCGAGACAGAAAAAATAATTCCTGTTGCAGGAGCGGTGTTTCGGCTTTTGGACAAAGATAAAAAACCGATTACGATGACGACACATTACCCGAATGAATCAGTTTACGATCTGTTTAAAACAGACGAAAACGGAAGTTTTGTTTTGCCTGAGAAACTTCCTGCCGGAAATTATTATTTTCAGGAGGTGGAAGCGCCGCAAGGTTATCTTATAGAAGATGGATTAATTCCATTTACAATTATAGAAAATCATGACTGGGAGAAACCTTTTATTGTTGAGTCGAAAGACAGACCGGCGAAAGGGCGCATTTATATTCAAAAAAATGATTCTGTAACAGGAAAAGGAATTTCAGGAGTAAAATTTGAGATAAAGGCAGCAGAAGATATTTGTACTCCTGACGGAACTGTTCGTGTGGAAAAAGGAACAGTAGTCGGATCATTAGTGACAGACCAAAGCGGGAAAGCATGGTCGGAAGAATTGTATCTTGGAACGTATGAGATCACAGAGACAAAGCAGGCAGAAGGTTATATTTTGCCGGAAAAGAGCGTTGAGATCGAATTAGAGTACGAAGGTCAGGACGTACCGGTTGTGACAAAAGAGACGGAAATATTAAATAAGCCTACGTCTGTAGTTATCCGAAAATCAGATGGGGAAACAAAGAAAGCACTTTCTGGTGTGAAATTTGAACTGCGGGAAAAAATATCGGAAATAAACGAAGAATCCGATGCAGAAGAGGAAGATCCCAGTGAAGAGAACACAACGTATATTACAGATGAAAATGGAGAAATACATCTTTCTTATCTGCGTCCGGGAGTCTACTGTCTTTATGAGTCTGAACCTTTGACAGGATATATAAAAAATGAAGAAGTGTGGGAGTTTCAGATCAGGGAAGACGGAACAGTAGAAGGAGAACAGGAAAAAATTCTGGAGATTGAAAATCATCATACACGGATCACGGATACACACGCCGTTTGGAAAGAAAGCAAGGCAAAAGAAATTATTGCAGGAGAGGAACATATTATCTGCGATACAGTCAATTTTAAATATATGGAAGCAAATGCATCTTATACGATGAAAGGCATATTGATGGATGCAGATACAGGAAAAGAACTGCTTCAGGACGGGAAACCGGTAACATCAGAAAAAACATTTAAAGGGAAAGACGCAAAAGACGGGATTACAATGGAATTTGATGTTGATTCAAGAAAATTTCCGGGGAAAAGAATTGTAGTTTTTGAAGTATTGTATCTCGGTGATTGTTTGATTGATGCACATCGAGATCTGAGAAATCAGGAACAGACAGTATCTATTTTGAAAAAAGAAGAAGTTACGGTAAAAACCGGAGATAATAAGGTATATATGAAGCAAACGATTTTGATTATGTCGGCGTCTGTCTGTATTTTATATGCTACTTGGAAACGAAAAAAACGAAGACATTAAAAACGACCGATCAAGGATGCAGCAGCTGAATTGTTCTATTTGAGAAATTGCTTTAGAAATTTATTTAAAGATTGCTTATTAGAATTATTAAAATTAGTGTTTAGAGCTTGCTCAAAATTACTGGGCTTAAAATTACTGTTTAGAATTTGCTCAAAATCAGTAGTAATATAAAGCGGTTAGTGTTATAATATTGAGAAAGTAAAGACTGTTTTTCAGAACAGAGAAAGGACGTAGATTATGAGCAAAGTAGAAGAATTTATCGCCGAGACAAAACTGAATGATCTGCTGCACAAAAAAGAGGCGGAAAGTCAGAAAAATAAAGTGATCTGGGTATTGGCAATTATTGGAGCAGTGGCAGCAGTTGCAGGAATCGCTTACGCAGTGTATCGTTTCTTTACACCGGATTATTTGGAAGAGTTTGAAGATGATTTTGACGATGACTTCGATGATTATTTCAGCGAAGACGATCAGGTGTAAGAAACTGTTTGCAAAAGTAAAACAGAATATACAGGCAGAGTGTGGATGAAACTGCACCCTGCCTGTTTTGCAGTTGAAAAGGTGTCTGCTTTGCAATGATATATGGATGAAGGATTGACATAAAAGTTAACAGAAAAATTGATAAAAGAGTAAGAGTTAATGCGGTAATTTTCTGCTGTGTTAAAAAGAAAAATTATTATGAAAGGAAAAGCTTATGAAGAAAGGGCAGATTTTTGAAGGAATAATTGAAAGAGTAGATTTTCCGAATAAAGGACTTGTGAAAGTTGAAGAAGAAGGTAAAGATGCCAGATATGTGACTGTAAAAAATGCAGTACCGGGGCAAAAAGTGCGATTCATTATAAATAAATTTAAAAAAGGGAATGCAGAAGGCAGGCTGTTAGAAGTTCTGGAAAATTCCTCTCTTGAAACGAGGAAACCTGTATGCAGTATTTTTCCGGCATGCGGCGGATGCATGTATCAGACAATGCCGTATGAAGAACAGATGAAAATGAAAGAAGGACAGATCCGAAGAATTATGGATGAAGCTGTGGACGGCGAGTATTTGTTTGAAGGTGTGAAGGCAAGTCCGAAAGAATTTGCATATAGAAATAAGATGGAATTCTCATTCGGAGATGAATATAAAGATGGTCCTTTGTCGCTCGGACTTCATAAAAAAGGAAGTACTTATGATGTGCTGACCGCATCCGACTGTAAACTCGTGCATAAAGATATGAATAAAATTCTCGTGTGCGTATTAGAGTATTTTAAAGAGCGGAAAGTCAGTTATTATAAAAAGATGCAGCATGTCGGATATTTAAGACATTTACTTTTAAGACGGGGAGATACGACAGGAGAGATCCTTGTCAATCTTGTCACAACAACGCAGGAAGAACATGACTTATCAGAACTGACAGAACAGCTTTTACAGCTTCCGCTTGAAGGGAAAATCGTAGGTATTCTTCATATTTTGAATGATTCTTTGTCAGATGTTGTAAAAAGCGATGAGACGAGGGTTTTATATGGACAGGATTTCTTTTATGAAAAACTGCTCGGATTACAATTTAAGATCACACCGTTCTCCTTCTTTCAGCCAAATACAAAGGGGGCGGAAGTGCTTTATGAAACAGTGCGCGAATACATAGGCGATATCCATGATCTGACGGTGTTTGATCTGTTCAGCGGAACAGGCACGATCAGTCAGGTGCTTGCTCCTGTGGCAAAAAAAGTGATTGGCGTAGAAATTGTAGAAGAAGCAGTGGAAGCGGCAAAAGAGAATGCAGAAAGGAACGGACTTTCTAATTGTGAGTTTATTGCCGGGGATGTGTTTGAAGTGCTTGATGATATAAAGGAGAAACCGGATGTGATCATATTAGATCCGCCAAGAGATGGAATCCATCCGAAGGCATTACCGAAGATCTTGGATTATGGAGTGGATCGTATCGTATATATTTCATGTAAAATGACAAGCTTGGCGCGGGATTTAGAGTTGATACAGCAGAGAGGGTATACGGTTGAAAAAATGACGGCAGTGGATCAATTTTGTGAGACTGTGCATGTTGAGACGGTTTGTTTGATGTCAAGGGTCGAAGGAAAATAGCCGCGAAAGCTTAAGTATACTGCGGTTTTCTGGCAATCGGGCAAATTTGGCATCGGGCAGACCAAACGCTTCTCGGTAACTTATCCAAGGGCAATCCGGCTCAAAAAGTGTGAGAGTTGAGTTGCCAAGTTAGATGTCAATATGTTGAGTTGCCGAGTTAGATGTCGGGGAGTTGTGGCTGCGAGATAGATGTCAGGAAAGATAGGAGGAAGCGTTATGGCTTTTGATTATAAAAAAGAGTATAAGGAATTCTACATGCCGAAGAATAAGCCCGGTATCATCACGGTTCCGAGCATGAATTATATTGCGGTTCGTGGACACGGTGATCCGAATGCGGAGGATGGGGAATATAAGCAGTCTATCGGGCTGCTCTATGGTATCGCCTTCACGATCAAGATGAGCAAAAAGGGAGATCACCAGATTGATGGTTATTTCGATTATGTAGTCCCTCCGCTGGAAGGATTCTGGTGGCAGGATGGTGTCGCCGGGATCGACTATGCTCACAAAGAAAACTTCGAGTGGATCTCCGTCATTCGTCTGCCAGATTTCGTTACAAAGGTTGATTTTGACTGGGCGATTGAGGAAGCTACCAAGAAGAAAAAGACAGACTTTTCAAAGGTCGAATTTCTGACCTATGATGAGGGCTTGTGCGTTCAGTGCATGCACATCGGTTCTTATGACGATGAGCCTGCCACTGTCGCACTTATGCACGAATACATGGAGCAGCAGGGCTATGTTCTGGATATTACAGAGCAGCGTTTGCATCATGAAATTTATCTGAGTGATGCCAGAAAGGTTGCACCGGAAAAGCTAAAAACAGTGATCAGACATCCGATAAGGGAGAGGTAGGATTATGGCATCAAGCAAAGAATACTTGGATTTCATATTGGAGCAGTTGTCAGAACTGGACGATATATCATACCGGGCAATGATGGGAGAATACATCTTCTATTATCGCGGCAAGATCATCGGCGGCATTTACGATGACCGCTTTCTTGTGAAGCCTACAAAGTCCGCTGTGGCAATGATGCCGAATGCAGACATGGAACTGCCATATGAAGGGGCGAAGGAAATGCTGCTCGTAGATGATGTTGACAATAAGGAGTTCCTTACAGAACTGCTTGAAGCGATGTATTCGGAACTACCTGCGCCGAAGAAAAAATAAAGAAAATACACCAAGGCTCCCACATTGCCGGCACCAACAGGCGGCCATATATTAAAGGGAATAACAGATCATTATTTCGGAGGTTGACGCAGTATGAATTATAAGGTGATCGATAAAGAAACTTACTATAGAAAAGGCGTGTTCCGTCATTTCACAGAAGATTGTGCGTGTTCGACTTCCATGACAGCGAGGATTGATGTTACCGATCTTGTTCATCATTCCAAAGAGATCGGGACAAAGTTTTACATCAACTTTCTTTTTATCCTGTCAAAGGTTCTGAATTCCCGCGAGGATTACAGGATGGGGTATCTTAGGGAAACGGACGAACTGATCTGTTATGATGTGATCAATCCCATACAGTATATCTTTCATGATGATACAGAAACCTTCACGCTTGTCTATACAGAATACGATGAAGATTATGAGAAATTCTACGCAGAAGCTCTGCGTGATGCTGAAGAGGCAAAAAAGACCAGAGAATATGGTTTTGATATTATGAATCATCCCAACTGGTTTGATGCGTCATGTATACCGTGGCTGTCTTATGATGCCATGCATCTTGAACTGCCCGATGTTCATATGTTTTTTGCGCCTGTCATCAACTGGGGAAAATACAGGGAGGAAAACGGCAGACTTGTGATGCCTGTGACTGTCCGTCTAAATCATGCGATTGCTGATGGTTATCTGGTGGCAAATGTATTTAGGCTCTTGGAGCAGGAAATCACGTTATTTGTAAAGAGATGATTGAGAAAAAGGTATAGGAACTTGCCACAAGGCTCCCAAACTGCCATCATCGGTAGTAAGGGAGCCTTTTTATGATTCTATGTCGATTGTAATGCCGGACTTGAATTCCACGGTGAAGCGGTCGGCGAAGACGGTGATCTTCTCGATGAGCTTTTTGACCAGCGCTTCATCAAAATGTGTTATGTCGGTTTTCTGTTCGGAGATGAAGTCCTGCAGCTCCTTGATCCGGTTCATGGCTTCTTCCCGGTGGTGGCTGTCGAGCTCGGATTGTTCCTTCTGGTCGCGTAGCCGGAAAATCTCATCGGCGATGGCGTCATAGTCCTGCTTGTTGTTTGCCTTCTTGATGAGCTCTTTTTGAAGTTCTTCAAGCCTTGCCTGAATGCTGTCCGGTGAGAGGGTGTCAGCGTTGACCACGGCCTTGGCGATGTTCTGCTGTAAGGTTTTAAGAAATACGTCCCGCTCGGTAAGAATCTGATGGAAGGCCTTGACCGTGACTTCCTGCAGCAGGAGCTCGTTAACCGTCCGGTTGGTGCAGTTCTTTTCAGCGGAGGTAGGCTCCAAGCGACTGATACAGCGCCAGACAATGGACTTGCAGCCGTGGTTGTTCCAGTGGACGCGCCTGTAAAGTTCTCCGCAGTCTCCGCAGAAAACCATCTGCGCAAAGCAGTGATTGCAGGAGAAGCTGCGTTTCTTGCCTGTCGGGCTGACGTGGACTACCCGGCGACGGACAAGCTCCGCCTGTACCTGCATGAAGAGTTCTTTCGGAATGATCGCTTCGTGGTCGCCCTCGACGTAGTATTGAGGAACGGTGCCGTTGTTTTTTATCCGCTTCTTCGTCAGGAAGTCTGTGGTATAGGTCTTTTGCAGGAGTGCGTCACCCATGTATTTCTCGTTGCGGAGAATCTTGTTGATGGTGCTGGTGTGCCATTTTGTCTTGCCAGCGCCGGTAAGGATGCCATCAGCCATAAGCCCGTAGGCGATCTTATCCATGCTGGAGCCTTCGAGGTATTCCCGGTAGATGCGCTTTACGATTTCTGCCTGCTCCGGGTCAATGATCAGGTGCCCGTTGTCATCCTTGGTGTATCCGAGGAAGCGATTGTGATTGACCTGAACCTTACCTTGCTGGTAGCGGTATTGAAGTCCCAGCTTGATGTTCTGGCTCATTGACTGGCTTTCCTGCTGGGCAAGGCTCGCCATGATCGTGATCAGCACCTCGCCTTTAGCGTCCAGCGTGTTGATGGCTTCCTTCTCAAAATAAACTGGTATGTTCTTATCCTTCAGCTGCCGGATGTATTGCAGGCAGTCGAGAGTGTTGCGGGCAAATCGACTGATGGACTTAGTGATGACCATGTCGATATTTCCGGCCATGCACTCGTCGATCATACGATTGAATTCGTCACGTTTTTTCGTGTTGGTGCCGGAGATACCGTCGTCTGCAAATATGCCCGCCAGCTCCCATTCCGGATTCTTTTGAATGTACTCGGTGTAGTGCGTGACCTGAGCCTCGTAGCTTGTTTCCTGTTCTTCGGAATCTGTGCTGACGCGGCAGTAGGCTGCAACACGGAGCTTTTTCTGCGCTGATTGTTTTACTGTATTTCCGACCTGTCGTCTGGCCGGAATCACCATAACATTTCCCATTAGCTTACCTCGCTTTCAATGAGGCTGTAGAGGTATTCTGCTTGCAGCCTCGGATCTTCATAGTGTTGCTCTGCCGCAGCCATGCGAAAGCCGGTAGGAGACGCTGCGGGTTTTACACTCTTTTTCCTGTTCAGCCTGCCAAGTTTCCCGGCGCGTTCAAATCGGATGGCGGCAGCTTTATCGTAGGTTTCCTGATCAATGATAGCCGGGTAAAAGTCGTCTCCGAGGTAGTGCCTGTTTTCCATCAGGCGCTTTGCCGTGCCGTGATAGGTTTCAATGCCAGCAGCGGCAGCAGCCTTGGCCAGTGCCATCCCGGAGAGGTAATTCTCATAGAGCTTTCGTATTTTATTGGCTTCATCCTCTTTAATCGTGGCGCAGCCGTTTTCAATGCTGTAGCCGTAGGGTGTATGTCCCATGTATTCACATCCTTTCTCGAAGCGTCAGACCGCATTTCAGTTCAAAGCGCACTTCATTTCTGGAGCGGACAATGATGCGGTTCACATATTCATTAAACAGGTCATCATCGAATTCCTGAAGTATTCCACCTTTTTCTGTAAAGTGCAGAAGCGCTGTGGCTGCTGTGACCTTTGTTACATCTCCGGAAACAGCGTTTTTTAAGGCGTTGATCTCATCCCGGAAACTGTCTGCCTGAGAAAGCAGCTCGTTCGTTTCTTTGTTAAAAAGGATCGGGTCGATGATGCCCTGTGTCATGAGCTTTGTCAGCGTCTCGCGCTTTTCTGTGTTCTGCGCCAGTAGGGTCTGTATTTCCTGAATGCGCCGAAGCGAGTCATCAGACGAAGTGTTTTTCAATGCGTCCACATATGGTTTTAGGATGATCCTGTGCGCATAGACCAGCTTGTTCATCATGGTGACGAAAGCCTGCTTCAGATCATCGTCTTTTACAAAAAGCATGTGGCATTTATCTTTATCCTTGATGTGGGTACTGCAGCACCATGCGGTGTATTTGTATCCGGTGCAGCTGTGTATCCGGCGCTTAAAGGTATCGCCGCACTCGCCGCAGATGATCTTCCCGGAGAAGGTGTAGCGATTCTGGTATTTGTCGCTCCCTTTGACGACACCTTTTTCCGTTGCCCGCTGGTGAATAAAAGCGTGAGCAGCTTCAAAGTCCTCCCGGCTGATGATTGCCTCGTGATGATCCTTGACCATGTACTGTGTCTGCTCGCCGTGATTGTTGTGCCGGACAAAGCGTGAATCCGAGTACGTTTTCTGGAAAAGGCAGTCGCCGACATACTTCTCATTGGAGAGCATCCCGCGAATGGTTGTGGCTGTCCAGCGTCCGTTTCGCTTGGTAGGAATGCCGCGCCGGTTCAGGTCATCCGCGATGGCGTGGGTGCCTTTGCCGGAGAGCAGCGCTGCGAAGATTTCTTTTACCACAGCCGCCTGCTCCGGATTAATTACCATCTGCTCGCCATCCCAATCGTAGCCGTAGGGTGGGTAGCTGACTTTATAGGTGCCGCTCTCAAAGCGTTTCTGGATTGACCACTTGCTGTTTTCTGATATGGAAACAGACTCGCCTTCGGCCATGCTGGAGAGAATTGCCAGAAACAGCTCGCTCTCCATTGAGCCGGTGTTGATATTTTCCTTCTCGAAATAAATCGGAATGTGCAGGGCGAGCAGTTTTCTTACCAGTTCTAAGCAGTCCGTTGTGTTCCGGCTGAAGCGGCTGATGGATTTTGTGATAACAAAGTCCACTTTACCGGCCTTGCAGTCGTCAATGAGTCGTAGGAGCTCCGGGCGCTTGTCCTTCTTGGTGCCAGTAATGCCTTCGTCGTAATAGAGTCCAGCGAACTCCCAGTCATCACGAGATGTGATGTAATTTTCGTAGTGGGTTTTCTGTGCCTCAAGGCTTTCAAGCTGGGCATCGGAATCCGTAGAGACGCGGCAGTAGGCGGCTACCCTGATCTTCTTGAGTTTAACTTTCGAGCTCGCTGTTTCTGCGATTTTCGTGACTTTTTTCAAGGGAAGTCCCTCCTTTCCGTACGTCTATACATCACTCTAAAGCGACTACATATCAAGGGATTTTCGGCATTATTTCCGCGAACAAGGGAGAGAAAGTTTCGCGATTGATGGCGGTTAATTTGTTAAATTCAGCCACAGAAATGAGGCCGTCATCGAGCATCTTCTTTGCGATTGTCTGTGCTCTGCGGTAGTCCAGATCGCCCTGAATCCGCTCCTGCGTGAAATATCCAGATTGAACATTTGTGATTTCGTCTGTCATAACATATCCACCTCCAGTTTCCACTGGAGATGAACTGCCTTTTTGAGCGGAGGAAAATAAAAAAAGCCTGCGGGCATTCCGAAGAACACTCGCAGGCATAGCAGATTGGATATTCAGTTATTTCACTCTGATCTTCCAGCCGGTCAGAATAAGGTTGACGTTTTTGATGAGCGTCGGGTTGAGCTTCTGGATCGCCGAAACCGTGGTGCTGTATTTCTTAGCAATTCCGGAGAGGGTATCACCGCTTTTTACGGTGTAGTAGACAGGAGTAGATTCCTGCTTTTTCACCAGAGCATTGACCTTTGCCTGCACAGCAGAATAATCATACCCGGCAGCGGTGAGGCGTTCTTTGCGGTCAGTTCCGTTTCCCCATTTGCCGTCCAGCACCTCCTGCGCCAGCTCATCTACGGTCTTTGCCGGAGTGACCGGAGCAGGAGTGGCAGGCTTGCTGTCATCGGACACAGCCTTTGTAAAGCCGTTGAAGCCGCCGTTCTGGATAATGGCAGGATAATCCACATAGGCGTAGTCCATATCCACATTACCACTGATGCCGTCAACAGAACCCTTGGAAGAATACTGCCATATGCCGTAGTCGCCCTTATAGGAGCATTTGCTCGCATACTGCGCTACCCAGTGAGCGTATGGCGTGAGTTTCGTGTCATCCATGCGCTCCTTGAAACCGGAAACAGCGGAGCCATAGATCCCGACGAAGTATCCGGCATCTTCCATAGTTTCACAGAAAGCAATGGTGGCCTCAGTGATTCCGGCCTTGGCAGAGGCAGGCTGCGCTTCGTTATCCATGTAGACCGGGTATTCCAGCTGCTTGCCCTTCAGGATTTGCAGGAAGCGCTCGGCATCTGCTTTTCCGGCGGCAGCAGTCACGCAGTCCTTTCCGACAAAGTAATAAGCGCCGATGGGAATACCGGCAGCCTTCGCGCCTTTGTAATTTGCTTCCCATTTGCTGTCCGTATAAAAACCGGCATCGGAGCCGCCAGCTTTGATGATGGCAAACTCGATACCGGCCTTTTTGACCTTATTCCAGTCAATGGTTCCCTGCCAATGACTGACGTCGATTCCTTTTCTCGTCATGTTATTTTTCCTCCTCATCGTGACGGTCGTGGAGCTGCTCCAAGACCTCCTTTAATTTCTCCGGTACCGGCAGGCCGAGGTGTGCTGCGTTCTCCGTCAGCGATAGTCCTTCATTGGACAGGTAGAAGAAGATGATCGCCGTGCGGAGCACTCCCGGATGGCTGAGTACCTGAACATCAATGACGTTTCCGATGCCTACCAGCAGGAAGATCAGCACCTTGCGGCAGATTCCCTTAAAGCCGACCTCGCTTGAGAGCTTTTTGTCTGTGATGGCACACATGATGCCGGTAAGGTAATCGCAGGTCACAAAGATCACAAGTGCAATCAAGAGCCCGTCACAGCCGCCAAGGAAATAGCCAAGCCAGCCTCCGACAGCGGCAAATACCAGTTGGATCGTGTTCCAGAATTCTTTCATGAGAAAATCCCTCCTTTGTGCAAAATAAAAGCCGCCTGCATTTTGCAGACAGCCTCGTGAACTGTATCCGTGTATGAAGTTATATCTGTTTCGGCAGTGCTTCCCAGAGCCGCATATCCTCCTGTCCCAGCGACCACATGGCAAAGCCTCGCACTCCCCAGCGGTAGGCTGCTTCGTTTGCCCAGTAAACGAGCGAATCCACATCCTGATAGTAGAGGATGGAAAAGCCGTCTGCGTCTCCGAGAAAGAGCCTTGCTATCCAGATGTTGATATCCTTTGGCGTGATGGTCACCGTATAATCGTTCCCACAGGTCAGGGCAAGCTCATGGGAGTGGTAGAACTCATAATCCAGAGAAATGCTCTCGCTGCGTGTCGCATCCTCCTCGATATCCGAGGTCAGCGTAAACACCTGAAATTCCGTATCCCATGTGGCGTTCGACCGGCTGATCCTTCCATACTGCGTAACTGTGCCATCCGGGAAGGTAACATCAAAGCGCTCGTAGGGCTCGTAAGTCCATGCATCGCCAAGGCGGAGCAGCTCGCAGACCGTCCGGTTATCTGACCGGTATCCGGCATAGCCTCCGGAAAAGCCGCTGACCGTAGCTGTGAAGCGAAGCGTATAGGAAGAACCGGAATAAACACGCGCCTTGTTTCCACGGATACGCAACTCGACCGTGTACATGGATGGATCGGTACGCAGGTCTGCATTTGCTGTTCGCTCTATGGTCTGGCTGTAGCTGCCAAGGAGCGTGCTGCCGTTATAAAGCTCCACAGCCTGAGAATCATAATTTAGGCAGCAGAACAGATCACCACAGAATACTCCGGCTTTGCCACTTCCTGTCACAGGAAAAGCCAGCCTTGCCCGCAGGTGAATATCGGAAAAACCATCGTATCGCCATGCGAGCTTTCCGGAGCCGTCAAGCTGGGAGTAAACGCGGCTTTCGGAATATTCATCCTCGCGCCATACAGTCCAAGAGCCTGAAAGCGTCGTCCAGTAGTTTGTTTGCAGCACACCGTAGTCCCGGAAATCCTCATACCAGATAAGGGCAGAGTCCGGCTTTCGCCTCAGCATTTCGCAGGTGAGCTTGAAAGCTCTGTCCGGCTGACACTCGTTGCCGTCCACGTCGATAAAGTGGCGTGGAGAGAGCGTAAAGGTCGCAGTGCCCGCAGAGGGAGCCTCCGAAAAGCTGCTGCAAACACGGTAGCCATAAAACTGTACGCCTTTTACATCCACGGATATCACGATGGTGTGCGTACCGGCAGAGAGTGAAATGCTGCTGGCGAGCGTCGTCCAGAAGGTGTTTCTCCAATATGGCCACCAGAGCCTGCTTTCCGTAAAATGCGTCGTGTTGCCGTCAATCGAAACATAGATGCCGTTTTTATCCCAGAAGGGATAGCAGAGGCGGATGGCGATGTCGTAAGTCCCGGCGCTTGATACGGAAAAGGTATATGTGGCAGAGCCAGCGTCACCGAGAGTGGCCACGCCGTTTTCAAAGGACACAATGCCTGAGTAAGAGCTTGTCGTTCCATCCGCATCCACATAGATGGTGCCGAACTCTGTGTGTTGCTCTTTGCTGTAAGCCGTCAGGTAATGCCTCCTGTTATAGGTTCCGTTCATCAGAGGATACTCATAGCTTGTGGCATCTCTGCCTTCCATGAAGTCGTAGACTTGCGGAAGCGCCCAAGGCACCATATCGTAGTCATCCCAATATGCGATGATCGGGATGAAGGGCTGCGGAGGAGCATCGTCCGTGAAGTTGTATTGTCCGGTCATCCAGTTCTTTGCCGCGTAATAGGTATTTGATGTGCCGCGATAGGTTTTACCGAGGTTTGCAGGAAGGTCATAAATCTGCCAGTTCCAGCCGTATGCAGGAAGGCCGAAGAATATCTTCTCCGGATTCATGACTGTGACCGCATAGTCGTAAATGCCCTCCAGCCAGTCCCTTGGAGAGACGGCTCCGGGAGCAGAGCCTGCCCACGCCATGCCATAGCTCATGATGGCCGCCGTATCGCAGTAAGCGTTGAGGTCGCCGTAAACGCACCAGTTCTCGCCGCCGACCGAGCCGTTGATGGAATTCATACCCGGCAGGCAGATGTTTATGAGTTTGCTGTTATCATAGCCTTTTACTGTGTTATAGATATTCCGAAACATTGCCGTAGAGGCAGCGTGCGTGGAATACCCGTCGCCCTTCTCAAGGTCGATGTCGATGCCGTCGCACCACGGGTATTTTTCCATAATGCGGACGATCTCCGAAAGGAAGGTATCTTGAGCGCCGTCGGTGTTATCCCGGAGAGCAGCAAAGATACTGTTCGTGCCATCGTTGGATATCGTCAGCAGCCATTTGATATGCGGCCATCGGTTGATGTAGGTCAGCATATCGGAAATGGCCACGCCGCTTTCCGTGATGACACCGGTGCGCGATACCTTAAAAGAAAAGAGACCTACCTGTGAGAGGCGGTCTCCATATGCGGCAAGTGCCTGATACATTCTGGAATTGCCCATGAATGTCCAGACCATGCACTTGCGGCCTTTCAAATAATCATAGCTCACAGGGTATCACCTCCGTCCTGCATTTCCTGAAACTCAACATAGATGCGTGCAGACTTTTTATCTGCCACAGTAATCGGGTGCTTGCTGTCACCGGCAGCAGAGTATTGGAAAAAGCCGTCCTTGGATGTTGCAGAGCCGTTCTTCAGGCACTCCCTTGTAGAGGCAAAAAGGTCAAATTCATCACCGGCAGCAGCCGCTGCTTTGAAAGTTGCCTTATGAGCACCTTTACCCAGCGCAAGCGATATACACCCGGCAGCCATCGCCTGAATCGGATAGACCTTGTAGTCAAGACCGGCAGCAGTGGTACCGAGATTGAAGATGACGCAGGTAGCAGCGGAGCGGACGATACCGTTATAAAACCTCTTTCCGTCTGTAGCATCATCGCCATCGTATTTTTCCAGAAACGTTTCGGTGTTGATGACAAAGCCTGTGACTTTATCGCCTTCCTGCAGCATCAAGTCGGTAAACCAGACCGAACCGGTGCAATCTATGACGGTGGGCTTTACCGTGATGTTTACGACGCGCTTATCCTGTTTTTTTGTAATTGTCTCTGTAAAGCGTGTAAACTCCGGCATTTATCCGTCCTCCGTCCATTGAATTTCTGATACATGGCCTACCCAGCCGGTGGCGATGGAGCCGCCCTGCAGGAGCATATCTGTTATATATACAGTTCCAATGCAGTCGGTCACGCATACCCGGATGGTGATTTTTGTGACGCGGCCATACTGAGGAGAGACATCCTGTGCCACGTGTGTAAATGAAGCCATAGAAATCCCTCCTTCAGATCAGGTCTATAAATCGTGTTTCCGTTGTTCCGTCCTCGTATTCAAAGGTCACCTCAATGCCCACCTGTCCATTCGTACCTTTTGAGAGATTCTCAGAGGCAATCTGCGCCGAAAAGGTATAGCACTGCCGGTTGGCGGGCGTTATGGTCTGTGAAAGACTCTTTGTGGTATTCAGCGCACCTTCGCATTTGAAGGAAGCCGTGCCGGATACGCCATTATCTGCATCCACGGTAAATCCGGAGTTTTGCCAGTAGGTAAGACCGGAATCTGCTCTGGAATTACGCAGGTGATTAAACGGCACCAGATCCTTCATTTCCTGACTGTCTATCAGATCGGTAGACTCCAGCGTATCGGCTGCGCTATCCCAGCGTGAGGAGGAATCGCCCAGCTCCCGGAGGGTAGTGGAAAGTTCCAGCACCGTATTCCAAGGCTCCTGCAGGTTGTATTCCCTGCGGACGATTCTGGTCTTTACAGACAGGTTCAGGTCATCATCCTTCACCATGACCGTATCGCCCAGCGCCCATGTTTCATGTTCATAGCCGGTCAATACTGACAGATCCATCGCCTTTAGCACATAGGAGATACGCGGAGAGGCATAGTCTGCAAGTCGCATGTTGGCATATTCCAGCATCTGATATGGATTGGTGAAGTTCGAGCAATCCAGCGTAGCAATTCGTATTTCGGAAGTATAGGTCGTGTCCTGCACATATTCGTTGCCGCCATTGATCGAAGCAAAGGTCATGCCGTCCTTGCCATAGGCGTAAAGCCTTGTAATCAGGCTGGTCGTATCAATGACGCGTTGGATGGATTTCATATTTTTCTTGTAGCAGAACAGTACGCCGGAATCCTCACCGGAGAAGGTTAGGAGCTTCACGATCCTGTTTGCGTTATCAAAAATCAGGTCGCCGCCGTGAATGTTCTGTACTGCACGCAAAATTGCCAGCGCGTTTTTCTCAGAGCAAGTCCAAGTACGCTTTGTGGAGACATTAACTGTGCCCACATCCCAGTCGGTACCCTGCAGGGCATAAGCCATCGGCACATCAGCCGTGTCTGCGTTAAAGGTAATCTCGTCCTTTTTTACGGAGTAGGCAAGGTCATAGAATGCCGCTTCCGCATAGACCGTTGTGATGGCCTTGCCGCTTTCTTCCTTATCATCCGTAATCGTGCGGATACGATAGGTGTCGCTGACAATTCGCACGGTCTTTTCGTTATCGATATAGGCGCGTTTGCTGTCCTGAAACGGCAGTTTAAATTCCAGCTCATCCACGCCGTTGATCTCACTGGTCACAATGATGTCATAGGCGTTATCCAGCACAGCTTCCACATTCCCGTCTGAGTCCAGAATGACCGGTCTTGCATAGCCAAGTTTGGTATAGAGCGGCTTTGGATTATCGTATAGGCTGATAGATGTCAGCGTAGGCGTCCTTGCTGCATTTGTGGTAGAGAGCGTGACGCGGTATTTAATATATTTCTTTGAAGGAGATTCCAGCTCGCCGTTTGCACCGACAGCCTGCCACTCAGTCCAAGTGGAGAGGTCATCTGAGGTAGCTGTTTCCACAAGTGAGATAGAGGTCTCTCCCGGAGAGTAATCTGCCTTAACAGAAACTCTGCCGTTACCAGTCACGCCACAGTCCCTTGCTGCAGTAATGAGCTGTCCGCTTGACGGATAGACAGAGTCTGTAGCTCGAAGCGTAACGACATCCGGTGTCGTCAGAGCGTCCACATCACCGGTCAGATCTGCACCGTTTGCGGAGAGCGATTCCAGAAAATATTCTGCAAGGTCATCGGCAGTTAGATCAGAATCACAGTCGAGGAACCAATCATCAAAGCCGCCTGCATACCAGTAGGAGTCTGCGTGCATTCCCCAGATGAGGTCAGCCACACAGCTACGGTTCAGCTCTCCGGTAAAGGTCAGCACACTTGACTGCCAAATCGTGCCGGAGCTCTTATCGCCAAGGATGTATTGCGCTGTCTTGGCATTTGGCTTAATCACGCATGCGATAAAATACCAGTAGCCGTTTAGCAAAGAGAATGATGGCGTTACAGACGTATCGAGGATCAGAGAACCGGAGGAGTTATACAGCATAATCCTCGGTTTTCCTCTGATCAGCGACAGATAGAAAATCGGCTGCCCGGAACCGTAGCGGGTATTCAAGATCGGAGTATAGGTGTTGCCGACTGAATATGTCGTGGGCTTCATCCAGCCGCCGACCACGATGGTTTCACCGAGGCTTGAGAAGATGCTGCCGTCGTTTTCTACCTTCAGGTAGGTTTTCTCCGATGAAGGATTATTGATGTTCATCTGAAAATAGCGACCGAAATTGCCTGTTTTCATATCTGCGGTTGTTCCGCTCCAGTTATGAATATATGCCTTGCGATCCTTCCCGGAGGAATCCGCCAGATAATCATCTGCATCCGGTTCGGACTCGTTAAAACGCCAGAGACCGTCGGGAGCCCATGCAGCCGGGAACTCGCCGGTGAAGGCATCTTGGGTATTCAATATATTTTTAAGAGCCATGCAATATCACCTCCAGCGGCTTCTGGCTTGAATGTTCAGTTCCGTAAATGTTGTACTCGTACCGACTGCAGCAATCACGATGGTATTATCTCCCGTATTTAAGACCGGGAAATTCAGCTCCGACAAAAGCGGGAGACCGTTTCGGAGGGTTTCTCCGTTAGAGTCAACTACTTTTGCCGTCATCAGATCGGAGTCAATAATCAATGTTTCTCCGGCGGCAAGCCGTCCAATGATCTGTAGCTCGCTGCCGTTTGTGGTTATGGAGATATACGAGTCCGTCCCGGAAGGAATTACACCCGTTAAGGAGTAGACCGGGTAGGACTCGATATTCCCAAGAGCGCGAGACGCGGTAAAGGTTCCGGTTTCCGCAAAATCAAAGGTCTCGTCTGATATGGCATAGCCATAAGGGTCTGGGCAGAAAAATTCCAGATCAAAGGTGCAGGAATTACGGACTGCCCGGTCAAAGGAGAATCCGGATGTAAGCCTTGCTTCATACACTCGTCCCGGTTCCTTGTCCAGAATGAGCTGGCAGAGGCCGTTGTCCGGATTCAGCCATTCGATAATATCGTCCTTTTTTGAAAGAAACTGCTCGTCCGTCTTTCCCGGAGGAATGAAGCAGGAAATCAGTATCTTTCGCTCGGATACCGTTTCTCCGAAATCAAATACACCGTGCCGTCCGGGCATGGTGATCGTGTTGTTTCTAAGATCCGGCATACGGTATTCGTTTGTAATTCTTGTCGCAAGTCCCATAGACTGGGAGGTTGTTCCGTTAAATGAAAATCCCATGTTACACCAGTCCTTTCGCCCTGCGTCCGGCAGTCAGCAGAGTATTGAGCTGCTGAGAAATCTTCCGGATATCGTCGTCGCTTCTGACACTCATTTCCTCGATATTGATGAGAGGCTGGTCGCCTGAAACACTGAGGGTAGCGCTGCTTACTGCATCCTGAATCATGGAACGCAGCGAGCTCACACCGACCACAGCTTCATCACCGGCCTCACCGCCGCCAAGAAGCGTGCCGCCGCTCTGGCCGAAGATGGTCGCATCCTTTAAGATCATGCCGCCGGACATCGCCTTCTTATACCAGTCCACAGAAAAGTGCGGTATGGATGGCGGGTTCAGCGAAAAGCTGCCTGTGATGGAGAAATGCGGCAGCTTGATCTTCGGCAGGCTCCAGCTGAAATTGAATACGCTCTTTAGCTTGTTTACGATGCCGGATACCGTGCTCCAGATGGTATTGAACACATTCGAGATGGTACTCTTGATTCCATTTACGATATTGGACACCGTGCTCTTGATCGCATTGAAGCCGTTGCTGATGCCGGATTTCATGGTATTCACCACATTCATGACCGCGCTCTTTATGCCGTTCCAAACGGAAGTGACCACGCTCTTTACGGCATTGAAAATCGTAGAGGTCGTAGTCTTGATGGCATTCCATGCGGTGGTGATGACCGTCTTTATGGCATTCACGACAGTTTCAACAGCTGTTTTTATCGCGTTCCAAACAGTAGTAACCACGGTTTTTATCACGTTCAGGACGGTTTCGATGATCGTCTTGTAGATATTGAAATAGGTGGTCACCACAGTTTTGATTGCATTGAAAATGGTTTCAAAAAAGCTCTTGATGCCATTCCAGATCGTAGAGATAACCGTCTTTATGGCATTCATCACGGCTTCGACCGTGCTTTTTATCGTATTCCAAGCTGTGGTAAGAAAACTGCTGATTGCATTTACCACAGTGGTGAAGGTGTTCTTTATTGCCTCCCAGACACTGACGAAGAAGTCCTTGATCGCCGTCCATACAGTAATGGCGATCTCTTTGACATTTTCCCAGAGGTTGATCCAGAATTCTCTAAAGCCCTCGCAGTTGTTCCACAGGTAGATAAATGCAGCTACCAGCAGACCGATGGCCGTAATGATCAGGCCTATCGGATTTGCCGCCATGACAGCATTCAGACCAGCCATCGCTGTCTTTACTCCGGCCATAGCAGTGGTAACAGTAGGAATAATCGTCATAATGGTACCAATAGCGGATATAACCTTACCGACGATTACAAGTACCGGCCCGATTGCAGCAGCCACGAGCGCAATTTTCACGATCATCTGCTGCATAGGCTCTCCGAGGTTGTTCCACCATTCGGCGAGGGATTTTAGCTTGTCAGAGAGCTCTTTAAGGACAGGAGCGAGAACTGACATCAGGGAGTTGCCGACCTCTGCACCGGTTTCCTTCAGAGAGTTCATGGTCATCTGGAACTGGTCAATCGGGTCGAGTGTCTCATTGAAGGTGTTCTCGACACTGCCTTCAAAATCTCCGAGGAAGCCGGAGAAATCCGACAGGTTGAGCTTTCCGGTCTGCACGGCATTATAAATGGAGGCACCGGCCTTACTTCCGAAAAGGTCATAGGCCGCCTGCAGTTTTTCTGCATCGCTGCCGCTTCCCTGCATGGTAGCAGAAAATTCGGCAAGCACCTGATCCAGTGTTTTACCGTCTGCCGTTGCATTTTTCATGGCGGTCTTTAAGCCCATCATGGCGGCAGAGGTATCAAGACCTGACATTTCTACCATGCCCATAAAGCCAGCGGCCTGTTGGGCGGTGAGTCCCATTTCCTTCAGTTGCGCGGCATTAGAGGAGAGGGCGTTTGCCAGTGTATCCATATCAATGCCGGTGGCCTGACCGGTGGCATTTAAAGCATCCAGAAGATTATCTGCCACGGAAGCGTCCATGCCGAAGGCGTTCATGACGGAGGATACATTGTCGATAGATGTCGAAACATCGGTATCATTGAGCTGGGCAAACTTGATGAATTTTGCCGAGAGGTCATCCAGCGCCTGCCCGGTCAGGCCGAAACGGGTGTTGACCTCGCCGACAGCAGCACCGGCAGTTTCGAAGTCCGTCGGTATCTCCGTGGCGAGGTCTTTTACGATCTGGCACATATCCTCCAGCTCATCACCTGTAGCGCCGGTTTTCTGTGCAACGATGTCGAGGCCAGCATCCACCTCGTTAAAGGCGGCAATGGAGGCAGCGCCGATGGCGACAATGGGAGCCGTTACATGCGTCGATAGGCTCGTGCCGACATCAGATATTTTCCCGCCGACCTCCTGCAGTTTAGAGCCGGTCGCCCGGAGTGTTGCCGTGATAGAAGTATCTGTTTCCCGACACTGCTGTTCGAGGTTTTTGAGCTCGTTTTCGGTCTCTATGATCTCACGCTGCCATGCATCATATTGCTGCTGGGTGACGGTACCGTTTTTAAGTCCAGCATCCATCTGGTCTTGCACGGACTTCAGCTGTGTGAGCTTTTCCTTCGTTTCGGAGACTGCCTGTTGTAGGAGCTTCTGTTTCTGTTCGAGCAGCGCGGTATTTGTCGGGTCGAGCTTTAGGAGTTTGTTGACGTCTTTTAGCTGCGACTGAGTTGATTTGATTTCTTTGTTTACGCCGGAGAGGGCTTTGGAAAGGCCGGTCGTATCGCCGCCGATTTCCACGGTTATGCCTTTTATTCTGTCGGCCATGCGGTGACCTCCTTCCTGTTAAAATCGATCCATCTGCTCCTGTGTCGCGAGCGCAGGATAGTTGTAATCGTCGTTGCTCATTTCTGCATACATGTCATTGACAGTCCCGATAGTGAGCAGGTCGAGCTCCGAGATGGAAAGCCCGATCTGCACACACCGGAGTAAAAAGAGCGGGGTTGTCATTTCCCGCTCTGTCGGATGATGTTTTTTTTAGATTCCACCTGCTGTTCCACATTGAGTCCCCACAGCTCGATGATCTGAGGCAGGATTTCATAAATGGAGAAGGTGTTGAACTGGTCGAGCCAGTCCTCCGGAGTATCCGGGACATCAGGATTCTGATGCTTTGCCATCAGCCATGCGATGTTCTCAAAAAGCTCCAGACTGAAAGTGTCCAGATTGGAGCTTTCTGTGTCGTTTTCATCGATGCCTTTCTGCAGCTCGTTTAAATCCTTGTAAATATCCCTGTGGAACTTATTTCTGTAAAGGCGAGGAATGGCGGCTGAGGCGCGGAACTGCACCTCTTTGCCGTCAACTTCGATTGTTTTTGTTACTGCCATATCGCGCCTCCTTATTCACCGCTACTTACTGAAGCACTCGGCTCATATACAGAGCTGTACCAAGCGTCGTAAACAGCACTTGTAGTGTTCGTACCTGTTTTGACCTTCACAATGCCGGAAGGGAGCGGAGAAGCTGTGATGGAGAGCGTCTCAGTCTGCACCTCGGTAGAGTCCTCCTTGGTGCTGCCGGTGACGGAAGGACGGGTCGCGCTGCAGTAATACATGCAGTGACGGATCTTTCTCTGGTCGCCGGAAAACTCAAAGAGCAGCGCAAAATGCTCCGGCTCTACATCCTTGTTCTCAACAATGACGCCGTTTGCATCCTCAGTCTCGTGCATGACATCCGTAAGAAAGCTCTCCGGGATCAGCGCCAATTCAAAGTCGCCGGAATAGCCGTTGTTGTTTGAAACCATGTAATATACGGAGTCGTCCGCATAGAATGGATCATTATCTCCCTCAGCATCCAGCGAAAGGGATACGGCACCGGGCATTGCTACGGGTGTACCAAAGGTGACAGTGCCGTCAGCGGCAAGCGTAGCAATGGCGTAGTGGCAGTTTTTAAGGCCGAACTTGACCTTGTTACTCGTGTTAGGCATAGTTTTAACCTCCTATGATCTGTGTTTGATATAAGACCTCGTACAGCTTCTCCGACTCGATCCATACCTCAGATTTCTCATAAGGCAGGTCGTGGGCGATTAAGATGTCCTCGATCTGGGTTTCTGTTTCCGAGTCTTTTACGTCCGTGTATAATTCGATGTTCAGCTCATCAATTTTCTTGAACACCGTGTCATCCGCGAACATATTGTCAGAGCCCGGATATAGAAAAACGAGGAAGGGTGGGTCTGGTGACTCGCCTTCGGCAAAATGGTCGTAGGCAAGCGGCAGACCGGCTTCCTCTAACATGGTGATTACATCGTCGTATGTCATGATCCACCTCCCAGCTTCTGCTTGATGGTATTGACGAGCTTTTCGTTTCCGCGCTCCTCGGCTGAGGCGATATGAGGCTGTGCCGGAACACGACCGCCGCCACGTTTCACATGCCCATGCTCCAGAAGGTGTGCCAGCTGATAGCGGTTCCTCGAATGCACTACAAGGTCAATGCTCTGTGAATCCTCGTGCATATTTTTGACCGACCAGCTTTTCTTGTATTTGCCGGTATCGACCGGAGCGCCTGCCTGAATATCCTTACGGACGGAAGCAGCAGTTTCTTTCACAGCGGCCTTCAGGTCATCTGTGGCGAGTTTTGAATATTTTTCAAGCTCCTCCATAATGGCGTCGCCCATCTCGTTTATTGATACATTTCTACTCATGCGTTCTTCTCCAGCTTGCAGTTGAATTTCAGGCTGTTATGCTTATAGCCCATCGGATTCACATAGGTGATGTTGTAGGTGCGGCCTTCCGCGATGATCCGGTATTTTGTCGATTCCACATCCGCAAGCTCAGAGCAGTAGCGGCAGGTGAAGTCCAGCGATTCCTCCGGATTGATGACTACACCGGAAGATTCGGAACCGGAGCTCGTGCCGACAGTCGCCCAGCAGGAGAAATAATCCGCCCAGCCGGTTTTGTGGTTTCCGTATTTGTCGACGATGACCGTATTTTTCTGGAAAGTGACGCGCACCCTCATAGCTGCTATATTCATGAAAACGCTCCTTCCCGTATTGCAAAAAGAAGTGAGCGTAGTGTCATGGTAAGAGCATGGTGGTCGGCTTCCTCCCTGTGCTCAAAGAGATAGGCACAGGTATAGAGGATAGCGACCTTCATGGTTTCCCGGATTGCAGACAGCTCCGCTTCGGTATATTCATCAGAAGAAGCAGCATCGGAGTCGATCACTTCCCACTGATCATCCGTAAGTCTTGCAATATCAATACATAAGCGAATTGCGGAGGCCAAGAGGATACCGACCGTGGCATCCTCATCCGACGAATCTACGCGCAGATAGGCCTTCGCATCTTCAGTTGAAATCAAAGCCACGGTCGTTCACCTCCTTGCCTTAAGAACCGGAAGTTGCCTTCATGTCAAGAATCTTGATGCCTTCGGAAAGGATCAGCTTGCCGTCAACACGTTCCGTGCAGGTAAAGCCGACCTGACCGTTGGTAGCGTAAAGCTCGTTGAGGCGCTTGATTGTGCGACCGGCTCTATCAGCGATCCAGTAGCAGGAGAAGTCGCCGAATGCGATGGCTCTTGCACCTGCGGCCATTGTAGGTACCTTCGGAGAGGTGTAGAGCGGATAGCCAAGCAGTCTATCAGGCTCTCCGGCAGTAAGAGCAGGCTGCCATACATAGACGCCGTTCAGATCCTTGAGCTTTCTGATAGCTGCGACAGTGGCATCATTCATGAGGAACTTCGCCTTGCTGCGATACGGTGCCTTGAGAGAGTACACAAGGCTGATCAGCTCATCGGCGGTAATTGCCGTAGCGGAAGCTGCGGTTACGCCGGAAGGAGCACCACCAGCGGCAGAAGGAATGAACAGGCCAGTAGGTCTGTCGATAGCCGTCTGGCCGGTCTGCACAGCACCGTTGATGAAGGCATCTTCTTCAGCTTCACCGAAGGCGCGACCGAATTCCTCAGAGATGTAGCCTTCGATATCAAAGAAGCTGTCGGAAAGCAGCTCGTCGGACACCTTGATGAGGTCAGTCAGCTTAAAAGCGTCAATGCTGGTCTGCGCGAAGGTCGGATTGCTCTCGGTGTAGGCACCGTTCTCGGCAGTCCACGCCGCCTGCGTGTGACCATTTGCCACAGGGATCTTGCGCTCGTTCTGTGTGGTAATGACCTTGCAGCCGATAGTACGCATGATATTGTTTTCGTTGAGCGCCTGAACAAGGGTGTGCTCGAATTCAATCGGAACAAGGTATCCGCCGTTTGCATCGGTTCCTTCCTCAAGTACATCGCGGATTGCGGGATTGCCGGGATGACGGATGTTGTCCCAGAAGGCCTTTTTATAGGCTGCAGAAGCTCTGCCGGGCTTATCTTCCGGTTCATCCTTTACACCGGGCTTTCCGGTGAGCGGAGTAGAAGTCGGTGCGCTCATCATCTTGTCGATCTGCTCCTGACGCTGCAGGCGCTCGATATCCTTGGTGAGGTCGGTGACTTCCTTTTCCATCTTGTCGTACGTTGCGGCATCCTCCGCAGAAACCATGCCGCCGTTCTGAGAGTGGCTATTAAGAAACGCCTTAGCGGCCTCCCATGCCTTCGCTCTCTTGTCCATGAGTTCCATAATCTGAGTCATAATAAAAATCCTCCTTTAATGTGCGAGAAGCGAAAGGCGCTTCTCAAGATCGGTTACTGGTACCATGTGTTTATTTGCTTCCGGCTTCTTCTTGGGAATCAGTCGGGAAAGCAGCGAATCGGTGACGGCCTTGCGGGAGAAAAGCATCTCCGTATCAGCCGTATCATCCGGGACGGATTTTTCTCCATCCCTGAACAGAATCTCGTCAGCAAAGCCGAGTTTCACGGCTTCCTTGGCGTTCATCCATGTCTCGGCATCCATGAGCTGTGAAATCTTGTGGCGGGAGAGCCCGGACTTGATTTCGTAGGCATTCATAATGGATTCCTTGACTTCGTTTAACATGTCGATGGCCTTCTGCATTTCCTCGGTATCACCGATGGCGATGGTCGCAGGGTTGTGTACCATCATCATGGCCACAGGACTCATGCAGACCTTTGTTCCGGCCATAGCGATAACCGATGCCGCCGAAGCAGCAAGAGCATCAATCTTGACCGTCACATCATGTGGGTAATCCATCAGCATGTTGTAGATCTGCGCAGCAGCAAAAACATCACCGCCCGGAGAGTTGATCCAGAGGGTGATGTTTCCATCGCCTGCATGTAGTTCATCACTAAATAGCTTGGGTGTTACTTCGTCGCCGAACCATGTCTCATCGGAAATTTCCCCGTCGAGGTAGAGCGTTCGGTCGGAGCCAAAGCTGTCCGGCTCTTCGTTTCGCACCCAGTTCCAAAACTTTCTGGTCATAGTGCCTCCTTCTTTCTGAACCGGGTGCGCCCGTCTTCGGGTTCCGGTTCGGTTTGTGTTTCCTTCGTTTCATCAGCTTCCTCCTGCGTCTGTGCTGAGGCCGCAAAAATACCTGCGTCCTTGAGCTTGGTCATATTGCCATTGATCAGGTACAGGTCGCCGCCTTCCTCCTCTGGAATACGGTCGAGGTTTTCAAGCTCCCTGATATCGTTAGCGGACATCCAGCCATTTTGGCGTCCGACCGCATAGCCGTTCATGCGGCTCTGGTAGTCGCCTCTGAGCAGACCGTCCACGTTGAATTTGAAGAAGTAGTTTTTCTTTTCATCCGGAGAGAGCAGGGCTCTCTGCATGGACTGTTCCCAGCGACATACCCACGGGTCGAGCGTGTATTTCACAAATTCCAGCGACTGTTGCTCGATATTTGAGAAACTCGATTTCTCAAGATCGCCGATCATGTGAGGCGGGATGCGGAAGATACGTGCGATTTCATTGATCTGGAACTTACGTGTTTCCAAAAACTGCGCCTGTTCCGGTGAGATGGAGATAGGCGTATATTTCATGCCTTCCTCCAGCACAGCCACCTTGTTTGCATTAGAGCTGCCGCCGAAAGCAGAGTTCCAGCTTTCTCTAACACGCTCCGGATCTTTTACCACACCGGGATGCTCCAAGATACCGCCGGGAGTCGCGCCGTTTGCAAAAAACTTAGCGCCGTATTCTTCGCAGGCTATTGCCATGCCGATGGCATTCTTAGCCATAGCAATCGGGCTGTAGCCCACAAGGCCGTCAAAGCCAAGGCCGGGAACATGCAGTACGTCGGACGGCTGGAGCCTTACGCGGCTGCCGTTCATTGTGTGCGCCTCATCCTGTGATGTTTGGTATTCGTAATAAAGCTCACCGTTTTCATCGCGGTTGACCGTCATACGATTTGGCATCAAAGGATAGAGCGCGACTACTTCGCCTTTGCCGTTCCGAATGATCTGCGCGTAGGCGTTTCCCCACAGGAGTAGGTGCGTCATCAATGTTTCCCGGAATACAAAGGATGTCATTTCCGGATTTGGCTCATCGTGAAGCAGGAAGTATAGCGGGTGATTTATCGCTTTTTCCTTGCTGCCGCCTTCGCCGTATCGATAGAGGTGAATCGGCAGTCCTGCAATCGCCTCGGACAGAATCCTCACGCAGGAGTAGACCGCCGTCATCTGCATGGCGGAGCGCTCCGTTACAGCCTTGCCGGAGGTCGTGCCGCCGAAGAAGAAGCGGTAGGAGCTTCCGGTTGTTAAATTGGTAGGCTTATCTCTTGAACGAAACAGTCCTGAAAATATGCTCATATTGATCACCTGCCTTTCAGATAAATAAAATGCCTCTGTCGTCATAGACAGAAGCACCGTTGTCATTGCCGCAGCGGATCGCACGGTCAAGCGCCATGATGGTGGCGATAGCACCGTCGATCTTCTCTGTAGATTTTTCCTTGTCAGCCTTGATATTTCCGGCTGGGTCAGTACGGATGAAGATGTTATCCATATTCCAGCGGAGCACCGGGTGGCCGCCGTGAGCGAGCTTTTGCTCAAGTGTCAGCTTCATGAGTTCCTTTGTGGGCGGGCTCATATCCTTAAAGCCCTGTCCGAAGGGCACGACAGTAAAGCCCATGTTCTCCAAGTTCTGAACCATCTGGACTGCTCCCCAGCGATCGAATGCGATTTCGCGGATATTGAAGCGCTCGCCGAGGCGTTCGATGAATTTCTCGATATAGCCGTAATGGATGACATTGCCCTCGGTTGTCTGCAGCATGCCTTCTTTCTCCCAAGTGTCGTAGGGTACATGGTCGCGTCTCACGCGAAGTTCCAGCGTATCCTCTGGCACCCAGAAGTATGGGAGGATCACATACTTGTCGTCTTCATCCCGTGGCGGGAATACCAGCACAAAGGAAGTAATATCCGTAGTGGAGGACAGGTCAAGACCGCCATAGCAGACACGGCCTTCGAGGTCGTCCTCATTGACCGGAAAGGCGCAGGCGTCCCATTTATCCATTGGCATCCAGCGGACAGCCTGCTTTACCCATTGATTAAGGCGCAGCTGCCTGAAGGAATTCTCTTCACCGGGGTTTTGCTTTGCCGATTCGCAGGCCGCTTCCACCTTGTCAATGCCGACCGTGATACCGAGAGAGGGGTTTGCCTTTTTCCACACCTCCGGATCAGTCCAGTCCTCGTCAGGTTCCGCACCGTAAATGACCGGATAGAAGGTTGGATCGACTTTCCTGCCGTCGAGGATGTCCTGCGCTTTCTGGTGGACTTCATAGCAGATGGTGTTTGTATCATTTCCGGCTGTGGTAATCAGGAAATACAGCGGCTGCATTCTGGCATCGCCGGAGCCCTTTGTCATTACATCAAAGAGTTTCCGATTCGGTTGGGTGTGCAGCTCATCGAATACCACACCGTGGATATTAAAGCCGTGCTTACTGTAGGCCTCAGCGGAGAGCACCTGATAGAAGCTGTTGGTAGGCTCATAGATGATCCGTTTCTGGGAGGCCAGTATTTTGACGCGACGATTAAGCGCCGGGCACATTCTCACCATATCCGCAGCAACATCAAAAACGATGGTGGCCTGTTGTCTATCTGCAGCGCAGCCGTAGACCTCGGCGCGTTCCTCACCGTCACCGCAGCAAAGGAGCAGGGCGACAGCAGCGGCCAGCTCTGACTTTCCCATTTTCTTAGGAATTTCGATATAGGCCGTATTGAACTGACGGTAACCGTTCGGCTTCAGGACACCGAACAGGTCGCGGATGATCCGTTCCTGCCAGTCGATGAGCTCGAAGGGCTTTCCTGCCCACGTGCCTTTGGTGTGGGTGAGCTGCTCGATGAACATCACCGCGAAGTCCGCCATCTGCTTGCTGTAGTGAGAAGTCTCTGCCATGAAGCGGGTCGGCTTATAGTTTTTCAGTTTTCGCATTGGCACGGTGGCCGCCTCCTTTCAGGGCAAAATAAAAGACCGCCATAGCGATCTGGTATCAGTACGAGAGAAAGAGCCTACTGGCTCAGTCTCCCGGAATATTCATATTCGGGTTTAATGCTTAGTTGTGATTCTCCAGCAGGATGCAAAGCGCCATCTCTGCTTCTTTGCAGGTGGGATGAATGTCCCAGCCTCTGTCGTAGTTGCAAACGATCTTGCCGTCAATCTTGATCATGAGCTTGCTGATTCTGCCGCCGTTAATGCCGTAGGTCTCGCTTGGCTCATCGTAGTGCTTTACCCAGTAGTGGCACTTGGTATATTTTTCCTTGTCCTTGGCATCCGGGATGCCGATAACTCCTTCGCTCCACATTTCCTTACGCCTCCTTTACCGTCATCTTGAAGGCCGGGATGAGGGCGTGCTCGTCGCTTCCGAAGTGGGTGTAGCGCTCCTTGACCTTTACAATTCCGTCCAGCGTGCAGCCGAGCTCCTCAAACTTTGCAATGGTCTCGATGAGGCTTGAGAAGGTGGAGCTGATGGTGAATTCCTTTACTCCGAGCTTCCGGCAATCTTCAAGGATCGCTTCGATGTCGTAATCCCAGATGACTTCGGCGAAGTTCGGCAGGTCGTTTCCGGCTTCCTTGCTGTAAAGGTAGGCCTGGCCCAGCGTCCACTGGCATCCGATCTCTTCCCAGCGCATTCCGGGCTTCGCGTTTTCTATGGCTTCGATTGTGTACTTCATGGTGGTTCCTCCTTGTGGTTGTTTTCCCTTTTGGTATGTACATATATCACTCTGAACGCCTGTCATAGCAAGCTATTTATCGAAATAAATGTGACAATCCTGCGGGAACATTTGAGGCCTAAATTGTGTAGTTTATGCCTCGCCGGACATGATGAATTTCACGTATTCAGACCGGTGATCCTCAAGGTATAAAACCAGCTCGTAGAAGTCCAGTTCATAGGCCAGCCGCTGTACCGTGTTTACATCGAACATATTTGTAAGGCCGGTATCCCGTATGGCGAGGATCTGCTCCTTTACCTTTTCGTCCATATCAGTCCACCACCTTTCGCACACGGTCGATGCCGTAGATGACATTCAGGCCGGAGCCATTGTCCCAGTTCACCATGAGGCTGCCGGTATCGTCGACTCCCGTAACGGTTCCCTTGGTGCCGATAGGCGGAGCCTGCACATCGTCCATCTGGAGAAGCTCCACGCGGGTGCCTGCCGGGTAGCGGGAGCGGAGCGCTTCAAGCTGCTCTTTTGTGATCATTCGCATGCTGCCACCTCCTTTTCCGGTGCGCCGTTCTTCCAGCTGGAGTTGCCGGAGAGGTTCTTAAGGAGAATTGTGCGCTCTGCCTTATATTCGTTTCCGATGAAGCCAAGCCGCAGGAGGAAGCAGCGGAATGCGTACTTCTCGTTGTCAACTTCCTTCTCAGTGGCACTGATGCGCTTCAAATCCCGGCTCATCTTGCCAAGGGCTGCAATGAAGTGGGTGTAGGCCTTGACCTCGTCCGGCTCCGGCATCTCAGTAAACCAAGGGAAGCTGACCGTATCCTCTGTGACTTCAATGCCAAGGTCGTCAATGCCGAGTGCCTTCTTGATGAGGCGTTCCTTGGCTGTGAGTAGGTTGGTGAGATTTCCGACCGCCACCTTGTCGAGCGGGAGGCTGACTGTAAGACCGGTGGCTTCATCGTCGCTTTCGACCTCTTCGGTATCCTCCGGTGTGAAGCCATCCGCGATCAGGTTGTGGATGATGCGTTCCAGCTTGTCTGCGTCCTCGCAGGTTACGCCGCCTTCTTTGTCGACCGTGATGTCGCCGATCTCGTAAGCGCAGGTCGGCATACGCATGTAGATCGCCTTGTCGCCGGTGAGGTTTTCAATGGCTGCGACTAATGCTTTTCTGTCGTTTCCGGTTACGTTGTAATTTGCTTTCATGAGTGTGTTCCTCCTTTGTGAGATTAAGTTTTTTTGCTGTGCCTTTCGGCATGTATATACATCACTCTGAAAGCCTTATTTATCAAGCGATTTCCGACATTTTCTTGGGTAGAAAATCGCCGAAGAATCCGAGCAGAAATTGTGTATTATACACTCGCCGTCGGAGAGGTCTCGACTTCCTTTGCCAGAGCGGAATAGAGGAGCTTTTCGCCGTTTCTTATTACATACACATTCTCATCATCACCGGTATCCTCCACGTAACGGCGAAGGATGACAGAGGCGTATTTCGGATCGAGCTCCATCATGTAGCAGACGCGGTTTAACTGCTCACAGGCCATCAGTGTGGAACCGGAGCCGCCGAAGGTATCAATAACTACAGAATTCTCCTGAGAGGAGTTCTGGATGGGATAGCCCAGAAGATCGAGCGGCTTGCTGGTCGGGTGATCCTTATTGCGCTTTGGCTTATCGTAGTTCCAGATGGTGGTCTGCTTGCGGTCGGAATACCACGGGTGCTTGCCGTTTTGCAAAAAGCCGTAGAGCACAGGCTCATGTTGCCATTGATAATCGGAGCGACCGAGCACGAGACTGTTCTTTACCCAGATACACACACCGGCGAGGTGAAAACCTGCGTCAATGAATGCCTTTCGGAACGTGAGCCCTTCGGTATCCGCATGGAAGCAGTAAGCGGCTCCGCCTTTTTCGAGGTGGTCAGCCATGTTCTTAAAAGCTGCCAGCAGGAACTTGTAAAATTCTTCGCCCTTGAGAGAGTCGTTCTGGATCGTGAGACCGTCCGAGGCTTTGAAAGATACGCCGTAGGGCGGATCGGTCAGGACGAGGTTTGCTTTCTTGCCGTTCATGAGCTTTTCCACATCTTCCGGCGAGGTGGCGTCGCCACACATAACACGATGCCTGCCGACTGTCCAGATGTCGCCGGGCTCCACGAAAGAAGCCTTCTCAAGGGCAGCGGTGAGGTCAAAGTCATCATCGGCGATGTCCTTTTCATTCCCGGTGCCGAGCAGCTTATCCAGCTCACCGGCGTCAAAGCCGAGGAGAGATAGGTCAAAGGACTGATCCTGCAGGTCAGATAATTCGACCGACAGCATTTCCTCATCCCAGCCTGCGTTGAGCGCCAGCTGATTATCCGCAAGGATATACGCACGCTTTTGTGCTTCCGTCAGGTTCTCGGCAAAGACGCAGGGCACGGTTTCATATCCTTCCTCGCGGGCAGCCGTAATGCGACCGTGGCCGACGAGGATGTTATAATCTGCATCAATGACCGCAGGACTCACAAAGCCGAACTCCCTGAGAGAAGCGCGGAGCTGTGCGATCTGCTCCTTGCTATGCGTCCGGGCATTCCGGGCATAGGGCACCAGTTTATCAATAGGTACCTGTTCCAATTTCTGTGTGTTCATTTACATATTCCTCCTGCTTCGAAGCAGCTGCTCCATCACGCTGTCCTGCGGGCTGCCCTCAAAGGGCTCGGTGCAGTTTTGCTTCACAATGTCATAAATCTCGTACCAGAGCAGGTTGGCCTGCTTCTGAAAGTTCATTAAAAGCTGTGTGAAAGGGCTCGCAATGGCAGCGCCGGTGGTCGGGTGCTTTCCGAGCATGCCGTATTTGCTGACCGCTTCGGAGCACTGAATGTACCGGGCAAAGGCCTCAGAGTAGCTTTCGAGCAGGCGCTTGTTTACCAGCCTCTCGCAGCCACGTTCCTTGAGCCACAGCCATGTTTCCTTATAGATTTCATCTGCGCCGAGGGGCTTGCCGTCCTTCTGCAGAGCAGAGAGGTAATCGTCCGGACTTGGCATATCCATGCCTTCCAGCTCTACACCGTCACCGATGTCGTCAACATCGAAGTCGGTCATGTCTTCGGTGAAGTCCGGCAGCTCCATACGCTTTGCAGGTGCGCCTTTCATTATTTTGTCGGCGAGGGCGTCCGGCTTGGAGCCAGCTTTGACACGCCGCCCGCCGCGATAGGTTCCGTCTTTCGCCATGTCGATCACTTCCATTTCTGTGGTGCAGGGTTTAATACCCTGTTTGAATTGCAATTTTTGCGTAAAAGACCCCGCGCCGTTTTCCGGGGAAAGGGGTCGCAGAGATTTTGACCGCCCTACCGGTCGCCGCGCTCGCGGTGAATCTTTTCGTGACACGAACGACAAAGACTCATAAGGTTGGACTCGTCATTCGATCCTCCCTCAGCAAGCGGCACGATGTGGTGGACTTCCTCAACCGCGACATAGCGTCCTTCCTTTAAGCACTGTTCGCAAAGCGGGTGCTTGTGAACGTAGCGGTCACGGATTCGTTTCCAAGCTCTGCCGTAGCGTTTGCCGGGAGAGTAGCCGCGCTGGAACTTCTCGTAGTGCTGTTCCATGACCTTGGCGTGCTCCTCGCAATAAACGCCGTCCGTTAGGTGTGGGCAGCCGGGATAGCGGCACGGTCGTTGTGGTTTTCTTGGCATAAGCCGTGCCTCCTTTCAGGGCATAAAGAAAGCCCTGCAGGGTGTTCCCGCAAGGCTTGTGTGCTGCGCGTGCAGCTGTTTCTTTATTCTTTTCGCTGATTATATACTATCATAAAGGGAGGGTGGACATCTTAGGACAAAGCAGGACATTTCGGGCGCATTTCAAATGATAATCGGATCATCCGGAAGCGTCACATGAAGGAGCGCCTTGCCGTGCCAGCGACGAATGGTGCGGGCATCTGCACAGAGCTCCATTCCGATCTGCTCCCACGTATAGTTGTGGATGTACCGGTACTTGAGTACCATGCGCTCGTCGGTATCAGGAACTGCCTCAATGACCTCCCGTATCTGTTTCTTAAGGTCTGATAGCATTTCCAGCTCACCGGCGATTTTCTTTTCCAGTGTCCACAGCTTCTCAAGCGTCCGGACAAATGGTGCTTCGGTATTACGCGATGTCTGCACGCGGTCTTTATCATATTGGATAGCCGACACGCTGCCTGCCATCTCACGCAGGTTTTGTGCTTCCATTGTGTCGGACTTGATTCTCTGATCAAGTCGGTAGGCCTGATGGAGATATTCTTTTACTGTCATAAGGACTTCGCCTCCTCTCGTAGTTTTTGTATGAGATACTCGCCGTCCACACTCGTTAAGGCCTTGTACCAGCCGGAGCGGAAGAACCGTTCACATTCCATTGCATCCGACATGGCGGCTTGATTGCCGGGCTTCTTTTTCAGGCGCTTCAGGGCGTCCCGGTAATCCTTCACTGCCTGCAGCACGATAGCGTTGGCGAGATTTTCATAAGGATCGGTCATCACACCACCTCAAGGTCAGCCTTGACCGCGTCAATCAGTGCAGTCTGCGTCATTTCTTTTTTGGATAGCGCCTTTACGATCCTTTCGTCGATGGTGCCCTTGGTAATAATGTGCTGGATCACCACAGTGCCGGATTCTTGACCTTGCCGCCAGAGACGGGCGTTAGTCTGTTGATATAATTCCAGCGACCATGTAAGACCGAACCATACAAGGGTGGAGCCTCCGGCCTGAAGGTTCAAACCGTGACCGGCAGAGGCCGGATGGATGACTGCTACAGGAATCTTTCCCGCATTCCAGTCAGCAATATCTCGGCTGGTCTTGATCTCCCGGACATTGAAGCGGTTCTTGATGCGGCTAAGGTCATGTCGGAACCAGTAGGCCACAAGAAGCGGTTTTTCGTTGGCGGCCTCGATAATATCCTCCAAAGCGTCCAGCTTCCTGTCGTGGAACTCGATGACTTCACCGGTATCGGCATATATGGCACCGTTTGCGAGCTGTGAGAGCTTGCCCGTAAGCGATGCGGCATTGGCAGCAGTCACCTCACCATCAGGGAGCTGCAATATGAGCTCCTGTTTCAAATCTTCATAACGGCTGCGCTCAGAGTCAGAAAGCTGCACTTCATATTCTGTTGAAACCAGCTCCGGCATCTTCAGATGGTCGGTAGATTTCATGGAAATCGTGATATCCGAGATCCTCCGATAGATGGCGTCCTCCGCATAGGGCAGTGGCTTGTAGGAGTAGATGATCTCGCCGTTTCTCTTGTCCGGCATGAAGTAATTTGTCCGGTACTGTGTGATAAAGCGTCCGAGGCGCTCGCCCATATCCAGCACTTTAAACTCTGCCCACAGATCCATGAGACCGTTGGAGGAAGGAGTGCCTGTGAGCCCGATAATCCGGTGAATCCGTGGCCGTACCTTCATCAGCGACTTAAAGCGCTTGGATTTGTGATTTTTGAAGGATGACAGCTCATCGATGATCACCATATCGAAGTCAAAAGGGAAGCCGGATTCGTCAATGAGCCACTGCAGGTTTTCACGGTTGATGATCGTGATGTCTGCTCTCTGCATGAGGGCAGTTTTACGCTCCTTCGGTGTCCCGACTGCGACCGCATAGGTAAGACCTCTTAGGTGCTCCCATTTTTTAATTTCCGCTGGCCAAGTATCGCGGGCGACTCTTAAGGGAGCTACCACCAGCACGCGATGCACTTCGAAGCTGTCAAACAACAGGTCATTTACTGCCGTCAGGCTGATGATCGTCTTGCCAAGTCCCATATCTAAAAGGACTGCGGCCACAGGGTGCTTTTCAATATAGCGGATGGCATAGTCCTGATAATCATGTGGATTGAAGTTCATTGATCATCCCTCCAATCTGCTCCGGATCGTCAATGACATATACCCGGTAGCCAAGTTCCCGCAGCAGCCTGTGGCGTGAGAGCTGGAGAGGGCGTGGCTTTTTGCCGGGTGCCTTCAGCTCTGCGAAACCGATATGGCCATCAGGGAGTAAGATCAGGCGGTCGGGCATTCCTGCGAAAGAGGGACACACCAGCTTAAGTGCAATGCCGCCGTTCTTTTTCACCGCCATAGTTAACTTGTTTTCTATCTGTTTTTCTATCATTGCAAACCTCCGTCAGGCGTTAATTTCAGGGGATGTGCAAGGTGTATCAATGGTATTTACCAAACTTTTTCTTAGAGCTATTTTTTAAGGGCTAAGAGAGTTTTTATATAAGACCTTGATACACCTTGTCATAGTCCCGGATTACTGCAGAAAATCTTCCTCTGCACCGCTGTCCTCATGAATCTTTAAACCCTTGAAATAGCGCTTCCGATTCAGTGTCAGCCGCTCGAATCCGGCTTTCTCCAGCGCAAAGTAAAAATCTGCCGTGCTGCGCACATACTCATTGCAGTCCAGCGAGTAGTTGCGGTATGCCTGATAAAGTGCCGAGGAGCTTTCCTTAAAGGACTCATCCACATCACACTTCTCGTCCAGAAAATGTCCGAACCAGTCGTTCTGGCTGCGATATTCATCGATGGCCTTTGTTACGCAGTCCGGCACCGGAATCTGGTAGTCCAGCGCGATGACCTTTTTAGCACCTTCGATGATCCATGCCAGAATGCTTTCACCGGCATTTTCATATAGGTACTCACCGTAATTTTTGATGTCGGCCTTGCCCTCGATCTTGGCGTTGAACGGGATCACGATAAGCCTGCGCCAGATACCGTCATCGGAAGCGGAGACGCGAGGCAGGTGGTTCGTATACAGCACCAGCGTATGGCAGGGCTTGAAGGAAAACGGGTCTTTATACTTTTTCTCCGCAAACACATCGTCCGTAGAGCAGAGCTGCTTGACGGTGGAGTCGTTGAGCCTTGCGCCTTCCTGCATTTCCGCAGCGATCAGCAGGCGTTTACCTTTGACCTCAGCCATTTCCGGTTTGATGTTTCTGCGGCAGCCGACGGTCAAGGTATCTGCGGATATATTTCCGCTGTAGAGTCCCAGCACGCGGGAGATGGCATTCCAGAAGGTGGATTTGCCGTTGCGTCCATCGCCGTATGCGATGATGAGCGCCTCCACAAAAACTTTCCCGATAGCAGCAAGGCCGCAGATCATCTGTACATAGTCGATAAGCTGCTGATCCTTCTGAAAAATCAGATCCAGATTATCCTGCCAGAGCTGCGCTCCTTTACTGCCGGGTGACACGGACGTGATTTTCGTAATAAAGTCATCTGCAGAATGTTCGCGGGCACCGGCCATACCTTTGCGAAGGTCGTAGGTCGCCTCCGGTGTGCAGAGCAGGAAGCAGTCTGCGTCCAAGTCTCTCGGCGAGATTTCCAGCATCGGGTGCGTCTCTTTGAGGGTAGATGTAATGTTCTTGGAGTCGCGTCTGCGAACGGCAAAGCTCTGGTAGGCCTTGGCGGCAAGGAACTCCTGATAGGCCTCCATCTGCTCGTCGCTCATCAGCTGTTCAGCTTTGGCCTTGGATGTGTTATCAAGTATTTCCTGTGCACCACAGTTTTTGAGCTTTTGCAGAGCCTCCATCATATTTCGATTGGCTTCTGCGAGCTGCCTGCGGGTGAGTTCATGAGCGACGGCCTGAGCGCCGGGCTCTGTTTCCTGCCAGTAGTGGTCACTGTATCGGATAAAGTGGGTGGCCGGTGAGTAGCGCAGCTCGTTTGCAAAATACTTCGAGAGCACCTCAGCCTGCCCTACATCGGAAAAGTCCTCCGGCTTATAGCTATTCTCGTCGTTATAGACTTCCGGAGGGACATATCCGTCCTCATGGCTGATCTTGGAATAAAAACGCTGGGCGCTGTGCCAGATTGTATTAAGCTCGCTGTTATCGAGAGGCGGCACACAGGTCGCGGCCTTTTCCAGAAAGCTCTGGTAGGCTTTTTCTGTATCGCCGTATTTCTTTATGACAATACCGGCAAAGCGTGACATGGTAGCGTTACGGCTTCCTTCCGGGATCACGACGTCTTTTTCATGCCCACCGGGCAGGTCTGCATCGAACTCGTCGTCATTCAAAAATTCCGTGAGGTTCATGCGACCGGGATAGAGCTCCACATTCGGCTCCTGTGTTCCGAAGAAGAAGCGAGCAGCATCCAGAGCCTTCGTATCGAAATATGGAAATATGGAATTAACCAGCTTCTTCATATCGCTATAGAGGGCGGCATCTGTCACCCGGTCGATGGGAAAGAGCACGTGGAACTTTGGCCTTGCCGGTTTGCCGTTTTTCTCGCGCTGATTAAAGCGGCTGTAATGGATGGCGAGGCTTACTCCCGGAAATGCCTCCAACACGTCTTCCGGTGTGATCCAGTCTTTCGAATCTTCTGAATGGTCGTTATCACAGTCCACGGGAAGACAGTCCGCAGAGAGGAAGTTGTCGCTGTTGCGGTAGTGATTTTTGTACTCCGCACACACATAGTCGTGACTGACTGCGTTTCTCATGCTGTCCGCGTCCATGACAACGGTCTTATGCGGATAGGAGCAGTTTCCGGGATTGCCGATAAAATCGGCGCTATACAGGGTAAACATCAGTCGTACACCTCCTCCGATTCCTCCTCCAGCACCTTCGTGATAAATTTCAGGGCGCGGATCATGGTTTCCAGTTCGCAGTCGCCGCCAAGGGTAACTTCAAAACCGTTGCAGCCGAATCTGTCCATAAAAGGCGTGACATGGATATCTGTGCTGGCTTCATCGGAAATGCGGAAATAGGTGCGTCCGCCGTGGCCGGTGTCGCCACCTTTGTAGCCGGTCGTCCCGGCTTCGACCTGCAGAATATTGGCGCTTACCACATCGCGGGTGTAGGTTGTAATCTCAGTGCCATCGAAAAGCTTTCTGCGATTTTCTTTAATTTCATACATAGCGTTAAACCTCCTGACATTCTTCTGTGAAATAGCGCAAGCGATAGCCTTTCCACTTGGCGCGTTTAATTTCTGCTTCCATACCGGATGAGATGCGGCTGCCGAATACCCAGACCTCAGCGCACTTGCTCATGAGGGCATTTCCGAAGAAAAGACCAAGCTCACGTTCATCCGGATTGTCATCATCAATGAACTGCGGAAATAGCAGATGCGGTGCGATAGGGATATATCCCTTGTCCACGGCAAAGCGGCTGTAGCGTCTGGCATTGGCCACATTTGTCTCCACATCTCCGGAAAACGGAGAGCAGATGTAGGCGATAGGCCGGAAAGCACGAAGGGACTGCTTTTCATTTGCAGCAATCCGGGAGAGTGCTTCACCTGCAGTTGGGTCAGGATAGCCTTCGCTGTTGCGATAATCGTTGCTCACTCAAAAGTCCTCCTTTCCGGGCAGACTTAAAGGCGTCCACCTCCAATTTCCACTGGAGATGAACGCCTGATTTGAGCGGACGATTTTTAATCTTTTTTGTAGAAGGGCGTGACATAACCATCGGCGCGGAGCTTCAGGCCTTTTGCCCACGGCGGAGTCCTGCCCATCTGTTCACAGAGAACGTCAAGAGACATGTGAGGGTCTGCTTCGATGACCAGTTCGTCGTGGATATGCATGACGATGGAGCAGCAGCGCAGCGTCTTCATGGCATAGCAGAGAATGTCGCGGGAGGTTGCCTGCACGATATTTTCCACGAATTTCGGCCCGTATGAATCGAGCTGTTCCCATTTTTTCGTGCTGCCGATGCCCTCATAGGTGACACACTCGCCTCCGAATTTATTCGTACCGATCTTTGGCTTTACATAGGCGAGGTTCCGTCCGGAGGGCAACGTAATAAAGAGCATCCCGGAACGGCAGGAGAAAGTAAGCCCATAGCTGCTGGTTGTGTGTTTATACTTCACAGCCTCCATGACAGAGCGGTCAACATCCCACCAGAATTTTACGATGTTGGGATTTGTCTGCCTCCATGCGTCCACCAGAGGAGGAAGCTCATCCTCGGAAAGTCCCATCTCTATAGCGCCCATTGCCTTTAAGGCTCCGACCGAGCCGCCGTAGCCGAGCGCGAGTTCCGCGATTTTGCCTTTTTGACGCAGATGGCCGTTAATGCCATGCTTCTCAACCGGAACATGGAACATCTGACTGGCACTGGCGCAGTAGATGTCACCTCCGGTTTCAAAGACTTTTTGACGCCACGTCTCACCGGCATACCACGCGATGACTCTTGCTTCGATGGCACTGAAGTCGGAAACATAAAACTGCGTACCGTCCTTCGGGATAAATGCTGTCCGGATCAGCTGAGAGAGGGTGTCCGGAACGTCCTCATATAAGAGCTTTACAGCATCGAAGTTGCCGGATTTTACAAGGGCACGAGCATCGGCCAGATCCGGGAGATGATTTTGCGGGAGGTTTTGTAATTGTATAAGCCTGCCTGCCCAGCGACCGGTACGATTGACTCCGTAAAATGCAAACATGCCGCGAGCCCTGCCGTCATCACAGACCGCACGCTCCATAGTCTGATATTTCTTAACGGAGGATTTGGCAAGCTGCTGTCGGAGCTCCAGAACGGTTTGAAGTTCTGGCGGAGCGGTTTTGATAAGCTCTGCCACGACTTTCTTTCCAAGGCTGTCAGTTTCGAGCCCGTTGTCGGAGAGCCACTGCTTCATTTGCTGGACGGAGTTTGGATTGTCAAGTGCTGTCATATCTTTCATGGCAGCAGTCAATTCTGACCGGGAGCGGGTGTCCATTTCGATGGCTTCCTTTACCAGATCCATATCGAGCCGGACACCACGGTCGTTGATTTCCTGATCGATGTGGTATTCATCCCACACCGCCTCCGGCACAGGGAATTTTGCAAGACGATCCTTAATGCCGATCTCGGTTTCCACATCGCGGATGTTATATTTTTTGAAGGCTTCCCACTTGTCCGGCGCATGGAAAGGGTGATTCCTCGTGCGACCGCCGTTTGCTTTCGTCGGAGCGCAGGGCACGGAGAAGTATTTGATCAGGTCTTTTCCCTCCGTGAGTTTCTGTTTTTCAAGACCGAGGACGGCACCGACGCCTTCCAGAGAGAGCGGCAGTCCCATTGTTGCCGCCCAGACCATAGAGCAGCGCCAGCTTTCCGGATTCAAGAAGCGTGCGCATTCGGTCGAGAGAGGGTGGTTATCATGGAAGGGATCAAGGCTTACTCCAAGATCACGGAGATATCGTGATAAGCACACCCGTTCAAAATTTGCGTTGAAAGCCCATTTGATGACAGTATCATCAGTCAGAGCATCTATAATTTTCTGTGGCAGGTGCTCTCCCTGTGCAAGGTCAATGACCGTCACCTCGGAGCCGTCGGCACTGTAGCCGAACAGTAGTATCTCAAAATCCGGTGACTCGGCATATTTATATACGCCGCACTTGGATAGGTTCACGTCGCTGTAGGTTTCGATATCAATACTGAGTGTTTGCATAGATTTTCACCTCAATTCAAACAAGCGGCTTAAGATCACTCCTAAGCCGCCTGCCGGTACTGGATTATTTCAGGGATTCCATACGCTTGATATGGTATTCGTCGTCCTGCGCGGCCTTTTTCTCCTCGCGTTTCTCACGCTTGAAGTCGTTGATCACTGTCTGGATGGCGACCACTGCCCAAGACAGGACTACGATGCAGAAGCATCCGATCAGGATGTTGCAGAGAAGGGATGAAATCATAACTGTGCTTTCCATTGTTTTGCGCTCCTTTCCTTAGTTGAGAAAATCTTCATCGTCTTCAGTAGCAAAGTCGGACTCAGCGCTTGCCTTGCCACCAAGAGGCTCACCGTCGCGGATCTTCTGCAAATTGTTAAGCCCGCAGGCGATTCCCTTGTTGCCGGAAGAGTTGAAAGCATAAAACGTGATGCTGGCTCTACCGTACACGCCGCTGTACACTTCGGAACGGGTAAGAATCGGATTCAGGTCTGCGTCCACGATGCCGGGAGCAGAGGTTGCATTGGCATTAACGAAGTAGGCATTCTTGTAGGCCTCGTCGTCCGGACGCTCTGCATCGCCGTCACGCAGAGGAGTCTTCAAAACAGAGAGCGCCGGTACGGACTTGCCGTTGCCCTTGAGCTTGGCCTCGCCCTCCTTGTAGGCAGCCTCGATAGCAGCCTGAATCTTGGCGATGGTCTTGGTGTCGGACTTCGGGATGATGAGGCTCACGCTGTACTTGGGAGTGCCGCCATTGATAGACTTCGGCTCCCAGACGTTCGCATAGCTCCAGCGAGTGTCAACACCGGTGATAACCTTCATGGGATTGCTGATTTTTACATTTTTACTCATTGTCGTTTTCCTCCATAAAATCATTTTTTGCTGTATTCATGGCCGGGCGCTTGTCGCTATCCGGCACAAGTGTGGGTTTGCCCTGCGGCTTTTCGATGTAAGCCGTCAGGAGTTCATCAAAGCGGGACTTGCCGAGGAGCTTCTGCATGGCGGTGATGCCGAGCAGCTTTTTCTCATACGGGTCAAGGCCTGCTTTCTCGACCGCGTCAATGACGGCGGACTCATTGCTGTATCTGCGGTTGCTGCGTCCTTCGACGATCTTGAAACCTGTCCATTCCTTACCGGAGAGAGCCTGCTGCAGAGCGTATTCCTTAATATCGGAAGCCCAGCTAACCAGTTCATCTACCTTGCCGAGAATGACTTCGATCTCGGTATCCGTAAGCAGTGGCGGGAGCTTGAAATCATGCTGCGCGAGCTTCAGATTTGCCTCAGCTCTGGCGCGGCACTCGTTCTTAGCCTTACAGAAGCCGCACCATTCACCGCACAGGAAGTTCCCGTCACCGGCAAAAGCCAGATCTGCGGTAGGCTTTAAGACTTCATCTGCCCAGCGATACAGGTCGTCCTTGCTGATCTCATAGGTGCTGACGTTCTGGCGTCTCGGTTGGTAAATGGTCATGGAAACCTGATCGATGTCGTAAATGTCATCGAAAAGCTCCAAAGCGCCGAGGGCATAACACTGCATCTGCGGATTCTCCTCTGCGGAGACTAAGACGCCTAAGCCGTGCTTGTAGTCGATCACCCGGAGCGTACCGTCTGCAATGATGACGCAGTCGGCGGTTCCGAAGCCCTGTTCTACCCAACGGGAGAAGTCTACTCGCTGTTCGATAAGGACTACCGGGTCAGCACAGGTCTCCTTGGCGGCTTCGATCTGCTCCAGCACATATTCGGCATAGCCGCTGGTGCAGTCCTCCATCTCCTCGGAATACCACTTGAGGCTGTCGGTCGGATCATCTGAAGGAAGTCCCAGCGCGGTTTTCAATTTGTGCTCGCCAAGCGCATGAGCGTCGGTGCCTTCTGCAGCGTAGTCTGATCCTTTGTCCTCATAGGTTTCGCAGAGCCTTGCCGACGGCGGGCAGTGCAGCCACCTGTCGGAGCTGGACGCGGACAGGATTGCGTGTGCTTTAGCTGCCATTGCCGATCACCTCCGCGTCCTTCATCAGGGCTTCGTAGTTTGTCGGATCGATCTCCGAGAGCTTTGCGGCACCGTACTTTTTAAGCAGGGCGCGTACTTCTGCGGTATGACCGGCGCGGGACTTCTCAGCAAGGACAGCTCTTACGTCCTCCAGCTTGAGTTCAGGCTTCGGTTCCTTCTTTGTGGGAGCTTCCGTGGCCTGCACTTCGTTGTCATCGCCGGAAAACTGCTGGTAGAGCCAGTCGGCTGCGGCATTAATAGAAGCAGCAGCGGTGCGGAGCTCTTCGATGGTCTGTGCCATTTCTGCCATTTTTGACATTTTCTTTTCCTCCTTCCTCGGATTGGCTTGCGGCAAGAAGTGAGAGGTTCCTTGCCAGTCTGGCGGATACGTGACTGATGGAATTCAGGAGCTTGATCTCTTCGTTTACGTTGCCGCCTGTGTCTGCGTAACTGCGAATCATCTGTTGTTCACCTCGCTTTCTGAAGGCTGTGTTCTCTTGCCTTCACCTTCCACTGGAGATGAACTGTCGATTTGAGCGGAGGATTTTATAAAAATTTTCCGACCACCATCCGAAAGAGGGACAGCGGCCGGAAAGGGTGTGATGATTACTTGTTTTCGATCTTATGAAGCTCGGTGTAGTAGCGCTTCATCTGGTCAGCAAAGGTACGCTGCGGGCGACCGAGTGTCTCTGCAATCTTACGATCAGAAATCTTCGGATTGTTGAGTCGCATCTGGATAATGCGGTCTGCATCAGGATCAAGTTCGCGGAACCGGGCAATGAGGTGTTTGAGCAAATCGCGGTCAGCAATAATATCTTCTATAGAAGGTCTGCTGTCCGGAATGTAATCTCCAAGAGTGCCGTTGCCGTCCGGAAGCGGCTCGTCGAGAGAAGTGGTATCGGGAGCGTGGTATTCGCACAGGTCGCACTGCCCGTCGCATTTCCAGAGATAGCGTTTGGTGCACATACAACGTCCGTGATATTGCTCGCGTTTTTGTGTTGCCCAGATATCTGGGTAGAGGGCGCGATACTGCTCCTCTGTGATAGGGGTGAGTGCGACCTTGAAGGGATTCTCCGGGTCACGAAGTGGAAAGTAACGCTGGTTGTCATTGTTTGTCATTTTAAGACCTCCGATTTTCGATTTCTCGAACCGGAGATCTCAAAAGGGCGCAGTTATCCTATAGAAAGAGAATGCAGTCCTCCGGATTTCTCCGATTCGGATTGCAGCTTTCTTGCTCATCAGATAGCTGTGTACATATTTACTTGGCTGTCGAATAACGTGAGCCATCGTTGATCGGACGATGCATTACGCGACAGATGCTTCATTCAAAACGCAAACCAAATATCCATATCTCGAACAGAATATTTGACATTTGGCTCACTTCGTGCTATAATATTTACGGTTGTTTTTTGCGCCCAAAAGTATGTTAGAGCACGCTTGTTTGAAGCTGAGACCAGTATATAAAATGGGTATCTTCAGTTTGGGTCTTGTTTGGTTCAACGTGGTTCGGCGTGGTTCAAATCTTACGGAGAAAGGAGACGGAGGGTTTTGGATTTTAAGACGCTTTTTTCAATATTGAAGAAGCACATGGCCGACGGCGATGATGTGCCGTATTTTTTCCGTGAGATTATGGCTATGATCACGACTGTTACTGAAGAGGAGTGGGGATCGAGTAAAGATCCATCCGTAAAGACAAAGGATGAGACCCTGCGCAATTATGCTAAACGAGGTTTGTCTAAGAAACTCGCGCAGACGATTGTTTACAGACTTACTCCGGAAATTCTGACAGAGAGAATTAATGAAAAGAATGATACGCAAAGGTCTTTGCTGGCAGATGACTTGAGAGGTTATGACGCCACAATAGATGCTGCTAATGTTGGAGAAAAAGTTGCCGCATGGATGGTAGAAATAATTCAGACGACGGCAGGTCTTGTTCAACAGGATGAACTTGAAAAGCAAAAACAACAGAAGCGAGCGGCTGAACTAAAAAATAAGTTCGGGGAATACCTGCTTACAGAATCAGCAGGATTCTGTCCTAACTGTGGAAGAGAACTAACCGTTTCAAATAATGGCCAAACCGAGAAGGTATATGAAGTCAGCCTCATAGACAAAAGCGCGGAAGCGAAGCCGGAGAACCTTCTTGCTATGTGCCCTATGTGTCATGCGACATATCTGATTGATGACAACAAAAAGCTCTGCAAAGAGCTGCAAGACAAAAAGAAAGTTCTTACAACTCATAAGCAGAGCGTTCGGTTACTGGATGATCTCCCTCTTGAAAAAGGAATCACCGGTGTCATTACCAGAATTAAAAAGCTTAAGGAAAAAGACCTGATTCAGGCGGCACTTGATCCAAAAGAGCTGAACAAGAAGATTGATCCAGCACAGGACTTGGCACTGTATTTGTCAGTGAACAATTATGTGACCACATATTTTCTGAAAATACACGAAATCATGATCAGTCTTGATAAGAGAAAAGTCATTGATTATGAAGAAGTTCAGGATCAGATGAAGGCAATTTACCGTCGCCTAAAGAAAGCAAATAAAAGTAAACTGGAAATATTTACGGAGATTTCCAACAAGGTACATAGAGTGACTCTTCAGGATGATATTTTTTGCCAGATTGTGGTTTCTTACTTTATACAAAGCTGTGAGGTGTTCTAATGCAATTACCGAATAAATTATATTCATATGAAAATAGCACCTTGGCTTTAATACCAAAGGTGCTGAAAGAACTTCAATATGGATCGAAACTGGTAAAAGATTTATATAACGCTTTGAAGCCGTCACTTGACGATCCTACCGATTTCCTATCGGTTATGGATTGCCTTTATGCGCTTCGAGCTGTTGATATTAATGAAAAGGGGGAAGTTTACAAATGCTTGTAGAAATGATGTCTCCCGCATTTAAAGAAAAGGATGAGGTAAGACCTCCGATAAGGTTCAAGGATGGTCTTAATGTTGTTCTTGGAAAAGAGGACGGCACTAATTCCATAGGAAAATCGTCAGCGCTACTGGCCATAGATTTTGTTTTTGGAGGTAATACCTATATTGCCAGCGACGGCGTGAAGCATATAGGCGATCACACGATCTTCTTTACCTTTAAATTTGATGGAAAGGAATATTACTTTGCCCGAAATACAGCTTCTCCGGAAGAAATTCAGGTTTGCTCAAAAGGATATGAGCTTACCGGAAGTGTTAAAACCCGGCAGGAGTTTGTAGACTGGCTTAAGGAAAAATACAACATGGATTTTCCGGGGCTATCCTTCAGATCCACTATGAGCAGCTTCTTCAGAGTGTATGGTAAGGATAATACCAATGAACGCAAACCACTCTATGGCATACCGGGAGATGGGATGCAAAAGTCCATAGACAGGCTGGTCAAGTTATTTGACCGTTATCGTGACATAGAAGATTACACGAGCAGGCTGGAGGAGCAGAAGAAAAAGCTATCCGCTTACAGAGAAGCTCGTAAGTATCGTTTTGTATCAGATCTTGTCGGCGGCAAAGAAAAATATGACGAGAACCTTGCGGAGATTCATTCTTTGCAGGTGGAATTGGATACCTTAACTTCCGAGCAGGTGGAAACACACTCGGAAGAAGATATAGAGAAAAACAAGCTGAAATCTGACCTGAAGGATAAAAAGTTCAGGCTGGAAGAAAGCATTGAAACAAAAAAGCGTCGGTTAAGTCTGCTTGATATGAGTCTGAGCTATGGACTTTATCCCACAGAAGCTGATCTTTCCGGCTTGCAGGAGTTCTTTCCGGAAGTTAACCTCCGTAAGCTCTATGAGGTGGAGGGTTATCATAAAAAGCTGGCCTCAATACTGGATGGTCAGTTCGCAGCAGAACGCGACAGTGTGCAGCGTGAAATTGAAGATCTTCAGAGTCAGGTGGCGTCAGTAAATGATCAGATCCGGGAACTGGGCATGGTTGGAAACCTGTCAAAAGAGTTCCTCGATAGGCACTCCGAGATAAAGGGAAGGATTGATGCCTTAAAAACTCAGAATGAAGCGTATCTGACACTGACCGATCTGCAGGATGCAAGAAAAAAAGCCGACGATATGCTGAAAAGTGCCATAGAAACAATACTCTCGGATATTGAGCAGGCTATAAACGATAAGATGAAGGAATACAACGATTCCCTCTTTGCTGAACGTCATAAGCCACCACACTTGCATTTTAACGAATATAACAGTTATCGCTTCGAAACACCGGACGATACCGGAACCGGGTCTAATTACAAAGGAATGGTGATATTTGATCTTGCAGTATTGAATCTTACAGCGCTCCCGGCTATAGCACACGATTCACTGATCCTAAAAAATATAAGCGACGGTTCCATCGACGGTATTATGAAAATATACGCTGACAGTAAAAAGCAGATTTTCATTGCATTTGATAAGCAGGATGCATATACAACAGAGACGAGAAAGATCGTTACAGATAATAAGGTGCTTAAACTTTCTGATAACCATTGTGAGCTTTATGGTGAATCGTGGAATGTAGAGGAGGCTCAAAGTGAAAACAAGTTATAAGAAATTATGGAAACTGCTAATTGATCGAGATATGACAAAAACTCAGCTGCGAGAAGCGGCAAAGATCAGCTCTTCTTCCCTTGCAAAACTTGGAAAGGATGAGAATGTCACCACAAGTGTACTTGCTAAAATTTGTGGCGTCTTGAACTGCGATGTCTCCGATATTATGGAGATGATACCTGATGAAACTACTGAAAGTGAGGACAAAGTAAATGGCTGAAAAGAATACTGCCAATATCGGCTTTGAAAAACAAATCTGGGATGCGGCCTGCGTGTTGTGGGGACATATCCCGGCATCAGAATATAGAAACGTAATAATTGGGCTTATTTTCCTGAAGTACATCTCTACGGCATTTGACAAGAAGTATCAACAGCTTGTGGCCGAAGGAGATGGATTCGAGGATGATCCGGATGCATATCTTGAGGATAACGTATTCTTCGTGCCGGAGGATGCTCGTTGGGATAAGATTGCGGCAGCAGCGCATAAGCCGGAAATCGGAACGGTTATTGATGATGCTATGCGTGCAATCGAAGCCGATAACAAGAAACTCAAGAATGTGCTTCCAAAGAATTATGCCAGTCCGGATCTGGACAAGAGAGTCCTCGGAGATGTCGTTGACCTCTTTACCAATATGGATATGGGAGAGACCGAAGGTAACCGAGATGTCCTCGGCAGAACTTATGAATACTGCATCGCTCAGTTTGCCGAAAAGGAAGGCAAAGGCGGTGGTGAATTCTATACGCCGTCAAGCATCGTAAACACACTGGTTTCAATCCTGAAGCCATATTCAAACTGCCGTGTATATGATTGCTGCTGCGGCAGTGGCGGTATGTTTGTACAGAGTGCGAAGTTTATTCAGGCACATTCTGGCAATCGTGGCTCGATTTCAATTTATGGTCAGGAGGCCAATCCGGACACTTGGAAGATGGCCATCATGAATCTTACGATTCGTGGCCTTGATGCAGACCTTGGTGCTTACCATGCCGATACATTTACGAATGACCTTCATCCGACATTGAAGGCAGACTTCATTCTGGCAAATCCTCCCTTTAACTATAATCCGTGGGGACAGGATAAGCTGATGGACGATGTTCGCTGGAAATACGGAATCCCGCCTGCAAGTAATGCCAACTTTGCATGGATTCAACATATGATCCATCATCTTGCGCCAAATGGCAAGATCGGACTTGTTCTTGCAAATGGAGCACTCTCCTCCCAGAGTGGCGGCGAGGGTGAGATCAGAAAGAAGATCATCGAGGATGACCTTATCGAAGGCATCATCGCTATGCCTCCGCAGCTCTTCTATAGTGTAACAATCCCTGCGACGCTCTGGTTCATTTCAAAGGGCAAGAAACAGAAAGGCAAGACAGTCTTTATTGATGCCCGCAAGATGGGACATATGGTAGACCGTAAGCATCGTGATTTTACGGAGGAAGATATCCAAAAACTCGCGAATACATTCGAAGCCTTCCAGAATGGCACACTTGAGGATGAAAAAGGCTTCTGCTCTGTAGCGACGATACAGGATATCGCAAAGCAGGATTATGTTCTTACACCGGGTCGCTATGTTGGTATTGAAGAGCAGGTAGATGACGGCGAGCCGTTCGAAGAGAAAATGACAAGACTGACATCGGAGCTTTCCGATATGTTTGAACGCTCTCATGAACTTGAGGATGAAATTCGTAGGAAGCTGGGGGCGATTGGGTATGAAATATAAACTTTCAGATATCTGCGAGTACGCAAAAGGAAAAATAAAGGTGTCGGCTCTTGATGAGAATACCTATATTTCAACCGAGAATATGCTACCGAACAAAGGTGGTATAACTAAAGCCGCATCCTTACCTACCCAAGAACAGACACAGGCTTTTATGAAGAATGATGTTCTGGTCTCAAATATTCGACCGTATTTTAAGAAGATTTGGTATGCAACTTTCGACGGAGGATGTTCTAACGATGTTCTTGTCTTTAGGGCAAAGGACGGAGTAAGCAGCAGATTCTTGCATTATGTGCTGGCAGATGACACTTTTTTTGATTATTCAATGGCTACATCAAAGGGAACAAAGATGCCTCGTGGTGATAAAAAAGCCATTATGGAATACGAAGTGCCTGAGCTCTTATATGAAGACCAATGCAAAATTGCTGGTGTCTTGGAGGTGATAGACGAAAAAATCGATTTAAATACGGATATAAACAAGAATTTACTTGAGCAAGCGCAAAGCATTTTTACCCAAGAGTTCCTTATGTTCGACCGCATCCCGGATGGCTGGCAAGAAAGTTCTCTGCTTGGTATTGCCGATTACCTCAATGGCCTCGCCATGCAGAAGTACCGTCCAAAGGATGATGAGCAGGGTCTGCCTGTTCTTAAAATCAAAGAATTGCGTCAAGGTTCCTGCGATTTTAACAGTGAATTATGCTCACCTTCCATCAAACCGGAATATATTGTTCATGACGGCGATGTAATATTCTCATGGTCGGGCAGTCTCCTTGTTGATCTTTGGTGCGGAGGGACTTGTGGTTTGAATCAGCATTTATTCAAAGTCACATCCTCCACCTACGATAAATGGTTCTATTACGCATGGACAGACCACCATCTGCAAAAGTTCGCTGCTATCGCTGCGGACATGGCCACAACGATGGGACACATCAAGCGCGAAGAACTGTCAAAAGCAGAAGTGCTGATCCCTTCGCAATCTGACTATGACCGCATAGGTGGTCTTCTTGCTCCTCTATACGATCTTGTTATCGCTAATCGTATAGAGAACCGTAAACTTGCATCCCTGCGTGATGAGCTACTTCCTCAACTTATGTCGGGACAGCTTGATGTTTCGGAGGTGTCATTATGAATAAAAAGGAACTGAGGGTTCCCTTTAATGCTCCTCTCAACGAGCTGGACACTGAATTGCAGACCTATGGCTGCCGTCAAAACAATCCCGACATCTGCGGTAACAATGGCCTTGCTGGTGTTTGCGCTTTTGTGAGCAAGGATGGAATCTGTCGTAAGCCATCTCGTGCATGGAAGAAGCAGTACCAAAAGCTCAAGGGTTAAGCTGCTAAATTCTTGTTTGAAACGGAGCGAAGATGAATGAAAAACACCTCTAAGAAGAGGATAATGTAAGAAATAAACGAAGGAGTGAGACTCATGTCAGGATTTTATACCGAAGCGGACTATGAGAATTCGATAATCGAATTATTCCAGAACATGGGATACAGGTATGTCTACGCGCCGGATTTGGAGCGTGACTTCCGTAGCCCTCTATATGAAGAAGAGTTGGTATCAGCGTTGCACAGGCTGAATCCGAAATTGCCGGAGGATGCTATTACGGACGCGCTGTTCAAGTTGAAGAATTTTGAAAATGCTGAACTTGTCCAGAAAAATGAACTTTTTATGGATTATCTTCAGCATGGGATCGAAGTCCGGTATTTCGTTAAGGGCGAGGAGCGCTCCGGCCTCGTCTATATTGTCGACTATAAAAATCCTGAGAATAACTCCTTTGTCGTAGCAAACCAGTGGACTTTCATTGAAAATAGCAACAAGCGTCCAGATGTACTTCTGTTCCTGAATGGTCTGCCGGTCGTGCTTATTGAGCTGAAGTCGCCATCTCGTGAGGAAACAGATGCTTCCGAGGGCTATCTGCAGATCAGAAACTATATGCAGGAAATCCCGTCAATGTTTATTTATAACTGCATCTGCGTCATCAGCGATCATCTGACCAGCAAGGCCGGAACCATCACTTCCGGTGAGGATCGCTTCATGGAATGGAAAACAAAAGACGGCAGCTATGAAAATACGCAATACGCTCAGTTTGATACGTTCTTTGAGGGAATGTTTGAAAAAGAGCGCCTGCTGGACATCATCAAAAACTTCATCTGCTTCTCCAATGAGGGATTGAAGAAGTTTAAGATTCTGGCTGGCTATCACCAGTATTTTGCAGTTCGAAAGGCTATCGAATCTACAAAGAACGCGACAGTAACTGATGGTAAAGGTGGCGTATTCTGGCATACACAGGGCAGCGGAAAATCTCTGTCTATGGTCTTTTATGCACACCTTCTGCAGGAAGCGCTGGATAGCCCAACTATCGTAGTAATTACCGACCGTAACGATCTTGATGATCAGCTTTACGGACAGTTTGCTAAGTGCAAAGATTTTCTGCGTCAGGAACCGGTGCATGCTACCTGCAGGAAATTGACAGAGACTTCCGGTAAGAATGATATAGGATTGAAGGACTGGCTGGACGGTAGGCAGGCAAACGGCATCATTTTTACGACGATGCAGAAGTTTGAAGAATCATCAGAGCCGCTTTCAGAGCGCCGCAACATCATCGTTATGGCTGATGAGGCGCATCGTAGCCAGTATGGATTGAAGGAAAGAGTTGATGCCAAGACCGGCGAGATAAAGGTCGGAACGGCACGTATCATACGTGACAGCCTTCCAAACGCTACATATATTGGATTTACCGGAACACCTATAGCTGCAAAAGATAGAAATACCCGTGAAGTTTTCGGCGACTATATCGATATTTATGACATGACACAGGCCGTAGAGGACGGCGCTACAAGACCGGTCTATTACGAAAGCCGTGTTATTAAGCTGAAATTCGATGAGGCTACGCTTCATCTGATCGATCAGGAATATGACATTATGGCAAATAATGCTGATCCTGAAGTGGTTGAAAAGAGCAAGAAAGAGCTTGGTCAGATGGAGGCTGTTCTCGGAAATGACGCTACCATAGATTCACTGGTTAATGATATTCTTGATCACTATGAAAATTACCGAGCCGATCTCCTGACAGGAAAAGCTATGGTTGTCGCGTATTCCCGTGCAATCGCTATGAAGATTTATAACCGTATTCTTGAACTGCGCCCAAGCTGGAAAGAAAAGGTTAAGGTTGTAATGACCGAGAGCAATAAAGATCCAGAAGAGTGGCGTGCTGTTATTGGAAATAAGCGCCGCAGGGATGAGCTCGCCAAGGAATTCAAAGACAATAATAGCGAAATGAAGATCGCCATAGTTGTTGATATGTGGCTGACTGGATTTGACGTTCCTTCTCTTGCAACGATGTATGTCTATAAGCCGATGCAGGGCTATAACCTGATGCAGGCCATTGCCCGCGTCAATCGTGTCTTTCAGGATAAAGAAGGCGGCTTGATCGTTGACTATGTTGGCATTGCGTCAGCATTGAAGCAGGCCATGAATGACTACACAGCACGCGATAAAAAGAACTATGGTGATACCGATATCGCCAAAGTTGCATATCCGAAGTTTCTTGAGAAGCTTTCCATTTGCCGTGATCTATTCCACGGATATGACTATTCCAAGTTTACAAACGGCACCGATCTTGAACGCTCGAAGGCTATCACCGGTGCGGTTAACTTCATTGTAGGCACTGACAAGGAAAGAGAACGCGAAGACTTCATCAAAGAGGCACTGTTGTTGCGTCAGGCTTTGTCTCTATGCTCATCGCTGGTAGAGCGCGACCTACGTGTCGAGGCGGCATTCTTTGAATCTGTCCGCGTGCTTGTTATGCGCTTAATGAATCAGGGCGAGGGTAAGAAGATATCTTTGCCGGAAATGAACGCCCGTATCAATGAGCTTCTGAAATCAAGCATCAAGAGCGATGGTGTTATCAATTTGTTCTCTGATGTTAAAGAAGAATTCTCCCTGTTTGATCCTAAATTCCTTGAGGAAATCTCAAAGATGAAGGAGAAGAACCTTGCTGTTGAACTTTTGAAAAAGCTGATCGCTGAGCAGATACAGATCTACAGACGAACAAATGTGGTCAAATCCGAAAAGTTCAGTGAAATAATACAGGGCGTTATGAACCGGTATCTGAACGGAATGCTTACCAATGAGGAAGTCATCGAAGAACTCCTGAAAATGGCACAGCAAATCCGAGAGGCTCACGATGCAGGAGATGAGCTTGGTCTCTCTGAAGATGAGCTGGCGTTCTATGATGCTCTTACCAAACCGCAGGCGATTAAGGACTTCTATGAAAATGATGAGCTGATTGCTATAACAAAAGAGCTCACGGAGGCGCTCCGAAAAAATCGATCCATTGATTGGCAAAAGCGTGATTCAGCGCGTGCCAAGATGCGAATGATGATTAAGAGACTTCTTAAGAAACATAAATATCCGCCGGAGGGAATGGATGATGCGGTTGCCACAGTAATGCTTCAGTGTGAGCTATGGACAGACAATAACGATATGGAGCATCGGGTAGTTAACTATGCTGAGGCTTTCAGTAAAAAAGCACAGGATTTGCAGATGGTAGCGGAAGAACCTGCACCATACGGAACGAAGAAGGAGGAATAACCTAATGGACGCGACAAAAGGTAATATCTATGCCATCTTAAATGGAAATAAGCAGTTTCTCATTCCTGTATATCAGAGATACTACAGTTGGGAGACGGAACAATGCAGTCGCCTTTGGAATGATATCGTTGACATGCAGAAAAAGGATAAGGTCGGTCACTTTGTTGGCTCCATTGTAAATATTGCGGAGCAGGCAATGCCGACCGGTGTTCAGAAATATATGATAATTGATGGGCAGCAGCGTTTAACCACGCTGAGCTTGCTGCTGATTGCCCTCCGCGACTATGCGGAAGAACATCCGGAAGATGGCACTATCAATGCTCGTCGCATCGATAATATGCTTCTGAAGAACGAATATGAGGATGGTGACGAGAGGTACAAATTGCTTCTTACAGAAACTGACCGTGACCTACTGATTAGTCTCGTTGAGAAGAAGCCAATCAGTGATCCCGGTCTGTCGCGCATCCTGTCAAACTATAACTTTTTTGCCGGTAAAATAGCTGATATGGAGTTGCAGCCGAAAGATGTCTACGAGGCTATAGGTAAACTACAGATTGTCAATATTACGCTTGATCGAAATGTGGATGATGCGCAGGCAATTTTCGAGAGCTTGAACTCTACAGGTAAAGAATTGTCTGAATCTGACTTAATCCGAAACTATGTGCTGATGGGGCTTGAACCGTCAGAACAACGATATGTATATGAGCACATGTGGAGACCGATGGAGCTGCTCTTTGATTATGAGAAGCAGGACTCTGTCATGGATAGATTTTTCCGTGATTACCTGACGATGAAGACTACGCGTATCCCGAAGATCGACCGGGTTTATGAGGGATTCAAAGCCTATCACTTGAATTGTGAATTCAGCACGATTAGGGAACTTTGCGCCGACCTGCTGACCTATGCTACATACTATACAAACATGGTATTCCGCAGGAGTGACAAGCCTGTCTTAAAATCTTTGTACTCAGATATTGGCGATCTTCGCATGGAAGTAGCATTCCCGTTCTTGCTCAAAGTGCATAACGATTGCACAGAGGGCGTTATCACGGAAGATGATCTTATTGAGATTATCAAGATGTGCATCAGTTATGTATTTCGTAGAAGCATCTGCGACATTCCGACGAATTCGCTTAATAAGACGTTTGCGACGCTGCGTAATGAAATCAAGACCGATGATTATATGAATTCTATTAAGGCCTTCTTCGTACTGCGCGATGACTATAAAGAGTTCCCGGATGATGAGAAATTCGAGAAGGCATTTGTGTCCCGTGACATTTACAATATGCGTTCCAGAAACTTCATTCTCAGCCACCTTGAAAACTTCGGGAACAAAGATCCAATCATTATCGAGAATTATACGATTGAACACATTATGCCACAGAACAGCAATCCACGTGACGAGTGGAAGACTATGCTTGGCGCAAATTGGAAAGAGGTTCAGAAGACCTATCTGCATACAATAGGAAATCTGACACTAACAGCTTATAACTCGGAAATGAGCGATAATCCATTTATGGTAAAAATGGATATGGAGGGTGGATTCAAAGAAAGCGCTCTGCGTCTTAATGCCTATCTGGTAAAGCTGACAGAGTGGAATGAACAGCACATAAAAGAACGTGCAAAGTTGCTGGCCGAAAAGGCAGAACAGATATGGACTTATCCTGAGATTACTGCTGCTGAACTTGCGCCATATCAGGTAGAGGAAAAGCCTGCCCAGAAATACACGATTGACTCTTACGATATCAATGCATTTACACGGACGCTTTTTGATATGCTCGACAGACGAATTTGTAATCTGTCACCGGATGTGAAGCGTGAGTTTAAGAAGCTGTATATCGCCTACAAGTTGGATACCAATTTCGTTGATATCGTTGTTCAGAAACAGCGCCTTCGAATTTCTTTGAATATGAAGTTTTCAGAGATTCACGATCCAAAGGGACTGTGCAAAGACATCACCGGTCTTGGCAGATGGGGCAATGGTGATGTTGAGGTGTTTTTTGAACATACGTCAGAGATTGACGATGTGATGGAACTGATCGAGCAGTCATACAGTAAACAAGCTGATGAATAAAGAGAGCGGGTGAGCATATATGGGACGAAATTTTACGGATTTTCTGGCAGGTGCTGGATACTTTTTGCTCGACACTACGCGAGAAGCGGTTTTGAGGCATGACGATGAGACAGCGCAGCAGGAGCGAGAAGCTGGGATATCGATTTTAACGGCGGCACTTTATGAATCTAAAACAAAAGACGCTGAAATAGTTCGTCTTCTCCAGAAGTACTATGGCCTTAGAGAAAATGAAGCTCAGGAACAGATCAGAATTGAGAGAACGATTAATTACCCATGCCGCGAACTGGAGTCTTATCTTATGAGCACGGAAGGATTATCGCAGCAGGAGGCTCAGGATTATATCATCAATCATGGCACGGTAGACTTACTCCGGCAAGAGAGAGGGCTCTGGAAACTGTCGCCAAAGGAACTGTTGAAGCGGATTGAGTGAGAGGATGTCTGACAATGGATTTTGATGTGTTAAAAAAAGAACTTGCTGAGCACAAAGTTTATACGGCTTGGCAATTTATTGAAAATACGAATGCAAATATAAGGGTAGCACAGTATTGTCTGGACACCATCACAGCGATTTCTGCAAAAATGACTGAAGATGCACATAAGAACAACGAGGAAATATCAGAGAGAATAATAAACCACAAGAGCGTTGCTATAACTGATGCGGATCTACCAGACTTTTTAATAGATATCGCAGGCAATGATGTCGATGGTTTTTTCTTGATACAGAAACTAATACGGGATTTTTATCAGTATCTTAGAAATAGTTTTGATAGTATCGGACAAATTGCAAACGCTGGATTGTTGGCTAATAAAGGGAAGAAAGTAGACAAAACAGACTTCCCGGCAATGAAGGATAGATTTCAACAGCAAACGTACTCTGGAGAATTTCCGCTTACATCAGCATGGTTTTCAAAGACTGATAGCGATGATGAATTCAAGTATATTGATGCTGTATGTAATCGTGTGAAGCATACAGCCTTTATAAATAATCAGATTTCGATAGGATTGTTTGGCTGCGAGAACAAGATGAACATGGGAGCTTTTCTCAGAAACGGTGAGCAGCATGAAAAGGCCGATCTTAAAGATAAGATGCAGCAAGCGATAAAATTCACGGAGGATAGCTATATAGAATTTCTTACGTTTTTTTCTGCGGAGTTTAAGAATGACCTCCATGTTTCGGGACGTTATCATGATGGCATCAAAGTTTATCAGCAGTATATGAAGGATAGCGAGCTATCATCCTTCTCATTACCATATATTGTTTCACAACAACATTTCGATGCAATGCCCAATGAGATTTATGTACTTCTCCTAAGAAATAATGAAGGTGAAATAAAAGCAGCGGATTGTCCTTTTACATCGATACTTATCACTTCAGCGGATGATTATAAAACTGCTGTAGGTAGATATGTTGCAACAGCCGAAGATACGGTAGGAAAAGATAACATAGTAAAGTATAGGAAATATATCAAGGATACTTCTACAGCCGATCCTCAGATAGCAATAATTAAGTCTATGCAGGACGGAACTGGAAAATTTTATCATGCGAATCCTTTCTTTGACTTGCAAACTGTATCTGTATCAGATGATGATACTTTTTTAAAGCGAGCAGCACTTCCATTCTGAACATTCGGGAACGGAAGATTAGAGTTGAGGCGATGGGATTTCAGACTTGTTCCCTCAGAGCGAAGTCTTGAAGCGGTCGGCAAATCTGTGCGTTTGCATATTATAGGTAGGAGCAAGGCCTTTGACCTGTTTCCGAGAACGCACAAGGGTAAAAATCGGTGTGTTTTACGGAAAAAACACGCTTTGATAAATTCCCGCGAACCACTGCTAAAATCTGACATCAATCTGGAGCAATCGAGCCATGTTGAAACCGCCGTGCTTCTCACGCGGAAACCCTGATTCTATGCGGGGTTGCGGGATTATTTGATGGAAATGTAGTTGTGTTTTTACGAAAAATAAAATGGATAAGTTACCGTGGAAGTGGGGATGGGGTAACGCTGTGTGAGTTTAATATGTGGTTTATTGTTCGCTTCAGCCGGGGCAATCGTTGGGGCTATATCAGCAGGTAATAAAAAACAAGTAAAAGAAAGGCAATACAGACAGTAAGCTGTCAAAAGGTCTGTATGCAAGATTAGGTGAAGATGTCAATTATTTAAGGATCAAAGTTTTTATCAAAGTTGTGAGCCTTTGCAAAGGCCTTTAACTGTTTTATGATACGGTTTGCGTATTTCGGATTATTTTCTGTTACCCATGCCTCAATTCCAGAAGTATCAAAGATACTCATGGAAGCAAGGTTAGAATCAATACGTTGGCAGATCGGTTCAGTGATATCAACTAAGTGATCGAACATCGATTGTAAGTCCATAAGAAACACTATAACGGAGATAAGATCTGGCAATAATTTTAAGTTTTCATAAATTATTGATCGAGCTATGATGGGAGCGTGAATTTTGAAAAATATATTGGTTATTGATGATGATTTACATATAGGAAATGTATTGGAAGAAACTCTTACTAACGAAGGTTATGGTGTTATTCGTGCATACTCGGGAACGGAAGCTGTACTTTTGCTTTCTCAGGTAAAGCCCGATCTTGTACTTCTTGATTTAATGCTGCCGGGGTTGAGCGGAGAAGAAGTTTTGCCGCATATTAAAGGGATTCCTGTTATTATTATGAGTGCAAAAGTTGATGTAGACAACAAAGTTGCTCTTTTGCTCGGCGGAGCGGTTGATTATATGACAAAACCTTTTTATACAAGGGAATTATTAGCTCGGATAGCGGTACATCTTCGTACTTTTGATAGCTTTGCTAAGTCGGAAATTTTGACTTTTGAAGAAATAAAACTCAATATTGATACGCACATAGCACAAATAAAGGATGTAGAAATTAAATTGACGAGAACAGAGTATGCGATTTTGAAACTTTTAATGCAGAATCAGACACAAGTTGTTTCCAAATCGCATCTGCTTGATCATATCAGTGAAGATACACCGGATTGTACGGAAAGTTCACTAAAGACACATATAAGCAACCTTCGCAAAAAACTTCGTGCTGTAAATGGAAAAGAGTACATTGAAGCAGTTTGGGGAATCGGCTTTAAAATGAAAGAAGAATAAATCTCCACTGTTTCTGAACTATTTTCTTAACCGTTTTCTGAACTGTTTTGCGATAGAATGACAGCATCAAGTACAGGAGGTAAGACTTATGGAATATGTTCTTAAGACAAACGCTTTATGTAAAAATTATAAGAATTTTAAAGCGTTAAATGGACTTACTATGAATGTTCCGAAAGGAGCGATCTATGGCTTTGTCGGTAAAAACGGCGCAGGAAAGACAACTTTAATTCGGCTGATTTGCGGGCTGCAAAAGCCTGAGTCCGGGAATTATGTTTTATACGGATTAAAAAATTCGGAAAAGGGAATTTTAAAAGCCCGCAGGAGGATGGGGGCTGTAGTTGAAACACCGTCTATTTATTTGGAGTTAACAGCGGTTGACAACTTGAAAGAGCAGTACCGGATTCTCGGAATTCCTTCTTACGACAGTATTCCCGATCTGTTAAAATTAGTAGGGCTTGAAAATACAGGAAAGAAAAAGGCTAAAAACTTTTCTCTTGGTATGAAACAAAGGTTGGGAATCGCTGTTGCTTTAGCGGGCGATCCTGATTTTTTAGTGTTGGATGAACCTGTGAATGGTCTTGATCCACAAGGTATTATCGAGATGCGTGAGTTGATTTTAAAACTGAACCGGGAGTATCAAATAACTGTATTGATTTCAAGCCATATTCTTGATGAGCTGTCCCGTCTTGCGACACATTATGGTTTTATTGATAACGGAAGAATGGTTAAGGAAATCAGTGCGGAAGAATTAGAAGAGTCTTGTCGTAAATGTGTGCGAATCGAAGTGACGAATGTAAAAGCGCTTGTCCGTGTTTTGGACGAAATGAAAACGGACTACAACATTATCTCTGACAATGTAGCTGACATATTTGCAAAAATTAATATTTCCAAACTCACTTTGGCCTTGTCAAAAGAGAATTGTGAAGTTATTTCTATGCAGGAACGAGATGAAAGTTTGGAAAGTTATTATGTCGGTTTAGTAGGAGGTAAAGACAATGAGTAAGTTGTTATCAGCAAATTTTATCCGTTTAAAAAAAGATAAATTCTTTTGGAGCGGTCTGGTTTTCATGTTGGCAGCAGGAATATTTTTTCCGGTGATGAGATATATGGATATGAGGCAGACTCAGACAATCAATCGTATTGACAACGGCTTTTTTGGGTGTGCTCTTTTTATCGGCATTGTAATGGCTGTGTTTTGCAGCTTGTTCATTGGTACAGAATATAGTGAAGGAACGATCCGAAATAAGATAATTATCGGTCAAAAAAGAGGCGCTGTTTATTTGTCAAATTTTATTACATGCTCTTTGGTAAGCGTTGTTATGTGTATGGCATTTTTTATTCCGTATCTTTGCATCGGGATACCGCTTCTCGGCTTTTTTGAAATGGACATAAAAATAGTTTTGTTGTTTGCAGTAACCGTACTGATGACTGCGATTGTATTTTCATCAATTTTTACTTTGATTTCCATGTTAAATAATAATAAAGCGGTTACGGCTGTAATTTGCATTTTGACAGCGTTTTTGTTTCTGATTATCGGAGCGCAATTACATAAGATGTTGAGTGAACCCGAAACAAACATGGCTTTGGTCATGACAGACAATGGACAGGAATATCAGGAACTGCCCAATCCTAAGTTCCTTGATGGAGGCGGACGAAAAACCGTTCAATTCTTTTATGATTTTCTTCCGGGAGGTCAAGTAGTACAGTGTACTTCTTTGGAAACTGAAAATCTATCGTTGCTGCCTGTTTATTCATTGGTCATTGTCGTTTTGACAACAAGTGCGGGAATGTTCTTTTTCAAAAAGAAAGAATTAAAGTAGGAGCATTATATATGGAATTTTGGTTATTAGTTGTGATCGGTATTTTGCTGATTATTATTTTTTCTCTGGTTATTAAACTATTTTTCGTACACAAAACTGTACGAGAAATAGAAGCGCAATTTACTGAGCGGTTAATGACTGAAACTAATACGCTCATTGATATTTCACATCGAAATAAAATCATGTGCGGTTTTGCAAAGCGATTAAATACAGAGCTTCGTAAATTACGCAAAGAGCGGCATCGTTTTCAGCAGGGGGATTTAGAATTAAAAAACGCCGTTACTAATATTTCACATGATTTGCGGACTCCTCTTACGGCAATCAGCGGTTATCTGGATTTGCTTGATAATGCGGAAAAAAGTGAAGAAGCAGAGCGTTATATTAAAGTTATCAGAAATCGTACCGAAGTATTAAGGCAGCTTACAGAAGAACTTTTCTGTTATTCTGTTGTAACATCCCCCGAATACGATAACGATGTAGAATTTGTTTCGGTAAACAGTGTTTTGGAAGAAAGTATATTAGGTTTTTATGCAGTTTTGCAGGAACGAAACATAACGCCGAATATTTCTATGCCGGAGAATAAGGTGTTTCGTAAAGTTAACAGGGCAGCTCTTTCCCGTATTTTCTCAAATCTTCTCAATAACGCAATTAAGTATAGCGACGGTGATTTGAATATCACTTTGAACGATACAGGGGAGATTACCTTTTCAAATACTGCTTCAGATTTAAGTGAAGTGGATGTTAAAAAGCTGTTTGATCGGTTTTATACAGTTGAAAATGCAAGAAAGTCAACGGGTCTTGGTTTGTCTATTTCAAGAATACTGATCGAACAGATGAAAGGAACAATATCTGCCCAATATAAGAATGGAAAACTAAGTATTTGTATTTGGCTGCCGGACGTTTCAGGTGATTAAAAGATGCGAAATCAGAGTATGAAAAATTGATACGGTTTGGTGAAAAGGCAGAAGTAAGGAAAAATTTAAGTTGAAAAATTTTAGAAGTATTGAAAAAACATTCTGTTTCCAATATAATACATCATTATCATTAAAAATAATTAAGAAGGGACAGGCTGGTGTGCCCGCATAGAGTGGCTCGCGCATATTGATGTAAAAGATTAGTTTGTACGTTTTTATGTCCCAATTTACGGGGTGAGAGGAGGGTAGAAGAATATAAACTTGTTTATACAAGTGATTTGATGAATTATATAGCAACATGCAGAAAGGATAATACGACATGAAATTAAAACAACACAGAAAACATAGGAAGTTTGTTTCTTCTGCCGTTTCGCTGCTTTTGATTTTTACGATGATTTTGTCTTTTTCCGTATATGTATTTGCTGAAACGCCTGATTTTACAGGCACGATTCCGACAGAGGCTGAAAAAAACTCATTACAGGAAAACAGAGAATACATACCTTCTGAAAAAGAAGAAATGACATTGAGCGAAAAAGGACTTCCTATTATTTTTGAAGGCGGAATTCATTACATAGAAGATCCGGCGTATCCAGGTGAAAAAATCACGTTGTTTTGTATGAATAATGAACGCCATTGGCCGCATCATACGGAAGATATGGGAGATGTGCAGGTGCCGGAATATACAGAAGGCTATTTGACTCCGGGCAAGTTTGATTCTGAGGCTGATTATAAGGAATGTATGCGCAGATTGTCAAAACTGCTCTACGCGGGATATCCGTATAACGGGGAACGGCTTTATAAAATTGTGGATAATTCAGAGCTGCATACTCCTACAGAAAGTCAGTTTAATGAAATGCTGATTCCGACACCGGTGCTTCAGACAGCGTTTCCGTATTTAGGTCACCATTCTTTTACTTATAAAGATTGGGAAACAAATGATACGGAACATTTGGATGAGTTGAGAAGATTTATGAATGCAGTTGCAAAACTTTATCCGGATGGACAAACATCGAATGGAGTAACATACTCAGATATTACAGCGATGCCGTTTTATAAAGCAGTTTTTTGTATGTTATATGAAGCGGAAGGAACAACGCCATTACAAAATTTTGCAATCATGTATTCTGATTCGTATTTCGTTACAGAAGAACAGGCGTATAATGCTACGCAAGATGCGGTCTGGAGATTATTACATCAATACAATATTGAAGATAATAATATGAATGATTTGGAACATGATGCATTGGCGCAGGTTTTGTATGTTTATTCAGAAAGAGGAGGTTTATTGAATTATGAACCATCTCTTAAAGATGTGCATTTAACAGGAGATTTAAAATTTACATATAATCCGAAAGACGGTTACTGGCACAGCGGTGCTTTGAAAATAATCGAGCCGGTAGAATACAATGGGCTATACCGCTTAGAGTTGCCGAAAGGTATGAGTGCATTATGTGATAATATAACATATGTATATGGAAATGAAGAGTACGAATTAGTTTCAGATCATCAGCCGACAATCGAAGATACGTTTACAATTAAAGCAGAATTTGTCTGGATGAAAGATTTTAAGCAATATGCTCCTATGGGTGATGTAGAAGTACATGGGAAAAAGTTTCAAAATATGGTTGGAGCGGTTATTCGCAATACGACAGTATCAGCAGAAGTTCCTGTAGGTGTTGATGAAGTGGGCAGTTTGTCTATTACCAAAAAAGTAGTCGGCGAGAAAAATTGTCAGGAAGAGTTTCAATTTGAAATTCGTTTTCCGTACCATACAAAGATAAACGGATTATACGGAGATTTAGAATTTCATGACGGCATTGCACAATTTTCATTGAAAGACGGACAGACAGTAACGGCGCATAATCTTCCTGCAGGCGCTCAATACGAAGTGACAGAGGCGCAGACAAACCGATATAAAGTTGATTTTGTTGACAGTACCGGAGAAATTATAAAAGACGATATAAAGAACGTCTTATTTACGAATACGAAATATCCTGATTTGTCTTTGAGCAAAATTGTTACAGGGAAAAACGGAGATAAAACAAAACCATTTACATTTACGATACAATTAAAAGATGAAACAGGTAAACCGATAAACGGAACGTATCACTATAGTGGAAGCGTTAAACCGGAGTTTGAGAAAGAAGCAGAAAAACCCGCTGACGGGACACTTACATTTGTTGATGGCAGAGCAGAAATATCACTTTTGCACGGACAACAAATAACATTTCAAAGTCTTCCGCTGAATGCAGCATACGTTGTGACAGAAAATGAAGCGAACAAAGATCGATACATAACAACTTATAATGGAAAGAAAGATAATGCAGAAGGCGTGTTAAGTAAAGATACTGCGGTTGATGTGATTAATAATAGGCAGCCGGATCAAGCGCCTTCGCAAGGAAAAGATGAAGAAAATCCAGATAAAGTACCGGATGAAGGAACGGCTGTAAAGACCGGAGATTATACAAATATATGGCAGTATGCATTTACGGCAATAGCTGCGTTTATTGTGACCGCATCGGTATTCGGATTGAAAGAGTGGAAGAGAAAAAGATAATACGGATAAAAATAAACAGAAACAAAATGAAATAAATATAGTGAGCAGAAAAGAAGCTTATATGAAATGAGCGTATGATTATGCCGTGAAAGAGAGTACCGCAAAATAACGAGAAGCAGTTCACAGATTCAATTCAGTTATTTTGCGGGGCTCTTTATTTTTTGACAGGAAATTACTGGAAGTGCCAAAAGGTACATTCTGGGATTACAAGCGGCCACCGAGGTCCAAGGTCTTGGGCAAGTCCGATTTTGGCTTATCGCCGTTACAAAAAAGGCGCTGTTTTATAGACGAGTATCCGTCTGTTTTGCAGCGCTCTTTGTATTTATAATTATAAGGTTAAAATCCCAGTACTTTTTGTGTCAGCTTGCGTTCGTCAGCATCGGCATTTCGATAATGTGTGATCAAATCAATTTCTTCTCTTGTCAAATAAATAGTGTCTGCACTGTCAACAACCATTCCTGTGAAATACGGACCGGAAGTTTCATTGATAAGACCATCTTTTGAACAAGTCTGCGTAAGCAAATTTTCGAGAGAAATATGATAAATATTTGCAATGCGGATAATGATATCCAAATCGGGAATCCGTTTTCCTGTTTCATAATTAGAGTACGCCTGTCTTGAAATATTCAATTTTTTACTAAATTGAGTTTGTGTAAAATGATGATCTTTTCTAAGCCGTTGAAGATTGGCTGCCAGCTGAATATTAGACACGAAGACACCTCCATTTATAAGAAATCTGAAATTTGTTTAAATATCTTTTTTATTATACCAATTTTTCCTGTAAATGGATTTATATGCAACTTAACAAAGAATATATCATAAAAGCAACAAAATGTTGCTAACATTTATAAAGATTTCTTTGAACAAATTGACTTGACTTTTAAATATTACAGGTGTAATATTTATGAATGAAAAATATTCGTTAACAAAAATTTTTCGATTAAAATCTTACAAGTGTAATAAAAAGAGAGGACGATAGTTTGAAAAGAAAAGGAATTTGGAAAAGAGGAGTTGTGGTGAGCGGAATCATGTTGGCAATGAATTTGTCCGGGTGCAGTTTTTTTGTAAAAAAAGATTCGGGAAACACAGACATTCAATCAGTACGGCAGGAAAGTGAAAATGCGGATAAAACAGTAATGAAACGAAGTAAATCAGAAGAAAAAGAAGCAGAAGAAATACTGGAAATTTGCAGTAAGACTTATGCGAAAGCTGAAAAAGAAGGTAAACTGGATGATTTGGAAATGATCCGAGATCTTATTAAAGAATTAGGAGAGAAAGGTTTTACGGCAGTTGACAGCGAAAATCAGGTCAACATGACAGAGTATGAAAAACTCATACAGTTTAGTGAAAAGGCAGAAGCAAAGAAAAATGGACGCATGACCGTTGTAGAAGTTGCAAAGGGAGGGAGCTGCATCATTCGGAATATGGAGACACATGACGGAATTGTAAATATGATCAGAAGTTATTGTATTTATGAGAATGGTAAATTAAAGCAATCTTCAGAAGATATATACAGGACAGAATCATGGGAATATACAGAAGACGGACATTTGATGTTTTCCGGTCGGTTAGCCTTTGAAGGATCTTATGAAGTTACGAGAAATGAGATTATGGAATATATGGCATATAGGGTACTGTCATTAGATGAAACATGCAGAGAACTAAACCGTAAATATATACTTCCGATCGGATATGAACGTAATAATATGTTTCTGACAGACTGGAGTGAAGAAGAGTTCGCAGAGCTAGATTTTTATGATATGTTTGATTTGTTTTATCAGGAAAATCATACGGCGAACGGAGAGTTTACTTTTGGAAATGCAATGGGAACAAGCGCGGTATATTTAATTTCAAAAGAAAAATTTGAACCGGTTATCAAATCTAAATTCAAAATCAGCAGTGAAGTGTTGCAGTCGAAGACAGTTTATTATCCGTGTGAAGAAGTCTATGAATACAAACCGAGAGGGCTTGAAGAAACAGAATATCCGGAATATCCGTATCCGGAAGTTATTGGATATGTGAATAATGATGACGGAACTTTGACATTGAAGGTACAGGCTGTTTTTCCTTATAGAGGGGTATCAAAAGCGTACATCCATGAAGTAACTGTGCGCGATACGAAAGATGGAGGTATACAGTATGTGGGAAATCGGATTATCGAGCCGATAAACAATCCGGAGATTAGATGGCACGTACCGCGCTTGACAAGAACAGAGTGGGAAGAGTTGTATGGAGATAATTAGTTTATCTCCATATATTTAAGTCCGATAAAACAGATAAGGTGATTTCTGAAGCCTTTTTACCGGTGGCGTGTTTTTGATACTGAATATTGGAAGCAAAAAAATAAGTATTATCTGCATTTTCTACAAAGCCGATAAACCAACCGTTGACATCTTGTCCGTTTACTCGTCCTGTTCCGGTTTTTCCGTAGAGGTCACCGAAAGCAGAGGAGGAGATGTGGAGGGCGTTCTTTACAGTCCCGGTGTTTTCTAAGGAGAATCCGAAGCGGTTATTATGCAGTTTGACTAAAAGCTCGACCTGTTCTATCGGGGAAATCTTCAGGGAGGAATTCAACCAATAGGAAGAAAGATTACCGCTTAAATTCTCATTTCCATATCCGATTTGGTGAAGGTATTTCTGAATAGAGTCGGCTCCAAGCCGTTCATCAATAGTCTGAAAATACCAGTTGACGGAAGCTCCCATAGCTGATTGTAATGTTTGATCGGTGTTCCACGCTTCAAAAGGATAGTTTTTCCCGTTCCATTTGATCAAGGAATTTGCAGGGGTGATGACACCTTCTTCTAATCCAAACAAAGCATCATATATTTTGTAGGTGGAGTTTGGAGCAACTCGTAAGACAGCTCGGTCTATATTGTGTATTTTCCAGACATCTCTTTTTAAGTCATATAATACAAAACTACCTTCATATTTTCCGAAATAATTACGAAGGTCTATTTCAGAACAATTCTTTGAAGTTGTGTTCCACTGATATTGCTTTTCATCTGTCGCATAGGTAGAGACAAACGGTGTAAGTCCGAAAAGGAGAATAGATATCATCAGAAAAGCAATGAAGCTTTTCAGTTTTTTTTGTAATGTCGGTTTTTCATAAGAAGCAATATTTAGGATTCTTCGCTTCATCTGCTTCATATTTCCTCCGATGCCGGAGGAAAAGGGAAATGGAGTCAGAGAAATCTTTTCGGCAAAGTTAATCAGCGTATTTCCATAAGTTACATAATCGTCGGATTTCAGCAGGTTTAAAACAGAACTATCACAGGCAATTTCCCTGTCGCCGCGCATTTCTTTCAGTGCGTACCAGACGAACGGATTGAACCAATATATCATTCCGGCGAGGTTTATCAAATAGTTGATAAATCCGTCTTTGTGTTTATAGTGCTGAAGTTCATGCAACAACATATACCGGATATCTGTTTCATTTTTATCCGATATCAGGTGAACGGGAAGAAAGATGCACGGTTTCCAAAATCCTGCAATAACAGGAGATTTTAGATAAGCAGCGCTGTATACGGGTATACTTTTTGTAATATTTGTGTCATTTAGGCAGCGTCGATATAATTTTTGAACATCCTGATCTTCAAGAGGTGATGCAGATTTTTTTAATGAATGCAGGAACAGAGCAGATCGGATTGCTAATATTATCATAATGATAATACCCAAAATCCAAAGAGTAAATAGCAGATAACCGATTGCGGATGAGGATGCTTCGTTTACGGAGAGCGCAAAGTCATCCATCCAATCTTTTGCGCCTGCGATGTTCGTGTGAAGTGGTGGAGCCGAGGCGTTTTTTGTGGCGGCAGAAGGAAGAAACTTTAAGTTCGTGAAACCGAAAAATAGTTCTGAAAACTTGAAAAAATGAGAAGGTAAGAATGGAACTGTTAAAAGTCCAAGCAACAGAAACCATAAGTTATACTGCATCCGGCTTGACAGACAATTTTTTAAAATATGTTTCATAAGCAAAAGGATACTGATGATGCCGCAAAATAATATGTTGCAGATAAGAAAGCGAATCATGAAATCAGACATATTATTCTCCTCCTTTTTCCTGTTTCTGTGAAAGAAGAGTTCGGAGTGTATCTAATTCCGATTTTGATAATTTGTCATTTTCTATATAGGAAGATACCATAGCTGTAATATTGCCATCATAATAACGGTTCAGAAAAGAAGAACTTTGTTGTCTGATGTATTCATCTTCTTTTACTGCAGGAGTATAAACAAATACACGACTTTGTTTTTCGTATGTGAGCGCGCCTTTGGTCACAAGGCGTTTGATTAAAGTTTGAATTGTTTTAGGACTCCAGTTTGTAGTAGGCAATAACTTTTCGGTAATTTCATTTGTGTTGATAGGTGCGTATTTCCATACGATCTTCATGACCTCAAATTCTGCTTCGGAAATCTGCGGGAATGTGCTCATAAGTTCTCTCCTTTTAAATCTTACGATTGTAATATAAACATTATAGATGGGAATAGAAAACTTGTCAATTTATGCGGCAGAATAAAATATTATGTAAAATAGCCAATTGGATAAATCCAGTCGGTTTTTTGTGGGAAATCTGGATTATCACTCAGATTGTATACATGATTCTGGCAGTAATCTAGTCCCGTATGTGTAGTTCATGGCAAAACGTAATTTATTGGATAAAATGAGAAAACATTATGAAATGACGGAGAAAAATGACTTAAAAAATCTGAACAGATATAACAGGAGCTGCAAAAAGATGATACGCATTTTACACAATGACAGTTATGTAAGCATGGAAAAAGTGATATAATAGGCAAAAGATTAGGAAAGATAAGTAGAACGAAGAGGTAAGATTTGGGGTGTTTTGCAACTGAAGAAAACACGGAAGATGATAACCCTCCAATAGGGATTAATTATAGTAGGAGAAGATTCAAAATGAAAAGTGTTACACGATATTTCAGAAATGCTGTGGCAGCAAGTATGCAAGGAACCGTAAACTATAAAAAAGAGCGTTTTTTTGTAGTTACAGAAGGGGAATTATTATCTGGAAAGTTAAGTGAAGAGAATAATTTTAATATATGGAAGATGGAGTATGATGCAGAGAGCGATAATGATGAAGAAAAATTAAAGATAAAAAATGTAATTATTGCATTAAAGACATTAGCAACGGAATTCCGGGATGGCGGAAAGATGGAAGACAATATAGAAGAGATGACTTCATTTTTCTTTTTGCCGTTATGCGTAACCCGTACCGGAAAGTTATGTATGCCGGTTGAAGGGAAAATACCTTGGATACCGCGGGAGTATTTAAGACCTATGGAGGATCCTTTGCTTGCTGTAGGAGATGGTGAGAAATATGATGAATTTTTGGAGCATACTACGAACGAAAGATATCAGTTGGATTCGTGGCAGGATTATTTAGCATATGCGATCAAACTCTATGAATTTGTTGCAGAGATACCATTTAAAAGTAACTACATTAGAAATGGAAATGAACTGTTTAAAGCAGATGGCAGATATTATTTGTTTCAGGATTCGACAGTTAATGCTTCTTTTTATATTTTGCAGTTGTATAATGCGTTGATAAAGGGAACTGTTAATTCCTTGTATGATAAAATAACGAATGGAAAGATAGAGCCCTCAAAACCGCTGATAAAAAATACTGATATAAGTAAAATGAAAGCTCATGTCGGACAAATGGGAGGGGCATATCCATTGTCACCATCTCAGCGTGAGGCAATGAACCATTTTGGAGAAATAAAAGAAGGAAATCTTTTGGCAGTCAGTGGACCTCCGGGAACAGGAAAGACTACTTTTTTGCAGTCTGTAGTGGCAGACATGTATGTAAAATCTGCATTGAAGAGGGAAAGGGCACCGATTATTGTTGCAGCATCCACTAATAATCAGGCGGTTACAAATATTATTGATTCTTTTGGACAGATTTCAGAGATTGGGATTTCTAATTTAGAACATAAGTGGATTACTGGAACAGATAGCTTTGCAGTTTATTTTCCCTCCAATGGGAAAGTAAAGGAAGCTGCCCAAAAACGATATCAGTATACGACGGTACGCGGGGGTGGATTTGTAGATGAACTTGAGTCAAAAGAAAATAGACGTTCCTCAGGAAGGTTATTTAAACAAGAATTTCATCAATATTTTCGAAGAGAGACAGCAAGTATTGATTTTGCGTTATGTGAAGAAATATTGTGGAAGGAATTGGAGAAAGTAAATAAAGACAGAATAAATTGTATCTCTATGTTAGATAATATAAAAAGCGTTCTCGGTAGGGAATCGTATGGAGCATATGTAGAAAGGATAATGCAGAACATACGGAAAGAAGAAGCGATTAGAAATGATTTGCAAAATCAAATAGAAAAAATTCAGGAAACTACACAATGGTTTTTAAATAGGATGCAGGAATGGCGAAAAGCTTATCAGCAATTTCCGTGGTATGTACGATTATTAAAAAAGTTTTTCTGTTTTAAAAGCAAGATACAAAGATGGTCATTTTCCTTTGTAAATCAAGCGGAATTATCCTTTTTAAGACGTGATATGTCAATAGATGAGATAGAAAAAGTTTATATGCAGAAAATATGTGATAATGATTTGCAAAAAAGTCAGTTGCAGGAACAGAAGCTTTGTATAGACGATAAAATAGAAAAATTAAAAAGTCAAAAAAAAGAAATAGATATAAAGATGGAACATTTAAAAGAAGGATATCAAAACTTTGAAAAATATAATGTTGCAGTTCCGGAGGACAGTGTGTTAAATGAATTCGACTTGTGTAAATTGAACGATGTATTGGATCGGGTAAGATATGCAGAATTTTGGCTGGCAGTACATTATTATGAGAGTCGTTGGTTGAAGGAAGATAATCCGGTCAGTGAGAAGCAAAAAGGAAAAACATTTAAAAATATACTGGATGATATGTATCATCGGATTGCTATGATATCACCGTGTATGGTTATGACATTTTTTATGCTTCCAAAACAGTTTTGGGCATATGACGGAAATGATAAAAAGAACTATTTTATGTGTAACTATATAGATTTATTAGTCGTAGATGAAGCGGGACAGACATCTCCGGAGATTGCTGCCGCATCGTTTTCCTTAGCTAAAAAAGCAGTTATTGTAGGGGATGAAGAACAAATACCGCCCGTATGGGGAACTGCAAGAGCTCTTGATATTGCAATGGCAATCAGTAATGGTGTAATTGCAAATAAAGGTGAATACGGTATGCTTGAAGAAAATGGTTTAAATTGTTCTCAATCCAGTATTATGAAAATGGCTGCACTATCCTGTGAATTTAATAAATATAAAAGAGGGCTATTTTTAAGTGAACATCGCCGGTGTTATAATGAAATAATTACATATTGTAACAAACTGGTATATGAGGGGAAATTGGAACCTAAGAGGGGTTCCTTTTATGCAGCTGAGTACAATGAATTAAGAGGGCTTCTTCCGGTAATGGGATTCAGACAGGTTACCACCGCAAAATCAGAGAAATACGGAGGAAGCAGACGAAACAGAGAAGAAGCTGAGGCTATTATAATGTGGCTGCAGAAAAAATATGAAAAAATTTTATTATGCTACAGCGACAAAGATGGCATTGAGGAGAGAGGAGTATTGGGGATTATCACGCCTTTTAAGAGCCAAAGTTTTTTGATAAAGAATCTTATAAAACGTAGACTTCCGGAGTATTCAAAGTTTATTGATGTTGGAACTGTACATACGTTTCAAGGGGCGGAGCGAAAAGTCATTTTGTTTTCCAGTGTGTATGGAAGTGAAGATGGGTGTTATTTTATTAACAGAGCACCGGATCTTATGAATGTTGCGGTGTCTCGGGCAAAAGATTCGTTTTTGGTTTTTGGAGATAAAGAGTGCCTTACAGGAGGGGAAAAAACTGCGGCAGGATTGTTGAAAAAAATGGTGTTTGTGGAAGGGGAGGAACTATGTTAAGGAATATGATTAACAACATAAAGAAGTCTGTATGTAAAGCAAATGAGGACTTTATATTTGGTACGGATTTTGCGGACAAAATGGGATGGAATGAATTAGATGATATTAGACGAACAAATGGAATTTGTGATTTTTTTTAAGTTGGGACTATAAAGAAGATGAAAGAGATCGGAAATACAGAAAGGTAGAACAATGGCATTTTTAAAATTTATAGATAAAAAAGGTGCGGATTCTTTTATATCAGGAATAGTACAATTTGGACGGCTAAAAGAATATTTGTATATTGAAAAGAAAAAATGTGTTGGAAAAAATGATGAGATGGAAGGTAAATATTATACGACAAAATATCAGACGCCACAAGGAAAAGGGGTTAATTTTACGATTGATGCTAATAAACAGAAAAGGAATTTTGCCTTATGTTTATATCATTTAAATAACAAATATAGTACATCGAGAATAGAGGAGATGTTTGAATTTGGAGAGTATGTTGTAAAAATAGAGGATGAATTAGAATTTGATAAAAGAATAAAAAATGGGGCAAAAGAAAATAAATATCAGATCTATAGCAGAGACGTTTTATATTATCGAGATGAGAGCATTAAAGATGAAATGAAAATTATGGATTTGATGACAAATAGTCTTGATGATTTGTCATTTATAAAGAGAAAGGAAATTTTCTCGTATCAAAATGAATATAGATATTTAATTGTAGATGAATTAGAAGAAAGAAAAAATATTAGATTTGAGATAGGAGATTTAAAAGACTTAGCAACTATTATGAGTAAATCTGAATTCTTGAAAACTTTATAAATGGGTGATTTCCTGCCTAAATTTGTAATCATTATGATTATAAAATAGGAAACGATAAAGAAATAGTGAGCGTGGTCCTGCTTAGTGGACGATTCAAAATGAGTAGAGATAAATACAAAATCTATTGCAGTCTATTACGCAAGATATGATAAAGAATAAAGATTGATGCATAGTCGATTGATTTCAAGATTAGGATTAATCGGTTATAGTTATGCACTAATGTTCAGAGGAGAGTTTTTTAGAGATGTGCTATATAAGAATATTTGAATTATGCGATAGATTATTATTAAATAATAAAATAGAGAGAAAAAGATGCAAGCGATGTCCTGCATCTTTTTTACAAAGAAAATATGTATGTCAAAGGGAATGTATGTTCGATATATTCTTGATTTATATCGGCAATTATGATAGCATGTTACCATGATAATAGTAGTGATGGGGAAAAGTACACAAAGTTATGTACGGATTTTTGGGTTGATATTAGACATAGTAAGAGAAAATTTCACTATGGAACATTTTGGATTAGTATCGGAATACGCCCTTACCGGCGATCAGCCGCAAGCTATTTGTTTTGCTCATTAATAAGGCAATTTTTATTACAGCAACTATAGAGAAAGAGAATAAGTTTAATTGTAAAGGAATTGAATTTGAAATCGAAATTCGAAATAAAGTAAAGGAGAAATTATGGATCATTTTGAATTAGTATCAGAATATGCTCCGACCGGCGACCAGCCGCAGGCCATCGACCAGCTTGTAAAAGGCTTTCAAGAAGGAAACCAATGCCAGACTTTACTGGGAGTTACAGGCTCTGGCAAGACGTTCACAATGGCAAACGTCATACAACAATTAAATAAACCAACACTCATAATCGCACACAACAAAACGCTGGCTGCGCAGCTATATGGAGAATTCAAAGAATTCTTCCCGAATAATGCGGTAGAATACTTTGTATCCTACTACGACTATTACCAGCCGGAAGCTTATGTTCCGTCCTCGGACACATACATTGCCAAAGACTCTTCCATCAATGATGAGATTGACAAGCTTCGCTTATCTGCCACAATGGCATTGACGGAACGGCGGGACGTGATCATAGTTGCCAGTGTATCGTGTATTTATGGTTTGGGAAGTCCTGTAGATTATCAGAATATGGTGATTTCTTTACGCCCGGGCATGACAAAAGACAGAGACGAGGTTATGGCAAAATTGATAGAAATCCAGTATGACCGTAATGACATGGATTTTCACCGCGGAACTTTCCGTGTTCGCGGCGATGTGGTGGAGATCATACCGGCGTATGAGAGCGATGTGGCGATTCGTATCGAATTTTTCGGAGATGAAGTTGAGCGGATTACGGAAATTGATATTTTGACAGGAGAGGTCAAAGACGAATTGTCACATGTGGCGATTTTCCCGGCGTCACATTATGTGGTGGATAAAGAAAACATAAAGCGTGCTGTAAATGATATAGAAAAAGAACTGGATGAGCGTGTGAAGGAGTTTAAACATGCAGATAAACTTTTGGAAGCGCAGAGAATTGCAGAGAGAACAAATTTTGATATTGAAATGTTGAAAGAAACCGGATTTTGTTCCGGAATCGAAAACTATTCGCGGCACTTGGCAGGACTTAGTCCCGGGCAGGCGCCATATACATTGATAGATTATTTCCCGGATGATTTTATTATTATGATTGATGAATCGCATAAAACCATTCCTCAGATCGGAGGTATGTATCACGGAGATCAATCAAGAAAATCTACCTTGGTAGATTATGGATTTCGTCTTCCGTCTGCGAAGGATAACCGTCCGCTGAACTTTGAAGAATTTGAGAGCAAGATCAACCAGGCGTTATTTGTATCTGCAACACCGGGAGTATATGAAGAAGAACATGAGCTTCTCCGTGTGGAACAGGTGATTCGTCCGACCGGACTGCTCGATCCGGAAGTTGTCGTGCGTCCTGTAGAAGGTCAGATAGACGATCTGATCGGGGAAATAAACAAAGAAATTTCCCAAAAGAATAAAGTTCTCGTAACAACTCTGACAAAGCGGATGGCAGAAGATTTGACGGATTATATGCGTGAGGTGGGAATTCGTGTGAAATATTTGCATTCGGATGTGGATACACTGGAACGTACAGAGATTATTCGTGATATGCGTTTAGATGTATTTGATGTGCTTGTGGGAATCAATCTTTTGCGAGAAGGTCTGGATATTCCGGAAATTACGCTTGTAGCGATATTGGATGCGGATAAGGAAGGATTTTTGCGTTCGGAAACGTCATTGATACAGACAATAGGACGTGCGGCGCGTAATGCACAAGGGCATGTTATTATGTATGCGGATAAGATAACGGAATCTATGCAGCTGGCGATCGATGAAACAAAACGGCGTCGTGAGATTCAGATGAAATATAATGAAGAGCATGGTATCACACCAAAGACGATTCAAAAATCAGTACGCGACCTGATCAGTATTTCTAAAAAAGTTGCGGCAGAGGAGCTGAAACTGGAAAAAGATCCGGAATCTATGAGCGTAAAAGAACTTAAAAAGCTGATTGCCGATCTTACAAAACAGATGAAGAAAGCGGCGGCAGAACTGAATTTTGAAAGCGCGGCAGAATTGCGGGATAAGTTGACAGAATTGAAAAAAATGTTGAATGAAATAGAAGGATAAAATACAAAATAAAATATGACTACAGGGAGGAAAAAGACGGATTATGAGTACGAAAATGGATGTTCGGAAATATATCAAAATAAGGGGAGCGAATGAGAATAATCTTAAAAATATAGATGTGGACATTCCCCGGAACGAACTTGTTGTACTTACAGGATTGAGCGGTTCGGGCAAATCTTCCCTCGCGTTTGATACGATTTATGCAGAAGGGCAGAGAAGATATATGGAATCATTATCTTCCTATGCAAGACAGTTTTTGGGGCAAATGGAGAAACCGGATGTGGAAAGCATAGAGGGACTGTCGCCTGCAATTTCCATTGATCAAAAGTCGACAAATCACAATCCGAGATCTACGGTCGGAACAGTGACTGAAATTTATGATTATTTCAGACTTTTATATGCAAGAGTCGGAATTCCTCATTGTCCTAAATGTGGAAAAGCAATTTCAAAGCAAACAGTCGATCAGATGGTTGATCGAATTATGTCAATGCCGGAAGGAACGAAAATCCAGCTTCTTGCTCCGGTCGTAAGAGGCCGGAAAGGAACACATGCAAAATTATTGGAAAAAGCAAAGAAAAGCGGATATGTGCGTGTACGTGTAGACGGAAATATGTACGAATTGACGGAAGAGATTATTCTTGACAAGAACTTGAAACATAATATTGAGATTATTGTTGACCGATTGATCGTAAAACAGGGGATTGAGAAGAGGTTAACAGATTCTGTGGAAAGTGTTCTGCATTTATCGGAAGGTTTGCTCAGTGTAGATGTGATCGGCGGGGAGATGTTGAATTTCAGTCAGAGCTTTTCCTGTCCGGATTGTGGGATCAGTATCGAAGAGATCGAACCAAGAAGTTTTTCATTTAATAATCCCTTTGGGGCATGTCCGACATGTTATGGATTAGGATATAAGATGGAGTTTTCAGAGGATTTGATGATTCCGGATCCGTCATTGTCGATTAATGAAGGTGCAATAGCGGTATTAGGGTGGCAGTCTTGTACAGACAAATCAAGTTTTACTCATGCGATACTTCAGGCGCTGTGCAGAGAGTATCAATTTGATCTGGACACACCGTTTGAAAAATATCCGAAGAAGATTCATGATATTATTCTTCATGGCACAAACGGGAAAGAGGTGAAAGTATTTTATAAAGGCCAGAGAGGCGAAGGCGTTTATGATGTTGCGTTTGAAGGGTTGATTAAAAACGTAGAGCGCAGATATAAAGAAACCGGTTCGGAGACGATGAAAGCCGAATATGAGACATTTATGAACATAACTCCGTGTTCGGCATGCCACGGGCAACGTCTGAAACCGGGAGCTTTGGCGGTAACCGTCGGAGAAAAAAATATTGCAGAAGTAACGTCGATGTCTATCGGAAAATTGCAAAATTTTCTTGAAGAGCTTGTATTAGGAGAAACACAGATGCTCATCGGAGGGCAGATTTTGAAAGAAATCAGAGCTCGGATCAAATTTCTTATGGATGTGGGACTTGATTACTTGACGTTGGCCCGCGCTACCGGAACACTTTCAGGCGGTGAGGCGCAGAGAATACGTCTGGCAACGCAGATCGGATCGGGTCTTGTGGGAGTAGCATATATTTTGGATGAGCCAAGTATAGGACTTCATCAGCGGGATAATGACAAGCTTCTTGCAACATTAAAGCATCTTCGTGATCTGGGAAATACGCTGATAGTCGTAGAGCATGACGAAGATACAATGATGGAGGCGGATTATATTGTAGATATAGGACCGGGAGCGGGAGAACACGGAGGCGAGGTTGTTGCCGTCGGAAATGCGAAAGAGATCATGAAAAATGAAAATTCGATTACAGGCGCATACTTATCGGGAAGGATCAAAATTCCGGTTCCGCAAGAGCGCAGACAGCCTAAGGGATGGTTGAAGGTGGTCGGCGCCCGGGAAAACAACTTGAAAAATATCGATGTGTCATTTCCTCTTGGAGTTATGACTTGTGTTACCGGAGTTTCAGGTTCGGGAAAAAGCTCTCTTGTAAATGAAATTTTGTATAAAAGGCTTGCACGTGATTTGAATCGCGCGAGAACAATTCCGGGAAAACATAAAAAAATAGAAGGGTTAGATCAGGTAGATAAGGTGATTGATATCGATCAGTCGCCGATCGGGCGAACCCCAAGGTCAAATCCGGCAACCTATACAGGTGTGTTTGATCTGATAAGAGATTTGTTTGCGGCAACTCCGGATGCAAAAGCGCGCGGATATAAGAAAGGGCGGTTTAGTTTTAATGTGAAAGGCGGACGCTGCGAGGCGTGCTCGGGAGACGGCATTCTTAAAATCGAAATGCATTTTTTGCCTGATGTATATGTTCCGTGTGAAGTTTGCGGGGGAAAGCGATATAATCGAGAGACTTTGGAAGTAAAATATAAAGGGAAAACGATTTATGATATTCTCAACATGACAGTGGAAGAGGCGTTGGAATTTTTTGCTCATGTTCCGAGTATCAGGCGCAAGATAGAGACATTGAACGATGTAGGTCTTTCTTATATCCGTCTCGGACAGCCTTCTACAGAATTGTCCGGAGGTGAAGCACAGCGCATTAAGCTGGCAACGGAACTTAGTAAACGGAGTACAGGAAAAACTGTGTATATTTTGGATGAGCCGACGACAGGACTTCATTTTGCGGATGTGCATAAATTGACGGAGATCTTGCGGCGTCTGACAGATGACGGAAATACGGTTATTGTAATCGAACACAATCTGGATGTTATAAAAACAGCAGATTACATTATTGATATCGGTCCGGAAGGCGGAGAACGCGGTGGTACGGTCGTTGCACACGGAACACCGGAAGATGTGGCAGAGAATGAAAATTCCTATACAGGGAAGTATATAAAGAAGATGCTGTAGAAAACACTGTAGTTATAAAAAATAACAGTTCAGTCTGCGCCATTCATAAAATCACGCTGTGTGCTTATTGTGGCCGGCGCCACTGTTTCGCTCATAAATGTGCGCTTGTCGCATACAGATGTCCGTTAGCGAAAACATGAGAGCATGTTTTGTGCTTTCCGTACACTGTAGGGCTGAACTGTTACAATAAAAATTATAAAAAAGTTGTAAAAAGTATCATGTAATTAAAAAAAAGGGTTTTCATTTTTTGTTGAGTCGATTATACTAAAGAATGCAGATTGGATGCAGGGGTATCATCCGGTCTGGAAATATGTGAATGATAAGACCTGTTTGGGGAGAGATACAGACATTTTCGTTTTTGAGGAGATGTCAGCGGGAAAAGAGTATAAAGATTTAGAAGGGAGAATGGAATATGTCGGTAGATATCGGAATAGATCTGGGAACAGCCAGTGTGCTTGTCTATGTCCGCGGCAAAGGAGTCGTTTTGAAAGAACCATCAGTTGTCGCGTTTGACAGAGATACGAATGTAATCAAAGCGATCGGGGAAGAAGCGAGACTGATGCTCGGAAGGACGCCTGGGAATATCGTTGCGGTTCGTCCTCTCAGGCAGGGCGTGATTTCGGATTATACAGTGACAGAAAAGATGATCAAATATTTTGTCCGAAAGTCGCTTGGTAAGAGAACATTCAAAAAACCGCGTATTAGTATCTGTGTGCCCAGTGGTGTCACAGAAGTGGAAAAGAAAGCGGTAGAAGAGGCTACTTATGCGGCAGGTGCGCGGGAAGTGCACTTGATTGAAGAGCCTGTAGCGGCCGCGATTGGCGCGGGAATTGATATTGCAAAGCCATGTGGGAATATGATTGTAGATATCGGCGGAGGTACTGCGGATATTGCGGTAATCTCACTGGGCGGCACTGTTGTGAATACATCGATTAAGGTGGCGGGAGATGATTTTGATGAGGCAATCGTCCGTTATATGCGTAAAAAACATAATCTTCTGATCGGTGAAAGAACGGCGGAAGATATAAAGATAAAGATAGGAACAACATATCCTCTTGTAGAGGAAGAGACTATGGAGGTTAGGGGAAGAAACCTTGTAACAGGATTACCGAAAACTGTTACGGTAACTTCTTCGGAGACAGAGGAGGCTTTGAGGGAAGCCACCGGGCAGATTGTTGAAGCTGTGATAGCGGTATTGGAGCAGACTCCGCCGGAGTTGTCGGCAGATATACTTGACCGTGGAATCGTTTTGACAGGCGGAGGTTCTATGCTTCGCGGATTAGAGGAATTGATCGAGGAGAGGACAGGCATTAACACGATGACAGCGGAAGATCCGATGAAAGTTGTTGCGATCGGAACAGGACAATTTGTTGAATTTATGAGCGGACGGGGCGAAGTCTGACGTGAAGAGCTGATTTGGCAAAGAGAGAGAAGGAGCAGGGATGTGAGCAATACGGCACATCCCTGTTATAATGTGGATATAAAGCGAAATATTGTGGAAAACAATAACGGAAAGAGGAAAGATCTGTGGAAAAAGTTACGGGATATGTAGGTCACATTGTGTTTCGGAATGCAGAAAACGGATATACAGTGTTTCATTTGGAAAATGATGACGGAGAAGTGACCTGTGTGGGGAATTTTAATTACATTACAGAAGGGGAACTGTTGGAAATAACGGGGGAGTATGTGACTCATAGTGTGTATGGAAATCAGTTGAAGGTAATGTCTCACGTTGTGAAAGAACCGGAAGATCTCGTATCCATAGAACGGTATCTTGGATCGGGAGCCGTTAAAGGAATCGGGGCGGCTCTGGCGGGACGTATTGTCAGGAAGTTTAAAGAAGATACTTTTCGTATCATAGAAGAAGAACCGGAGCGTCTTGCCGAAATCAAAGGAATCAGCGAGCGTAAAGCAAGAGAGATTTCATCACAGTTAGAAGATAAAAAGGATTTGCGAAAGGCAATGATCTATCTTCAAAAGTATGGAATTTCTGCGAAATTGGCAGCAAAGATATATAATCATTATGGTATGCGTGTATACAAAGTGATGGAAGAAAATCCGTATGAACTTGCGGATAATATTGAGGGGATCGGATTTCGTACCGCAGATGAGATTGCGGCACGCATCGGAATCCATACAGATTCCGATTACCGGATTAAAAGCGGACTGTTTTATACATTGCAGCAGGCAGTAGGAGAAGGGCATATCTATCTTCCTCAGGAGGAACTTTTACGTCGTGCAAGAACGCTTTTGGAAGTGGAGATTGACGATATAGAAAAGCATGTGATGGATCTGTGCATTGAGAAAAAAGTGGTTATGAAAGAATGTGTCAATGAAAACAAAAATGAAAATGAAATCAGGATTTACCCGGCACATTATTATTATATGGAATTGAATACGGCGAAAATGCTTCATGATTTGAATATAAATTGTGATATGCCGGAGGAAATGATGGAAAGACGGCTCTGTAAAGTGGAGCGGGCAGAAGAGATCAAATTGGATCCTAAGCAGCATACAGCGGTGATTGAGTCGATCAAACACGGTTTGCTTGTGTTGACCGGAGGACCGGGAACGGGAAAAACAACGACAATTAATACAATGATCCGTTTTTTTGAGAGCGAAGGGATGAGCATTCTTTTAGCAGCGCCAACCGGAAGGGCGACAAAGAGAATGACAGAAGCTACCGGATATGAGGCGCAGACGATCCATCGTCTTTTGGAAGTGAATGTAAATCCCGAAGAAGCGGAAAATTCGGGAGGATTTTTAAGAAATCGGCAGAATCCCCTTGAAGCGGATGTGATTATTATTGATGAAATGTCTATGGTTGATCTGACATTGATGCATGCGCTTTTGTCTGCAGTTATACCGGGGACAAGACTGATACTTGTAGGAGACGTAGACCAACTTCCGTCTGTGGGACCGGGAAGCGTATTGAAAGATATCATTGCATCGCATCGGTTTCCTGTTGTGACACTGACTCGTATTTTTCGTCAGGCAGGAGAAAGTGATATTATAGTAAATGCACATAAAATCAATGCAGGAGAGCCGGTTATTCCCGATAATAAGAGCAGAGATTTTTTCTTCTTACGAAGACAGGATGCAGATACGATCATAGGTATTGTGATCATGCTTATCCAGAAAAAGCTTCCGAAGTATGTAGGGGCAGATCAAAACGAGATCCAAGTTATGACGCCGACGAGAAAAGGACTTCTTGGGGTAGAACGTTTAAATGAAATCCTTCAGAAATACTTGAATCCGGAAGAACCGAAAAAGGCGCAGCGTGAGATTAACGGCAGGCTGTTCAGAGAAGGCGATAAAGTAATGCAGATTAAAAATAATTATCAAATCGAGTGGGAAGTATCTACAAAATTCGGTCTGACGGTAGACAAAGGAACCGGTGTGTTTAACGGAGATATGGGAGTGATTACAGAGATTAACGAGTATACGGAAACGATAGAGGTAGAATTTGACGAATCTCGAAAAGTAAAATATGGGTTTGATATGACAGAAGAACTGGAACTGGCATATGCAATTACCGTACATAAGTCACAGGGGAGCGAATATCCGGCAGTTATCATTCCTCTTTTGCCGGGCCCGAAGCTTCTTTATAACCGGAATCTGTTGTATACTGCGGTGACAAGGGCAAAAAAATGTTTGACGATTGTAGGGAGTGAGGCAGTATTTCAGGAAATGATACAAAACAAAAACGAACAGGCGCGGTATACAAGTTTGGCGGAACGTATACAAGAATTTTAAATCTGCTATATCCGAAAGTATGCCCTTTCTGCGGGGAAATTTCGCCGGAAGGGGTTTGCGCGGAGTGTAAAAAGAAGATTATATACGTCAGACAGCCAAGATGTATGAGATGTGGGAAGCCGATAAAAGATGAATATAAAGAATATTGTTCGGATTGTGCAAAAAGAACATCGCATATTACCCAGGGGCGAAGTTTGTGGCTTCATAAAGAACCGGTATCAACGGCGATATATAAATTCAAATATAATAATAAGCGCAGTTGGGGAGAATTGTTTGCGGCAGAAATGGCACAAGCTTATAAAGATCAAGTTATAAAATGGGGAATTGAGGAAATTATCCCCATTCCTCTGCACAAATCTCGAAAGAGAAAAAGAGGGTATAATCAGGCGGAGATTATAGCAAAATGTTTGTCGGAAAAGACAGGAGTGTCTCTAGTGTCAGATGCTTTGTTTCGAGTGAAAAAAACGACGGCGCAGAAAAAGTTGGACAGGCAGGAACGAATGGGAAATCTAAGGGATGCATTTGCTTTGTCAGAAAGATGGAAACCTGTGGCGAATGTGCTTCTGATCGACGATATTTATACAACGGGAGCGACAGTAGAGCAGGCAGCAAAAATATTAAAAAAGGCAGGGGCGCAAAATGTGTACTTTTTGACTATAAGCATTGGACAAGGTATTTAAATATATGATATAATAATCATACATATGTAATTATTTACCGTATTTGGAATATAGTATATGGATTTCGGAAAATACATAGGAGGACGGGAAGACGTCATGTTAGATAAGAGGAAAATACGTTTGATGACTCGGGCTGCTATTTATGAAAAAAACTATGGAGAAGAAGATTTTAAGATCAGCAGCTATTATAAGAAAGATTATTCGAGTTTAAATACATGGGTCACGCTTATTTGGATCACAGTCGGTTATGGATTGGCGGTTGCAGTGCTGTTTCTCGGTTGGGGAGAGGCTGCGATGGAAGGCATCACGCTTGCAAAGTTATTTGTTTTTGCCGCGGTGGCGATAGGCGCTTATGTGTCGCTGCTGATAGCATATGGAATCGGTGCGGGAAGCTTTTATAAAAATAAGCATATCAAGGCAAAACAGAGAGTGAAAAAGTATCTGAGAGACCTTTCCAGAATCGAGAAGATCAACAATAAGAAGGAGATAAATTAATCATGAGTACATTGCTTGTTTGGAGAGAAAAGCTGCAGAGAATATATGCGTTATATTCAATTTATATTCAAAAAGGGCTGCAGTTTGTGACAGGGCTGGTTTTGTTTTGGGTTATCAACTCTAACATAGGTTTTATGAAGCCGGCATCTTCAGTTTTTTGCACATTGGGATTGGCAGTGATCTGTACATTTCTTCCGATGACAATTACCGTTTTAGCGGCGACAGCATTGATACTCGCACATTTTTATGCGTTGTCGCTTCCGATTGCGCTTGTGGCGCTCGTCATTTTTATTTTAATGTATATTTTCTATTTTCGTTTTACCCCGAAAAAAGCATGGCTTGTGTTGATTTCGGGACTTGCGTTTAGTTTGAAAATCCCGTTTGTAATCCCGATTGCATTCGGTCTGCTTGGATCGCCGGTGTGGATTGTTCCTGCATCATGCGGAATTATCACCTATTATATGACAGATTATGTGAAAGTATCCGCGGCAGCGCTAAAGGAGGCAGATGCATCCGGTATAGCGGCTAATTTGATGAGTTTTACAAAGCAAGTGCTTGCAAGTAAAGAAATGTGGCTTATGGTCATGGCAGTGACGATAGGAATTCTTGTTGTGAATTTTGTCCGTACAAGAGGTGTGGATCATTCTTGGAAAATTGCGTCGGCAGCGGGAGCGGCAGTAACGGTTGTTGTTTCAGCGGCAGGTAATATTGTATTAAGTACAAATATATCTTATATAGAAATTATATTGAGCGCGGTTCTTGGCGCGGTGACAGGACTTGTGCTGGAACTTCTTTTCTTTTCCGTAGATTATTCTCGTACGGAGAATATCCAGTTTGAGGATGATGAATACTATTATTATGTAAAAGCCGTTCCTAAAGTCGGAGTAGCCGTTCCGGAAAAGAAGGTAAAACGGATTACTGAAAACCAGCCTCAGGAAACGACGGTGATCAGAGAAGATGCGGATTTGAACAATATAAATACAGAGAATGATGCGGATGATATTCTTTTGACAAGAAGTTTGAGTAAAGAACTCGGTTTGGAAAAACAAAGACTGGAGTAAATCGAAGTAAACGGTAAGGTGGTGATTACGGTATGTTAGATTGGATAAAAAGTATTTTAGACAATTATACAAATGGAATGTATTTTCCTAACATCCATATTAAAGATGTGATCGAAATACTGATCGTTGCCGTAATCGTGTATGAGATCATGCTTTGGATCAAGAATACAAAAGCGTGGATGCTTCTTAGAGGAATTATTATGCTGGGGGTATTTATTCTTTTGGCATGGATTTTTCAGATGCATACGATTTTGTATTTGGCGGCGCAGTCGATCAACGTACTGGCTATTGCGGCTGTAGTGGTGTTTCAGCCGGAACTGCGTCGTGCGCTTGAAAAACTCGGAGAGAAAAACCTGCTTAGCAATATTAATCCGTTTGATAAAAACAGAGAGAATGAACGTTTTTCTGATCAGACAGCAGAAGGTATAGTGACGGCATGTTTTGAAATGGGAAAAGTATGTACAGGAGCCTTGATCGTAGTAGAGCAGGCGATTCAGCTTACAGAATATGAAATGACCGGAATTGAATTGGACTGTAAGGTGTCACCTCAGGTTTTGATCAATATATTTGAACATAATACACCGCTTCATGACGGAGCGATTATTATACGAGGAGACCGGATTACTTCGGCTACATGTTACCTTCCTCTTTCTGATAATATGCGCATCAGCAAAGATCTCGGAACGAGGCACAGGGCGGCTTTGGGAATGAGTGAGGTATGTGATGCTCTTGTAATCGCGGTGTCGGAGGAAACAGGTCTTGTTTCCGTAGCTATGGGCGGTCAGCTTGACAGAGGGATTACAAGGGAAGAATTGAGAAAGCGTCTTAGTCAGATTCAGTATAGAAATGCCGAGTCAAAGCGGTTTTTCTTGCGGAAAGGATGGCGCAGAAAATGAAAAAATATAAGTTTACGGATAATTTGGGATTAAAGATCATAGCGGTTATTTTTGCGGCGTTCTTATGGCTTATTGTTGTGAATCTTGATAATCCCGTAAGTACACAGACTTTCAGCGAGGTTTCGGTAACGATTATAAATGAGGATATTATTTTATCGGCAGGCGATACCTATCAGGTGCTTGGGGAAGAAAAAGTAAGTGTTGTTGTATCGGCGACAAGACAAGTGCGGCAGAAACTGACAAAAGAAGATATTGTCGCGACAGCGGATATAAAGGAGATGGATACAAGTACAGGACTTGTTCCGATCAAGATTTCCATACCGAATTATGCCGGAAAATATGAATCTGCGGAGGCGGCGCCGAGAAATCTTCAGATACAGAGAGAAAAATCGGGAAAGAAAGTCCTTTCCCTTACGGTAAGCACAGGGGATTCTAAAGTAAGAGATGGGTATATTTTAGGTGATATGACGGTTAATCCGGATAAAGTGACGATCACAGGACCGGAGTCGATCCTTGACCAGATTGATCGGGCGGTTGCTCTTATTGATGTAGAGGGATTGGCAAAGGACAGCGAGGAGACAGCAAAACTTGGGTTGTATGATATCAGCGGCAACCCGATCAGTCAGACACGGCTGGGAAATAATCTTGGCGAGGGCGGCATTACTGTGTCTGTTGAAGTGTTAAAGATCAAGAGCGTTCCGATTTCACTCAGTGTTTCGGGAACTCCGGCAGAAGGCTATAAGTATACAGGGTACAGCAGTGAACCGGAAACTGTTCAGATTTACGGGGAAAAAGATGTGGTCGATAAAATTGAGGAAATAGATGTTCCTGTTATTGATGTCAGCGGAGCTTCACAACCGATTCAGAAATCTGTCAATATCTCAGAATATCTGCCGGAAGGAGTTCAGCTGGTAGATGAGAAAACTGCCAATATAACAGTTACTGCAATGGTGGAAGAAGAAGGAACGCGAACGATCAATTTTATGGTAAGTTCGATCCAGATCAATAATCTGGCAGAGGGTCTGCAAGTATCTTATGAGCCGGATGCGGAGATAGCGCTTCGTTTTAGCGGTGATCAGAAAGCATTGGAAATGCTGGATATCAGCAATGCGGTTTCTGTGGATATGTCTGCATATGTAGTGCCGGGAGTATATGATGTGCATGTAGATGTGGATATTCCGGAAGGAATTACATTGATGAAGAAAGTGACAGTTCAGCTTACTGTTGCGGAGAAAGAGCAGGAAGGCGGCAACGAAAGCGATACGAATACAGAACAAAAAGGACAGTAAGCTGCTTTTGGAACGGAAGATGGCTGTTATGAATGGAAAGTAGGCGAAAACAGAGAAAAAGCAGCAGCATAAAGGGAGACGGAATAATGGTAAGAAAAAAAATAGTGATCGATAATCCTACAGGACTGCATTTGAGACCTGCAGGAACATTCTGTAAAGCTGCGATTCAGTTCGAGAGCAAAATCACAGTTCAGAAAATTACAAAAAATGAAAATGTAACTGCAAATGCCAAGAGTGTACTCAGCGTACTTGGGGCGTGTATTAAAGATCGAGATGAAATAGAAATCATCTGTGAAGGCGAAGATGAAGAAGAAGCTTTACAGGAGATGATCCGAGTTGTAGAAAATGAACTTATTTGAATATAATATCGTGTGATTGAAGAAAGAGGAGAAAAAGATGAGCAGAGCGACATTGGTTATAATGGCGGCAGGAATAGGGAGCAGATTCGGAGGGGGAATTAAACAGCTTGCCCCTATAGGACCGAACGGAGAGATCATAATGGATTACTCCGTTTATGACGCGATAGAGGCCGGATTTGATAAAGTTGTGTTTGTTATAAGGAAAGATCTGGAGAAAGATTTTAAAGAAGTAATCGGAAATCGGATCGCACAGAAGGTTGAAGTTGCGTATGCCTATCAGGAAGTTTCGGATATTCCGGCAGAATATGCCGAAAAGTTTGTAGGAAGAACAAAACCGTGGGGAACAGGTCAGGCAATTTTGTGTTGTAAAGATGTTGTTTCTGAACCGTTTCTTGTAATTAATGCGGATGATTATTACGGCAAGAGCGCTTTTAAAGAAGCGTACTCTTATTTGACAAGTATTCCCTCTGCTGATAAAATACAGGTTTGTATGGTTGGATTTGTATTGAAAAATACCTTAAGTGAAAACGGCGGTGTGACAAGAGGAATTTGTCGTGTTGATGAAAACGGAATGCTTCAGGAGATCATTGAAACACATAATATAGAAAAAGACGGAGATAAAGCGGTTGTTCGGGAAGGCGATATTGAAACAGAGTACGATGCAGACTCTCCGGTATCTATGAATATGTGGGGATTAACGCCGGAATTTTTTGCAATATTAAAGAACGGATTTGAACAGTTTTTAAATAAAACAGATATGGAAGATTTGAAAGCTGAATACTTACTTCCGACGATTATAGGCGAACTGCTGAAAGAAGGAACTGTGAGCGTAAAAGTGTTGAAGTCTGAAGATCAATGGTTTGGAGTGACATACAAAGAAGACCGTGAAACGGTTGTGGAAGCCGTGAAAAGTCTGATAGATAAAGGAATTTATCCGGACAAGCTGTAAGGCTGAACAGGGTACACATAAAAAACCGTACATTTGAAAAACGGAAAAAGGAATTGCTGAAATGTCAAAGAAACAAAAACCGACCGGAAATACCGGACGAAAAAATCAAATTAAGGGAAAATATGCGGAGAGATCCAGAAAAAATGGTTTCGGAAAATTCTGTCTGATTTTGCAGGTTATTATGAGTGCGGCATTTATGGGAGTACTCGTACTGCTTGATATGCTTCCTTTGAAATATTTGGCGCTTGCCGCGCTGATCCTTTTCTTTTTGTGGTGCATTACATTTACGACACAGGCAGTTAGAAAGAAAAAAGGAGTGACGGGAAAAGTATACAGTATTCTTCTGATTGCTGTTTTAGCTGTGGGCACATATTACATTGCAAAGACAAATGATATGATCGCGGCAATTACAAGCGGCGGTTCAAAAGTTGATAAGATGGTAGTGGCTGTTTTAAAAGATGATCCGGCAGAAACATTGGAGGATGCATCCGATTACGAGTTCGGAGTTCAATTTAATACCGGAGCTGAGAACATGAAAGCTGCTGTTATGGATATTCAGGATCAGATCGGAGATATATCCACAACAGAATACAAGTCTGTTCAGGAACAGGCAGAGGCGCTTATTTCGGGAGAAGTGGACGCAATTATATACAATCAGTCTTATACAGAATTGATGGAAAATGCTGTTGAAGGCTACAACGATCAGATCCGGATCATTTATAAGCACGAGATTGAAACGAAGTTTGATTTCGGAGGTTCGGCAAAAGACGACAGTTTGACTAAAAAGCCATTTACTGTGTATATTAGCGGAATTGATACATACGGAGACGATGCGGACGATGACCGTGATTCCATACGAAGTGATGTGAATATCATTGCAGTCGTAAATCCGACGACGCATCAGATTTTGCTGATTACGACACCGCGAGATTATTATATTCCGATACCCGGAATATCCGATGGAATGAACGATAAGCTGACACATGCCGGAACATATGGAATAGATGTGTCCATGGAAACGCTCGGTGCGTTGTATGAAACGGATATTAACTATTATGTAAGATTAAACTTCAGTTCCCTTATTGAGATTGTAGATATCTTAGGAGGAGTAGATGTTTACTCGGAATATGCATTTACGACAGGATGGGAATCCGGTTATGAGATGGAAGTACAGCAAGGAATAAATCATTTTGACGGAAAACAAGCGCTTGCTTTCAGCAGGGAACGGCATGCATTGGAAGGCGGAGACAATCAAAGAGGTAAGAACCAACAGGCTGTTATAACAGCTATGCTTAAAAAAGTGCTTTCACCGACGATGCTTTTGAAAGCAAATTCGATCATTAATCAAGTGAGTCAGGATGTAGAGACAAACATTTCACAGGGACAGCTGAATTCTCTTGTGAAAAGCCAGCTTAAGTCAGGGGCAAAATGGACAATTCAGTCTGTGGCGGCAAGCGGAACAGATGGGGAGGATTATTGCTACTCTGTGCCGGACATGCCTTTATATGTGCTCTATCCTGATGAAGAAGTTGTGAACAGTATTGTTGAATTGGCGAATATCGTGGAAGAAGGCGGAAGTCTTGAAAGCGGAGAGGCGTTGAATTAATACTGATTATAAAGAATGCATAGAAATAACGTTACTGTTATATTTGAATTATAAAAGAAATAGATGAAAAGCAGAGCTGTTTACAGGCGTGGAATAGATAACTGTAGAAAGCTCTGTTTTTTGTTATCTTGAGTACGTGGAAAGAAATTATGAAATGATATGTAAATAGTATGGCGCTAAAAAGTGGTGGTAGTGGTTGTATCTATATATGTAAAAATCAGTTGACATTGATTTTACAAAAAGTTAAACTGATAAAGAATTTAAAAGAAAATTAAAGAAAAATTAATAATATACATATTTTAGAGGTGCAAAAATGCAGAAGTTTCAAAAAATGATTAAATATTTAGGAACAGCTATATCCGTTGTAATGGTAGGATTAGCGATATTATTAGGATTTAGCGTTCGGTGGATGTTTAAAACATGGCCTAATTTGGCAGTAGATGAATTGGTATTCCATCTCACGGAACCTTTAAGTGGTGCCAATCAGGATATGATTATAGAATATATAGTACAGTGTATTGTACCAATGCTTCTTGCTTTAATTTTGTTTTCTGTGCTTTTATTTTTTAAAAGAAAAACAAAGTATTATGTTTGTTTTGTTATAACGGGAATATTCTTTTCAATGGGTGCGATTGTGGTTTCTTTGTATATAGCATGGGAAAAAGCAGGAATAGGAGAATACTTATATAATCAATTTGCAAAATCTAATTTTATAGAAGAAAATTATGCAGATCCGAAAAATATAGATTTAGAATTTCCTGAGCAAAAAAGAAATCTTATTTATATTTATTTGGAATCTATGGAAACAACATATGCAGATGAAAACAACGGCGGTGCGTTTACGGAAAATTATATTCCGGAGTTGACGAAGCTTGCACAAGAAAATGAAGACTTCTCGGGAGAAACAACAGATCTTAACGGTGGCCATACAGTAGAAGGAACTACGTGGACAATGGCAGGAATGTTTGCACAGACTTCGGGACTTCCGTTAAAAACAAGCATAGATGCGAATGATATGGATACGCAGGAACATTTCTTCCCGGGTATTACGACTTTGGGAGATATATTAAAAGAACAGGGGTATTCTCAAACACTGCTTATCGGATCAAAAGCTGAATTTGGCGGGAGAAAAGTATATTTTTCAGAGCATGGAGATTATTTTCTGGATGACTATGATTATGCAATAGAAAATTCTAAGATACCTTCTGATTATAAAGTCTGGTGGGGATATGAAGATGAAAAGTTGTTTGAGTTTGCAAAAGAAAAATGCACGGAGCTTTCCCGGCAAGAAGAACCTTTTAATCTTACAATGCTTACGGTAGATACACATTTTGAAGATGGATATATGTGTGAAAAATGTCCGAATGATTATGGGGATCAGTATGCAAATGTTATGGCGTGTTCAAGTAAACAAGTTTATGAGTTTATTGAGTGGGTAAAACAACAGCCGTTTTATGATAATACGACAATCGTATTATCGGGGGATCACTTGACAATGGACAGTGACTTTTGTGTAAAAGTAGATGAAGAAGGAAAGTATGATCGAAGAACATATACGGCGTATATTAATTCTGCTGTTAATCCGGTAAATAATATGAAGAGAACATATACAACAATGGATAATTTTCCTACAACACTGGCTGCAATGGGCGTCAAAATAGAAGGAAACAGATTAGGACTTGGAACGAATTTATTTTCAGAAGAGTTGACATTAATGGAAAGCGTTGGAGAAGAGGAGTTAAAAGCAGAGCTGAAAAAGAAATCTGAATTTTTACAAAAAGTTTCAGGAATAGATAAAAATAATGAAACTGTACTAATTAGAGGAGGAAAAATGGAAGGAGCTTGTATTGAAGCAGAAGTAGGATCAGATTCTATAAAAGTAAATATAGAAGAAATAAATCCTGCAATAAAAGAAAAGTTAAAGACGATTGTTTTGGCGGTGTGGACAGAAGAAGGTCAAAGAGACTTACAGTGGATAGAGGCTGAAAAAATTAGTGATAATCAATATGAAGTAAGTATAAAAATGGATTTATTCAATAATGCAAAAGGAAAATATTATATTGATGTTCGGGCAGTAGAATTTACAGATGTAGAATATGTAATAGGAAGTACTGAATGTAAAGTAGAATAAGAAGCTACAAGGGGATTCTTCCTTAAATGGAGGAATCCTTTTTGCAATGGAAAAACTTGTAATTGTAAAGAAACTTTGTTTTTGTTATTATTAGTAAGTAGTATTTAATAAGGTGAATAAGAGGAGTGCGACAATATGAAGAAGAAAAGATGCTTATCGGTAGTGATAATAAGTTTATTGCTTGGAATATCTTGTTTTATTATGGCAGGTTGTGCAAATAAAGACAATGAAGATAAAGACGATACGAAAATAGAACAAAATCTAGATAAAAAAGAAGATGCAGAAGATTTCAATAAAAAAGATGAAGAAGCAGATGAGAATAAAAAGGTTGAAGAAGATGAGGATGAAGACGAAAATTCAAGGGAAGCCAGAGTTTATTATGTTGATGACATAACCGGAGAGATAATGGGAAAAACCATTACAGTTAAAACGGAATATGATATATGGAAGGCTCTTCAGGGAAACGGAATTTTGACGGAAGGTTGTCAGCTGTTAAGTTTTAAAGTAAATGAAGAAACACATCTGATCGATCTGGATTTTAATGCTGCAACCGGAGAATACATACGAAGTATGGGAACAACCGGTGAAATACAGATTATAGGATGCATTATTAATACATATCTTGAGACATATGACTGTGATGGAATAAAACTGACTGAAGAAGGAAAAGTTTTGCAAACATCACATGGAGCTAATTATGACGGTTATAGCGGAATAATGTCATTTTGAAATTGAGATTAAAGAAATAGTATAAGAAGAAAAGCGAGTAAGGAGATATACAAGAGAAGTATGAAGAGAAAAATAAAAAAGATAATTGCAGGAATCTTGTTTGCCAGTATGCTTACAGGAAATGTTTCGATGAATGTTGTTTACGGAACGGAAAACTATGGAGATAGAATAGAAGAAAATCAGTCAGCGAATATAGAAGATGGGGGTAAACAATTTACTGAAGAGGATAATACACAGAATCAAAATCAGAATAAAACAGAAGATGGACTAAATGAAGATCAGTCTTCTGTTAATACAGATGCCACTGAAGGAACAGAGCAAGAAGTAGAAAGTGGAAAAATAGGGATTACTTATGGGAAAGTGAACTTTGTGTATATTGAAAGTCCCTATGTACAAACTCCCGGTACACAAAGAATTGTGTTTTCATTTGATAAAGAAATTACAGGGGCAGAAACAATAGCCTTAATGATCGAGGATGAAGAAGGTAATCAAGAGGAATGGAATCTCGCAAAACAGTCGGGAACATTATATCTGTTTGAAAAAGAATATGCGCAGGGTGTATCAGCGGGAATTTATAAAGCAACAAATCTTCTTATAAAAAGTAGTGCAGAAGAAAAGAAAATTGCACTTGATGATATCGGGGTCAAAGCTGAATTTGGTGTGGATACCGAATATGAAGGGATTGAAGAATTAAAACCGGTTGAAGGTCAATTTTCTGAAGAAGAGTCGAGTGTAGAAACTTCGGTTGTAACAATAGATGAAAATGGAGTTGCAGAAGCACAAGATAATATAGCAGAAGCATTGGAGGTGGTCAGTGCAGATCGAATGAATACGGTAAGTACTTATGGGAACGCTTCTGATGCAAAATCGGGAAATGTTGTGGTCGCGTTAGACCCGGGGCATGATGCAAATGATGCGGGAGCACAAGGGTATGGATTAAGGGAAGAAGACTTAACATTAAAGATTGCCAATTACTGTAAACAGGAACTTGAGCAATATGCAGGTGTTACAGTATATATGACACGCACAGGTGCTGCGTGTCCTTACAATAAGCCGGGAATTACGTGTATGGAAGATCGCGTAAAAGCGGCTGTAAATGCAGGAGCTAAAATATTTGTTAGCTTTCATCTTAATTCTTCTGTATCGTCAGCTGCAAGTGGAGCAGAAGTAATTGTGCCTAATAATAGTTGGAAAGCAGAAGTGGGTGCGGCAGGTCGTAAATTAGGAGAAGCAATTTTAGATGAGCTTGTGGCAATCGGATTAGGAAGACGGTCTGTATACAGTAAAGATACTACAATTAATGAAAAATATCCGGATGGTTCTATTTCAGACTATTTTTCTGTTCAGATTCATTGTAAAGAACATGGAATTCCGGGACTTATTGTAGAACATGCATTCCTTTCAAATGGTAGTGATGTAAATAATTTTTTGAAAACGGAATCAGGACTTAAAAAGCTTGGAGTTGCAGACGCTACAGGGATTGCAAGATATCTCGGATTGCAAAAAATGGGAGTAAGAGTTAATGTTCCGGAGGGAACGTACACCTTGGATAGTGTATTGGCATCAGGAAAAGGTATTAAAATAAGCAATGATCTTTTCACTTCAGGAGCGGGAACAGTTTTATCCACAAAAAAAGAAAATATTTCTTCACAACGATTTGAAATAGTTAGTATCGGAAATGGTTATTATAATATCATTGCTGAGCATTCGGGAAAAGCGTTGCAAGCAGTTGGAGATGGAAAAGCAGGTTACGCGTATATAGAACAAAGAGAGAGAAATAGTGCTTTAGAAGCACAAAAATGGTGTTTTATTGATGCGGGAAACGGAACATATTATATTATGTCAGCGTTGAATACTTGTATAGATATACACTCGGGAGTGACAAGCGATGGGAATACAGTATGGACATATACTTGTAATCAAAGCAATGCTCAAAAGTGGAAATTGACTAAAGCTGATAATAAAACGATAGAAAACGGTACATATACGATTGCAAATAGTGTAAATAAAAATCAAGTTCTTACAGTATCAAAAGAATCATCAGATAATTTCGCCAATGTTGAATTAGATAGTCTGAAAAATATTTCGGCACAGAGATTTGAAGTGGAATATGTCGGAAACGGATATTATAAGATCGTGGCAGAACACTCGGGAAAAAGCTTAGATATTTTAAATGGATCTGAGAAGAAAAATGCGAATTTGCAGCAATATGCATGGAATAGCAGTGATGCTCAACTTTGGAAATTTGTAAAAGCAGATAACGGAACATATTATATAAGATCAAAATTAGGAACAACAATAGGGGTAGCAACATCGAATGTGGTTTCGGGAACGAATGTATGTATGGATCAGGTGAATGGAAATAATATCCAGAAATGGGTGCTGAAAAAAGCGGAGAATGCACCTGTTGCAAATGGAAGGTATGTTATTTCAAATGCAAAATTTTCTGAGAATGTAATTTCGATTAACGGACAAAATGCTACGCTTGGAACATATGTGGGTGCGAAAAATCAGATGTTCGATATAAAGTATATGGGAGCCGGATATTATCAAATTTTATCGGTTCAATCAGGAAAATCTTTGGATGTGGCAAATGCATCGAGTGAACCAGGCGCAAATTTGTGGGAATATTCATGGAACGGAAGTAACGCTCAACTTTGGAAGTTTATCGTTAATTCGGATGGAAGTTATTACATAAAATCAAAATTGGGAACAGTTGTAGATATTTTTAGTGGAATTATCGCCGAAGGAACAAATATTCAAATGTATACGGCGAATGGAAGTGACGCGCAAAAATGGAAACTGGAATCGGGAAAAGAGGGGATTGATGAAAGACCTCTTGAGAACGGAACATATACGATATCAAATGCAACAAACAGTAAGCAGGTTTTAGATATAGCGTCTGCGGTGGAAACAGATTATGCAAATATCCAGATGTATGCCTCCAATAATACATCAGCACAGAGATTTGAACTATATTATGTGGGAAATGGATATTATCAGATTCTTTCTGAAAAGTCCGGAAAGTCCTTAGATGTAGCAAACGGATCTAAGAAGCAGGGTGCGAATGTATGGCAGTATTCATGGAATGGATCAGAAGCACAACTTTGGAGGATTATCGAGGCGGAAGACGGTGGATATTATTTACAGTCGAAACTGGGAACATTTCTTTCCATTAGTGGAAATACAGCTTCATCAGGGATGAATGTACAGATGAGTTATCTGGAGAGCGGTAAAAGACAACAATGGAAATTTGAAGCATCTACTTATCAGCCGGTGAAAGATGGAAAATATACATTAAGAAGTTCTAAAGAATCTGAATACACTATAGATGTAGCGAATGCTTCTAAAGTGGATGGTGCGAATGTATGGTTGTATTATTATAATGGCACGAAGCCACAGCGGTTTAATATTTCCTATGTGGGAAAAGGATATTATAAAATTATTGCCGAGCATTCGGGAAAAGCACTGACAGTAGAAAATGATACGCGAAAAGCGGGTGTGAATGTAGTGCAAAAAAAATGGGTTGCAAATTCAGATACACAGCTTTGGAAATTTGTGAGTACAAGCGAGGGGTATTATATTCGATCCAAAACAGGTACAGTTCTTGATATTTGGAGCGCTGTGTATGCACCATATACAAATATTTGGACGTATACAGCAAACGGTAGTTTGGCACAGAAATGGCATTTGGAAAAAGAATATGATTCGATCGAAGTTCCGGAAGGAATATATACGATTCAGACAGCGTTAAGTTCATCGAAAACTTTAGATATCGCCAATGGTTCTAAAGCAAATTTTGGAAATATTTGGATCTATAATATAAATAACACGGAGGCACAAGAATTTGAGATTGAGAAAGTGTCTGACGGATATTATAAGATAGAGTCAAAATTATCCGGAAAAGTATTGGATGTGGCAAATGGATCAAGAACAGCAGGTGCAAATGTATGGCAGTATTCGTGGAACGGCTCCGATGCTCAGCTTTGGAGATTTGTGGATGCGGGAGATGGTAAATATTATATACAGTCAAAATTGGGTACTGTATTAGATGTTACATCTGCATCTGCAGCAGCAGGGACAAATGTTCAAACTTATACTTTTAATCAATCGACAGCCCAAAAATGGACACTTTTAGAAACAGAAAAAACGTTGTACTCTATTATGGGTAAAACAAATGTGTCTGTTTCTCAAATGGTTAAGTTTTATAAAAATAAGGCGACGGTATCATATCCATACAGTAATGTGAGCGAAGCGCCTACAATAGAGAAGTTCTGTCAGATATATAAGGAGGAAAGTGAAGTAGAAGGCGTAAAAGCAGAGGTCGCTTTTGCACAGGCAATGATGGAAACTGGGTTTTTGAAGTTCGGTGGAGATGTTAAGAAAGATCAATATAATTTTGCTGGGATAGGAGCTATTGGCGGGGGATCATCAGGAGCAAAATTTGATTCTATTCGGATTGGAATCAGAGCTCATGTTCAGCATCTGAAGGCATATGCTTCAAAAGAAGCATTGAAACAGCCTGTTGTAGATCCACGTTTTCAATATGTGAAACGTGGAAGCGCAGAATATGTGCAGTGGTTGGGACAAAAAGAAAATCCAAATGGATATGGATGGGCGACAGCTAAAAATTATGGAAATAATATTGTAAAACTATATATTCTTCCAATGAAGAAATATTGATGAAATCAGAGCATTCCAAATCGGAGAAAAAATGGAATGCTCTTTTAAATTGGATCTTTCCTTTCTATGCTTGTGAAATGCTTGAAATTTTAAAAGGGATAGCGTATACTAGTACAGAATGTAGAAAAAGGAAAGGTGAAAGGAATGTATATTAAAAATATCATAGATAATTTTAAAAAGTATTCATTTTTATTGAGACAATTAGTCAGCAGAGATTTCAAAGTGAAATATAAGCGCTCTGTACTAGGTGTTTTATGGAGTTTATTATATCCGGTTTTGATGATGGCGGTTATGGCTGCTGTGTTTTCTAATGTCTTTAAGTTTTCCGTACCGGGAGTAAACTATCTTGTTTATTTAATGACGGGACTAACATTTTTTAATTATTATAGTGAAGCATCAAATTCATCCATGAGTGCTGTAGTGGCAAATTTCTCTTTGTTGAACAAAATATATATTCCTAAATATATTTTCCCTTTGTCAAAATGCTTATTTGTGGGAATTAATTTTTTGTTAACATTAATTCCTTTATATGGTGTGATTTTGTTGTCGGGCAGTGGTGAAACGAAATGTCATATTACGGCATTACATCTTCTTTTGCCCTATTCATATTTGTGTTTATTGCTTTTTACAGTAGGGGTTGGATTCATTTTATCCACGATATCCGTATTTTTACGGGATATGTTCTATATTTATGGAATTGTACTGACAATCTTGACTTATTTTACGCCTATAATGTACGACATTAATATGCTGGATCCATGGATACAACAAGTGTTGAAATTTAATCCGTTGTATCATTACATTACGTTTGCGAGAACGATTATTTTATATGATCAAATGCCGTCAGTAAAAAGCTTTATTATATGCGGAGCATCATGTTTAATTACATTAGTTATTGGGATGATTGTATTTAAGAAAAATCAGGATAAGTTTATTTATTATATGTAGGATCTAGGAGGCTGTTATGATAGATGTTCAAAACGTATCGATGCGTTTTAATTTAGGAATTGAAAAAAATAACTCTTTAAAACAGATGGCAGTAGATTTGTTCAGTAAAAGTGCAAGAGAAAAACGAAAAATGCACAAAAAAGAAAATGAGTTTTGGGCATTGCAAGATGTTAGTTTTAAAGTGGAAAAAGGTCAGGTGGTTGGATTTGTCGGATCAAATGGAGCAGGGAAATCTACACTTTTAAAAGTGGTTGCCGGAGTTATGAAGCCGACAAAAGGAAAAGTTCTCGTAGGAGGAAATATTTGCCCGATGATTGAATTGGGGGCAGGTTTTGACCTTGACTTAAATGCACGGGAAAATATATATCTTAACGGTGCTGTTATGGGATATTCAAAAGATTTTATTGACAGCAAATATCAAGAAATCGTAGATTTCTCTGAATTACATGACTTTTTAGAAGTGCCTGTAAGAAATTTCTCGTCAGGAATGATTGCTCGTTTGGCATTTTCAGTTGCAACGATTGTAGAGCCTGAAATATTGATCGTGGACGAGATTCTTTCAGTGGGAGATTTGAATTTCCAGAAAAAAAGTGAAAATAAAATGCGGAGTTTGATTTCAGGAGGTACAACAGTTCTTTATGTATCGCATTCTATAGAATCTATTAAAAGTTTGTGTGATAAAGTGGTTTGGTTAGAACATGGAAAAGTAATTCAAGTAGGTACAGCGGAAAAAGTATGTGCCGCATATTATGAGAGTCAAATAGGAAAATGATTACTCATTTATGTAGAAAAGGGGATTGAGAATTAAATGTTGGATAGAGTGCAAGGCATGATAGAAAAACTAAAATATCTTAATCGGAAAATTTTAGAGATTGATAAAAAACAGTCTTTGTTAGTTGAAAAAGAAGAACTTTTAGAAAAAAATTTAGAGCAAAGAGTTGAAAAAGTGATTGTTTCTGTAGATCAGATGAAACAATTTACAGAACAATGTGCAGATCGATTATTTGAGCAGTTTTCCGAAAGAGCAGTATTAGGAAAAGTTAATGATTATGTGAATTTGGAGTATTTTAAAGTTCCATCTGATAAATCCCCGAAAGTATTATTGGTTGGTTTTTATGGAGCGGTTAATCTGGGTGATGAATTGATGCTGCAAAAATTGTACAGAGACCTGAATGTCATTAAAAATGACATTTATGTGATGATGTGTGACAATGAAAATTTAGATGCTTTTCGCTATCCCGGCATGAATATTATTCATTATCCTAAAACAAAATTTGATTTTAATCATTTGGCCGATATATTTGATAGTGTTATTTTTGGAGGTGGAGCAATTTTAGATGATAGCGGATATCTTCAAGAAGAAAGCTTTAAATATGATTTAGGGAAAATATTCATTGAATTGGCATTATCATTTATAGAAAAGAATAAGGAAGTGCATGCCATCGGGTTGAGTACAAATGAAAAAATAGTCAATGAGGAGTATCAGGAAAAGTTAAAAAGAATTATTGACGGAAGTGTTAATTTTAGCGTGAGAGATAAGTACAGTAAAAGACTCATAGAGTCTGCTTGCGGACACGAAATAACTATGATAAATGATATTGTTTTAACAAATGAATATCCAAAGGTAATGAAAGAAAAAGGTGAAAAATATAAGATAGGAATCATTTGGATTTGTCAGGCGGATTTACTGGGATCTTTAGAAAAGTTAGTTGAACATATTCAGAGTACGTACGATATAGAAAAAACAGAAATTCATTTTATTCCGTTTTATAATTATCACGATTGCGATTACAAATTTTATAATGAATTTTGTGAAAAGAAAAGTGAATTTAATTTTTCTATAGAATCTATGGCATATAGTTTTGAAAATATTTGTCAAAAAGTACGAGAATGTGACGTGGTTATCAGTATGCGTTATCATGGCGCTTTACTGGGACTCATGAATGGCTGCAGAACTTTCTCGCTGTTATACACACAGCACCCACACTATTATAATAAAATGATGGATTTATATGAGAAATTTGAGTGCGTACAAGATTTGTTTTTTAGTGTGGAGGAGCTCGTCGAAGCCTTACCGGTTAAGAATGATGTGGTAATTAATTCGGTAGATTTTGATAATACATCATATACTCAGATTGTACAGTCGATTATAAAAAAACAGAAAGAAAGAAAGGAGAAAATGGATTTTTAATCCTGAAGAACGCATGAAAGCATTAACAATATTAATTCCGGTATATAATACAGAAAAATATATAAAAAGATGTTTAGATTCGTTGATTGTTTCTGAAATAATGGATGATATAGAAATACTTGTAGTAAATGACGGAGGAAAAGATCATTCCGTTGAAATTATTCAAAAGTATGTGGATAGTTATCCGGAGACAGTCAGACTGATTGATAAAGAAAATGGAGGGCATGGCTCTACAATAAACGCAGGCATCAAGGAAGCAAAGGGAAAATATTTTCGAGTTTTAGATAGTGATGATTGGTTTAACTCTACTGATTTTGTGAAATTTGTGAATAGATTAAAATCGGAAGATGCAGATTTAGTTGTGTGTGATTATCGAAAGGAACATACGTACAATAGTAAATCGGAATATTTTGTATATAAGAATTTAGAAGATAGAAAATGTTATTGCTTTGATGATATTGATCTGAAAATTCTTGAAGGTGAATATTTTGTTATGGCAACATCTACGTATAAGACAGAAATTTTAAGAACGTCCGGTCTTAAAATGTTAGAAAAAACATTTTATGTAGACATGCAGTATAATGTTGTTCCTATGACGAAAGTTGAGACTTTTACGTATTATCATCTGGATATTTATCGTTATTTTATCGGAAGAAAAGAACAAAGCATGAATATGGATAATTTTGTCCGAAATCAAGAACACCATAAAAAAATGATAAAATGGCTGATAGAATATTATACACATATTTCTTCAAAGTTGTCGTCAAATAAAAGAGAATATATAGAAATTATTCTCACATATACGTTAAATACACATTATTCTATCTATTGTGAATATGATAAGGATCATGCAAGAGCATATAAAGAAATAGTGGACTTTGATCAGTATTTATTGAAGGTGAATAAGGCTTTATATGAACGGATAAATTGTATGGCATATATAAGATATAATCGAAAGACAAAGTTTAAATTTGTCAGATTGAATGGTAGAAAATGGAACACTGCAATGAAAATGGCAAGAAGATTGAAAGGAAAATTCTAATGAAGAAAATATTAGTTATAAGTTGGTTTTATCCGCCGATAAATTCATCAGAAGGATTAGTGACATATAAACTTCTCAGAAATTCTAAATTGCAATATGATGTTTGTATGCAGGAAAGTAATGCATCTTGGTCATATGGAAATAAAGAATATCTGCCGGAATGCGAAAATGTTCGGAAAATTCCAATTCAGGCAGACACTTTGGAGATATGGAAAAACAAAACAATAGAGTATTTTAACGCTCATAAAAAAGAGTATGACATTATTATGACTCGTTCCATGCCTCCGGAATCACATGAGATCGGATTGAAAATAAAAGAAATTAAACCGGAAATTAAGTGGATTGCATCGTTTGGAGATCCAATCGCAAATAATCCTTTTGTATTAAAAACTATAAAAAAGATTTCTCCGTATTCATTACAGAATAGATATATCAGACCGATGGGAATTCGGGAAATTATATCACCTAAGAGAATGATTAAGAACGAGATATGGAAGAAACGAATGAAAAAAGAGCAGATTCCGTATAAAAAGGAGCAAGAATTAGAAGATGCCATTATAACAAAATCTGATTATATTATTATGAATAATCCATATCAAAAGCAATATATGACCGGCAAATACTCAGACGCTATAAAAGCGAAAGCAATCGTTCTTCCGCATAGTTTTGATTATTCTTTGTATGATAAAGAGATTGATGCAGAAAATAGTGGAAAGATACGGATGGTATATATTGGACATCTTGATGATATCAGAACGCCGCATTTGTTTCTTAAAGCTATAGCTAGTATGAAAAAAGAACATTCGGACTTGGCGGAGAAATTAGAAGTTTTCTTTTATGGAAATATGTCTGTAAAAGAAAAAGTATATCTTTTAGATAATGAATTGTTAGATATTGTTCAGATCAAGAAACCTGTGGACTATAAAACGAGCTTATCCCTTATGAAGAATAGTGACTGGCTGATTCATATTGATGCAAATTTGAGCGGTGTGTTAGATGAGAACATTTTCTTCGCTGCTAAATTAGCTGATTATATTGGCGCGGACAGACCGATTTTTGGAATTACGATGTTTGATGGAGCGGGGGCTGATGTGGTACGCGATGTGAATGGACTTACGGTTTCCTATACAGTAGATGAGATCAAAAATTATTTATATTTGATTTTATACGAAGGATATCAAATTGAAGTAAACGAAGAAAACCGCAAAAAATATGATGCAGTAAATGTGGCAAAGAAATTTGATGATTTTGTTGAAAATAAGATTTTACATTAACTTATGATGGTGAGAGGTAGCAACATGAGAAAAATTAAAGTGATGACGGTTTTTGGAACGAGACCGGAAGCAATTAAAATGGCACCGTTAGTGAAAGAATTACAGTCGCGAGAAGAGATTGAACAGATTACATGTGTTACGGCACAGCATAGACAGATGTTGGATCAGGTTTTGGAAACTTTTCAAATTAAGCCGGAATATGATTTGGATATTATGAAACAAGGTCAGACATTGAATGATGTAGTTCAGAGAGTGTTAGGAAGCATTAGTGAAGTTTTGGAAAAAGAAAAACCGGATATCGTATTAGTTCATGGTGATACTACAACTACTTTTGCAGGAGCATTGGCAGCGTTTCATAGTCAAATTGCAATCGGACATGTTGAGGCCGGACTCCGTACATGGAATAAATATTCCCCATATCCTGAAGAAATGAATCGTCAAATGGTAGGATGTCTCGCCGATATGCATTTTTCTCCGACAGAGGTGAGCGCTCAAAACTTGTTGAATGAAGGAAAAGACAAGTCTAAGATATATATTACAGGAAATACAGCCATTGATGCGATGGCAACTACTGTTGATGAAAATTATCAGCACCCGATTTTTGAGTGGGTGGGCGATAACCGAATGATTCTTTTAACTGCTCATAGAAGAGAGAATCTAGGGGAGCCGATGTATCATATTTTCCGGGCGATTAAGAGACTTGTAGATGAATTTGATGATGTGAAAGTCGTATATCCTATTCATCTGAATCCTCGTGTAAGACAGGTGGCTAACGATGTATTTCAAGATTGTGATAAAGTGCGTTTGATTGAACCATTGGAAGTGTTTGATTTTCATAATTTCCAAAACAAAAGTTATTTGATTATGACAGACAGTGGAGGAATACAGGAAGAGGCACCGTCTCTCGGAAAACCGGTTCTCGTATTACGTGATACAACGGAGCGGCCTGAAGGAATAAAGGCAGGAACGCTAAAACTTACAGGTACGGATGAAGAAGTCATTTATCAAGAGGCAAAGAAACTATTAACAGATGAAGAAGCATATCATGCGATGAGTCATGCAAGTAATCCATACGGAGACGGGCATGCAAGTGAACGTATCGCAGATGCGATTATAGAAAAATTTGGTGATCTTTTGAAGTAAAGGAGAAAAGCAGATGGATAGAAATGTAAAATATTTGATTATTGGCGCTGGAATATCCGGACTTACTTTTGCAAACTACGCAGACGGTGATTATTTAATTATCGAAAAAGAAAAAGAAGTGGGTGGATATTGCCGTACTATTAAGAAGAAAGATTATGTTTGGGATTATGCAGGGCATTTCTTCCATTTTAGTACAGATGAATTCAAAAAGAAATTTCTTGATAGCGTGAATCCGGAAGATATTAAATATAAAGATAAAAATACAAAAATTATTTATAAGGGAGAATTGGTGGATTATCCGTTTCAGACAAATATTCATCAATTAGAGAAAGAAGAGTTTATAGATTGTCTCTATGATTTATTCCATAAAGAAGAAAAGGAAGATTATGACAGCTTTTTGGATATGCTCTATGGGAAATTTGGAAAGTCAATCGTTGAAAAGTTCTTAAAACCATATAATGAAAAGTTGTATGCGGTTGATTTAAAGACATTGGATAAAGATGCAATGGGCAGATTTTTTCCGTATGCAGACATTCCGGCAATCATAGATAATATGAAAGCAAATAAAGACAGCACTTCATATAACAATAGCTTTCTTTATCCAAGAAACGGAGCGGGTTCCTTTATCCAGATTCTGTATGATGCATTGGATAGTTCTAAAATTTTGATGGAACATGAAGTTGTTAAAATTGATAATGAACATAAAGTTGCGCAATTGGATGACGGCAGCAAAATAAATTATGAATATTTGATCAATACTTCTCCGTTAAATCACTTTTTAGGATATTTTGAAGGTGAAAAGTTTTCTGCTTTGAAGAACCGATTGTCATATAATAAAGTTCTCGTATTTAATCTTGGGTTCAACAAAAAATCAAAATTCACAGAAGAGCATTGGATGTATATTCCGGATAAAGCAGTGAATTTTTATAGAATTGGATTTTACGATAATATTTTGGATGCAGACAAACTTAGTATGTATATTGAGATCGGATATGGAAAAGAAGATGAGATTACAGAACAAGATGTAGAAATGCAGTTAAAATTAACTCTTGAAAATTTGCATAAGTTGGGAATTATTGATGATGATACAAAATTAGAAGAACATTCGACTATTATCATGGATCCGGCTTACGTGCATATCAATACTGAGACAGAGAAAATGGTTCAGCAATTTAAAGCGGAAGAAGAAAAAAATGGAATCTATACGATTGGCAGATATGGAGCGTGGACATACTGTTCAATGGAAGATTGCATGATTGCTGCCAGAGATTTAGCAATGAGTTTGTGTCAGGGCTAAATCGGGAGTAGGATATAATGAGTGAAAAATTAAAAAAGCAAAGTGTAATAATTTCTTTAATATGGGCTTTTGTGGGGACGATCGGTGTCGTTTATTATATTAAGATAGGAACGGGAATGGATGTATCTCCCAATTATGCAAATAATATAATCTATTATTTTATTTATGCGGCATCTGCTTTTTCAGTGTATTATTGCTGTAAAGTTATCACAAAGAAGAAAGCGGTTTTTGCAGGAATTCTTTCGTTATTATTTGCATGTATCTGTATTATAGGTGCTCAGATAGAGTATTTAAGAGCAATTAATTGGTTATGGATTACATGGATAAAAGTTCTCTGTTTGGCAATTTTTTTATTTCCACTTTTTGTATTATTGATTTACATTTTAGATGATTGTAGATTTAAAGCTGCGGAATCTTGTGTGAAAAATATATCAAAATGGAAAATATTCTTAGCGATTATTGTTATATGGGGCATTGCTTATCTTGCTATGTTTCCGGGAATTTATGATTATGATTCAATAGATCAAACATTGCAATTTTTGGTTACAGGGAACGTGAGTGGCCACCATCCGGTTTTACATTCATTATTATTGTCCGGTTTTATGAAAATCGGATATGTTGTTTTTCATAGTTATGAAATTGGGTTAGGGATATTTACACTTTTACAGGTATTGTTTTTGGCATATGCGGCGATGAAAGTTGCATGGTTTTTGTTGCAAAAAGGTTATAATCGACTTTTTTGGTTTACGATGTGCTTTTATTTGTGCTTCCCATTGCATTATATTATGAGTGTGTGGGATACAAAGGACAGTATCTTTGCAGGTTTTTTTGTTTTAGTTAGTTTAAGTTTGATCGAGATGGCGGATCGCACATCAGGATTTTGGGATAATCGGTGGAATTTAGTCAAGTTTGTTTTATATGTAGTATTAATGTGTATGTTTCGGAATAATGGATTATATGCATTGATCTTGCTCATACCGATTTGCTTTTTTTGTTTTAAAGAGAGAAGAAAGGCAACTATTATTTTGTTTATGTTATCAATGTTAATCTATGTATCATATCAGAATATTTTGCTTCCAAGTCTAGGCGTTAAATCCGGCAACATTCGTGAAATGATGAGTATACCATGCCAGCAGTTGGCAAAAGTGTATGTTGAAACTCCGGAAGCGTATACGGATGAGGAAAAAGAAGCTCTATTGGAATTGATACCGGAAAAAAATATTATGGATTATCAATATAGACCGATGATTTCAGATGCAACGAAGAATTATTTAAATTCAGAAGTTTTGAAAAGTGATCTGCCCAAATATGGAAAGTTATATGTAAGTATTGGATTGAAAAGTCCGAGAAAATATATAGAAGCTTTTTTGCAGAATAGTTGTGGGTTTTGGTATCCGAATAAATCATATCCGGATGAAAGAATGTTTCATCCGTATACTGAATTTGATATGGCAGATCCGAATTTGTTTAAAGGAGATTATATTTATTTAGAGCGAATGAGTTTGTTCCCGCAGTACGAAGAGATATTAAGACCGTTTTTTCAAAGTGCTGTATGGAAAAAAATTCCGATAGTTTCCAACTTTTTTGTTCCGGGCACATATTTTATTGTATTATTGTTTGGAATAAGTGTTAGTTTTTATAGAAAAAATTATAAGCAATTATTTGTGTTTGGCTTTTGGGGGGCATACTGGTTCACGTTGTTGATCTCCCCTGTAGCACTCGTTCGTTATGCATACCCTGTGATTATGTGCTTACCGCTTATGTTAAGTTTAATTACTCAAAAAGGGTTGTTATCATGGAAAAGAGAAAGGAAAAATACAAAAAATGGATAAAATAGCAGTTTTGATTCCTTGTTATAATGAGAGTCAGACGATTAAAAAAGTAGTGGAAGATTGGAAAAAAGAGTTGCCGGAAGCTACAATTTATGTGTACGACAACAATTCTTCGGATAACACGGCTGCAATCGCAAGAGAAGCCGGAGCTGTTGTTCGTTATGAATATCAGCAGGGAAAGGGAAACGTGATCCGTCGCATGTTTCGTGAAATAGACGCGGAATGTTATATTATGATCGATGGAGATGATACGTATCCGGCGGAATTTGGACGGGAAATGGTTACAAAAGTATTGGAAAGAAATGTGGATATGGTAGTAGGAGATCGTTTGTCATCCACTTATTTTGAAGAAAATAAACGTCCGTTCCATAATTTCGGAAACAGTCTCGTAAGAGGAACGATCAACCATCTGTTTAAGAGTAATATTCGTGATATTATGACGGGATATCGGGCGTTCAGCTATCAGTTTGTAAAGACGTTTCCGGTTCTGTCAAAGGGGTTTGAGATTGAAACAGAAATGAGTATTCATGCTGTGCATAAAAACATGCTTGTTGAAAATGTAATCATTGAATACCGCGACCGTCCTGACGGAAGCGAATCAAAGCTGAATACTTATTCCGATGGATTTAAAGTGCTCAAGACAATCGGCAGATTGTATAAGAATTATAAGCCGTTAGGATTTTTCGGAATGTTGTCAGCGCTGCTGGTTCTAATTGCGGCAATCTTATTCATTCCTGTCTTTGTGACATATTTAAAGACCGGATTAGTACCTAATTTCCCGACATTGATCGTCAGCGGATTTGTTGCGCTGGCAGCGATTCAATCTTTCTTTGCAGGATTGATTTTGACAACGATCGTGGAAAAAGATCGTCAGGACTTTGAGTTTAAACTGCAGATGATCAGTATGGAAAAAGGAAACAAAGCCCATGAGTAATACAAAGAAATTATTTTCCCAGATTATAAAATTCGGGTTTGTAGGCGGAACAGCTTTTGTTATTGATGCAGGATTATTGTTTTTACTGACGGAATTTTGCGGGATTCATTATTTGATTTCGGGAATGATTTCTTTTACGGCATCAGTGATATACAATTACATTTTAAGTGTAAAATGGGTATTTGATGCGAAAAAGGATGCGAATAAGACACAGGAATTTATTGTGTTTATTGTGTTAAGCGTGATCGGTTTGGGAATAAATCAGTTGTTTATGTGGCTGTTTGTTGACATGATGCATATTTACTATATGTTGTCAAAGATCATTGCCACTGTGATCGTTATGGTCTACAACTTTATAACAAGAAAGATTTTTCTCGAGAAAAAGTAGTTTTAAATTGCAGAATTTTGTGAAAAATATATAGAATAAAAAGGCATCTTAAAGAAGGATGTCTTTTTTCTTAAATAAAAATGTAGAAAATGATGAAACCTTGAAAAAAGGTACAAGATATACTATAATCTAACAGATATAGAACAATGCAGAAGAAAAGAGGAGTATATAGCGATGCATACTGGGAAGCTGGAACAGTATAAGAGGCTGATACGTTTTGGATTTAATATATTATTATTGGCGATATTGATATTCTTTTTCATTCATATATGGGATGAAAACTATAACGATGGAATTGTTTTTCCGTTTTATTATAAAGGCTATCTGATGATGGCTGCGTTTTACGCGTTCTTTTTTACGGTTTTTTCTTATATTTTAGGCGGAATGAAGATCGGATATTTAAAAAGCAGCAGTTTAATGTTGTCGCAGACGCTTGCTTTGTTGGCATCAAATGTGCTGATTTATTTGGAGACAGTTCTTTTGTCGGCGAAATTCATTCCTGTTGAAGCTATGATCGTTCTGACATTTATTGATGTCGGGGTTATTTTAGTGTGGACATTAGTTGTAAATTGGATTTTCAGAAAACTATTTCCGCCCAGAGATATTCTACTGTTATATGAAGAATACGATCCGACATCCTTTTTGAGAAAAGTAAATTCAAGAAAAGATCGATATAATATAAAAGAATCCATGAATGTAGAAGAAGGCTGGGATCGTATCACAGAAGAAATGAAGAAGTTTGACGCGGTATTTCTCTGTGATATACATTCTCCTTTGCGTAATAAATTAGTAAAGTTTTGTTATGCAGAAGGAATCCGGTCGTATATTACACCGAAAATTTCGGACATTATTATTCGCAGCTCCGAAAATATTCATTTTTTTGACACTCCATTATTGCTGTCGCGTAATAATGGGTTTACTTTTGAACAAAAGTTTGTAAAGAGAACATTGGATATTATTATTTCTGTTTTTATGCTGGTGATAACATCTCCAATTATGCTTATTACCGGAATCGCGATCAAATTGTATGATGGAGGTCCTGTCTTTTTCAGGCAGAAAAGATGTACGATCGGGGGAAAAGTATTTGAAATTCATAAATTCCGAAGTATGATCGTAGATGCGGAAAAAGAGGGGGAAGTCATACCGGCAAAAGAAGATGACGAAAGGATCACCCCTGTCGGAAAATTTATAAGAAAGACCAGAATTGATGAATTGCCGCAGTTTATTGATATTTTAAAAGGAGATATGAGCGTTGTAGGTCCTCGTCCGGAGAGGGTGGAGCATGTAGAGCAGTATACGGCGGAAGTGCCGGAATTTTCTTACAGACTAAAAGTCAAGGGCGGACTTACAGGATATGCTCAGATTTACGGAAAATATAATACGACAGCGTATGATAAGCTGAAGCTTGACCTGATGTATATACAGAATTATTCGATTCTGCTCGATTTGAAATTGATCATTATGACAGGAAAAATACTTTTTGTAAAAGAGAGTACGGAAGGGTTCGAGGAAAAGAAGTGATGGCATCTATAAAAGCATATTATGGGAGAACATATAGAGGAAGTAAAAATAGATTTTTAGATTTTTTGCAGAAAAGGATTGATGAAAAGAAAGGCTGTTTTGTTGTGACAGCCAATCCGGAGATTTTTATGCTCGGAAAGAAGATGCCGGAGATGAATCGGGTTCTTATGGATAAAAATACAGTGATTGCTGCAGACGGTATCGGCATTGTAAAGGGTGGAGAGCAGTTGGGATTCCGTTTTAAAGAAAGGATACCGGGAGTGGAATTGTGTGAGGAACTGCTTAAATATGCAAATGAAAAAAAGTGCTCGATTTATTTGTTCGGAGCAAAAAGAGAGGTTTTGGATTCTTTTGTCAGACGGATTGAGAAAGAGTACAAGAATGTCATTATTTCCGGATATACAGATGGATATGTAGAGGATAAAGAAAAGGTAATGCGGCAGATAACGGAGCTTGATCCGGATTTGGTGTTTGTCGCATTAGGCGCTCCTCAGCAGGAACTTTTGATTCATAAATATTTCCGTTCTGACAGAAAAGGAATTTATATTGGCGTCGGTGGGAGTTTTGATGTTTTAAGCGGTAAGAAACAGCGTGCTCCTTCATTTTTTATACGTCATAATTTGGAGTGGCTGTATAGGATTACGAAAGAACCGAAGCGTATAAAACGTTTTTGGAACAGCAATGTGAAGTTTTTGTTTGAATTGAGAAAGGAAAGTCATGGCGGGAAAAGAACTCATAAATAAAATCAGAAAAAAGGGTATATGCGGAACAATCAAGATGATTGCCGTAAAGTGGAAGAAAACAGAGCGTGACTTATGGAATCCGCCGATCAGTCGGGTGAGGAAAGATCTTATAGATCGGATTTTAAGAAGAGGTTATTCCAGGATTGTTATTTATGAGAATCACTTTGGATATCACAACATAATGATGCAGCGTCCTCAGCATATGCTTAGAAATATGGGGGATGAGGAGACGCTCATTTTATACAATTCGTATTATGATATAGATTTTAAGGATAGACGGCGTATCACGCCGATTGCGCGTCATGTATATGTATTGGATCTGTATTATTATAGGAAGTATTTATTAAATGCATTGAAGCAGATAGAAAAGAAATACGTCATGGTATATTCTACTGATACCGTTCCGGTAAGCAGAATAAAACAATATTCAGAACTTGGATTTCGGATTATTTATGAGTATGTAGATGATATTAATGAGGAACTTATTTCAAGAAAAAAAATCGCGCAGATCCGATCGAGACATCAATATTTGTTAAGAGCAAAAAATGTGTTGACTGTAGCGACTGCGGATAAACTGTATAAAGAGGCAAAGTCGAATAATAAAAAGACGAGGATCGTTCAAATTTCCAATGGGGCAGAGTGTGACAAGTTTGTACCGGAGAGCGTGACGGAAGATCAAGTCTACAGACAGTGGCTTAAAGAAGATATGCTGCATGTCGGATATTACGGGGCATTGGCGGCTTGGGTTGACTATGATCTTTTGAAAAGACTGGCAGATAATGAGAAGATCCAGTTGATCCTGATCGGGATTGAGCATGATGATTCGCTGAAAAAGAGCGGGCTGCTTGATTATAAAAATGTGAAGTATTTTGGAAAAAAACCTTATGAGTCATTGGCAGGATATGTACATTTTTGGGATGTATGCATTATCCCGTTTTTGATCAATGATATTACAAAAGCAACTTCTCCTGTTAAATTATTTGAATATATGGCGATGGAGAAACCGGTTGTTTCAACAGCGCTTCCGGAATGTTTAAAATATACTGCGGTAAAAATCGCCCAAAATGTACAGGAATTTGTTTCATTGGTTGAAGAATGTAAGGACGACTGCAAGGATGAAAAACGGAAGGAGCTCCTGAAAAAGTGTGCGTGGGAAAATGACTGGTCTGTGAAAGCGGCAGAATTGAAAGCGTATATGGGAGAATGGGAGAAAAATGAAAGATAAGATCAGTAAATTGAAAAATCTTGTAAAAAAATATGGGTTGGCAGGAACGATAAAAAAGGCGGCAGGATATATTTATTCTAATTATCTTGTAAAGCTTTCTGTAAAAGAAAGAATTTATGTCGCTGTTAATAAAAAGAAATTTATCGAGGGAATCGACCGGATTCTTTCAAAAAATTCTTACGATCGGATTGTGATCTGGAGAAGTTCATTTGGATGGGATGTGCCTTTGTACCAAAGACCTCAGCATATTTTCAGCAATTTTGCGAAGCAAAGAACGCTTGTCTTTTATGAAGTGACACGTTTTACGGATGATGTGAAGCGGATCAAAAAACAGGCGGATAATTTATATCTGGTCAACTATGCGAATACAGCATTTTCAAAGCTGCTTTTTCAGGAACTTGAAAAATGCAAAGCTCCGAAATATGTTCAGTTCTATTCAACAGACTGGACTTTGCCTGCGGCAAAGATTAAAGAGTATATGCAGCAGGGATATAAAATCGTTTATGAGTATATTGACGACCTGAATCCGCATCTTGCGGGAACAGACGAACTTCCCGTGAACGTAAAAGAAAAGTATGATCTGGCTATGACAGATAAAAATATTTTTGTTGTTGTAACTGCCGAGGCGCTGAAGAAAGATGTCATTGAAAAGCGAGGAGATGTTCGGCTTGCTTTTTCAAGTAATGGCGTGGATTATGCTCACTTTCATGATGGGTGCGATCCGAATTTTAAGTGTGATGAAGAGTTTGAGTCTATCTTGAAAAAGGGGCAGCCGGTTATCGGATATTATGGGGCGCTGGCAAAATGGTTTGATTATGATCTGTTGAAAAAAATTGATCAGGAAAATAAATATCAAGTTGTACTTTTTGGAATCAAATATGATGATTCTTATGATAAATCGGGAGCAGATCAATGGAAAAACGTTCATTTTTGCGGGTCGCGTCCATATGAGATCCTTCAGAATTATGCCGCCCGTATGGATGTTTTAACGATTCCGTTTTTGATCAACGACATTACGAAAGCGACTTCTCCGGTTAAATTATTTGAGTATATGGCGCTTAATAAACCGATCGTGACAACGGATATGGACGAATGCAGGAAATATGAATCGGTGTTGATCGGACATGACCATAAAGAATTTTTAGAGCAGTTAGATAAGGCAATATTGCTGAAAACAGATGAAACATATAAGGCGTTATTGGATAAAGAGGCTTTAGAGAATACATGGGAAGAAAAGGCGAGAACGATTCTTGAACAATTAAAAAAATATGAATAAGTATATTGTGCGAAATAGCCTCAATATGCAGATAAAAATCCCCGGGGAACTTTGGGGATTTTTATTTAATCTTTTCAGGGGAAATGATTGAATAATGTAGAGATTTGTTGTATCATGGTATGATGTAGATTAAGTATATACTAAAATAGGTGAGAAAATATGTCAAAGAACAAGGTGAAGCGTAATTCATCCCGCAGAAGGCAAGCAATGCACAGGGGAAAAGAGACGTCAACTAAGCCAAAGAAACCGGTTACCCGCAGGAAAGATTTTTCCGCTTCAGGAAAAGGAAAGAAGCGCAAAAAGAGACGTGTTCATAAGATGAAGCCATGGCAGATCGCATTAATCTGCGTAGGAGCTTTCATCGCAGCGCTTTTAGCATTCGGATTAATGTATGTTTATGCGAAGTGGAGTAAGATTGATACGAAATCAATTAAAGCGGACGACATCATTATCAATGAAGAAGTGAAGAAAAATAAAAATGTAGATCTTGGAGACGGTTATACGAATGTTGCGCTGTTTGGCGTGGATTCAAGAGACGGTGACTTGGGAGAAGGAAATCGTACGGATTGTATTATCGTTGCAAGCTTGAATAATAAGACAAAGGAAATCAAGATGGTGTCAGTGTACAGAGACACGCTGCTTGATCTTTCAGAAGGAACTTATCAGAAGTGTAATGCGGCATATAGCTACGGAGGTCCCGTACTTGCTATCAATATGTTGAACATGAATCTTGATCTTGATATTCAGGATTATGTGACGGTTGATTTTGGCGCGATCGCAGATGCGGTAGATCTGTTGGGCGGCATAGAGATTGAAGTTACAGAGGAAGAACTTCCGTATATTAATCAATATATTCCTGAAACGGCAAATTCGGCGGGAAAGGCGGCAAATCTTCTTCAAAGTGCAGGCCTTCAGAAATTAGACGGAACGCAGGCGACAACTTATGCCAGAATTCGTTCTACGGCAGGCGGAGATTTTACTCGTACGGAGCGTCAGCGCCTTGTAATAGAAAAAATGTTTGAAAAGGCGAAGGGAGCGGATATCGGAACGTTAAACAAGATCATCGATAAAGTGTTCCCGCAAGTTTCAACAAGTTTTACGCTGCCGGAGATTTTGAAATATGCTTCAGCTTACAGTGAATATAAACTGGTAGGAAATATGGGATTCCCGGAAGATAAGTATACAGATATGCTTTCAGAGATCGGAAGCGTTGTCGTGCCGGATAATCTTGTATCGAATGTAACAAAGCTTCATGAATTCCTGTTTGGCATTACAGGATATGTTCCATCGTCTACAGTGCAGACGGTCGGTTCTAATATTTCGTATACTGCAAGTGCAAAGAAGTCTTCGGGAACAGGATCGCAGTCGTCATATGATAGCGGTGAATCTTATAATGACAGTGGATATACCGATAACAGCAGTAATTACGAAGGCGGAAACACCGGCGGAAATTATGATGACGGAAGCATGAGCGGAAACAGTGGTAATACCGGAAATTCGGGAGAAACAGGCGGCGTCGGAGGAAATGGCAGTACCGGGGATAATACAGGCGGTACAACTGTAGAACCTCCGGTTGTGCCGGATGGCGGAACAGACAGCGGCGGCGGACAGACCGAAGCACCTCCGGAAGGTACAGTTCAATAATATCCAACCGGAACAGGGGAAGATAAAAAACAGAAAGAGGTTAAGTATATGAAAGTATTAAAGAAATTTGCAAGCATTATTATTGCGGTATGTTTGATGATTCCGGTGTTGAGTACGGTGGTATTTGCGGCGGATGGCGTATTGATGTTTTCTGATCCGTCAACGAAAGTCGGAGAGAATGTGAGCGTTGATTTTGTTGTTCAAAGTTCAGGCGGTACGATCGGAAGTGTGGATGTTACAATGAGTTATGATCCGAAGGCGCTTGAATTTGTCAGCGGCGATGGATTTACGGCAGACGGTGCGGGTACGCTGACTTATAAAGGTACAGGCGGCGGAACAGAGCTGAGAACGGCGGTAGTTTTCAGAGCTCTTACGGTTGCGAATACGCAGATTTCTGTAAGCAGCAGCTCAGCTACGATTTCTTCCGGAGATACATTAAATTTGAACAATGGATCTTCCGCAATTTCGATTGCAGCGGCAGACGATGGAACAACAAGTGTAGAACCGACATCGGCTCCTAATTCACCGGCAGGTGAAAGTACAGATATTGTTGTGACTGTAGACGGAAATGATTATCATTTTTCGGAGGCGTTTACGACAACAGATATTCCGGAAGGTTATTCTGAGACAAAGATGACATTTAACGGAGAAGAGAGAAAATTTGTAGCAAATGACGCGGGAGTTTATCTTGGATTTTTAATGGATGACGCAGGAAAAGGAAAATTTTTCCTGTTTAATACAGAGGATGCAACATTTGCTCCTTTCGCACAAATTGCAATATCGGATACAACATCTTTGATCGTTGTTGATGCACCGAAGTCGGCAAAACTTCCGAGCAGTTATCAGGAAGTGGACATGACAGTTCAGGAAGAAAACTTCCCGGCATGGTCTGATCCGTCCAATTCCAGATATTATGTTATTTATGCATTGAATACAAGGACAGGTGAAAAATCTTTCTATCAGTACGATACAGAAGACGGAACATATCAGTATTTTGAGGCTCCGAAAGAGGAGACGAAAAAGAAAGACAGTGAGAGCGGCATAGTTGCGAAGCTGGGCGAATTTGTAGCGGAAAATACAATGGTTGTTCTTGTAGCGGCGGCAGCATTGTTTTTGCTTCTCTTGATTTTGGCAATCGTATTTGCGGTAAAACTTGTCCATCGAAATCAGGAATTAGATGATCTGTATGATGAGTACGACATTCCATTCGAGGAAGAAGAGAAAAAGTTGAGTGCAAAGTCCGCTAAAAAAGGAAAAGCAAAAGATGATTACGATGATGACTTTGATGATGAATCGGATGAGTCAGAAGAGTATGCTGAGTATTCGGATGAATATGAAGATGAATATGCCGACGAGTATGAAGATGAATATGACGACGAGTACGACGATGACTATGAGGAAGAAGGTTATCTGGACGATGAGTCGGACGAATATGGGTTTGACGATGATTTTGAAGTCGGATATGATGACGATTATGAGAATGAATACGACGATGAAGCGTTTGATGAGCCTGAGGAAAAACAGGCAGTAGGCAGAAGCAATAAAACATCTTCAAAAAAAGATGGCTTTGATATTGATTTTGTAGATTTATAAGTAGATTTATAAAATGAAAGACCGGATAGAAAAGATGAAATTTTCAATCATTTTCTAAGTCCGGTCTTTTTTTGTGTTTTCAATTCAATATTTGTTAAATGAATAAACACAAATTCATCACATTAATCCGCTATGATAAGACCATAGAAAAAAAGAAAGAAAGCGGGTAGTGTTATGGACAATCAATATAATTATTATAATCCAAATGAAAATTCAAATAACGAAGATCGGCAGAGAATGAATTCTCAGAGCGAAGGCAGCCAAAACGGAGAACAAAAGGGAAATACCCCACAGTGGCAGCCGGGCGGCGATCATTTGAAAAAGGAAAAAAAGCCGCATAAGAATTTGATGCGGACGGTTGCAGTCGTAGGTTTTGCTATTTTATTCGGTGTTGTTTCAAGTGGGATTTTCCTTACAACAACGGTGGTTGGAAACCGGGTGTTTGGGTTGCTTGACTCTTCAAAATCTACAACCGCATCTTCTGATAAGGTAAGTAAAGGGACTCCTCTTTCAAAATCATCCAGCGTAGTGACATCTGATGTATCTGAAGTTGTGGATCAGGTGATGCCGTCTATTGTTTCTATCACAAGTATGTCGGTAGAAGAAGTCCGCAGCTTTTTCGGCGGAACTTATGAACAGCAGTCAAAAGGCGCAGGTACCGGAATTATTATCGGAAAAACAGACACAGAGTTATTGATCGTGACGAACAATCATGTTGTTGCGGGAAGCGATACTCTTACAGTTGCCTTTACGGATGAATCAACTGTAGAAGCAAACATTAAGGGTACAGATGCCCAGTATGATGTTGCAGTTATTGCAGTGCCTATTGAGAATATTTCGGATGATACACTGGATGCAATCTCAGTTGCCACTCTGGGTGATTCCACGAGCCTGAAAGTCGGCGAACCTGCGATCGCCATCGGAAATGCACTTGGATACGGACAGTCTGTGACAACAGGCGTTATCAGTGCATTGAACCGTTCTGTTTCTATGACAAATGAAGAGACTGGAGATACACAGGAAAGCGGTGTGAAATTGATCCAGACGGATGCGGCGATCAACGAAGGAAACAGCGGAGGCGCTCTTGTCAATGTAAATGGGGAAGTGATCGGCATTAACTCTTCAAAACTTGTAGGTGACAGTGTGGAAGGAATCGGATATGCAATTCCGATCAGTGATGTCGGTGATTTGATTGAAAACCTTATGAACAGAGAAACAAAAACAAAAGTTGCGGAAGATAAAAGAGGCCTTATCGGCATAACCGGAATCAGTGTTTCGGATGCCTTTTCACAGCAGATTGAGATGCCGGCAGGAGTATATGTAACAGAAATTGCAAAAGGCGGCGGTGCAGAAAAAGCAGGAATGACAAAAGGGTGCATTATCACAGCTATTGATGACATAACAGTAGACAGCATGGAGGCTCTTCAGGAGCAGCTGCAATACTATGAGAAAGGTACAACTGTGACGTTAAAAATCCAGATTCCTCAGACAAACGGAGAGTATAAAGAGCAGACTATAGAAGTGACGCTGCAGTAAGTGTGAAAGAGAAATCCTTTTTCTGAAAATATATAAATGAAAAATTATTTCCCCTCCCGGAGAGAGAAAACTCTGAAACGGGAGGGGAAGTTTGTGTTGCAGTGATTATTTATCAAACTCGGGATTGACAGCATAGAAGTTTTTGCTGTCGAGTTTTTCCTGTACAATGCGTAAACTTTCACCGAAACGTTGGTAGTGGACGATTTCACGTTGTCTTAAGAAACGGATCGGATCGCATACTTCAGGATCTTTTACGAGACGAAGAATATTATCGTACGTTGTACGCGCTTTCTGCTCTGCCGCAAGATCTTCATGAAGATCGGTGATGGGATCTCCTTTTGATTGGAAATAAGTTGCTGTCCATGGGGCGCCGCTTGCTGCCTGTGGCCAGAGAGCAAGTGTGTGATCTACATAATAAGGAGCAAATCCGGAGCGTTCGATTTCCTCCGGAGAAAGGTCCTTGGTGAGCTGATAAACGATGGCGCATACCATTTCCATGTGAGCGAGTTCTTTCGCTCGTAGAAGATGCAACGAATGAAAAACGCCGCTATTTCGGCACTTTTGGAAACACATCAATTTCAAAATCAGAACGATCCTGCCCCTTTTTGTTTCGTTTTGTCTTTGTGAACATGATTTTTTCAATTAAAACCTTTAAAGCGCTGTTCTTTTCGGGAATTGTAAGTCTACCCCATTCGCCGAGCAAATTCTTACAGCGCGGAACGAAATTTTTACGGTTTGCCTGTAGTGCGAGTGTGGCGTGAAGGTCGTTCTGCGCGGAGATAATGTGCTCCATACATTCTTTTACGCGTCGCTCAAGAGCGTTTGACCGCTCGATAAAAATTTCCTTCGTATAGATACCCTGCTCGAGAAAATCAAAAAGGGATTCACGTTGCTTTAAAAGTGTTTCATGTTCTTTTTCAAAATTCTTAACAATCGCTTCTTTTGCAGCGACGTTCTCCACGTCTTCGGGCAACGCGTCAGTGAGCTCGTATTTATCTATGTAATTCCGCAGCCATTCCAACAAGGCGAGCTCTAACTCATCAATTCGGATACCGACTGTAGGGCATTCAGTATATTGACAAATCAGAATGTCATAAGGCGTTTTAGTATGCGCTTTTTTACGAACCATCAGCCGGCCACACTGGGAACACCGGACAAGACCGGCAAAAATATTCTGAATCGGTCTGTCATCACGCACCGGAGCGGAGCAGCTCCCTTTTGGCTGGTTGGCACGCTGGAAAAGGTCCGCGCTGATCCGGGGCGGCCAAACTGCATCGGCAAGAATATAATCTGACGAGTGCGGGCGAGAACGAGAAATTTTCCCATCTTTGACCGTACGAACCGTTTTCCGATGTCCCCAGCGAACTTTTCCGATATTTGCCGGATTAGATATAATTCCTTTTAGCGTGGACGGCGTAAACGGGCGTCCGCTTCTTGATAAAATTCCCATTTCGGCCATATGAGTACATGCTTTTTGATAACCGTATTGTTTATTGCCGCATAGATCATACATCAGATCGAGCACGGGGGATTCGGTTGGATCGGGAGCAAGAGAGAAGTGCTTACCATCAGGAGCGATAACGCGACGCCATCCGTAGGGCGGTATATTTCCGACATAATATCCGTCAGAGCTGCTTCGTTCTCTGCCACGCTGCATCCTGCGCTTAATTGTTGCGTATTCTCTGCGACTCATAAACAGACTAAATTCAAAGTATTCGTTATCGTACTCGTTTGCCGGATCATACGTCTTGTTAGGAGTAACGATCTTTGTGTTTGAGTAGAAAAATGCACGCTGTACCCGCCCTTGATCGATCGTATCTCCGCGGGCGAGGCGGTCAACGTCCATAACAAGACATCCGTCCCACATACAAGACTCTACTTCGGCCATCACTTGAGACATCACCGGGCGGGAATCAATACTGTCGCCGGAGACGACTTCGCGATAAATTGCCCCGATCGGAAGCGACAGCGTTTTGGCAAGCTCCAGCAAAGTGGTGATATGGCGCTCGAGCACATCGATTCCCAACGCTTCGAGATCAGCATCCTTCCTTGATTTACGAGCATAAATAAAATAAGACATTGCATCACACTCCTATGTAATTATATGTAAAAAGGTATAAAAATAACAGCTATCAAAAACAGATGTTCTGATTGCGATAGCTGACCGAAGATGATACAATATTTTTTGGTTGGAATGCTGTAGCATCTCCGGAGATGTTATAGTTAAGCCGTCCTATCTCTGCTGTGCGGAGAGGGCGTGTTGACCGCTCCTGTTGACGCAGGGGCGGTTTTTCTATCTATCTTCCAGTTTCTTTTGCTCGCGTTCGATCTGCTTAATGCTTTTAGTTGGGGTGGGGAGATCCTCTGGCATCGTTCCCCCTAATCGTGAAATAGTATCACGAACTTCTTTACCGACGTTATAGTGCGTCTGGTTGGCATTTTCTTTCCCTTGTATATTATCACGTTTAATTTTAGCCTCTGTTTGTGTGGCGCGAAATAAATTAGCGGCAAGTTCTTCATATCCCATATGGTCAAGGATTTTTTGAGATGGTTTCAATCCCTTATGGTGATGGATAGCCTTTGCATCCATACCACCGTATAAACCACGATACCCATAATTTTGAAAGATAGCGTAATCAAGGTTTGTTTCAACTCCTGCATTTTTTGCGGCTTCTACTAATAATTTATTATGCTCTGCCATTTCACGTCTGATAGCTAATCTCTTTTGGTCTTCATTTAATTCGTTAAAATTATCTATTAATTCTTGTTGTCTTGTCTTTACGGCGAAGTATGTCTGACCGAGAGCAATCACCTTTTTCCGGGAATCGCCATTCTGTACAATTAAATAACATGCATAGCGGGAGAGTGCGTAATCTGTAATTTCTTTTGTTGCAGATTTAGGCATATCTATCGTTTTGTTGACTTCAACAAAATGATGAAAGACATCATTTCCGCTATTTTCACAAGCGGTTACAGCTCTATCAATAACTCTAGAAAAGTTGCGCCACTCAGTATATTCTAGAGCACGCTGAAGTTCTCTTGCGTACCAAAACTCCTCTCCATATTCATTGATATGTTTAATGGATTCAAATAAAGATTCGGTATAGCTGTTCTGTTCATCCTCGGTAAGAGCCTTACTAAGAACACGATCATGTAATTCAGTTAATTTGTTTTCAAAATCATCCATTTATCACACCCTCTTTCTAACTATTTGGAAAATCTAGATAGTTGACATTTATGGTACATTTGCTATAATGTACTTAACAGGATAGCCGGAAGGTGACTGCACCTCACCCGCTCCGGCGCAACTTAAAAACTATAAGAAATAGTCGTCAGCTTTGTCATAGAGCAGCATAAAATTTAACTTCATATCTCCTTTTAGAGCACCTGCAAAGATGCTCTTATTGTCATGCAGTTTTCAAGGTTCAAATATATCTGAAAAGCATTTCTGCAATTTACTCAAAAAATCTTCATTTTAACCTTGACTTTTAATAGTTAGACTTTCTTTTGTCCCCTGTTCCTTTAACACCACTTTATATAATCGCCGTAGCGGTTATACCTTATTTATGCGCAGACATTTCGATTTTCTGTACATCTATTTTCTCAAAATCACGCTCCTTTATATGCCTAATCGCATGGTTAATTGCCTTTAACCGTTTGCTTTCACATAAATTTGCGTTTATAAAAATAGTGAATGAATTATCTTCATTTTCGGTTATTACTTCATTAACGGTCATTCCGTCCATGAAAAAAATTTGATAATCAAAACTCATTATTATCACGTTCCTTTTTCTTTAATGCCATAAGCATATCATATGTTGTTTTCAAATCTTCCGGAGTAGCATCTTTTGCAGCATCGAAAAGTACGCGCAAATCATTGTTTTCAAATAGTTTTTGAGCCATCTCAGCGGTTTCTTCGTTTAAATAATACTTCTCGCCGCCTTCCTTTTCTTCTCCAGTAATATCCGCTATTGACACATGGAGAAAATCAGCGATTTTTTGTATTTTTTCCATGCTAGGGATATTCTTATTGTACTTGCTTATCGAGCTTCTGGGAAAACCGAGTTCTTTTTCGAGTCTGTTAATAGAGTACCCTTTTGCAGTAGCCACTTCCTTAATCTGTTCATATAGTCCCATTCTGACACCTCAAAAATTTGCGCAATACAGTATTGACATACGTAAAATTTTGAGTATAATAATCAAGAGTTGCGCAAGATTTTACGAATGTTTGTACAGTGCGCGATATTCAATTAATTAGTTGTTGGCACTTCTAATGGTAGAATATCTTACGCATTTTGTCAATAAAAAACCGTAAAATCTTACGCAAACAATGAAATAAAGAAAGGAGAGTGTCAATGTCAATTTATAAAAATGTAAAAAATGCATGTTCTGAAGCCGGAATAACTATTACAGCTCTCGAGGCAAAATTAGGTTTTCCTCGAAGCAGTATATGCAAATGGGATGTTAATACCCCGGGGGTTGATAAAGTTAAGGCTGTTGCTGAAGAACTCAAGAAACCTATTGAGTTCTTCCTAGAGTAGTGTAACAGGAAAGGTGTCCGATAAAAAGGACTTTGAACCAGAAGAGGAGGTGAAGGTAATAATGAGAATAAAAATAATTTTTCACATAACAAGGATGGACGATGTTAGTGATGTTTTGAAGAAAGCAGAAGAATTAAAGAAAGAGAACCCCCATACAGAAATTAGTATAGAGGTTCTAGTATAGAAAGATTATTTCTTTCTGATTTCGATGGCTTTTAACCCAGTTGTAGAAATTGTGTAGCTTGTACTAGAACTATACAGGTAAATCTCTGAATGAATCCTAAAATGCTGAGATGCAATTTCATCGCCCGAATATGTTCTTATTCCGGATGAAGTAGGAATTTCGATTTTATCTACATTCGTGCACAAGTGATCATTTCCATCGAAATATGAAAAATAAACATCATACATATAGTAGCTACTCCCTTCTTAATACTCGGCATGCCGGTGCCTGTATTTAAAGTATAGGAGATTTTTAGGGACAACGCAACAAGTACAAACATTAAAACATAAACATAAACAGGAGGTGAAGAACGTGATTGTTGAAGAAATCCGCATAAGAGGTGCAACAATCCGAGTGCATGACGACAGTTATGTAAACCGTACAAAAGAAGAGATCCAAAGCAGTATAGACGCATGCAGTCGGATTATCAGAGAAGCATTAATACGAAAAGAGAAAACCGCGTAAGCGGTAGAAAGGAAGGACAAGCATGGAAGAGATGAAATTACAGGCAGCGCCGGAGTTGGAGCTGATCCCGATCGAGCGAAGAAATTTTCCGGAAGCGGATCACAAGCGGGAGAAACGAAAGATCCAGCGCAAAAGAAAAGAAAGAGACAATGCTGCAAGAGGACTGGTCACAGTAACGGTTGCCAGCATGATGTTAAATGCGGTGATGGCTGTGATTATTTACATCCTGCAGGCAGGACCGATCTAAGGAGGTGAACAAAGAAATGGACGAAGAAATAAAGAAAGACGCCGAAGAAGAAATGAACTGCATCTTGGATCTGCTCGAAGATTGGTGTCTGAAATACGATCAGGATTATGTAAATACGGTCGTACTTGTAAAAAATGATCAGATCACATCGTGGGGAAGCGTAGGCAACCAAGAAGACTTTGACGTTTACAGAACAAAAAAGCGCCCATAAGAGGCGGCAGCCTCTAGGACGCATAACTAAACAACCAAGATTATTGTAACAGAAAGGATGAGAAAAGTGAAGAAGTTTAAACTAACAAGCGAATTTATTGTAGATATTTCCGGCGTGAAACTGTTTCGCATTAAAGCGTTAATTGAGTTTGGCAATGTAAAAGCCGGGGATTTGGGAGGATACATAGAAAAAGAAGAAAACCTGAGTCATATGGGCGATGCATGGGTTTCCGACGATGCACGGATCTCCGGCAATGCACAGGTTTTCGGCAATGCACAGGTTTTCGGCAATGCACAGGTTTTCGGCGATGCATGGGTTTTCGGCAATGCACGGGTTTTCGGCAATGCACGGGTTTCCGGCGATGCACAGGTTTTCGGCGATGCACAGGTTTTCGGCGATGCACAGGTTTTCGGCGATGCATGGGTTTTCGGCAATGCACGGGTTTTCGGCGATGCATGGGTTTTCGGCAATGCACGGGTTTCCGGCGATGCACAGGTTTTCGGCGATGCACGGGTTTTCGGCAATGCATGGGTTTCCGGCAATGCACGGGTTTTCGGCGATGCACAGGTTTCCGGCAATGCACGGGTTTCCGGCAATGCACGGGTTTCCGGCGATGCACAGGTTTTCGGCGATGCACGGGTTTCCGGCGATAAGGATTATGCATATGCTCACGGTTTCGGATCTTGTAATCGCACAACCACATTCTTCCGGCTTAAAGATGGAGATGTAGGCGTACGCTGTGGATGTTTCTACGGAACGCTTGCGCAGTTCAGAGATAAGGTCTGCGAAACGCATGGAGAGACAAAGAAAGCACAAGAATATTTAATGTTAGCGGACTTGATGGAGATCAGATTCAAAAACTAAAAAACATTTTAACGAAAGGAATTTGTAAAGATGATTAAATGCAGTAAAGGCAATGTGGAAATAAAAGGAAATTTAATATTATTAGAAGCAGAAACAGTCATGATATTAAGAGGAATAAGAAACATCCTCGAAGAAGAGTACGGAAAAAAACACGCAGAAAAGTCAATGCAAAAAATAGTTAAAACATCCACAATGACGCAAGAAGAAATAGAAGAGGAAATAAAAAAATCAGCACAAGAAATAGCGAGAGAAGCAGCGAAACACCTCATGAAATGAAAGAAGAAGTTATTTTGTGGATCATCCGCTGGGGAGATCCGTACGCATTAGAGTGCAAGACAATGACCAGATCGGAAGTCGAAGCGTATGCGCGCGAAAAGCAAAAAAAGCGCGGCGGTACATATGTAATCAATTAAAAAAAGCGCATCACAGCAACTGATGCGCTTAAAAGATGGCGTTCCCGCCTCTTGTTAGGACAAATATATTGTATCAAATAAGAGGCGGGAAGTCAAGCGATACACGCGGGGACTCCCGCTTTTAAACCTCGATAAAGATATTAAAGTTAGGACAGATAAAAGATGGCAACACGGAGAAAAACGTACAAATTACGGGGCGGAGACGTCTACGACGTAGAGGAATATCCAGACGGAAGATATGGAGCAAAAGGAAAGGCACGGCAAAAGAAAAAGAAACCGACGCCGGAACAGATGGCGGCAGTCAACCAAGCCAACCGAGCGAAGATATGCAGACGATTACTGATCGAATATTTTGATGCAGGAGACTACTTTGTAACATACACCTACAAAGTCGAGCAAAGACCGAAAGACATGACAGTGGCACTAAAAGACTTACGAAAAGCACTCCGAAAGCTCCGTCCGAAATATAAAAAGGCAAACACTCCGTTTTACTGGATCAGAAACATAGAGCGGGGCACAAAGGGTGCATGGCACATCCATCTAGTCATTAAAAAAACATCAGGGGCGGCAGAATGGATCGAAGATGCATGGGAACACGGAGCAATCTATATTACGCAGATCAAAAAAAGCCGGTTTTACGATGAGGATTTTACAAAACTGGCAAACTATATGACAAAAAACGAAAAAACAAGAGAAAAACGATCGGACGGAAGCAAAGGAAAACCGCGACTAAAAGAAGCAAGCTACAACCATGCGAAAAATATGCCGTTACCCGAACCGAAATCCCAAAAACTTGTACGCTGGCAAAAAGAAGTAAAACCCAAAAAAGGCTATTACATCGCAAACAGTTACGAGGGGATCAACCCGGCTACGGGGATGAGATACCGCAGATACACACTGATCAGAATCCACAGGAGGATTTAAAATGAAAACAGTAAATATCTACATAGAAACCACCATAAAATCCCCCATTGTAAAAGATGGGAAATACGCATCCGCCCTAGTATTTACTAGGTCAAACGGAGAAGAAGCATACCGGGTCATGAGTGGCGAAGAGTGCGAATCTACTTACAACAGATTGACGCTGATCGCAATCATAAAATCATTACAAAAATTAAAAGAGCAGTGTCATGTTGTAATTCACACTGATAACGCTTATATCAAAAATATTTCAGAACAAGGAGCGCCGGAGAAGTGGCGGCGATCCGAGTGGAAAAAAGCCACAGGCGCGGAAGTCCAAAATAAAGAATTATGGAAAATGTACCTTGAGGAAGCGGAGAAACACGAAACGGAATTTCGCTTTTGCGCCAGCAATGATTATCAGGGATTGCTAAGAGAAGAACTAACATAAGGAGGACACCATGAGAATTACAAAAGAAGCAAGATGCGCGAAAAACGCAAGGGAATACATCGGCAACCGCCCAAGACTCGTTGAAGGAAAGATATATACGTTGATTTTCCGGCAGCAGCCGGAAAGAAGCGAAAAACACACTGCCATCAAGAAACGGATGCGCTTTTTAAAAGCGTTTCCACACCACGCACTTTTTGAAAACCCTTACGGGATCAAAAGATCGTTTACTTGGTGGGAAGTGGAAAAATTACTGAAAGGAGAGCAGATATGATACAAGATATTGCAATCGAACAGTTAGACATACACCCGCAGAACGTGCGGAAGGTATACACCGACATTGACGAGCTGGCGGAAAGCATAAAAGCTCGTGGCGTAATGCAAAATTTGACTGTAGTACCAAACCCGGACAAAAAAGACCACTATCTTGTAGTGATCGGAAACCGAAGACTGACGGCAGCGAGAAAAGCGGGATTGAAAACAATGCCCTGTTCCGTTGTGGAAATGACGGAAAAAGAGCAAATATCAACGATGTTGTTGGAAAACATGCAGCGCAGCGATCTATCAGTAAGCGAGCAAGCACAAGGATTCCAGCTCATGTTGGATTTGGGAGAAACAGAAACAACAATCGCGGAAAAGACCGGATTTAGCAGAAGTACAGTACGACATAGGTTAAATCTTGCAAAACTGGATCAAGAAACACTTACGAGGCGCGAAGAAAATAAGGACTTCCAACTCACATTAACGGACCTTTACGAGCTGGAGAAGGTACAAGACATCAAAAAAAGGAATGAAATCCTTAAGACTGCAGTATCGTCACGCGAAATCGCATGGAAAGCAAAACAGGCCGTGAAAGAAGAAAAAATAAAGAAAAACGCTCAAATAGTGTTTGAAATACTGGAAGAAAAAGGAGTAAAAGCCGCGCCGAAAAGAGCGAAAGAAGAAAGATGGACCGGAAAATGGAAAGAGATAACAAATATTGATCTATCACAGTGGGAGGATCAAACAAAAATCGATCTGCAAGACACAAAAGATCAGCTCTATTATTATCAATACTACGATAGGATCTATGTAGTAAAAAAGTAATACAAAAAGAGCGGGAAAAAACGGAACAGGAAAAGAAAACGGAGAAAATCAAGGAAAACAAAAGAAAAATAACGGAAATCCTGAAAAGGATGAGAAGGGAAAGGAACGATTTTATTAAAGAACTTGTGTCGGGAAAAATCACAATACCGAAAGAAGTTGATGTAAAAGAAACAGGCTGGAAGATCATGATAAACCGGATAACGGACGGCGGAAGCGTAGCACACATGAACGCGGTGTATGGATTTTACGGGATCGAAAACGCGTACGAAGCGAAAGAAGAGGAAAAAGAACGGATCGAAAAAGAATTTGCAGAAATAAGCCAAGAAAAGCAAATGCTGATCCTCTTGACCCGGACGGCAGAGCCGTACGAAGCAACTGACTATTACGGACACTACGAAAAAGGGATGAAATGCCTAAGAGACTTCTATAGATTACTTCAGCAGATGGGGTTCTCATTTCGATCACTGGAAGAACTAAAGATCCTAAACGGGACTCATGAGTTATACACACAGGAGACGGAAGATGAGCATTGACTATTCGGACATGGCTTTCCCGAAGCCGGGAAAGAAGAAAAAACGGAAAATCCACAAAAAAAGCATTTTAAACAGTCAAAAGGGCATCTGCTACTTATGCGCCCGGTTAAATGGTGACTATTCCGTAAAGCAGACGGAAGAGCATCATATCCTGTTCGGGGCAGGACAAAGAGCAATATCCGAAGAAAACGGGTTAAAAGTAGACCTATGCATTGAACATCACCGGACGGGGCAGCAGGCAGTACACAACAGCCGAGAAATGAGGGAGCTGCTCTGTAAAATCGCACAAACGGAATTTGAAAAGACCCACACCCGAAAAGAATGGGAACAGATCGCAAGAAAGAATTACCTTTAGTACCTCCGCCGTATGGCGATGATACATAAAATGTCACGCGCAACCAGTAAATACAGGTTTCCCCGCCGTTTTATGCGGCGGGAGAAAGGAGGAAAACGTGAGAATTTTAAAAATTAAAACAAAAACAGGCATCAAGACCGTTTATGATGTGACTGATTGGGGATGGAGCGCCGAAACAGGCGATCTTTATTACAGGACAGAAAAAGGGTTGCATCACAAATACTGCATAAGCGCCGAAGAAATTATAGTATAAAAGGATAGAAAAAAGGATCAATCAAAAACCCACTACAAACAGTAATTACTGTTTGAAAGTGGGATTTTGACATCTCGAAAAAAAGGATAAAAAAGAGGAAAAACAATGGCGAAAAGAAACGATTACATAACAGGACGGGAAGACGGGTTATTAATGGCACTCGAAATCGTCAAAAACGAGGGTGTCGAAGCACTTGAAAAAGAAATTGAATTCAGGAATATCACCGGAATCCGCACCGCCTTAGCAAAAAAAGACATTAACAGAGCGACAATCAAGATCAAAGAACAGACAGTAGATACAGTAAAAATCCTTTCCGTAGCGACCTTACATGACGAGTTCGGCTTTGGAACACAAAGATGCGACCGATTTATCAAGCGATTTAACAAAAAAGCGGAGTGCATCATGGACGATATGGCAAGTTGGAATGATTATATAAAAATGATCAAAGAAGAACTAGGGATTGAGTTGGGGATTAGAGCGAACAAGTAAAGAAACCAGTACGCGGTTGAGATGAGGTGATTAAAATGCTAAATTATGGATTTTACAACATGAATTGCATGGACGGTATGAGAGAGTTCCCAGACAAGTTTTTTGACATCGCTGTTGTAGATCCGCCGTATTTTGCAGGACCAAACAAGCGCAGATATTATGGTAGGTCTGAGAGTACAACACTGATTAAGCGCAGGGAATACGACATAATTGATACATGGGATGTACCTGGAATGGAGTATTTTGACGAACTCATAAGAGTGTCACGCCATCAAATTGTATGGGGATGCAATTATTTTGATTATCATTTCGGATCCGGACGGATTGTATGGGATAAATGCAGAAGCAACATGACATTTTCTGATGCGGAGATAGCGTATTGCAGTTTACATGATACGGTAAAAACATTCCGATACATGTGGGATGGTATGATGCAAGGCAAAAGCGTAGACGAAGGGTGGATTCAAAAAGGCAACAAAAAAACGAACGAGCACCGGATCCATCCGACACAGAAACCGATAGATCTGTATAGGTGGATTGCAAGAGAGTACATCAAACCGGGATGGAATGTGCTTGATACTCACACCGGCAGCGCAAGCAGCCTGATCGCGTACCATGAAGCAGGAATCAGGTATGTCGGATTTGAAATAAACGAGAAAATGTATCAAAAAGCAAGAAAAAGACTTAAGGAAGTAGAAAACCAGTTAAGTATTTTTGATTTGGGAGTGAAACGATAAAGGTTTTTGATCGAAAGGAGAGTAGGAATGAAAAGATTGACAGAAGCAGGATATACATATCATTCGTGCGATTTCATGGAAGATGGGGTATATGAATTAGCAAATCGGTTGGCTGAGTACGAGGATACAGGGCTCACCCCGGAACAAATTCGCAAATTGAAAGAACGAAGCACAGAAAAGAAGCCGATTGAACACATAACAAAATTTGCACCCATGTACGAATGTCCTTCTTGCGGATCAATAGATGTATACGGGCAAGAATACTGTGATGATTGCGGACAAAGATTAGATTGGAGTGGATTTAATGGCAACGATATGTAAAAAAGTATGCGATAGATGTGGAAAACAGATTCATTATATCGGATGGACCTCTAAGTTAAAAAAGATTGGTATATTAAGCATTTTAAATGGGAATCCAAGCGGATATGATTATTCATACTGTGATTATGAATTGTGCAGGGAGTGCACAAAGGAACTGAATGATTTTCTTAGAAAGAGGTGAATCGATGGAAGATGAAACAAAAAGCACAGTAACGATCATTGAAGAGGTGTGCGAGGACATATGCGAGCACTACTGTGAGTACAGAAACACAATAGACAGCTACGGCGAGTGTGATATGCAACGAGAGAGCGGTAAATGTCCGTTAGATCGGTTGAATTAAGTTGATTTTAATGGAGAGGTAAAAATGGAAAGCGATGCGGGAAAAGACGGATCACGGAAACGAATGTACAAAAAGTGTTACGACGTAGAGAAACTGAAAAAATATGTGAACGAAGGAAAGTCGAACGTAGAAATAGCATATTTGTTAGACATATCAGTAGCAACGGTCATAGCTGGAGTAAAAGCATATGGATTAAAAGGGATGCGGAAACGTGGCAGACCGAAAAAGGAGAATAGCGATGAATGTACTAGAGAAGATTCTGGAAGAGATTGAAGAAGCGACATTTCAAGAAGATGCGCCTATTTATATAGGTAATATGGAGGTGGATGGGTATGTGCGGGCGAGTAGGGTAAAAGATATCATTCGTTCACACATGAATGAAAAAGAAAAAGTAACAAGCGCGGAAATAATATCGCGTAAGACTGACGGGAAACCATATTATGGGATCAAGTACAAAAAAGTGGGTGAAGATCATTACACAGTGGGGTATAGCTCGTATTATTTAGACTATGTTATTGATTGGCTTAATAATTGCTTTGAATTTTGCGGAGAGTCTAAGATAGTTGTTAATGTCGGTAAGGACACAAATGTCCCTAGCAATGATGGTTGGATTCCGGTAGAAGAGAGATTGCCGGAAGATTGTGAAGAAATAGTGTTGGTACAAGTAAGCGGAAAACCAGCAGATAACATATTATTTGATAACGCTTTTGAATTTGCACTTTACGAAAAAGAAGAAGGGTGGATGTTAGATAACTATCCAGAATGGAAAAATCCGGATGTGATCGCATGGCAGTCACTTCCAAAGCCGTACAGACAACCTAAGAAAGAGAAGTCATCATGCAAGAAACACATTATGAGCAGATTTATGAAAGTAGAGTAGGAGCTGATACATTGAGCAACACAAATGAACCAAGTGCTGCCGCGCTGATCCGAGCGCAGGGGCAGCAGTTAAGAAAGGAAACCGTACTGGAATACTGGAGAAGGACGAGAGGTAATAATAATGCAGAAATGGGAAGAAATCGAACAGAAAAAAGAATACCTCAAGGGATACATAAAAGCAAAGAATAGAGAAGCGTTGATAAAAGACCAAATACAACAACTAAGACTTGACACGATGTTTCCGGCGTTGCAAGGCGATGGGATGCCACGGGGCAGCAGTCAAAAGGATCTATCAGATTACACGGCAAAGATCGAAAGCCTCATGGAGGAGTTAAAAAAAGAATGGGTTGAAAGCGTGATCCGGTACGAACGCATCAGAAAAGCAATAAACAAAATGAATGATGAGCAAGAAAAAGAAGCGCTTACAAGGTACTATTTACTTAGAGAAAACAATAAAGTGATACAACGAAAAATGGGAGTAAGTAAGGCGAAACTATACAGAATATATGATAGTGCACTGGAAAACTTTGAAATTTTATAGAAATTTTATAAAATGAGACTCCGTGAGACTCGAAAATGTGATATAGTATAAACTGAATTAAAAGACAAAGAGGGAAATAATCCCCTCAAAACCACGCGCAAGGACATCCGAAAGGGTGTCCTTTCTTGTATCACGGATTCGGGTGAGATATAATAAGAGAAAAGCGCGTGGAGGGATTTTATGAAAATCGAAAACAAAGAGATGCTACTGTATAGTATGAATACGGCATACGAAGAGTTAAAATGCGCAATGATAGAATACAATATGAACGAAAAAGAAGTGTATTTTCGACTCGGGAGTTGTCTACACTGGATAATGGACTGCTATGAACGAGTGAAAGAAATAGTACCGGAAGAACAAAAAAATATTATTTCTTTCGCTGGCGGCGGCGAATAACGCACAAAAGCACTTGAAAGAGTTTGAAAAGATGAGCGTGATTACGGGGAATGGATATCCGAAACAATACCCAAAACGATACGGAGTAAAATATACATGGAAATCGCTCGAAGAAGTACCGCTAAATTCGAGAACCGAAAAGAAACTGTATCAAGAGAAGCTGCTCGGGAGAAATATTATGAAAACATTAACGGAAGCAAAAAGGCAAATCGAGGATTATTTTGAAAGAGAGTGATGACATGTTTTGCAATTACGATCAATACAAAGATAAAGAGGTAGTTAAAAAGCATGAGCAACTTTTAAAACAACTAGGGGAAAAAGACAGAGTATTTTCGCTGGAATGGAACGAAGAAAACATTACACTGATGGAATGCTGTGACTATTGTTTCGGGCATGATTTAACCAAAGAAGAGTGCAAAGAATTATCGGAAGTATTCCGAGAGTTAGCAGAAGAGCTGGGGAAATAAAGAACAGCGGAAACAAATAAAAGAATCGAAGAAAAGTAAACAGAGAAATACAAAGGGCAGCAGGCGAAAGTCGGCTGCTTTTTTCACGATCAAAGAAAGAAGATGAAGGCATGGTATACAGACCGGATCGAGATGGATCGCACCGAGGAGCGTTTGAACGGAATAAGAAAAAAATATATGCAACACAGACGGTGTGCGGGATATGCGGGAAGCCGGTTGACTTCGGATTAAAATATCCGCATCCGTTGTCGCCGTGCATAGATCATATTATTCCGATAGCAAAAGGGGGACATCCGTCAGACATAAACAATCTTCAGCTTGCACACTGGACGTGCAACAGGCAAAAGAGTGACAAGCTGATAAAGCGGAGAGACAAAGAAAAGGATGAAGTTATAAGTAACAGAGTGTTGCCGCATACGTTTGATTGGAAAAATATGAGACACAGTAAATAGGAAATAAGGAGGGCATATCACCCCTATACATGGGTACGAATCTACTTCACGCTGACTGTGAAAAAAAACACACGCTAAAAGAAAGGAAGCTAATATGGCAGATTACAGAGGGGTAAATTATTTACGAAGACGCTTACAGATAAAGAGCGAACGAGTGAAAATGCGTTACAAATACTATGAAATGAAGAACAGGGTGAAGGATTTTCAGATATCGACACCGCCAGAATTGAGAAACGTACAGTCGGTTCTCGGATGGTGTGGGAAAGCAGTGGATAACCTTGCAGACAGGATTGTATTCAGAGAATTCGCAAATGATAATTTTGACATCGGAGAAATTTTTTTGATGAACAACCCGGATACATTTTTTGACAGCGCCGTACTGTCAGCACTTATTTCTTCATGTTGTTTTGTTTATATATCAGTAGACAAAACAGGATTTCCGAAATTGCAAGTAATAGACGGCGCGAATGCAACAGGAATCATAGACGATAGCACAGGTCTGCTGGTGGAAGGTTATGCCGTACTCGAACGAGACAAAAACAAAAACCCGAAAACAGAAGCATATTTTACAAAAGGCGACACATGGATATACAGAAAAGGAGACGAGACGCCGGAGAGAATTAAAAACAACGCACCACACCCGCTTCTTGTCCCGATCGTATTCCGGCCGGACGCGGTAAGACCGTTTGGCCATAGCAGGATCAGTCGAGCGTGTATGGATATTGTCAACAGTGCAATGAGGACAGTAAAACGGTCAGAAATCGCGGCAGAGTTTTACTCGTTCCCACAAAAATATGTAGTTGGAACTGACCCCGATCTAGAACCGATTAACAAATGGAAGGCTACAATGTCGAGCTTGTTGGAGTTTACGAAAGACGAGGGCGGCGACAAACCACAGCTAGGGCAATTTGCGCAGCAAAGCATGTCACCTCACAACGATCAGCTAAAAATGTTCGCCGGATTATTTGCCGGAGAGACAGGTCTAACGCTGGACGATCTAGGGTTTGTAACAGACAATCCAAGCAGTGCGGAAGCAATCAAGGCAAGTCACGAAAATCTTAGACTAATCGCAAGGAAAGCGCAGAGGACGTTTGGCACAGGTTTTTTAAACGCGGGGTACATCGCGGCGTGCTTGAGGGATAACTACCCGTACGAGCGGAGGCAGTTTTATTTAACAAAACCAAAATGGGAACCGGTCTTTGAACCGGATGCGGCCGCGTTGAGTAGTTATGGAGACGGAGCTATAAAAATCAATCAGGCAATCCCGGGATATATTACGCAGGATAAAATGAGAGATTTCACAGGGATATAGGGGAGATAAATGGAAGATATCGCACCGGAGTTACTGGAAAAAATAAAAAAAGATTTTGAAAAGAAACTTGAAAAAAGTGAGACGATCAAAGCGTTTCGGGAAAAGGTTAAGAAAAAAACAGCGACATATAAAGATGCAAATGATTTCGCGATCGAAGCGGGGGAACTGCTGACGGATGCATTTCAAAGCAACCTATCAAAAGAAATATTACCGGATGGCAAAATGTATTACAATATCGCTGACAGGATAATAAGGGAACGACTGGAACATAATTATGATATTACAGCGGAGGCAGCAGTAGAAGTTCAAAAGATATTAAACGAAAAAGCAGGAATCGGAATCAAAGCCATAAAACCGGAAATGAACGAAGATAGGGTTCGAGGAATTATTAATATTGTATCAGGAGGAAAATACGAGGATGTCGCGTACATACTAGGAGAAGCAGTCGTAAACTTTACGCAGTCTGTAATAGATGCAGCGGTAAAAGAAAATGCAGATTTTCACTCAAAAGCAGGGTTAAGACCCAAAATTAGAAGAACATCAACGGGAAAATGTTGCGAATGGTGCGACAGACTTACGGGGATATATGATTACGAAGCTGTATCAGACACCGGAAATGATGTGTTCAGGAGACACAAGCACTGTAGGTGTATCGTAGAGTATGACGCTGGAGACGGAAAAGTAACAAATGTACACACGAAGAAAACGACAGATAAGAAAGATACAAAAAGAAGAATTGAAAATGCGAAAGAATGGTCTAATAAACAAAAAAGTGGTAAAATAAAAGAAACACCAAAGGAAAAAGAAAAAAGGATCAAAGAGGAAAACGGGCTGGATCTTGCTTCGAGAATATCAGGACACCCAAAAATGTTAGGTGCATACACTCCAAGAGGTCTATACCATGCACTACAGAATGCGGGATATGAGACAAAACCTTTAAAAGGGAAAAATTACAGAGATATTCCATTTGAAGAGGGTGGAGGATACAGGGTAAACTTTGGGGGAGATGGATTGTTAATGTATCACCCGGGAGAAAGAAGTCATCACGGAGGCGAATACTATAAAATTTCCACGGGGAAAGGAGGTGTGAAAAGATATGATATCAACGGAAAAGAAAAAGAAGATTAACGAAAGATGCAAGGCGTTAGAAAAAGAATTTGAAAGAAGATACAAGAAAGAAACAGAAGTGCGAGGGAAAAAGTGCTTTGCTGTAAGAGAGGACGAGTTTTTTATTGTATCGGGGCTGAGTTGGGCAAACGCGATCGTATTAGAACACGCATTCTCAAAAACAGAAGTGGAAAAAAACATGTTTGAGGATGGAAAGCTGTTCTACATGGAAGAAATGAATGAAAAAGAAATGTTTGAAAAAATGATAGAAGAGATCGAAGGGTGAGGCGAAATGGCAAAGGACGATTATTTTGTAATTGTATACAAGATACTATCGTACTTGTATGTAAAATTGAAATCGGGAGAAGATACAAACCCGAACATGATTACTCACGACAGTCAACTACTGCAGATCAACCGGAAATACTGGGATTATATCATGAGAAATTTAATTGAAGACGGATATATAACATGCGAAACAGAAAAAGTGTGGGGCAAAGAATTGATTTATGATTTAAAAACGGCAGAGATCACACCGGAAGGGATTGCGTATGTGTGCAACAACTCCTTAATAGAGAAAGCGAAAGAATTTTTGAAAGATATAAAAGAAATAACTCCATTTATCTAAGCGCGCGAAAAGCGCGTTTTTTTAATGCAATTTGAAAAAAATGTCCCTTCGGGCAATGGGGTGATATTGCTCGTGAAAGATATAGTTAAAAGACAGGAGGAAAGTCATGACGGAAACGAGGTTAGGACGTCAGACGCCGACTCAATCCGTAACGATTCCTTATTCAAAAACACGAGGACAAGAAGCTGCGGAACTGTACGCAAAGACAGGGAACGAGCTGCTTGAATGGCAGCAGTTGCTACAATGCGACATTATGGCCGTAAACGATGATGGTTTATGGATGCATCAAAAATATGGCTATTCAGTGCCGAGACGAAATGGAAAGTCGGAAAATGTGTTAGCGCGCTGCCTATGGGGACTGAAAAACGGCGAAAGAATTCTGTACACGGCACACAGGGCAACAACATCACACGCAGTGTGGGAGCGGCTGGATCGAATGTGCGAAAAAGCAGGAATCAAGATATCATCATCATTTAAGGCGTTTGGAAAAGAACACTTATACACAAGCGACGGGGGTGTAGTAGAATTCCGCACAAGAACATCATCGGGCGGACTCGGCGAAGGATACGACGTGTTAATTATAGATGAGGCACAAGAATACACGGAAGCACAGGAGACGTCTTTGAAATATATCGTATCAGACAGCGAGAACCCGCAAACAATCATGCTTGGAACGCCGCCAACGGCGGTATCGGCCGGAACAGTTTTTACAAAATATAGGGAGACAGTACTTGCCGGTCGTGGATTCGATTCCGGATGGGCGGAATGGTCGGTTGAAAACTTGACACCCGCGAACGATGTTGAGGCGTGGTACGAAACAAACCCGTCGTTAGGAACAATACTGACAGAAAGGAAGATCCGGGCAGAAATTACAACGGATGATATAGATTTTAACATCCAAAGACTGGGACTGTGGTTAAAATATAATCAAAAATCGGCGATTAGTAAAACAGAGTGGGAATCACTGGCGATCGCATCAAAACCAAAATTAAAAGGAGAACTTTTTGTTGGGGTTAAATATGGACATGATGGACAGCATGTTGCGATGTCGGTAGCATCAAAAACGAATGAAGGAAAAATTTTCGTCGAAGCACTCGACTGCAGAACAATCCGCGAAGGGAACGACTGGATACTGTCATACATTGCGGAAATGAAACCCAAAACGGTAGTTGTAGACGGAGCGAACGGGCAGCATATACTCGAAAAAGACATGAAAGATGCAAAAATGAAAGCACCAACCCTGCCAACTGTAAAAGAAATTATAGGAGCAAACGCGACTTTTGAACAAGGACTGTTTAAAGGAAATATCTGTCATTCCAACCAAGCATCGTTAACACAGTCTGTAAGCAACAGCGAAAAAAGGGCGATAGGATCAAACGGAGGATTCGGATACAGATCATTAAAAGAAGGGGTTGAAATCGCGCTGCTTGACAGTGTGATCCTTGCATACTGGAAATGCACAGAAACAAAGGAACGAAAAAAACAGATAGCAAGATATTAAAAAGACGCTGGAAACAGCGCTTTTTTAATATACAAAAATACCAAAACCACCGGATTAAGCGGGGAAAGGAGAACAAAAAAATGAGTGATTTTGAAGCTATTGAAACGCGAGAACAGTTCGAGGAGGCTGTGAAAGATCGGCTGGAACAGGAAAGAGAAACGGTAAGAAGGGAATTTAGCGGATACTTATCACCGGAAGCTGTGGAAGAGAAGTACAAAGAGTACTTATCACCGAAAGATGCAGAAGAGAAGTACAAAGGGTATTTATCCCCGGAAGATGCGGCAAACAAAGACGCCGCGATCGCAAAGTACGAAAAAGAATCGAAAAGGGTAAAAGTAGCAATGGAAAACGGAATTCCATACGAACTTGCAGGGAAGTTGTCAGGGGAAACAGAAGACGAAATGAAGAAAGATGCGGAAGCCTTTTCTAAATTTTTGAAGGGAAAAACCACATACCCGAACTTTACACGAGACACAGACAATAAAGACGACTCGATCAGAGAAGCAACGAAAAAAATGTTAAACAATTTGAAAGGAGAATAAGAACATGGCAACAGGAAGGGAAAATTTATTTGACGCGGTACTTGTAAAAGATCTAATGAACAAAGTAAAGGGAAAATCATCTTTAGCGGTTTTATCGGGACAGACGCCGATCCCATTCAACGGACTGAAAGAATTTATTTTCTCAATGGACAATGAGATTGATATTGTAGCAGAAAACGGGAAAAAGTCAGAGGGCGGCATTACTGTAGATCCGGTAAAAATCGTACCGATCAAATTCGAGTACGGAGCGAGAGTCTCGGACGAATTTTTGTACGCGACAGAAGAGGAACAGCTTGATATTTTAACAGCGTTTAACAATGGTTTTGCGGCAAAAGTAGCGAAAGGCTTTGACCTGGCAGCATTTCACGGCATCAACCCACGGACGGGCAAAGCATCAACAGTTGTAGGCACGAATCACTTTGACAGTAAAGTAACACAAAAAGTCAAATATACAAAAGGAACGCCGGATACAAATTTGGACGCGGCGATTGCAATGGTGCAGGGATCAGACGGAGACGTTACAGGAATGGCGCTGTCAAATACATTCGGGGCAGACATGGCAACGGTAAAGGAAAACGGAGTCAGACAGTACCCGGAATTTCGGTTTGGAGCATCGCCGGAATCTCTCGGAGGAATGAAAACAAGTGTAAATAAGACCGTATACAACGACACTGTGAAAGATCACGCAATCGTGGGCGATTTTTTCAGCGCTTTCAAGTGGGGGTTCTCGAAAGAAATCCCTTTGGAGATCATTAAATATGGCGATCCGGACAACACAGGAAAAGACTTAAAAGGTTACAACCAGGTTTACATTCGCGCAGAAGTCTATCTCGGATGGGGCATTCTTGTGCCGGAATATTTCGCGAGGGTGGTAGACGAAACTTGATATACAGAAACAAACGGACAGGGAATGTGATCGAAACACAGTGCGAACTGAAGGGCGGAGACTGGGAGGCGGAAAAGCCGCCCAGATCCGCCCCTAAAAAGAGAAAGACGGTGAAAAAAGATGAATAACTTTGCTAAGATTGAAGACGTTGAAAAACTGTGGAGATCGCTGACGGAAGACGAAAAAGAGCGCGCAAAAAACTTACTGCCAATAGTAGAGGATAGCTTGAGAATGGAAGCCGATAAGGTAGGGAAAAACCTTGATCGAATGATAGAAGAAAAACCATATTTAGAAAATGTTGCAAAGTCTGTAGTTGTAGATGTGGTAGCGCGCACACTTATGACGTCAACGGACACAGAGCCGATGACGCAGCGGTCGGAATCGGCTCTGGGCTATTCTGTTTCGGGGACATACTTAGTACCGGGAGGAGGCTTATTTATTAAAAAAAGTGAGTTAGCAAGGCTCGGACTAAAGCGACAAAGAATAGGAGTGATCGATCTATATGACGATGATAAAAGGGATCACAGTAACGCTCTATGAAAAAGAAAAAATAAACGAAGACGCCTTCGGAAAGCCGATCTACAAAGAAACGCCGATAAAAGTCAAAAATGTACTTGTAGCCCCCACGAACACATCAGAAATTTTGGATACGCTGAACTTAACAGGGAAAAAGGCAGTCTACACGATCGCAATACCCAAAGGGGATGAACACGTGTGGGAAGACAACAAAGTAGAATTTTTCGGAGAAACTTGGAAAGTGATAGGGCTTCCACAGCAGGGGATTGAACACAATATACCGCTGGAATGGAATCAAAAGTGGATGGTAGAGCGATATGGGTAAGAAAGTAAAAATTGTTTTGAACAGAAAAGGAATCACAGCACTATTGCGATCGGAAGAGATGCGCGCAAACATACAAAAACACGCGGAACAAATTGCCGGAGCATCCGGCGGAACAGTCGAGACATATGTAGCGCAAACAAGGGCGGTTGCGGAAGTAACAGGAGACGACGGAAACAACAGCTTATTAAAGGCGGTGGGAAAATGATCGAAGAAATCGTAAGAGAACACCTAAAAACGATTCTGGACGTACCGGTGTTAATGGAAGAGGAAAACGAGGAAAAGAAATATATCTTGATCGAAAAGACTGGAGGAAGCGAAGCGGATTATATTAAACACGCAACGCTGGCAATCCAGTCTTTTTCTACACCGCTCTACTCCGCGGCTGAATTAAACGAAGAAGTAAAGAAAGCAATGAAACGAATCGCAGAAAGAGATGACGTTTGCAGGTGCGAACTAAACAGTGACTACAATTACACGGATACAAAAAGAAAAAAATACAGATATCAAGCTGTATTTAACATAGCGTACTACTGAAAGGAGAAAGAAAAATGTCAGATGTGAACAATGTAAGTGCAGGAAAACCCAAAATAGGAGGAGCAGTCTTCGTAGCGCCGATTGGAACAGAGCTGCCGAAAGATGTAACGACACAACTTAACGCGGCTTTTAAGGGACTTGGATATTGCTCTGACGATGGGATAACAAACACAAACAGCCCGGAAACGGAAGAACAAAAGGCATGGGGCGGAGATACAGTGCTGAACATGCAGGCAAGCAAAGCAGATACGTTTAAATTAAAGCTCTTGGAAGTGCTGAATGTAGATGTATTAAAAACAGTGTACGGGGAAAACAACGTAACGGGAACGATAGAAGACGGAATAACAATTAAAGCAAACAACAGTGAGACAGAACAAGTATCTTGGGTATTTGACATGATACTAAAAGGAGCGGTGAAAAGAATTGTAATTCCGCAAGCAAGCATCTCAGAGCTAGGGGATATTGTATACAAAGACAACGAGGCAACGGGATACGAATTGACAATCGCAGCAGTCGCAGACAAGACGGGAAATACACACTACGAATATATTAAAAAAGCAGGATCGGAGGTAATGAAAAATGATTAAAGGAACAACAAAAAGCGGGTTTGACTATACAGTACAAGAAGAAGCATTAGACGATTACGAACTGCTTGAAGAATTACGGGAAATAGACAAAGGAAACACAAGTCTGGTAGTAGACGCAATAGAAAAAATCATTGGACCAGAACAAAAGGAACAATTAAAAGAACATGTGAGAGACGAAGCGGGAAGAGTGTCGATAAAACGAATGTTTGATGAAATCGGGGAGATTTTAAGAGGAAACCAAGAGGGAAAAAACTCTTGATCCTCGTTTGTATGCTAAACACAGACGAGGAGGCGCTCGTATGCGATTTTGCGGAAACGTATCGGATTTATAACTATAAAGAGATACCGTGTAAAATGGCGGCGATATATGCAAAAGGTTTAAAAGAAAACGCGAGAATAAAAATGAAATTGGCAGGCGTTAAAGTTACGCTGGAAGATATGCTATTGGCATCTATCGCAGATCATACAAAATTGCTGACATGGATGCAAACAGAAGATGCGCGTAAAGGAAGAAACAGACCCAAAACGATATTACCGAGACTACTTGGCGAAGAAGAACGAAAAATCATATCGTTTGAAACTGGGGAAGAGTTTGAGAAAGAATGGAAACGGCTGACAGAAAAGGGGTGAAATAGTGGAAAAGACAGAACTTGCGAAGGCGTATGTGCAAATTATACCGTCCGCAAAAGGGATAGGCGGAATGCTGCAAAACGAAGTAGGCGGAGAAACGGATGCGGCAGGAAAATCGCTCGGAGGCAGAATCGGCGGAGCGATCAAAGTCGCTGTAATCGCGGCGGGGATCGGAAAAGCCATTTCTGCGTCAATCAGCGAAGGTGCAGAACTAGAGCAAAGCATAGGCGGAATCGAAACACTATTTAAAGACAGTGCAGAGAAAGTAAAACAAAACGCTGCGAACGCCTACAAGACGGCTGGGATGAGCGCAAACGAATACATGCAGTTAACAACAAGCTTCTCCGCGAGTCTGTTACAAAGTTTAGGAAATGATACAGCTAAAGCGGCAGATGTGGCAGATATGGCAATGACAGACATGTCCGATAACATGAACAAAATGGGATCGAACATGGAGGATATCAAAAACGCATATCAAGGCTTTGCAAAGCAAAACTACACAATGCTGGACAACCTAAAACTAGGATACGGCGGCACAAAAACGGAAATGGAGCGGCTGCTTGCGGATGCGGAAAAAATCACAGGAGTAAAGTATGATATCAATAATTTATCAGACGTATACTCGGCGATTCATGTAATACAAGGAGAGCTTGGAATTACAGGAACAACGGCGAAAGAAGCGGCAACAACACTGTCGGGGTCTTTGGCATCCATGAAAGCGGCGTTTAAAAATCTGCTCGGGAATATTGCGATAGGAGAGGACGTTACAGATGAATTGAAACAGGTCGGAGAAACGGTCGTTACATTCTTGACAGGTAACTTAATACCGATGATCGGAAATGTACTGGCGTCAATTCCTGATTTGCTCGGAAAGGATTTTGCAGCGGCAGGGCTGAACATGATCGCAGAGAACAGCGATCAAATATTGGAATCAGGAGTTTCGTTCGTGACGTCGCTTGTAACAGGAATTATAACAGCGCTTCCGTACCTTGCGGAGGCGGCGCTGAACTTGGTAGCATCTTTTGCAAATGCGATTTTAACGATGGATTGGCTGCTTGTTGCACAAAATCTGATAACGGGATTAAAAACGGGATTGGAGACAGCGGCGGTTGAAACACTGGGAACAGATACAAATATAGTAGACACGATCATGACGGGAATATCGGAGAAATTACCGGAATTCTTAAACAAAGGCGTCGAGATGGTGACGAAAATTGCGAACGGAATACTAGAATCGCTCCCACAATTAATTACGATGGCAGGCGAAGCAATAGTAAGTTTTGTTAGCGGAATGCAGTCGATGCTTCCGACGATAATGCAAAAGGGAGCGGAGCTTATTTTAAATCTTGTCAACGGTATTATAACGAATTTGCCGCAGATTGCATCAGCGGCAGGAAGTGCAATTATACAATATGTAGCAGCAATAGGGAGAAACCTGCCGTCTGTATTACAAAGCGGAATCGAAATCATCGGGAAATTAGCTGCGGGATTAATACAGGCAATACCGAAATTGATCGCACAAATACCAACGATCATAACGAACATAAAAAATGAGTTTTTATCCGTGGACTGGGGAAAAATCGGGTTAAATATCATAAAAGGAATCGCGAACGGATTAGCAAATGCAGCAGGCGCATTGTGGGACGCGGTAAAAAGTGCGCTGGGAGACTTTAAAGACAACATATTAGGCTTCTTCGGGATTCATTCGCCTTCGCGCTGGGGAGAATACGTAGGTAATATGATCGATCAAGGAATTGCAAACGGAATTTCGGGCGATGCGAAATTAGTAACAGACTCCGCGAACCTTGTAAAAAAAGCTGCATATGACCCATTGACAACAGATCTATCATATACGACAAACATCGGAAAAATAGGGAACGAAAACGGGCGACGCGGAATTGAAGAAAGACTGGATGCACTAGAAGAAGTGCTGATTACTATAGCAGGGAAAAAGCAAGAAGTTACAATGCTTCTAGACAGACGAGAATTAGGCAGAGCTTTGTTGGAAGTATAAAGGTAAAGCAAAAATGATACGATATATCAATTCAGAAGGAAAAGAATATAAATTTTACGATGCAAGAGTGAGAGCAACAAGCGGAAATTTTCACAAGCACGCTTGGACGCCGGAAACGAGCAAAAGAAAAATAGGAGAAATTGTACAAGGTTTTGAGAAAGACGCGGCGGAGTACGAAATCACTTTTACGGTTAGAGGAGCGTTGGAAGATCGAAAAACATTTTTGGATGAAATGCAGGATGCGTTCGAAACAGATGTTTTACTAGAGAGACCGGGAAGAATTTATTTTGGGGATTATTACATAGATGGGTTTGTAACATCGTCCGAAACAAAAACGTCGGATATAGCAGTCTATTATTCGCAAAATAAGGTGAAATTGTATTGTCCACGTCCAATATGGACAAAAGAAAACCCGTATACGTTTTACAGTTACGGCGCATCGTCATCTGATAATAAACGTTACCCCGGGCGTTACCCGTTCCGATACGCGAATGGCATGAACAACACACATGTCCAAAACCCTCATTTTACAGATGCAAATTTTACACTTGTAATTTATGGGCCGGTCGTAAACCCTCAAGTCATCATCGGAGATAAAAGCTATTTAGTTAATATTGTTTTGGAGCAGGGAGAACGGTTGGAGATAGACAGCCGCACAAGAACCGTTACAAAAATATCAAAAAACGGTGAGCAAGTCAACGCGTTTCATAACCGGGAAAAAGGAAAGAAATTTTTTAAAAAGATCCCACCCGGACGGCAAAAAGTTGTATGGTCGGGTAAATTTGACTGGGATCTCGTGATCTACGAAGAAAGGAGCGAACCAAGATGGAGCGGGTGGAAGCAACGCTAAATGGGAGCACGCAGAATTTACCGGGAATCGGAAAAGATCGCTACCAAGGAAAACTAAACGCGCCGACAACGAAAGCGAAAGAAGCGGTTTACCCGGTAATGATTACCGCGACTGGGGATAATGGCGGAGTAACAGAAGAGACACGAGACTTGATCGTGCGAAACGCAGACCTATTCCCACTGGAATTTATCATTGCCCGAAAAAACGGAGAAGAGCTGGGATTTTTAGATCAGAGCGTTGCGATCGACATGGATCTTGGAGATACGGACGACTTTGAAATCCGCTTACCGCAGGAAGAGTGGACAAAAGAATGGTACTGGTACGGAAATCGCATTTTTGTACCGGGAACAGAATACGGCGGAATCCTAAACAGCCTCGAAGTGATGACCAAAACGCAAGAAATTGTGTGGTGCGGCACAACGTGGAGAGGACTGTTAAAGCAAAAAATCATAGAACCGCCGGAGGGAGAGGACCACCTGACGGTGAGCGGAGACTTGAACGACATCTTGAGAGAACTTATCAAAGACCGATTCGACGGTCTTTTTTTTGTACCGGAAGAAAAGGCGGGGATCACCGTCACAGGCTGGCAGATCGACCGATACGTCACGTTATATGATGCAGTCGATAAAATGTTAAGCACTCAAGGATATCGCCTGCAGATCAGCTATATTGAGCCGGAAAACCTTGATTACGGGTATGTTTCCATCAGAGCTGTACAAGTCAAAGACTACTCGGAAACACTGGAATACTCACAAGACGGAGAGGTACAGTTTACCATAAAAGATTACAGAGGCGGTGTCAATCACTTGATCTGCGCCGGAAAAGGACAAAACGAAGAGCGGATCATCCTGCATTTATACGTACAAAAAGACGGAAGCGTCGGAAAGACTCCGTATTACACAGGACTCGAAGAAAACGAAGCGGTTTATGAGTTTTCGAGCGCGGACAAAGAAAAGCTGGAAGAGGATGGAACAAAGCGACTGAAAGAGCTGCAAAACTATAAAAGCATCAACGTCAACGTAGAAGGGATTGACTTGGAAATCGGCGATATTGTCGGCGGATATGAAGAAATTACAGGGACGAGACTACAACAGCCGATCGTCAGGAAAATCATAAAAATAAAAAACGGAAAAACAACAACAGAATATAAAGTAAAAGGAGATGATTAAATGGGAAAGTTGAAAGGAATTACAATCAATACCGACCCAGCGGCGGAGGCACATATTTGCGCGGAAGACGACGCAGCGATTTATCAGAGCATCGTCGGATCAGACGGGGTCATGATGATCGGCCAGCAATGTGAAAGTCAAGTAATCAGTAACAATAAAGTCAGGGTAAAAGACAGAGTTATCGTAGTAGGCGGACATTTTGCCCGCATCCAGTACGGAGATTATATTGATTGCGAGATCGCCAACGGGCAATCCGGAAGAAACCGAAACGACATCATCATAGCAAAATTCGTCACCACGGGAACAGGCGGCATCGACACCTATACATTAGAGGTCAAACAGGGCGCATCCACAACCGGGGCGGCAACCGATCCGGCGCTAACACAAAACGATCTGTACCAATCGGGAAAAATCAGAGAAATGCCGCTCTATCGAGTGAAAATTGAAGGATTAAGCATCACAAAAGTAGAAAAGATGTTCGAAAGCATCCCGACAATCCCTATGTTAAATACATATTTGTCAGAGTTACAGTTGTATCACGATAAAAAGATGCTCACACCGACTGATCTCGGATTGAACACTGGGATTTGGAAAACAATAGTAAACAACTCTTACAAGACCGGTAACACGATACACCTAAACATGGAAATCTACACAACCGCTATAATTGTTGCAAATAATGTGTACAACAATGCTTTTACGATACCGTCACAGTACCGACCGTTAATTGATACTGCTGTCAATGTAACTGCATCAGATGGAGAGTATAAAAATCCAGTTGCCTGTACCTCTTTAGCAAAAGCAAACGGCAATCTGTTTTTCTGCATCCCAAAAGCCACAAATAATTACATTTTTATTGATGCAGAGTGGGAAATTAAATAACACTTATCACTTCCATGTTCCGCCATCGTAGTTATGGAGTACATAAAAATGTCGGATTAAGCGCTTATACACACTATGTCACGCAAGCTACAATATAGCCCCCACTTACAACTTGTGCCTCATTATTTCCGATAAAAATTCCTACTTTTCCCGGGGGATTGGCATCAGCAGGCGTTATAGAAACAAAATAATCTCCTCGTGTTTGCCCCCGAACCAAGGCAGACGACATTACATAATTAGAGGGTATATCCTCCGATGGTAGTCTTACGATATCGCCTGCTGTAGGACTGCTCGCGTTAACAAGACTGAGCACGCGGAGTTTTCCGTAGCGCGTCAAACGCACGCCGGTTTTAAGGGTGACATCTTCACGATCTGATAACTCTGACAAACCTTTATTATTCAAATAGATGCACAGAAAGGAATGATATTTATGAAGCTTATTTTTAATGATGCAACCGAGATTATTGTTCAGCAGGTTGAATCCCACGGGGATTACCTGCGAATTCTGACGGTTGGAATTACTCCGGAACAGTTAAAGGTGCTGTTTACTGACTCTAGCCGGACATCCCGCATGATTGTACAGGAGCGAGGGCAGACGATTGCGACCTACAAAGGTTACACGGCATACGACCATGCAGAAATCTACACAGGGCAGATCTATGGAGTGGTGTTATACAAGGAGGGGACAACGACCGAGGAACGTCTCACCAATGTCGAGGATACTGTTAACCAGACAAACACAGATCTGCAAATGGCAATCGCGGAGTTGACAACAGTGATCGCTACGCTTGCGACTTCAGCAGCGGGGACGCCGCAAAATATAGAGGGGGGTGAAGCAGATGTTTAATGAAAACAGCGTTATTGTAAAAACGTGGGTAAGCCTTGTCCTCGCCGGTACATATACCAGGGAGCAGGTCCCAGGTTTAAGCAATCTTCGGGATGTGGTGTATCAAGTGCTTGATGGAACGAAAGGAGAATAATCATGACATTTACAAAAAACAGTATTTTAGTAAAAACTTGGGTAAGTTTAGTGGTTTCCGGAGTATTTACATTCGATCAGGTTCCAAACCTGTTTAATCTCCGGGCGGTAGTGATCGAGATTACAAACGACCTGGCAGGAGAGTGAGAATGGCGGTAGTATAAATGTATCATAAGAGACATGACCACATAGAAATCAGAGCAAGACCGTAACAGGTCTTTATTTTTATGCATAAAACAAAACAGGAGGATAGACCGATGTATATTACAACAGACACGATTATAACCGCGGCAACGCTAATCGGCGCGCTCGGCGTAATCGGAGGGACAATAGTCGCGATATATAAATTTTATCAAAAACCAGCAAAACTAGAGAAAAAACTAGAAAACTTACAAAAAACGCATGATGAAGATATCAGGAAAATAAACGAGGAACAGTGTCTTGCCACTTACGGATTGTTGGCATGCCTGAAAGGCTTGAAAGAACAGGGGTGTAACGGCCCGGTAACAGAAGCAATCAATAAAATCGAAAAGCACTTGAACAAACAGGCGCATGACATGGAGGAATAATTATGAGTATGGAACTTTTAATGCAGTATGCAACATTTGCACTGATGGCAGTCGGTGTGCTGGCATTTTTGACAGCTCTGATTACACAAGTAATTAAAGAGATGCCCGGACTGAGGAACATCCAAACAAATGTAGTTGCGTTTGTAACTGCGTTAATCCTAACCGCACTGGCAGTAGTGATCGCATGCATCTACTATAATATCACATTGCTTTGGTACTATATCGTAGCGGCGGTAATTGCATCGTTTATTGTGTATTTAGTAGCGACCGGCGGCTGGGAACGCGTTGCGGAGATTTGGCAGCGGACGAAATTTAATAAACATAAATAATACGTAAAGATACGTGAAAAAAAGATTGACATACGTAATGATACGTGATATAATACAATCATGATAAGGAAAGGAGATACAAAAGATGCCAATGACACCGAGAGAGATGATAAAACATCTCAAGAAAAACGGGTTTGAGGAAATCAGTCAAAATGGTTCTCATGTAAAACTCAAGAATCAGACGACAGGGATAACAGTTATTGTTCCTTATCACTCCAAAGCCATGAAAAAGGGGCTGGAGCAGGCGATATTAAAACAAGCGGGGCTTAAATAGCCCTGCGCCTGAAAAAGAAAGCGGAGGTATTACGTATGGAAAAATTATTTTATCCTGCAATTTTTCACGAGGCGGAAGAAGGCGGTTTTTGGGTATCCTTTCCGGATTTGCCGGAATGCTTAACAGAGGGAGATGATATGCAGCAGGCTTATGAGATGGCAGTAGATGCGCTGGGACTCTCTCTTACAAGCAGGAAAGCAGAAGGCGAACCGATTCCAAAACCGACAGAAATAAATAAAGTAGATGCGGAAGACGGAATTTTAGCTGTCGTAGAGTTTGATATGATGGAATATCAGAAGAAACACAATTCACGTGCAATCAAGAAGACGCTTAGTATTCCGGAATGGCTGAACGAAGAAGCGGTTGCCAGAGGAGTTAATTTTTCACAGGTATTGCAGGAAGCGCTGATGCTGAAACTAAATATAGGAAGATAGAATAATTTAGAGAGCTTGGAGGCAGGCTCTCTTTTTTTGCGCTGGCGCAAATGCCGGAGAGAGGAGAAGAACATGAGTATTTGTAGAGGAGCAGCAGGACTTAGAGGTGGAAATCCGAGAGGAATTTTTATTCACAACGATGCAGGATCACAAAATGCAAATGCAGCGTTTTACAGAAAATGGCTGCAAACGCATCCGTTAGAAAACGGATTTGCTCACGCTTATGTAGCTAGTGACGGGATCTTGTATGCGGAAGATGATGCCTACGCAGCATGGCACTGCGGGCAGACAGACGGAAACCGGAACTATTATTCGATCGAGGTCTGTCAGAGTATGGGGGATTTGGAAATCTTTAAGAAAAATGAAGAGAATGCGTTGAAGTTGGCGGCGCAGAAGTGTAAGCAGTACGGTATCGTTCCAAACACGAATACAATCCGGCTGCACAAGGAGGTATTCGCGACAGCGTGCCCGCACAGATCTGTAGAGATTCATGGGGGCACATCTGGCTGTAAAACATATTTTATTAATAAAATCCGTGAGTATATGGGAATGGACAAGTTGCCGGATGCTCCGGTTGTCAGTGGAGGCGGAAGCAGTGCAGCATCCGGTGATCCCGGCATTGTGTTTACTTATGGCGTTATGTTGACCGACGGAACAATCCTGCCCTTTGTGAATAACCTGTCTGATTTTGCAGGACTTCCGGGTCGTACAATCGCCGGTATCGCGATAAAGGTTAATAAAGGTACTGTAAAATACCGCGTGCATGTAAAGGGCAAGGGATGGTTACCTTACGTAACCGGATGTAACTGGTCTGACGCAAACAACGGCTATGCTGGATATCCGGGAGCTGTGATCGATGCCGTAGAGGTATATTATGATACTCCGGCGGATATTGTTGCAAAATATGGTTATCAAAAAGCGCAGTACAGAGTTGCTCCGATTGGCGGCGGTTACTATCCGTGGCAATTCGACAATGAAGTAGGAAACGGGCAGGACGGATATGCCGGATGTTTCGGCATTGCGCTTGATAAATTCCAGTTATATTAAAAATATTCCCCGGAGTATCAGCTCCGGGGAGAAATATTGCATCATCTTATCATTATTTAATTAGCTTCATCTTCTACGAGCGAGTTCTTCTGTTCCTATATCGGTTAGCGTTCCTGTTACTTCCTTATACGGCATAGTATATCTTTGAGAGAGATAGCGCATAGATGCGGCCAGTTCTCCGTCGGGACCTCCGAATTGACTGATGATGATCTTTGCAATTTTAGGATTGGTTTGTGTGATTTTTACCGGATATTGAAGACGTTTTTCATAATTCCACATAAATCAGCATCCTCCTTCCTGCCATGGCCACGGTTCATTGATCCAGTTCCATCGTTCGGCACAGGAATAATCGGCTGTGTCGACAGTCAGTGGTCCGTAGGCAGAAGCATATTGTTTTAAAGCGTCGTTGCGGTGGGCGCTCATTTCATGAAAATACGCAAGCGCTTCGCTGTCGCAAGGATGCGTATCGAGATAAAGTTTTACTTCGTCAACAGCAAAACTAACCTGGTTGATATGCTCCATAAGCTGGTTTCGGTTCATAGAACGATGCATATTTTTCATTGAAGCGTTATTTAAAGAACAGTCTTGAGTATTATTATTTGTGACAGAACAGTTTGAGTTAGAATAAGGATAGTTTTTCATCGGCAGCAGGCTCCTTTCCCTGAGAATGGTTTATTTAATTCCTCAAAGATCGTTCCGTTTTTAAGAGCGCGGCACGGTTCATAAATGTTCTGCCATTTTTGCCATGGAACATATGCCATTGCAATCGGCATATTTGCAGGGAAAAAGTCCCGGGTATTCGGACATCCGTTCATAGGAACTGTTTCGTGACACGGGCAGGAGGTGTCGGGCATTGTACGGCGCATATAACGCATCTGATTATTTGTTTGACAAGTTGCCATTGGCGGTATCTCCTTTTGTTGTAAATTCATTATTATAATATGAACGACTTACGTTTTTGCGAATGATATATGGAAAAATCCTTTACAACTGCCATTAAATTATATATAATAGGTAAGTCATCGGGGTGTGGCTCAGTTTGGTTAGAGCGCACGGCTGGGGGCCGTGAGGTCGCAGGTTCGAATCCTGTCACCCCGACTGATCTATTGCGGCGGCGAGCCGAAGTTCGGGCTTGCCCGAGATTTTGGCGGACGCTTGCGATTTCGGAGCGTGCTTTTTGGCACTTCCGGTGATTGCAGAAGTATATTTTTGTTTTGAAGAAGATATCATATACGAGAGATCAATGAGGGATCAGATCAGGTAAATGGCTTACCGGAAACTGATTCCTTATCTATTATTTCGGATATTATGGAAAGGAAGAAGAAAAATGTGTGGTTTTGCAGGTTTTGTCGGTAAAGTAGAAGATCGGGAAACTGTTCTTGTAAATATGATGGATACAATCATACACAGAGGACCGGACAGTGCAGGGAAATATGTTGATGAGGATGCGGCTCTTGGATTTCGGCGTTTGAGCATTATCGACCTGTCTTCAGTCGGAGATCAGCCCCTTTATAATGAAGATAAAAGCATGGTGCTTGTTTTCAATGGGGAAATCTATAACTATCAGGAACTGCGAAAAGAATTGATCGAGGCTGGACATGTATTTGTCTCTAATACAGATTCGGAAACTCTGATACACGGATATGAGCAGTGGGGAGAGAAACTTGTCGATCGTCTCCGGGGAATGTACGCGTTTGTGATTTGGGATACAAAGAAAAAAAGACTTTTCGGTGCAAGGGATATTTTTGGAATCAAGCCTTTTTACTATGCGCAGATGAATCAGACCTTTTTGTTTGCGTCTGAGATCAAAGCATTTATGGAACATCCGAAATTTGATAAGATTTTTAATGAAGATGCTTTGGGAAATTATCTTTCCTTTCAGTTCGTACCGACTAACGAAACCTTTTTCAAAGGAGTATTTTGTCTTCAGCCCGGTCATTACTTTATTTATGAAGATGGGAAAATGGAAATATCGCGGTATTTTGAACCGAATTTTACAGGAAAATATGAAAAAACATTCGATGAAGCTGCGGCTGAAGTGGAAAAAGTCATGAAGGAGTCGGTAGAGAAGCATAAGATTAGCGATGTGGAGGTTGCGTCTTATTTATCAAGCGGAGTGGATTCCAGTTACCTGACTTATCTGGGACAAGTCGATCATACGTTTACAGTCGGATTTGACGAGGGAGAATACAGTGAGATTCAGGATGCAAAAGATTTTGCCGAAAGTATTCATATGAAGAATGATGCGAAGGTGATCACGCCGGATGAATACTGGGACAGTCTTTCGGATATTCAATATTATATGGATGAGCCTGTGGCGGATCCTGCGGCGGTTGCACTGTATTTTTTGAGTAAAGAAGCGGCAAAGAAAGTAAAAGTTGTGCTTTCGGGTGAAGGATCGGATGAATTGTTCGGAGGATATAATATTTACTGTGAACCTCTTGAACATACTGCTTTTAATAAAATCCCGATGCCGATCCGGCGCTTTATGGGAAAATTTGCAGAATACTGTCTGCCGAGGGGGATGAAAGGCCGTGGATTTCTTATGCGTCATGGAAAGACGCTGGAAGAACGGTATTTTGCCAATGCTACGAATATATTTACAGAGCGTGAGGCTGCTAAAATTTTGAAAAAGGGATGCAGACCGGAAATTCAGGATGTGACAAAACCTTTGTATAACCGGGTGAAAGATAAGGATGCGGTGACAAAAATGCAGTATGTGGACTTGCATCTTTGGCTTGTTCACGATATCCTTATGAAAGGGGATAAGATGGGCATGGCGAATTCTTTGGAAGTCAGAGTGCCGTTTCTTGACCGGAATGTTCTGGAACTTGCGGAAAGCCTTCCTCTTCAATATAAAGTGCAGGCACCGCGCACGAAAGTTGCTCTCCGGGCAGCGGCGGAACGCAGTATCAGAAACAAGACGGCAGAGAAAAAGAAACTTGGTTTTCCGATCCCGATTCGGGTTTGGCTGAAAGAGGAAAAATATTATAATCGTGTGAGAGCGATGTTTGCATCTTCTATGGCGAAAAAATTCTTTAATACCGATCTGCTTATGAAGATGCTGGAAGATCACAGAGACGGAAAGAATACGAATGAAAAAGCAGATGACAGCCGCAAAATCTGGACGGTATATATTTTCCTTGTATGGTATGACCGCTTTTTTGAACATGGGAAACCGGTGCATCCTTCCATGACAGCAGGTAAATAAGATTGATGATGGGTGTGATGATATGAGAAGCAGGACTGTGCGTCCGATCAAGAGACGCGAACAGGGCAGGAAAAATGTAAAGAAGCAAAAGAAAAGAAACCTCGGAGATACGATGCCGATGCGTCCCGTCAGAGAAGATGTGTACGATACGGCGCCGATGCGTCCGATGAATATCAGAAGCGGGTATGAGGGATACCGCAGAACGATTGACCGTAGGCGTGAAGTGATACGGACGGAGCGTCCGGTTTCTCGACGTGTGAATTCCCGCAAAGGGAAAAAGGAACGTACGTCAGGCAGAACTCGTTATGAAAACAGAAATAGTTTATCGGCGCTGATCGCAAGACAAAGAAGTGCAGCGGGAAAAGAACAATATTTTGACTATGACCTTCTTTTTGTGATTATTTTTCTGATGTGTTTTGGTCTTGTTATGCTTTATAGTGTCAGTTTCTATGAAGCGCAGGCTGATTTCGGAAATGACATGTACTATTTTTCAAAACAGGCGTTGATCGGTGTGGGCGGATTTATCGGCATGTATCTTGTGTCAAAGTTAGATTATCATCTGTATGGAGCGTTTGCATTTGAAATCTATGTAATTTCGATGTTTTTGATGGCGCTTGTACAGACTCCGCTTGGCGTGACTGTCAATGGCGCGAGACGTTGGATCGGACTTCCCGGCAACCTTTCGCTGCAGCCTGCCGAGATTACAAAAATAGCAGTGATTCTATTTATATCTTATGAGTTATGCCGTCTTGGGAAAAGGGCATATTCGCCGAAAGGAATTGCACAGATACTTGCATTTGGCGCAGTGGCATCGGCAGGCGTTTTGTTTTTGACAGATAACCTGAGTACGGCGATCATCGTGGCGGGGATTACATGTATTTTGATTTTTGTAAGCCATCCGAAGACGAAGCCGTTTCTTGTAATAATCGGGATCGGGATTGCGGTAGCGGCAGTCGGGATCGCAATTCTTTCGGTAACTGTGGCGAACAGTGATAATTTCCGTCTCCAGCGAGTGATCTCGTGGCTGAACCCGGAAGCTACGGCCGATACGGGAAGTTTTCAGGTCATGCAGGGACTTTATGCGATCGGAAGCGGAGGACTGTTCGGAAAAGGACTGGGAAACAGTACACAGAAATTGGGCGTGATTCCCGAAGCGCAAAATGACATGATCCTTGTCGTTATTTGTGAGGAGCTTGGCGTATTTGGCGCGGTTGTTATTTTGGTCCTGTTTGCATTGTTGTTATACAGACTGATCTTTATTGCGAAAAATGCGCCCGATCTTTTCGGTTCGCTGATCGCGACTGGGATATTTGCGCATATCGCATTACAGGTTATTTTGAACATTGCTGTCGTGACGGGACTTCTTCCGACAACGGGTATTACGTTGCCTTTTATCAGTTACGGCGGAACTGCAATCGTATTTTTGATGGCGGAAATGGGAATTGCGCTTGGAATTTCACGGAAAATAAGATTAGAATAGAAAAAGCTTCCTTTCTTATGAGATGTGTGATATATTTATATGTGGTATTAAAAACTACATACAATAGAAGCGTAAAATATATTTTGCGTTTCAGGAGGAAGTGTTATGGATTATAAAATTGTTTTGGATAGTTGCGGAGAATTGACATATAAGATGAAGGAGAGCGGGATTTACCATACGGCGGTTTTGAGTATGCTCGTTGACGGAGATACGATCTTGGATGATGAAAGTTTTGACCGGAAAGATTTTCTGAAAAGAGTAGCGGTGAGTCCGGAATGTCCGAAGTCTTCCTGTCCTTCGCCGGATGCATATATGGAACTTTACGGCGGAGCGGAGAAGAGGGTTTATGTGGTGACCTTGTCAGCGGAATTAAGCGGATCGTATAATAGCGCTCAGCTTGGAAAAGAGCTGTGGAAGGAAGAAAACGAAGACGGGGATAAACAAATCTATGTATTTAATTCGCGTTCGGCATCGGTAGGTGAAAGTTTGATCGCATTGAAAATACAAGAGTGTGAAGAAAAAGGGTATTCTTTTGAAGAAGTGATAGAGCATGTGGAAGCATATATCGAAGAACAGCACACATATTTTGTTCTTGAAAATCTGGATACACTTCGGAAGAACGGAAGGCTTACAGGAATTAAGTCGTTGATGGCAAGCGCTCTTAATATCAAACCGGTGATGGGGTCAACTCCGGAGGGAACGATTTGTCAGCTTGGTCAGGCGAGAGGAGTTAAGAAAGCGATTGCGAAGATGGCAGAGCATATTGTGGCAGATGGCAAAAATACAGAGAATAAAGTGTTGGCGATCGCTCACTGCAACTGCCCGGAAAGAGCAAGAGAGATAGAGCGTATGATTCTCGATAAGATAAAAGTAAAAGACAGTTTTATAGTAGAGACAGGCGGAATCAGCACAATGTATGCAAATGACGGTGGAATAATAGTTGTACTGTAGAAGTGTTTGTGATAAAATGTCCTCATGCGTAGTATCTTATCTGAAAGGAGTAATACGGGATGAGTCAGGAAAAGGTTGACCGTTATAAACAGGAAAAAGTAAACAGAAAACAGATCATGCGTAAGCAGAAGCTGATGAATAATATGCGTAAAGGGGTGCTTGTGGTGGTAGCTCTGGCATTGATCGGATGGCTTGGTTATTCTGCTTATGATATCTATGAGTCGGGAAAAGAGAGAACTGTCTCAGAGGTGAATTATGACGCCGTATCTGATTATTTGAACGGACTGAATGCAGAAGGTTCTGCTGAGTAAATGGTGTGGTGTGGGGAGTGAGCGCCGAATTTGAAGAGCGCACACCCTTGCACCCAAATTTTTTTTAAAACTTTAAAGTGAATAAATTCATTAAAAACACAACATGTAGGGTATTTGGAACATCAATGCCATACATGTTCTTTTTTTGCGAAAAATCCTGTTTTTTGATTCGTTTTTAGCCGAAAAAAGGACACAAAAAAATCTCAAAAAAGGGTTGAAAAAGGGGGAGTGGTGGTTTAGAATGGAGTCAAGTGGTAAAGAGTGGAGGCTAGTGGAGTAAAGTAGGGGCGATGTGGAGCTCACATTAAGAGAAAGGATTCCAGATGTTATTAGGAGAGTTTAACCATAGTATTGATGAAAAGGGAAGACTCATCATTCCGGCAAAACTGCGGGATGATCTTGGTGACAGTTTCGTTATTTGTAACGGACTGGAAGGCTGCCTCTTTGTTTACTCTCAGGAAGAATGGAATAAATTCGTTGCTGAACTTGAGACTTTGCCACGCATGAGTAAGGATGCCAGAATTTTCAAGCGTTATTTTTTCGGAAGCGCTTCGGAGGGCAGTTTCGACAAGCAGGGGAGAGTTCTTGTCCCGCCGTCGCTCCGCAAAGCAGCCGGATTAGAAAAAGATGTAGTCTTAGTGGGAGTTCAGGATCGCATCGAGATATGGGATAAGGCTCTTTGGGAGGAACGCAGTCAGATCAGCGAGGAAGATCTGGACGCGATTGCAGAGCGTATGGAATCCATAGGAATTCGTATTTGATAAGGAGAAGACAATGGCATTTGAACATGTGTCTGTTCTACTGAACGAAACAGTAGACGGGTTGAACGTCAAACCGGATGGGGTTTATGTAGACGCTACGCTTGGCGGAGGCGGACATGCCTATGAAGTGTGCAGAAGGCTTGGCAGTAAGGGGAGATTTATAGGAATAGATCAGGATGCCGATGCAATTAAAGCAGCGGGAGAACGCCTGAAAGGCTTCGGGGAGAAGGTTACGATAATTCGGAGCAATTATCGTGATATGAAGCCGCAGCTCCAGAATATAGGTGTTGACAAAGTAGATGGTATTGTGATCGATCTGGGAGTTTCATCATACCAGCTTGATACCGCCGAACGCGGATTTTCTTATCGGGTGGATGCGCCGCTTGATATGAGAATGGATCAGAGACAGAAAATGACGGCGAGAGACATTGTCAACGAATACAGTGAGTCGGAACTTTACCGTGTGATCCGCGACTATGGGGAAGATAAATTTGCTAAGAATATTGCAAAGCATATTGTGGAGGAGCGTAGGAAAAATCCGATTGAAACAACGGGACAACTGAATGAAATTATCAGTCATGCGATACCGATGAAGTTTCGTAAGACGTCAGGTCATCCGTCGAAAAGGACATTTCAGGCGATTCGGATCGAGTTGAATCACGAACTGGATGTTTTGAGGGAGTCGTTGGATGACATGATCGAGATGCTGAATCCGGGTGGAAGGATATGCATTATTACATTTCATTCGTTAGAAGACCGCATTGTGAAAAGTGCATTTAGGAAAAACGAAAATCCATGCACTTGTCCGAGTCATTTTCCTGTATGTGTCTGTGGGAAGATTTCAAAAGGGAAAGTGATCACGAGAAAACCAATTTTGCCGTCGGAGGCAGAAACGGAATCAAACAGCCGTTCAAAAAGTGCGAAACTCAGAATATTTGAACGGGCATAAATTGGGAGTGTATCATATAGAAACGAATTTCCGAGGGGAGGGGAGAACCCTTAGGAAAATACAAAAAAGGAAGGGGCATTTGTCATGGCAGCAAACTATCGTACATCCAAATACAGAACGACAAGTCTAAGTGAAAGAGACAAAAGTGGATTTTATGTATATGGAAATACTGTACGTCAGGCAGAAACTCTTCCGAGAAAAACGAAGAGTCCGTATTCGCAGCAGAGGGAGCAGACGAAACGGACAAGCAGCCGGGTTGTTAAGAACCGAAACCGCGCGATGAGTATTAGTCCGGCTTATGCTGTATTTCTTACGGCAGCGGCAGTCTGTGCGGTATTGATTTGCGTTTTATACTTAAATCTTCAGTCGGAGGTCGTAAGCAGATCGGAAAATGTTACGGCAATGCAGGAACAACTTGCAGATCTGACGGAGGCAAATAATACTGCATATAATTCGGCGGCAGACTCGGTGAATCTCGAGACGGTGCGGGACAGAGCGATGAATGAAATGGGGATGGTTTATGCTGCTCAGGGAACAATCGTAGAATACGATAGTCCGGAAGGGGATTATGTAAAGCAGTATAACGATATTCCGGAAAGCGGTGTGCTCGCAAAGTCCAGCGATGTATTAAAGTAAGGAAAAAATTATGGCTGTAAAGAAAAGAAAAAAGAGTAGATTTGAATTTTTGACAAGAAAATTCCCGCTCAGAATGCAACGGAAGCTGGTAATGCTATTTATGGCAGTAGTACTGGCTTTTGTTGTTCTTATAGGAAGAATAACCTATATAAATGTAACGAAGGGAAGCAAATATACAAAAGTTGTTTTAGATCAGCAAAACTATGACAGCAGGGTGATCGCTTTTAAAAGGGGCGATATTGTCGATCGTAACGGAACAAAGATGGCGACAAGTGAGCGCGTATATAACGTGATCCTTGACGTGGCGGTTATGATGGACAAAAAGGAGTATATCGAACCGACAAAGGAAGTATTGAAAGAATGTTTCAATGTAGAGGGGGACGTTGTTGATAAATTGATCAAAGAGTCTCCGGACAGTCGTTATGAAGTGCTTGTGTCAGATGTGGATTATGCGACTGCTCAGAAGTTTAAGAAGATTGATGAAGATGATAAAAAATATCCGAATGTGAAAGGAATCTGGCTGGAAGAAGACTATTTGAGGAGTTATCCATACGGTTCTATGGCGAGTGATGTGCTTGGATTTGTATATGGAGGAAATCAAGGGGCGCTTGGAATCGAAAGCGCGTATAATTCAATTCTCAACGGAACGGATGGAAGAGAGTATGGGTATTTTGACTCCGATTCTTCGGTAGAGCGTACTGTCAAACCTGCGAAGAACGGAAATACGGTCGTGTCTACCATTGATGTGACATTGCAAAATATTGTGGAAAAATGCATTTTAGAGTTTAACAGTGCGCATGCCGCAGATGGAAATCCCGGCAGTAAAAACACAGCCGTTATCATTATGAATCCGAACACAGGAGAAATACTGGCGGAAGCATCGTACCCTAATTTTGATTTGAATGATCCGAGAAATCTATCTTTGCTTTATACAAAAGAGCAGTGGGATGCGATGAGTGAAGAAGATCAGGTCGAAGCGATGAATGATCTTTGGAGAAATTTCTGCGTAAGTGACGCTTATGAGCCGGGGTCTACTGCGAAACCGTTTACTGTGGCGGCCGGCTTGGAAACAGGAACATTGACCGGAAACGAAAGCTATTACTGCGGAGGTTCTAAAGACGTTCTCGGAACGAAGATCAGCTGTCACTATAAGTCGGGACACGGACAGGAAACGATACAGGATGCCATTGCAAATTCATGTAATGTAGCTCTTATGGATATGGCAGCGGTGATCGGTCCGGAAAATTTTACAAAATATCAGCATATTTTTGGGTTTGGAGAGTATACAGGGATTGATCTTCCGGGAGAGGCGGAAACGTCAGGACTGCTTTATACGGCGGATACGATGGGAGAGATCGATCTGGCTACCAATTCATTCGGACAGAATTTTAATGTAACGATGACACAGATGGTTTCTGCATTTTCTTCTCTTGTGAACGGAGGATATTATTATGAACCCCATGTTGTAAAACAGATTCAGGATGAAGACGGCAATGTAATAGAGACGAAAGATCCGGTTCTTTTGAGAAAGACAGTGTCTTCCGAAACGTCTAAGATGTTGAGACAGTATTTGAAAGCGACGATGGATTACGGAACAGGAACGAGGGCAAAGGTGGAAGGGTATGATATCGGCGCTAAAACGGGAACAGCGGAAAAACTTCCGAGGGGAAACGGAAAGTATCTGTTATCTTATATCGGTTATGCGCCGCAGAACAATCCGGAAGTCGTAGTTTATGTTGTGATCGATGAGCCTAATACGGCTGTACAGGATGACAGCTCCCTTGTTCTGGGATTAAGTCAGAAGATCATGTCTGAGGCATTCCCGTATCTTGGCATTACGACTATTGCACAAAGCGGGCAAAACGCTCAGGCGCAAGGTCAGAATTTCGGCAATACAGAATATACGGATTATGATGAAAATTATGAGGATACATACGGAAATGCAGACGGATCGTATGTGGATGAAAACTATACACCTGATTTAGATGATTGGGCGTCGTCTGACGTTTCAGAGTAGAGGAATAACCCTGCAGAAGATATAATAAACTGTAAAAATATCTTCTGTGGGGATTTTTTGTTATGAGAAACAAAATAGAGGAAAGAATAAAAAATAAAACTTATAATAAGAGAAAAGTACTTGTCGTTTTTTTATGTGCGGCTTTCGTGCTTTTTTGTCTGATAGGCAGACTTGTTTATCTTATGATATTTGATGCGGAGTATTATCAGAACATGGCGGAGGAACTGCATGAAAGGGAGAGGGAGATCAAAGCGGCCAGAGGGGAGATCGTAGACAGAAACGGAGTTGTTCTTGCGACAAACAGGACGGTGTGTACGATTTCGGTTATTCACAGTCAGATAAAAGATCCGCAGCAGACGGCAGACATGCTCAGTAAAGAGTTGGAACTTGACAGGGAGGATGTTTTGAAAAAGGTAGAGAAAGTATCTTCTATGGAAAAAATAAAGACGAATGTTGACAAAAAGACAGGCGACCGTATCCGTGAGTATAATCTGCCGGGAGTAAAAGTGGATGAAGATTTCAAAAGATACTACCCATATGACCGGCTTGCGTCAAGAGTGCTTGGATTTACAGGGAGCGACAATCAGGGGATCATCGGTCTTGAGGTGAAATATGAAGACGTATTAAAAGGAACAAATGGGAAGATACTGACGGTTACAGATGCCAGAGGAATAGAGTTGGAAGGGGTTGCGGAGGACCGGATTGAACCGGTTGCCGGAAATACATTAAAAACAAGTCTTGATTACAATATCCAGTCGTATTGTGAGCAGGCGGCCGAAAAGGTGCTGGAGGAAAAGCAGGCAGAAGGGGTATCGGTCTTGCTGATGAATCCGCAGAACGGAGAAATTTATGCTATGGTAAATGTGCCTGAATTTAATTTGAATGAACCTTATCGTTTGAATGACAAAACGGAAGATCAGATGACAGATGAAGAACGTCAGAACAGACTGAATCAGATGTGGAGAAACCGCTGCATTAACGATACGTATGAGCCGGGATCTACTTTTAAGATCATTACGTCGGCGGCTTGTCTTGAAGAAGGCGTCGTCTCTTTAGACGATACTTTCTCCTGCCCGGGGTATCGGATCGTAGAAGACAGGAAAATCCGGTGTCATAAAGTAGGAGGGCATGGAACGGAAACTTTTGTGCAAGGGATTGAAAATTCGTGTAATCCGGTATTTATGGATATCGGACTTAGACTGGGATCAGAGAGGTTTTGCGACTATTTTGAACAGTTTGGTCTGATGAGCCTGACGAACATCGATCTTCCCGGAGAAGCGGGGACGATTATGCATAAAAGAGAAGATATTAAAGCGGTAGAACTGGCCACAATGACGTTTGGTCAATCATTTCAGATTACGCCGATCCAGATGGCGGTGACGGTCAGTTCGATGGTAAATGGCGGCAGGCGTGTAACGCCGCATCTTGGCGTGTCGGTCTTAGATAAGAAAGGGAAAACGGTCAAGACGTTTAAGTATGGGGAAAAAGAAGGGATTGTTTCGGAGAAAACATCGGAGACAATGCAAGAACTTCTGGAGAAAGTTGTTTCCGAAGGATCGGGAAAAAACGCGTATCTTGAAGGATATTCTATCGGGGGAAAGACGGCGACGTCTCAAACGCTTCCAAGAAGCGCCGGAAAATATATTTCTTCGTTTATAGGATTTGCTCCGGCGGACGATCCTCAGATTCTCGGAATGGTCATCATCCATGATCCTCAGGGAATTTATTACGGCGGAACGATCGCTGCCCCGGTGCTTCGGGACATATATGATAATGTGCTCCCCTATCTCGGGATTGAAAAAAAGTAATGGATGGTTTATACTTTATGAGATAAAAGAGATGAAGAGGTGGATTTATGAGTAGTCATGTAGTGATTCCGGTTCTTGCGGCATTTGCGGTAAGTCTTGTGCTCGGACCGATTGTGATTCCTTTTTTGCGGAAACTGAAAATGAAGCAGACGGAGCGTGTAGAAGGCGTTCAGTCTCATTTGAAAAAAGCGGGAACTCCGACGATGGGCGGCATTATTATTCTTGCGGCTGTTATTGTGACATCCCTGTTCTATGTGAAAGATTATCCGAAGATCATTCCGGTTTTATTCCTTACAGTGGCGTTTGGTTTGATCGGATTTCTTGATGATTATCTTAAAGTTGTGTTGAAACGTTCGGATGGACTGATGCCGATGCAGAAAATGGCTCTGCAGATTATTGTAACGGCTGTGTTTGCATTCTATCTCGTGAAAGTGGCGGATATTCCGCTTACGATGCTTGTGCCGTTCTCTAACGGATATTATCTTGATATCGGCTGGATGGCAGTTCCGCTTTTGTTTGTGGCAGTGATCGGAACGGTCAACGGAACAAACTTTACAGATGGACTGGATGGCCTTGCTTCCAGTGTGACCGTTCTTGTCGCAACATTTTTTACAGTTGTGGCGATCGGAACGAAAAGCGGGATCGAACCTGTCACCTGTGCTGTAGTCGGGGCGCTGCTTGGATTTTTACTGTTTAACGTATATCCGGCAAGTGTGTTTATGGGAGATACAGGGTCTTTGGCTCTTGGAGGATTTGTGGCAGGCACGGCTTATATGATGCAGATGCCTTTGTTTATCCTGATCGTTGGAATTATTTACCTTGTGGAAGTGGCTTCGGTCATGATTCAGGTTACTTATTTTAAGAAAACAGGCGGAAAGAGGTTTTTTAAAATGGCGCCGATCCACCATCATTTTGAATTATGCGGATGGTCTGAAACGAGAGTGGTAGCTGTATTTTCTATCATAACGGCGTTGCTTTGCCTCATTGCGCTGATGGGGGTATAAAAATGGATATAAGAGGAAAAAAAGTGCTCGTCTTCGGTTCGGGTATCAGTGGAGAAGGATCATGCAGGCTTTTGCTCGAAAAAGGCGCGGAGGTTGTTTTGTATGATGGAAATGAAAAACTGTGCGCCGATGAGATTGAAGCTAAAATTTTAGAAACTAAAAAAGAAAACGGGCAATTCAGTATAGTGCTCGGAACATTTCCGGAAGAGATTATAGAAGAGCTTTCATTTGTAGTGATGAGTCCGGGAGTGCCGACGGATCTTCCGATCGTTGAAAAAATGCGTGAAAAGAGCATCCCGATCTGGGGAGAGATCGAACTTGCATATGTGTTTGGAAAAGGAGACGTTCTTGCAATTACAGGAACAAACGGGAAAACGACGACGACAGCCCTTTTGGGACAGATCATGCAGGACTATAAAGAACATGCTTATATTGTAGGAAATATAGGAACTCCGTATACAAGCGTTGCACAAGAAACGACGGACGACGCGGTAATTGTAGCGGAAATAAGCAGTTTCCAGCTTGAGACAATACATACATTTCATCCGAAAGTAAGCGCGATTTTGAATATTACTCCCGATCATTTGAATCGTCATCATACAATGGAGGCATATATCGAAGCGAAAGAGCGTATTGCTGAAAATCAGACAAAAGCAGATGTGTGCGTATTGAATTATGAGGATGATGAACTTCAGAAATTCGGAGAAAAAACGGCAGCGCAAGTTCTATATTTCAGCAGTGCGCGTAAACTGGAAAAAGGGATATATCTTGATGGAACAAAAATCATTTGCGCGGCAGATGTTCCGGTCGAGCTTTGCGATGTCAGTGAACTGAAGATTCTCGGAACACACAATTATGAAAATGTGATGGCTGCTTCTGCAATGGCGTATGCATATGGTGTTCCGATCGAGGTGATCCGCAAAAATCTTCTGACATTTCCCGGAGTGGAACATCGAATTGAGTTTGTGGCAGAAAAAAGAGGTGTCCTTTATTATAATGACTCGAAAGGAACAAATCCGGACGCAGCGATCAAAGGGATTCAGGCCATGAACCGTCCTACCATACTGATCGGGGGAGGTTACGACAAAGATTCCGAATATGATGAGTGGATCAAGGCGTTTGACGGGAAAGTGAGAAAACTTGTTCTGCTTGGCGCAACGAGAGAGAAGATCGCGCAAAGCGCTCATGCAAACGGATTTGACGATATTATTATGGCAGATACCTTTGAGGAGGCGTTTGAACAGTGCGTGAAATATGCGAAGCCGGGCGATGCGGTGCTTTTATCGCCGGCGTGTGCAAGCTGGGGGATGTTTAAAAATTATGAAGAACGTGGAGATAAATTCAAAGAACTTGTAGACCAACTATAAGGAGTGGAGCTGATTGACGCGTTCTGAAAAGAAAAAACGATATGACGGGATGCTTATATTTGTTGTATTGCTTCTTGTTGCCGCAGGGCTTGTGATATTGTACAGCACAAGCGCTTACAATGGGCAGGTGAAATTTCACGATCCGTTTCATTATTTGAAAAAGCAGGGGTTTGCGACACTGCTCGGACTGTTTGGTATGGCGCTTATCGCCCGCGTTGATTATCATAAATGGGTTCCGCTGGCGATTCCCGCATATGTGACGTCGATCATTCTGTCTGTGGCTGTTATATTTTTCGGGGATGAATACAACGGGTCCAAAAGATGGTTGTCTTTGGGCCCGATTTCTTTTCAGCCTTCAGAGTTTGCAAAAGTAGCCGTTATTTTTTTTCTTGCATGCCTTGTGAGCAGAAATGTACAGCGGATGAAACGTTTTCGCACAATGATACTTATGATGATTCCGGTTTTGCCGATCGTAGGTCTGGTCGGAGCAAGTAATTTAAGCACTGCGATCATCATTCTCGGAATTGCGGTTGTTCTGATTTTTGTAGCGGATCCGAAATACGTCCGTTTTATATTGATGGGAAGTATCGGCGTAGGATTTATGACGGTTTTTCTGGCGATGGAAAGTTATCGATTGGAACGCCTGGCAATCTGGAGACATCCGGAGCAATATGAAAAAGGGTATCAGACGCTGCAGGGACTATATGCAATCGGCAGCGGAGGTCTGTTCGGAAGGGGATTAGGCAACAGTGTACAAAAACTCGGATTTCTTCCAGAGGCTCAAAATGATATGATTTTTTCTATTATCTGTGAAGAATTGGGATTGATCGGAGCAGGATTTATCATTCTTTTATTTTTGATTCTTATTTGGCGTTTTTTTGTGATTTCAACAAAAGCGTCGGATCTGCTTGGCGCTTTGATAGCGGCAGGGGCAATGGCGCATATGATGATCCAGGTTATATTAAACATCGCGGTAGTTACAAATTCAATTCCAAACACAGGGATTACGCTTCCGTTTATCAGTTACGGAGGTACATCGGTTGTATTTCTTCTGTTGGAGATGGGACTTGTGCTTAGCGTATCGAATTACGAAGGTTTACGGTATGGAGGTTCAGAATAGATGAAGAGAAAAAAACACAAAAAGAGAAAGGTGTGGCCGATTATTTTAGTTGTGCTTACTGTCTTGATCGTTATGGCAGCTGCGGCGGTATTTCTATTTCGCACAAGGTCATATAAAGTGGAAGGAAATTCTTATTACGGAGAGAGAACGATCACAACATGGATTGAGAATGATCCGCTTTCGGTAAATTCTCTGTATGTTCTGTATAAATATAATTTTACCGATGCCGATCTTCCGTCAGGAGTAGAAAGTCTGAGTATTTCACTGAAAGATCCGTGGACGGTGAAGGTGAAAGTGAAAGAAAAAGAAATGGCCGGATATGTAGATTATGACGGTGCATATCTTTATTTTGACAGAACCGGAACGGCAGTATTGCGGACAAAAAAAATAATCGAAGGTGTTCCTCATATCGAAGGTCTTATGTTTGATTCGGCAAAAGCTAAAATAGGGAAAAAACTTCCGGTGGAAGATGACAGTATTTTTGAAAAAATTGTAGAAGTTTCAAAAAATTTAAAAAAATACAATCTCACACCTGACAGGATGGGGTGTACAGATGGAGGCGTACAGATATATTTTGAAATTGTACAGGTCAGCCTTGGAAACGGGAATTATGAAGAAAAGCTTAGACAGGTAGAACCGATTCTTAAAAAACTGACTGAATTATATCCCGGAAAGGCGGGCGTGCTGCATTTAGAGAATTACGATGCCGAATCGGAGTCGATTCCGTTTGTTCCGGCGGCATAGCGGCGGCGGATCATCTGTAAAAGTGTAATAATTCAGAAAAATAGCAAAAAATCTATTGATTATTTGCTAAAAAGACTTTATTATATACTTATTGAATTCTATCGTTCAATATTAAGGGATGTATAAGAAATTAGTAAGACGACGAAGGAGGAAGTACTCTTGTTAGAAATTAAAACCAACGAATCAGAAGCGGCCGCAAGAATTATTGTAGTCGGAGTCGGTGGAGGCGGAAACAACGCAGTAAACCGGATGATTGACGAACAGATCGCGGGCGTGGAATTTATCGCAGTGAATACAGATAAGCAGGCACTGCAGCTTTGTAAAGCACCGACATTAATGCAGATCGGTGAGAAGCTTACAAAAGGGCTCGGCGCAGGGGCACAGCCGGAAGTAGGAGAAAAAGCGGCAGAGGAAAGTTCAGAAGAGATCTCGGCAGCGCTCAAAGGTGCGGACATGGTGTTCGTAACATGCGGTATGGGCGGCGGAACGGGTACAGGTGCTGCACCTGTTATTGCGCGTATTGCAAAAGAGCAGGGAGCTCTTACAGTCGGAGTTGTCACAAAACCTTTCCGTTTTGAGTCAAAAACAAGAATGCAGAATGCATTGAGCGGAATTGATAAATTAAAAGAAAATGTAGATACGATTATCGTAATTCCGAATGACAAGCTTCTTGAGGTTGTTGACAGACGCACAACAATGCCGGAAGCTCTTAAGAAAGCTGATGAAGTTCTTCAGCAGGGTATTCAAGGTATCACAGATTTGATCAATGTTCCGTCACTGATCAACCTTGACTTTGCGGATATTCAGACAGTTATGAAGGATAAAGGCATTGCTCATATCGGTATCGGTGCAGGACGCGGAGACGATAAGGCTCTTGAGGCGGTAAAAGAAGCTGTTGCGAGTCCGCTGCTTGAGACGACGATTCAGGGTGCGTCGAATGTTATCGTTAACGTATCGGGAGATATTACTCTTATGGATGCTTCTGATGCGGCTGATTATGTACAGGAACTTGCAGGAGAAGGCGCAAGTATTATTTTCGGTGCTATGTATGATGACGCGAAGTCAGATGAATGTACGATCACTGTTATTGCGACCGGGTTACATAATGTAGGCGGAAGCGCATCAAAATTAAAGGCGAGATTGGAAGGACAGCAGAAAGTAGGATCGATCCTTCCGTCCGGTGAATCGACAGTAAGAAGTCGTCTTGACAATGATGGAAGCAGAGTATCTGCGGCCAGACCACAGACATCTGCCAGACCGCAGGGAGGTACGATGCCGACTTTACAGCCGCGTACGCCATCCAGTACGGTGAAAGAGCAGTCTATTAAGATTCCGGATTTCTTTAAGAAATAAGCGAATCGGTATAATAATATAGAATTTTAAGACAGAATGGAATTTCATGTAAGAGTTCCATTCTGTTTTTTTGTTTTTTGTCGAAATATATTTACAGATACATGTCAATATATGACAAAATTTTCCTGTTTCTAAATATATAATAGATTCCGCACTACATAATTACGGAAGAGAAAGAAGGTGGACTATGTACTATGAATTATACATAGATGTATTTTTTTTAGAAAATTTTATGTTAGACAGTCTGCTTTTAATGGCTGTAAACCGTGTTATGCAGTATAGGAATTCTTATGCGCGGATGCTTGCAGGAGGGGCAGCAGGCAGTTTTTTGACTTGTGTTGTGATAGCGCTTCCGCTTATGCCGGCGATAAAAACACTTCTGTTTGGCGTTGGGATTAATAGTGTGATGATATTTGCGGGACTTGGCGGAGATGTTTTGAAAAAGGGTAGAAAACAAAGTAAAAAAGAACTGGCTGCCTGGTTTTTGAGGACGCTGATCGTTCTGTATGCAGCGGCAGTTGTCTTCGGAGGGGCTGCGAATCTGTTTCGTCCGTATATGAAATTTGCCGGAGTGTTTTACGCAGTATTTGCAGTCGGATACTTTGCATTTACGGGAATGTGGAAGTTTATATCGCGCATAAGACAGAATACGAAAAATCTTCCGGAAGTAACATTGTATACAAGTCTTGGGGTAAAGAAAGTGATCGGTCTTATAGATACGGGAAATGAGCTCCGCGATTTTGCGTCTGATGATCCGGTCAATATTATTGATCCGCGATTGGCAGAGTCTATTACGACACATCCGGAATGGGAAAAAGGCTTTCATATGATTCCGTACAGCAGCATCGGGGGAGATGGAGTGATGAAGGTGTTTCGGATTGAAAAAATGTGTATTCACATGGATGAAGACATATGGATAGAAAATCCGCTTCTCGGGATGAGTGAAAGAACTCTTTCGGAAAAAGAACGATATGAAATGATCCTGAATCCGGGGATCTTTTTATAAGCGGGAGTTAAAAAATATGGATTAATATCTTTGACAGTTTATATTTACTGCCGCTTAAAATTACTAAAACAGGGGAATATAGGAGGATATGACATGATGATGAAAGTAGCTGTTCCGCAGCGGTTTAAGTTAAGAGTAGTACCTGATGTGAAAACCTTGATTTTCGGGAGCGGGAGAGAGGTGCATTATATAGGAGGAACGGAAGTCCTTCCGCCGCCTCTTGAGGGGATGAGAGAAAGCGAGATGATTAACCGGCTCGGAACAGAGTATGCAGAGGATGCAAAAAAAGTATTAATAGAACACAATCTCCGGCTTGTTGTATACATTGCGAAAAAATTTGACAATACAGGCGTAGGCGTTGAAGATTTGATTTCGATCGGAACGATCGGTTTGATCAAAGCAATCAATACGTTTAATCCGACAAAAAAGATCAAACTTGCAACATACGCATCCCGATGTATTGAAAATGAAATTTTAATGTACTTAAGGCGTAATAGCAAGACAAAGATGGAGGTGTCCATCGACGAACCTTTGAACGTTGACTGGGATGGAAACGAGCTGCTTTTGTCGGATATTTTGGGAACGGAAGAAGATACGATTTATAAAGATCTGGAAAATGAAGCGGAGAGAAAACTTTTGATTCGTGCTCTGAATAAACTTAACAGCAGAGAAAAGCTGATTGTAAGTATGCGATTTGGATTGGATAATCCGGATGGAAAAGAAAAAACACAAAAAGAAGTCGCAGATCTGCTTGGGATTTCGCAGTCATACATATCGAGGTTAGAAAAAAAGATCATGCAGAGATTAAAAAGGGAAATGGTAAGATATGAATAATAGATGAAAAAATAAATGTATGCAGTCGGTTTTCGGCAGCATACATTTATTTTTATAATCCGGGAAAGTAAACAGATCAAGCGCGGTAATAGTGAGCGTAAAGTCCGTTTTTATCAAGCAGTGATCCGTGAGTTCCGCGCTCGGCAATGCCATCTTCTGTGATGACGATGATTTCATCGGCGTTTTTGATTGTAGAGAGGCGGTGTGCGATTGTGATCGTTGTTCTGTCTTTAGAAAGTTCTTCGAGACTTTTTTGTATTCGCCGTTCGCTTTCATTATCAAGAGCGCTGGTAGCTTCGTCAAGAATCAGGATCGGAGGGTTCTTAAGGAAGACACGGGCAATAGAAATCCTTTGTTTTTGTCCTCCTGAGAGACGGGTTCCGCGCTCGCCTACATAAGTGGAATATCCATCGGGAAGTTCGCTGATAAAATCGTGAATATTTGCACGTTTTGCGGCATCTATGATCTCTTCATCCGACGCGTCCGGTTTTCCGTAGGCGATGTTGTCGCGAATCGTTCCCGAAAACAGATATACGTCTTGTTGTACAACGCCGATATGGCTTCGAAGACTTTTTAAAGTCAATGTTCGGACGTCTTTTCCGTCTATTGTGATCCTGCCGCCTGTCACATCGTAAAAACGTGGCAGAAGGGAACAAATCGTTGTTTTTCCACTTCCCGACGGACCGACAAGAGCGACTGATCTTCCGGCGGGAATTTCAAAAGATATGTGAGAAAGGACAGACGTATCGTCATCAGCATAGTGAAAAGATACGTTTTCATAGCGGACGAGGCCTTTTACATCTGTTAATTCTTCTGCGTCGGAAGCGTCTTTGATTTCAGGTTCTGTTTCCATGACGTCAAGAAAACGGCGGAATCCGGCAAGACCTTTTTGAATCATTTCAATAAGTTCTACGAGGATTTGGATCGGACTGATGAAAATACCGATATAAAGTGCATACATGGCAAGGTCTCCGACGTTCATGAATCCTTTTGCGATAAGGTATCCGCCATAGATAAGAGTGACTGAATACATCAACCCCTGAAACAGAAGATTCCATCCCATAAAACTTCCGATACAGTGATAATTCTCTTTTTTAGAGAGAAGAAAAGCGTGATTGCTTTTCTGGAATTTTTTCCGTTCTATTTCCTCATTTGTGAAAGATTGTACAACACGGATTCCGGCAAGGGTATCCTGGAGACTTGCATTGACATCTCCGATCTTTCTCCAGTTATCCATAAATGTTTCTTGCATTTTTTTGTTTTGGCGTATGGAAAAAACGAACATACATAAAACAATAATGGCAAGGGGCAGGGCGAGCCGCGCATTGATCAGAAAGAGGAAAATAAAAGAGCCGATGATCTTTACGACAGAAATAAAAAGGTTCTCAGGTCCGTGATGTGCAAATTCGGCAATGTCAAACAGATCGGAGACGAGTTTGCTCATCATCTGTCCTGAATTATTTTTGCTGTAATAAGAAAAAGAAAGTTTTTCATAATGATCAAATAGTTGTCGGCGCATATCACGTTCCATGCAGGCGCCCATCATATGTCCCTGGTAACTTACATAATATTTGCAAAGACTTTGTATAAGATACATGAAAAGAAGTCCGGCTGCAATGAATGGGAGCGCATGAAGGATGAGACTGCTGTCTTTCGTAAACAAAGTATTTGTCAGCACGCGCAGGATCTGCGGGTAAGCAAGATCGACAATGCTGATGAATGCAGCGCAAAGAAGGTCGATAAAAAAGACGGTCTTGTACGGTGAGTAATAGGTGATAAATTTCCGTAATGTATTCATAAACGTTATGCTCCTTTTTGGTAAAAAATACTGTTCTTATCTTAGCACATGAGATTTTTCTTGACAAGGCAGGGGGCGCTGTAATAATCTAAAGGTCGCGGGATGAACTGTTACTAAAGGTCATATATTGATTAAAGGAGAGTTATTATATATGAATATATATCTTGCCCCATTGGAAGGAATTACGGGATGGATTTACCGCGGCACCGTACAGAAGTGTTTTGGAGGGTTTGACAAGTATTTTATTCCGTTTATTAAGCCGAATCAAATGGGACGTTTCAGCGCGAGGGAGAAAAAAGATATTCTTCCGGAACATAATAAGGGGATGCATGCTGTTCCTCAGATATTGACAAATTGTGCAGAGGACTTTGTACAGACGGCAAAGAAGCTGGAACAGTACGGGTATAAAGAGATTAATCTGAATGTAGGATGTCCGTCTAAAACTGTTGTGACGAAAGGGCGGGGAGCGGGCTTTTTAGCATTTCCGGAACGTTTGGATCTTTTTCTGGAAGAAGTGTTTCAAAATTGCCCGATCGATATTTCTGTAAAAACGCGGATCGGAACAGAAAGTGGTGAGGAATTTCCGAAACTTATGGATATTTATAATAAGTATCCGATAAAAGAGCTGATCATTCATCCCCGTACACAAAAAGATTTTTATAAAAATATTCCGCATATGGATGTGTTTGAAAAAGCGCTCGGCACAGGAAGGCATAAAATATGTTATAACGGAGATCTTACATCGGAAGAAGATGTCCGTAATCTTTCGGAACAGTTTCCGGAAGTAGAGAGTATAATGATCGGCAGGGGAGTTCTCGCCGATCCGGCGATTGCCCGGAAGATAAAAGGCGGAGATGGTGCGGATAAAGCGGAAATGCGTCATTTTCATGATATGCTATATGAAGCATATTGCGAGGAAATGTCCGGTGAAAGAACAGTTTTGTATAAGATGAAAGAACTGTGGTTTTATTTGGCGTCCTCTTTTACTAATAGCAGACCATACGCAAAGAAGATCAAAAAAGCGGAAAAATGTGCTGTGTACGAAAAAATTATAGAGGAACTTTTTGCGAATGAGGAAGTAATATAGAAATACAAAAAACAGCCGGATCTAAAAACATCCGGCTGTCTGTAACATAAGGATAATAAGAGGGGAGGAGTCATCCTTCCCCTTTGTTATTTTATAAAGCGTGCTCGTATACGGCTTCGGAAGTGAGTTGCACTTCCAGTTTCTTAAAGATTTTAATGTCTACGTCTGACAGCATGACAGATGTGTGCGCCTGGCATCCTGCAAGTTCGGGAAGCTGGGAAAGGGCAAGGCGTGCCTGTGGATTTGTTGCCGCGCTTGCGGATAGGGCGATAAGTACTTCATCTGTATGAAGCCGTGGATTTTTGCTCTTTAAATAATCTACTTTTAATTTTTGGATCGGTTCGATCGATTCAGGAGAAATAATATGAGTTTCGTGATCGATACCTGCAAGCACTTTTAGTACATTTAACAGAAGCGCCGCGCTTGCTCCGAGAAGATTGGTTGTTTTTCCGGTGATGATCCTTCCGTCACGCAGTTCAAGAGCGGCAGCGGGACCGTCTGTCTCTTTGGCGCGCTCTAAAGCTTTGATTACAACTTTGCGGTCTGTGACAGTAATCCCTGCCATATTCATAAGAAGTTCGATTTTCTGAGCTTCTTTCTCGGAAGTGCTGCCCTTTGCAAGAGCGTTCAGAGCATCAAAATAACGGCGGATGATCTCTTGTTTGGAAGCTTCACGGCAGGCTTCGTCGTCGCAGATGCAGTTTCCTGCCATGTTGACGCCCATATCAGTAGGAGACTTGTAAGGACTTTCTCCGTAAATCTTTTCAAAGATTGTATTTAATACAGGGAAAATCTCAACATCACGGTTATAGTTGACAGTCGTTTCTCCATACGCTTCAAGATGGAACGGGTCGATCATGTTTATGTCGTTTAAGTCGGCAGTTGCCGCTTCGTATGCAAGGTTAACCGGATGCTTAAGCGGGAGATTCCATATAGGGAACGTCTCGAATTTTGCATATCCCGCAAGAACGCCCCGTTTATGCTCGTGATAAAGCTGGGAAAGACATGCTGCCATCTTGCCGCTTCCGGGTCCGGGAGCAGTGACGATAACAAGAGGTCTGCTTGTCTTGATATAATCATTTTTTCCATAACCTTCGTCGCTGATGATAAGCGGAATATTAGATGGATATCCGGGAATAAGATAATGAAGATATACCGGAATATGCAGCTTTTCAAGTCTGTTTTTGAACAGGAGGGCACTTTCCTGACCGGAAAATTGAGTGATTGTAACACTTCCTACATATAATCCCTGATCCTTGTATGTCTGAATCAGACGGAGAACATCTGTGTCATAGGTGATGCCCAGATCTCCGCGGATTTTATTTTTTTCAATGTCTTTGGCGCTGATGACGATAACGATCTCTGCCTGAGAACTCAACTCTTTTAAAAGACGGAGTTTACTGTCAGGAGCAAATCCCGGAAGAACACGGGACGCATGATAATCATCAAACAGTTTGCCTCCGAATTCAAGATAAAGCTTGTTGCCAAATTTTCCGATCCGGTTTCGGATATGTTCGGACTGCATTTTCAGATATTTTTCATTGTCAAAACCGATTCTCATTTTATTCTTCTCCACTTTTTTGTTCATTTTAATCCTGCATGCAAAAGAATAGCGGCAGGACACATTTCGTACTCAGTATACTATAAAATCTAACTGTTTTACAATATTTTCATAATCTTTTTATTGATTTATGCAAAAGCTGTACTTATAATGGTAATAACGTCATGCACGTTGTGCAATGACGCCGAAGATTTTTAGGAGGAACAGGATGGATAACAACCAGAATAAGAAGAATAATAAAAATAATCCGAATAATAACCGGCAGGGTTTGGGCATTGTGCTTATAACGACCCTGCTGGTGGCTTTTGTATTGATCGGATTCTTTTCTGCTATGGGCAATACAAGTCAAAGGGAGATCAGTTATGACAAATTTCTTAAACTTGTAAGTGAACATAAAGTAAAAGGGGTAAAGTTAGACAGTGAAAAGATTTATATTACATTAACGGACAAAGCCCGTGAGGAAGCGCGGGAAAAAGCTGTTGAGAAAGCGGAAAAAGAAGGACGCCTCAGTCCGTTTGAAGAAGCGATGGAAAGATTGCGTATCCAACTGCCTTCCGTAAAAAAAGAAGGGAAAGAACACGCGCCTGATTTTTATACGGGATATGTTGACGATGATACGCTTGTGACAAAACTTGACCGTGCCGGGGTTAAGTTTCAAAGTGAGATTCCGGATACGATCGGTCAGTTGTTTTTTGAAATGTTTGTCACGGTGATCCTGCCGCTTCTGCTCATGGTGTGGCTGTTCACATATATGATGAAGCGCATGAATAAGGGCGGCGGAATGATGGGCATTGGAAAGAGCAATGCGAAGATGTACATGGAAAAAGAAACAGGAGTGACGTTCCGGGATGTGGCAGGAGAAGATGAAGCGAAAGAATCGCTTCAGGAAGTCGTTGATTTCCTTCATAATCCGGGAAAATACAGTGGGATCGGAGCGAAACTTCCGAAAGGAGCGCTTCTTGTAGGACCGCCGGGAACAGGAAAGACACTTTTGGCAAAGGCGGTTGCGGGAGAGGCAAAAGTTCCGTTTTTCTCATTATCGGGTTCTGCGTTTGTGGAAATGTATGTCGGTGTCGGAGCATCCCGTGTTCGTGATCTGTTCAAACAGGCTCAGCAGTCGGCTCCGTGTATTGTGTTTATCGACGAGATCGATGCGATCGGAAAGACAAGAGATACGGCGATGGGCGGAAATGATGAGAGAGAGCAGACTCTGAATCAGCTTTTGGCGGAGATGGACGGATTTGATACGAATAAGGGACTTTTGATTCTGGCGGCAACAAACCGTCCGGAGATTCTTGATCCTGCGCTTCTTCGTCCGGGACGGTTTGACAGACGGATCATTGTTGATAAGCCGGATCTGAAAGGCCGTGTCGATATTTTAAAAGTACATGCAAAAGACGTTCGGATGGATGAGAGCGTGGACTTGGAAGCAATCGCGCTTGCAACATCCGGAGCAGTTGGTTCGGACCTTGCGAATATGATCAATGAAGCGGCGATCAATGCAGTAAAACACGGAAGGCAGGTTGTGAGTCAAAAAGATTTGTTTGAGGCGGTTGAAGTTGTTCTTGTCGGAAAAGAGAAGAAAGACCGGATCATGAGCGAGGAAGAGCGGAAAATTGTTTCTTATCATGAGGTAGGTCATGCCCTTGTGACAGCGCTTCAGAAAAATACAGAGCCGGTACAGAAGATCACGATCGTTCCGAGAACGATGGGCGCGCTGGGGTATGTGATGCAGACTCCGGAAGAAGAGAAGTTCTTAAATACAAAGAAAGAACTGGAAGCGATGATCGTTGTTGCGCTCGGAGGACGTGCGGCGGAAGAAATCGTGTTTGATACAGTAACGACAGGCGCGTCAAATGATATTGAACAGGCAACGAAAATCGCCCGTGCCATGATCACGCAGTATGGAATGTCAGACAGGTTCGGACTGATGGGGCTTGAATCGATCCAGAACAAATATTTGGACGGCCGTGCGGTTCTTAACTGTGGAGAGGCGACGGCGGGAGAGATTGACGAAGAAGTAATGAAGATGCTGAAATCTGCGTACGCAGAGGCGAAGAAACTTCTTTCCGAAAACAGAGAAGCTCTTGATAAAATCGCGGAATTTCTCATTGAAAAAGAAACGATCACAGGAAAAGAATTTATGAAGATATTCAGAGAAGTAAAAGGAATTTCCGAGCCTGAAGAAGGCGCGGTATCCGGTATAGAAGAGCGTGGGAGAATTGCGATGAAATAAGGAAATAAGGGTTGTTTTCCGTTTGAGAGAAAGCGGAGAGCGATCCTTTTTCTTTTGAAATCATAAAATCCGTCGAATCTTTCGGAATTTTGGAAGAAAAGAATTTCCGGGAACGGATAGTTTGAGAATAAGAGGGAAAATAGATGGAATACAGAAACAGTTATATATCGCCGCTTGGCAGGATATTGCTGACAGCGGATGAGATCGGACTGACCGGACTGGCGTTTGAAGGACAGAAAAATGCTGTTCAAGGTTTGACCCGGGAAAGTGAGGAGAAAGAGACAACACTTTTTTCGGGTGTGAAAAAATGGCTGGATATATATTTTTCAGGAGTGGAACCGGACTTTCAAATACCGATTCATTTGGAAGGAACCGATTTTCAGATGTGTGTGTGGGAGATGCTTTGCACGATCCCGTATGGAGAGACAACGACATACGGCGCAATCGCAAAGCAGATCGCACATGACAGAGGGATTTCAAAGATGTCGAGTCAGGCGGTTGGAAATGCTATCGGACGCAACCCTGTGTCGGTGATCGTTCCGTGTCACAGAGTGATCGGAGCAAAAGGAAATCTGACAGGATATGCAGGCGGAATTGAGAGAAAAGCAGAGCTTTTAAAAATAGAACAAAACCAAAATGCCACTGAGCAGTATCCCTTTTGATAAAGTGAAAGAGAATGTTTATAAAAGATAAGTTTTTCTTGTTTTTTTATATATGGGAAGTATAATAAAGTTTATGGAAAACAATAATTTTAACATACAGGAAGAATTAAAAAAGCTTCCCGCAAGACCGGGCGTATATCTTATGCATGACGAGCGGGACGAGATCATTTATGTCGGGAAAGCGATCAGTTTAAAAAACAGAGTGCGGCAGTATTTTCAAAGCAGCAGAAATAAAGGCGTCAAGATAGAACAGATGGTGACGCATATCAGGCGTTTTGAGTATATTGTGACAGATTCGGAGTTGGAGGCTCTTGTATTAGAGTGTAATCTGATCAAAGAACATCATCCAAAATACAATACGATGCTGATGGATGATAAAACATATCCATTTATCAAAGTGACGGTGAATGAACCCTTTCCGAGAGTTTTGCTGGCAAGGAAAATGCTGAAAGATAAGGCAAAATACTTCGGTCCGTACACGAGTGCGCAGGCGGTTAGAGATACGATTGATCTGATCCATAAATTGTACCATGTAAGGAGCTGCAATCGAAATCTTCCAAAAGATATCGGGAAAGAACGTCCTTGTCTTAATTATCATATCAAGCAGTGCGACGCTCCGTGTCAGGGCTATATTTCTCAGGAAGACTACGGGGCGGCGATCGCGGAAGTGTTGAAGTTTTTGAATGGAAATTATGATGTGATCTTGAAAGAGTTGGAAGAAAAAATGAATACCGCCTCTGAGAATCTGGAGTTTGAACGTGCGATCGAATACAGGGAACTGATAAACAGTGTGAAAAAGATTGCTCAGAAACAAAAGATCACAGATTCGAGAGGAGAAGACAGAGATATTCTGGCGGCAGCTTCGGAAGGGGAAGATGCGGTTGTTCAAGTGTTTTTTATAAGGGGAGGACGGCTGATCGGAAGGGATCATTTTTATCTTCGTATCTCAAGCGGAGAAAAAACATCCGGTATTTTAGACAGTTTTATTAAGCAGTATTATGCGGGAACGCCTTATATTCCGGGAGAACTGATGATTCAGGAGGAAATCAAAGACAGAGAATTGATCGAAACGTGGCTTACCTCAAAGCGTGGACAGAAAGTGACGGTAAAAGTTCCGAAAAAAGGAACGAAAGAAAAACTGGTCGAATTGGCCTCTGACAATGCGAAGCTTGTTTTGAGCAAAGACAAAGAGCGGATGCGAAGAGAAGAAGGCCGTACAATCGGAGCTGTAAAAGAAATAGAAGCACTGCTTGGCATTTCGCAGATCAGGCGTATGGAAGCTTACGATATTTCCAATACGAACGGTTTCGAGTCAGTCGGATCTATGGTCGTGTATGAGAGAGGAAAACCAAAACGAAATGATTACAGAAAGTTTAAGATCAAAGGAATCCAAGGCGCAGATGATTACGGAAGTATGAGAGAAGTGCTGACCAGACGTTTTACTCATGGTTTGAAAGAACGGGAAGAGAACGGAGAGCTTGGAAAGTTTACTGTATTTCCGGATCTGATCTTGATGGATGGAGGAAAAGGTCAGGTAAACGTGGCGCTTCAGGTATTAGAGGACCTGAATCTGAATATTCCGGTGTGCGGCATGGTAAAAGATGATTTTCACCGGACGAGAGGACTCTATTTTCAAAACGAAGAGATTTCGATTGAAAAATCATCCGAAGCTTTCCGCCTTATTACACGAATTCAAGATGAGGCGCATCGGTTTGCAATCGAATACCACCGGCAGCTCAGAGGAAAAGGTCAGGTACATTCCATCCTGGATGATATAGAAGGGATCGGACCTGCGAGAAGAAAAGCGCTTATGCGTCATTATTTAAGTCTGGACGCGATCAAAGCAGCTTCAATAGAAGAACTTGCGAAGCTTCCTTCTATGAATGAAAAGGCGGCGCAGGCGGTATACAATTTTTTTCATACATGATATGATAAGAGAAATGAATAAAGAATGTCGCCGGATGAGGGGAAAGCCGATCCGGCTATGAAAAATAAAATGAAAGGAACGGAAAATATATGGGACGAGGAATTAAACTAAGTGAAATCGCAGAAAGGATGGATCTGAAAAATCTGACGCCGGAGTTGGATCTGACAGAGAAAGAAGTCCATGTGCCGGACGTCAACAGACCGGCGCTTCAGTTAGCGGGCTTTTTTGATCATTTTGACTCAAACCGCGTACAGATCATCGGGAATGTAGAGTACACATATATGCAGACGCTGACAGAAGAGCGGAGAGTGTATATTTATGAAATGCTTCTGAAACACCCGATTCCGTGCATGGTATTTTGCCGGGGGATAGAGCCGGGCGACGTGTTTTTAAAAAAGGCGGTGGAAAGTAATGTGCCGGTATTTAGCGCATCCAAACCGACATCTGATTTTTCTGCGGAGATCATCCGTTGGATGAACGTAAAGCTTGCGCCGTGTATTTCGATTCACGGAGTTCTTGTAGATGTATATGGCGTCGGTGTTTTGATTATGGGAGAAAGCGGGATCGGAAAAAGTGAAGCTGCACTTGAGCTGATCAAGAGAGGACATCGTCTTGTGACGGATGATGTAGTGGAAATACGGAAAGTGAGCGATGAGACGCTTGTAGGCTCTGCGCCGGATGTGACGAAAAACTTTATTGAGTTAAGAGGAATCGGTATCGTCGATGTAAAATCAATGTTTGGTGTCCAAAGCGTCAGAGAAACTCAGAACATCGATCTTGTCATTACACTGGAAGACTGGAGCAGAGAAAAAGAGTATGACAGGCTCGGACTGGAAGAAGAGTATACGGAATTTCTCGGAAATAAAGTCGTATGCCACAGTATCCCGATCAGACCGGGAAGAAATCTTGCTATTATCGTAGAGTCAGCCGCGGTAAACCACAGACAGAAGCAGATGGGTTATAACGCGGCGCAGGAATTATATAAACGTGTGCAGGAAAATCTTGCGAAAAAAAGATAAAAGATAAGGAAGGAGATCAGGAATTATGAATTATTGTTTCGGCGTTGACATCGGAGGCACAACAGTTAAGATAGGGTTGTTTGAAGAGACGGGAACTATTGTTGAAAAATGGGAGATTCCGACGAATACATTGGCTGATGGAGAGGCAATTTTGCCGGATATTGCATTTTCGTTAAAAACAAAGATAGAAGAGAGAAAACTATCCGAAGAAGACATCCTCGGGATCGGAGTCGGAGTTCCGGCGCCTGTGACGGCAGAAGGAATTGTAAACGGGAGCGCAAATCTCGGATGGAAATATAAAGAAGTGAAAAAGGAAATGGAAGAGCTGACAGGTTTGAAAGCGTACATCGGAAACGATGCGAATGTTGCCGCTCTCGGTGAAATGTGGAAAGGAGGCGGAGCCGGAGAAAAAAATATGATCATGGTAACGCTTGGCACAGGAGTAGGAGGCGGAGTGATCATTGACGGAAAGATGCTCGTCGGCAACAACGGAGCAGGAGGAGAAATCGGACATATCTGCGTAAACTATGAAGAGAACGATCGATGTGGCTGTGGGAATAAAGGGTGTTTGGAACAGTATGCGTCTGCTACGGGAATTGTCCGCCTGGCAGAACAAAAATTAAAAACAGAAAAACGGGAAACGATTCTTAATAAAGCTGCGATTACGGCAAAAGATGTGTTTGATGCCGTAAAGGCAGGCGACGAAGTGGCGGATGAGATTGCGGCTGAGTTTGGAAAATATCTCGGATACGGACTTGCCAATCTTGCGGCAGTCGTGAACCCGGCAGTGTTTGTCATCGGCGGAGGCGTTTCCAAAGCCGGCGAAGTACTGATTCCGTACATAGAGAAACCGTATAAAGAAAGAGCGTTTTTTGCAGATAAAAATGTAAGATTTGTTCTTGCGCAGTTGGGAAATGATGCGGGAATCTGTGGATCTGCCAAGCTCGTGTTAGACGAGAAGAAAAATTGATGTTTTCTTCGTTTGATGTTTGAAATATCTGAAATAAAGAATATATTTTTAAAACCAAAATATTTGAATTGAAATCATTGAAAAAAAACCACAATATAGGATAAAACGATATGGAAAAAATAAGTTTATCCTATGTTGTGTTTTTTTTATTTTTGTTTTTAACAATCAAAATGTAAAAAATAGACAAAAAAAGAATACTTAATACGATAAAAACGGATTAAAATTAAAAAAATGTTGTGTAAACAGACTAAAATCTTTGAAACAAAGAAAAAGTGTTGACTTAAAAGAAATATATGATAAAATATAGACAAATAAAGAAATAAAGTTTCCGGCCGGAAGCTAAAGAGCATGAAAATGCGGGTGACTGAAAAAAGTAAAATTTGAAAAGAAACCCCGGAATACAGAATGGAAAAAGAGGAGAATGAAAAGATGAAAGCATTAGCAAGATATGGAAAAGAATTTGGCGGATATCGTATGATCGACGTTCCGAAACCGACATGCGGTCCGGAAGATATTATTATTGAGATCAAGGCGGCTGCAATCTGCGGAGCAGATATGAAACACTATAAAGTGGATAATGGCTCCGATGAATTCAACTCGATCCGCGGACATGAATTTGCAGGTGAGATCGTAGAAGTTGGCGAGAAAGTAACGGACTGGAAAGTGGGACAAAGAGTTGTGTCTGACAACAGCGCTCATGTATGCGGCGTTTGCCCGGCTTGCGAACAGGGAGATTTTCTCTGCTGTGAAAGCAAAGTAAACTTAGGTCTTGATAATAATACATGGGGCGGCGGATTTTCTAAATACTGTAAAGTTCCGGGAGAGATCCTGAGAATCCATAAACATGCGATCTGGGAGATCCCGGAAAATGTAAAATATGAAGAGGCGGCGGTACTTGATCCGATCTGTAATTCATACAAAGCGATCGCGCAGCAAAGTCATCTCCTTCCGGGACAGGATGTCGTAGTATTCGGAACAGGACCGCTTGGATTATTTGCAGTACAGGTAGCAAGAATTATGGGCGCGGTCAACATCGTTATGGTAGGACTTGACGAGGATGTTCCGGTTCGTTTCCCGGTTGCAAAAGAGCTTGGAGCTACACACTGCGTAAACGGTTCCAAAGAAGATGTAGTAAAAAGATGTACAGAAATCTGCGGAAGAGATAACTTGGGTCTTGTCGTTGAGTGTTCGGGAGCAAACATTGCTTTGAAACAGGCAATCGAGATGCTTCGTCCGAACGGAGAAGTTGTTCGTGTAGGAATGGGATTCAAACCGCTTGAATTTTCAATCAACGACATTACTTCATGGAACAAGAGCATTATCGGACATATGGCATATGACTCCACATCATGGAGAAACGCGATCCGCCTTCTTGCTTCCGGTCAGATCAAAGTACAGCCGATGATCACTCACAGACTTGGACTTTCCGAGTGGGAAAAAGGATTTGAACTGATGGCGAAAAAAGAAGCAATCAAAGTAATCTTTACATATGATTTTGATGACGAGGATTGATGACCGGGGGAGAAGCAATGGAAAAGAAATTAATGCTTGCACCGTCTATGGGTTGTTGTGACTTATATGATTTCGGTCATCAAGTAAAATTTATCGATGAACATGCAGATTTCCTTCATATTGATATAAAGGATGGAAATTATGTAAAAACATTTGGCGTTGGTCCTGATTTTATGACAGTATTGAAAAAAGTTGTAAAAAAACCGATGGATGCACACTTAATGGTAAAACATCCGCAAGATTATATTGAGGCATGTGCTGCAGCCGGAGCAGCTTATATCACTCCGCACACAGATTGCATTGAAAGTGATGCTTTTGTGACGATCAACAAGATTATCTCTCTGGGATGCAAAGCCGGGATTGCCATGAACCCGGCAGCTCCTTTAGAGGCGATTCGATATTACCTTCCCCTTCTGTCGAAAGTAACGATTATGATCGTAGATGCAGGATATGCCGGACAGAAGGTGATCACACAGATGTATGATAAAATACGTACCCTTGCAAAATGGAGAGAAGAGATGAAGCTTGACTTTCTGATCGAGGCAGACGGATCGATGAATGCAGGCGTTTATGCTCCTCTTTATGAAGCAGGTGCAGATATGGTTGTACTCGGACCTCCGGCTCTTTGGAATAAAGATGAGGATATCGAAAAGGCGTGGGCAATCATGGAACAGGAAGTAAAAAGTGAACTCGCCGGAATGTAAAATACAATACAGACAGTTTCATGTACATAGAAAAAGAGGCTGTCACAAAGAATGAGAAAAGAAAGGGAATTAATTATGGAAACAAGAAAAAGCGCAAATATCGGCGCAAGACTCGATCGCCTTCCGAATTCGGGATGGCATATTAAAATGTGGCTTGTTACAGCATTTGCCTTGTTGGTGTGCTGGTCAAACGGAATAGGAGGATCGGTTCAGAATATTTTGCTTAACGAGCTTCATTGGTTAGAACCGGGTACAAAACTCCTTGCAATGTGGGGAACAACTTATACGGCAGGACAGCTTTTCGGAGCGCTTGTCGGAGGTCCTATCGGAGATAAAATAGGACGTAAAAAAAGTATTCTTTTATATGAAATTATCCATATTATCGCCATGATCGGCGGCGCGATCGCACCGAACATTTATGTATTGTATGTATTCAGACTTGTACAGGGATTCGGACTCGGAGCGCTTCTCGTAGTTCTGTTTGCAGGATTTACAGAGTATGTGCCGGGAAGAAACCGTGGTGTATGGTCAAGCCGTAACTCCTTTATCGGAAACTGGGCTCACCCGATCTGTAACGGAATTGCATTTTTGATCGTGACAACAGGAATCAGCTATAATATGAACTGGAGAATCCAGTATATGATCCCGTCTGTTCTTTCTATTATTGCATCCATCATTATTGCAAAGAAGCTTCCGGAGTCTCCGCGTTGGTTAGAGGCACAGGGAAGAGTTGACGAAGCAGACGCAATCCTTACAAAGATTGAAAAAGAAATTGAAGCGTCAACAGGAAAACCGCTTCCGCCTGTAACAGAAGAGCCGAAAGAAGTAAAACAGCTTCCGTACTCGGCTCTGTTTAAAGGCAAACTTTTGAGAAGAACGATCGTAGGTTCTCTCGTATTGATCGGTATGAACACGATCCAGTATACATTGATGACATGGATGCCGTCCTTGTTGAAATCAATGGGATATGATACATCACAGTCACAGTTTATGACAATGTTCGGACTGTTCGGCGCTCCGTTTGGAATCTTTATCGCATCACTGATCATGGATAAGATTCCGAGAAGAGTTATGGGCGTGATTCTTCTGGCAGCAATGGCTGTACTTGGAGTTATTACAGGACAGCAGACAACAATGACAGCATTGATCGTAACAACATTCTTGCTGAACACGGCAATTTATATGTACGTATGCTATGCTTCCGCGGTGTATGTTCCGGAAATGTGGCCTACGTCGGCAAAACTGTCCGGTTCCGGCTTCTGTAATGCGATCGGACGTGTCAGCAATATCTTCTTCCCGTTCCTCGTAACAAGCGTTGCAGCAGGTTCTATGGGAAGCACGGGAGTATTCGTCCTGATCTCTGTTGTTGCCGTAATAATCGGAGTATGTATTTTGATCTTCGGCGTAGAGACTAGAGGAGAATCTGTAGAAGATATCGGAAATGTTGATTAAACAGAAGTAATAGGTAAATGAGTTTCCTGTTCTCCTAGTATTGGGGAACAGGAAAAATTGTAAAAGATGAAAGGTGAAAGGAAGGATATAAAATGAAAAATTCAGAAGCAATCTTAGTGACTCCAAAACATTTTGAAATACAGGAATGTCCGGTTCCGGAGCCGAAAGATCATGAAATTCTTATGAAAGTAGAGTATGTCGGAATGTGCGGATCTGATATTCATGGATTTGAATTTGGACCGTTTATTCCTCCGAAAGATCCGAATCAAAAGATCGGTCTCGGACATGAGGTGGCGGGAGAAGTTGTTAAAATAGGAGCGAAAGTAACAAAATTTAAAGTCGGAGACAAAGTGCTTATTGAGCCGGGTGTTCCGGATGATACATGTGAGTATTGCCGTACAGGCCGTTATAATATTTGTCCGGGAGTTGACTTTATGGCAACACAGCCGAACTATAAAGGGGCGCTGACACAGTATATGACTCATCCGGAAGAATGGACATATCATATTCCGGAAGGGATGACAACGATGGAAGGGGCTCTTGTAGAGCCGGCGGCAGTTGGAATGCATGCTGCTGTTCTCGGAGGAGCACAGCCGGGTAAAAGTATCGTCATCCTCGGAGGAGGAACAATCGGTCTGATGGTTCTTCAGGCTTGTATCAGCCTCGGGGCAACAGATATTACAGTTGTAGATGTTATTGAAAAACGTCTGGAACTTGCAAAAAAATTAGGTGCTGCAAGAGTAATCAACGGAAAAGAAGAAGATACGGTTGCGGTTCTTAGATCGGAAGAAATGTACGGAGATCATGGCGTGGATCTCGTATTTGAGGCGGCGGGAGCTGTATTTACGGCACAGCAGGCAGTACAGATCGTAAGCCGGGGCGGTAAAATCATGATGGTAGGAACACAGTCGAAGCCGGTTCCGATCGATTTCTTAAAGATTAACCGAGAAGTGACGATTCAGACATCATTCCGTTATTGCAATAACTTCCCGCAGACGATCGAAGCGATCTCATCAGGAAGATTTAATGTAAAAGATATGGTAACGAACATTTATGATTATGAAGACGTGCAGAAGGCATTTGAAGAAGCGATCGATCCTGTGAAAAAGACGGAGATGGTTAAAGGCGTGATCAAAGTAGCAGAATAGTAAAATTGTGAATCTATCCGACTCGGGCGATATGAAAGTGCATAAATCCAAGCTTGGGTCGTTGAAAAGAAAAGGAGAAAAGTTATGATTTCAGATATCAGATATTGGGAAAAGAAAGCAAGTGAAGGACATTATGCAATCCCTCATTTTAATGTATGGAATGCAGAGATGCTGATGGGAGTTATTGATGCGGCGGAAGAACTGCGCGCGCCGATCATTATTTCATTCGGAACAGGATTTACGGGAAATACTTCTTTTGAAGATTACTGTTATATGATGGAATCTATGGCGAAAAAAGCAAGTGTTCCGGTAATTCTTCACTGGGATCACGGCCGCAATATGACGATCCTTCAAAATGCCGTAGACCATTGCATGAATTCTGTAATGCGTGACGCTTCTGCTCTTCCGTACGAACAGAACGTTGCAGAGATCAAAAGATGCGTAGATTATTTCCACGCTTATAACATTCCGGTTGAGGCAGAACTTGGACATGTAGGAAACGAGACGATCTACGAAGAAGCGTTGTCCGAGTATCACTATACAGATCCGAAACAGGCAAAAGATTTCGTGGACAGAACAGGATGCGATTCTCTGGCTGTTGCGATCGGAAACGTACACGGCGTTTATTCTTCTGAGCCGAAGCTGGCATTTGATATTTTGGAAGAGGTTGCAAATGCAGTTGACGTTCCGCTTGTACTTCACGGAGCATCAGGTATCGGAGATGAAGATATTAAGAAAGCGATCTCTCTTGGAATCGCTAAGATCAATATACATACAGAATTATGCCAGGCTGCTATGGAAGCGATCAACGAACATAAAGACGAGCCGTTCTTGGCTGTGGAACGTGCGGTAAGACAGGCTGTAAAAGAACGTGCAATGTACAAGATCAAATTATTTGGTGATGACGGAAGGGCTGATGAATAAGGTGAGTAAAGATTTGGACGTAATGATTATCGGGGCGGCGATCGTAGATCTGCCGCTGCGCCCGGTAAGTAAAGAAGTGTTTGACGTTGTATCTTATCCGGTAGACGGAATTGCAATGACGATCGGAGGAGATGCGCTTAATGAATCGACCATTATTACAAGACTGGGACATAAAGTTGCTTTGATGAGCTGTATCGGTGTCGATGTAGCCGGAGCGTTTGTGTTAAGTCATTGTGAAAGAACAGGAATCGATACAAAATATATCAAACAAGATCCGGCAATCGATACTTCGATCAATGTCGGTCTGGTAGCGGCTGACGGAGAGAGAACTTTTATCACGAACCGTCAGGGAAGTCTTTGGAAATTTAAGTACGAAGATTTGGATATGTCAGCTTTAAAAGGAGCAAAGATTCTTTCGTTTGCAAGTATTTTCAACAATCCGCTTTTTGATAATAAAGCGCTTGTATCTGTATTTTCCAAAGCAAAAGAAGAAGGTATGATCATTTGTGCCGATATGGTGTCGCCAAGATTGAATGAGAAACTGGAAGATATTACGGAAGCGTTGAGTTATGTAGACTATTTCTTCCCGAATTTTGAAGAGGCAAGTGAAATGACGGGAGAGACAGACGAAGCGAAAGTGGCTGATAAGTTATATGCCTGCGGTGTGAAAAACGTAATCATGAAGATCGGTAAAAGAGGATGCTACATCCGTAATGCAGACGGTGCGATGATCGTTCCGGCATGCAAAGGAGTGACGGCAATCGATACGATCGGAGCAGGAGATAATTTCGCATCCGGATTTATTACAGGCCTTTTGGAAGGAAAAGATATCCGTGAATGTGCGATCTATGCAAACTGTACTGCAGCTGTTTCTGTTCAGTATGTCGGCGCGACAGGCGGTGTGACAGATAAAGCGATCGTAGATAAGATGCTTGCGAAATACCGTGAAGATTATAAATAATATCTGCATACTTAAAAGTGTTTGGTTGGATGAAATAGGTTAAGAAAGGGATAGACAGCTATTATGAAAACGATGAAATTAGGAAAGACAGGAATAGATATTTCAAGAATCGGACTTGGAACATGGTCGATCGGAGGCGGTTCTGCGTGGGGCGGAGATCATGAGCTTCAGACAGTTGTAGATACGATAAGGGAAGCTCCTAAGGCAGGAGTCAATCTGATCGATACAGCGCCGGGATACAATTTCGGAAACAGTGAAAAAATTCTCGGAAAAGCTCTTGAGAAAATGAATCGCGAAGAAGTTGTGATCATTACGAAATGCGGAGTTACATGGGATCAGGAGATGAAAGGAGACCTGTTTAATAAAGTAAACGGGATTCAGCTTTATAAAAACCTGAACAGCGAGTCTGTGAAAAAGGAAATTGTCGGCTCTCTTGAGCGTCTCGGAACAGATTATGTGGATGTGTATATGACACATTGGCAGTCTGTGGAAGGATCAGAATATTATGTGCCGATCCAAAAGACAATGGATGTTTTAAATGAGTTAAAAGCTCAGGGAAAGATACGTGCGATCGGAGCGGCAAACGTAGATATCGACCAGATCAAAGAATATTTGAAATGGGGAGATCTTGATATTGTTCAGGCGAAATATTCGATACTTGATCGTGGTATTGAAGATGAGATTATTCCGTGCTGTCGTGAAAACGGTGTGACGATCCAGGCATACTCTCCGCTTGAGATGGGACTTCTTTCGGGAACGATGCCGAGAGATTATCAGCCGGTCGGAGCACAGATTCCGAAAAAATGGTTCCAGCCGGATAATATGCAGGCGGCAATGGATATGATGGATAAATGGAAACCGCTTTGCGAAAAATATAATTGTACAATCGCAAATCTGGCTCTTGGATGGATACTGGCACAAGGAGATTTCCTGAATCTTCTCAGTGGCTCGACAACAGTAGATCAGATTAAAGAAAATGTGAAATCAGCTGAATTGGAACTTGATCCGGAAGATGTCGCTTATATGCGCGAGCTTGCGGAAGAAATCGATAAATAAGAGGCAACTGTATTTTAAAGATTGTTTGCCTGTATATATTTCCGAGTCTGAATATTTCAAAAGGAGAAATCATGTTTTCAAAGAATAAAGGTCTTGCAAAAACCAACTCAAAGGAGTTATTATTAAATAAAAGTGGTGTGAATAGCGGTGGAAAAGGTACAGAAAGGGAAGAAAGCATGGCGGGCAAGGAAAGATTGATGGCAATCCGTCAAACGATACAGACGCAGAAGAAAGCGTCTGTAGGAGAATTGAGTAAAATATGCAGAGTGACGGAAGAGACAATACGCAGAGATTTGGATAAGTTGGAGGCGGATGGCGTCGTGACCCGGGTTCACGGCGGTGCGATCTGGAATGAAGGCATTCAAAAAGAAGGAGTTCATTTTTATCGGAGGATGAGCAAACATCTGAAAGAAAAGCAGGAGATTGCCCGCAAAACGGCGAAACTTTTCGAGGGAAAGACAACGATGATCGCGGATTCTAGCACAACGGTGATGGAGGCGTTGAAGCTGCTGCCTCAGTCTCCTGATATAACAGTTGTGACAAATTCAACTGAGGTATTCCGTGAATTTCAGCAGTCTCCTCTTAATATTATCTCGACTGGGGGAGAGTATAATAAAAAATCACTTTCTTTACAAGGGCAGCTTGCCAAGACAAACATTCTGAAATATAACGTAAGCCTTGCATTGATCAGCTGTAAAGGACTGAGCATTGAAAAAGGTGTGCTTGATTCAAACGAAAGCGAAGCTGAGGTAAAGAAGGCAATGCTCTCGCAGGCTGAGGAAGTTGCGCTCTTAGTTGATTTTTCAAAATTTGATCAGTCGGCATTTGTGAACCTGATCGATCTTCAGAAGGTGAATTACATTATTACAGACAGGAGTCCTTCAGAAAAGTGGATAGAGTATTGCTCCGAACAAGGGATTGAATTGATTTATTAAATTGTTTAGGAAATTTTCGGATTTCGATTAAGAATTATCATTTGAATAAAAAAAGGAATGACCGATGCGTTTTTTTGTAGCGGTCATTCCTTTTTTATATAGGTATTAAATTATGTGTAGAAAACAATCATAAACAAAATGTATGAATCAAAGAAAATAGAAGAAAACAAAAAAATATATAACAAAAATAACGGATGAAATCTGTTTAAAACATAGAAAATCTTTGAATCAAAGAAATAATATTGACAATAATTTGCCGAAAATGTACAATAAATATCAAGAAATCCCATTGTATTCGACGATATAGACATAAAGGGATAAAAACGAAAAACACAGAAAGTTAAGGAGATGGAGAGATGAAAGAAAAAGAAAAAAAGAATACGATCGTGAAACGTATGATATTCGCGGTGGCAGCCGGATTCGTGGTTGGTTTTCTCATGCTCTTTTTGAGGGAATTTCTTCTGGAAAGCGGGAAATCAGGAATATGGAAAACAGTGGATGCAATCTTTTTTCAAGATGTAACAAAGACAAACGGAATTGAAGGTATCGGTATTTTATATATTGTCGGTCAGTTGTTTATGAGAGGACTTCAGTTGGCTATTGTTCCTCTTGTACTTACTTCGCTGAGTCTGGCGATGTGCAGTCTGGCAAATCCGGAGAGACTCGGAAAGATTGCAGGGAAGACATTTATCACATACATTTGCTTTTATGTAGTGGCAGCGGCTCTTGCGGGAGCAGCGGCATATTTTGTGAAAACAATGGGATGGTTCGACGTACAGCTTCCTAACGAGATGGTGACAGAAGCGGTGACGATGGAAGGATATAACCCGCTGGTGACAGTCGTCAATGCAGTTCCGTCTAATATTTTTTCGGCATTTTCATCTAATAACGAGATCATATCTGTCGTAGTTGTTGCGATCATTCTCGGATTGTGCATGACAGTGCTTGGCAAAAAGACAGAACCTCTTCGTAAAGTCATTGAAAATTTAAATGATGTCGTACAACTTTTCTTGAATTTCCTGATCGATAAGATCGGACCGGTTGCAATTTTTTGCATGATCACAAGAACGCTTGCGGTGTATGGAATCGAATATATTAAACCGACGCTTGTATGGATCGTTACTACGATTGTTGTAAGTCTGGTGCTTGTATTTACAATTTATCCGGTAGGGATATTCCTTACAACCCGGCTGAATCCGATTCCGTTTGTGAAGAAAACGTTGAAGATCGGCTTGTTTGCGGCAGCGACAAACTCTTCTGCGGCAACACTTCCGCTGAATACAAAGACATGTACGGAAGAACTGGGATGTTCAAAAGAAATCAGCAGTTTTGTTCTTCCTACAGGTATGACGATCAACATGAACGGTACGACAGCGATGCATATGATTGCGATTACATTTATTGCGACAGCGGCAGGAATTGATATTAAGCCTTCAACACTTGCCATAGCAGCTTTTCTTTCTATCTGCACGGCGATGGGAACTCCGGCAATTCCGGTTGCGGGAACGACGATGGTGTATGTTGTCATGACAGGGTTGGGAATGAGCTCTGAATTATGTATGATCGGATATTCGCTTGTACTGGCGATGAATTATCTTCCGGGAATGGCGGTAATTACCTTGAATGTAATCGGTGACGCAGCTACAAATGTGATCGTAAGCTTTAAAGAGAAAGTGCTGAATAAAGATGTTTATTATAAATAGAAGATAAATAAAATTGTAAAAGTACAGAATAAAGAAGTAGTTTAGAAAAAAAGAAGATAATGAAATCTTGTAATATCATGATGAAACAAAAAACAGGAATCGCCGCATTGAACTTAGTTCAGTGCGGCGATTCCCGCTTTTGCGTGTAAACATCCCACTATGAGATTCGCAGACAGTTAAGAGATGTTACGGCAATCAGTTTCGAGATTGAGGAATGACTTCAGGCCCTTCCGGTTCGGGATTCGGTTCGGGATCCGGCGTAGGCGGAATCAGATCCACATCATCGCCATCATCTCCGTTTGTATTTCCTAAGTTTTCGGAGCTGCCTGAATTGTTGTTTGTCGAATTATCCTCGTTGTTCTCGTCATCTTTACTTTCGTCATCTGTCTTTCCGTGTCCCGGACAAGTTTCTTTTGTCAAAGTGTCTTTATCAAAATACTCTGTGATGGAAGGACATCCGTTCACTGCAAGTTTTCCTGTCTGGGTACAGATTGTTCTTTGTACAACAGAAGCAGGAGGAGTGAAGTTTTTATATTCTAATTCTGCGTGGATGCGATCCATAATGTGCTTCCATATTACTTCGTGCCATGACTGATTCCAAAATTGTTCCAGTGTTTTATCCTCGTCATATCCGGTCCATACAGAACAGGTGTAGTAAGGCGTATATGCGGATAACCAGAGATCAGTACTGTTTTCCGTTGTACCTGTTTTACCTGCTGCAGGCATGTTGTTAAGTCTTGCAGGCGTTCCGGTTCCACGGTTGATTACGTCCTGCATAGCGCTTGTCAGAAGAAATGCTGTCGATTCTTTTAAAACACGACGTGTTATAGGTTTTGAATTATCGATCAGGACGTTGCCGTCGTGATCAAGAATTTCTGTATAAAGGAGCGGTTCGGTATAAATTCCGCTATTTGCGATCGCGGCATAAGCGGCGGTCATTTCAATATTGTAAACACCTCTTGTAATACCTCCGAGGGCGGTAGCCTGTGCGATATCCGACATACCCGGATAGTTCGGATCATTATTTACAAGCGTCGTAAAACCGAAGTTTTCGAGATATTTGTATCCCTTTTCAAGTCCGACTGTCTCGGTCAGAGTGCGTACGGCGCAAACATTCATGGAGTGTTCGATAGCATAGCGTACGCGGGCGCTTCCGATGTATTTGTTATCCCAGTTGTTTACCGGCTGTCCGCTGGCGTACCGGTACGGCTCGTCTTTGATCGTTGTTGCAAGAGTCATGCCGCACTCGTTTAATCCTGGGGCATAAGTGGATAAAACTTTAAAACAAGATCCCGGCTGTTTTGGGGAAGCTGTGGCGCGGTTTAAAGATAAGCTGGTCGTCTTTGCTCCGCGTCCGCCGACAATGGCTTTTACATGTCCTGTATATTGATCCATTAATACGACGGAAACCTGAGGCTGAAGCGTAATGTTTAAACGTTCGTCTACAATATCGCCTGCATCTGTATTAATACCGAGAGTGCCTTTATATTGTTCGATAGAAGCTTTCGCTTCATCTTCCGAACTGAAAACAAACGGAGCGGCAGAGCCTCGTACAGAGATCAGATACTGCTTTAAGTTTTCCTTACTGTAGTTTTCGGCAGATCCGTCCGCACGGTGGATTGTCAGTGCGTAGTCTGTGATACCGTATTCTACGATCGGATAATAAGCATCATTGGAGGCTTCTTCGTCACAGATCTGTTGGATCGCCAGATCCTGAGTAGACTTGATAGTCAATCCTTCGCTGTAGAGAAGGTTATAAGCCTGTGTTTCCGAGTAACCTTTCTCGTCCATAAGATCTTGAATGACATCTTCGATCAAGGCATCTGTAAAATAAGAGTAAGGCGTTGTATCTTCGGTGATCGCGGCTGTCTGTAAAATGCGGTCATACACAGGGTCGGCAAGCGCTTCGTCGTACTGCGCCTGATCGATGTATTTTTGTTCAAGCATGTTGCCGAGAACTTTTTCACGGCGTTTGGCGTTAGATTCCGGATTCGTTACAGGATCGTACTCTGTCGGGTTCTGTGTGATCGCGGCAATGACCGCACATTCCGAAAGGGTCAGATCCGCCACATCTTTGTTGAAATATCTTGTAGATGCCGTCTGTACTCCGAGACATCCCTGACCGAGGTTGATCGTGTTAAGATAGGCTTCTAATATCTCGTTTTTGTTCATCTCTTTTTCAAATGCGAGAGCGAGATACTGCTCTTGTAATTTACGTTCCACTCTGTCAAAAAATGTTTTTTCGTTGACAAAATCAAATACGTTGTTTTTGATAAGCTGCTGTGTCAGGGTACTGGCTCCTTCGGTAAAATCAAAACCGTTCATGACTCCGACGACGCCGGCTCTTAAAATTCCCTGAATATCGATTCCGTTATGTTCATAGAAACGTTCGTCCTCGATCGCCACAAATGCATGCGGAAGAAAATCTGTTTTTGCCGTGATCTCGTCATAAGTACGGTAGACACGGTTTGAATCAGAATCTTTCAGAGTGTCGATGACTGTGCCGTTTTGATCGACAATCGTTGTTGTAAATCCTTTCGGCTGAATGTCTTCGGCAGATACGTCCGGGGTGTTGTCAATGATTTTTTTTGCAAAAATTATACCGCCGACAAGCCCTATAACGACAAGCAGAAGCATACAGGTGATAACTGCTTTAAAAAAACGAACTCCTACGCGTTTCTTTTTCATTTTCTTTTTCGAAGAGATTGATGATTTTCTCTTTGAAAGATTATTTTTTCCGTAGTTCACGAATAACATCCTCCTTTTCAACTTCTATGATTATATCAAATAAGGTCTTTTAAATAAAGAAAAAAATGAAATCTTCATATTTTATAAAGAATTTTAATCATAATATCAGTATCTTCACGTTCGTACAGGCGAGAGATCCGCATAATGGTTGTACATGTTCCATGTCTTTGCTATAGTAGAAAAGGTATGGAACTGTTTTATGAAAAAGGAGAAGATAAAAATGGAGTGTTATCATACGGTATATACAGAAGGAACAGGAGAAATTGTGGAAAAAAAATCCCGTTTTATAGCAGAGGTATTTCCGGTTTCAAATGAAGAAGAGGCGTTTGCGCATTTGGAAGAAATCCGAAAAAAACACTGGGATGCCAGACATCACTGCTGGGCATATGTAATCGGAAGAAATCCGGCGGCAGAGAGAATGAGCGATGACGGAGAACCGGCAGGAACGGCGGGGAAGCCGATACTGGAAGTGTTAAGAGGGAAAAAACTGACAGATGTATTTGTTGTTGTCACCAGATACTTTGGCGGCACGCTTCTCGGAACAGGCGGTCTTGTAAGAGCGTATACGTCGGCGGCGGCAGAGGCGCTTGCTCATACGGTTATTATAACCAAGATACATGGGTTTAAACTGAAAATTATTACAGACTATACGGGACTTGGAAAAATTCAGTATATTTTAGGACAAAGGGGATTATCCGTTCTTGATACAGTGTATACAGATAAAGTAGAACTTACAGTTCTTGTGCCGGATGACGAAGAGGGATTTCTGATGAAAGAGCTGATGGAAGGCACGAACGGACAGGCGATGACGGAAAAAACGGAGCAGTGCTGGTTTGCGGAGACAGAAGAAGGAATAAAAATTTTTGAACAATAAAAAGAACGCTGCTTACAGGCGACAGTCTGCCTGTAAGCAGCGTTCCTTATTTGTATAGGCAACGAGCAAAAGCCCGGATTTGCTAAATGATGAGATTACTCATCAATACATTCCAGTTTGCTCACTGACACTTCATATGCCGTTCTTGTCTCTGTTTCTGTTTCGGATAATTTCTTTACATATTCTCTGCTTTGGATCCTTCCCAGTATACGCACATGTTCTCCTACATCGAAGTTCGATGCGTACCGTGCGTTTCTTCCCCAGCAGATACAAGGGATATAATCTGATTTCCCGTAAGGGCGGTTTACGGCAAGAAGCAGATCCGCAATCTCACGTCCTAAAGGGGTTTTTCGATATACCGGTGTCTTGCACATATATCCTTCCAGTAAAATATGATTTGTTTTTGCGCCGTCCGGTTCTTCTTCGATGAACTCCATTTCCCGTGCAAACACTGAAAGAACAAGTCTGTTTTTCTGTTCTTCATGACGGTTATATGACCGGAATTGTCCTGACACCATAATGCTTCTGCCTTTGTAATCTTGCGTTACATCGATGAGTCGTTCCGAGACCATGACCGGGATCCTGTCACTGGAATTGCTCAGCCGTTTCACGAGAATATCTACCATATAAAATCCTTCTCCGAATACTTCATGGCTGTATGTAAATTCCGAAGCCACCGATCCTATAACCGTTACCTGATTGTTCTCAATAATCTTATCTGACATGCTCTGTAATTCTCCTCTCCTCTTATCGCCGGGGTATCTGTCCGGCACTGCTTGTATTTTTGAGTCACTACTAAATTTATGTTTTTTTCATCTTGTTTAGAACTGATTTCATACAGAATCGTTCGACACAAAATTTCGACATGCGTTCTGTCAATAACTTATGAAAATGTCACTTTTTAATATAGAAATTTATTTGAAAAAAT
>OGXP01000014.1_pt1 | contig 201731 bp, 233 predicted proteins | sample 1576351 | NCBI WGS metagenome assembly OGXP01 (sample SAMEA3541517, study PRJEB24748) | human gut metagenome | biome: human gut; feature: human-associated habitat; material: faeces | place: China | collected 2012
CAATATTAATTTGGTTAAAATAAACAATTTAAAATGTTTTTCAGACACGCTCTAGACCAATCAGTTGGAATAGGAGATTATTATGAGAAAAAGAACAACTTCAAGAGCAAAGGAAACTATTAAAGAAGCAACAACAAAGGCTACAGAAGCAGTCAAAGAGACAGTTGAGAAAACAACTGTAAAGGCTTCAGAAGTAATTGAAGAAGCAAAAGATGCTGCAGCTGATATTGCGAAGGCTCCGGTTGTAGAAGAAGCAAAAGAAACTGTAAAGAAAGCAGTAAAAGAAGTGGCTAAAAATATCGACATCAAAAAATTCGCAGAAACAACTATCGAATTACCTGGTTTTGCAGTTACAATGAGCTCCATCGAGGAAGCAATCAAAAAAGACATCAAAGACAAAGGCATCGAAGGAAAAGAAATCAGCGTTTATGTAAATGTTGAGCAGAAAGCCGCTTACTACACAGTAGACGGACAGGGCTCTGACGATTACAGAATCGACCTGAATACATTATAATCTGTAAGCATTTTTTATAAACCGAAAATGGATGTCTGCAGGGATCCGGAAAGAAAATCTGCAGACATAAAAACAGCAGGATTGTTCATAGAATGAACAGACCTGCTGTTTTGCTTATTTATGATAGAACCACACTGCGGCGGATATGGATGATATCTCAGGAAGCTTTCTGCTCAAACAGATCCTCCCTTGTAATATTCTGTGCCCATTTCCCCTGGCGGTAATGATGGAATACCCATGGCCATTTCACAAACTCATCTGTACAGAGCAGGAAGTAGACCCACAATACCGGAAGCTTCAGGACAAAGGCCGCAAAAAATCCCAGAGGTACCGCATATACCCACATATCAATGGTATCGCAGATCAGTCCGAACTTCGTATCACCGCCTGCGCGGAATACCCCGGCGATCAGGGCTGTGTTTACCGCAGAACCCATAATATAATAGGTATTGATAAGCAGCATGTACTTCAAATAATGCATTGCCCCGTCATTTAAGGATGCAAATCTCAGGACCAGAGGCGTGATGGCAAATACGATCACACCGCCAATGGCACCGGCTATAATGGTCATCTTCAGCATTCTGGAAGCATACACCTTCGATTTCTCCAGATCCCCTTTTCCCATTACATTTCCAAGAAGAATCGTTCCCGCACTGGCAATTGCAAAGCAGAACACAGAACCGATATTGCGCACAACCGTAACCAGAGAGTTGGCTGCAACGGCATCTGTTCCGAGATGTCCCAGGATCACAGAGTACATGGAGAAAGCAACACTCCAGGAAATGTCATTTCCAAGAGCGGGAAGTGACAGCCGGACGAAGTCGCCAAACAGCACCTTACTGCGGATAAACATAAAGGTCAGGTTCAATTTAACATCTTTGCTCAGGAAAGAAACGATCACGCATGCTGCCAGTTCGATCAGTCTGGAAGCAGCAGTTGCAATGGCAACACCTGTAGCCCCCAGCTTCGGTGCGCCGAAAAGCCCGAAGATAAAAGTAGCATTCAGGATAATATTCAATATAAAAGCCAGCATATTCAATGCCATACTGATCGTTACACGTCCGATACTGCGTAAAATCGCCAGATAAATCTCTGTAATTCCCCAGCAGAGATATGTAATTCCCATAATCCTAAGATAAGAAGAACCGATAGAGATCAGTTCCTGATCAGAAGTAAAAATCTTCATCATAAGCTGAGGAGCAGTAAATGCGATCAGTGCTACGATTCCCGAGATTATGATGGAAAAGCGGAGAGCAATTCCCTCGATCGCATGAATAGCCTGCATATTATTTTTTCCGAAATACTGCGCACACAGAAGAGATGCGCCTGTACCAAGTCCATAATATACCATAAACAGGATATTGGAGTAATTGGCAGCCAGAGACACCGCAGAAATCGCAGACTGTCCCACATAATTAAGCATAATTACATCTGCGGAGTTAACCGCTGCACTGAGCAGATTCTGGATAATGATCGGAATCGTCAGTTTAAGCATCTGCCGGTAAAAATTATCCTTACCGGCCGATAATGTGTTTATCATATTTACCCCCGTAATAAGTATTTGCCCGATCAGGCAGTTTTATTAGTCTGTTTTCAGCATAATCCTTCCGGCAGAAAAACGCTATCGGTATTTTGACTGATTTCTACGTTATTTTGACTTTTGAGCCCTTAAACAAATCAACTTTGCTTATAATACCTTGCACAAAAGAAGTCGGACTGATATAATTCGTATGTATTTTGAGAGGAATACATACTGTGACTGATAAAAAATATAATGGGAGAAGTTTATGGCGACATTACAGCAATTAGATATGAATATTTTACTGTGGATCCAGGAACATTTAAGGGTGGATGCCCTGACTCCGTTCTGGAGAGCAGTCACCTTCCTCGGAAACGGAGGATGGTTCTGGATCGTATTATGTGTGCTTCTGATCTGTTTCGGGAAAACACGCAAAACAGGAGTGACAGCGGCACTCTCGCTGCTGTCAGGGTTTCTGATCACAAATCTGCTGATAAAAAATGCAGTAGCCCGTCCAAGACCTTTTGATACTTATACACAGATCATCCCGCTGATCACCAGACCGAAAGACTATTCATTTCCATCTGGCCATACCTGCGCTTCCTTTGCCGTTGCACTGGTCTGTCTGCGGATGCTGCCCGGGAAATGGGGAATTTTGCCTGTTGTTCTGGCCGGAATGATTGCTTTTTCCAGACTCTATCTGGGCGTACATTATCCGGGGGATGTTCTGGCAGGATTTCTGGTGGCACTGCTCACAAGTACAGTGGCATGCAGGCTGATGCGGAGAACATTTTCACCTCAGAAAAGCTGACCGGTTCAGAAGAAAACTTCCAGGGGGAAATACAAAAAAGATATGCAAAAATCAGCAGAAAAATATTCGAATGTAAAGTGTAAAGGATAATCTTGTAATGAACAAAAATGAAATCTATATAAAGAGCGGAACCAATTACAAAGAAATGACAAAGGAACTGCTGGCACAGTGCGGCCTGGCGTCTGTAATTTCAGATAAAAAGATGCAGATTGGTATCAAGCCTAATCTTGTATCACCTTCCGAGGCTTCATGGGGAGCTACCACACATCCGGAAATTGTGGCGGGAATTATTGAGTATCTGCAGGAAAACGGATATGGAAATATTGCCATTCTGGAAGGCTCCTGGGTGGGAGATAAGACCACAGAAGCATACGAAGTATGCGGATATCGTGAACTAACGGAAAAATATCAGGTGCCTTTTTGGGATATGCAGAAAGACAAGGGGATTGAAAGAGATTGCAGGGGGATGAAACTGAATGTCTGTGAACGTGCGGCAAATATTGATTTTCTGATCAATGTTCCGGTATTGAAAGGCCATTGTCAGACAAAGATCACATGTGCATTGAAAAATATGAAAGGATTGATCCCCAATACAGAGAAGCGTCATTTTCATGCGATGGGACTGCATGAACCGATTGCACATCTGAATGCGGGGCTCCATCAGGATTTTGTCGTGGTTGATAACATTTGCGGGGATCTGGATTTCGAGGATGGCGGAAATCCGGTAGTGATGAACCGTATCTGGGCGGGGACGGATCCGGTACTGATCGATTCTTATGTATGTCAGATCATGCATTATACAACGAAAGATGTACCGTATATTGAACTGGCAGAGAAGCTTGGGGTTGGAAGTACTGATCTGAAAAATTCCCACATCGTATACTGTGAGGAAAATGCCCGCAAAGAACTTCCGAAATCAAGAAAAGTGGTAGAACTTCAGGATGCAGTAGAAGAAGTAGAATCCTGCAGTGCCTGCTATGGTTATCTCATCCCGGCTCTGGAAATGCTTAAAAATGACGGCCTTTTCGAGAAACTGGACACGAAAATCTGCATCGGCCAGGGATACCGCGGAAAAACAGGAAAACTGGGTGTAGGTGCATGCACCTGTAAATTTGAACATAACGTAAAGGGATGTCCTCCAACAGAGAATCAGATTTATGATTTCCTGAAGCAGTATATTCTGGGAGAAAATAAATAATATGATATCAGGGGCCCAGGTTCAAAAAGTCGTTCGTGCCTGCATGATAAGACTTTTGAATCTGGAACCCTGTTTGATTTTACAATGCCATCTTTATCATCTGTATAATTTTATCCTGCTCAAATTTACTGCTGTCAAATGCCAGATGATACTGGGAAATATCTTTCCATTTCTTATCTGTAAAGTACTCATAATAAGTACGCCGTTCTTTATCCACTTTCTTAACCAGCTTCTGTGCACTTTTTTCTTCCCGTCCTGTACGCTCGATGACAGTCTGTACACGATACTCAAATGGTGCATGGATAAATACGCTCAGGCATTTATTGTCGAGGATGTGATTGGCGCATCGGCCAACGATCACACAATCTTCTTTCTCAGCAGCATCCAGAATAATCTTTCGCTGAAGATCAAAGAGCACATCATTCATGGGAACAAAGTGAAAATCGCTGTCCATCTGAAGTTCATGGTCAATGGGAAAACGCCACTGGCTGCCACGTTTCTCATCAACCTTGGCAAGCAAATCAAAAGGAATATTCTCTTTCTGAGCTGCAATATCGATCAGCTCTTTGTCATAAAAAGCAAATCCAAGCTCTTCTGCCAGAGCTTTACCGATCAGGCGGCCATTACTGCCGAGCATCCTGTTTATTGTAATCACGCGTTTACTCATAATCAAACCCTCCTTTATGACATCTCTGTTATTGAACGATATAGATTCAGGCGGATATTCGCAAATTGTACCTGTTATCTGCAATTAACAGTGATAAGTCTTTTATTTGTGAACATTATAACATTGATACTCGAAAAAATCCAGTAAAATATATAAAAAACCAAATATATTACGAAAATATTTGGGTACAGTGCACAAAAACGATTCGCAATGAAACAAATGATACAGTTAATCCGATAATATTTTGAAAAGTGTTTTTTTGGATAGTTTTATCAATAGACACTTTTGGCTGTCATATGCTAGAATTAGAGTAATATTTACAGCAAGCAGCAAAGCGGATGATATTGTCCGCCTGACCAGGATTACTGCCGAGACATACAAGCCAAAATTCCATTGCCGCAGGCAATCTGGAATGAATTTTGGCTACGTTACTGAGAACGGAGTGAACAGTAACAAAAATTTATTTATGAAATAGAGGATATTTATAGATTTTTTCTTTAAGCTATGGTATTATATTAAATTGGCTGTCTGACGACAGATCCGAGTCAAAATATTACAAGAGATATGAAAAGTATGTAAGAAAGGGATACGATACATAATGCTGAAAATCAAAAGCTATGTAAAGGTAAACAGTCTGGCGGAAGCTTATGAACTGAACCAGAAGAAAACAGCCCGTATTCTTGGGGGAATGGTCTGGATGAAAATGGGCAACAGAGCAATATCCACAGCGATTGATCTTTCCGGTCTGGGGCTGGATGCGATTTCTGAGAATGATGACGAATTTGTCATCGGATGTATGACTCCGCTTCATGACCTGGAGACAAATGAAGCTCTGAATACCTACACACATGGAGCTATGAAAGAAAGCCTTTGCCACATTGTAGGCGTACAGTTCAGAAACTGTGCCACTGTGGGAGGAAGCATTTATGGAAGATATGGTTTCTCAGATGTTCTGACCATGTTCCTGGGAATGGATACATGGGTAGAATTATATGATGCAGGCCGTATTCCACTGACTGAATTTGTAAATATGAAGAAGGACAATGACATCCTTGTAAATATCATCGTGCGAAAAGAGCCACTTCTTACCTGTTACTTAAGTCAGAGAAACATAAAAACAGATTTCCCGGTGCTGACCTGTGCAGCTTCTGTGATCGGAAATGAGGCAAGGACTGTGATAGGTGCCAGACCTGCACGTGCCATGATCGTGGAAGATAAGAAGCAGATCCTGAAGAATTTCCGGAACATGACAAAAAAGCAGAAGGAAGAGGCGATCGAAGCATTTGCAGAATATGCGGCAGAGAACGTTCCTACTGCAGGCAATATGCGAGGATCAAAGGAATACAGAACCCTTCTTGTAAAAGTACTGACAAGAAGAGCCTGGGAAGCAGTAGGAGGGATGAAAAATGAATATTAATTTCTGGCTTAACGGAGTGAACCGCCACGCAGAGATCTCCCCGGATACACTGCTGATCGATTTCTTAAGAGAACAGGGCTGTTTCAGCGTGAAAAGAGGCTGCGAAACTGCGAACTGTGGTCTTTGCACAGTTCTTATGGACGGTCGTCCGGTGCTTTCCTGCAGTACACTTGCAGCCCGCATTGAGGGTAAGAAAATCGTTACATTGGAAGGAATGCAGAGAGAAGCGCAGGAGTTTGGAAGCTTTCTGGCGAATGAAGGTGCGGAACAGTGCGGTTTCTGCAATCCGGGATTTATCATGAATGTATTTGCGATGCTCAACGAGATCAAAGATCCCACAGAGGAGCAGATCAAAGAATATCTTGCGGGAAATCTGTGCAGATGTTCCGGTTTTGTTTCCCAGACAAGGAGTATCCTGAAGTTCCTGAAATATAAGAAAGCACAGGAGGAAGCATAAAGATGAAATATGTAAATCAACCTGTACGTAAAACAGATGCAATGTCACTGGTAACCGGAAAGCCTGTCTATACAGATGATCTGGCACCAAGGGACTGCCTGATCGTGAAGATACTGAGAAGTCCCCACGCCAACGCCTGGGTGGAAGATATTAAAACAGGTACTGCCGAGAAGGTGGCCGGAATTGCATGTATCCTTACTTATAAAAATGTGCCTCAGAAACGTTTTACCCTTGCCGGCCAAACTGCACCGGAGATGAGTCCGGATGACAGACTGATTCTTGACCGTCATGTACGTTTTGTGGGAGATGCAGTTGCCATTGTTGCGGGTGAGACAGAAGAGGCGGTAGATAAAGCATTGAAGAGAATCCGCGTAGATTACCGCGTGGAGACACCGGTTCTGGATATCCACAAGGCAAAAGATAATCCGATCCTGGTCCATCCGGAGGATGACTGGAAGCTGAAAATTCCTCTTGGCGGAGACAACAAAAGAAACTTATGTGCATCCGCAGTGGAAGAACATGGAAATGTAGATGAAGTTCTGGCAAAGTGTAAATATACTGTAGAGCGCACTTATCATACAAGAGCAAACCAGCAGACTATGATGGAGACTTTCCGCACAGCCTGCTATATGGATCATTTCGGCAGACTGATCGTTCTGTCCTCAACACAGATCCCATTCCATGTGCGAAGGATCGTTGGAAGGGCACTGGACATTCCTGCTTCCAAAGTACGTGTGATCAAGCCAAGGATCGGTGGCGGCTTTGGTGCAAAGCAGACCTCTGTCAGTGAGATCTATCCGGCGATCGTGACCTGGAAAACAGGCCGCCCGTCCAAGATGATCTTCTCCAGATATGAATCCATGATCTGCTCTTCACCGCGTCATGAGATGGAGATCACAGTACGCGCAGGTGCAGATGAAAATGGTATCATCAAGGCAATTGATCTTTATACTTTGTCCAACACTGGGGCATACGGAGAACACAGTTCTACAACAGTAGGACTCAGCGGTCATAAATCAATCGCTCTTTACAGACATACAGAGGCCTACAGGTTTGCTTTTGATGTTGTCTATACAAATGTGCAGGCTGCAGGTGCCTATCGTGGTTATGGTGCAACCCAGGGTATTTTTGCAGTGGAATCTGTAGTAAATGAGCTGGCACATAAGATGGGAATGGATCCTGTTAAGGTAAAAGAAATGAATATGCCTGTAGAGGGCGGTCCTCTTCCGGGATATCCGGATGTTCCTTATGCACAGAGCTGTTCCATGGACCGCTGTATGGCGCGCGCCAAAGAGATGATGGACTGGGATTCCAAATATCCATGCAGGGATATGGGAAATGGCAAGGTCCGCGGAGTCGGTGTTGCCATGGCTATGCAGGGATCCTCTATTGCAGGAGTTGACGTAGGCGGCGCAGATATTAAGCTGAATGAAGATGGTTCTTATACACTGGCACTTGGATGTACGGATATGGGAACAGGCTGTGATACCGTTATGGCGCAGATTGCGGCTGACTGTCTGAATACGCCTATGGATAACATAGTAGTATTCAGTGTGGATACGGATATTTCTCCTTATGATTCCGGCTCCTATGCTTCCGCTACAACCTATACCACCGGTGTAGCGGTTATGAAGGCCTGTGAGGAGCTGAAGAAAAAAATCTGTAAGCTTGGCGCAGAGATGATGGAAGTAGATGAGGGAAAAGTTGATTTTGACGGATCCTGTGTATTCTATGATGAGACACTTGAGATAAGCGATGGGGCAGACGGAAATGCAGCAGGTCATATGACAGATGCAGAAGAGGGCTATAGTGTTGATATGGATGCCATCAGTTCTGAAAATGCCCAGAAGAAAGTTTCATTGGAAGATATCGCATTAAAGAGCACTTTCTTTAACAATATCGAGCTTCAGGTTGTGAAACAGCATTCTTCACCGATCTCGCCGCCACCGTTTATGGTAGGTATGGCAGAAGTAGAGGTGGATACAGAGACAGGCAGTGTGGATGTTCTGGATTATGTGGCGGTTGTTGACTGCGGTACACCGATCAATCCGAATCTTGCACGTGTACAGACGGAGGGCGGTATTGCACAGGGAATTGGCATGGCTCTCTGGGAAGATGTACAATATACAGATAAAGGTAAGATCCGCAACAACTCTTTTATGCAGTATAAGATCCCAACCAGACAGGATATCGGAAATATCCGCGTGGATTTCGAGTGCAGTTACGAAAAGAGCGGTCCTTTTGGTGCCAAATCCATTGGTGAGCTTGTAATTGATACTCCATGTCCGGCACTGGCTGAGGCAATTTATAATGCAACAGGTGTGCGTCTGACAGAGCTTCCGATGACTCCTGAGAAGATTGCCATGGAGATTTTGAAAAACCGCGAATCCATCCGGTCAGGGACAAAGGTGGAAGAATGAGAGAATTATGCCTTGCCTGTGCAGGTTTTGCCCTGGAATTTATAGTTTTTTATGCAGCAGGCATTGTTCTGGTCCGGATATTGAAAGTAAAAGGGGATTGTTCCCTGACTTTCATACTGGGATATCTGGTTTACTTTGCAGTGTTTGAACTGGTGATCGTACCGATGACACTGAAATGGGTATCCCTGACAGCTGCGGCTTATATATGGGCAGGAATCATGGCTCTGGTTATCTGCGCAGCTGTGATCTGCACAATAAAAAAACAACGGAGAATACGTGCCGGACAAACGGAAACATGCAGTGGAATTTTTGGAAGCATTTCTGAAATATGGAAAAATCACTCTGTGATGATTATCCTTGCAGGTGCCGTAGTATTGCTGCAGTGTCTGATTGTGATCTTTTACGAGGATACAACAGTAGATGCGGCGTATTATGTAGGTACAGTGAGTACTTCTGTATACACAGATACTCTTGGCAGATATAATCCCTTTAACGGAGCGATCCAGAAGGCATTTCAGGCCAGATATGTTTTTTCCGCATATCCGATGCATAATGCAGTGTGGTGCAGACTTCTGGGAATCCATCCCATTGTGCAGGCAAAGCAGGTAATGTCATGTATGAATGTAGTGACTGCCAATCTGATCATTTATCAGATCGGTAAGAGACTGTTTGACGGAAACAGGAAGAAAGCAGATCTGATGCTTGTCTTTGTCTGTGTTTTACAGCTGTTTTGCGGTACGATTTATTCCTCCGGAACTTTTTTCTTTACCAGAAGCTACGAGGGAAAAGCTATCCTTGCCAACATTGCCATCCCTTCAGTTCTCATGTGTGCCGTCTGGTATCTGCAGGAGAAAAACAGCAGGAATGTCTGGATCATATTGTTTGTCACAGCGGTCAGTGCGCTGACATTTTCCGGTTCTGCTATCATCTTTCCTATCGTGATCGCAGCGGGAATGGCTCCGGCGGCAGTTATGAATAAGAGATTTTCGGGGCTGGTATATTGTGCAGTGTGTATGCTTCCATCGGCATTATATGCAGCTGTATTTTTTGCATGCAGAATCGGTCTGCTGACGCTGGCTGCATCATAATACAGAAAGGAGAAAAAAATGGCAGGTGTAACAATTCAGGAACTGGGACTGCGCTTTGTTGATGCATGTATGAGGCTGTACTGGGGTTCCTGCTGGTATCCTCTTCTGTTTGCTGTAGGACTGATCTGCACACTGGTCCTGGGGAGAAAAAGAAAGTCCGGGATATTTGTCGGCTATACAGTATTTCTGCTGCTGACAGTATATAATCCGCTGGTTGTAAAATATCTTATCGCAAAGGTGAAGTTTGAGAATGAATATTACCGGTTTATCTGGATTCTTCCTGTGATCCCGGCGGTTGCCTACTATGGAGTCAGACTTGTGACCGCTTTTAGAAAGACCTGGATAAAAGTTCTTATGGCTGCAGCTGTGCTGACAGGTTTTGTGATCCTGGGAAATCCGCTGGACGGGGTAGTGACCAATTTTGCAATGGCAGAGAATATTTATAAGGTGCCCAATGATCTGCGTGCAGTCTGCGACGTGATCCACCAGAACCAGGAGAATGATTTTCCAAGGGTTGTTTTTGACGGCAGTCTTAACAGCATTGTGCGACAGTATGATGCGGGGATCGCCACTGTAATAAGCAGAAATGCAAGTATCTACAGATCAGGCAGTACAGTGGCGGGAAACTATGATGAGAACAGCAGTTTCTATAAAAGACAGAAAGCATTGCTAGATGTGATCGATTATCATATCTATGAAGATAAAGAAGGGTTTCAGGCTGCGTTGAAGAAATCAAAGACAGATTTCGTAGTAACACAGATCGGGCTGGTTGACCATGATTTTCTGACAGAGTGTGGTTGTGAACTGATCGCACAGACGGAATCCTGCTACATTTACAGATTTGATTATAGCAAGCCTCGTAAATAATGCATATTGATCCGGCTCATCAGAGCGTGAAATTCTGCCAAGCTGTTTCAAATGCATTAATTAAGAAGCGTGCTATGATCGAAATATCATATATCTTACAAGAGAAGGAGAAAAGAAATGAAAAGTAACATAAAAAGACTTTCACTCTGCCTTTCAGCACTGATGCTGCTGATACTGGCAAGTCCGCTGACTGTACTTGCAGCAGAGGAAGAGGTGGCTGCATCTGCGAAATTTTACGGCACATTCTGGTCGTTGGTTCCGCCGCTTGTTGCCATTGCACTGGCACTGATCACCAAAGAAGTATACAGTTCACTGTTTGTAGGAATACTGGTTGGTGCACTGTTCTACTCTAATTTTAATTTCGAAGGAACAATCCTTCATATTTTTGAAGGCGGAATGATCAGCGTTCTGACAGATTCTTATAATATGGGTATCCTGATCTTCCTTGTTATTCTGGGAACCATGGTATGCCTGATGAACAGGGCAGGCGGTTCCGCAGCATTCGGACGCTGGGCCGGTAAGAGGATTAAAAGCAGAGTTGGTGCGGAACTCTCAACCATCATTCTTGGTATACTGATCTTTATTGACGATTATTTTAACTGTCTGACAGTAGGAAGCGTTATGCGTCCTGTGACAGATAAGCACAATGTGTCCCGCGCAAAGCTGGCGTACCTGATCGATGCCACAGCAGCACCGGTATGTATCATTGCACCGATTTCTTCATGGGCTGCGGCAGTCAGCGGATTTGTAGAAGGAGAGGATGGAATTACCCTGTTTGTACATGCAATTCCCTATAACTTCTACGCACTGCTTACGATCTTCATGATGGTGGCAATGGTTCTTATGAAAGTAGAATTCGGAACAATGGGAGTTCATGAGACAAATGCTTTAAAAGGTGATATCTACACAACACCTGCACGTCCTTATGCAAACGCGGCTGAAGATGAGAAAAGTAATCCGCGTGGCAAGGTGATCGATCTTCTGATCCCGATTGTAAGCCTTGTAATATGCTGCGTAATCGGTATGATCTATACAGGTGGTTTCTTTAGCGGAACTGATTTTGTAACTGCATTTTCACAGAGTGATGCATCTGTGGGACTGGTGCTTGGAAGCTTCTTCGGACTGGTTATCACGATTGTTTTATATCTGATACGTCGTGTTATGAATTTCAGAGACTGTATGGCGTGTATTCCGGACGGATTCAAGGCAATGGTACCTGCAATCCTGATCCTTACTTTTGCCTGGACATTGAAGGCCATGACAGACAGCCTTGGTGCATCTGTATTTGTATCTGCAATTGTTAAAAGCTCTGCAGGCGGGCTGATGAATTTCCTTCCTGCAATTATCTTTGTGATCGGGGCTGTTATCGCATTTGCGACAGGTACTTCATGGGGAACCTTTGGTATCCTGATCCCGATTGTTGTTAATGTATTCTCAGGAACAAATCATGAACTGATGATCATCTCTATTTCTGCATGTATGGCAGGTGCTGTATGTGGAGATCACTGTTCACCGATTTCCGATACAACCATCATGGCATCAGCAGGTGCACAGTGTGAACATGTAAATCATGTCAGCACACAGCTTCCCTATGCAATGGTTGCAGCAGCAGTATCTTTCCTGACTTATATTATCGCAGGATTTGTACAGACAGCATGGATCGCACTTCCGGCAGGAATCATTCTTATGGCGATCACCCTGGTGATCATCCGATTAAAATTCGACGATCTGAAAATGTAAATAAAACCGGGCAGTCAGCACAATGCATGACTGCCCATAATTTTTGACTTGTAACAAAATAATGCATCTTTTGTAACAAAATAAAAAACTTTACTTTTTTCGGTAATTATGATAATATAGACCTTGTATTAAATAAATTATATAAATCCTTTGAAAATCAGATTTTCAAGATACGCGCCTGTAGCTCAGTGGATAGAGCAGTGGTTTCCGGTACCCATGAAAAACCGACTTAGAGCCTTATAAAACAAGCACTTCTTAAAAACTTCACCCTTATTTCACCCTTATTAAATCGAAAAGAGGTAGTTAAAAAATGGCAAGAGTAAGAAAAGTAGAGCTTACATCAGAAGAAATTAAGGCACAAATTACATCTATAGAAGAACAAATTACTAAGCTTACAGAAGATATCAAAGGCTTGAGAGTGCAGAAAAAGAATCTTTCTAAAGATCTTGTTGCAGCAGAGAAGAAAGAAGCAGCCGTAAAAGAAGAACAGTCTATGAAAGATCTTGCCAAATTACTTCGAGAAAAAGGACTTTCTGTAGAAGACGTTCGGAATATGCTTGATAAAGAATCAAAGTAAAAAAATGGGTAGCCAAGTATAATGCTTGACTACCCATAAATTATAGTACATTGTCTTTTGTATATCTGACTTCCAGAGATTCAATATCTGGAAGTAATTTCTCATGATAAATATCATTTCCACCAGCCTTTTCATAAAGCTTTCCCATCTCTAGGAATGTCTTTAATCCATCCGGTGTGATGTACCCTTGTGCCATAAAGTCTCTATGCATTCTCCAGAGAGAACTTCTAAATGATGCTACAGTACACTCATCTTGATTAGTTATAAAGTTCTGCATCAAAGTTGTAAGATCAGTAAGCTGTGTGCTTAGAGTATTTTGATTTGTTCTCAGATCATCTCTGATATTAATGGACTGGTCATGATAATTATGTTGAGACTGCTCAAAATCAGCAATTTTCTGTTCCATATCAGACAACTTCTTCTCTAAAGCTTTCTTCTGTAGAGATGCTTTTGTTTCGAGACCAAGAGTATCAAGAAGTTTCTCCCATCCAGCTTTTAAAGCTATAGCAAGCATTGCACAAAGAAGTAAAGATATGATCACATTGATCTCACCAAACTCATGGATTTTCTGTATCTGTTCAATACCCATGATATACCTCCTTATGCCTTAGTAATATATTTGGCTGATACATAGCCAACATATTCATTTTTAGTAATTGATACTTTGTACCATCTGTTACCTTTAGTATCTTTTGTAACTCCGAGGACATTAACAAGATTGTCTTTATTTAACATCGGATACTCTGGAAGTAATGGATGTTCAGTACCGGGTTTTTTGCGAACATTCAATTTACTTGCAGTTACTTTTCCTACAAATGGATATTTTTTTGTAGTTGTTGCAGCAGGAGTATTAGGATTTTTAATGTTAGATTTTTCTACATACCCTATATATTTTGCAGCGATACGAACCTGATATCTTGTACCAGATTCACCGATGATATCCACAAGATTACCTGCATTAAGTTTAGGATATGTACTTAGCTTAGAAGCTCCTGTAGCGTCTGAGAATACATCTGTTCCATTAGCTGTACAAGAACCTACCCATGCAGTATAAGATGGCTGTACAGGTGCAGTAGATGTTAAAATAGATGTGACAATAGAATAGTCTGGACGACAGAATTTAGTGCCTGGAAGATTAGAATTGTAATAAGATTTAGCAAAAACTCCTCCACCATTTGGAACAACAGTAGAGCCAGCTGAAGTATTCCCTTCAATAGTATAAAACTTATCACCTTCAACTTTTGTGACAATTCCTGTATGTGCAAAAGTACCGTTACGATAGAAGATCACAATGTCTCCTCGCTGTGGATTTGCATACTTTGTAAAGAGATTTCCAAGAGTAGGACAGTATACATAAGGCCAATGTTTAAGGAGTTTTTTAGCTACATCAAGACCGAATGTTTTCATCATGCACCAACTCACAAACGCTGCACACCAAGCCTGTGCCTGATACTGAGGATATACGTCTCTCCAGTATTTAGTGTAGTTATTGTAACCTGCATTTGCAGTTTTATCATCAAGCTGAGAATTAGATTTCTTCTCTAAATATCCAACCTCATTTTCAGCGCAAGCAATAAGAGCATCAATAGCTTTATCTTTATTCATAGTATCACTTCCTTGTGTAGTTGTTGGTTTGGGAGAGTCTGTAGAAGTAGTAGAAGATTTAGAATAGTCTTTATAGAATACACTTCGATCAGTTTTTGTTGGAATTCCAGGAATGGTTGCCTTACTAGAATATTGCCATCCAATAACACCAGTAGAAGCAGGAACTCTTAATCTTTCCTGTAATTCACCGGTATCATTATTAGGATATCGGGCAACCCAACAATCATACTTTTTAGCACCTTCTGGTAGTTGATACTGATACCAAGAATAACCACAGTAAATACCAAATTTATATCCAGCTTTGACAATAATAGCTCTAAATGCTTCAATCATTTTCATCATTAAACTGTCAGATAAATTCTCCTGACATTTATCCTCTATATCAAGAAACACAGGATAATCCAGTTTTCTTTTATTCAATGTTTTAATAACTACATTTGCTTCATTTTTAATTTGAGCAATAGTAGTAGCATAGCTGTATTTATAGACTCCAACAGGAATTTTATTCTCAATACAGCCTTTATAATTAGGTTCGAATGTGCTATCAACAATATTTCCTTTTTCTGTAATTCTTAGGATAGCGAAGCCCATTCCATAACTAGCAACAGTTTTCCAGTCGATGTTTCCATTCCATCTGGAAACATCAATTCCTTTAATTTCTGCCATAATATCAAGCCTCCTTTTAGTCAATAAAAAAGAGAGGCTTTTAATCCTCTCTTTCAAGTTCTTTCAACATATTAAGTTCTGATTCAGAAATAATCTCAAGCGCCCATTCATCTGGCACATAGTTTTTCATTCGTTTATTCATATTATTTTTTCTATAATATTTATTCCAGAAATACAGATTCCCAAGAGCACGAGCTTTATGCATAACACATATATAAGTAGCTTTTGAGTCAGGAGTACCATTCACTTGATAATCATAACCAGAACAATTAGAACATCCTGCAGCTATAGGACAATAGAAACATTCATCTGTACTCTGTGTCCTTCTATCTATTTTTGCCATACAATTAATTCTGCATTTATAACATTCTGTGCATCCTATACCATTATCTACATCACCAATAGAGTACGGTTCTTGCTCTCCATTAAGAGAAGATTCCATATATCTGATACATGGAAATATGCGACCTTGAGGATCGCAAGCAATCATTGAATTACCAACGCCTCCACACCAACTTTGTAAATCATCAGGATCTTTAGGCTGAAAGAAGTCTTCATTATAAAGGGAACAGAAGAAATCACGTTCAAAATCAAAATTCTGTTCCAAGAAATAATCAGATATGCGTTTCATTTGATCGTAAAGAACAGTTGCATGTACAGGTGTCCAACCCTTTTCATATACACAATTGGCATTGATTTCATCATATCCAAGATCGACCATATGCTTAATAGCATCGTATAGAAAGCTGATATTGCCCGGAGCAATTGTGATCTTGCTTCCCATATGATTTCCACGTTTCATCCAATCTGACGCAGCATCGACAGCTATGTCATAACTTGGACCACCATCTGGAAAAACTCGACAGGAATCATGTAATTCTTTATTCCCATCAATAGTAACTGAGAAAGATAATCTATTGGCCCACTTACGAAGAAATGCTTGTACTTTTTCGTCCCTGTATAAAACACCATTTGAACAAATAGAGAACATAGTTTTCATGGCCCAAGGATGATCCAACTCTATGAGTTTATCCATAATATAAGTACAGATTTGATCTATAAGCTCTATCTCAAGAAAAGGTTCTCCTCCAATGAAATCTACAACCAATCCAGGAGATTTCTCTGGATTGATATAAGATTTAAAACCTTTTTCACCTGATACAACTAAATCAAAGAATTTCTTAGCTGTTTCAAACGACATTCGATTTTTTCCTTTGTGTCCTTGGTAACAATATAGACATGCAAGGTTGCAATCATCAGTTACTTGAAAAGTGATACTCTGTGTTAATATTCTTTGTCCGTCATCGGTTTTTACCTTCTTAGATGGATAAAGTCTAGCTATCTGGTCCGAATATTGTTCTGTTCTTTTCATGCTATTCCCTCTAATTCTGGAATCTCACAATTACATTTAATAGTAATAGTCATTTCATCAGAATTATTTGGAATAATCCAACTATACTGATGACCTTCGAGGTATTCTGGGATGTATTCCTTTTCCATCTCATTTGCAAGAGCAGCATACTTTCTCTGTAATTCTGCACCACGTTTATTGTAAGACATAAGAGTATCTCCATTGATGAGTTCTAAATCGCTTGGATGTGATTCAATAACTCTCTGTACAATGTCTTTTACGAAGTTTAATTCAAAATTAACTCTTTCAAGCTCTGTAGCTTTTTCTTTATCAACCTTTACGATTATTTTTCTCATATCCTTATATTCCTTTCATTCTTAATTATTTATCAGAAGCTGTTTCCGTTTTTTCTTTAGTTTCTTCTTTAGTTTTTTCTGTTGTTGTTCCAGTGGTCTCAGTAGGAGCTATGGTTTTATCTGTAGCTAATGAGATATTAATAACACTTCTTTCATTGGAGATTTCTTCTGAAATACTTTCAATTTTCATTCCAGTATAATCTTTCTGGGTATTCCCATAAATAATTTTAAAACCTGTTCTATTGTCATCAGTAATCATATCCTTAATAGTGTTTAAAGATTTATCAGAATTGAAGATAGAAATAGTAGCTACAATATTTTTGTTCATATCATTTCCTAACCCATCTTTATATCCTTCATATGAATATGTATCGTTAGCACGAGTAATAACTAATTCTTGTCCGTCTTTAAAAATAAGTTTCATAACAATTCCTCCTCGTAATTTAAATATGGACCAAAGTGTTATACTTTGATCCATGAACCGTTTTGTTTTACAAATATTTTTCCTGATTTACGGGTGATTCGACAGAAACCATTTCCGGTATGGCCTGTTTCATTTGTTCCATCAGGTGATTTAAATGATTGATTTCCTGCTATAGTTTGCGCATTGGTAAGGTAGTAAGAAGAATTTACATAATTACCACTTGGATAATTAGCAGCAGTAGCTGAAGTGTAAACATATCCTGAACCTCCGCCATTATAGCCTCGGTAGTTAGTGCTGTCACTATAATCAGAACATGCACCACCACCATACCATCCACCTCCACCACCGCCGGAACCATAATTATAATTAGTTCCAGAAGTTGTTGCAGAACCACCTTGACCAAACGAACCATTTGTACCTGCAGCAGTTTGTGTAGCTCCATATCCAGAAGCAGAAGAACCACCAGTAGTTCCACCGCCATATTTTGTTGTAAGCGAATTTTCTGATGATGAACCTCCGCCGCCACCAGCGACAATAACTCTAGCATAAAGATCATTTTTTCCTATACGAACATCGGTTGCACCGCCGCCACCTTGTCCATAACTACTATAATTATAAGTTCTTGAACAACCTTTTCCTCCTCCGTTAAATCCACCAGGTGTTTCACCTGTTGAAGTTGTAGCTTCTGGTTGTCCACCAACATAAATATATAAATCCGTAGAATTTTTAGTTAGAGTTATGGTTCCGACAGAATATCCTCCAGCACCACCATAATAACTACTATATGAACCGCCTTGAGCGCCCCAACACTCTATAATATATTGTCCTCTTGGAAGTGATATAGCTTGAGCTGTTCCTGTATAAGCAAAATCCATTACAGCATTAGCGCCAGCATCATAAATTTTATTGTTCATCCTTACAAATACTGGAGCTGCTTTTTTTATTTCATTGTTCATTTTACAATGTAGAGTTTTCTTTTTAACATAACAGGTGATCCTACAATAGCCATTATCAGAATGACCTGTTTCTGTAGAGCCAGAAGGAGATTTAAAAGATTCATTGCCAGATAAATTAGAAGCATCAGAAAGATAGTAAGATGAATTTAGAAGACAGCCTTGAGGATAGTTAGAAGCAGAAGAGGAAGTATAAACGTAACCTGAACCACCTCCGCCACCGCCATCATCATCTCCAGAACCATCAGGATAAGTACCTTGTCCACCGTACCATCCTCCGCCACCGGCTCCACCGTAACCTGAAGCGTAATAACATCCAAAACCACCGAAACCAAAACCAGCAGCACAGTTAGAAGAAGAATTTGTGGTGCCTTGTGAATTAATAGCACTTAAAGATGAATATGAAGCAGTTTGAGATCCACCATATCCATATGAACCACATCCAAAATTTCCCCTAGTACCAGATACACCACCTGCATACCCACCACTATAATTAGGACTACCATCAGAACCACCGCCACCTGCAACGATAACACGGGCATATAAAGAAGCACTTCCAATACGAATATCAGTAGCGCCACCACCACCTTTATAATTGTATCTATATCCACCACCATTGAAACCTCCGGGATAGATTGAATTTGATGCTGATGTAACAGAATTTCCAGATCCACCGACATATATGTATATAGTAGTTTTTTGAGTCAATGTTAAAGTCCCTGTAGAATAGCCACCTTTTCCACCATAACTAGAATTAGAACGATAACCTCCCTGTGCTCCCCAGCATTCAAGAACATATTTTCCAGGCTCAAGGGTTACAGATTGAGCTTTACCTGTATAAGCAAAATTCAATACACTCTTCTCTGAGTTTCCACCATACACAGAAGATACAGAACAAACAGCAGTACAATTGTTATCACATGAAGCTTCACAAGAAAAGCCGCATGAATTATCACAAGAACCACCACATCCACCTGTACAGGTTCCTTTGCACCCGCCAGTGCAGTCATTGGCGCAAGTGGTAGTGCAAGTAGTATTACAAGTGCCAGAACAACCACCAGAACAGGTAGAATCACAACCATAACAACCAGTATAACAACCGGAATCACAATTTCCTGAGCAATTACTTGAGCAAGATCCACCACAACTGGTGCAGTCGTTGGCACAAGAAGCAGTGCAAGTATGTTCGCAATCATAAGCACAAGTAGCAGTACATGCAGCATTGCAATCATTAGAGCACCTTTGAGCACAGGCGCTTGTACAGTCTCCATCACAGTTGTTCCCACAGCCAGTGCATCCGGTTACACAAGCATTTGTACAAGCTCCGGTACAGTCATTAGCACATTTGGCAGTACAGTCAGAACAAGTACTTCCTGAACCTCCCTTACAAGTTCCATCACAATATCCAGAACATCCACCAGTACAGTTAGTAGAGCAAGAACCACCACAAGAACCACCACATCCACCAGATGATGAATGAGTGCAGTCAGTAGAACAAGAAGTTCCACATTCATTACTACAAGCCATAAGCCTCACCTTCCTTTCAGTCTTTTATTCATAAGTAATCCAAATATCTCCATTTTTTCCGTCACTAGCTGCAGGTTCCGTTGTTGAAAGATGAATACCTATTTCAGCTAACGACCAACTTACGTTTCCAGATCCATTTACAGATTTACTTGTATTTCCTACAGTAACGGTTCTTGTTGTTCCCCAATTAGCAGTAGTAATATTAGCTGTACCATCAAAATTCGTACCATTAATAGTTCGTGCGGTTTTTAGTTTTTTAGCAGAGCCGCCACTACCTGTTCCGTGAAATATAATCGGCATAGTTAAGCCCTCCTTTTATAAATCTATGTGTTTCCAACCAGAGTTCGTTTTTACGTATAATCCATATTGTGTTGGGTTCAAATTTGTAATTCTGCAGAATCCACTGCCTGTGTGACCAGTTTCTGCTGATCCTGTAGGAGAAGTAAAAGAAGTGTTTCCTGCGATAGTCTGAGCATTTGTGAGATAATGAGTAGAATTTAGTAGACATCCGTTAGGGTAATTTTTAGCTGTAGAAGAGGTATAAACATATCCTGAGCCTCCTCCACCCCAACGTCCATCAGAGTCAGAATCACTGTCATAGGCTCCACCACCGCCATACCAGCCGCCTCCGCCACCACCACAAGAGTAGCCTGAAGCATTTCCGCCTTGACCAAAAGTAGCCTGAGTGCTCGTGCTCCATGTTTTGCCACCTGCAGTTTGTGAGGCACTACCACCACATCTATTTTGACCTATAGTATAAGAACCAGTGGTATCATTGTAATATCCATCTCCACCATATTCTCCACCGCCACAACCACAAGGATTAGCATTGGCACTTGTTACACCAGCTCCGCCGCCACCTCCGGCTACGATAACTCTTGAATATAGAGAATTTTGACCTATACGAACATCTGTAGCTCCTCCACCACCTCTACCAGAAGAAATACCAGTTCCTCCACCATTGAATCCTGCAGCAGTAGAAGAGGAAGATCCAGCCCCACCAACAGATATATAAACAGTAGTTGCTTCAGTAAGAGTAATAGTACCCTTGGAATAACCACCGTATCCGCCTATGTAACTACTGTAAGTCCCTCCTTGGCCACCCCAGCATTCTATTGTATACGTACCTGGTTTTAGAGTTTTAGATTGTACTGAACCTGTATAATTAAAATCCATTATGTTGTTCTTAGCATGAGTAAGATATATTACATCTGATAATTTAGTGATTTTTACATGTCCATTACCAGAATGACCAGTTTCTGTAGAACCAGAAGGAGCAGGGAACGATTGATCTCCGGCAATAGTTTGAGCATTAGAAAGATAATAAGAAGAGTTAAGTAAACAACCATTTGGATAATTTGAAGCAGTGACAGAAGTGTAGACATAACCTGATCCACCACTAGAACCGCCCGTATATCCGGCTCCGCCACCTCCATACCAGCCGCCTCCACCGCCAGAACCGCCTTCTGAAGAACCGGAACCATTGCCACCTATACCAAAAGTGCCAGCTGTGGGCATTATATTGTAAGCTGAAGTATAAGCTATTCCTCCTGCTGTTTGAGTACTATTGTAAGATGAATTATAGTTTGATAAGCCTAATATTCCACCGCCAGCGGCACCTTTAATTGTCCATCCTGTTCCAGAACCGCCGCCTGCAACAATTACTCTTGCATATAATGAATCAGTTCCGATCCTTATATCCGATCCACCGCCACCAGAACCTCCGGAACCACAAGTATAATTTGACCCACCGCCGTTAAATCCACCATTAACAGTAGAATAGCTACCGGTATTTGATTTAGTTTGTCCTTTTCCACCAGAATATATATATACTTTTTGTGTTTTACTTAATGTAATGGTGCCAACACTATATCCACCAAGACCACCAACTGCATTTATATTAGAATTACCATTAGATGATCCATTCCCGCCTTGAGCGCCCCAGCATTCAAGTTTATATGTACCAGGAGCCAATGTAGCAGTTTGAACCGAACCAGTATAATCAAAATTCATAACAGAACCATTATAATTAGCAGATCCAACGCCGTATATTTTGTTATTATTTAATTTGAAATAAAATGCAGTAGCCTTTTTCATTGAATTGTTTATTCTGGTATATAGTGCCGTATTCTTGCATTCAATAACAGTAATTCGACAATACCCGTTACCAGAGTGCCCTGTCTCAGATGAACCTGTGGGAGATGTAAAAGAAGTGTTACCTGCTATGGTTTTAGCAGCAGATAAGTAATAAGAAGAGTTTAATAAACAACCTGACGGGTAATTAGAGGCTGTAGCAGAAGTATAAACGTAACCAGATCCACCAGGAGAGCCAGATGTGTCACTTCCACTGCTACCGGTAGCTGGAGTTGTTTGACCACCGGCTGGATAAGCACCATACCATCCACCTCCACCACCTCCACCATCATAGGAAGTATGACCGCCGATTCCAAAATATCCACTTGGAGCAGTTTGACTACCAGGTGTTCCAGAACCTGAAGTTCCGCCAGTTTCACCGCCACCATATCCGCCAGTTTCGTTGTCTTCACCGCCACCTCCGCCACCTCCAGCTACGATAACACGAGCATACAATGAATCGGTACCAATACGGATATCGGATGATCCACCGCCACCACCAGCACCTTCGCTTGTGCTGGAAGCCCAAGATGAACCACCATTAGGAAATCCACCATCTGCTTTACCGTTGCCACTTATGCTACCAACTCCACCAGTATAAATATATATAAGTGTTTTTTGGTTTAGTGTAATAGTTCCAGCGGAGTATCCACCTTTTCCGCCCATACCAACCTCTATTCCTGAATTAGAAGAACTGTATCCTCCTTGAGCACCCCAACACTCCAACTTATATGTACCTTTAGGAAGTGTTACAGTTTGGACAGTACCAGTATAATCAAAGTTTAAAATATCACCAGTTTTAATATTACTCATCGCCATACACCACCCACATATCACCAGGTTTACCATCAGTTGTCTTAGGTTCTTCAGTAGAGAATGTCACATTTCTCAACTGAGATTTCATAATATCTGACTGATAAGCAGTTACAGCTCCATTAACGACCGGTTTATTCTTCAATCCATTGTAATCAGTTGTACCCGGATCACCTTTATCTCCATAAACACCTATAACGGTTGCATCTGTATACAAATGATTATTGTTTGTCAAAACAAATTCATGATAACACCACAAATATTTATTTGTAGATGTCATAACTTGAGCGGAAGTCGCCCATCCAGTAGTTGATCTGGTCACTCCCTGCGATTTAGGACTTGCAAGATAATGAGGGATAACACTTGAAATTCCAACTCCCTGATCACCTTTAGGTAATGTAAAATTCAATATAGCATCTGTATCAGTACCAGAATTAGTTACCGCAGCCGAAGTACCTGTTTTAGCAGTACCAATTTTAATAGTTGCATTCTTACCAACTCCGGCAAGACATTGTTCACCTTTATAAATTGCCATGTTATCGCCTCCTTTTATAAATCATTTCTTATAACAATAGTAATGGGAATATCTACAGTTGGTTTCTCGGTTGCTTTTATAGTAATTTGATTTGTAGTCTGTCCTCCGTCAGCTAACATTGCATTTTGATAAGCTTCAATAGCAGCAGATGAAGCATTAGAAGCATAATCTATTTCTACAATATTTGAAGAAGTTACTCCAGATACGGATAATACATAACTATATGGAGCAGAAGATCCAGTCCATTTACTTGCTGTGAGAGTAGTATTAACAAGTGTACTTTTCTTCGCATATGTTTTTTCTGATTTAGTACTTGAAAACGCACTGTTGGCTGTTACAGATGAGTCGTTAATAACATTTGCAGAATCATATTCATCAATAACATTGTAATAGGTATTTGCATTTAAAGTTCCAGCTTTCTTTTTTGCAAGATAGTTAGCTTTTGTAATTTCAACAGGAACATTAAGTCCCATCTGAGATAAGGTAATATCAGCAGTACCATCAAAAGATGCGTTACCAATTTTTCTAGGTGTGGATAATTTAATTGCTGATGTAGCAGCACCGCCAGCAGAAGAGGATCCTGCATAGTTATGAGTATGAGATGATGGTGCGAATGTAGATGGCTTACCTGTAACATTACCCCAAGCAACAGAATTTGCACTGCCAGCACTATTCGCATAAGATGCAGTACCGCTATCAGTACCAGAAACGATACTACTATATGCTTGTTTATGAAGTGCGGTACCAGCAGCTGCAATAGTAGCATAACACTCGGTAGATGTTTTTGCATCTGTTGCAGAGGTTCCACTTACTTCTGAAGAATTGACCAGCACCCAAGTTCTGCTAATACCACCACGCGCACCACTTGCAAGTGTACGGAAACAAGTTCCAGCATACGATCCTCCTGTTTTAAAGAAGGCATCTGCGTAAGTCTTTCCAAAAACATTGTAAATTCCGACTTGTACGCTATCCGCACTTAAGCCACAACGAACCAGCCATTTTACTTCAACTGTCGATGCTAAGCTGCTGTTATTCGTACGTAATACAATTCGTACAATACCGAAGCCACCACCACTATAATCCTGTGAGATAAAGAATGTGGTTGATTTATCTGAATAGCTTGCAGCAATAGTATCCAGTTTTGCGAATCGATGGAATGGATAATTGTTTTTGTCGCCTACACTCGCAGACGAACTATAAAATCCGATATTTGCAGAGGAGTTACCACTACCATCATAGTTAAAACTTAGCGTGATGTCAGTTCCACCAGATACGGTTCTAGCAGTTGCTAGTTTATTTGCGGAGTTTGCAGCACCACCAGAACTAGAACTTCCTGCATAATTGTGCGTATGAGAGGTAGGAGATTTCCCGTTAAGAGCAGAAGTAATAGCATTTTGAGTCATGGTACCATCTGTAGCCGACCCAGTTTCAGTATAAAGCTTAGTTATTCCTAAGTAACTTGATGTACCTACAGAATATGTCGTATTTGTAGGGATTACCCATGCACCATCTGCACGAAGAAACTTTAATTGTTCTCCTATATTAGGTGCAGGAACAAGACCAGCACTTCCGGCAGAAGAAGAAGTAGCACCCTTCATGTTTCCATAAGTATGATCGGTAAATAATGCATCTGCAGGCACTGACTTACCAAGTGTATATGAACAAGCTACTGGTTTACCACCTGAGAAATATACTGGCTGAGTTGATGATCCAGCATTAGAAGTAAGAGCAGCGGCAGATGATGCGCTACCTGCAGAAATAGCATATTTAACACTTTTTGTGGCATCAGCAGTATTGTCAACGTTGCCTAATCCGACTTCACTTTTAGTATGCGTATGTACTTTTGTAGCTTTTTCAGCTAATTTACTATTCATCTCAGTCTCGGTATAATAACGTTCATCATGATTATGAGACGCTGGTGGATAGCTGCTAGGCTTTTCAGTAACTCCAGACCATGGTACAGAAGTAGCAGTTCCGGCAGTATATACTGAATAACCAGCCTCAGAAGATAATTTGCTCTCATCAACAACATAATACATTTTTTCAGTCTTAGTTACTTTTACGGTATCACCAAGCTGAATATTAGCAGTAGTAAGTTTAAAACGTGCAGTATCATCTTCAACAATAATCAGACGTTCTAATGCTCCATGGGGAAGCCTTGCAATATCAATTGTTCCAAAGAGTTTACTTGCGTTGAGAGAAGTAATAGTTGAATCATTATGATTATGCGCAGAAGGAGCATAGGTAGAAGGTTTCTCTGTAATGTTACCCCATGCGACACTACTTGCAGTCGCAGCATTTCCTGTAACATTTACCGTCAGATTATTAGTAACAGGATTATATTTAAACTTATCGCTGTATGCTCGCTTTGTCTCTGTAGTAGAGTCAGAAAACCAAACATGTCTAGCTGCATCAGCAGTACCTTCTCCAGCAGATACATTTGTAGCTGTTCCTGCAGTAGTTGCACTATCAGCAGTAGTTGCATGTTTTACACTCTTATTTGCATCTGCTGTATTATCTACATTACCAAGTCCTACCTGAGCTTTTGTATGAGTATGCCCGGCAGAAGAGTAAGCACTTGAATTTGTATATGCAGCAGATCCTAATCCGTGAACAGGAACAGTAGTTTTATTACCATCTACAGTGAGTGTGATTTTTCCGTTTTCAGTACTTTCTGAGATAGCAACAGACTTTACGGCTTTTGCTAGAGTAATATAAGTTTTGCTTGAGCTATCCCAACGATAAATAGTATTCGTAGCAGTATTTATATAAATAGTATTTATATCTCCAACAGACGGAAATAACTTATTGGAAGCATATGGAAGTATTTCTTTATGATTAGCTATACTTGTCTTCAAATAACCAACCAGTTCTGTTAATCCAGTGAGATTAAGAAATTGTTCTTTCATTTTGCATTAGTCACATCCTTCCATTTTTATTTTTAAAATAGAAGGAGAGCATTGCAGCTCTCCTCCCAATAAAATCAATTGTATTTTTACGCAGTAAATAAACCTTTGATAGACGCACTTGGAATTGCTTCATATCCATCTCCAACAAGCCCTTTAAGAGCGGTGATATCAGATGTGTTCTTAGCAATCTTCGGTTTTTCAGTAGCAAGATCTTTTTCTACAGCAGTAATTTTGCCTTCTGCTGTATCCATTCTGCCTTTAACAGCAGTAATATCTTCTGCATTCTTTTTATCAGCAGCTTCTAATGTAGGTAATTTCTTTTCAATAGTATCAATTCTTCCTACAGCAGCTTCAAGATCAGCAGCTTTTGCATACTGAGAAAGATCAGAGTCTGCGAGAGCTTTAGATACATACTCAGCAATATAGCTTACAATATCTTTGGATGTAGCAGATTCTGGAAGAGTACCGATAAGAGTCTTCAGCTTTGTGATATCCTCTTTATTTGTTTTGATCTGAGAATTCATTGTAGCAGCATCAGATGTATGTGTAGAAATCCAATCAGAAATCTCTTTCAGTGTATCATATGCTTCTGGAGCATCTGCGACGATTTTAGCGACTGCATCTGCAACAGCTTTCTTTACTGATCCGTCACCAGTTCCATTAAGAGTACTGATTGCTGCGGTATTAGCTGCAACACTGGATTTCAGAGCAGAATCATCATATGTGCCTGTTTTTACAGCTTCTTTAATATAAGAAACTACATCTTTAGCTTTTGCATCAGCAGGAATAGTACCAACATAAGACATTACTTCTGTTTTTGCTGTGTTAGCAGCTCCGGCTGCATCGAAATCTGTAGCTGCCTTTCCAGAATCTATCAGATTACCATTAGCATCAAGACCTGCAAGATGTCCGGAAATAGCTCCTTTTACTTTATCTGCCTTACCTGTTGGCTGAGGAATAGTAATAGTAAATGCTGCTTCATCAATAGTTACTGGAGCAGTTTTTGTGTAGAAATAAAGTGTGTATCCGTCTTCTGACTGAGATACTGTTTTAATTGAGTTTTTGACAGCCTCACTGATTTTAGAGTCGATCTGTACGTTATGCAGATTTAAAAACTCCTGAAGATTAGAAAGTGTAGCGAACTGTAATTTTGCCATAATTAATTTCCTCCTTGAAATATATTTGTTAAATCTTTAGAATCAATACCACCAAGTTTTCTATCTAAAGCAGCGTCAATATGATCATCTAAAACATCCAGAACAGTTTCTTCAATGATATTTGAAACATATTCTTTTACAGAATCAGCATTTGCAAAATTCTGTTCATTAATCCAGCTTTCAGTGACATAACGATCAGTCGTATATTCACCATCTTGCTGAATGAAATACAATGTAATAGATTTTCCTTGCATTTTTGTGATTGTTGTGCTGGAAGTATCAGCATCATGAGATACAAGATACAGAACATCGTCTGCAGAAGATTGAACAGTAGTATTGTTTCCGCCAATGATACATTGGCCTTTTACTTTATAAATACCATCATCGAGTGATGATATCTTCACAGGAACAGTAAGTGTACCTATAAGATTTACAATAGGTACGTCAAATAATTTGTTATAAGATAAGCTATTGATATAGTCTACAACAGTGGACTTATCTTCAAGATTACCGATTATATTATCTAAAAGAGTAGAAAGCTCAGAAGATTTGACATAATTATCCAATCCGATTGTTTTCTTGACCTCTTCAATAATATGATCTTTATCTTCATCAGTCATAGATATGTCATAAGAGAAAAGCAGTTTATCTCCAGAGAAAAACATAAGATTTGATCCGATGCATTTTACATCTGTAATCTGTTTATCACCTTTGACATATTCTAATGTGTTGTCGATGGTCACCCACGCTATACTCTTACTGTCTTGGATGTAACAAAGTCCTGGGTATTTTAGCACCCCTCTTTGTAAAGCCTTTTCTGCAATTTGCTTAGTTGATGCAGAATACCAGGTTGGAATTAACGCCATGCTGTGATCACCTCTTCAATTTGTCATATTCATATTTTGAAATTTCTTTTATTACATAGATGTCATTATCAAGAGGAAAATTATAGAGACCTTCAATGTGCCATCCATATTTTCCGTCTGAACTTAAAATAGCCTGTGCTTCTGTAATATCACATAGAAGCAACAGACTATGTTTTTCCTGATATTTGATATACAGGATATGATTAAGGACATCTACGACTTCATCATTTTTGATTACTTTATAATACATGTGATATCCTCCTTATAAGAGGGGAATGGTTACCCCTCGCATGAAATTGAGAACATAAGTAAAATTCCAGAATTCTGTCCTGGATAAGAGAATCCATATGTTGCACCAGATTCATTAACCGTATACAGCCAGTTTGTAACTGTAGCATTTGGAGATCTGGTCCAATAAGATTCATACTCTGCAGGAGTAGAAGGTTTTGCTTTCTTTCTGGTATCATCATCTGTGAAATAAGCAATAGGAGCATTTGTTTCAGAAATATATGGTTCAGAAGTAGCAGTAGGATCAACTTCGTACAGAGATGGAACATAGAATCTGCAATTAGATACAGAAGTGTCATTAGACTTGTTACCGACAGAAGAATATACTTTAACTGGTTTAATCAACGCTTTCCATAAAGGAGAGATTGCCTTAACCATACGAGTATTCAACCATGTATTTAATGTAGAATCAGCCCATCCACCTGCATTTGTGCTCTTATTATTATAAGGTTTTTCTGTACCAAGTAGATTAGAAGCAACAAATGTAATGTTAGCTCTCTTTGAAGCAACATCAGACAGATAATATCCTTTAAACTTAGCCACTTCCATTGGAATAATTTCATGAATCCAAGAAGCAATATCCATACATTGTTCTTCACCAAGATCCGCATACCAAACCTTAGCCCAATGTACAGTGCCTTTTGCAAAGTTTTCATATGCTCCGTCGTCAGCTTTAGAGCATCCAAATACGAGAGTGGAACTATGCTCTGGAATCCTGATCGCATTCAGAGTAGTAGAAGATGCTTCTTTCCCAGTCATGTTTGAATTGTACACATAAAGCTTCTGACTTCCAGCTTCATGACGGAATACAATAATCTCTCGGTTTGTTCCAGCAGATGGAGTTATACTATCAGTATTCCATGAGAAACGAGGTTCCTGAGAATACCAGAGTCTAAATCCATTAGAACCGTCACCCTGAAAACACTGAGCAAGAGTGGAGTTTACACTATTTCCTGAATCAAATTCAAAGTCAATAGCAATTGTAAAGTCTCTGTCTTTTTCCATGATCTTTAATCCGGTGTCAATATAGTTTGTTCCATCAAATTTAGTCGCAGCTGAAATAACTTCATGCTCTTCAATGTCGCCATAGCTATAATCAACACCAAGTTTGAAATCTAATGTATCTTTTAATGATAATGATTTTGCTTCAAGTCCCATTTTCATAAGAGTATAAAGCTCAACCTGCGTCATATTGGCCAGATCCTTACCATCAAAGTATCCATCTACGTATTCGCAGGTTTCATATACTGCATTGATCGTTTTATTTCCATCGACAAATCCTGACTTATCCCATCCTTTAAACAGATTGTACTTATAAGCAGATTCCTCAGCAGTATAAGTAGGAGTGTCACCTTCATACTTAATATAAGAACCATACTGTCCAGTAGACTCCTGCAGAGTTAATCCTTTAGAAACATATTTTACTGTATATTCACGCACTTTGCTATTGTATACAGCTTTGATAGTTCTGTCAGCGAAGATTCCAGTTAGAGATCCATCCCAGCCTTTGAATGTATAATCAAGTTTGATTGTGCTTTCTTTGGTAGGAGTAGGAATCGGATCAATTTCTCTTGTAATAGGATCAACTGCATTTGCACCTTTATCAACGTACTGGATATCAAGAACTGTATTTTCTTCATCGTCGTTGACGAATGTTACTTTGAACTGAGTGATAATTGAATCGTAGGTAATCTCTAAATCTGGCCATAATTCAGCGAATTCATCCAGCCTTTGCTGTCTCATAACAGGAATGTGTACAGTTCCTATAAGAACAGAATGTACAGAGTTATATCCGTTATCATCAATACCAGTCATTTTTGCTAATCTGTCAAGCAGAGTAGTATCGTCCAGTTCCCAATTGATGCCAGTTACACGAACTCTGGTTAATCCAGTAGCTTTATTGATAATGTCTTTTGCATCCAAAGTATTGCAGTTATCAAGAGACAGAGTAGTAAGATTTGCATAACTTGCTATAGTAAGATCGGTCAATCTATACAGGTTCTTTCCGGTAAGAGATGCGATGGCAGGAAGATGAGCAGTTTCAATCTTTCCGCCAGGAGCAAAGATAACACCTGTAATACCAGATCCTTCTGCCAGAAACTCTTCGAGATTTTTACAGTTAGAAAGGTCGATTGTCTTTTTCAGGTTTGGCAGATTCTCAAGATTCAGTCGTTCCAGAAGAACATTCTGTCCGATTGAGAAATCATTCATATTTGTATTCTGATATCCTTCAACATCAGAACCAATAAGAATGTCTGTCATTTTTACACCCTGATTGAAATTTGTATATCCCGGATAGAATGGCGCAATATCACCAATGGATTGCATCAAAGATGCATTATATACATAGACCTCTGTATCGTTCATAGCAGCAATAGGAGATTTGACTGTATAAGTCTGACCTCTCTTAGCTCTTTGACGAACAAGGTTAGAACCAAATCTTACATCAACATAAGAATCAGCATAAGGAACAATATGGAATGTACCGTCCGGTTTTACACCAGTCCAGTTTGTTGGAGTGTAACCACGGATTGTGATTACATCTGAGGTAGTAGTAGAACCTACATATTTAGATGCAATATATTTCTCTTGATATTTCTGGAACTGTCGTCTCTGCTGTTTCTTGCTTCCGTTCATCATTTCCAGATAAGAAGTCGTACCTTTATCCTCGTAAGGTCTGAAATACTTTCTTCTCATATCAGCGATCCAGAGACGTTCCGGTTTATAATTCTGAAGAGTTTCGAATTTATTTAAGATACGGTTTGCAGACCATGTAAGTTTGGCCTCCATCTGAAGGAACATACTCTGCAGATCATCAAACATGTAATCTCTGATATAACAGAACACTTTACTATCAGATGCATTAAAGACTGATTTTGTCCCAATAGTATCAGTATCTTCATATCCGTAAGTAAGAGTTAATCCACCTTCATTATCATTACCCATTGCAGTATCGTTATCATAATCCATACATAAATCCCAGTGAACCAAATCTTCTGTATGCCAGAAAGTATTTTTTGCTCTGTTATCTACCATAGTATGTCTTTCGGTAAATAAGTAATAGAAGAGTAATGAGTCTTTAATAAAGTGCTGTTCAAACTCTTTTACAAATGTTTCAGAATCAGCATTTACAACCCAAGTCAAAAGATCGTTCCAAGCCTGTCTGCCAGCCTGAATTTCTTCTTCTGTACAATTTGGATTCTGATATCTCATTTCGAATGAAGTATCTCCACCCCATTCTTCATTTGATAAGTCATCAGATAAGAAACGGCACTGAGGATCAGTATTATTTGACACTTCAACAATGAATTCTTTGTGATTCTCTGGATCCATTCCCTGTGCAACTGTATTCTTCTTACTGTTACCAATATCACCTGCAGCATAGAAGTGCCACTGACCGTCTTTGAACTCTACAGCATTATCTACATCTGTTTCTTTTAAGAATACAACACAAGGATAGAACTGCATAGTATCACGTACACGAGGATCTTTCTTTCTAGCAGGACGGATATATGGGTTGAATTCCTGATATTCTCCTTGAAGACCTGCATTATTGATATTCTCAGAAGAAGCAATATTTACTTTGACATTGAAATAGTTGATTCCAATAGCATTTTCATCCATAGAATAAACATCGGCAGTTGTATCATTTGCGAATGTAAATCCATTCTTACAGTTAAGTTCCAGATTTCGACCAGAATCACCATAATATTCAGAAGAGGTTCCCTGTCCATTATGAATACCATCACGAGAGATCCAGTTATCAACAGGACGACCATTCTTATAGATCTGCTGTACAGATGTAAATGGTACTTTATTTTTCTTACCAGTTGTAAATACTGGTACTTCCAGTTTAATGATTCTCAAGTCTGGACATTTTTCGGCCAGTACATCAGGATCAAGTCCACCAGAAGAATCAAGAATATCATTGCGGTTGTATCGGTTGATAATTTCATTTGCATTTTTTGCATCAGCAATGAAGTTATCCAGAATCTCATCATCAGTGAGGTTCATTGTATAAGCTTTTATTCTGTATACAATAACGTCGCAGTCATCAGAACCGATTGTAATACCTACAGGATTTGTCTGCGTGAAACTATCAGAAGTGGCATACAGTTTTACTCTTGTAGGAATGCCATCAACCCACATAACCATTTCTGTATATTCACTGTCCGGCAGAATATTAAATTCCAGCTCCATATAGTAATCTTCACAATATGGGACAGAGATTTCGTTCTGTTCAGATTTCAGTGTTGCTTCCTGAGCTTTTACAGTATAACCAAGATTATCTGCAAAACAGGAGAGTACTTGAGCTTCATAGTTCTTTACATTTGTACATTTATAAATGAATTTAAAGTTCTTGCCAGTTTTCTTTGCATCATCAGCAAATAACTGATATGGGATAGTAGCAGCAGTTCCTGCTTTTACGCAGAAATAAGTATCTCCATCTTCATCGACCTGATAACCACCATTTGTTGTATCAAAGTTATCTGACACTTCAATTGTAAGATTATCATTGATCTTCAGCCAGTCAGCTTCACCATTGTTTTTACCAGATGGATTAAAGTCAAATGCAAGGTTTGTAGTTACCGGAGATACATTGATATCCAGTTTCTCAATAGTAGCAGTAAGAATCTTTGTGATTCTACGGCAACTGATAGTAAGAGACTGTTTGCCTATTGCGGTAGACTTGTAGCTCCAGATTTGAGCAGTTCTTCCAACAGTAAGAGTAGAAGCAACTTTGCCATCAACAGAGAGTTTTACAGTAGCAGGATTATGTTCTGGATCATATACAACATATTTGATGCTTGTTGTATTGTACTGTTTTGCAGTAAATTCAACCATAGAACATCCAATAATAGGAGTAGTATTTCCTTGTTCAACCCAGATAATATCTTTATATACTGACTCAGAAGTTACGTCCTGATTATTGATACTTGCAGTCATATACACTTTCAGAAGGTGAGCACCATGACTCTGTTTTGCCAGAGTATAAGTCATCTGTCTACCAGAAGCAGTTGTTTCAACTCCTGCAATTTCTTTTCCATCAAGAACAAAATGTACAGTCTTATTAATATCACCATATGGAGTATATCTAAATGTTACCTCGTCTGAATAGAAGAGTGTATCATCAAAAATACTCTCAATTTTAAAGTCAACAATTGTAATAGTCCAAGTCTTAGTAGCGATTGTACCAAAACTATCAGTGATAGAAAGTCTAATAGAGTTTGCACCATTTTTCAGATATTGTGTAATATCAAAACTATTCTTACCCTGAGCAGCTACAGTAGTAGCAACTGTTGTACTTCCGACACGCCATGTAGCAGTACCATTACCGGTTGTATCTCCTGTATTATCTACAGAGGTAAAGTTATACTCGATCACTGCAGAGTTTCCTGCTAAGAAGATCGCATCAGAACTTGTAATTCTCTCGATTGTGACCGTAGTAGTGTCAGATGGTCCAGAGCCACCAGTGATTGTAAACTGTTTCTTAATTACATCATCTTCATACAGAGTAAAAACATTTTCTTCATAAGAAACGTCATACTCATGACCTGTATTTTTACCTAAATCCTTAATAGATTCATTGATCGCAGTAATGTCACTATTGATGGATTCAAACTGAGAATCATAACCAGAAACATTCTGCTTCAGAATATCTACCGTATTTTTGGTTTCTGTAGTAGTAGCAGAAATTGTTTCGTTAGATTCTTTTAATCCAGCTACATCTGTTTTCAGACCTGAAATATCAGTTGTATTTGTTTCAACTTTGCCTGCTAGGTCATCTTTTACAGTCTCAAGAGCAGACACACGATCTACAATAGGAGAGAGCTTTTCATCTGTACTTTTAGAAATGTCCTCTTTAAGAGCAGAAGTCCATGCGGCAGACGGTTCAATAGAACTAAGTTCTACAGTCTGGATCTCTGTTTCTCCATTCTTGAATACGAGAGAACCTTTGCCATTCACTACAGAATATTCAACAACAAGATTTGAAAGACTGTTAATAGTGATTTCACCAATCTGTTCTTCTTTATCTTTAAATACAAGATGTCCAGAAGTATTATCATATTCAATTTTCAGATTTTTCAGACTATCAATACCTGAGATAGCAGTGTTCAGTTCCTCAACAGTCTGGTCAATCTCTGTTTTTGTATAGTAATCTTTTAGAGAAGCAGCTACAGTCTGATTTAAATTTGCTGTTACAGAAGCGGTTACATCTGCCTTTATATCATCTACATTGATAGAAGCAGCGGAAGCTTTTGCTTCATCTGCGTATTGTTTTGCTTCGGCTACATGACCAAGAATCATATTTACAAAACTTGTATACCAATCTTCAGAAGGTTCAATGATTCCGTCATAATTTAATCCTTGAAGAACAGTAAACTTACCATTTGGTCTGGTTCTCCAAATATAATTGTTTCCTTTTTCATTTACGCCAGTAGCCATAATTTCAAAAATTATATCTCCGGCATTTGCTGTAACAGCAGCATCAATCAGCCAACCAAATCGAATATAAGTATTGTTGGAAGCTACATTGATAACTGTTGCTACTTTACCTTTTTTCTCAGCTACAGATTCATATCTTATCTGGATGAGCATATCCATAAGATCCATACCATCCCAATATCTTGGAATCCTAAATGGCATATACTGGCTGTTTTCTTCCTGCATAATATTAATCTGTGTAGCATCAACGGCAATATTTTTTAAGTTATCCACTGTTGAATATGCATTGTCTTGATATTTGGTATATACTTCATAACGACCATCAGTACATAATGTATATTCCTCAGTGTCTACGGCTAACTCAGCACTCAAAGTCATTGCCGAATTAGCCGCAGCAGCAATTTTAGAATCTTTAAATGACATATCATGACTCCTTTACTTTAATAATTTATCCAGATCGACAACCTGATCAAGATGAACAACTCCATCCTGTGTGCCATCAGGATCTTTACCTGTCATATCTTCGGCTACCATAGCAGAAAGATCTTTTACAACGATACCATCTCCGGTGTCATCACCGTTTCTGTCTGTCAGCGTAATCTTTCTTCCATCTGTATCCAGACGAATATCTTTTACCATACCTTCATAAGCAGCTTTGTTCTGAGCATCTAAATCTTTAATCATTCCTTCCATAACAAGAAGTCTCTGATCAATTTCAGTAAACATTTCTGAAGGTTCATATTTATCAAATTGTACAAGTGGAGTGATATGGATAACACCTGATGTGGTCTTGCGAATATAAGAAGTGTAAGATTTGTCTTCATTTGCAATCAGTTTTAAAAATGTGAAAGATACTTCAATATCACCAGCTTCAGCAGTAAGTCCGGCATCAACGGGAATTAAATACTGGATATAATTCTGTTCATATGCAAGATCATTCGGAATCAGCTGTGTCATTTTGATTTTATTTGATATCGGAAGCTTATATTTCATATAAACAGTAGTATCAGTCATATCAATCTGTTCTCTGTATAGTTTGCTTGTCACAATCTGAATCTTATCTACATAGTTACTTCTTTCCACAATTGATTCTTTGACTGTTGTTACAACAGTATTTTCATCTGTAATTTTTAGTGTATACATAACTGCCTCCTTCCTTATTTAGTCTGAGTTTTTTCTAAAGCTTCAATTCTAGTCTGTAGTGACTTAATAGTTTCCTGCAGTGTTGTGACTGATGAATTCGCATTATCAGCACTTTTCTTGATCTCAGCAGTATTCTGAGTCAAAGTAGTAATATTGTTCTGTATTGTTTCGATATTATTGGTCATGCTAAGTAATGATGTATTGATCTGTTCAATTGAAGTGTTAGAAGAAGAATCTGCAGACTGCAGATCAGAGATAGATTTCTGTACTGCAGTCATAGATTCTTTCAATTTATCCACATCAGCTCCCAGCTGAGTAAGTTTTCTTCCAACAACAAGGGCATCAGCGAATGCACCCTGTTTAGATAATGTCATATCTGATTCAGGGAGATTAGCCAGATAATTGTAATCATACTTAACAACACCAACAGAGGTTTGAATTCCCTGAATATATGTTGCCATTATTACTCACCTTTTTCTACAAATTCATATAGTACTGTCATATCAAGCATAGACAGTTTGTCTTCATTAGATTTAAGCATTTTCTTGAGAGATTCCTCTGGAATCATCTCAACATCAAGTTCACATGTTTTATCATAAATTTTCTGCAGACTTTCTTGGATTTCAGGGATGATTTTATCTTTTATGTCATCATTAAGAACACGATTTCCTGTTTCATTACCGTTTTCGTCAACAATAGGATGTGAGTTTTCCTCTGTAAAATAAGAATCAACTAACTCCTGCTCGACCTCTGAGATTTTATCTACCTGCGCCTTAAGAGCCTTTAGATTCATTGTATTCGCCCAGAATACATCAACATCTCCTGCGATTAAATCCGCACGACTCTTCATAGAATTTAATGTTTTATACATTGCCATAATGTCTGCATTTACAATAACTTTTTTCATAATCCTTGTACTCCTTTTATATTAATATGTAACTTTATTTTCTCTGACGAGTTCTTCAATAGCATCATTTAGATATGCTTCAAAGTCAGAATATAATGTTTCGATAGCCGCTTTAGAATCTTCTGTAATCAAAGCCTTAGCTTTATCAATAGCCATCTGTTTAGCAGTTTTCTGAGCTTCTGCATCAAACTTACCTTCCTTCTTCAAAGCATCTACATAAGTCTGATTAACTGTGAGTACTGCTTTACTAATAGCATCAGTAGCAGCGTCTATATATTTTACGAGCTGATCATTCTCCAAGTTCTTTTCCTGTTCTTTAATCTTTACTTTTAGGAAGAGGATTCCATAAGTAATAAGAAGTGGAAGAATACCAGTAATGATCAGATATAATACGTCCTGAATACCCTGTTTAATATCCATAGTTATTCCTCCTAACCGACTGCTTCATTATCTGAAGAGTTTTGCTGTCTAAGTTGTTCCATTGCAGAATCATAAGTAATGCCTCCTGTGCAGTTTTCTGCACGAGCCTTTGCATAATAAGCCCAAACTGTAGGGACGAGTGTTGCTGGAATAGCAATGAGAGCGTAGAGAGCAGATAAATCTCCATAGGTCATGATTGCTTTTTCTACAAAATGAATAATCTGTAGATTAAGTAAAAGTACAGCAACAAGTATCAATTTACTTGTAGAGACTCTTGGAATATTGAATCTCTTAACCTTTGCTGCCTTCAGATTTCGTTTCATTTCAATCTGCCGATTTTGGGCTTTAATTTTCTTTAATTCAAGTTCATATTCTCGACTGGTCAAATATTTCACCTTCTTTACATAATAAAAGACCACGATTGCTCATGGCCTCTTATTTATTCAGGAATAATTCCATATACGTATGTTTCAAACTCTGTAAAGTCTTTCAGAACTGATTCTTTATTAGCTTTGAATGCTTCACCATCTTGAATGGATTTGTTAATAGAAACGTCACCATTCTTACTTACAGATGCGTTTGCATAAGCGACATTCTTTTGATTTTCTGCTTCCCCAACATAAATATTTGCACTTACATTAGTTGTTGTATTAATTTTAATCATGCTAATTCCTCCAATTTTTGTTTTATGATTGCAATTTCTCCTTGCAATGAGAGAATAGTGTTTTTAAGTTTTTGATTTTCTTGAGATAATTCTTGAATAGCTTTTACTTCATAACCTTGAAGATACAAGGAATCCACAGATTTAATATTCATAGATCCGTCTTCTTCATATCCTCCACCAAATGTAAAATGTTGATCAAGAGTTTCTAATTCATCTGCTATGAATCCAATATCTTGATGTTCTCCACTTCGTATCCAATCAAATTGACGAATTTTTATAGAATTAATAATATCTAAAGCTTTTCTATTTGAATTTGAAATATTTGTTTTTAATCTAATATCCGAATAATTTGATTTGAATCCATGTGTTTCCCACGATGATGAAGAACCCCATCTACCATTGACTTTTAATACATAATTGCTACTTTCATGATATGTTCCGATCCATGCAGTATAGGTATTGCCGCCCGCTGTTCCAGATGTAACAATAGGTCTAGTTGTGCCATCTTTCGCAACTGCTTCTGATGGAGTAGAATTTCCACCAGAACTTGTTGGTAATTGTACAGAGCTTAATTGATAACCGTTATTATTATATAAATATAGATATCCATTAGAAACATCTATTTTGCTTCCAAATGCACCTTCAACCCAACTTGTAGTAGCATATCCATAAAGAGATTGATGTTGAGTTAAATATCCTTTCCCAGTTACCCAGTCTTGTGTTGCAAGGTTGTAATTCGTAAATCCAGAACTACGTGTAGTTCCATCAATTTTAAGACTGATTGAACCACCGCCTGTAGAAATCTTATTTCCATATTCATCATAGTAATTTTTAGCATATACAGCATTCCAAGGAGCATCTGTACTTCCGAGGTTACAAGTTCCGCCTTTTTCCAACGAATATGTATCAACATCTGTATAGCTAGTTGATGTTTTTAATTTATATGGAGTTAATGCGGGTGTACCATCGTTATTAATTGCAACCCACATATTATGATTACTATTCATAATTACGGTATGACAATGACCAAATCCTTTATAATCTACAGGAGAACTGTTATTCAACTTAGAATGGGAATGTGATCGTGCAGCGATCCCTAAATTAGATAATGTATTATTTCCGCTTGCCAATTCAACATTATTAATTTTAGGTTTATTTGTAAGTCCATTATAATTAGTTGTGCCGCCTTCACCTAAATTAGCCAGTGAAGTATAAGTTTTTTTATCACCAGTAAGATAAATAGCATCTACATAAATACATGCATATGGATTAGCTGTTGCTCCAATGCTTATCTGAGAAGTAGTATCTTTAGTTTTACTTACTGTAATATTACCATATGCATCGGTTTCAGTTGATAACAAATATGGTAATAAACTAATAGATAACATTCCTGTAGTCGTACTTTCCATACCTACTGCAAAGTTACCGTTTTTATAAGGAAGAATAGTGTGATGATGATTATAACCATTAAAGTCAAATGTGTCTGTTGGTTTCCACATAATTGATTTATATGGCACTCCTTTATACTGTCCTAATGAATCAGTAATATTAAGTTTATTAACATTTAACCATCCATTTGTATTAATATCATCTGCAATTAATGTTAGAACTCTTGCGCCTTGTTCTTTTATCAGAAGCATTCCATGCATTTTTGAAGAGTCTAAAGATGAATCTATCAACCCAAATCCAATTTGAGTTGTATTAGTTCCCCAGTCAAATGCAGTAATTACTTGTACTGAATCAGTTGGTTCACCAGTTCCAACATCGTTATAATAAATAGAATATGATTGCTTTGCAGTAATAGATGTAGCAATAACACTACCTGTAAAACTTCCAGTTGCACCAGAAAGTTCTCCTTTAAAACTACCTCTTGCAGCTTTTAATTCTCCAGAAAAGCTACCTGTTGCTGCAACTAATTCACCAGAAAAACTTCCGGTAGCAGCTGATAGTTTACCACCAAAAGTTGCATTCCCTTGATTATCTATATTTAACTGATTGCCAAGTTTTAAACCATCTGGATTCAAACTTATGGATCCATCTCTGTTACTTAATGAATTTGCAGATATATTCCAACCGCCAATAGTTCCTCCATCAGCGTAAATAGTTCCTGAAAATGTACCAGAGTTAGCATAAAGCTTACCATTTGAATCAACTCTGAAGTTTCCACTACCAAGAGCAATTCCGTCTGTACCAATATATACATTTTTATCTTTTGATACTGATGTTGGTTGTTCAGGCAAGCTATCCATGCCAGAATACAATTTCCCAGCTTCAATAGTAAAACCACCAATACCACCAATATAACCTTTATTAGCTATAATGGTTCCCTCAACAGTGCTGTTACCACGAATATAAGCATTACCATTAGAATCAACAGCAAAATTTTTACCTTTAATGGCACCGTTCTCTGATAAATCAAACCAGATACCTTTTAGTGAATAATTAGATGTCAGATCATCTTCAAATATTTTTGATCTGATTGCATCAACTTTAATAGAATCAGCAGTAATAGTATTGGTATCAATAATACCACCGTCGATTTTAGTTTTACCTGGTCCAGTGTGTGTATTCATTGCAGTGATAATACCATTAATGTCAATGGTGCTGGCATCAATGCTAATATGGTCAGAAATCATCTGAATAAATTTATCAGTAACTGTGAACTCAGACTCTTTGTCACCAGTTACCATAAAACTGATTTTATCTGCATTCTGAGTAATAGAAGAGGTGTTTGCTTTAATTTTTTCTTGAGCTTCAGAAAGATCTGTTTGCATACTGCTTACAGTAGATGTAATCCCAGAAACATTTTGTTTGATATCAGAAAAATCTGTTCGGATAGATTCTTGATCTTTAAGATATTGAGTATTACTAACCTTAGTTTCGATTTGTCCGGTCAGAGTATCTGTAACATTCTTAATCTGCTTTGTGTAGTCATCTGTAATAGTAGTCTTTTCTATTCCCCACCATTGATTTCCTTTACCATCATAAATATTAGTGATATCAATACCACCTTGTTCATTTGGTTCTATGATTTGGAATCCAAGTTTATCTTTGGTAATGGTGGCGTTATTAATCATGTCCCCAAGAATTGTATTATCTGGAATACCTGTCTGGGTAATACCATTTTCATCAAATAAAGCGGCTCTGTCTCCATTTTTAACAATAAAGTTGAAATCCCCTTTACCGTCCATACCAATCTGCACACGAACATTTCCTTTGGAATCATAAAACTGTTGGGTACTTTCTTGAAATGCAATAGTAGGTTTATTGTCTTTAGAGATAAGTACAATTTGATTTGCAAGAGCATTTTGAGCCATTAAATCTCCAACTGCAATTTTCTTTGCGATGAGATTAGTAATAACAGCCTGATCAATTTCTGCATTTTCTACAGTAAGATGAATTGTATGTAATTCTCCAACTCCTGCATGACCTGCAAGAAGATTTTTCACATTAATCATATCAGCATTAATCTGGTTAGATTCTATAATCTTAGCTGACAGCTTTTCAATATTTGCCTGTTCCGCTTCGAGAATACGAGTTGTGATCTTATCTGCGGAAATAAGTTTTACATCGAGATATTTCATGAAAGCAGTATCAACAGTAAGCTTATCAAATACACCTTCTTTTGCTTTCACGAGTTCTGCAATAATTGTATCAGCGGTAATGGTTCCGCCAGACCCGGTTCCTCCAGTGACAGTTCCACCTAACATTGAATTGAATAGAGGATTTGAAAAGATTTGTTTGATAGCTTCTGATGTGATGACATAATCAGAAGTAGAAGATTTGTTGACTGAATTAACACGACCACCATTACGGTTGGAAGTATTAAGGGCATCGTTTAAAAGAGTATTATAATCATTCCTTTTAGCTTTGTACTGAATCATATTGCTAAAAGTAACTTCCATAGATTCATCTAAATCACAAGGATTATATGTGATTTCAATTACTCTTAGTTTAATATAATTAGTATCAGTGATTCCTACACGCACAAAATCATTTACCGCAAGCTGTTCATGGTACTCCTTAAATTCTGGAAGAGCGTATACATTCTCTACATCATCAGTATATGTATATTGTGGATGTGATTCCACATACAATTCTTCCAATGCATCGTCATAAAGAACTTTAGACTTATCTACGGCATCAGCAGTACTGTCAAGAGTAGTAACAATAATATTTTCATTTGTATAAGTGGATTGGCTATATAAACTCTTAATAATATATGTTTCTTTATCAGTAAAAGCTGAGTATTTGTTCTGTACTTTACCAAAATTTTCAAGTAATACATCTTTTGCAATCTGGTTTCGTTTCTCTTGAATTTCAGGTTTTTTAGCCTTATCATATTCAGCCTGGCGTTCTTTTAAAGCAGCCTCAGCCTGATCTTTTAAATTCAGATAATCCAGATATTTTTGATGCATCTGAGTAAAATATGCTTCTTCATATCCAGATAAAGGATTATACCCATCAGCGTATCCACTCTTTTTTAATTCTTTAATACAGCTATCGTAAGTTGAAATCTTTACTTTTAATTCTGAGATTCCATATAACTTCCAATCAGTTTCATAAGCTTTTATAATATTTTCAGATTGCGTGAAATACCCAAACTGGCTAGGTGAATCGCCCATCTCTAATTGCATACCGCATATAGTGAAATCATTAGTTCCAGTGAATGCTACATCAATTAAACGAGAAGAAAGATTAAAAGAAGTATAAACTCTTGTCCAAGAAGATGTAATGTTATAAGCAACATTCTTTCTATCTTCTCCAGTGTTATTATAACCAAGATAAAATGTACCGGATCCTTTCACAAAACAACTAAGAGTATATCTCTGAGATGGTTCAATACTAATATTGTGTTGATAAATTCCCCCATTAGTACCAGTTACTTTAACTCCACGAGTGATTCCATAAGCAGGAGCATCATCAATTTGTATAGTTTGAAAAGAAGAAGTTCCAGGGTTTACCATATACCAATCTTGGCCCAATACAATCGGATTTACACATGAAATAATATTTCCTTTACCGAATCCTTCTACGGTTTCGTCTTGAGCTTGTAATGCAGCCACAATAGATGGAAGAGTGTAGTTCATAATTGATTCATATAAAGGCCAATCATGTGACTTTTTTAAAGCTTCTAAATCAAAATTCTTTTTATCGTCAACATATAGAGCTTCTAAACCCTTAATGATTGCCATGTTAGCATTATATGCATCTTTTAAATCTTCAACTTTTTTCCCGAACCAATTTGTTTGAGCAGTATCAATTGGGACTCTGTTCATTAATTCAGTAAGGACTTCCAGATTTTTATTATATTCTTTGGATAAATTAATAAACTCTTCTCTGCGGGACTCCCGGTAGCTTTGCCATGCATTATATTTTTCTTGTAGTGAAGTGTCCATGTAAGGCTCACATACAAAATAGGAAAGATCAGTAATTACAGAATCACCAAAATTGACTGCATCAATATTATAATCATCTAAGCCTTCAACATAAAATTGTGTAACTAAATTTTCATCCCTAGAAATAGTTATACTATTCTGAATGTTTCTAAAACCTAAAACTACATTTGTATCTTTACCTAAGCTGTCAGGTCTATAAACATTTATGGTCATATTTACAGTATCAAACTCAAACACACATTTATAGGCTTGTGCGGCCTCTTGTGTTAAGAAAGCATATACATTTTGATCGTCTACTTCAAAGTTACATATATTATTAGGGAGTAATTTTCCGTCGTCATCAGGAGTAATATTATCCACATAACCTATATGCCAACCAGGGACATCTGCATGTTTTAATACTAAATGTAAAAAACTTAGATCTTCATTTTCTGAATCATAAAACTTAATCTGATAAAACTTATTTGTATCATGAGTTGCCTGATACATCATTTCATAGGAATCTTCTTCGCCCATATTAATTTTAAAGTTTTTCAGTTTATATTGAGTAAGCATGATTTCATAAGACTCAGCAGTAATCTCTTTAGTTTCACGCAAACCATCATTATTAATAGTTGGCGGATCTACTATTTTGAACCAAATGCCATCACAGTATAGCTCCATTAGCTCATCAAGTTCTTCATACCCGTCAGTAACAGTATTGTTTATGTATTTATCAACAGTAAATGTTAATTCAGCTGTATTATTAGTTTTTAATGACAATGAAACGGTAGATGTATCAATGCCTCCTAGCGCACAATATAATCTTTTGCCAGGTTTAGCTAAATAAATAATAGAAGGCTCAGTACGTCCATAAATATCATACTTATGATTTATTTTCACCCAAACGCACCCACCTTTCTTGGTTCTCTATAAATAAGCTCAAATGTAGCATCACCAGTGAATCTTAATTCATTTTCACCGTAAGCCAATCTAAGCCAGTATATATTATCTATATCTTTTACACCCAAATCTTCAAAACTTATAATTGAATTAGTAATGTCATATATTTTTAAATGCTGGCAATCAATATAAAAGTCATCATCTTTTAAAGCATTTATTTTCATTGTTCCGTTATTGTCTGTTACATTTTGGATTGTAATAGTGCCATGGCTTTTAGGGGAAATTTTAATAAGAGGATAGATGTAATCTTCATGACAGTCAGAAGTGTTGTTAATTATATAAGTTTTTGGAAGAGTAGAAGAAGAGGTGATATTATGCGTAATCTCAGGAGTGTAACCATATGGACTGTCGCAAGTGACTGTAAAATTCATTTCATATGGGAACACAACATGATCAGTAGTAATTTCTGTGAATGTAGCAAAGAACTCTATATCTTCGTAGAAGTAGTCACCACCAATTATCTTAAATAATTTTGGTGTTTGTGGAGAAGTTAACCAGCCATTAATAATACGGATATTGCTTGAAGAAAGGTAATCAGTATCATTCATCTGTATAACACCTAATTTAACATCTGGAATGTACTCTAATGGGAAAGTAATAATACCATTTTTCAATATAGGAGTACATTTTTCTGGATATGTAATGATTCCATTAGATAATTCAGGTGTCACATTTGTATTGTGACAAGGATTTTTCATGATACTGAGTGTAAAGCTATAATTATCACCGTACACTGTTCCGAAATGATTTTCTCTTGCTCTATATCTATTCTTTTCTCCTAACTGTAAAGATCTACTTTCAAGATTATCATTGTCTGTGATTCCAGTCATTATAATCCCGTATTCACTAGAATTATGTCCATCAAATTCAAATTGTAACATTTATTCACCTCTTTCATTTATATTTTTGCATAATAAAAGAACTGCCGAAGCAGTCCTTTTATTATCTAAGTTTTCTCCAATCTCTAGTCATATTCTTATTAATAATTGTAGAGACCTTATTTGCGACATCTTGGATGTCTAAATCACTATTCATGCTTGCTACATTAATGTTTACTTCATTGTTGACAGTATAATCATTATTTGTAGTGGCGATAGGGGTAGTTGGGTTAAACATATTAGTAAAGTCATTCATTGCAGCAATAGAAGGCTTGAGTAGACGAGTGAATTCCTCAGTCATCACTGACTCACCAACTTTTGCACCAACGAATCCTTGATCACCATTACTAATAATAGCTTTACCTAGAAGAGTGTCCATATTTGCAGGAATAAGTCTATTAATTACACCACCAGTAGCATAACCATATGATCTATATTTCTGAAGAATTTGATTCTTAAGAGTTGTTCCCCAAGAATCATATTTCTTAACACCAGGAGTGGGAATTTCAAGGATGTCTGCAAGTTGCTGCATTTCTTTTGGTCCGACTTTCTTACCTTTGGAATTGAAATAACCTACTAGCTGGCTTACTCCGGCAGGAACGTCTGTTGCACCATCTGGACGGTTTGGAAGAGTATTAAACCAACTCTTTAAATATGCTGGTTTATCATTCAAATAAGCTTTTTTAAATCCCTCAACTGCTATGTCTGCCTTATCAGCATGGTTTCCACCATTTCGATAAGCATATTCGAGAGCTTCCTGCATTTTATCATTGGTCATAGCCAATCCATTTTTATTTGCATATTCTTCAATTGCATCATAATGCGCATCTGGCATTACGTGTACAACACAAGTTTTGCTTCCAAAATCACTTTTAGCTGTAATAGTAGCCTTAAATGTTTTTTCAAGTCCACCAACTAGAACTCCTGTCACTCCGCCACCTTTAGAAGTTTGTACCCCTTTTGTAGCCGTAACCTTACCAGACGATGAAACTTTTGCAACATCAGTTTTATCACTAGACCATTTAATATCTGAATGTAAAGGTGCGGTAGGAGACCATGTAACTTTCAATTTATAAGATTCATTTGGTGTCAAGAATATTTCTGATTTGTTTAATGAAAAACTATAACTTTTTCCATTAACTGTACCTGGAGTTTCATTTCCAGCACCAGTGGAGTCTTTATTGCTATTAAATGTATTGTGAATACCATTCTCAGCACCGGTATATGTATTATTACCAGCTGTAGAACCACCTTGTCCATTGCTTGTTCCGTATGGAAGAGTAACTTTCATATTAGAAATGGTTTCTAATGCTTTTATCTGTTGAATCAAACTTGTATTGAAATCAGCAGACTTACCTATCATAGTATCAAATGTGCTAGACACCTTAACACCATACTGATCCATCACAGTATGTAAATGTTTATATGTGTTATCATAATTAGTGGTTACATTGGTAAGCATTCCACTAATAATAGCTTCTTGAAACGAAGAATTTTTCTTTACTGCATCAAGTGTATTATCAAGAGCTTTATTCGCTTCATTAGAGAAATTCTCATAGCCGGTATTTTTCATATCGACTTCGTGTTGATGCATGGTATCTGCCATATCATCTTCGGCATCTGCAAGTTCTGCACGTAATTTCTCAAGACGAGCTTTGGCGGCAGCATTACTGGTTCCTTCAAGGGCAGCTATCTGGGATTTAAGAGTATTAATATCTTTAGACTTCTTTTTTAAAGTTTTGTCATAATCGTAATATTTCTCTTTAGCAGAAAGAGCGTCTTTACGCTTATCAATATTTTCCTGAAGTAAATCATTCTCTTTCTTAATTTGAGTCTCATACATATCAAGCATATTCTGTTTCAGTTCAGAAAGAGCAGTAGATTCTTGTTGAATACCATCAAGAAGTTGTTTGCTTTTCTCATTGTATTCGTCTAAGCTGTAACAACCATTTTTATATTGTTCTTCAAGCTTATTAAGACCTTCCCTATAGTTAGCAATCTTTTGTTTTGTCGCATCTATAGATTCTTGAGTTAATAAAATGTTAGTTAATCCATTTGTAGTAAATGAACCATCATCATTGTAAAAACTTTCAGCGTCACCGAGAAGTTTTTGCATAGTCTGATATTCAGTGATAACATTTGATAGTTTATCTTGTGCATCATCAAATGGTTTCCAACGAAGCTCCATGATTTCATTTTTCAGATTTTCTATATCACTGCCGATTTTTAAAATTTGTTCGTCAATCTGTGCTATAGAATCAAGATACTTCTGAGCTTCTTCATTGTTCATAGAAGAAAAATGAATATCATAGTATTCGGCTTTTTCTGCACGAAGCTTTTGAAGTGCATTAATCTGTCTCGCATTAGATTTAATGCGCTCCTGATAAATCTTTTCGTTAATCTGATACTCAGGATTATCATTTGCTTTTGCGTAATCAATTACTGCATCCTGCTTGGAACCTGCACGATCCCAGCGGTCAACAGCCCATTGTTTTATCTGTTCACGATTATCTTGTAAAGCCTGAACTAATTCAGCAGCTTCATTTTCTAACTTAACAGCCTCTGTCTGGAGACTATAAAGCTGTTTCTTCATCTTTTGGTATTCTGGATCGACAGTTTTATGTCCATTTACCTTAAGATATTCTTTCATCCTACCTTTATATTCTTTTATTTCTTTATCAGTAAGACGTTTCTGTTCATTGGTATAATAGAGTTCCTTTTTCATGTATTTTTCATATTTAGAACCAGGTTTCTGATTATACCCTTGTGAGATTCTCAATTCCTGTTTAGCTTTGTAATAGTCAGCTTTATTCTCACGTTTACCTATGACGGTGTCATAAGCTTCAATAACACGTTCGACCTTTGCTTTAGCTAAATCTTTCTGTGACTTAGTGAGTTCACGAATCGCTTTGTCACAATCCAAGATTTTTTCATACCATTCCTGATATGCGTCAACACGTTTCTTATCATCTTCGGATAAACTTTCAATATTGATTGTACCATTCTGGACTTTCTTTTTCAGTTCATCAGATAAACCAACAGCAGAAGCAACTTCATTTGCTTTAGCTACGTATTTTGCTCTGGAATCTTTTTGTGTCTGTAATTGTTTATTCAGATTTTTAAGTGCTTTATTATAATTCTTCTCAGAAGACTTATAATTACTATAATCGCTTTCAGCGATATCTTGATACTTTTCAACGATTCTCTCTAAACGATCAAGAGCAGTTTCTATCCAGTCTTTAGCTTGAGTACTTACTTTTTTAATTGTATCATCTAATTCTGATGTACCGTCTGCATAGGCAGGAGCAAGGGTTACACCGGAAGCAGTGCCTTGTGCATATGCTCTTGCATGACCATGCGTAGCACCACGTTTCAATAAATCTTCTGTCTGTTGTGCAGAGAATATGATGTCACCCTTTTTCAAGTTCTCCATATGTGCGCCACCAGGAATAAGTGACCATACACCATCACGCACTATAGATTCAGAATGACCATTGATGCCTACCTCATTAACAAGGGCTTGCTCATCATGTTTAAGTGCTACTTCTCCTTTTGCATGAGCAGAAGAGAGAGGTTTCATATTAAGAACATTATAAGCTGTGCCGGAAGCGTGAGCAATTGAGGTCATAGTGCCAGAAGCTTTACCACCTATATACGTAACATGTGCTACTTTGTCCGAAGGTGGAGCTTGATAACCTAAAGTATAAGTTACTTTTGCAGTCTTATCATTTGGAGGATCTTGAGATCCTAATGTATAATTTACATCAGCTTTTTGATCTTCAGCAGGTTCCTGATCACCTTTGGTATAATTTACATTAACACTTGCAGGATCGGATTCAATCTGAGCTTTGATAGCTTCTGCATTTCCTACATTACTTTCATCTACGCCAATAGCAATCTGTACTTCTGGTGGAAGAGCAGCAATTTCACTTATAAGACTTTGAACTTTATCATCTTGAACAATTGCATCAATAGATACATTTTTATCTTGCAATTCGGCTATTCGTGACTGGAGTTGGTCTACTAAATCTGCACCTTGGGTCTGTGCAACAACTTCAACTTGTTTGTCATGTACTTGCTGCAAGGCATCAATAAGAGCTTGTACTTTATCTGCTCCCTCAACATCTCCTAGAATAGTTAATACTTTCTGTTGATTTGTCAATTCTTCTATCTTAGAATCTATATCATCAATAGACATCGTATTAACATCAAAATCTAAGTCAATACTTCCCATTTTTCCGTCTGCTGCAAGTGCTTGTACATCGGCAAGAGCGTCATCAACAGAAGTTGTATCAACATCTATTTTGATTTTATCACTAATATCCTCATTGGATAATTGTAATAACTGATCTTCGGCAGTTTGAATATTGTCTGTATCTACTAATTTGATACCTGAATCAGTCTGAGCCTGTTGTAAGGTTTCAAAAGCTGCATTGGCATCTTGAGTAGCCTGATCAAGGGTGTTGTCCATACCATTCTGATAAAGTTGTGTTTGCTGATCCATTTCATTCTTAGCTTGCATGAAATCTTGAGCAGCTTGTACGACATCTGATGATAAACTAGACTGCCCAATAGCAGAAGAACTATATTCAGCATTCTGTTCTTGAGCAATAGCGGCTTTGTACATTGATTGCACTTGTTCTCCGCCAGTATACTCTGAATGGAATTTGCCATCACGATCTCTATATTTATTTACTTCTTCCTGCAGGTCAGCTACCTGTTTATGAGCAGTATCTAAATCAGTAGTATCAAAATCAAATGTGTATGTTTTGCCAGTAAGGTCAGACAATTCGTCCTGTGCATCTTTAGCCTCAGAAACTAAATCTTCTAAACCTTTTGTCGCATCCATAGTAGGAGCATTAACTTTCAAAACACCAAGACCTTCAAGAGCAGTAAGAATCTGATCTTTGGACAATTGAGTCTTATCTGCTAACTGTTGTATGGCATTCTCAGCCTGTTCCATACCCTCAACATTATAAGCACCATCATTTAATTTGATGCCCTCTAATTGTGTACGGTTATATTTAGAAAGGGTTTCAAATGACTTTTCAGTAGCGGCATCGTTTTCTTTATGGGCAGCAGTAAGAGCTTCCAATGAATGTGTATATTCAGCAGCTCTGTCAGGATCATCACCGAATCCCATCTGTTCAGCAGTCTGTGGTTTCTCCCAAGACCCCTTAGTAGTTTCTTTAGAGGAATCACTACTTTCCTCAGAATCTTTTAATTTACCAGCTTCTTTTAAAGCCTCAATAACAGAACGAGCTTGGTCTTTAGTTAAACCGAGTTTTTCACATAAAGATTCAACAGCTTTTTCAGCATCGCCTAATTCAGTGTCCCATTTACCGTCATTGAAATCTATACCTTCTAACTGTTCAGAAGTATATTTCCCAAGAGTATCTACTAAAGAAGTAACATCTGTGTTCTGTTCTTCATATGCTTTATTGATACCATCAAGAGCTGTAGTAACAGAAGCAGAATCTGTTATGATACCATCCATTAATGAAGATACATCTGTTCCTAAAAGAGCTTCAACAGTTGTACCGGCAGAAGCAGCTAGCTCTTCTTGTTTAGCTTTTAATTGATTAATAGCTGCATTTCGCTGATCATTTGTCAATTGATCATTTTTTTGAACTCTTTTTATCTCTTCTTCGTAGGCTTGCGCTCCCATGGCAGATGAATTGAAATTATCAATAGCATTTTGAGCAGCATCTTCTGAATAAGACTCCATGTTATCATAGGTTTCTTTTAAATCCTGTTTATATTTATTAACTTTATCCTCAGAAGCAGAAATAGCAGTAGTGTTAGTACTATCTGTATTTTTCAGTTCTTCGAGTCGTTTCTGTTCATCTGAAAGGGCAGAAGTAAGTTCTTGAGTTCTGTCTATACCTTCCTCTATAGATGATATAAAGTTATTATCAATGCCATAATCACGAAGACGACCGAAGTTAGCACTCATGAATTCTTTGCTGATTCCCATTGATCGAGCGGCTTTACTCATATCATCTATGTCAAATGACCATCTTTTACTTGCATCATCATAAGATGCCATACCCTTAGATTTAAGATCAGCTAAGAAATTATTAACACCTGTCTTATCTTCTGTGAGGTATCTCACAGCTTTACCATAGTTCTCTGCAAAGTTTGCTCTATCATCTGAACCTGTAGGAGAAATAAGAGCGGCAAATGATTTAAAATCATCTGTACCTACAAGACCTTTATCATATGCATCTTTAGCATTCTTTAGTCCGGCGACAATGTTATTATATTTATCTCCGGCATTCTCCGTACTCTGGGCACGTTGCCACTGAGAATAATAGGAGAGAAGTTCCTGTTGCTGTTTCTTAGTTGCTTGCCATTCAGACTGAGATTGCATATAAGATAAATATTCATCTCTAGCATCTTTTAATTTATCTTTTTCTGCGTTATAAGTTGCTCTAGCTGCTTCCTTGTCATCGGCTTTAGCAATAGCTTTCCAAGCTTTATCTGTTTCTTCTGCTTGCTCGGCAATAGCTTTAGTCTGTAACTTAATACCCTTTTCGAAATCTCCATCAGTAGCTTCAGCCTGATATTCCGTAAAGGTTTTCAAAGCATCTATGTTTAGTTTGATACCATCAGAAGTAGTGGTGAATAAATCATTAACATTTTGCTCAATGCCACGAGGATCTTTCACATCTTTGAAAGCAGTAGAAAGGATCTTAACATTGTCTTTAGAAATTCCACCTGCAGAAGTAGTCTCTGTAAGAATAGTTCCCATAGAAGAAAGAGTAGACTTAGCAGTTGATACTTTCGTTTCCATTGAATCTAAAGAAACAGCAGCTTCATCTGCCTGATTCTTAGCATTGCTTATTGCTTCATTAACTTTTTCTTTAAATTCATCTAAAGAAGAAAATGCTTTATCACCATTAATAAGTAAATCAATAGCTATTTCATAATTATCTTTGGTCAATCCATTTAAATAACTACCTATTTCCGCTCTTTGGTCTCTATCATAGTTTTTTCCATAAAGACGAGCAGCTGCATTGTTAATCTGTTCTCTAACAGTCCAACCTTCATCAGTTTTATATCCTAATTTTTTAGCAAGACTATCAAAACTTTCACCAGTACCTTCAGAAATTGTTTTAAGATAATCATTTCGCTGTTTGGACCATTCTCCAACTGTCATCTTTGAATCTTCGGAACCATAAGAGTCTTCCAATGAAAAAAGGTCAGCCCAAGCTTTTTGAACATCTTTCGAACCCGATGTCATAGGAGCGATTAAAGTCTTATCAATCCAACCATCAATACCACCAGCATCTTTTATTTGATCTGTCATTTTAGAAATATCAATATTGGATAGCATTGTGTTAATGCCATTTTTAGCTCTTTCCGCAACATCTGAATCCATGTTATCAAACATATTTGATGATTCAACATATGCTTGTAAACTTGGAAGTAAATCTTTCCATTTAGATGCTTGTACAGCTTCTTGAGCAAGTTTTTCAGATTCAATTAAATTGGCATTACCTTGAGCCAATGCTTCTTTAGATTCAAGAGACGTTTTAAGAGCATTTTTATCTGCCGCAGAAAGCTCTGACATATCTACTGTATAAGTATCACCATTTACATCGCTAGTTATTAACGATGTAACTTTATATTTATCTAGTAATTCTTCAACTTCTTTTTGTGGTGCAGTTGTAGTAAAAGTAATAGGTCCATCTGTTTCGGTTGCATTTTTTAATGCGGTCCATCCAGATGCAATAGTATCTGCTTCCTTTTTTTGATCTTTTTTATTAGAAATTTCTTTTCCAGTTTTCTCTGCATCTTTAACTACACCCTTATACTCATCCTGTAGATTATCTCTAATGGATAGATGTGTTACGTCACGTTGGAGTTGAATATAATCTGAAATTTGCTGATTAGCTTCTTTGGTATCCGTTCCAAATTTAAGAATAGCATTGCCTTCAGAGTCCCATCCATCAATCATAGAAGGTGCTAAGTTAGCAATTTGATTACTTGTATCGAGAAACGCTTGAAAATCTTCATCCGAAAGAGTGGCATTTTTAATAATATTACCAGAGATTTTGACACCTGAAGCGTATTTTGTATATTGTTCTTGGAGCTCTTCTAATTGAGACTTCTGATCTTTATAAGTTTGATTTTGCTCAAGGATTGTTTCTTTTGCTTCTTTTCCTTTAGCAATAATGTTATCATCCCAATGAACAATAGCATCAATACCTTGAAGTCCCCATGAGATTAATTGCTGTGCAATCATTGCTGTACCGGCAGAAACAACAGCATTACCAATTGATGAAAGTGCAGAAGAAGCAAAACTTTTTAATCCATCAGTAAATTTAGGTTTTACTTGCTTATTGGGGTCCTCTACTTCATTCTCTTTCTTAAAGTCACTAAGAGTTTTCGTATTCGCTACAATTTGGTTACCATATTCTTTCGCTCTTTCACTGGCATTTTTTAGAGTTTTATCAGCAATTTTCTGTCTTTCTGCGTTATCGGTAATAGTTTGACCATTATTCTGAAGTGCATTATTAAGATTTGTTAATGCCTGTTCATCTTTTTGATATTTGTCCCAATTTGATACCGCTTCCGCATGGCCTTCATTATACAATCTTGTTCTTCTGCCCCAACGTGTTTCTGGTAAAACTCCACCTTGATCGTTCTTTTCAAAAACCGAATACTGTGATATAATATAGCTTATCTTAATAACTATATAGAAGGTGGAATTATGCGAGAACTTTTGTTTTGCAATAAATGCGGTAATGTAAGTAGTTCCGATAATAATGAAATCGGGGATAGATGTTGGTCATGTAATGTTGGAAAATTTATAGGTACAGGTATAGACAACCCTAAGTCCTATGCAGAAGTAATAGAAGAGTATAAAAAAACCCATAATGGAGATTATCCTAGCGTAAAAGAATCTGATGAAATGCTCCGAGAGAAATATTTCTATGGTAAGCTAGACTCTGATGTTACCAAAGCAGCCACTGCAGAAAGAAAATACTGGGAATCTCCTGAAGGAGTAGAAGAGCAAAACAGGATAACAGACAGATGGTACGCCAAACAGAATGCTCAGAAATTCTCTACTGGGCCTAAGTGTCCAATTTGCGGCAGTACAAATCTTAAGAAAATCACTGGAACAAGAAAAGCAATGAAGATAGGTCTGTTTGGTCTTTTTGGAGCTGGTGATCTTGGTAAGACTTATCAGTGTGGACAATGCGGAGCTAAGTTTTGATTATAATAAACTAATGTTCTGTATATACAAAGTTGTCGAATATTGTTATTATACTACTAGGTATATTATGGTTATAGGTGCTGCATTATAACTCGCTGCACGATAATATACTTGATCATTTCTTTTGATCATGCAGAAGTGTTGGCATACATTCTGTATTGTTGATGCGGACGAAGAATCTGCCCGTTCTGGGCAATACACTTCCCCAATAAAGAAATTTATAAGGGAAGGGGGTGAAAAGAAGAATATGAATACTGGAATAATAATATCTCTTGGTAGTCTTTTACTTGTTGTAATATTAGCTGGTCTATATTATAACTCGAAAAATCATACCGTTGATCAAATTTGCAACCATCCAGAATTATCTGATGAGAAAGTCAAATTTATCACCGGAATGATGAAAAGACAATACAAGAATAAAAAAGTTGACTAATCGCTAATAATGTTCTACTTTATCATTTAATTACTTCGTCATATGTATTTCTCTTTTTAAAATTCTTAATAGAAGGAGAACTGCTACCACAGTTCTCCTTTCTGTACACTAACACTTTGCACAATACTATAGGAAAGTTAACAATCTCGACTACATTGGATGTAACCGAAAAGATTATTCGTATAGGTCATACTCTGGGAGTTGATCAACAATTTCTTTTGGGTAATTACTGATAAATTTTGGCCTGCCAATATTACTGATTTCTATAAGTAAATCTGTAACTTCATCTGAGTTTAACTTTTGAACATATTCAGGAACCAATTTATCAAAAATATTTTTATCCATTAAATACACCTGCTTTCAAAACTATACTATGGAGGTTTAAAGATTATGGAAATATTAGAATGTCCTCTTTATAAAGAGTGCAAGGAAGAGGAATGTCCTTACTTTGAAAATGAAGATTGTACGTATTATACTAAGAAAGAGCAGGAGACTGAATAGTCTTTTGCTCTTTTGATGAATTTTGTAAGTATGTTTTATAAGTATCACAAGTAATACCTCTTATAACAGGAGAATTAATTATTTGACTTTTCTCTTTGCTAATAAACATTAGCTCCAATTTACTCCCCATGATGTTACCTCCTCGAAAGTTATTTCTGGGAATATTTTCTGAACAACAGAAAAAGTAGTTAGTTTGACTTTTGTTTCGTTTGTTTCTTGAAAATAGTAATGCACTAATTCTTCAATAAATGCGAATAGTTGCATGTGTTGATTGTTAGATGTAATTATCCGTTCCATGGAGTATACTAAAAAAGACATACATCTTCCATAAGTGGTTGCTTCATTTTCGGTGACAGAAAAACTGCCATCTTTTGTAAATATTAGACTTACAGGAAATAATTTAGTAGGATCAATATTTTTTTCATATAAATATTTGCTTAAGGATTCTAATCCTTTAGTAAACAAATTGGCCAGTTCCTCTGGCATTTCATAAGTTGCATTCATAAATAAGCATCCGTCAAAATATGGCGGAGCAATTGGTGCATAAGTTCTGATAGAATTATTTATTATCATAGTTTTACCCTCCTATGTGAAATATAGCATAGAAGAATAATAAAGTAAAGATTTGTGCTTACATCACCTTTGCACATAAGGTAAGATTGCTTACAAGAGTAAGATGTATTTACCCTTTAATTTATTCGGCGTAAGCTGCCTAACAGTCCTGACTATTCCTTCTTGATCCGGAAACCAAGTTCCCATTATAGTCGATGAACGTTCTTCTCAGAGAGAAGCTTCGCTGCAGATCACCCATATATATACGTTGTTACTATACCTATTACATTACTGTAATAGGGGAGTAGTATACACTTCGGTTCACCCTGAATGCTAAATTAAAAGCATTTCTCTATTCCTTCGAATAAAGACAGTTTCGGTTGTTTGCTTAGTAACCCCTTTCTCGTATGAGATCGTTCCGTGTCACCACCAGGTTACATGGGGCGTTTTCTAAAGGACCAACTGATAATTTGTCCCACCCCAGTCCATAGCATGGCTAACAAGCATACCGCCGACTCCGGCTAAGGTTTTATTGAGTCCTAAACCATTTAAGAGTCCTACAGCACCGTTGCCAATATCAAGCAATCCTTTAAAAGTATTAGTAGTACCTTCTGATTGCCATAACTGTGACCAAGATTCTTTGATCTTAGTTGTTTTTGCTTCGATAGAATCAAGGTATGTATTAAGCTCATTCTGAGCTGAACCTTGATAGTTGTTTGTTGCTTGATCATATACATCCTCAAGCATATCTTTATTATTCAAGAGGGATGCTAATGCATTCGCACGATTTTTCTGTAATATTTAGACAATGTCGCAACCATTGTCTATGTTATTTTGTATTTATTTATGCTGTTAATTTATTACTATACTTAGCAATAAAAGATTCCCATTGTTCTTCTGTATTGCCACCGGAGCCATACAACTGATGAAAAAGATCATGTATATCTTTTCTTATGCATACACCTAACGGATATTTATTATGGATGCATTGAAATATATCAAGCATAGAAGATAACTCTTCAAAAGAATAATCAGATAGATTAGTAGATTTTAACAAATTCTGTTCATCCATTTTTTCAAAGGCTTCTTGTAGTATTTTATTAAAACCATATTTATGATGGATTATAAAATCTTTACTACCAGTTAATATACATTGATAATTGCATGCTTTCATTGAGGCATTCTTCCAATCTTGTATATGACCACGAAAGAATTTACTTAAATTATCATATCCAGAATAATCTTTGTTCAAATAATATATTCCTAATTTCCTTCTTTGTTCTTGTATACCAGATAAAGGTTTATCCAATGCCTCAGATAATTCAATATCAGTCATTGTTTTATAGTTATCAATAATAAACTGTTTTTGATCATCACTATACTTTTCTTGTAAGTAATTATATGATTTAATTCCTAATTTCCGTCCCATATTAACAATTGAATTATATGTACGGTTTGGCAGTAGTTTTTTAAATTCATCATAAGGAACAGAAGAGTAATATCTTTTAAAAATGTCTATTTCTTTATCCGTCCATTCTCTACTTTGAGTTAAATTTAACTTAATAGCCTTTGTACCAATGCTTCTAACTGTATGAGTATCTGTCAACATTTTTTGAATTTCTTTTAAAGGTTTGCCGTAATTTTCTTTTAATATTTTAACATCTTGTTCGGACCAAAAATAATTCTCTTTTCTTTCTTTGCGGTTACTGGCAATTCTATATACCTGATTTTTAGTTAATTCTGGATATTTTTCTTGAACTTTAGAAATTCCATTATCCTTATAGATTTTACAAATATCTTGTAGTTGTTCTTCAGTATAACGGTCTAATAATCCAACACGTTTCTTAACTCTATCTTTTAAGTATTTGCTTACAGTATCGGCAGACAAACCAATTATCTTTCCTATTTCTGTAAAATTATTTCCATCATTGTATAAATCAACCATTTGTTGAATTTTTTCTTCAGTTAATTTCTTCACTCTATATTTTCCTCTCTATTTTTGACTATAAAAAAGCGCCAGACTATTAAATAGCTCTGACGTTTTCTTGTATTTATATATTGTAATTTTTTCTTCAGTTACTTTTACGAAAGTGTACTTTATTCCATGGTTTGATAACCATTTAACTTCGTCCATTAACTGAGTTGCATATTCTTTATCTATTTTCATAAAATGCCTCTATATACAAAATAACATCTTATATTTTTATATAAGCATAGACTATGTTTTAAATCCCGGAGGGACTCATACCTTTTCGATTTAAGGGGTTCTCACCCACGCCATTTGCGATTGCGCCCTACGATTATTGCTATAGATATTCAGGATTTCCACCTTTATTCTCTCGTCTATAGCTCGACAAGAATCTAGTCGTTGAACGTTTACCCTCGACTCAGGTACCGTATGATCTACGGGATACGTTAGGGTACTTCGCTGCAAACAAGCCATTTATCTTTACGTTTTTAAACCTTCATAATCTAGTTTCCTGATTATTGTGGTGTAAAGCTTTAAGCTGCCCTTGCAATTAAATATGTTCTTAAATATATATTGCTATATATTTCAGGCAAAAATTCACCTGCAAGATCTTCAAGAATTTTACTCTGCCTATTGGTTCCTTCTTCAATATCAGCTTGACCAATTTCTTTCCATCTGCCAGCCAAATCAAGTAAAAATGTAAAGTCATCTTTTACTCTTCCAGTAGCATCAGTGAGAGAAATGCCAGCCTTACCGTTAACGGCAGTTAAAGATTTAATCTCTGATTCAAGTTTAGGAACAGTATCAATAAGACCTTCTATATCTTCACCTTCCGCTGATAGAGTTTCAGCATCAACACCATGCATACGCATAGAAACAGTACGAGCAGCACGAGCAGCCTGACTTACATCTTGTATGGAACTATTGTAGGCCGTAATCAATGCCATAGACTGTTCAATGTTATTACCCCCAACTTCAAGAGCTGAACCAGATATCTGTAAACCTTTTGCTAAGTCTGATGTACTGATTGAGAAATTGTTTCCTATTTGATTAAGCTGATCAATAAGTTTCATAGAATCATCAGGTTTATAGTTATAAGCCTGCATGATACCTACCATAGCATCAGTTGCTTCATTAATATCTGCAAACTCAGATACATTTTTAAGAATACCTGTATTCTTAGCCATAGTCTGAGAATCTTTAAGACTATAACCTAATCTACTCCAATCAGCAGCACTACTAGTAATCTGAGTGGTTGTACTACCAATGTCTTTGGCATCAGTTCTAGCCTGAGTAGTAAAGTCTCTATATTCTTGTTTTGTACCATCTGATGTTTTCTTAAGTTCAGTCATCGCTGAATCTAATTCTTTTATTGATTCGACACCGGATCTGACACCTGTTGTTAATGCTTGGAATCCAAAATTACTTACAAGATACTGGCTAAGACTACGGAACTTTTGTCCCATTTCAGAAATATAACTAGATAAAGGTTTTACACTTTGAGTAACTTTAGTAAGAGATTGGTCAATATTACCTGGACCATTTTTATATGCTAATTGATATTTTTCAAATACACCAGACCCTCTATCAATAGTAGCATACATTTTACCTTGTGCTGCATTAAACTCTGTTGTGTATTTGCTTCCTTTTGCCAGATCTGCTGACATTTGTTCCATCTTAAGACGGACTTTATCAGATGCTGGATCTAAATCTGTACCAATATATTCTGAACGGCTATATCTATTTGGAGTACGTGAGAAAAACTGATTAGTATTACCGAGATACCTAGCTTGACGATTGGCTTCAGAGTGGAGAGCAGCAAAACGTACTTGCTCAGTGTCTCTTTCGTCTCCAGTAAGAGTCGCAAGACTATCACGAGATTTTTTTAATTGCTCATATGTATCATTAAAAGATTTTAATCTTTCATCATAACCTTGTCCTAGAGTTTTATCTAATGGTTTACCATTGTTAGGATTATATACTTGAGCCATTTTATTGAATGTCTTCTGTTTCTCACCCAAATCAGTGATAACTTTGTCATATTCTGAAGCACTCTGAGTCATTGCTTTGTATGCTTCTTGATTCTTAGCCTGTGCTCCTCGAATGTCAGATGCAGAAGTAACCCAATCAGAAGCAGTACCTTGATTTTGTATCTGTCTAGCTAGCTGAGAATTTCTATGTCCTATAGTTCTCTTTGACTGTTTATAAGTACTTTCATCAATAATCCCACTTACATACTGTTCCTGTAGGGTTCCTATTGTCTTCATATTTCTCTTAATTTCAGCTTGAGCTTGTCTAAGAGTAATACCTGCAGATCTTGCAGTATTAGAAGAACTAGTAGTTTCTCCAATAACTATTTTACCGTCTTTAGTTTTTATATTGTCTCCAACAGTAAGCTTAATAGAGCCCATGTTTTTAGCTGTAGATTTTATTTCATTAAGTTTGGCTAAAAGTCCATCAAGCTCCCCCATAATACCTTGATTTACGGAAAGTTTTACTTCTCCTAGATCAAGCTTGCCCTGATACTTTGACAGCTTACTGGCTGTATTAGCCATAGATTTTAAAGCTTTTTCGGGATCGACCATCTGTTCTACAAGATTAGATCCCTTAATAACAGGAGTATTTTTAGCGGCTTTGGCAGTTGCTTTACTTATTGTCTTTACCGCCATCTGTGCATTTTTAGTTAACTGTTTAGTATTACCTAATTCCACACCTAGTTTAATGTGCTTCTCTTTTAAAGAATTAATTCGTGTTTCTAATGTATTTAGCGCACTGTCTTCAACTTCTACACCAACGTTTATTATATAATCAGCCATTTTCTCACCTCACTTTATAAACCAACAGAATGTAATCCGCTGATAACGAATTTTGTTGCTTGCCCTTTGGCATGCATTTTTCTAGCACGAAAATATTGTTCCCAATAATTTCTGATAGGAGTTATTGTTTTACGAAATCCATGATTACCTGTTTCAAATCCCCAAGAAAAAACTATTTCTGGATCACCTTCCAATGGTTCCCATATGCCATGTCCTCCAGACATATGGCTTGAATCAAATCGTGCTCTAAGCTCTGCACTTCGACTATAAGCAAAGCCTGTAATTGTATGAATATTTTTTAAATCATAAAGTCTATAACCATCCGCCCAAGAGGAATAGTCATTATAATATTTTTCTTCTGACTGTTGTGCATCTCTTTCCATCTTAGGCTTGTAGTCATTAACAAACTGCTGTAAACCAATAGTTATTCCCTGGTCAATCAGCTTTCTTAACTGTGGAATTGTCCCCATCTTTTACATCAGCCAACTTTCGTAAATAATCTAACTGTTCCGGAGTAGCTTCTTTAAAAACATTTTCTAATATTCCAAATAATGCACTTAATCTATTAGACATAGAGTTAGTAAATGAAATACGAGCAGAAAGTGTTTCTTCAAACATAGCGACCATATCTCCATAATCAACACCAATCATTTCAATAATTTTATCTAAAAGACCAGAAGATACTAAGGCATCATAAGCATCAAGACCTTCTTCGTCTTCGTAGGTGAGATTAGTATAGATAACCACACATGTCAGAGAAAAGTTTAAATGCTTATTCATTGGTTCGTATGTAAGAAGAGAAGTATCATATTCAATAATACTTTCAATAACTGTATCTATAAGTGCTCGTTTAGTAGCAAACGGCACATAATTTTCAACTTCAAGTTTTTCTAAAGCCCCTACTGGGTTCTCTTTATATTCTTTTACAAATTCTAAAATATTAATTTCCATCCTTTTTTCCCTCTTTCTTCCTTGCTCTTTTTAAAGCTTCATTTTCATCCCAATCGATCCAACCAGTAGACTTAGTATGAGTGATCCATACATAGTCCAAATCAGGATAGATATAATACATCAGTTTCCGTTTAATCTTGGCAGAAGGATCAACCATTCCACCTTTAGTGTCGTAGACACGTTCGCTTCCATCTGAGTATTTGACCCAAAAGTCAGCAACATAATCTATTGCACGTATAGTCTTTCCATTATGCCTGAAAGACGGTTGCAATTTATATTTTTTTTGTAATTCATAATCTACAATTTCACCAGAGTCCAATCCAGCGCATATGATGTCTTCATAAAATCTTTTCTCTAATAGAGAATCGAAACATACTTCTTTTTCTGTTTTTCTATCTATAACAGTACGATTCTGTTTACCTTTAGTAGTTTGATCGACACCATATTTAGATCTTTTTTTATAGTTCCTCACGTTATCACTCCAAAGTATGATTTTGATATTCTTTGTAATACGGATAACTTTCTTTCTTATCAAACACCATTACAATCACATCAGGACTATAATAAACATCTAAAGGCTTTAGCCCATGCTTTAAATAAAGTTTCATTTGCTGTGGGTCTATAATTCTCACTGCCTGAACCGGATCATAAGGAACTCCTTTTAAGTTAGGTATTACAATCTCCATTTAATTCCTCCGAAAAAAATAAGGGGAAACTGCAAAAATAGTGCGGCTTTCCCCTCAATAAAATATTTAATTTTCCGTCACTATTTTTTTAGTTTTTGCTTTAGGCTGTTCTTCTTTCATAATTTCATTTACTTTATCCTGAATAGGTTTAGTAAATCTTGTTTTATGAGTAACAGCATCAGCCAATTCTTTTTTTGCATCCTCTTTGGTCACATCACCAGTATTGTATTTAGCAATAATGTTATATACTTTTCTACATTCTTCTGTATGAAAAGCTACCATCCAAACAGGTTTATCTGCATCTTTAGTGCACTTAGGACAATACTCATAAGTAGTGCCACAAGTTACACAAATTCTTGGTTTTGATTTCATTGAGTATTCCTCCTTTGCCTTATTAGAAATGCCCCGGATTCGTCCGGGGCATAACAATTTAAGGATTATTCCTCTACATCATCCTCTGTCATTACAATGTAATACAGTGGAGAACCTGTCTGACAATAATCTCTCTGAGCTACACCAGAGAATGTAATTGTACTATCTGTTTCAAGTGTCAGATCGCAATCTGGTGATACCTGGAAACTTGGGAATACGATATAAGCTGCACGAACTACATCTACAGAACATGTGTCTGCAACAAGAACTTTCATTGTAATAGAAGATGTGGCCGGGAACTTATCAGACTCATTAGTAACCTTAACACCACTTTCTGTCTCATATTCATATTTAGCAATAAGAGTACCTGTTACTCCAGTAGGAAGAGTAATTTTTCCGCTATCTTCAGTGTATACAAAAGTATCAGCAGTAGGAGCAGCAGTAGTAGAAGCAGTATAAGCTTTTCCTAATGTGCCGTTTGCTTCCAGAGCATAAAGCTTTGTAAGTGGAGCTTTCGGTTTCAGCTTTTCAGGAATTGTATATTCCTTAATGCCAGTTGTATCAATATGTAAGATTTTTGGTGCAAGAATCTTAGATTCTTTTGAAGCAATAATCTTATCTGTGCCAAATGTCTGAGACAGCATAGAGAATGAAAGTAAGTTACAATCAGCAGATACTTCTACAGATTTGGATGTATAGAATCTCTTAATCAGTACACCAAGAGCATCTGTTTTATCTTTACTTTCAGAAGTTGTATTAATAGAAACATTAGATAAATTGTTTAACAGATAGAGTAAATCTCCATCGCTATTTTCACCAACAATTTCTAAGACTCTATCAATAACCAGAGAATCAAAATTTGCCATAATATTTTCCTCCTTGATTTATTATTCGGTTTTAGTGACTCGTACATTGCTCGAAGAGGAGTACTCATTAGATAAGTCACGCAACCAATTTAATTGTTTAAGTAGATTTGGATTCTTAGACATATCAACCATTCCGCTGTACATTCCTGCAGAGATGGAGGCAGCAGTATTAATGGCCTGAATCCTTTGAACAGAATCTAAAAATGCATAGATTCCAAGACTTTTAAGACTGTTAATGTCATATTTAAAACCAGGACTATTTACCATAGATGAAATTAAAGGCAATAAAAAAGAACCCGGAGAGGGTTCTTGAGAAGCTTCTTTTACTCTTTGAATTTTTTTTCTTCTATCTTCATCTACTAATAGCTGTAAGGTTTCTTTGTTTGCAGCTCGTTCACGCTTAGGATGAATATTGTGCATCTCACGAATGAAAGATATCATTTCTATGTATATATCACGAGTAATTATTAATTCAGTATTTTCATCATAAAGCATTATATTATGAGTTTCCGGATCGACTAAAGGTGCCATATCTTTCAATGAAATAGTATCACCTAAAAGAAGACAGGTATCTTCAACACCTATATCACGAGTAAGAAGTATGAATAAATCAAAATCATCCAACTTACTATAGTTATAACCAAGATCCCACAATTCAGACTTATAATCAGAAGGTATAGAACATATTTTATAAACTACATTAAAATAATGATTTTCTCCATATTTAGCTATATCAAGAATAGAAGGTTGATAAATAGTAATCTGATCATTAATTTTAAGGTTCTCACCTAAATAAATGAGAAGTTTATCCATAATAATCACGACCTAACTTATCTAAGCGATTACTCTTAAGCCTATTTTGAATATCATTCGGAGCAGTCTGTTCAAAATACATATTCCTATAGTAATAACCATTTTCAGCCACTTTGCCAGAATCATATGTTTTTATTAACTGCGTACCTAATATGTTTGACCATTGAAATCTTTCTTTAACTAAAGCTGCTAGTAAATCCTGTCGATCAATACCCCAAATAGTACTGACATCATCCTGGTGAGCTATAGTTCTAAAAATAATTTGTTTAGAAACCATAATATTATTTGAGTATACAATTTCAGTGTCATTTACTTCAAAGCAAATAAAGTTTTTGACTTTACTTTGTGCATCTGGAATCTTTAAAAAAGAATAAATATTTACATTATAATAATCTTCCGGACACGCATTAACTGCTTGAAGTTCTTTATTATTTAAGATTTCAATAATATCTGAATCTTTGTATAAATCCTCTAAGATTTTTCTCTTATCATAAGAAATACTATCAAATCCCTGTTCATTCCTACAAGAAAATAATCTATCAATACGCTCTTGATTCATCGCATCACCTCCAATTCAATAGAAGATGGTTGCTTATTTGGAAGAGTAGCAATAATCTTTATTACTTTTCCTAAATTATTATAATTTAACAAAGCTTTGATACTTAACGTATTCTTACCTTCAGAGATTTCAAAGTCATTAGATAATTCTTCTACAGATAATTTGTTTCCATTGAACTCATAAGACCAAATGACAGATTTATCTTTAATATCACTCGCAACTGAAATAGTTCTTTTAGAGCCTCCAACACGTAAAGCTCTATTAGTACCTGAACATGATAAAACAATGTCCTCTATTTCTGGCTCTTGAGGAATAACCGGAGAGTCATAATAGTCACATATTTTTAATTCAACATTATCTGTAACTTTATTGAAATGATCCTGTTTAAGCGTTACTTTAGTTACTCCGCATGGGAACGTATCTTCTAGTTTTGACACTTCAAAAACTAAAGGCCTAATCATAGAATCACTCAACATGAAACGATCATTATAATCAATTGTTTGCGTAGTTGGAGTAGTAGGGACAATAAACTGTGACTGATTATCTACTGATGTAAAGAAACCATCGCTCCATACGCCACTGTTGTAGTTGTTGCGGTTTCTTAATACACCAAAACAACTATAAATTTGTTTATTCTTTATCCATTTAAACATCCAATTACATTTAAGAATGTTATATCTTATGAAAGAGTTTTTATCATTCTTCCCTAAAATAAGCCATAGCTCATGAACACCTGTGTTCTTATCCGGTATTTCAAGATAAAAACCAAAACGTTCAATACTATCTTGGTCCATATATTTCTTTTCAGGGAAATAGCCAGGTCTGAATTGAGCCAGATACTCAACCTGGTCCTTATTGATTGTATAGGTTTGAGAATACTGATATTTGATTTCAACATCTTCTAAGTATTCCATAGTCCTAGAATATAGCTTACATTGTCTGTAACCTAAGTCATTGGTGAAAGTTTTCTGCATGATTTCGTCTGACTGAGTACGAATACTGTCTGATACAGTATTACCGCATAAAGCCATTCTTTTTTTGAAAATATCACTCATGGTTATCACCTATTTTATCTATGATAGAATGAGCATCAAAAATTATTTTTCTATATTTTTGATGGTTGAAATTAGGATTATTAAATTCAAGTTTGGCGCATTCTATTGTATTAGCCAAATCAATTATATAAGGTGATGGGATTAATTCAGCTAATGCTGCAATATATAATTGCAAGTTATTAAAATAATTGTCAAGTTTTGGATAAGAGTTTTCTTGATAGATTAAAAGCCAATGAATTTTATTATGTAGTAATTCTATATAATCAGAGAACTGATTGTCATTAAAAGTTCCATATTTATACTTCATTCTGATCACCATCCAGATAAGAATTACTTCTGGAAGAGTGATTCCTAAAATATTTTCTGGCTTCCTTTTTATATTTCTTTTGAATGCTCATAATATAATTGGCATGTTCTTTTTGGCTGGTCCATTTTTCATCTTTTGAACCATAAAACATATTAGTATGCTCTAAAGAATTCAAACGAATATCATACCAAGCAACGACCATATATAAAGCAACGACTTCTATTTCACCATTAGTAAGGGTGTCCTCGAATTCGAACAGAACATCATTTTTTTTCGTTAAATCATGTTCTATTTTTAACTGGTCTAATTCAATCATTGCAATAGCACTATTTAGCCATTCTAAGCACAATTCAGTCCAGTCATCAGACGCTAATTTTAATACTTTTATATCTTCAACTTTATTTTCAAATCGTTTAAATACTGTTTCATAAGAGGTCATAGAACACCTCCTAAATCATTTTTTCTAACTCTGTACCACAAATTTCATCTACAGCACGTACTTTCTGAATAGAATCAAATGTACCATTATCCAGTCTAGTTGCTACCTCAATTTTAATTGCTGTTTTAAGTCCCTTAGGAACTTCAGCAAGTGCTTTCTTAAACTGAGCTGGTGAGAGAGCAAGAAACTGATTAATATCAGAAGCATCATAAAGATTATCATAAAGATCTTTTACATCTTTCCATCTAGGATCCTCTAATAATTCATCATTCTCAATCTGGAAACATGGATCATAAATATATGGTGATCGGCTAGATTTAAGAGAGTACAAATCTCTATATTCTACTTCACGAACATCTCCATATCCATCCCAACGGTATAGAATATCACTTTGTTTACCAGGCATAAATAATGTTCCCTGCACTAAAGAACGACATTCAATAAGTTCGTTCTGTTCAAACTTTTTAGTAGTTTTAACAGGAGCTGTTTCCTTTGTAGTATTTTCAGTAGTAGCAACAGTTTTTGTTGCAGCTCTTCTTGTTGCCATGTTATTACTCCTTTTTAATCAGTTAAAGAGGTGGTAACTCCACCTCTTTAAATAGTTTTTTATTTAAGTGTCCAAACTCCGAAACGCTTTCCAATAATTGTGGCCACACCCATTTTAATCTGATATTCATACTCATTAGTTTTATCCATATTTGTATTTCCATCAGATACTTCTTTAATCTGAGCGTCGCCTTCATTGTAGATCTTGATAAATTTGTTATCAGCTACTGGCATAATCAGAAGTTTAGTATTATCTACTAACTTTTTACTTGTGTCATTGTTAGCAAATCTCTGTGGAATTTCAACAAGACGAATACCTTCAAACATACCTAAACGGCCTGTAGTGTGTCTTTCATCTTTCATTGCATTAGATACCCAAGTAATATCTTCCATAGCAGAAAGTTTTGCAAGAGCAGATTTGGTACCCATAACAACTACTTCATCACCTGTAGCCATCTGTACATCTTCGATTAGAGTCATAAACTCATCTTTTGTTGTTGATGAAAGTGTACCTGTCTTATTAAACTGTGTAGACGGGAGAACCTTCTCACCTGCTGCCATTACAGCTGCGTATACCATATCGTTGATTTTCTTATCAAAGGCTTCATAGATTTTCTGTACAAATCCAGCCCAGTCAACACGACCTGCCATAAACAGCTCATATTCTGTGTAAATTTTAATTCCATACCATGAAGTTCTTACAGAGAATGTCTGTCCTTCTGCCAGACGCTGTCTGATCAGGTCATGATGGTTACCGGAAAGCTCAGACACTGTCAGAATAACTTCATCCGGTACATAAAATTCATTAGTATCACCGTCAGCCATAGATTTGATTTCTACAAATTCATTGAAGAATGGGTTTTCTCCCCAACCAGAAACAAGCAGATTCTCTACTGTCTCTTCGATAATTTCAAATACATCAATTTTATGTCTACGAATAGCTTTTCTAAGTTCTTTTCTTGAGCAGTTTTCATCTACTCCAAGTACAGAGAACATAATCTCTCTGATTTTATTATTAGCATCTTTTGTAGATACTTTTTCTTCTCCCTTAGCTGTGTCAAACATAAGCTGGGAGTACTCTGCATAATCATTTTCAGCAAAAATATTTCTTACTTCATTACTTGAAAAATTAAGTTTCATTATGTATTCCTCCTTTCATTAACCAATTGTCAGCTTTTTGTCTGCTACAGTTACAGTTGCACCTTTAGTAGGAGTACCACTAAATCCTTCAGATGATACTTCAAACACATCACCTACATAAAGCTCATATGCTCGAACGATGTCACCATTTGCGTTATAGAAATTACTTTCATGTTTAAGAGCGGTAGTATACTCTTCGTATAACATTGGTACCTGGAGCAGTAACAGAGCATCTCCTGGTGTTTTAACTTCTACATACCAATTTCCGTTAGCTGCTTTATCCAGTACTACACCAGCAAAACCAGTAGAATCTTTAGCTTTATAAGTCTCCGGTTTGATATAATCGCCTTTTGCAACAATTGATCCGTTGTCCAGATCTTCTTCAATCTGAATGTTATAAATATGACCTGCAATAGTAGCTTTCAGCTTAGAGCTACCAGCAACAGCGTGTTTTTCAGCAGTGGCCATAAATTTCTGAAAATTAGATGCCATTTTTATTTCCTCCTTTAAATATTTTTAGGCAATAAAAAAGAGCTATTTGATAGCTCAATCCTTAAATAAACTTCCATATGGTTTCTTAGCTTTCTTAGGTTCAGTAAAACCAATAGCACTAGGTTTCTGCTGATAGTTGAAAGTGCCTTTTTCTTTAACATATTTACCTAAAATAGCATCGGCTCTTGTCTGTACTTCTTCTACACTGTAGATAGCCTGATTTTTGATCAGTTCTTTAAAATCTTCTCTATTTTTCAGTTCAGTGTAAATTTCAGCACCAAGAACAGCTTCTTTATCTTTTGATTCGTACTCATTAATTTTATTCTGAAGAGCAGCATAGTTACTTCTGAGTTCTTCTAATTCACTTTTTTCTGAAAGTGTAAGATACTCTTTAAATAATTCTGTTCTTTCATCTGAGAGAGATACTGCGTCACCATCTTTTGTATAGCCCTGACGGAAAATTTTACTTTCATCCCAGTTGCTATATACAAAATGGTCATCATATGTAGCATTAATAAAATACCATTCATTATCATTTTCTTCCCAAGTAGACAGAAGAGTATATAATGCACCTCTTACATCTTCATGACTAATTTCAAAAGTAACTTCAGTATTACCATTTTCTTTTTTTGTATATCTTTTTTTATTGCTAAACTCTGAATTGTCATTTGATTCTGGATCAGCTTCCGGATCAGCAACTGGTTCTTTTACCGGTTCGTCTGGATCTTCTGTACCTTCGAATAATTCAGCAAACTTAGCCTCTAACTCTTCATCGGACATAGGCTCATAATCAAAGTCAAGGTCTTCAACAGTTTTAGAGTATTTCTCTAATAATTCATTGAGTTTCAACGTTTGGTTTCCTCCTTTCGTTGGTTCTTCAATTTCAAACTTAGCAAGAGTCTCCTGCAAAGACTGAATAACCTTTAGTAATTTTTCTTCTGTATTAGTAAAAAGACTATTATTCTCTTCACTGAAATCAGCAATATCTAATCTGGCACCCTCCATACCTTCTTCAACGGGTTTCTCGGTGATAGGATCAGTGCCTAAACAAGTCACACCATTATATCTGAATTTATCTAAGTGAAGCACTTTGTCCTTAGTGTCAAAAGAGAGTTCTGAGATACTTAATTCACAACTTACTTTACTTCCTTGTTTACGCTGAATAATTTCACATGCTGGAGCACAATAATCGTTATAAATTACCGCATCGGCAATAACATATGTTTTATCATGTTCTTTATCATACTCAAGATGATATCCTTCAGGATTGACAAAAACACCAATAGGTTGCTCAATGTATGTAATGTTTCCTTCATCATCAAATTCCATAGCATGAGAAGTAAAATCAGTAGTTCCATCAGATAAAGTGGTAATAGCGGCCAGAACTGGTCTATAGTGTAAAGACGGTAAAGCTTCTAACTGAGCTTCTTCAGATATATAAGATTTATTTCTATTTTCATATAAATGATTTACTTTGAATTTAGTTCGTAAAAAACCATCATCTTCATCAGAATCTTCTAATTCAAATTTTGCCGGAACCTGAACTGCAATATTATATCCAGACTCTTTGGCACTGAATACAGTTGTCTGATTCCTCTGTTCAAAAAAAGAATAGAGATCATCTAATGTAAGTACTTTTTTCTTCATGTTAGCCTCCTTTCTATTGTGTATTTTTATCCTCATAGAAGAGGAGTACTAACTTGCACAATAAATATCGGTATAAGTTAGCTTGTTTATATCTATATTTACATTTGCAAAAGAAAGAGATGAACAATTTGCAAATGTATAGATACCTTTAGTATAGCCGACCTGAGGAAAGCCAATAGATTTTAAAATATTTGCTGTTTCCTGGTCAGCAGTTCGGATAAAATGTTTGTTCATCTATTATCCCTCCTGTTCACTGGACTTTTCTGATTCTCTACTTTTTTCACCTTCATCTGTAAGGTTGTCGGATTGAGGTCTTCCACCTTTTGTATCATCTGTTTTACCATCAATAACTTGCTGTGAGGCAGATCCACTCAATGTGAAAGAAGTACTAAAAGGAATCCATGTTTCGTGAAGTTTTAGAACAGTATTTTCAAGATAATCCATAGATAAAGCTTCAAGAGGTGAGATACCATCAAGAGCAGCAACGGCTAGCTTTACTGGCACACCTCGTTCTCCAGATTTCATAAGTTCTTCTTTTTTAGAAGCTTTTGTATAAGGAGATACCTCAAAATATTTTACTCTAGCATGATCATCACCAATAGCAAAAGTAAGATATCTATTAACTCGTTCTTCTATCTGTGGAAGGACAGTTTTAATAGCCATCATTGTGTCACAAAGAATAGCAGCAGTAAAAGCTGTCGTACCTGAGACTTTGTTATTATCAAGAATCTGTGCACCACCAGAATTTTTAAATAAATTCGAAGTAGCAGTAGCAATTCTATTAACATCTTGAGTCTGGTCACCTTGAAACTCTATAGGTTCAATTTTAAGAGGGGAGATAGCTGCAGATACACAATCTGGGAGAGATTCAACTAGTCTATTATAATATTCAATGGCTGTGTCAATATCTACTGAGAAATCATCTGGTTCGTCAGAGTTAGTAAGTGTTTCTAATCTTGCAACCAAAAGTTTATAGATTGATAAGTCATCTTTTACCGACTGAATACTTTGGAGATCAATAAGATCAATAAGTGGTTCGAACAAACCAGAAAGAGGTGGCATGTTAAGTGTTGGATCATCAATATTAACTTTAATTACAAAAGTTCTTTCTGGATCCAACTCTTGCCAACGAAGAGTATTGTCACTTTGAAAGGAATTGTATTTAGAATTAAATTCAGAATCCCAGTATTCTAAGTCGGCAGTATGACTTCTGAAATAACTGAAATCAAAGGCACAATTAAGAGTGCCATCATAATTGACAGAAGATACTTTACAATAATCTCCATCAAGAGGGTAAATGAAGAATCCAGAATCATCTTCATATGTATAACCATAAAATGTATCTTCACGCCATGCAATCAATAGGCATTTTAAAATCTCTGACTGCATATTCATCTTATCAAGTTGTACTAAAGTATTAAAATAACTAGTCTTTATTTTTTCATCGTCATGCGCATCCTCAGTAAAATCTATCTGAGGTATAACATTAAGAGCTGTTAAATCTACCATTTCTGCCTGATAGGAGATAAGTCTTCTGTAATTATGAGAAACTCTATATAAGAATCTGCTCAAATTACGAAGGTTAGATTCATTGGTTTTAGGGTTTTGCATATATTGACGTAATTTATCTTTACTAAATACAGTAAATGTTCTTGTTTCTGTTTTAGTTAAATCAATAAGCTGTACAGCTTGCTTTACTTGAGCGAATTTTTCTTGTAATGCCTGTTGTTTAAGAGCATAATTTTTTATCTCTTGAGTTGTTTTTTCCTCTTTAATAGCCAATGTCTCACCTCCTAACTAAACATTTTTCTTACTACACCTTTACGAATAGGCATAGCAGCAGCTATATTTTCTTTTTTGGGACGTTTCTTATTTTTAATATGTTCTCTACGAAGTTCTGAGAGTCCATAACAGAGCATTGAGAAACAATACGAACGATCATCATGCAATTTGTTTTGCTTCTCTGTAGACAGTTCAAAACCATCTTTACCAGATTCTCGTTTCTTTCGTACCATATTAACCATTTCCTCCTTTAGCGAGTCGATCTGTACTAGACCAAGTTCCTCATCAGGAGATAGTTTATAAATTTTAGTTGAGGCCAAATTTCTTTCTTGAAGTTCTTCTTCAACTAAACGATCTAATTCACCTTTAGACATAGATTTATCTTTATACTTAGCAATTAAATCTTTTTTTGCTTTTGCCATTTCTTTTTCGTCTATATCTAGCATTGTTAAATATCCTTTATTATCATACTCAGCAGTGAAATCTATGAGATCAAGTCTCATCATTTCAATAGCAGCTTCATAGATAATAGATTTATACATAGTAGGTGGTAATAATTTAATTTTATCTACAGCATTAGGAAATTTTTTGACATAATCAGACGACTGTTCTTTATCTATAAGACCTCTATGTAAATATTTCTGTTCACCTTCATGTCCTTCTTCATACCAATCTTCCATAAGATAATCTGCAATATTAACACCGGCACCACCAGAACCAGCATCTATAAAGATATTACTTATGTTTGTATAGTCATCGACTCCATCACCGTTATAGTCAAGGATCAGTTGTTTCAATTTCTTGACCTGTTCAGGCGTACGCATAGGAGTTTTATTCTTTTTACTAAGATCCATAAAATTAATACCATTAGCAATACGCATTCTCCAATTGTCTGAAGAATCTTTATAATATTCTCCAACAAGGACAAAAGAGTTATCCATAGATCTAGCTGGATCATATGCTAAGGCAAAAAGTCTGTCTTTTGTATCATTAAACATAATTGGGGGACGGATAGTAGAATTTTTTACTATCATAGAACGTTTGAAGATGGCATCTGCACCGCCATCAGAAGTGAATATATTGTAATACTCACGAAGAGCTTTTTCTTTATTCTCACGCATTGCATTGTCAACCTTTTCTTTGGTTAACAGAGATGCTGGATAAATCTTACCTCTATATGTAGCATTAAACATAATCTCACAGTTGATGTCTGCTACAAAATGGTCTTTGGAACCCCAGATCATAGCTTTACTGTATTCTTTATACTTTTTATAAAAGTAAGAATCAGTAGTGCTGGCGCTTGAAGTGTAGAGTAATTGGTTAGGCAATTCTTTAGGAAGAGTAGTTACATTTACACTTCCACCCATTTTAAAGTTCTTATCCTGAGCTGTATATGGTTCAATAACCTGAAATACTTCTTCGTCCAGGAAACCAGATTCATCAAAACAAACTGCTTCCGCACGTTTTCCTCTTTTCGCGTTGACGTTACTGTTAAGTGTTTTAACAAAGCTACCATTATACAATCTATAAGTAAAACCTGCAGGATTTCTTATAAAACCATCATTATTGGTCATATTAATGACAACTTCATTCCTAAATACATCAGTTAATCCAGTAAATGACTCAATTTCATTTTTAGCGATAGATACAATCTTTTCAAAAGTTTCTATGGACTGGTCACTGGTGCCAGCGCATATATAACATCTACAATTATTAAGAAGCATACCTCTTGTCATGTAATATAATGCAAGCAATGTCGATTTTCCATAATTTCTGGTACATAACCATAGAGCATACATCTTATCCCAAGAATTCATAAATGTATAGGTCTGCACATCAAGAAGGTCAACGCCTATGAATCTTTCCATAAATTTGGTTGGATTTCTTAATCCCCATTGTTTAATTTCAGAAAGTTTCTGCATTCCTTCCATTTTTCGTTGAGAAATGATTTCTTCTGTAGGCTTAACAAAAATAGTAGGTGTATCTGGAACCCATATACCAGAATCAGTCTGTTTCATTCCACAATCACCTCATCATTTTCATCAATCAATTTCTTATCTCTGAGGAAATTTTTTAGATCATCGTTCTCTCTACGAAGAATACGTGCTTCTTCAACCGCAGCATCACATTTATTTTCTAATTCCAACACCTTCTGACGTTGAGTAGATATCATTTCAGTATAGTCATTTTCATCTAAAGCCAACTGTTTCATGATTGCAGCAGTACTGGCTTCCGCAACCTGAAGCATACCTTGAGAAGTTCCTATATCAAAAGCATTTACTTCCTGTTCACGAAGCTTCATTTCCTTAAGCTCTTTTACTTTCCCGGTCCAGGTATTGGCACCTTTAGTATTATGATTGCTATGCTTAATACTAATTCCATTATCACGAGCCAAATCAAGAGTAGTTTTCATAATGTCTTTTTTAGTGGCTTCAAGAGCTTTGATAGTAGCAGAATTTTTTATAATAGATTCTGGAGTTTTCTGCAGAGCATTAATTACAGTATTGATTTTTTCAGATTGGTTAAGACTATGTACAATCTCTACACAGGCACCTAACTTCAATTCATCGTCTTGCGTACTTTCATCGAGGAAACCTACTAATTTTCCATACATTAATGGTTTATCTGCATCAGCAGCAGATTCGAATGGATCATAACCAAGAGCTGAAATAACAGTTCTTTTATTGGTTTTATACATTTTTTTTACTTCATCAGAGTTATCTACAGACCCAATAGACGGTAGAAGAGTAGAGCTATTGCCACAATCACCATCTTTCCAAGTTAATGTATTATATTGTGGCATAGATATATTTTTTATATAACTAGTCCAGGTATTATTTTTGGGCCGACCAGACATAGTGTTAGCAGCTTCAAGAATAGATTCATCATAAAGCTTTTGAAAGAAAGGTTTGTCTAAATATCTGAGCGCTAACTGGACACTCTGTTCATCAGGGGCTTTCTTATTACCTTTTAAATCTTCAGAATATGCCAACTTTGCTGCACACATTTTACATATTCTTGTCACACCAGTAGTACATAGAGGATCTGTACTTTTATAAAAGTCGGAAGCATCTTTCAGCTTTCCACACATATTACATGTAAATTTAGTACGCCCTACTTCATAGAGAGCTTCATCAATAGCACGATCAATAACTTTTTGAGCAGGTGCTTTAGGTTTTGCTCTTGGTACAGGCTTTTTTTCAACTTCTTGTGCCACTAGAGCACCTCCTTTTTATCCAATTAAAAAAAGATACCGAAGTATCTTAGTAATAGCAGGTATGGGAGTTGAACCCATCTACAAGCCCTATGAAAGCTCCGAGGAACCGATCCTACGTAACCTGCGGTATTTGTAGACTCAAAAGGCTCATTATCTGTTGCAATCAGAGACAAAACCTTCTAATAAACCTAATCCATGCGTATACACATCTCATAGTAAAACTTATCTACTTGTTTTATGGAATTTTGATTTAATTTGTCAACCTCATGGGAGAAGAGTGATTCGAACACTCAAAGCAATTGCAACGGTTTTACAGACCGCCGTAGATCTCCATCTCTACCGTTCTCCCGGACGTTGCGTTAGGGATTCGAACCCCAGAGGCTTTTACACCCAGACAGTTTTCAGGACTGCACCCTCGACCTACCGGACACGCAACATTAATCTGTCTTTCCAGATTGTCAGGCCGCCCCGCAGCCATTTCCTAATTATAAGTAAAAGGCAGGAGAGTAATCCTGCCTTTCAACCGGAATCAATCCGGTTATCTTTATATTCATGATATGCTACAATCACATAACCAAGAGTTACATGGTAGGATTTTCACCTACGAATTCCCACAGGAGGTGGGCTGTAATCTACATATCTTGTAACGCAAAGCAGAGTAATCGAAACTCAATCCTGTCGGATCACACGACTTAGCAGGTCGGTTCCACACCTTGTGAATTTACTTTGCAGAATAGGAGGGGGGAGTTCCAGTTCTCCCCAAAGAAACAACTATACGGAAAATGACATTTGAGATTACCCACAACTCTCAAATATATAAACATCCGGTACGGGATTTGAACCCATGTTACTGCATTGAAAGCGCAGTGTCTTAACCGCTAGACTAACCGGACAAATCGCCAACCTGGAATTCACCAGGTCAGCAATTTAATATTTATTTCACTGCATCTTTTAATGCTTTTCCGGCTTTGAATTTAGGTGCAAGATGAGCTTCTGTCATCATAGTTTCTCCCGTCTGCGGATTACGACACTCTCTAGCAGCTCTTTCAACAACTGAGAAAGAACCGAATCCTGTGAATGCTACTTTTCCTCCGCTTGCCAGTTCATTAGTGATAACCTGAAGAAATGCGTCAACCATTGCTCCAGTATCTTTCTTTGTGATTCCTGTTGTTTCTGCTACTTTTGTAATAACTTCTGCTTTTGTCATAATAATTATTTCTCCTTTTATTCTTTATTATTTACTACGGCATATCTAAATTTATAGCCGTGAGTTTGTTTTAGTTTTCCTTTACACACCTTGCTTATAGAAGATGGATCTAAATTTAATTCTTTAGCTGCTTGACTAATACTTTCATAATTATTGATAATTTCTCCAGAAGAGGAGATTCGATCTATAGATTTTAGGGTAGAATCTTTATAATTCTTTCTTTGATGTAATCTATAAGAAATAATTTCATCAGTGGTCATATCCTTAATGTCATTGAAATACATAAAAATATATCCATGACATGTATTGTTTTTCCCTGATGCAGTTTTAGAAATGTTTGTGGAAGCTATGCCATTAGCTCTGGCACAGTCTTGAACACTTACATAATACTCCAACACTTCATAGTCAGTATCTAACTTTATAATGGGCACAGTTTCATCTATATTGTTAGAAAGCATTCCAAAATTTTTAGGAATACAATTTCTATTATAAGCTTTGTAACCTGCCAAGCCTGATCCACCAAGAGTCATATTATACCCATAATTATATGTATCTAATGTAGCTATCCAATAAATTTCTTTAATATCTAACTCGTCAGGTTGGCATTCTTCAAGTATATAAAAATCAAAGTTCTCAACACCGTATTTATCCATTGCTCTATAAAGAAATGTATCTCTTACTAAAGAACTTGTATGTCTATGCTGAGTCCATCGTGATTTAATATCAATAGATTGACCAACATACTTTTTGTGATTTATTTTATTCTCAATGCAATATATACCACAGGACACTCAACATCAGTCCTCTACAGGGACCTCTGTTTTTTCTGTGACAGCTAAATCAAAAATACAGCCTTCAAATGTATTCTTCAGTGCATTGATAAGATCAACTACCTCGCCATCTACGTAAACAGATCCCTGTTCATCAATTGTAGCCTTCTTGATTTTCATCTGGGTAGTAGTTGTTGTTTTAATTTCTACTCCATTCATCCTTTTCTTCCTTTCACTCTTTCCCACAATTTTAAAGCTTCTCTGTACTCTTTAATATTATCTTTCCTCCAACGAGCACTGTAACGTGCAGAGAATTTTAAAGTAGGTTCTATTGTTTTAATTTCTCCGTCAGGCATCTTTTTCTCATGACTTGGTACTAATTTACTAAACATACCAAATCCTGTGAACAGTCGAATTTCTACATCCTTATGTTCATTTGCTGACAGGAGTAAATCATACACAGTTTCTTCTAAAGCTTCATATATTTCAGCTATATTTTCTTCTTGATAGCCTGTTTTTTCTGAAACCTTAGCAATCAATTCTTTTTTGGAATATTTCATAATATTTCATCAATAGGGCAGTCAACGCCAACAATAGTATCAACAATTCCCAATTCTTTAGCTTCTTCTGGGAACATATAATATTCTCGATCAGCAATACCGTCTAAAAAATCTTTGGTAATAGAAGTATTGGCATATACAAGTTCGGCTAATCTTTCATCACATTTATTATAAAAATTCATGATGTCATTTGCTTTTCTGGAAGTCTGCATAATACCGGTTTGTCCGTCATGAATACAAATTGTACTATTAGGAAAGATATATGATTTATCACAGACCATTGGAATATAACTTGCCATACTTGCAGCCATTCCAATTATTAAGCAATAAACAGGTGTGATACTATGTTTAATACAATCAATGAGTCCCATTCCGAAGTTTACGACTCCACCTACTGAATTTAAAATAATCCAAATAGGCTTTCTTTTATCTTCAGGAACATCTTTATCTTCCTGATTATATTTCAAAATATATAAACAGATGGACTCTAATAAATTGTTATTGATTTCATCGTTAATGATTAATCTACGATTGTCATAGTTGCTTTTGATGATATCAGCAACTAATTCATCTACTCCACTTTTCATAATTGGAAAATCAAATAATTCTTCCATATGTTTCTCCTTGTAATCCTTATATTTTTAGAAGTGATCCTTTTCGAAAAGATCAGCGAAGAGTTTACTGGTTTCTGATCGCACATCTTCTCCAAGATAGATACATCCAAATTTTTCATTTCCTTTAAATTCATTGCACATTTTAATGAGAGGATTATTAATCGTTTTACTTAACAGAGATTGTTTGTAATCACCTGCAAGATAAATTTTACTGTTCTCTCCGAGTCGTGTACCAATAAGTTTAATTTGACTTTCTGATAAATCTTCTGCTTCATCACAGAGAATAACAGTGTCATTATAAGTAGTACCTTTCATAAAGAACGGTACATTAGTATCTAACACACCAGATACTTTCAAACTCTGTAATTCAAACTCTCCGCCATTAAGAGACTGAGAGAGTGGTTCAAAGAATCTCCCAACTTTATCTTCCATGTCGCCTGGAAGGAATCCGATCTCTTTACCTTCACCAGAAACTTCTCGTACACCTAAGATTTTACTATTTCTGCCTTTCTCCTTTACATTGTATAGTGCCATTTGCATAGAAAGATAAGTTTTTCCGCTGCCGTAACCACCGAGAATAGCAGCAATAGTAATATCTGGGTTATTCAAAATATCTAATGCACAACGTTGTAAGGAGTTCTTTGCTTTGATAAATTTGGAAGATGGCAGTTTTAATGCCACAAACCCCTGACCGTCATAGCGCATTTCTTTAGTGGTGCCGTCATCGGTATTTTCAATAATGAGATATTCATTGATATGCCAAGTTGAATAATCTAGTTCAGCCATAGCCTGATTGATAGCATTAGTATCACCTTTAATTACTTTATATCCTTTATATATCTCGTTAGTAGGCTCTACAATTCCATACACTGGCAGGTTAAAGACTTTCCTTGCAATATTTTTGCAGCACAAATCATCTGAAATGAATTCAATATCCTGAACTTTAGATAGAGTATAAGCACTAAAAACAATCCTGTTGTCTGGTCTAACTGGATCCAATTCGAAATTTAACAGTTGTTTTTCCATTTCAAAATTGTAATTTACTATGGAATACCGATCATGATTCTGATCTAAAAGACGAGCTATATGTCTAGCTTTGTATTTGATATCCTCATCTTTCCGAGAGGATGTTTTGATATTTTCGATTTCTCTAAGAGTTTCATCAGAGATGAAGAATCTTTCTTTGAATGCTGCCTCCTGGAGATTCAGGAGAGCATTGGTATCATAAAATTTAGTAATAGTTAGGCACTCCTTTACAGTGATTTTGCTTTATCAGCATAGTAGTCCTCAATATATCTGTTGTTGCCTGAGGTCTTATAATATCCTACATGATATCCTTTTTTGTTAATGTAACCTTTGTGCGTGTTTCTAATGATACCTTTGTCCATTAGTTTTTCAATTTCTTTCTTAGAAATCGGTTTAATAATAATCAACTCTTTCTATAATTTATTTTTTATTAAATAGATGTTCGTAGATTTCCATACCCCTGTCATTCAGCATCCTGTAGTAAGGTTCCTGAGAAGACTCCCCATTTCTTCTCACAGTCACTCCGGAACAGACTGCGTTGTCACAGCGGAGGATATTTACTCCATCTACTTTTTTCAATGTTTTTCCACAGACAGGACATTTTCCTAAAAATTTCTGTCTGGCAAAATAAAGTCTATTGTTGTTTTTCATCCTTATACCTTCCCTTTCATATATACTCAATCAACGAAATCTCGCAAACGCGCCTGTAGAGCGCATTTGCGGAGACATTGGTTTAGTTTGATAGCGTTACATATGCCTTTTTTCTCTATGTTTAGCAACTCTTTGACGAGTTTTTTCTAAGTCAATAATATTTTGACATTCGGAACAAAGTACAGAACGATTATTTTTAGATACTGCAATAAATTCTTTACCGCAACAATCACACGTAATAAGTTTTGTTTCATCCTTGGCACTTTTATTCTGGCAATCGGTGCAATAAGGTGAACCGCCTTTAGAATATTTCACTTTATACGGCTTCCCGCAGCGTTTACACAGCTTTATCTTAGACTTCGGGCCCAAGTTCTGATACTGATAGCCCAACTCACGCATATCTGTAATTTTAAGCACCGGATCAGACTCATTATCAACAAATGTGATTCTTATATTGAAGCGAGTTATCTTTTTACTCACTTCAACCAACCCCAATTCCTTTAAGTCATAAATTATGTACGGACGATCATCTACTTTACAAGTTACTCTGGCAAGGTTGAAATATACGTCCATAGAATAATTGATCCAGTTATTATTGGTTTCTGATTTTAGATTGTTAAACTTGGCAATGACTAAAAGAGTGAATGCAAGTCTTTCCCTGGCAGGATTCTTGATTTCCTTGATGGTATCTAACTCTTTCTGCGTAATAGGTATATAATCAATGTTCAACAGATCTCTCTTCTTAGCTTTACCAATACATTTGTCTATAAATGAGTACCAGTTATTGATATCAAAATCAGAATCTACTTTGGAAGCAAATTCTTCTATACCATTATAAATTTCTTTCTGAGTATACTTTTCCTGATACATATATCTAGTTAGAAGAGCTATGTTTGCTCCTAAATCTTTAGGGCTACAATCACCGAGTTCTAACATTTTTTCTATATATTGTTTTTCGTTGAGTATTAAATCCATTATTCTTCGCCTTTCATTTTTACTTTTTTCATTGAGAAGTGTTCGCCGCAAAACTCTATATCACCGTCTGGATCCTTTACAGGAAACTGCGCATAACCATCTGTTCGAGAAAGAAGGTTATCAATAATAGTATCTCCGGACATCTCCCAGACGAAAGTTTTACCCTTTTTTGTGTTATATCCCAAATCAACCAGAATGTTACAAAGCTTTTCTGCGTCTGGAACATATTCTGCACACTCTGATTCAAAAGTCATTCCAATAGGAGTTAAAGAAGTATCTTCATACACAGAGCTATGGCGGCTCATTCTGTTTGCATAAGTTTTGTTATATTTATCATAGATACGTTTTATAAAAGCCTTATCCTTATTTGTGTAGGTGGCATCTGACTTCAGAATAGAACTGTCAAACGGTACCTTACTTTCTTTTACATCAGCCAGTGTTTTCTCAATTTCCCAACAGAGTTCATTGACTACACAGGTTTCTGCATTGACTGGATAGAATTCTTTATAGAATTTAAGAAACTCTGCCTGTTCTTCAGTCAACTCTTGTGATGACAGCAGCTCTTCCAGCGGAATATTAAATCTGGACCTGCTCACGGCATCTGATGTTTTGATGTAGTCTTTGTATTCTTTCATAAGAGTAGGGTAGTTGTAGATGAAGAAGTACGGCTTCTTATCTGCACAAATTCTCTGATTGAATTCCTTCTTAGATATTTCTTCTGGTGTATCTGTTTCTTCTATACGGTTGTAGCTATTGTCATACCAATGTTTTGGCATAGGTTTAGCGATGATTCCTTTAGCTTTATCAATAGAGTTCTGTTGGAACAGCTGCCCACACAATATCCTGTAGTCTAAGACTTTATATTCCTCACTGTCTTTCGGGAACCTTGCCTGTAAGCATATCTGTGAAGTGATAACATTAGTAATAGGACCAATCGCATCACCGAAAGAACCTTTATTAGCTTGTATCATATCTGTCTCAGTCGGAACTACCTTGTTTCCTTTACGTTGGATGCAATAGATTGGCGGTAGGTTTTCTGTATGTTTTAATAAGATAGTATTGTTAGTAGTAAACATTAAGTCTCCCGACTTAACACCTTATGTTTCCATAAGGACTAGACTATATCTTCATCTGTAGCTCTATCACCAAGATACAGATGCTCGGCACTTCCCCTGCGAGGATTCCACTCACAAGGTACTCTACTTGCTTCTTTACTTAAGTATTTCTCTTAAGCTATGCTTTCGATAGTCGTTGAACTTTTCTCATTATTGAGACTTAGCACAGTATTGTCTTTGGAAAAATAGTATGTGTGTTTATATATGTTACCTGTTTCTATATAATATGGGATTCTTCCTGCTAGACCTGCCGGAGATGAAGAAGAGTGCAGTTGTTTCAACACATATTCTGCGCATAACTGCATGTATGGAAAAGTTGCTATTACATTTTTGTCTTTATCTAACAAACATACTGGAATAGCTCTTCCATTCTGTCCTCCGGGACGAGATTGTTTTTCTTTTGAATATGCAGGATCAGCTTTGTACTTCTGACTGAGTGTGGTGTTTCCGTAGTTGGGATTTTTCTTGCCACTATAATCTAACGTCTGCGAAGCATGTCTGCCAGCAGCGAGAGTATAGTCAATATTTTCTTTATGTGAACACCATTCTAAGTTATCTACACTGTTGTTTGTGCGATTGTAATCTTTATGATTTACTTCCGGTAAATTTAAAGGATTAGGGATAAATGCTTTTGCTACTAATCTATGAACACTGGCAACTGTTCTGTTTCCTGTTTTACCGACAGTAATACACATGTACCCATCTGAATTCATACGTTGTTTTATTTCCTGATGATATTTCGCTCTACCACGATTATGAGTACTAAATATTTTTCCATCTTCACGAACTATGTAATCAATACCTTTTACATTTAAAATTCTTTCTTCTATTGTTCTCACCTTCTTTTTTATAATCTATTTTTCCAATAAGAGTTCCACTGTTAGCCCGGTACTTCCGGACACCTTACATTTGTAAGTTCACCGAGTTTTACATATACATCGCTGTATAAGGTGACAGAGTTTTATCACAATCAGCTCCATTAAGAGCTTCCTTAGTACTATCCCATGAGTTTAACAACATGCATGTGTTTATATATCTATACCAATAAGTCATATCAGGAGTCCCTACTATCTTAAGCTTACGCACATTGTATTTGCTTGTCATAGGTGCTCTGAAGCAGCAGACCTCGCTGACTTCTCGATCAAGCCAATGTTTATGCCAGCATTCCCCAGCATGGAGTAATCCTGTGACCGGTAAACCAAAGATACTCTGCATCAAGCTATACGGATCCCCTCCAATGATGGCAAAGTTACCCCTTACTTTGAGTACACCAATCTTGGCCTGTCTGATTTTTTTCTTTATCATATTGTAGATTCTGTCTCTGATGTAAGGATCATGAATCATCTGTGGCTCAATCATGAGAGCATTGATATACGGTTCTTCATCAATATAGGAATCTTCTGTAAGATTTGTTCCTCTCAGAAATAGGAGTGACTTCCTGTAATCTAATCCAAGGATTTCTTGAATTTCTTCTACTGTAGGACGGACCAATTCAGTTACTTCTTCCGGTGTAAGGTGGTAATTCTGCAGGAACTGGTAATTTGTGCTTCTGTACTCATCAAGTCTTGCAGGAGCAGTCTTGGCTATAGATATTTGATAATGATATTTTTCTATATTGGACCAGTAATCTTCGAAAGAAGAGTAGGAATCCCATAATTTAAGCATAGAAGTAGTAATAATCAGTTCAGACTCTCTGATATCTCTCATATCTCCCCAGGCATCTTTTATATAGAAGTTTTTCGCTATAGATTCCCCAAAAGCTAAGTAATCCATTGTGAAAACCATGCCCTTTGTCCATGGAAGTCCTCTGAGATTACAGCCAGATAAAAAATCTTCTTCTTCGTCAAGCTCTCTTGCCCAACGGTAAGAGAGTGATGGAAGCATGATTCCGTAACCGTCTGATTCCGTAAGCTCTATTTCTTGATCCTTGAGGAACTCTACTATTGGTTCATCAGACTGAGAGTCATCTACACGAATAATGTCTTCTGTGAAATGAGTAATGCAGTCAGGAACGACTATGATCCCTTTTGGCATACTTACTGGAATACTACCGGAACAGATCAGTGCCTGGTACGCTTCAAGTTTAGCTGGCACAAATTTTTGTTCTAGGTTCCTGCCGCAACAGAGACGCTCATAGAGCTGGGGATATAGCCTTTCAGAGACATAAACAATAGTAGAATTCTTTATGCCCCCGTTGGTGCCTAGGAGTCTGTGATATTTAATTCCATTGATAGAAAAGCCTTTATTGGCTCTGTTATAATCAGACATTTTATCAATGATCAGACACATGTAATCTGGAACAAATTGAAGATTATAGAATCTTTTATAGAGATTTGCTATGAGAGTATCTTTCTTAGAAGAATCAGATTTTTTGAGACGCTTGATTTCTTTCTTTATATAAGAAGCTTCTTCTTCTCTGGCTTCACTGGTGTCTCCGTTGAGTTCATCAATGAATCTGAGAATTTGGCTATCAGACAGAGAAATAATGTTTTCTGTGTTTAGAGCTTCCTCTAATGGATATTCTAGCTTCCAGCGTGATCTACGAAGACGTTCACTGTGGAGCTTGAATAAGTATCTTTTACATTTTTTCTGCTTTGCTATTGTAATCATTCCTTTCTTTAACTTATGCGAGCCATGAGGGTCTTATAGTTTTCTCTCACTCGCTTCGCTCATTCGTTCAACTTCGAATAATATTTTTTCTACTTAATAAAAAAAGGTACAAATATTTTTATATATAAAGATATATGTACAATTTTTATTTTGGTGGAAACTTTTCACCAACAAAAACAATCAACGTCTGAACGCAAAATTTTTTCAGAAGCAGCTGCTTTAGGCGAGGCGCTTAACCGCCGAGTGTAGAAAGTAGCGCTGAAAAAACTTTCATGTGTTCAGACCTCAGGCTTCGCCTTCCGGTCTACCGACTTAAAATACTGGTGTTTATGATGGATTGAATCTTTTTCTGATTAACTTGATCAAACTTATTGCTAAATTTATAAAGCTTCTCGATTGTTAAAGCATTCATTTCAGACAAACTCGGCTCAGGAAGATTATTAAATGGTTTAATAGAAGTGAACACATAACATTTAGTATATTTTTTGATTCCATATATAGACAATTTATCTAAAATATATTGAGTATACTTCTGAGAATCAGAACTATGTAAAACAGACCATTCATCTTTATATGAAGTTTCCTGCAGCGCCTGTTCTTTGAGCGCTTCTATAGCTTCTGTAGGTATGTCTATTTCTTCATATCCTTGTTTGAAAGTGTATCTATATTCCATATGATAAGAAATACATTCTCGTTTTTTAAAATTAGTAAGAGTAGTATATAAAGTTTTACTCAATAAATTGTTCAATTTATTAAAAAAATATCTATAAGTTGAAAGTGAAAGGTTAGTTGTATTCACACAATCTAAGTAATACTTTGGACGCGTGAATCTGCAACTGGTCATACCCAACTCCTCAAATAGTTCTGAAAGAGAATATTTATGGTTGAGTTCTAACGTAGTTAAATTGGCATAAATCATAGAATTGTATTTACCCTGAGGATAATATTCTCTTGGTGTTGCTATTCTTTTTTTACATTTCTTCCTGGGTTTTGTGACAGGTTCAGGAAAAATGTCAGTAATAATAATTCTGTTGGAACCAGGCACCTTATCCCATGAAAAATATTTCTTCATCTCATTGACTCTGACAACATATCTGTTTCCGGCAGGCATCTTCTGACCAGTAAGAGCTACTGACAGTTCCTGCATGTTCTTAAATTCCTGACCGGGTAAAATTTTTGTGGTGTCGATCAAGTTTCTTACCTCCTAAATAATGGGTTTATTTGAGTATATGGATCAAATTTCTTTTGTAAGAGGCTCACTGTAAAGTTGTAAGCCTCTCACTGTAAAATCAAAATTTACTTACAGATTTCATAATACTGAGCAGACAACTTTTCGATGTCTGGACCGAAGATTACACATGCTATTTCAGCTAGATCATTGAACATACCAATGTGCTCTATGTAATCTAAACGGTTCTGTAGCTTAGGCTTATGCGTCTCATTGTAATGTTCAAGCTGTACTTTAGTATTCATATGAAACTTGTTGTCGAACTCTCTGTAGAGGAATGGCCAACGTGTATGAGGACTTCCTCCGAAGCGTACAATTCTATTGAGGATCTGACGTTTATCTGCTAATGGAATGTCTGATGTAAGATTACGAATGATGTCTTCCTGATGTGAAATAGTGTGATTCTGCTGCTGAATTGTATTGTTCTGTTGCTGGATAGTATCAAGAGTAGTTTTAAAAAGAAGTCGAGTGTTCTGATCTGCAAATGGAAGATAGGTGTCTAGGAAAAGATCGGATTGTGATGGGTTAACGTAGCCCCCTGTCTTACGGATGGACGGGAGTACTTCAGAAGTAACCCAGTGCTTGAACTCTTTCGCAGATGGAAGCTTGCTGCTGAGGATCAGAGAGTAGAGACCGGATTCGTTGATAATGGTCATTTGCTGCGTTCCTCCAGGGGTGTCCCATTTCGTTACTCCCTTGTCTTCTGCATCAACATGTACTAAAACAGCTTTCCTTGCATTACTATATCCCAGAGCTTCCGCTACATCTTTACCTACGAACCACACGACTCCGTCTATTTCAACAGTTCTCAGCTCACCAAATTCTGGATGATTGAATACTGTTGGGGCTTCTGTTGGCGTAGACGCTTCTGAGAGATGATTTATAAACCAGTTTAGATGTTCTTCGGTAGGATCTATTTCTTTGAAACCTGCGTAGTTAATGATGATAAGTTTACGGGAATTAAAAATAGTATGATCAGTATTCTCAGGTGAAACATGGTATTTTATAGCTCGCCAGGTGTCTTTGTAACCACAGATAGCTGCAACATCTTTACCGATGAACCATGTAGTGCCTTCAATGATAGAGTATCTGAGAGGGATTGAAATTGAATCATTAGTGTGGTATAGTAATGTATGGGTATTAGTAAAAGTCTTCATATAAAATGCTCCTTATGATTTATAAACTTGTTTACGGGTTAAAGCTTCAAGCTCATCATAGTCATACTCAGTTAAGTGGGAATCTGTAGTATTGATCAGGAATTCGTTGGATTCGAAAGATGAGAGAAGTGAGTCTAAGAGTAGAAGAGTGTTTTGTACACCTAGATTGTAGCCTTTTACTGCATCTGGAGGTGCAGTAGATAGAATGGCTGATTTGTGAGAATCAAGTTGTTTCTGGAGTTCTTGAGTAAGATTGACTCCAATAAAAGTAATGTCGTTCATATGTGCCTCCTGTGATTTCTATCCCTTTCGGGATAAGTGTATTATAGCATTAACCATGAAAAATGTCAACAGAATTTTACAAACTTGTTTAGAAAAATAAAAACAGGTGAATCAGGAAAACATATATAATAAGGAAGAAACTCTGATCTGGAAATCGAGTGAGAGAGATGTGATGATCGGAGAATCTGGGAACATGGATCCGAAATCTGAACTTGGTGTCAAAAAAGCTCTGCATCCCCGGAAAACACTGCGTTTTCAAGGCTTTCAGGGCATAAGTACCCCCGGTCTAAAACGTGCGAAAATGCTTATTTTCAAACCTTTAGTGGGCAGATAAGAACGGTTTGGACTGATTTTGGCTGCTTTTGACTGAAGTAGTAGGAATGCTATGAATTGTGCAACGGTAAGATGTATCGTTTTACAAACGCCCCGTTTTTAAGGCTTTAAAGCGTAAAAGTGGATAGCCCTAGTATACTTTAATAAATCAGTGTGTAGCATTCGTACCGTAGCGAAATTTTACAATATTGAAATTTTACAATTGAAAAATTTTGCAGTGATAATACTACAGAATTTTACATTGCTAAAGTAATCAGAATATTCAGTCAATATAGCGAATTGTATTGAATTGTGTCTGGTTTCTCTGCTCGAGCCATAGTGTTTTTAAGATTGTAAATACAATTCTGCTTTAAAACTCAATGTTTCTGACAATTGTTTTCTTTTGCAGTAAATTATCTAATAATTCTTGATAGAGGTTTAATTGTATTTACAATTCAACAAATTGAATAGAAAAGAGGCTATAATTTATGTCAAATTATGAATATAACAAGAAATATGTAAAAGAGTGGGATAAAAAGAACTTAAAACGTATAGGTGTCGCATTGCGTATTGAAGAATACGAAAAACTCAAAAAATATTGTGATTCTAACAATATTGCAGTAGCAACTTTCATTAAATCACGTATTGCAGATATAATTGATTAAACTTTATTAATTAACACTCTATTCTAAATATTTAATCTATTCTAAATATTCATATGTATTACACTATGTATATAAGTACATACACTAGTACGTCTTACACTCTGTATGCAGACTGTCTGATCCTGACAACCTTTATTTTTCGCTTTAATAGGAAGTAATTTTTCACGAAAAAACTTTTTTTCATGCCAAAAAGTCTGTATTTATGCGGCTTTGCGGGCTTTTGTAAACGTGTAAATAAAAATATTTTTAAAAAAGTATTGACAACCTACTGTGACAGTAGTATGATAAGCGTGTCGATAAGGAAAGGCGGTCGGCAAGCTCAAGCGGTGGTTCTGGAATCCACAGAAAAATTCCTAAAGCAGCAAATAAAACTTTTTTCAAAAAAGTACTTGACATAGGCAAACGCCTATGGTATAGTACAATCACCGACAGGGAAAACCTGTTGAACAACTAAAAAATCCCCTGCTGACGACAGGGGATGCACAACTGAATAGGAGGTGATACCATGACCTTAAAGGGCTTCGACGTTCCGCAAGGTTACATGGGATGGGTGGACTCTATCCAGCGGTATATGCTTTTTGCTTCATACCGTGACTATAGAGAATACCTTGAATCATAGGGGGCTTTGCCCCCTAACCCTAAACAGTTCATAACTATTATACCACATAGCCTTGCATGATGCAAGAGTACGCTCTTTGAAAATTGTATAGTTAGCACGTCTACACCTTGATGGGTAGCTTGCCACGCTTGTATTTTCACCTTGATGGGATTATACAGGAACTTTACTTCGGTAAAGAGTAAGAGTGCGAAACTATCTTCATATGCACATCAACAGTCTACGGACTAACTATATATTTTTTTAAGAGATAAACAGGATTATAATTCAGGAGGATAATACTATGAAAAACTTTAAAATTTACATTGCAGGAAACACTGAGAAAGAATTAGTAGCACCAAAACAGGTTGTCAATGTTGAGCGGTTTGGTACTGATATTCAACTTGAGTATGACAGACAGCACTATTTACAGTTGTCAGATAAATACGGCAAAGCTGTAGCATCAAGAACTAAAGCCCTTGAAAAAGGTGAAGTTTCTAAAGTTAAAAAAGCTGACCTTGATGCTAAAGTTGAGACAGCTAAAGAGGCTCTTGATACATTCAAGAGTGAACTGGTTGAGCGGTATTCAGAAGATAATTTCTGCCCTAAACCAACAAATAATCGCATTGCTAGTATTTATGTATGGGCTTACTTTAAAACAGGTGGCACATTCACACTGACAGGTATGCACTCACTCTACATCTATGCTAAAGATTATCAGGCTACATACAATGATACAGAGTCATTTGATGCTGACCGCCAGAAAGCCTTCAAAGAGGTCAAAGACCTCTGTAAACAGGTCATTGCACCTGTATTCAACACTACATCTGACGGTGAAGATTCTACATACAAGAACTTCACTTTAGGCGCTACACCTGCATGGGTAGCTAACAATGTGTGCTCTTTTATCTGGGGTTCACTTTCAGCAAGTTCTAAGGGCTTAAAACGTTCCTACGGCAAAGAAGTAGAAGCACAGAGACAGCTGATTCTTTCTTGCCTTGAATACTTAGGTATTCCAGTAGAGGACTCTGTTAAAGTTTCAGCAGAAGAATCTATGGAGACACGCATGGCATAATCGTGCAGATATACTCTGCCTATGACTACCGGTCATAGGTAGGAATATCAACATGATGGGAGGAAAAAACTATGAAACCATGTTCACAGGTTAAAGGCTTCGGCACTAACTTTCACGGGTATGTTTTACCTAAATATTCCCTCTTTGGGAATGTCAATGGCGTACTCTATGTATGTACTAGCTTTGGTTACATACATACTATTTTAGATAAAAAGTCTAAGGCCACTAAGACTAAAGACTTTCCACTGAAAATTTGGAATGGCTATAGATGGACAGTCGGCACGACCGAAGATTACCCATCTATCAAGCGGTATATTGTAGCTTTCATGCGGACTAAAGATTATATTCACGAAAAATCTATACCGTGTCGTAGAGATACTAGAGCTATAGCTTCTATAGTTCCACAGGTTAAAAAACATCCGCAGCCTATGTATGGCTCACGTAGTGGATGCTATAGTCAGGCGCGTGTAGATGGACAGGGTTATGATATTTCATGGGAAGAAGATTCTAAACCTGTCTTTGGGCATGGATTGCCTGTTAAATACGAAACTGGTCATAGAATGCCACCAGCAGGTTTCAATGCTTTTGAAGGGTACACAGACACTCCAGAAGCGAAACGGCGTGACGGTATGAAAGTTAAACAAATTAAATGCAGACCAGGGAAAGTCTATGTTGTAGATTAAAGAGAAAAATTATGCAGATTAAAACATAAGCAGACGCTTTAAAAGCGGCAATGGAGGTGCAATCCCTCCATCTGGTTTTAAATTCAGAGGTTATGCCACTCTAAAAGGCAGGAGGAAAATACAATGAAGAAAGCGACTATTTTTAACCGGATTATATCACACGAAACCACATCAGTAGAAATTATTTCCGTTTTAGGCAGAGAACTCTACATTTACAATGGAATTTATTGGACCGATGTACTCAATAAATTTGGCTTCTCTTATACTCCAGAAGCATTCTGCCAGTATATTGCTGACTATGAAGCATGGGTTGAACACAACGGCAGTACTTGCTTTGAAATTCTGGAAGGCAAAGCAAAATACAGAAAAGCTATCAATTCAGCTAAGGAAAAACTGAAAGAGTTCTTTGATGAATATGACTATAGCTTTTTTCCTGAACTGTACAAATCTCTGTCAGCAAAGGAAAAGGAAGCTGTTGTATTAGTTCTGAGACATTCAGAACTATATGAACATAGTACAGCAAGCATCTTCTTCCCATCCACAAGCGAACTGTCTCTCTTATGGAAGGATTCTGTAAGAAAACAGAAACACAGAACAAGTCTGATAGTCCATGTACAGGGGAACTATTATGACCTTAGTGTCGACATGTTCACAAGCGAAGTAGTAGATTATGTGGACATGGACATCATAGAAGGAAATTTTTAGGAGGAAAATATCATGATTAACTTAAAGAAAACAACAAAGGAACTGGAAGGAATCAACTTCGTAGCAATCAGCAAAGAAATGTATGAAAAACGTTCTGCTGAAATTGCAGCTAGGAGGAAATCATTATGAACAAGGCAGACAAAGTAAAGCAAAAATTAATCAAGGAAGTAGTAATCCCTTCATTGATAGGAGTGTTAATAGCACTCCTTTTTTTATTGGCTGTAGTAAAGCCTACAGGAGCAAGTGAAGACAGCACTCGTCCAATGACGGGCACTGTCTATTTTATTTCTGGACGCTCTGTATCTATTGTGTCTCCTGATAAACAAACGTGGAGCTACAAAGGAAAAGGCTTTTCTGTCGGAGATACAGTATCTTGCGTTGTGTCTAACAACGGAACATCCAAGGCAGCTGATGATTATATTAAATCAGCAGTTGTCAGCGAAGTTGACTGTTTACCTGCGGAAATAGAAGTTGGCTCAGAGGGAGCACTTGTCCACTACGCAAGCGAAACATATTATTTGGAAAGGAAGTAGCGCCAGCATGAGATTAGAAGTATTATATAAAGAGCTGTCAGGAAACGACAGTTTTGAAACACCAGAGGATAGAAAATCAATCTATCTTGATAAGTTAGAGAAACAATATCCAGGAATTTTATGCAGTTTAGCACAATGTATGGTAGTTAAGACTACCGATTTGGATTATGAAGATGAAGGTTTTTACACAACGGAACCTATAGATATAAATCCAAATTGGTGGACTGTGATGACGAAATTCCCGAATGGAGCAATCTGTTTATTCTACAATGGAGCAATGGAACGCTTGAGTATGATCATAGGCGGTAGTTATTATGTAGCTTGTAGCACCGAAAACAGAGTAGTTATTATTGCTCAAGAATATATGTCTTTGGATAGATTTAAGAGGCTTACACAAAGGAAATATAATGATGTAGGTTATTTCTACAATGCAGAATCAGGCAAATTTGCTCTTGTCTAAACTATGCCAATAATCTATAATCTCTGTAGGAGGTTAACATATGCAGAGAATTATAGAACCGGCATTAGCCAAAGCAAATATGTCCAAGACAGAATTAGGACGTAAGATGGGTGTAACACAGCCAACTATATGTCAGAGAATCCAGAGAGGGAAATTTACTCTGGATGAGCTATGTAAAATAGCTCACTGTATGGGGGCAGAGTTCAACTGTTCCTTTGATTTTCCAGATGGAACTCAAATTAGCACAAGGGAAATCTTGAAAGGAGAGTGATATATGTATTACGTTAGTATATTACACAGAATCCCTTATACTACCGTTGAATATACAACGGAAACCTACTTTATAGATGAAAATGCGGCAAATAATTGGATTGATAATATCTTCATGCCGTATGAATTTCATCCAGATCTATGCACAATAGCAGACAGAGGACCAGCTTCATGGTCTAAAATAGGTGTGCTTTGTGCTGACTAAAGACATCTCGTAAGAGATGTCTTTTTTATTGGAGGAATTAGCTATGACATATAAATATACAACCGTTCGACTACAACGGAAAGAGGCTCTTTTGGGTTGTACAGTACCTAAAGGAGCCTTATTTATTAGAGGCAACGGTCTCCAGTTTATCTGCACAGAGAGACCTAAAGATCCTATGAATATTCCTGTGTTAATGTTTCAGAATGGAAATTGGCACAAGATATCTGTGTCTGTTATGTATTCCTATCTTGCAAGAGAGATAGTGAATTTTATCTAAAGGAGGAGTTCTGTTATGAATAACGTATACACGATACAAGAGATTATGACTTTGAAATTCTGTGAGTTGTCCAATGTAGTGTATGAAGCTATCTTAGCAGAACTCACAAAGCAATACCAAGGTATTATTGATAGACTGTTGCCTATCTTTGATAAGGCACCTGTATATCAGTTAGACCAGTATGTAGATATCTATAAATTTATAGTAGTTATATAAGATATATAAGAAAGGAAATAAAAATCATGAAGAAATTATTAGCAGTAGTATTAACAACTATGATGATAACAACCCCAGTATCAGCAGCTCCAACAACAGATGGAGAATGCAAAGACCTGTACCCTCTAACAGGAATAGTAACAGAGGTTGAGCACATGGAAGATACTGATCTGATTACTATGACAACTGCCAATGGAAATCAGTTCTCTTGGTACGCTGACGCAGAAGACTGTTGGTCTATTAATGACCTTGCATCTTGCATCATGAACTCCAACGGAACTGATGAAGTCTATGACGATGAAATTGTAGACGCTCACTATGTTGGCACATTAGACCAGTTATCACAATATACTGCATAAGCAGTATATTTAAGCATCTTGAATTACTCAAAAAGGGTAGCATGAAATCTAGGGCTACCCGTTTTCCTCCAAGATGTTTAACTATGCTGCTTAGAAAGGAAACAATATGTTAAAGAAAGTAACCAGAAGAGAAGCACAAAAAGCACTTGTTGCAGGGAATCCTGTATATTTGCTTCCGAATAGAATGCAAGTGAATTCACCTTGGGCGCATCCATTCAAAGTGAAGACCCCTATGTCAGAAGAGAAATTTAATCGTCTGATAATGAAATATGAACATGCTTGTTGCACTGTAGATACAGGAACCGGAAGTTTCTGTTATATAGATGCTTGACAAGGGAACAGATGTTTGCTATGATTCGATTAGGAGGTAAACATGAAAATAATTTATACAACATTAATAGGACTGGGCTATGTGTCCAAAGAGTCAAATAATAAATATACTGTAGAATTTCTACATGGAAATTATATTTTTGACTTTCCTAAAAAAATAGTAGAACCATTATTGGTTCATAATACTCTTTATGAAGCGATTTTGCGCAGGAAAGGAGAATGGAAATGAGACATATTTATGTAAAGACACCAAATGGTCTAGGTAAATTAAATTTTTATGACGGATCATTATGGTTCTCTCACTACATAGTAGACCATTATAAACATGATCCAAAGTTTTACTCTGGATACTATGAAGGAAGATATATAACTAACGCATCATGCTATAGCAAAAGAGATATCAAATACCTCAGGAAGAGACCGCTGATTGATCTGATCACCAAGAGAAAGGAATGACTATGCAGAACATATATGTATATAATCGTAAAGATAAAATAGGAAAGCTGATATGGTATAGGGGTATAGTCCCTTACCCTTATGTAGTCACTTATAGTCATTCCTACAATAGAATATTTTTATATAGTGGCTCAGTTGATGGTAGAGCTGTTATAAACTGTATGGTTTATAGTAAAGATGAAATCAAGCTCTTGCATAAGAAACCATTGAGACATTTTATAGAAAAGAGGCAAGGCAAATGATAGGAGACTACATTAAAGACCCATCTTGTGGGTTAGGCAAAGTTATAAAACTCAGACCTGGCAATGAACTTGTGTACTTTTTCAAAGCAAATGATAGCCTACATGATGGTGCAATAGAGCCAGGTTCCTGTCCAGACAACCATGGTTGGTGGTTTAGCTCTGACAACATTAAAATAATGAAGTGTCTTCCTCCGCTAGCATCATTAATAGAGAGGAGGCAACAATGGAAATAGGTGATATAGTGTGGCGACACGACTACGGCGTAGGGAGAATAGTAGATATTAATATTTATAGTTTAACGCTATATTTAGTTTATTTTTATAAAGAAGATAATCGCTTACATGATGGTGGTGGTAAAGGTCCAGATTGTCACTATTGGTTATGTTTCAAAGGATCACTTACTCTTGTACATTCAGTGTCTTTGTGCAAGCTAATAGAAAGGAGACGCAATGAAAACAGGTGATATAGTTTTTCATCAAGAGTACGGTGTAGGCAAAATAAAATTTATTGATGGCTTAGCATATTTAGTTTATTACTATAAAGAAAATCCTTTATTACACAATGGATCTATTGGACCTAATTTCCATTATTGGTGGAGCTATGCTGAAGACCTGAAACTTATTTCATCTGTCCGTACATTAATAGAAAGGAGGCAACATGGTTGATTTAAGGAAGAAGCTCCGGTCTGGAATGATAGCTGTCACACCAGCAGGAAGCTATCTTGTTCTTACCGATTGCGAGACGGCGAATTATGGCAGTCAAGATTTTTGTATTATTGGACCTGATGGTTTTATGATAGGCAGTAATTACGATGAAAATTTGAGCACTATTCGTGGCATTTGCTCTATAAAAGCTCTATATAAGTCAACTGTAAATGGACTTACTTATGAAATGAAATACAAAGATAAAGATTTGATTTGGACAAGGGATCCAACGAATCTTAAAGAATTAATCATATCAAGGAGGTTTTCAAGATGAAGACAGCAAAGGAAAGACTCTACAGAGTTGATTATGCCGAGGAAAAACTCGGTGACACAGTAACTAAGGAACTTGTGAATACCAGTGAGTATGAAAAAGGCTACGGAATCATTCAAGCTCTTGAATCATGCGAAACAGACGGAGAATTTGACATATTAGATGAAATTCTGACTGCTTTATGTGGTCATGGTATTGAGTATCTCACCAACTTAGTAGAATGTAACTATTAAACTATGAAATAAAATTAGAGCTGTGAAAACAGCTCTTTTTTATTATATAAAAAAGAAAAGAGGAAAACAAAATGGAAAACATCGTTTACAACACAGTTATGAGCAACTTATTAATCTCTGGTACAAAGGCATGCGCAGTAATTCCAAGGGAACTGATGTCTGTTGATCCTGCTTATCAGCGGTTAGAGACACGAAATCATAGAAAAATTAAAGCGATGCATGACAATTTTGATCATATGATTATGGATGCTTTGTTAGTAGTGCCACATCCAGAAGAAAGCACATTTTCCATAGTGGATGGCTATGGTCGTTTTATTGCATCAGAAGGTATTTTAGATAAGCTCGAATGTGTTGTTATTACTTCAGCCCCATCTGATCCAGATGAGAGAAGACATTTCGAAGCAAGTATCTTTACAAGACAGAGCTTGTATACTGAAAAAGTTACTCCGCTGCAGATGCATAAGGCAAATCTTATCTTAGGTGAACCGAATGCTGTAGCGTTGCAGGAAGTGGTTGATGAATATAATTTAAGCATTGCAGAAGACAAAGGGGTAAGAAAACCAGGAACTATTGGTAGTTACACATCCGCTTACAGGATAATTAAAGCAAAAGGTAAGATAGCTTATGAAAGTATTATATCTACTTGTTGTAAAGCTGGTTATAACTTATCAGGAGATGGATTATGTGACAAGATAATTAGGAACTTATATAAAATTTATTGCTTCTACGGAGATATTGGATTAGTAAAAGTATTGCCTATTATGAGAGGAACTGAGCCAAGTACACTTAAAGCAAAAGGAATAGCTGCTTATCCAGAAAGAGTTGAATTAAGTCTTGCTCTCTACCTGCAGGACTATCTTGTATCTCTTGGTGAACCAAAACAGTTTAACGAGAAAGGAAAGAAAATTTCTTAAACAAGTTTGTAAAAAGTATTGACAAGTTTTACAAACTGGTTTATAATGCAGTTACAGTTAAGAAAGGAGAAAACAAATGGCAACACTTATTAGTTTATATAAAGATAACAGAATTACTTCATCAGAGATAGAATCTAAGGATATTGATATTGTCCTTGGATTCCTCTTCAAGAACTATGTCCAAGGGGAAGACATTACAGAAAACTTTGACTCAAAGTTTCTCTACATTGAGGACAGCAAGTTTAAAATGAAACCTCTAAACAAGAAAATAAAAACATTTTCGCAAGAAAAAGACGAATCTGTAGATGCTCTGATTAAATTTGAAGAACTGGCCAAGGGATATGATGAAGCATATATCTTTGACCAGTATGAAATCTTCAAATATCAAGATAATGACTACAAAGATTTAGATGAGAGAGATTATAAACTCTCCATCTGTAAGCACTGCGGAAAAATCATTTCTGGACCTTTAGTTAATGACTATTGCCCAGAATGCTTCGTAACCTATGGAGTACAGGAAGTGTTTGAACAGATCCAGTCAGACGACAAAGAGCTGTATACAGAATATGAGACAGTTTCAAAAGTCATGAATACTGTTGAAGCATTCTACGAAAAAATCAAAGACAAGGGAACTTTAGCTGTACAGAAAGCAAGAAAAATTTCTGAGCAATACTTAGGGAAAGAACAGATTCCTGAGGAGCTCTATGAAACAATTTTAGGAGGATTTGTAGCATGAATAAGGAAACAATGAAACAGGGTATGATTAAGGTTCTTAATATGTATGATATCCCTTGGGGTGATTCAGCCATTGACAAAATTATCAACACATGGGCAGACAACAAGGCACCTTTGATTGAGTTATTAAGACATCATCCGAATTGGAATGATGAAAAATGCTATGTAGCATTTGATCAGAACATCAAGGGACAGCCAGACGAGGAGAAAATTTATAATTTCATTAATTGGATGATTATCAAGGGAAGACGCACAGATGCTTTGTTTGCACTGAGAGATTACAGAGAACAGCTTTTGGACGAACGAACAGCTTCTTTAATTAAAGAATGCTATCCTGATATTAAAGGTATTTCAGCAGGTCAGAAAACCTCAAGAGCAGTGAAGAAAATCTGTACACTTATAGGTATTACTTCTAATACCTATTCAGATTTTGAAAAGAGGTATGCCAAATATTCAGATGCAATCAATCCTCTTGACGTTGTTCGGCACACTATCCTGTCAGTTAATCCAGTTGATTATCTATTGTCCTCCAATGGAAACAGCTGGTCTTCTTGCCACACACTTGATAAAAACAATCCTAATGGGTTCTCAGGTTGTCACTGTTCCGGAACTATGAGTTATCTCCTTGATGGAACTACAATGGTTTACTATCAGGTAGATAAAGAGTACGACGGCAATGACTTAGAGTTCGAGCCGAAAATCATCCGTCAGTTATTCCATTATAAAGATGGAATCCTTGTACAGGGAAGACTCTACCCTCAATGTAACGATGGCAAAAACTCACTGTATACTCCAATTAGAGCACAGCTTCAGAAAATCATCGCTGATTGTTTGGTGGCTCCTAACCTTTGGAGAAAGAAAGGCGGCACCTCTGCTTGTTGCTCAGTTATTAGTTCTGAAGGTACCCACTACAGAGATTATGAGTGCCAGAGTGAGTGCTCAGTAAGTAAAATTATCAAAATGATTCCCAAGGGAAGAGTAGATAATAGGCATATGACAGTTGGACATGATATCTACTGTGTAAAATGTGGAGATTGGCATAATATAGAAAGTACACTTCTTTGTGAAGATTGCTATGATAATTATGCCTACAGCGGCTCTCGAAGATGCTGTGATTGCGGTGATCGCTATGACGAAGATGAAATGTACTGTATCAATGGAGAATGGTATTGTAGTGGTTGTTCCACTTATTGTGATCACTGCGGTGAAAGAGTACCCAATTCGAGTATTCATTATTACGGGGAGTTAGATGAGGACATCTGTGATGAATGTATCTCTGAAGATTTTTCCACTTGTGACTGTTGTGGAAAGTTAACTAACAATGATGATTTGACTTATATTGAATCTACAGATGAAAATGTTTGTGGCAGATGCTTAGAGAACAAATATGCATATGTAGATACTGAAGATGAGTATTATCCCATTGAAAAAGTAAATACTTGCGTATGTGGACAAACTTACTTAATTGAAGAAGGTGACAAAGGACTTTGTCCAGACTGTATAGAAGAGGAGACCGGAGATGAGTAAAAATAAATATAAAATTACAGAATTAGAAGAGATTTTGAGAATGAAACAAATGACTTTAAAGAGTCACCTGGAAGCCAAGTTGGAAGCAGCAGGTTATGAGCCTAAATCAGAAGATGGATTCCTCTATGCTAAGGGAACTTTCCCAGTACTCTTAGTTGCTCATATGGATACAGTACATGAAGAATGTGTCCAGAAAATCAAATACACTGGAGCAATCATGTCTTCTCCTCAAGGGATTGGGGGAGATGACCGGTGTGGCATCTACGCTATTCTGCAAATTATTAAAGAGTATCATTGTTCTGTATTGTTTACAGAGGATGAAGAAAAAGGATGTATCGGTGCTGAGAAGTTTGCTGTAAGTGACTATATAGTAAACAATGATATAAATTATATCATTGAAATTGATAGAAGAGGGACCAATGACTGTGTATTCTACTCTTGTGACAATCCAGATTTTGAAGAGTTCATAGAGTCTACTGGATATTTCAAAACAGCATGGGGTTCTGTGAGTGATATATCAACAATTGCTCCGGCACTCGGTGTAGCAGCAGTCAATTTATCTTCTGGTTATTTCGACGAACACACTACAAGAGAAACAATCAATGTAGAGGCATTACTTTCTACAATTGAAGAAGCGAAAAAGATTCTTGCTTTACCATGCGAGGAACCATTTGAGTACATTGAAGCTGCCTATGGTGGTTATGGAAACTGGTGGAGAGATTATGATGAAGAAGCATCACCTATTAGCACTGATTACACAACAGCTTATACAGATGATTGTACTTATATATTCTCGAAAGAGGAGAAGGCAAAGAAATTCTTCCATATTTATCTTCAGACTTACAGCGGAAATGAAATCTGTTGTGAAATCCTCGCAATAAATGAAATGGAAGCAATTGGTATGGCTTTAAGTCATTATCAGTATTATTCTGCTTGTGACATTATTGATATAAAATCACAGTAAAGGAGGAATGTTTATGCCAAAGTATATGATTGACCTCTAGCCCACTAAGAGGTTTTCATATAAATTACAACTGAATATAGAAAAATTACAACTGAATATGGGTAAAGATTAAAACAAACAACAAAAAACAAATTTCAAACAAGAATAGGAGATTATGATTATGATGAACACAACTATTATTACAAAAATTATGGCAGCACTTGGACAGGACGAGCTTAAAGAACTCATCGGAGCACTTCAGGGAATGGTTGATGCACCAGAGACAGTACAGAAACATTGGGAGCCAACAGAAGGTGAGCAGTACTTCTATCTGTGGGGTACAGGAAAGAAAGACGGTGGAGTATTCACAGCAGAGAACCAGAAAGATGTAATGAGACTTGCAGTAGGTAACTGCTTCAAGACTGAGGAAGAGAGAGACGCAGCTGCTGAGTATCTGATGATTGTAGCAGAGCTTAAACGCTTCGCTATTGATCACAACGATGAGATTGATTGGGATGATCACTCTCAGAGAAAATACAAACTCTGCTGGAACAGAGAGACAGAGAAAGTTGATTCCACATGGAGCAGAAGAAAAATTACAGATGGTATTTACTTCAGCTCTCATGAGGTAGCAATGGCTGCTGTCGAAGCTGTAGGAGAGGATAGAATCAAAAAGTTCTATCTTCCAGATGCTGAGTAAACAATAAAATAAACAGTTCTCTTGGGGTTCGACTCCCCAAGAGAATTATCAAGGAGCTATTATGGAATTAGATAAGTTATTAAAAAAGAGAAGCATAATAAGCTGCACAATCAAGGACGGGATTTGTATTGTACAGTATGCTTCAAAGGAAATGAAACTATTAGATATATCAGGTATGGGTATTGTAGAAGTACTTGATTTTATATTGGAGGAATAAGATGAAAGTTGGAGATAAAGTAATAGTTGATCCTAGATTGCATGGATGCATATGGTGTATTCCTGTGGAAGAAGTTAAAGGAAAAATTATGACTATAATATCCATAAATAACCCTAGAGGTTTTGAGGCTTATTGTTGTGTTAAAGAATCAGGATATATTTTTAAGTTGGATATGTTTATTCCTGCAGAAGGTACTTTATTTTTAGCTATCCATGAAAGAAGGCAATATGAAGAGGGGAGATAAAGTAATTTTTAGATCTAATACTCCTCGTATTCTATGGGGCGTAGATATAAATTATTTATTAGGAAATATATGTACCATAAAATCAATTATAGAACTAACTTCTAAAACTTTTGAAAGAAAAGCTTATGAATTAGAAGAAGCTAGTGATTATTGGTTTCCAGCAGAGGAATTTATTCCTTACAAAGGACTAACTGTACTAATTGATAAGAGGAGGAAACATGAAATATAAAGTTGGAGATAGAGTCATAGTTCGGAAAGATTTAGTTGGCGGATTGGAATATCCTTATTCGAATCCGTTATGCGGAAAGTTATATTTTGCTTCAGCAATGGAAAAATTTCGTGGGGAAATGTATGAAGTAATAACAGTTTCAGGTGAGTATGATTATGGTTGTGAAACTTATGAATTATCTCTGGGAGAAGAGGCATTCAGATGGCTGTTCAACGACGCAATGTTGATGTCTGCTAGTGGGTTAAGGAGTTTGATATGCAAGAGAAATATAAAATAGGAGACATAGTAAGGGTTAGAAGTGGTTTGAAAGGTGGTACAAAATATTATTATGATCATACTGATGCATTCCTGTTTTTTAACATTGATATGCAAAAATTCTGTGGTCATGCCTATAAAATCATAGATAAAGTTTCATCATTTTATCCTGGTTATATTAACTATAGGTTAGCGCTAGGAGATGAAACATGCGAGTGGGTTTTCAGTGACATAATGTTAGAACCTGTTCAGTGTCTAGGGGGACTTATATGCAAGAGAAAAAAGAATTAAAAGTTGGAGATTGGGTTCGTGTAAAACGTAACCTAGCAGTTCATGAGATAGGGGTGAAGTATCTCGGAAAAGTTTATAGAATCAATAGAATAAGTTATACAGGTTACTATCTATCTGGTACTCCAGAAGGATACTGGTACAGATCATCACTTATTCCAGTAGGAAATTTAAGTAGACTTGTAGAAATTAGAAAGGAAAATCATAAGATATAAAGTCGGAGACAGAGTAGTGATTAGAAAAAATTTAGTTAGCGGGTGGTATTACCATTATGAAAATTCAATGGGAAGATTATTTTTTAACAGCCACATGTATAAACTTTGTGGAAAAATTTGTGTAGTAACTAAAATTACAGATCTTGTATTAGATGAATATTTCTTATCAATAGATGATGAAGAAGTATCATGGTATTTTAACAATGCAATGTTACTTCCGGCAAATAGTTTGAGATATTTAGTAATGACAAGGGAGGCGACCTCATGAAAATATATGAACTTCATCAAGACGTATCAGGCAGATGGTTCGGCTATTGTGAAGAGACAAAAGAGTATACACCAAGCTTCATCAAATGTAAAAATTTGAAGAAAATGCTTATCTGGAAAGGTTGGGGGTGGAAATGATTGAACTTAGAGACTGTATTGTGGGAGTTAAAGATGAAAAAGAATATGAAAAAGTAATTCAGATTGCGAAAGAACAAGGATGTGAGTGGAATTCTGGAGACTCTTTAGATTATATCTACTGTACATTTCCAACAAGATTGTTTTTTGATAAAAGAGGAAGGGTCACATTTGGGGGATATCATGAAAAATATTGTGACTATCATTGTAAAAATTTGATGAGTAGATTACGAGAATTGATAATTATAAGACAGAAGGGAAAGTTATGATTGATTTAAGAGATAGCACAGTATTAGTTAACAATGTAGAAGAATATATAGCTGTGACTAAAATTGCTAAGAAACAAGGCTTTAGATGGGCGAGTTGGGCCCCTTTAAGTACAGTCCTTTGTGAGTTTCCAACGAGACTAGAATTTAATAGGAAATATGAAACATATTGGGGTTCTAGTCGTGGAAGATGTGCACGAGATTATCCTAGATACTTGGATATAATTAAAGGAGTGCGAAGACTCATAATGGTCAGAAAGGAAACGTAAATGATAGATTTGAAATGTTGTACTGTTTTGGTGAATAATAAAGCAGAATATATAGCGTTAATCAAAGAAGCGCAAAAGCAAGGTTACACATGGGCGGATGGAACTGCTTTAACCAATATATTTTGTGATTTCCCAACAAGATTACGCTTTAATGGAGAGTGTAAAGTATATTATAATTCTTCCGCCTATTATTATAATCGTGATTACAAGTGCAAGGAAATAGTTGGTGCATTAAGAAATATGATATTGAAAAGAAAAGAGGGACAACTATGTTAAAAGAAAAATTATCTATTGAGCGGAAAAAGGCTGTAATGATTACAGCCGATTTTACAGCACCTACAACAGAAAGCTATGCAATGGCATGGCTAAAACTGTGCAACAACGCAAGAGAGTACAAAGACGTTATCTGGAGAGTAGAGAATGATTCAGGAAATAGGGTATATGTCTGGTGCAATCCAAAGTATAAAGAAACAGTAATAGAATTCCTCACAGGAATAGTTTACTATCATCAGGAAGATAAAGGGCCTACATCAGTAGGAAAAGTTATTGAGGCAGAAGATGTTACAGTTGGTTTCCCGGTGTATGAATATGAGAGTACATGTTCTTCACATGAAGAACAATGGGGCATAGATATTGATAATTCAATTATGTTTTGGGGAAGAGTTAAAGAAATTTTTTATTGAGGTGATTTTATGAAAAATAGAGAAAAATTTGCCAAAGAATTTTCTTAATCTGCTTTTACCAAAAAGTAAATATATTGCAAGAGATAGGAACAATAAACTTTATGTGTACACTGAAAAGCCAGTACGATGGAGTTGTTATTGGAGCTTAAGAGGTAGTTATCAGATATCGGCAGATATTTTTGGTGATATCTTTAGTTTTATTAAATGGGAAGATGAAGAACCCTGGGGTATTGAGGATTTAAAGAAATTAGAGGTGAAAAAAGATGATTAATTTAAAAAATACATGTGTGTTAGTCAGAACGAAAGAAGAAAACGAAAAACTACTTAAAGAAGCTGAGAAACAGGGATTCAATTGGTCTCAGAGATACGATTGTAAACCATTACTAGCACAACATTTTCCAGACATTTTAAGATTTTATGAAGACAAAGTTATAACTTATGAGGCGAGTATCAGATCAAATGTTGATTTCTACGAAGCATCAGAACTCCTCGGCACAAAGGAAATGACGGCAAGAGAGTTTGTTGAGTGGTATCTCAATGTGGATTTTTTGTGCGGTAGACGTAACTGTGATGAATGTGTACTTGGCAGAAAGAACACTAAGTGCAACAATCAGTTGTGTAGTACATGCAACTGGAAAAACAACATTGATGAACTTCTTGAAATTGCGAAATCAAGTAGAATTACAGTTCCTACACCCGAAGAGAAAGCAATTGAAGATATTGAGAAGTTAATTCAAAGTCCATATCGCGGAATAACAGGTGAAATTAAGGAATCCTTAAAGCTGGCGGTGGAGAAGCTGAAAGAGGTGAATGATAATGGAGAGATTAACACTTGAAGATGCTATTTCTCATGCAAAAGAAGTAGCAGAAAAGAATTATAGAGGTGCAGATTTTGAGTCAATTGATTCTGTAGACGATGATATAAAAACTAATTGTATAAAATGTGCGGAAGAACATATGCAACTTGCGGAGTGGCTTGAAGAATTAAAATCTTACAAAGAAGCAGAAGAACAGGGCTTGCTTGTGAGGCTGCCTTGTCCTGTTGGTACAACTGTATGGGACATATGCGGCATGGATATTCGGGAAAACGTGGTATGTGGAATTGAATGCGGCAAAAATGGTAAACAGTTTTTGTGGGCAAATCATGATGAGTGGCTCGGGGAATTAAATGATTTGGTATTCCTCACCCGTGAAGCAGCAGAAAAGAAGCTGGAAGAATTTTAAATTGGATGCTAATACAAGAAAATTTATATTAATGGGGGAAAATCAATATGGATAAATTAATAGCAAAAGAAGTAGAATTTAACGGAGATATTCTTAAAGCAGCACAGGATCCTGATGGAAATATTTGGGTTGGTGCTCGCTGGGTATGTGAAGCTATCGGTTTAGATGATAACCGGATTAAATATGAAAGAAGAAAAATGCAGACGGATTCAGTAATTTCAAAGGGGGTACAAAATTTTACCCTCCTTACCAATGGCGGGAATCAGAATGTTATGTGCTTACAGTTAGACTATCTGCCATTATGGTTGGCTAAAATCTCAATTACTCCAACTATGAGAAAGGAAATGCCGGGAATAGCAGAAAAACTTGTAGCATATCAGCTCAAAGCAAAAGATGTACTGGCAGCAGCTTTCCTTGAGAAAAAAGTTAATAATCCAAATGTTATTCAGTTACAGCTTCCGGATTTTAATGACAAAATTGAAGTACTGGAAAGAAAAGTAGATAAAATCTTTGAAGATATGGGGCGTTTAGCTTCTATGATGGTTCAGGAGAGAACTGTTACGACACCTATCCCAGTGAAGAAAGTAGAGGATCCAGGTAAAAAATGGAAAAATGATATGTACCAGATGATTGATGCTCTTACCACTTGTGACAAGTTCTCTGATCGTGGCTCTGTAATGAAAACTGTATATAAGTATATGAATAAAAACTATGGAATCTGTTGGGATCAGGAAGTGAAAGACTACAAAGAAAAATGTAATCCAGTAAGTAAATTTAGTACTTATGATGTTGTCTATGCCAATGATACTTTAAGATCTATCTTCAGTGCTGCGTTAGGAGATCTGTATGAAAAATATAAATCAATCTGTAATCAGGATGCAACAGATTCTATTATTGCTCCTCTCGTAGAAAAATATGGAGATAAGAGCAACGGAGGAATGGTTACATATAGAAAAGTATACAAAAAGATGGGAGAAATGAGTCCGATCAATTGGCATAATTTAGAAGTTCGTTATATTAACAAACATGGCAAAGTAGGAGCAAGAAGAAAGAAAATCATTTCTTCCAATCCAGAAATGCTGAGAAAATTTAAGAATGCAGTTGATGTCATGATGGTTGGGTAAAGACTATGCTAAAAATAGGGAAAACATATTATTTAAAAACTTGGGAGGAGCTTAAAAAAGCTTCCAATGGTGATTATTCAGGAGCTTTAGATTTCGGAGAAATACTATTTTTATCTAGGATGAAGATTTTATGTGGGGACAAGATATGTATAATTGGAAAGTATCTTTATCATGAAGGAGTTTATCAAGGGATAGATATGAAAATTTCACAACAATTTTTGTTTACTGAAAATATGTTGTTCACATCTGGTTTGCGAAAAATGATTGAGGTGAGAAATGAAAGTAGGACAAAAGTATAAAGTTCGTTCTTGGGATGATATGGAAAGAGAGTTTGGAACCGCTCAAACTGGGGATGAAATATATATACCATGTTTGGCATTTTTTGTTAAAGACATGTGTAGATTTTGTGGAACTACTATAACTGTTTCATATTTTATATACGACAATGTTTTTAGAATCGAAGAAGATAACGGTAGATATATGTGGTCTACAGACATGATCACACCATTAGGAGATTTATATGAAGCGATACAAAGTAGGAGACATTGTCCAGATTCGACAATGGAATGATATGGTTAAAGAATTTGGTGTTAATTATTATGGTGTTATTCGATGTAACAATTATTGCAGTTTTGTGGGAGAAATGAAGAAATATTGTGGGAAAAAATTACGAATAGATACTATAAAAAATCTTGGTAATACCTATTATTATACAATGACTGCAATTCCGTGGACTTTTACAAGTGAGATGTTTGAAAAAGGAGACTTATCAATGTTAATCACAAGGAGACAGGAATGTATAAAGTAGGACAGAAAGTAAGAGTTAAATCTTGGGAACAAATGGAAAAAGAATATGGACTTAATTCTTGCGGTAGCATAAAGACACCATCATCATTTACTAGAGAAATGAATTGGTTTTGTGGGATGATTTTTACAATTAAGAATGTAAGATCTGGTATTTTTCGTGTTACTTACGATTTAGAAACTAATAATAAGGAATTAAATGATGAAATAAAACATTATTACTGGGATGAAGAAATGCTTACATCTGCCGGTTTATTGGCACAAATAATTCAAAGGAGAAAAACTCATGTATAAATATTACGACAAGAAAAACAATTTTGTAGAAACATTTAATCCGGAGACAGGATTCTATATCCGGTCCGATGATCTTACAACAGGAAAGGAACCATTCATGAGAGATTTTCCTGCTTTGTTAGATATTGGTATTATGGGACATTGTGTTCATGGAGCATCTGGTTTGTGTATTCAATCAGGAGTTCAGTGTTATCAGAATGGATTACACACACAGGAGCCTAACATGTCCCTTGAGAATTTCAAGAGAATAGTAGATGAATGTAAAGGGAAAACATTTCAGTTTGCTCTTGGTGGCAGAGGAGACGTAGACCAGCATGAAGATTTTGAAGAAATCCTTAAGTATTGTAGGTTACAAGGGATTGTGCCAAACTTTACAAGTTCCGGTTTAGGATTCAATGAAAAAATTGTTTCCTTATGTAAAGAATATTGCGGAGCCGTAGCTATATCTTGGTACAGAAGTGAATACACAGGGAAAGCGATTGATATGTTAGTGTCTGCAGGAGTTACTACCAATATTCATTATGTCCTTGGACGGAATTCTATTGATGAAGCTATTGAACATTTGCAGCAGGAAGATTTTCCTGATGGTATCAACGCAGTGATTTTCTTGTTGCATAAGCCAGTAGGTTTAGGAACTCAGACAAATGTATTGTCTCCTGATGATGAAAGAGTCAAAGAATTTTTCTCTTTGATTGATAAACATGATTATAAATTTCAGATTGGATTTGATTCATGTTCTGTGCCTGGACTGTTGAATTTTACAGAAGAGATTTTAAATTCTACTCTGGAACCGTGTGAAGGAGCAAGATTTTCTGGTTACATTACGTCAGATATGAAAATGCTGCCATGTAGCTTTGACAATCAGGAACTTAAGTGGGCAGTTGATCTTAATGAACACACTATTCAGGAAGCATGGGATTCAGATGTGTTCGATGATTTCAGAAGCCATTTCAGAAATTCTTGTAGAGGTTGTAGTCGTCAGTGTGATTGTCTAGGTGGATGCCCGATCAGAAGAGAAATTGTCTTGTGCACAAAAGAGGAGAAAGATTTATGCTAACAATTGGGCTAAGTGCTGTATTAATAGTGACATTGATAATTTTATTCGCTTGCATAAGCGAAAATATAAATTTGAAAATGGAAGTAGAGGAACTAAAAAGACAGAATGAGATTCAACGTTTTAAGTACTCTAGCATATACCGGGAGTATGTAAGATTATTAATGGAGCCTGGCACTTTAAAGTCTACTACACCAGACATAAAAGAAGCTGTTCATTACGCAATGGTTAAAGCTCATCCTGACAATGGAGGTAAACAAGAAGATTTTGTAAAGTTTAGAAAGCTATATGAGAGGATGAATAATGAATACAGATAAACTTAAATTTCTTAAACTTGGCGGGCAATATAAAGTAAAATCATTTGCTCGTTTAATGGAAGAATATGGTTCTGATAGCTCTAGTGGAATGCCGAATGTCATCTGCGGTTTTAATAAGCAAATGAAAAAATTGTGTGATCAAAAAATTACGATACAAGATACATTCTATAAGAATGAAGATAAGTTTTATCAAATAAAAGAAGCAAGATATTGTTGGAATAGTCAGATGTTAGAACTTCCTTTAAGTACATTGATCTATAGGAGAAAACATGGATAAAGAAGAGATATATTCTAAATTAAGGCAACTATGTAATTTATCCCGTTGTGGGACATGCCGGATTGCTTCTATAAATTCTAAGCATAGTTGTGGACATGGCTATGTATATCATCATTTACATCCAGTTCCATTATCAGAAGCTTTGAAGTATTACTCTATTATATATGGAGAACACAATTTGAGGAATACTATAGAGAAAAGAAAGGAGAATTATAGACATGAAAGAAGGGTATAAATTAGAGGACACTATTATTCTCAATGGAAAAGTAGGGTGGGTAAACACAGGAGATGATGCTGATAGCATTATTGGAATACAAAATATTCAAAAAGTGAAAAGATTTTCTGGTGAAGAAATTGTTGTATCTAATGATGGATTTGCCTTTTCGAAAGAAATGGAAAGTCGATGCGGGTGGCATGACAGATATGCAAGTATTCAAATGCTTACAGGAGATACACCTATTGATATGGATCACATTGATGAGACAAAGATTGTATCAATGGAAGGAATCACTGAGTCTGAATATTATCATAGGTATAGTGATTATACTGGATATCTTTGGACTGAAGAAGAATTCAAATGTGGTGGTCATGATCTGTTAAAAATCTTAGAAGGAAACATGGGTAAGTATATTCATATAGAAATTGAACTATATTCGAGGTGTTGATATGACATTTGAAGAAGCTAAACAGCGTTCAGATTACTGTTTTAGACTCAACGGAATCCAACTTCTAATAAGGAATATAAGAGAAGAACATTTAGAAATTGATCTCGATAATGGTCCTCTTATAGGGGAGGCGATATTAGAAATAGGGTATGTTGATATTGAAGTAAACATTTCTGTAAACGGAATGTTTAGTGAAACGCCCACATACAAACCAATTATCGAATATTTTATGTGTGTTAAAACTGAAGATGATTGGGAGGGTATAGGATATCTTGGAATTGAGGCAGATGTGGATTGGTGGAGCAATAGATGGAAAGAAGAGTTGGAAAAAGATATGTTTTTAGTATTGGATACTTTTGTAAGACTCGGAATGCTCAATTATAATAGACCAAATTAAAAGGAATGAGGTGAATGAATGGATAAAGCTTGGTTAGAACAGAAAATAAAAGAATGTGAAAGTGTTCGTCCTGAGATTGAAAAACTTTTAAGGGAAAAGTTACCATTAACAAATCAGGAAATGGATGAAGTTTTTGAAGATTTGGAAAATATGTACAGAGGAGTAGAATCCTATTTAGATATGCTCTGCTTCAAACATCTTGAAGACGATTCTGAAGATTCTCATAAATGGATAAGTCAGTCTGGAGTAGTTGAACTGTTTTATAAATATAGAAATAAAAATAATTTAAGGAGGTATCTTGATATGGAAATGGAATTTGATGGAGATATTATTATCACAGATCCTTGTTATATCATGAAAGAAGATGATGATTGGGCAACATGTGCCTACGGAGAGGATATGGAAGCACTTGGAATAACTCACTATATGACAAGAGATACTCTCTATGGAGATTGGAGTTGTACTACTTTTGATACTGATACAAAAGAAGCTATTGGTGAGTTTTGTGCAGATGCTGGTTTAGTGTCAGTATTTTTATTAGATGAAGTCCTGAAATATAATCCATATTATAAAGATCATTTAAAAAATAAATGGACGGTTACTTGGATTAAAGATTTCAAAGGAACTGTAGAATTTATCGTTAAGCACATTGAGGGCTACTATGAAGAAGATACCGACTACTGGAAAAAAGGTGACTACTGGGAAGATTATGTTTTAGAAGTAGTAGGACATGGCATTAACAAGGTTACTGGTAAACCAATTAACTTTGTTGGAAAGCAAACGGGTTTATAATATGATTCCGAATAAAAAAGGTTTACAAGTTATTATGAAAAACACTTATACTCCAGGATGGGAAAATAGAATTTTTACATTAACTGGAGAAAAACAAATAAATGATTGGGTGAATGTCTACTATCCAGTAATGGAGAATGTTAATCCTGTCAATAGATGTTTTATGGTGCCGCTGAATTCGTTAAAATTATTAATTTTAAATAAACAAGAAAAGGAGAACTAAAATTATGAAAATGAGCTATGATGTACAGGTTGAGGAGTTAGGAGCAAATAGAAGAGGTCTCGTTACTTCAGAAGAGGGAAGAGCTATTGTTGAGTTTATGAAAACAAGTAGAGCCAACATGTGCTTTGAGTACGATGATGAGGCTGAAGCTAAAAGAAGAGCTTCTGCAGTAATGAATTGTTGCAAGAGACTCAATGAAGAAGGCGAAAAAGAAGTTATTAAATACGCTAAACGTGGAAATAAAATCTACGTCATTAAAGCGACGGAGTAAGGAGGAGTCTTATGTTAGACATTAACAAGAGAGTGAGGTGTGAAGGAACAACTGTTGCAGAGATGATTGAAGCTCTGCAGCGGTTGCCTCAGGATGGTATTGTCTATTTCACGGGGAAAAAGAAAGGTTATATTCACTGTGATCCAGAGAGTAAAACAATAGATTTTGACACTGATGACCTTAGTGCTATGTATGAAGAGGTTTCAGAAGAGCCTAAAGAGTTCTATCTGGTGTGTATAGATACTTATATCAAAGAATATGTAGCCATAAAAGCACAGAATAATTTTGAAGCCGAAGCAAAAGCACGAGATTTAAGCCAGATAAACTTTAATGGAATGAATAAAGAAGTCTATGTTTGTGCTACATGTAATGCTCATACAAAAACTTATGCACAAGAACACAATTACAGAATTATAGAGGAGGACGTATGAAATTAAGAATAGGCTTTGTAACCAATAGTTCCTCATCCAGTTTTGCTATTGCTAGAAGTGATTTAACAGATGAACAGATTGAGAAGATTAAAAATTACTTTGAAGTTGCAAAAGAAGTTGGAATGAATGATTTCGATGATTTGTGGGATATTGATGAAACAAATTTTGGAATTAGAGGCTTCACATGTATGGACAATGGAGATATGAACAAGTTTCTAAGGCTAATTGGTATTAACAGAGATATTGTTGAATGGGAGGACTGGTCATGAAGATTAGAAAAGGATTTGTAACTAATAGCAGCAGTAGTAGTTTCATTCTTGGTTTTACAAGCGAAGAGAATATCAAAAAAGAACTGGAAGCAGAGGATCTCAAAGAATATTTTGATGAAGTCCTGGAAGATGTAATGAGAGCTACAAAATTGACTAAAGATGAAGTTTTGGAAGGGTACTCAAAAGAAATTTATTATGGCACTCTCTGGGATTTAGAGTATAGACTTGATGTACCTTATGATAAGAAGTTCGAAATACGAGAAACGAAAGAGTTTCAGGATAAGCTCAATAAAGCAATAACAGATAAGGTGTCTGAGTTAGAGGAAGATATGCAAGGGTACTCTGTATTTGTAGAGATTAATTATTCAGACGAGGATGGTTTTAAGTATTCAACCCTTGAACATCATATTGCACCGAATATGAATTGTTGTCTTGCTGCTATTAGTCATCATTAAGGAGACTATATGAAAACACTACGCAAAAAGGACACACAATATAAAATAAAAGAAATACTACATTCTGGTAGTTGCGGCGTAAGAGGGACCAAAAGAACTGATGGGAGCTACCCTTTGAGAATTGGACGAATTGTAGATCTTGATGTAACTAAAATTATTGGAGATGCTCCTATGATTATTAACTACGTATGCGACACTGACGGAACCTCTCTTAAAGGAATGGTGTTATATACAAGCCATGTGATACGTATTACAGTAAAAGTAACTGAGGTAACAATAGAAACAGAGAATTCTATTTATGTGTTCGAAAGGATGTGGAAAAATGGGGAATTATTATGAGGGAAGGCTGATTTTTGCATTAAAGAGGAATCTTCCAGATGAACTGTTACATGATTTATCTGTACTTGCAAGCGAGCGGAGCTGTGATAGAGATATAAAACCACTGTTACAGCATAGAGAATTAAAAGAGTCTAAATGGATGAATCATTATAGAGCTTTATATCCGACTTACACATTAGAATTTTCAGAGGGAGTGTGGTTCTTGACTGCCAGCTTCTGTATGAAAGGATACATGTACCTAGGTGATGACTTAGGGCAAGATATTTATGACTTTCTGTATCCATATTTTAATTCAGACATTCTTGATGAAGCAGATGGTGGCTATATAGGCACTATTGAAGATGAAGATGGAACCTACCGGAAAGAATTCTATGCAAACTATGAGCGATTCAATAAAATCATAGAAAATAGAGAATACCTGTGTAAAGGTTGCTATAAGAAAATGGATGGATCATTATGTAATGATTGGAAGTACTGTAAAAGAGCATATGATATAGGAAGAGGTGATACCATTGAAGATTCGTAACGGGTTTGTAACCAATAGTAGTTCTTCAAGTTTTATTATTGGTAAAGCAAACGACAACACAGTAACTATTGATTCGGTATATCAAGAAATAAAAGAATTTTATAAACAATATTATAAATCTTGCTCTGAAATGTATAGCTATGTAGAAGAATATTATCCTGATGTGTTTGAAGTTATTACTGAAAAAAGAGGTAAATATTTACACTCAAAGAAATCGTGGGACTGTACAAAAATTGCTGACACTCAGTTGAGATTGATGTTTGGCCTTGACCATTATGAAGAATTACCGGGAGTAATTGATTGGATCAACTGTGAAACATACAAAGACTATGTCAATTTTTGGATTCCTAGAATGGAAATTGGAGTTCATGCACCTTTTTATATAAGAGACTTTTCCTGCAATGATCCGTATGTTCCTCTTGATTTCAGCACACAAATGATAGAATGCTCAGGAGACAATGGCAACGGAATTGAATCTGATATCTTAGCTTGGTATTTTCCCTGGATTGAAAATATAAAGTATGACTGCGATAGCTGTCCAGATAATGAATACTGTTATAAAGAGGAATGCCAAGAAACTAAACAACAGTTTATGGGAAAAGAAATTCCAAGAGATCAAGCATGTTTGTATATCTTAGGAAAGATTTGTATTTGTTCAGAATGTGGCTATATACCAGATTTTATAGTTAAAAAGTTAAGCGAAATGTCGGAATATTCATGTAACCATATGGGTTAAGAAAGAGAGGGATTAGTTATGATGAACTATGAAATGTTTGTGGAAGAACTTAAAAATAAAATAAGTGCAGCTATCAACATTCCTATTGAGAATATAGAATTTTCAAAAGATGGAGATAGATTTTCTCCGACAGGAGACAGACTGCTGGTGAAGTTTGCAGAGCATGATGATGCCTGGGAGGTCTGTGGAATACATACAAAAGAGCTTTTTAGAGAATTCTTAAATGGAACATCATTTGACATCATTCTTGATAGTACTGTAAGAGACATTAGACAGTTACAAGGACAAAATTCTTATGAAAAAACAAAGAAAATTTGGAACTATGAAACTGTTAAAGGCTCTCTTTTTATAAGGCTGCTTAATTATGATGATAATTCTAAAGAATTGAGTAATGCTGTTTATAAAAGAATAGGTGATATTGCTCAGGTATTATATATGAAGGTGTCTGAATGTGATGGAAACATTATGAGCACTAAGATTTTTAAATCTGTAGTAGAGAAATGGAAGGAAGATGGTTTGACCTTAAGTGAAGACAATATTCTGGAAGAAGCATTAAGAAACACAGAACGTATGTATCCACCGAGAATTTACAGATGGGATCAGATGCTCTTTAATCCGGTATATGAAGGAGAAGAGTTTATGAGTCCTAGTACAGAAGAAGCAATTAACCAAGATCTTATTGGAAATTGTCTAACTACAGCAAAGAAAACAAACGGTGCGGTAGCTATATTTTATCCCGGTGTGGCTGAACGCTTTGCTGGTGTACTGGATTCCGATTTGTATTTAGTGTTTACCAGTGTACATGAGGTAATGGTACATAAAGCAGATGGTGTTGATGCGGTAGACTTATCAATAATCTTACAGGATACATTGGAAGAAGCGACACCTAAAGAAGATTTCCTCACAAGGAAAATATATAAGTATGAAAAAGATACTCATAGATTTCTTTGTGCCATATAAAAAATAGCCTCTCTCTTCTTGAGAGGGGCTGATAGGAGGGTAGTTATGAGAGAATACCATATTTATATGCAGCGTACAAAGCGTACAGAATGGCATTGCGACTATAGCATATATAAATGGCTTCCATGGGAATATGTAGGATATGTAGAGGGGACTAAAGAGCTGTATACATACTTTAAGTTGAAGTTCCCATACAGCACAAGAAGTATTAATTTTTACCATTCATTCAACTATTTTGATAGTGAATATGTTAGAACGGATAACGATTGGGATTTTATGTATTACCCACACGAATATCACAGATATTTGATCATGGATGATTATGGTAATGTACGAGACTTTCATCGGCTTACTAAGAAATATAAAAAGAAATACTATCGTACATATCATAAACATCATGGATGGAATATTCATTGGGCTTCAACAGTGCCGGATCAGCGTAAAAGTATTACACCAGAAGAGATTGTAGAAGTAAGAAATGAATATGGTATTACTCTCAAGCCTATAAAACCAAAAAGAAAAATAGATCCATGGGATTATGAGAAAGAATCCAAAGTGTCTGGTTGGAAGATGCAAAGTAAAAGAAGGAAACAGTGGAGGTGAAAAATGAAGATATATTTACTATGTACATTGGATAGTGAACATTATAGAGATCCAGATTTTTACTTCTTCAAAACTGCATTTGAAGCTCATAAATGGATTATAGATAGTTTAGTCAGTATCACAGAGGGAAGCATGGAAGAAGTAACAAGTAACCTTGATTATAGAAACGTAGACGGATCCGACGACCAGATCATGCGAATTGATTATTCATATGGAGATGGAGAATTCTATGTTAACACTATTCATGAAATTGAAATAAAAGATGGAGATTATCTTTGTATTTATCATCATGCTTACGAAGGTGTTGGATTCTATGTAGAGAAGATTGGCACTTTGGAAGAATGTAAAAATCATATGTTAGATTCTACAGCTAAAATGGCTAATGATTATGACATTGACATAACCAATGATGATATATTCGAAGTTAATTCATTTGATTCGTGTATTGATGATGACTATCAGTGGCATATGAACAATATTATTCTGTTCAAGGCAGATGAAATTATTCAAGACGAAAAAAAAGAGTCTAAAGAAACTGAACCAGAAGAAACTGGAGCAACAATATTAACATCAGAGGAATCAAATAATAACGGTCATAAATACAGTGATGAAATTTATGAAGAGCTAAAAGATTATATGTATGGACCTATTCCTGGATATGGTGTTACTTCTGATTATGTTGAAACTTCGTTAGAAGAAATAATTGAAGATATTGATGCCAGACCAAAATATGAAGTATTTAAAGAATTGTGTAACTATCATGGAATTGCACCTAGTACGGTAGAGTATCTATACGAATCTATTTGGGGAAAGCCAAAGGATAAAACAGTTGGATATTTCTTATAATACAAATAAAAATAAGGGGATAAAATTGCAGTATTTTTTAATAGGAGTTATAGCAAGAGTTATTATTGAATGGATATTTAAATGAAAGAAGGTGAAATATGAAAACTTATAACAGAAGAGAAGTTGAGAGAATCATTCTAAAGAATGGCTGGGAACTAGATCATTGTACTGGTGGACATTCAATTTATAAGAAAGAAGGTGTAAAGAAAACATTGTCTATTGCTTATAAGAAATGTAACCGGATGGTTGTGCAGAGACTTATTAAAGAGTTTGGGTTAGTTACATAGGAGAATAATATGAAAAATAATAGTTGGACTCCCATTAGTACTGGTTTATTACCAGATGATATGGAAGATGTACAAGTAACATATATTGGATATAACGATCATGAGCCTTATTGTGATGCATTTGCGTATAGAAATGATGGAGATTGGTATTGGTCGTTAACCGACGATGAAGTTAGAGTAGAAATAACAGCATGGAAATATAACAGTGAGCCCTATAAGAAATAAATGCTAAATAGAATTGAAAGGTAGAGAAGGTAAAAATACGAGTTGGCACACAGAATGGGGAGACTTTCCTGAACTGTATAAGGAAGTAGAAATTCTTTTAAAAGATGGAGCTATAAGAAAAGATATAATGGTTAAAGGAAAATATGGAAATTATGAATGGAGAAATTGGACAGATAAGTGTGTTGTAGGATGGAGACCTATTGAAAAAACTACATAAATACTATAAACTGTAAATAACCATCTTTTTGTACTAAGGAAAGGTAAGGTGAATTTGGGAAAGAAAGTTAAAGTAAGAGATATGAAGCCAGGTTGGACATATAGAGTACCTGGCAAAACATTGGAAGAAATTTATGAAAGTGCGCATGAATATGCTAAATGGCCTCCGGTACAAATGACAGACGCAAAACAAAATACAGGTTTATTATTGCTCAAAGTTACTGAAGACAATAAAAACAATTGGGATGAAAAATACGGGTTCAATCTATATCCTATACATGAAGAAGTTGAGCTGACAGAAAAAGCACTGAGGCCCGGTCAGCAAGGAACTTTTCAAGTAGTAAGAACTGGGAATAAGGTTTGGAACTATCATCCCAATTGTACTGTCCGAGTAGAAGTAGACTCATTAGATTTTGAAATGGAAGAAGCTTATCCATTCCCTATTGCTGTAGTGAGAGATGACTATGAGCCAATACCTTTGCCGAATCCATGGACATGGGGAGAAACAAGTGATCCTGATTCCAAGGCAGCAAAGCATGTAGATGTTTGGGACGAGTCTGATGCAAAGACTATAGTTATATTAGGAATAATATCATTTGTACTGTTAATGGCTGGACTTTCTGGTTTGAGTCTACTGATAACAATGTGGGCGGTAGCAGCAGCTTATTTTCATTCAAAGCATGAAAAAGTAAGAAAAGAAATCCTTGAACAAAGAAATAAACATGGAATTAGTGGAAGTGGATTAGACCACAAATTTAGATGGTGAGGTGAATTGCATGAAAGGAAGAGAAGAACATAAATATAAATCAGAAAGCAAGATGAGAGCATTGCTTAGGGATAAGCCACAATATTTCACTGGTTATTATAATGGTCTATTCAATTCATGCGAATATCTTACTGCGCAAAATTATACTATGACGGCTGTTAGGTTTATGAACTATTTGAAAGAAAACGGGTTTATAGAGTCAATAGAAGATTGTAATGGAGCGATGACTATTGACAATGTAAACTCTTATCTCTCTTGTTTAAGAGGAAGAGATGGAGGATACAGTTCAGATAGTGCTAAAGCAACTACTTATACGGCATTAAAATCATTTGCTGATTATTTGTTAAGTAGGAAAATGATTTCAGAGAACCCTTTTGATTGTGGCATAAAAAGAGTTTCTGTAAAAGATCCGCTTAAACAGGTTGCAATGACAGCTGCAGAGTTGAAAAAAGTTGTTGAAAGAATAAATGATAATTCTATTGGTACAAAAAGGGCCAACGCAAGAAGAGAAGCATGGAAGGAAAGAAACCTTGCTATATTTACTCTTCTTATGGTAACTGGTATTCGTGTTACTGCGCTTACAGAACTTAATATGGAAGACATATTCTGGGATCAGAAGATTATTAGGGTTACTGATAAGCGCAGAAACACTTATGAATGTGAACTTGATGATGATAGTATGGATATTTTAAGAAATTGGGTAATAAAACGTGCAGAACTTTTGAATAAAAGAGATTGTAATGCTCTTTTTATTTCTAACAGACGAACAAGAATCACTGACAAATCAGTGAGAGATTTAGTTAAGGCATATACCGCAGATTTTGAAAAACATATTACTCCTCATAAATTTAGAAGTACTTTTGCTACATTATTATATGATCAGACAGGAGACATTGCATATGTACAGCAATTAATGAATCATTCTCGACCTGACACGACACAAAGATACATCGTTCGAAAGCCTATTAATGCTGAAGCTGCTAAATATGTAAATAGTTTATTGAAATAAGTTCTAAACAATGATATAATACAAGAAAGGAGGTTGCAAAATGTTAAGAAGTGAAAACCTGTATGAGATACTGGATAAGTATTTTTCTCAAATCCAGAAAAATTCATATTACAAGAGAGAAGTACAAAAATTTCTTATGAAAAAATATGAATATTCAGATATTGAATATATGCAGTATATCATTGGAGCAAAAAGCAAAGATGAAATTCCAGACAATGAAATGTATTGGCTTATTGATGCGTTTAATAATGTTTTTAGGACAAATATGGAAATGAAAACATATTTTTCTGATAAGGAAATAGTAAGATTTTCGAGCCTAAAGGCAGATTATTTAAAAACAAATATTTATCCAATAAGAATAAGTCCAGTGATAGAGATAGCTGAAGATCAATGGGTGACAAAAATAAGTATTGATTTACTAAAAGAGTTTTATGATAACCAGCTTATAATATACAATCCAAGGACTCAGCGTCAACTTAAACAGAGACGTAGAGGACAAGATGTATCATATACAATTGATATAGTTTCTTCATCAGTAAAAGCTATTGAAGGTTTAATGAGCAAGGGAGAATTTGTACCTAATGCTTTAACTCTTAATCTCAATGTTGATGATCCAGAGGTAGATTTTGATATTGTTGGATCAGAATTGATACTTAATTCTGGTAAATTTGATATCATTGATGGTTTTCACCGGTTTAGAGCTGCAATAAACACGAAAATTAAGAATCCTGATTTTCAGTTTAATTTTATTCTGAATATCATGAATTTTACAGAAGACAAAGCATGTCAGTATATTGAGCAGGAAGATAAGAGAAATAAGATTTCTAAAAGTTACTTAGCTTCTATGGATAAGTCGTCTCCTACTAATATAATTATTGACAAACTAAACAACACATTGGATAGTCCAGTAAGAGGTAAAATTGAAAGAGCACATAGAGGAGAAATAGACAGAGCTACTTTGTTTTCATTATTGGAGTTTATTCTTAAAACTAAAAATATGAACCGGAGTCAGTGTATCAAAACTGCGGTATTTATCATAAATATTTTGAAGATAGTTCAAGAGAATAATCCAGATGTTGTATTTGATGACACCACTATGCCAGTAGTGTTATATGGTTCATCTATCTCAAAGGATGCATATGAATGTGCAGAAAAAATAGAAAGTGCATTAGGAAAAGATGTGCCGATTATTAATAGTGTTACAAACATGAAAGTAAATAAAATAAAAGCTTTATTTGAGGAGGTGTGATTATGTATAATGAAGAACGGAAGAAAGAATATCTGCGACATGTAGTAGAAGATCTCGGACAAACTCCACAAAGTGCGAAAGCTCTTTTTAACAAAACGGAAGACTATGAGGACTTACTTAACAAGGACTTATGTGATTTTACTTTTTCTGAAATAGATAAATTGTTGTCTACATTTGCAGCCTCATCAATAAATGCCTTAAGGAAAAATATAAGTGTTTTACGGAAATATGCTGACTGGTGTTGTTCCTGCAACATATCTATAGACAACATAAATCACTATGATGAAATAAATATGGAAATTGAAAGTCTACAGAAATATCTTAATAAGGAGAGAGCGGTGTGTCCCAGCAGAGAACAGGTTTTAAAGGATATTTCTAAAATTAGAAACTATTCTGATAAATTTTTAATTCTGGCTTTGTTTGAAGGAGTAAGAACAGAAGCCCCCGGTGAGCTTTTAAGAGCTAAAATAAGTAAGTTGAATGGTAATATCCTTACTTTCGAAAACGGAGAGGAAAAAACTTTGTCAGAGACGCTGGTAGACTTGGCTAAAGTTAGTTCACAAGAGGAGGAGTATATATCTTTTACTGGAACTGCTTCTTTATTAAGTATGAAGGGGAATATTGTTAACTCCAGGAATAATACACGTAGTGATTCATTAGAAGCTTTAAATCTAAGACTGACAAATAGGTTAATTGCGCTTAGAAAAGAGCTTAATATTCCGTATCTGACTATTCCTCGACTCTATACAGCCGGAATTGTAGAGCAGTTTAGAGAAATAATGAAGAAATATAATGTTTCTAAGGAAGATATCTTTGAAAGCCAGTATGTTGAAATGGTTAGTTCAAATTATAATATAAGTTCTTATGGCAAAGGAACTCTTAAAAATAAATTTTATAGTTATTTATAATAGATAATACCACACATAGATTGACTTAATTTGCTGTGTGTGGTAATATTTAAACATAATAAGCGAACAAGCGTTCGAACATTGGAGGGATTGCAGTGTTAGAGAGACTTTATGAATGTTTTGGAACTGAGGAGAGAATTGGATTAATTTGTCACATAAATGGCATGGAAATGGGGTGGATGAACTTTGTAATTGAAAATATATATGAAGAGGGAGATGTTGTAAGAGTAGAAACCGGAGATTCCTACATAAGACTGGAGCCGAAGCTTTATGAAGAGGTTCCAGTTGGAGAAGGGGAAAAATTTGTTCATGGTAAAGATTATGTTATATTGTATAAAATGGAGGAAGAAGAGTGCTTTTAAAAGAAATGCGTGAATTAGTGGAAGAATTAAATATATATGCTCATGCGTATTATATGGAAGATACTTCTCTAATTTCTGATTATGAATATGATAAAAAATATGATCGACTTAAAGAACTTGAGAAAGTTACAGGTATTATTTTAGCCAACAGTCCCACTATCAATGTTGGCTCAGAAACAGTTAGTGAGTTAGAAAAAGTCGAACATGATCATCCAATGTTGTCCTTAGACAAAACAAAGGATATAAATGAAGTTGAAAGTTTTATGAATGGTTTGCCAGGATTAGCCATGCTAAAAATGGATGGGCTTACTATTTCAGTAAAATATATAGATGGTAAATTGGTTGCTGCAGAAACTAGAGGGAATGGAATCATCGGAGAGAATGTTTTACATACAGCAAACAGTTTTGTAAATCTTCCAAAGGAAATTCCTTATAAAGATGAAGTAGTAGTTGATGGAGAAGCTGTCATGGAAATCCATCATTATACTTATCTTAAAGAGCTAAAAGATATTGATCTGAAAAAAGATGGAGAAAGAAAGGGACTTTTTGGTGAAGAATTAGAAAAATATATTAAAGATAATGGTATTAAGAATATCAGAAATTTAACTGCTGGCTCTGTTAGACAGCTTGATAACTCCGTTACAAAAGAAAGAAAAATCAAGTTCATTGCTTGGAAGGCCGTTCGTGGAATAGATGGAAATAGTTTCATGAAAAGATTACAGATATTAGATCTGTTAGGATTTGAAGTGGTCCCTTGGGTAAAAGTTGATAATATTGAAGAGAATATTAAAGAACTTAGAAAAACCGCAAGAGAAAAAGATGTTCCTATTGATGGAATCGTATTTTCATATGATGATATTGATTATAGTGAAAGCTTAGGAAACACATCACATCATGTTCGATCACAATTGGCATATAAATTTGCAGATGATAAGTTTGAAACAGTAATTAGAGATGTGGAATGGAGCATGGGAAAGACTGGACAGTTGACACCTGTGGCAGTTTTTGATCCGGTTGAAATAGATGATACTATTGTTGAAAGAGCTAGCTTACATAATGTGAGTATTTTCAAAAGTTATGAACTGTCAGTAGGAGATACGATCACTGTATATAAAGCAAATATGATCATTCCGCAGATTGCAGAGAATCTGACCAGAAACAGTGATAAATTGTTTACTGTGCCTGACAAGTGCCCTATTTGTGGTGGTCATGTAAAAATTACAGGTGAAAATGAGACAGAAGAGCTTCAGTGCATGAACCTTGAATGTAAAGGGAAACTTCTTGGTGAATTATGTACTTTTGTAAGCAAAGAAGCACATGATATTACAGGGCTTTCTAAATCTACTCTGAGTCTATTAATAGAGAAAGAATTTATTAAAGGGCCTTTAGACTTATTTTATCTAAAAGACTGCCGGGGAATGTTAGTGACATTACAAGGGCTAGGAGCAAAAAAGGTTGATAAAATCCTGGAATCAATAGAAAAATGCCGCAAGACAACTCTGCCTAAATTCCTTTATGGGCTGTCCATACCTTTAATCGGTCGAAGTGTTAGTAAGCAGCTAAACATTGTTGAAGAGAAGAGAGCAAGAGAAAAAGGGTTAAAAACAGCTTTTGATAGCTTTATTAAAGATATGGATTCTCAGTATGATTTTACATGTTTGGAAGACTTTGGTTTTGCGAAAGCTTCTTCTTTGAAAAATTATTTTGAAGAAAATCAAAGATACATAACTGAGCTTGCTGCGGAATTCCAGTTTGAAGAAATTTCTCAGGAGACGGTAAAAGATGTTTTGAATGGGGCAATATTCTGTATTACTGGGACACTCACCGAGTTTGCCAATAGAGCAGCTCTAGTAGAGAAAATAGAGTCTCTTGGAGGTAAAGTCACAGGATCAGTAACTAAAAAAACTAACTACCTTATTAATAATGATACATTGTCAAAGAGTAGCAAGAATGTGAAAGCTATGCAGCTTGGTATCCCGATAATTTCAGAAAAAGAATTTTTAAACAAGTTTGTAAAAAAAGTGTTGACAAGGTAGAATGACTATGGTATACTTAGAGCAAGTTAAGAGAAAGGAGAACAGTTTCAAGCAATAAACAAGTTTGTAAAAAACTTGTTGACACAGAATACGGAGTATGTTATAATACATATATCACAAAAGGAAGAGGAAAATGAGATATGTTTTAGAAAGTGAAAAATATCCTGGAAATTATTTGGTGTTTAAACATGGAAGTCCTCCTCATGTGGTGGATTTAAAATCTGCTCAGAAGTTTGACAATGTACCGAAAGCTTTAAACAGGATATCAACAATTCCTAAAAATTTAAGCATATACGCCCCTTGGAAAGTAACATCAGTTGATGAGAGAGTTGGTTTTGTACAGCAGAATAAATCTCTTGTAGAGATTGGTGATTATAAAAAGAAAATAGATGACAGCATATTGCCTATTAAAGAAATATTAGGTAATAGAAAACCTTTAGAAAAACAGCTAAAGGAACTGGAGCTTATATCTCAGGATCTTGATCACTATATAGAATTTAATAAACTGAATGTTACTTCTGGATATTGGGCCTATAAAATAAAAAAAGCAATTAGAGAGAAACGAAGAAGTATAAAAGAAGATCTATATTATATAGATTATCTTCAGACAGCTTCATTACCTCAAATTGTAAACGGGGAAGGGAGGCCTAATTTAGATAATCAAAAATATCGAATTAGATCAGATATTGGACAAGAGTTTTTTAATCAGAAGTACATATCTAAAGAAATAGCAGAGAAGATTTGCAAAGAAATAGAGGAGATTACATAATGAATGAATTAATTATGCTGGTAGGTTTACCTGCTTCCGGTAAAAGTACATGGGCTAAAGAGTATTCAGAAACTCATCCTGATTATATAGTGCACTCTTCTGATAAACTCAGAGAAGAAATGTATGGAGATAATTATGATGACGCAGACAACAGTAAAGTATTTGAAGAACTGCATCGTAGAATACTGGAAGATTTGAAAATGCATTCGGTTATTTATGATGCTACTAATTTGGTAAAGAAAAGAAGAGTGCATTTTTTAAAAGGAGTTCCTAAACATGTTTATAAAACATGTATTATGTTTTTGAAAACGTATGAAAAATGTTTAAAGGATAACTCAAAAAGGGAAAATTCAGTTCCAGACGAAGTGATTACAAGAATGAGGAAAGTATTTTCTCCACCAATGTACCATGAAGGGTTCAATGAAATTAGAGTTGTACAAGATGATCATAAAGATATAAAAGAATTAATAGATATGGCTCGTGACTTCGATCAAGAGAATCCACATCATTCTCTTACTCTTTATGAACATCTGAAAAAGGTTTCAGAAGGAGTACCTAGAGAAGAAAAAAATTTATGGGTGGCGGCCTGTCTCCATGATATTGGAAAGCTTTTCACTAAATCAAGAATTAATGGAAAAGGTGAAGAGGATGATTACTGTCACTATTATCAACATCATTGTGTTGGAGCTTATGAATGTTTAACATGTTTTGATTTTTCCGGTGCACTTACAGGAAAAGATATATATGATGCTTTTTATACAGCAAATTTGATTTATTATCATATGCATCCCTATTTATCATGGTCGCAATCAAACAAGGCAAAGAATAAAGATAAGTATTTAATTGGAAAACAGATGTTTTCAGATGTGATGTTATTACATGAAGCAGATGTTAAAGGGCATTGATTTTCGATATAAACAATGATATAAAACAGGAGAATAAAAAATGAGAATTATTAAGGTAGGAAACACATTTAGAACTTACGACGATTCATTAGAAACTTTCGACAAGCTTCCGGCTCAGAATTATGTCGTGAGGTTTCAAAAGAATTCTGGTTTCTTTTTAGAAAAATATGCAGACATAGAAATCAAAGAAAAAACCTACGGAGTACATATGAGTAAGGTTGAAAAAGTTCTTAAGGCTTTTCCAAAAGCAGAAAAGAACCTTGGCGTTATCCTGTCAGGCAATAAAGGAATCGGCAAATCATTGTTTGCAAAGACATTGGCTGTGGAAGCAACAAAAGTTGGTTTACCAGTTATCATTGTAGACACGTATATTCCTGGAATTGCAAGTTTCATAGAAGAAATTGAACAGGAAGTAATGATACTGTTTGATGAATTTGATAAAACATTTGGCAGTATTAAAGCTGCTGATGGCATGGCAGATCCTCAAACAGAAATGCTTACATTGTTTGATGGATTGTCTCAAGGGAAGAAAATGTTTGTGATTACTTGTAATGACCTCAACTCGTTAAATAGTTATTTAGTAAACAGACCTGGAAGATTCCACTATCATTTTAGATTTGAGTATCCGTCAGATGCTGAAATTACAGAGTACTTAGAAGATAAGTTAGATAAACAGTATTACAGTGAAATTGAAAAAGTAATTTCTTTTGCTCACAAAGTGGATTTAAACTATGACTGCTTAAGAGCAATTGCATTTGAATTAAACTTTGGAGAACCTTTTGAGACAGCAATCAAAGATCTAAATATTATTAATTTAAACAGTATTATGTATGAAGTCACTCTACATCTTGAAGATGGTTCTGAGGCAACCACAAAATTGACCATTGATTTCTTTGATAAAAGTGCAAGGATTGAACCGGAATTCTGCTTTAAAGGAACTTATGTAGATGCTTCTTGTAAGGTTCTTGATTGTGAGTTTGATCATAAGAAAGGCATCATTTATGTATCTGGAAATGATATTAAATTAGAAAGTGATAATTACTATAATAATGAAGAAGATGAAAAGATCATCAAAGAAATGAAACCAGCATATATGACTTTTATAAGAGCAAAAAGTAGAGAATTGCATTATGCAGTATAAATAATCTGTATATAGATACCTTCATAGGTATCTATAGAGGGTAGTGGCCAAGCGGTAAGGCACAGCACTTTGACTGCTGCATTCATGGGTTCGAATCCCATCTACCCCGTAGTTCTAAGTTAGCTCTGAAGGCCAAAGAGGTAACCGATAGAACTAAGGTATACCTACTTATGTTCATGGCGAACATAGATAAAACTTAAGTGAAAATTTGGATGGTTTAATAACTGGAACCTGTTCAAAAAAGGGAACACAGTACATTGGTAGCAATGGTTTGAATGTACAAAACATTTATATAGATGTGCTTTGTGCTAATGAGGTTGTAAGTGGGAAGTTGGAGGATGATCTGGTTAAGCAGATGTGTAGATTAGTTATGAAGCAAAAAAGTAATTGAGTCAGTGAGGTAGAAATAATGTGGGAGGGCTTTTGAGAGTGATGACGATCGTTCGTGTAACTGACACGATTGCATAAAAGTTTTTTACAGATATTGTTACATTTCTATATTGTGGGTGTAATTATAACGCCCACTACATGGAAACTTAGCTCAGTTGGTTAGAGCAACCGGCTCATAACCGGTCGGTCCTGGGTTCGAGTCCCAGAGTTTCCATTTCTCCTGACGAAGGAGTGACTTTTGAGAGCTCTAATTTTCAATAGTAAAGAGCCGTTGCTGATTTGGTAGTGAGAATCAGATGGCGCTGGAAAGACAGATAGTTTTTGAGATGTTTTGTAATGAGACAAACATTCAGCTTTAGAGAAAATGTAGTGAATTGAGCTGATCAAAGAACACATAATCCTGTTAGGACTGCAGCACGACAGGTCATGCATGAAAAGTGATAAGTAGCTCAGTTGGGAGAAAGAGTGCACTGCAAAAGTGAGGTCGGTGGTTCGAGTCCACTCTTATCACAGTCAATTAAATTAAAGTTTAAAATTCAGGAGGTATTTATTATGACAACAGAAAAAATGAATGTACATAAAGCATTAGCGGAACTGAAGATCTTAGATGATCGCATCATAAAAGCAATCAACAGTGTAGAAGCTTGTATTTCAAATAAGCATTCTAACACAAAGGTCAAAGGAGTGGATATCAAAGTTTACACAGGAGTTATGAAATCTTCTTATGATAAAGCAACTGATTTAATCAAGAGAAGAGAAGCTATTAAAAGAGCTGTAGTTCTTTCAAATGCAGTAACTAAAGTCACTGTTGCCGATAAAGAGTATACAGTAGCTGAAGCTATTGAAATGAAAAATCATGGAATGGACTTCAAGAAACTTTTAAAACAGAAAATCAAAAAACAGTATGATGCTGCTATGGCTCAGATCATAACTGAGAATGGTAAATTGGAAGATAAAGCTGAAAATTATGTTGTAGGGCTCTATGGCAGTAAAGAAGGTAAAACCTCTACTGAAGAGTTTACAAAAACTAGAGAAGCTTATATAGAAGCTCAGACAATGGAACTTGTTGATCCAATTGGTGTTCTTAAAGAAATGGAGGATTTAGAAACAGAAATTGCAGAGTTCACTGCTGAAGTAGATGCGGCACTTTCAGTAAGTAATTCTCTGACAGAAATAGAAATTACATACTAAGATATATTCACTGCTTATCGAAAACTTTAAACTATAATCTATATGTCTTTTTAGCTGGGTTAGACATATATAAAACAATAAAGAAACCACAGCATTACTTATACAGTAGATAATAGTATAAAATACAAAATGGATTAGGATTACGTGGTCGTATAGGACCTGTAAGCTTAATATATTATATTATTGGATGAGGCAGATAGCCATAGTACTGTAAAGTTCAAAGATTAAAACTCAAATCTTAAAATTCAAAATTCAAAGTTTATCCCAGTTTAAAGATTAAAGAATAAAGCATAAAGAATAAAGATTTATCAAATCCTTGGTAAAAGTTTATGAGCATGATTATACTTGGCTCTTAGTTTGTACAAGGCTGGTAAGTAGTGAATAAGTAAATATAATAGTCGCTCTCATTATTAACAATTGGCAGTTGAACTGCCAGTTGTACCCACCCATGGTGGAATTGGCAGACACGTTAGATTTAGGTTCTAATGCTTAATAGCGTGAGAGTTCGAGTCTCTCTGGGTGGATTAATAAATAGAAAGGAGTAAAAAATGTTTCAAGTAGGAGATATAGTACAAGTAATAATAGTGCCTAAAAAATATAAACAATATGATATTGCAGGTGCTACAGGCGTTGTAAAAACAGTTTATTCTAACAATATAAGAATACATATCTCTAGTTATTACAATGAAGAATCAGAAGAAGGAGATTTTTATTTTAAAGAAAATGAGCTAAATAATTTTACAAGAAAGGAAAATGATATGTCAATTATAGAACTTTGGGAGAAAAGAAGTATTGAAAAGATTGATAAGGAAGCTGAAATTAAATTAATGGAATTGCTTGCAGAAGATGAATATACTCATGATTTAATTTTACACATGAATGATCTAAAAGATGCCGGGTTTAAAGTTGAAATACCAAATAATATTTATGATATGACTTCTGATTATACCAGAGGAATGAGAACTATTACTTTAAGTTCAGCAGAAGAGAAAAAAGTTGAAATTAAAAAAGTAGCAGAAGAAGTTGGTGTCTTATTAGAGATGTGTAAAGGAGACGTTGTTAAAGAAATGGAGATTCTTTGTAGCTATAGAGTTGTAGAGTACCCATTCGGGAGAATGACTGTTGGAGGTAATGCTTGTGGGAAATAAAAAGAAAGTTCTGATTGTAGTTGATGTGCAGAATGATTTTGTAACTGGCTCACTAGGTACGCCGGAAGCTCAAGCTATTGTACCTAAAATTAAAGAAAAGTTTGAAGAATATAAAAATAATGGGGATTATGTAGTGTATACAATGGATACACATAATTCAGATTATTTGAATACTTCTGAGGGTAAAAAACTTCCTGTTGAACATTGTATATATCGAACTTCAGGGTGGGAGGTTATAGATGAAATTCATCCTGTAAAAAATAATTATAACAATTTTATGGTATGTAAAAAGTCAACTTTTGGTTATGAAGGCTGGGATTGGGAAGAAATATTTGGGACAGACAGTGATATAGACAATTTAAACATTGAAATCATAGGTGTGTGTACAGACATCTGCGTTATCACAAATGCTCTTCTTATCAAAACTTATTATCCGGAGGCAGAGATCACAGTAGATGCGTCATGTTGCGCTGGAACTACACCGGAGAAGCATAAAGCAGCTTTAGAGGTGATGAAAAGTTGTCAGATTAATGTGATAGGAGAGAAATAAGATGGTAGGAGAAAATACTGTGGAAATGAAGAAATTAGAAGAAATTACATTAGAGGATATTCAGAACTACTTACGTAAATATGACTGTGATGGAGTGATCACTACAAAACTTGTTGAAAAAAACAATACAGAAACCTTACAAGTATTTGAGTTTGATGGGCTTTATGACGATACTATTTGGGTGTGCTCAATTTATAAAAATGAGGATAATGATTTTTATATAAAAACAGCTGACGCAACCTCACCGTTTAATCATGCAGATGGCGTTGAATACGATGATAAAGAAAATGAACTGTTTAAGATTAGTACAATTGTCGCAGAATTATTAAGTTATGTAAAAGTTTCACTATGTGATTCTATTGATTATCTCCAAAGACAGGTGGATTTTATCAATAATTTCTGTAATGGCAATCATTTGAATAATCCGTCTGTAATAACTACCTGTGATATTGAGCATAAGTAAAAGTTAAGTAAGGATTATTAAACAGTAAGAAATAAATTATAAGGAGATTTGGAATGATTAAATTAAACGGTGTAGAAATCAAACTTGATAAATATCCGGATGGAACATTCTTATTTAAGGATATTCCTCCTATTGGAGGATGGTGCAGAGATAATATTGAATGGTTCTTTGAATCAATGGAAGAGTTAACAGCAGTTGAATATATTACTAGATATTGTTGGGACCATAGAGTAGTGCCTAATTTATATATGCCTTATATCCCAGATGCACGTATGGACCGAGTTAAGCATGAGAACGAATTATTTACTTTAAAATATTTTGCTCAGACTATTAATTCATTACATTTTGGAAAAGTAGAAGTTTTAGATCCACATTCTGATGTATCTGCTGCATTATTTAATAAAGTACATGTAGGATCCCCGAATCGAATGATTGAGGATACTGTCAAGAAGATTGCTAGTGATAATCTTATGATGTTTTATCCGGATGCAGGATCTATGAAAAGATATTCTTCAGCAGTACATCTTCCATATGCTTTCGGTATTAAGAATAGAGATTGGGAGACCGGAGAAATTAAAGGTTTAGATTTATCAGGTGAAATTAATCAACTGCCAGGTAAAGATATCCTTATTGTAGACGATATTTGTAGTAAAGGCGGAACTTTTTATCACAGTGCTAAAAAGCTGAAAGAGGCCGGTGTAGGTAAGATTTATCTTTATGTTACTCATTGTGAAAACACTGTTTATGATGGAGAGCTTCTGAAAAACAATGGACTGATAGAGAAGATTTATACGACAGATACGATTTTGACAAATCTGGAAAGTCCTAAGATTGAATTGGTTGAGAGATTTAGATGAATCAGTCCTGTACACACGCAGCATTCTTGCAGAAAAGAGGTAAGAGAAGAAAATGAGTAAATCAGTATTAGTGATTGATACGCCAGAGAAATGTATACGTTGTCCGCTATTAAACGATGCAGATGAATGCACAGTACAAGATGCTAATGCAAATTTCAATGCTGGTGATTCGTGGGATGAGTTAATGAAAGGATGTCCTTTGAATCCATTGCCGGATAAAATGAAATTAACAGGAGTGTACGGAAGAGAGTATTTTCAAAGCAATGGAAAAATGCCTAGCTACAAGATTGGTTGGAATGATTGTTTGAGAGAAATTACAGGAGAAGATAATAATGAGTAAAGTTATGTTATCTATAGAAGAACCTAATTCATGTGACGAATGCCCATTTTCAGAATTAGAAACGTATGGATATTATTGCCAATTATTAAATAAATACATTAATTCCTTAAAAAGGAAAGAACATTCAACGATTCCTAAATTATGTCCATTAAGAGAATTACCAGATTACCGTACAGAAACATACAAATGGGAAGATAGACTTCTAAGCTTACAAGACGTGATTGAATCAATGGCTTATGAAATTGCTACATATAGACACTCTAATAGATATTCTCATATAGAAGATGTGGATGATATTTTAAGAGAATATGAAGTTGATAAAATTATAAAGGAGATGAGAAAGTATGGAACCAATTATTAGTCCTTGGTTGATTTATTTTGCAAGTAGAGCAGATGCAGTGGGGACTTTATTTCTGATTGTTGCAGTAGCTGCATTTGCAATATGTTTGATAGGATTTGATGATTTAACAAAGAATGGATTCAAGTTATTTATTTCAATTGGGATTATTTCTGTAATTTTAACAGTTCTTACACCAACTACCGAAACCGTTTATACAATGATGGTTGCAAATGAACTAACATCGGACAATGTTCAAGCAATTGGGAAAACCGGCAAGGATGTTATTGATTACATTACTGATCAGATTGATAAAGTTGTAAACGACAAAGAGGAGGATAAAAAATAATGGATACCTTAGCAATTCTGTTAAGCGATACTTACAAACAAGTACACCACAATATGTTTCCGAGAGGATTGACGAAGTTAGTCTCTTATTGGACTCCGAGAAGATCAATGTTAAAGGAGCAGGATCATATGGTTTTCTTCGGACTGCAGGCTTTTATTAAAGAATATCTTATTACATATTTTAAAAGAGATTTCTTTAAATTAAGCACTGATGAAGTTCAAGAACTTTATACAATTAGTATGGACATTCAGTTAGGAGAAGGAAATTACGTTATTTCTCCAATCCTTAAACTTCACGAATTAGGGTATCTTCCGATTCAGATCCGTGCATTACCGGAAGGTACATTAGTGCCTATGGGAGTGCCATGCATTGAAATCACGAATACACATCCAGATTTTGCATGGGTTGTGCAGTGGATTGAGTGTATTCTGCAGGTTGAGCTTTGGAAGCCGTGTGCTCATGCAACAATTGGACATATGTACAGAGAACTGGCAAATTTCTACTATAAAAAGACCTGCGACGACATTTTAAGACCTGAAATGGCCTGCTCAGACTTTGGAATGCGTGGAATGTCCTGTATGGAAGAAGCAGAGAGATGCTCCGTTGCTTGGCTATTATCCTTTGATAAGACAAGTACGATCCCGGCAATTGATTATTTGGACAAATATTATTTCAATGACTGTAGCGTGAGTCATATTGGAATTGGTGCGATTTCTACCGAACATGCGGTCATGGCTTCAAATTATGCTGTGGACGGAGACGAAATTACATTTGTGAAAAGACTACTTACAGAATTATATCCGAATGCATCTTTCAGCATGGTATCTGATACATATGATTACTGGAACATGATTGACAATATTCTTCCAGCTTGCAAAAAAGAAATTATGCAGCACAATGGTAAGCTCTTGGTTCGTCCGGATTCTGGTGATATGGTAGAGATTTCAGTTAAGACTATCGAAAAACTCTGGAATACATTTGAAGGATCAGTAAATAGCAAAGGTTACAAAGTACTGGACCCTCATATTGGAATTATCTATGGTGATGGCTGTACTCTTAACAATGTAAAAAAGGTATGGGAAGAACTTGAGAAGAAAGGATTCGCTGCAAACAACATTGTATTTGGAGTTGGGGCTTTTTGTTTCTCGGCAGTTGTAGAACCTGATGGACGTATGGTCGTTGTAACCAGAGATATGTTCGGCATTGCTATGAAAGCTACATTTGGAGAAGTTAACGGACAACCGATTATGATTTACAAAGATCCAAAGACAGATGTAAGCCATTTAAAGAAATCTCATAAAGGATGTTGTCATGTATATTACGATGAAAATGGAGAATTAAGGTGCAGAGATGGATATGACAGCTTTGTTTATGATGGGGCATTAAAAACTGTATTTAAAGACGGTGAAATATATCATACAGAAATATTTAAAGAAATCAGAGACAGATTAAACGGAAGAAACAAAGATGAGTAAAATTACAGATTATTTATTAAAAGATGATGTGATTGTAGTAATGGATGTAGATGGAGTACTTGCTCCGTATGAGTTTTCTGAATTAAGTCATAGTATGACTGACGATGAATGGGACAGACTTGTAGCTTCCGGTGAGAATCCGTATAAAGATGTGCGTCCGATCAAATTAATACAGGAGTTTATTCAGAAGAAAGGCGTGAATAAAGTATATACCTGTTCAAAGAGTCCTTTAAATGAAATTCCTGGTAAAAGAGCTTTTATAAAAGACAATTATGATCTGCCAGATGATAATATCTATTTCACTTTAGAAAAGACAGAAAAACTTACTGTGCTTCAAACGCTGCAACAAAAGCTCGGACTTAAGCCATCTCAGATTGCAATTGTAGAAGATACAGTTAAAACTTTGGATTATATTCGTGCACATAGCGATTTTGTAACTGTACATGTTTCATCATTTATGGAGTAGATATAGGGAGGTATTAAAAATGAGTTATTTTACTGATTCAGTTTCAGATCTTTGTCAGGGGATTATTGATAAAGTAGATACTTATGAAAAACGAATCAAATACTTAGAAGAAGAAAACAAAAAGCTCAAAGATGAGCATTATAAAGACTCTGAAATGCAGAGAATGAAAACAGAGTTGGAAAAAGCAAAAGATGATTTACATAGAGGATTTCCAATTTCTAAAGAAGAAGAGGAGAAAATCAAAGAGTGGCAGTTAAAACATGACGCTGAGAAACATGGTTTGAAAACTATGGAACAGAGATTGAGAGCTGGCGGATGTTGTGGCGGGAGATATACATATCAATTTGTTCCCACAAGCATTGGAACTATTGGAGAAGTGATTTGCTCCTGTGGCGAGAAGTTTACATTTCAGGATTTATAGGAAAAGATTTATGATTAAAATTATTGAAGGTAACATTGTAGATGCACAGACCGATTATATAATTCATCAAGTTAATTGCCAAGGAGAAATGAATACTGGAGTCGCTAAAGCATTAAGAGATTATGACGAAGGTATTTATATACATTATAGAAACGTCTGTAAATTACGTGAGTTTAATCCAGAATTACTTCTTGGAACATATGACGAGTACTTTATCAGAAGGAAAAATCAAGAGATATTGTCCTTATTTGCACAAGACAAGTATGGATATGATGGAAAACAGTATACTGATGTTAAAGCTTTTCGAGAAGGATTAAATTTTATTCGACAACAAATACCTGTTTATTGGTTTGATGCTGATAACAGACCTCACAAGACAACCATTGCACTCCCATATAAAATAGGCTGCGGAAGAGGAGGAGCAGACTGGGAAGTGGTTTATAAGATTATAGAAGAAGAATTAAGTAGTTTTGAAGTAGAATTGTGGAAATTGGAGGAGCAGAATGTTTAATGTAGAAAAAGCAACAAATGATTGTATTCAGTGGATTAGAGATTGGAGAGAAGAGAATGGTCCTGGATGTAATCTCATAGTAGGTATTTCCGGTGGCGTTGACTCTTTAGTAGCTGCTAAGCTATGTGTGGAAGCCGTTGGAGCTGACAAAGTTCTCGGAGTAATCATGCCGAACTATAAACAGGATGATATTGATGTGGCTTATGATATTTGCCAGCATGTATTAAACATTGATTATCTTACTATTAATATTGGATCAGCTTATGATGATATTATTGATCAAATTGATGCTGCATTTAATGTAACAGATCAGACATTAATTAATCTCGCTCCTAGACTAAGAATGACCACTCTATACGGGGTGTCACAGTCACACAATGGAAGAGTGGTTAATACATGTAATCTTTCTGAGGATTACATCGGATACTCCACTAGATATGGTGACGCAGCAGGGGACTTTTCACCGTTGGCTCAGTTCACAAAGAGTGAAGTAAAAAGAATCGGTTATTATTTAGGACTACCTAAAAAATATATAGAGAAAACACCATCAGATGGGTTATGCGGTAAATCAGATGAAGATAGCTTCGGATTTACCTATGCAGTATTAGATAGATATATTCGTACAGGTATTTGCGATGATCCGGAAATTAAAAGACGGATTGATCGTTTACATACAAAAAATAAGTTTAAACTGAAACCAATGCAGTATTTTAATTATAAAGAGGAGAAAACAGATATGAATATGTCACCAGATGAGATTTTAAAAGCACTTGAAAAAGCAGTAGCGAAAAAAGAAAAAGAGCATACTATTGGAGAAGAGCTTAGAAGCTGTGAGCGTCAGATTAAAGATGCTTTAGGCATTGATGTATATATTGTACCTAAAAATAAAACTGATAAACAGGTTTGTAAAACACTTTCGAAAGATGATATCACATTTGTAGGAAGAACAAAAGATATTGCTACAGGAAAAATTAGAACTACTGTAGGGTTCAAAGATGGAACACAGACTTCTGTAGTCTTAAATGATTGGGAAGACGAAGATGATACTGAAAAAGCCATTATGTGGTGTTTGCTTAAGAAGTGTTTCAAATCAAAAAGAAGCTTAGAAAAAGTAATTTATTCAATGGAGGACATGTAATATGAGATCAAAGAATTCCTGGAACAAAGAGTATGAGACAAAAGTAGATAAAAACGGAAAGAAACATACTAGAATGGTTAAACATGGGATGAAGCAGTCTAAGAAATCACTTGCTTTTTCTAAACATGTAAATAAAATGAAAACTGATAAACCTAAGTGGAATAAGAAATCTAGTGGCGAGAGCCACTAGAAAGGAGGGCTCATGAAAATACGGAAAGGATTTGTTACTAATTCAAGCTCTAGCAGTTTCATTATTTGCTTTGCAAGGATTGCTGACAAAGAAAAAGCTCAGAAGATAATTGATCAGTTCAATCTTGATGTATTAGATGTTACTGGTGTAAATGATGAAAGAAACTGGTCTGGTGAGCTTGGTGCTAGTTGGTGCGGAGCGGTCATTTATGGGGTTGATGACATTTTAGAAAAGCACCCTGATGGAGAATATATCGTAATTGAGGACAGGAACGATGCTTATTATGATGAATGGGGTGATGCTGTATATGATTATGATTTCTCTATGAATGAAGCAATAGATGCTATTACGGAAGTAAATGGATTTGCTGATATAGAAGTTGCTGAAGGAGAAGGGAGAGATGGTTAATGAAAATAAGAAGAGGATTTGTTACTAATAGTTCGTCTTCAAGTTATATCATTGCAAAAAAGAAAGATGCAACATTAGCAGACATTAAAAATTCACTGTTGAAAGTAAGAGACAACGCTAAATCTTTTTTGATTGAACAGCATAAATGGATTGATCTTGAGCCGGATGTAGAAGAGTCAATAAGAAAAGAAGATTATGATAAGGCTGTGGATGCGTTTTTAGAACACACAGCAGATTATTTATACGGTAACTTTAATGATGGAACATTAGGTGATTGGGAAGTTGGATCAGATGAATTCTGGAGTGAAAACGGGGATCCATATGAAAATTTTATTTTAGATTCTGCATGGCTTATTGGTGATGAAAACTTACAGATTATCTGAGGAGTAAACATGAAAATAAAAGCAAAGCAAATAATTGTAGATGGGAGCACATCTTATAAATATTATAAACCTAAATTCTGTTGCAAAGCATTGGAAGAGAATCCTAGGATAGTTATTTCTAATGAATATCCTGATAACTACTTATGTAGAACTTGTGAAACTATAGAATGCCATGGTTGTGACTATAAAACTGATGAAACTTTTGGAATTTTCTTTTACATAAGCGAAGAAGTCCAAGACTGGGAAGATACATGGCCTGAAGACTATTATTACCCTCTTAAATTCTGTCCATTTTGCGGAGAACCAATTGAAGTTGATGTCATAGAAACCATTGATAAAACAGAAGAAGCAGAAAAGGTATCTGAGGTTGCAACGAAGCTACGAAAACAGTTATGGACATGTGATAGCAAGAAAAAGTGTGCAGAGTTAGAAAAAGAGATAAGGAACTTAGACGATATAGTAAATTATTATTATTCAACAGGAGAAATTGATGAAAATAGAGAAAATCAAAAAATTGTTGAAAAGTGAACACTATGATTTCTTAAGAGCGAACGAGCACCTGGGGAGTAACATAATTCTATTAGGCTTAGGTGGGTCTCATGCTTATGGTACAGATACAGAAAACTCCGATCTGGATATTAGGGGTTGTGCTTTAAATAAAAGAGAAGAAATCCTGATTCCTACACATAATTTTGATCAGGTAACGGAAGAAACAACAGATACAACAATCTATTCTTTTAATAAATTGATAACTCTATTGTCAAACTGCAACCCAAACACAATTGAGCTGATAGGATTGAAGCCAGAACATTATCTTTATATTCATCCAATTGGTCAAGAACTTCTTGATAATGCTGAAATGTTTTTATCTAAGAAAGCGATCTATTCTTTTGGAGGCTATGCTACAAGCCAGCTAAGAAGGCTCGATAATAAATCTGCTAGAAAGCTAGGGCAAGAAGAAAGAATGCAGCATGTTCTTAATAGTATTATGAATGCTTTTTATACTTTCCCTGAAAAGTATTTCAATTTTCCAGAAGATGCAATAAAGCTTTATGTAGATAAAGGTATTCAGGAAGATTATGAAACAGAAGTATTTATGGATATCCAGTTGAAGCACTATCCTTTGAATGATTATCAGGGGATGTGGGCTGAAATGAAAAATATTGTTAAGGATTACTCTAAAGTTGGAAAAAGAAACAGACATGCCATAGAACATAATAAGCTAGGAAAGCATATGTGCCATTTAGTGAGATTGTATCTTATGTGTTTTGATATTCTTGAAAAAGGCAAAATTATTACATATAGAGAAGATGATCATGAGCTTCTTATGGCTCTACGTAATGGAGAATATTTGGATGCAAACAGTCAGCCTATCCCAGAATTTTTTGAAATGGTAAACGAGTTAGAGAAAAGACTTGAGTATGATTCAAAGAATACCTCATTGCCTGATAAACCAAATTATAAAGCTATAGAAGAGTTTGTAATGTCTGTCAATGAAAGAATTGTATTAGGAGAGATTTAAGAATGAATTTTAATGGATTAAAAAGTAGCGAAGTAGAGGTTAGTAGGACTACATATGGAAGTAATAAGCTTCCGGAACCTGAATTGAAAAAATGGTATCATTTTGCTAAGGAAGCATTAACTGAACCAATTACTATGATTCTAATAATAATTGCTTTATTCCAGTTAGTTTTAGGAGCTATGGGAGTAATGTCTCTTTCTGAACCTGTAATGATTATAGTAGTTTTAGCTATTGTTACTGAAATTGCTGTTAAGACAGGTCTAGGCATACAGAAATCTGCAGCAGAGCTAAGAGCAAAAACGGCAGTTAGATATTGTGATGTTGTCCGAGATGGAAGCGTACAGACAATTAATAAAGATGATCTGGTAGTAGGTGATTTAGTTCTATTGAGAACTGGACAAGAGATTTTTGCAGATGGATTTATTGTTGATGGAGAAATTTCTGTTAATAACGCCGCTATCAATGGAGAGACAAAAGAATGTAGAAAAATTCCTAGTGCTAATTATAAGCATGTTAAAACAACATCAACTACTGCATATACGGATCAGTGTTCTCTCTTTGCAGGAACAGTTATCATGTCTGGTGAAGGAAAAATGATTGTTACAGATGTTGGTGTTAATACAGTTAACGGTGATACTCTTGTCAAAATGCAGACTTTAGAGCCTCCTAAGACAGCTCTTGATATTGCTCTGGATCATTTGTGTGATTTTATTTCAAAATGGGGAACAATTGCGGCAGTATTAGCATTTGTAATTATGACAATTACAGGTATCTTAAATGCTGGAAGTTTAAGTCAGTATTTCTCAGGAAACATTCTTGAAAATATTCAGAAAGTAGCACAGAATATCTCAAATGCATTAACAATTATTGTTGCGGCTGTACCGGAAGGTCTGCCACTCATTGTAAAACTTGTAACTAAACAGAATGTATCGACAATGGAAAAATTCAATATTCTTGCGAAGAATACTGGTAAAATTCCTGAATTGGCATATGTTAATTTAATTTGTACGGATAAGACAGGAACTCTCACAACAGGTGAAATGACTTCTACAGTTATGGTTAACGGTAACTGTCAGGATATTTTTAATAAGGAAAGTTCACTCAACGAGCTAATTGATTTAAACATTTGCATGAATAATAGTGCAGTATTCGATTCTAATGGGAATATCACTGGTGGCAATTCAATTGATCGAGCAGTACTTGATATGCTTTCTCCTGAAGACGCACAAAAAATACAGAATAAAGCTATTATGAAGAAACGTGTTCCATTTAGTAGTGAAAATAAATTCTCTGCAGTTACTTTAAATAATGGAGCAAATGATTTTACTGTTTATAAAGGCGCACCAGAGAAATTAATTGAGAAGTGTAAATTTTATCTTGATAATGATGGCATTGTAACTGAGCTGACAGAAGAAAAAAGAAAAGCTTTAAAGAGCCATATTAAGGGATTAACAGAGAAGGCAATGAGATGTATTGCATTGACTATCTCAGATCAAACTGATGATGATCTCCCAGATGAAATGAATCTCCTTGGAGTTATTGGAGTTGTTGACCCGGTTAGGAATGAAGTTCCAGAAGCAGTAAAAATTGCTCACAAAGCTGGAATTCAGGTAATTGAAATTACTGGTGACTGTATGGAGACTGCTAAAGCTGTTGCTATGGAAGCTGGCATTTATAAGCCTGGAGACTTAGCAGTTACCAATGATGAGTTTGAGGCAATGTCAGATGTAAAAGTAAAAGAAATTATTCCACAGTTAAGGGTAATTTCCAGATGCTCACCGAATACGAAGCTTCGTCTTGTAACATTAGCACAAGAAATTGGAATGTCTGTTGCTATGACTGGTGACGGTGTAAATGATGCGCCTGCACTAAAGAAAGCAGATGTAGGCTTTGGAATGCAGGATGGGTCTGATGTGGCAAAAGAAGCAGCAGATATTGTTTTGACAGACAATAATTTTGCAAGTGTGGTAAAGGCAGTCGAACTTGGTAGAACATTTATGCATAACATTATGATGTTCCTTGAATTCCAGCTACCTATCAATATTTCGTTGTTGATCTTAAGTATGGTATTTCCAATTATTTCTGGTGGCTCTGCTCTATTAGCAGCAGTTCAGATCCTTATTGTAAATATCATCATGGATTCACTTAACTCATTAAGCTTTGGTGGAGAACCGCCAAAAGAGGAATATATGAATGAAGAGCCTATCATGAAAGGATCCGGATTATTTATCCGTGGAGCGAAAGGGAGAATTGCATTAAGTTCAATTGTATTTATTGCTTTATTTGGTGTAATTACATTTGGTCCAGTTGGAAATATGTTTGCAACAAAACTTTCGGCTATGACAGCGAGATTCGCTTTATTGTGTTTAATGGCAGTATTTAATGGATTCACTATTAGAACAGATAGTATGAATCTTTTCAAAGGAATTAAAAATAACAAATTATTTGTGTATATCGCATTGGGTATTTTTGCAATGGCTGTAGTTTTGTGTAACTTTGTAGGAAATCTAGTACAGACAACTCCAATGGATGTTAAACAGTGGATTGTAGTCCTTGTGACAGCATTTATGGTTGTGCCTGTAGATTGGATTAGAAAAGCAATTTGTAAGAAAGGAAGTAACTAAAATGGGATTTTTGGGAAAACTATTCGGAAAAAAAGATGAGGAAGCAGCAGTAGAGTTATCTTCTGCTGTAACTCAGCAACCTGTATATGAAGAAAAGTTACAGACAATTGATATGTCTAAGCACAGTGAAAATCTTGGCAAAGTACTTATTGATATGTCTAAGGGAAGCAAGATTGATATGACAAAACATACGGCTAGAGTAGCTCTTGCAATGGATTATTCAGGAAGTATGGATTGGCTGTATGATAATGGATCTGTACAGGAAACCATTTCTCGTTTGTTGCCTATTGCTCTAAGATTTGACGATAATGGAGAACTTGAGAGTTGGCTGTTCTCAAATGGAGCAGAGCGCTTAAAAGCTGCTAACGCTGATAATTATAGTAGTTATGTTAAAAATGTTATGAAAAAAGCTCATATGTATATGGGTGGTACTAATTATGCTCCTGTATTGAAAGAAATGGTTACATATTATAAAGATATTGAGCCAAGTGAGATTCCAGCATTTATCATCTTTATTACAGATGGTGAGAACAGTGATACTTTTGCCACCAATGCAGTTATTAAAGAGCTTTCAGAGTACAACATCTTCGTGCAGTTCATAGGAATTGGAGATGAAGATTTTGACTATTTGAAATCTCTTGATGATATGAAAGGTAGAAAACATGACAACACCGGTTTTACAGCAGTAAAAGACATGAATAAAATGTCTGATGAACAGTTATATACAGAGATTCTTCGTCAGTATAAAGACTGGCTGAATAATAAATAAAAAGGAGATAAAGAGATATGGCAGTAATCAACATGAGCAAAAATCAGAAAATTAGTATGGTAAAAGAGGATGGTACAGGTATTAAGAACTTCTTCATTGGAGTCAATTGGGATCAGAACCGTTATGCTGGTGAAGCAGATATTGACTTTGATATCAATGGATTTTTAACAGATTCAAGTCGCAAAGTAGTATACCCAGAAGATTTAGTAAACTATAAAACCTATGAAGATGGCTCTGCATATCCTTGGGTAGATTATTCAGGAGACAATAAAACTGGTGACGATTCTCAGGGAATGATTTTCAATGGAAAGCATTATGACGAATATTTCATTGTACATGCTGATACTTTCCCGAAAGATAAAACAGAATTTACTATCTGCTTAACAATTTTTAGAGCCTTACAGCGTATGCAGAATTTTGGAATGGTCTCCAATGCAGTTATGACAATTTGTGATTACGACAATCCAGATGGTGATAAGTATGAATATGATCTGTCTGAGAATGAAAACTTTGAAAAATTGAATGCAGTAGAAATGGGTAAATTATACCGTTACGGAGATGGATTCAAATTCCAGGCATTAGGTTCCGGTTATGTAGGAGGTATGACAGAACTGTTTAAAAACTTTGGGCTTGATATTGATGAGGGGAGAGACTAATGAATATTACAGCTGGAGGAATTGTTATGATTGTTATTTTAGTACTTGTAGGACTTTATTTCTTTTTTAATAGTAAAATTGGAAAAAGAGTAAGAATAAGAGCATCTGGCACGGCAAACGAAGCGATTCAGAAAGATGCGTCTACACCTGAAGGAGCTAAAGCATATTATAATGCCGCTATTGAGAAGAAAGAAGATGAACTTCAGCAGGAGAATGTAAGATATCAGCAGATGCTTGGTAAGATTTCTAATTATGAAGATGATTTGTTCCATTTGAAGAAAGATGCCATGAAAGCAGATGTAAATGTAAATGCTTGTGTGGATCGAGGAGATGACGAAGCGGCAAAAGTCTACTTAAAAGAACAACAGGAGCTGAATGATAAGATTGATTTTATTAAGAGTACATTAAAAGAATGGAAAGAGAATGCTGACGTACAGAAAGAAAAAGTAGAAGTATTACAGCAACAGCTTAATGATTTAAAAGCAGAAAAAGAAAGTGCTGTTTTAACTTTGGAAACAGCTCAGGCATCAAAAGCTTTTAATGTAACACCGGGAGTATCTTCTAGTGAAGAGGAAAAGATGCTAGAGAAAGTACGTGACGGAGTTAAAAAGCAAAAAGAGGCTGCTGATGGAGCTAGGATCGTTTATGAAAGTTCTACTATTGTGCAAAAACAGCGTCTGGATAAGAAAATGAAAGATGATGAAATTGATAAAAAGTTGCAGGAACTGAAAGCAAAGAAAGGCAAATAAAATGATAGTGTTAAATATAGGCATGTTTGTAGTATGCTTATTAGCCTGTTTCTTAGTTGGATTCTTTGTAGGGAAGAGAAAATAAGTGTAGTAACAAAAGGTTAAGGTGAGGTTCAATTCCTCACCTGCACTTAAGGAGGTTAAACAATGAAATAAAATACGGAGGTGATATTACGCAAAGAGGAAAAAGGATATTAAATAAACCAATTGATGATGCATGTGAGAAAGAAATTTTGATACCAACAAAAAGAGTGATTACTGTAGAAGCTGAATACAACTTGACTGATCCTGAATTAATTGGAGTAGAAATAACTGACAGAGACAGAGTAGAACAGCTAGTAAAACATGATGTCCGAGACTGTTTTGAATTTGATGAAGGATTTGTAAGTTTAACAGTAACTTGTAGTGATTATTAGGGAAGGAGAAAGAATGATTAATAGTTTCACTGGAGATTATTACTTTTTAAGTAACTTTTATATGGCACCGGTAAGTTATAACGGATGGGACTATACGAATAATGAAGCAGCTTTTCAAGCACAGAAAACAAAAAATCGTAGACTAAAATTCCAGTTATTTTCTCAAGCTAGCCCATCAGAAGCAAAGGCAGCAGGTAGAAAGATTGATTTGAGATCAGATTGGGAAGAAGTGAAAGATAAAGTAATGTATGAAATTGTACTGGCTAAATTCACTCAGAATCCAGACCTTAAGGAAAAATTACTTGCTACAGGAGATGAATATTTGGAAGAGGGTAATACTTGGGGAGATACTATTTGGGGAACTGTAGATGGAGTTGGAGAAAATAGGCTTGGGAAGATACTTATGAGAGTGAGAGATGAATTAAATGAAACTTAACATATTTTTTATCATTCTTGATGCTATTTTTATAGCAGTATCATTGGTAGACCTTATTACTTATAAAAATTTACTTAGTTTAATGCTGGTAGTCTTTTTCACTTGGACATTTGTAAATAATATTAAAGAATATAAAGGAGACAAATAACATGGTAAAAACATTAAAAGAAACAACAGAAATGATGGTTAGCCCAGATTATAACGAGAGATTCAAAGCTGAATATTACCAGTTAATGCTTAGATTCAGAGGTTTGCAGTCTATACTTTTTAAATGGGACAATGGAAGTCTTAGTTTTGAGCCAACATGCCCAAGAAGCATTTATAATATTCAGATTGATGCTATGGCAAATTATTTAGCTATTTTAGAAGCTAGAGCTGTTATGGAAGGTATTGAATTATAAAGGAGAGAGCATGAATCCGGTATTTGTATTTTTAGTATTAGTTGGAGCAGTAATTTTATGGTTTCTATTATCTGCACTGTTTTATCCATTTGGGAGATTCTTACATAGGATCTGGAAAGATGCAGCAGATGAAATAAATAGAGAAGGTCAAAACAAGGAGAAGAAAGATTAATGAAAAAAGGATTTTTAGGTAGTATTGGATTAGCAGTAATTATTGTAGCAGGATTAATTTGCGTAGCAAAGTGTAGCGTAAGAGTACCAGCAGGTTATGTAGCGGTAGAATACAAGATGAATGGTGGAATTTCAAACGACACTCTTTCACAGGGATGGCATTTAATTTCACCCACAGTAAAAACATCTTTGTATTCAATTGGTATTGAGCAGTCATATCTTACATCAGAAGATAAAGGTGATTCACCAAAGGATGAGAGTTTTAAAACGCCTACCGCTGATGGAAAGCAACTTCTTGTAGATCTTGAATTCTCATATAAATTTGACCAGGATCAAGTTGCTGATGTATTTACAAGATTTAAAGGTCAGTCTGGCGAAAGTGTAAAGAATACTTTTATTAAGCCAAAAATGAAAGCATGGACACAGGAAGTAACTGCTAAGTATCCAGTTACAGATGTATTTGGTGATAAGCGTCAGGAACTGAACGAAGCTCTTGATACATATCTGAAAAAGAAATTTGAGCCATATGGAATCATCATTGATACTGTAAACTTTACTTCAATTTCTACAGATGATGAAACTCAGGCTGCTATTCAGAAGAAAGTAAATGCACAGCAGGAACTGGAACTTGCAAATATTGAAGCTAAGACTGCAAAGGTACAGGCAGATAAAGATAAGGAAGTTGCTCTCATCGCAGCGGAGCAGGATAAAGAGAAAGCCGCTATTGAAGCTGAACAGGCGAAAATCACTGCGGAAGGTAAAGCTGAAGCTACAAGAATTAAAGCGGATGCTGAAGCAGAAGCAAATAAAAAGATCGCTGAGTCACTTACTCCAGAACTTATTGAGAAACAGAAGATTGATAAGTGGAATGGTGATGTGCCGAAGGTACAAGGTGGAAATGCTGCAACAATTGTTGACGCAGGAGAATTAACATCAGGCAATGTAGCAACTGTTGAAAATAAATAATTAATAATGAGGGTAACGTATAGTGAGAACTGTGGACATATACCACACTGACGGTAGCGTAGGGATTTTGCGTCAGTATAAAGAGGTGGCTGCGTAGGGTGAGGATAACGTTAACAACTACGAATTGTAATGTTGGCCCAAAGCAAGTAAGTATAGTTATGATATCTGCTGCCATAGGCAACACCTCCTTCAAAAATAATGTGTGATACAATCCCATATCACATTACCCATTCAGAAGATCCTCACCCGGTACAGACCTGGGATCAATAGTATTGTACTTTAGGTGAGGTGGTTTGTCAATATAAGGAGAGTACAATGATAAAAACTACGATTACGGAGACAACTAAAAAATATGATAAAGAAGGCCATCTTATTGAGGAGACGACCAGAACTGAAACTACTGAGGATAATACTATAACATTTAGTTCTTACCCCTATGGGACAACTCAGAAGGATTGGACCTTAACTACAAATGTAGGAGAGAGCTTATGAAAAAGAAAGTATTAAGTATTTTAGGAGTTCTATTGATAAGTATTTCAACATTAACTGGTTGTGCTAAATGCATTGATAAAAAAGAGGAAAGCGTGAAGGTCACAGTTGTAAATGAATATTATAAACCTAAAGAAACCCGTTTTACAGGTATGGTTAATCATGTTCCGCAATTTCGAACTGATTATGCTGAATATGAAATTACGGTAAATTATAACGGAACTGAATATTCACTTAATGATGAAAGTACATATCGTAAATATCATGGAAGAATAGGGCAAACAGTGTCTGCCGTATTGATTACAAAAACATACGATAATGGCAAGGTAAAACAATGGATTGATAGTTTAGGAGGAATTAAGTGATTAAGCAAACCATGGGATGGATTTCTGCTATATGTGGAGTAATTGGAGCTATATGTAGTGGTTGGAAGTTAATGCTTTTGCCAGTAGTAAGAATATTAAACATGATTGCAGATAAAAAATTAGATTTGTGTATTTTATTGATTTCAATTATGAAAATGTTTTTTGCGATACCTGTAGCATATTTCATGATTCTTATAGGATTTTCAATCGCTACATATTGTTGGAGGTGGTGGAAATAATTTGGATTACGGGTGATACACATGGGGGTTGGATCCATAGATTAAATATGGACTCGTTCCCAGAACAAAGAGAGATGACTAAAGATGATTATGTAATTGTTCTTGGAGATTTTGGGATATGGAGAGATTCACCACAACAGAGATGGTATTTGAATTGGCTTGAAGAGAAGCATTTCACAACACTCTTTATTGATGGTAATCATGAAAATTACGACATATTAGATTCTTATCCAGTAGAAGAATGGCATGGTGGTAAGGTGCATTTTATTAAACCATCAATAATTCATCTTATGAGAGGACAGGTGTTTGAGATAGACGATTTAAAATTCTTTACCTTTGGAGGGGCTGCAAGTCATGATATTTCAGATGGAGTATTAGAGATTGACGATCCAAGAGTAAAGGAATGGAGGGATGATCCGGATAAAATGTACCGCATCAATCACATTTCATGGTGGGAGCGAGAAATGCCGAATCAAGAAGAGATGGATGAAGGTATAAAGAACCTGGCAGAACATGATAATAAAGTAGATTTTATCCTAACACATTGTACAGCTTCTTCTACAGCAGCATTATTATCACATGGATTGTATAAACCGGATAAGTTAACTAATTATCTGGAAGAAGTAAGGTGCAATGTTGATTATAGAAAAAATATTTTTGGACATTATCATCAAAATCTTGCAGTTTCTGATAAGGATATTTGTTTGTATGAACAGATTATAAGGGTGAATTAACTATGCAAAAAATAGACCGAACCGGAGAAGAAAATATTAATAAACAAGGATTAAAGATGCAAATTATTAGATATAAAAATGTCCACGATATTGATATCCAATTCGAAGATGGAATTATTGTGAGACACACTTATTATCAATATTTCAAAAAAGGAAATATTATGAACTATAATATTCCCACTTATTTAGGTGTTGGTTATAGAGGTTATGGTCCTTTTAAAACTAAAGTTGGTGTTTCTCATACAGAAGAATATACAAAATGGGGATCTATGTTAACAAGATGTTATAGCGATAAATATATTAAAAATCAAAATTATATTGATTGCTATGTATGCGACGAATGGAAAAATTATCAAAATTTTGCAAAATGGTACAGCGAACATAAATATGCCTTATCAAAGGACGACTCACTTGAATTGGACAAAGATATAAAAGTTATTGGAAATAAAATATATAGTCCCGACACCTGTTTGTTATTACCCCATAGATTAAATACAATTGTGCTAGATAGAAAAAATGATAGAGGTAATTATGCTTTAGGAGTACAAAAAATAAAGTCTGGAGCATATATAGCAAGTTGCAATGGAGTTAATGGAGAAAAAATTTATTTGGGACGTTTCGAGTCAGAAGAGGAAGCAAGTAATTCGTATAACATTGCTAAAAAGAAAATTATAGAAATTGTCGTCAAACAATATAAAAATATAATTCCAGATGAAGTGTATGATGCAGTCATGAAATATAAAGAAATTTGTTATTCAGCACGAAAATTACAGGAGTAGAACGATGACGGATGCATTAAAACTTACGAAAAGTGCCAAAACTTATATTGAAGCCTTGAAAGATACATTAAAAACAAAATATCAGTTGTCAGACAGTAAAGTATCAAGTTTAGTTATGGATTCTTATGTAATAGATTCTCTTATTGATTATCCAGAAGAGACGTTACATGATGACATTGAAGCACATGCAGATAATATTTATGAGGATTGGGTAGGTGAGCTATGAAAACATTTTTATCAATTTTGAATATTCTATGCTGGGGTATTCTAGGAGCTTATTGTTCATCAATAGGGATACATGGAACAAGATTTTATATAATATTACTAATTGTTGGCGTTATTGATATACTTAGTGTTGTGGTGAGTAGTTTATGAATTATTATATTTCAGACTTACATATTGGTCACACAAATGCATTGGCATTCGATGCTAGACCATTTAAGACAATAGAAGAGAACGATGAAACTATTAAAAATAATTGGAATTCAGTAGTTGGCTTAGATGATGATGTTTATCTTTTGGGAGATATTAGTTGGTATGGATCAACTAAAACATTAGAGTATTATAGCCAGCTAAATGGTAGGATTCATTTAATAAAAGGAAATCATGATAATAAGATTCTGAAAAACAAAGATTTACAGAATTTGTTTGTAGAAATAGTTGATTATAAAGAACTATACCTTAATCCAAAAGAGAGTATTATTCTCTGTCATTATCCGATTCCTTGTTTTAAGAATCATTACTATGGTTGGTATCATTTATATGGACATGTACATACAGGTTTTGAAAATAATATGATGCAAAGAACAAAGTATGAAATGGAAAATCTATATAATACACCATGTAAAATGTATAATGTCGGAGCAATGCTGCTGAATTATACTCCTAGAACTTTAGAAGAAATAACAGGAGGAGCTACGTGTTTATAACTAGAAAAAAGATGAAAAAGAAAATTACTGATACATATAACAAAGGATTCCATATAGGAAAACTTTATGGTGTTACTAAAATATATAACGAAGTAAAAGGAGGCAACACAGATGTAATTGATCTGTGCAAGAGAATTATGAGTGAGAAAGAGGTATTCAATACTTAATGTATTGTGCTTACATTACTGAGCTTAAGCAACTTCGTAAACACAGCAATGCTGATAGGCTCCAGCTTGGTACCGTTTTTGGAAATACGGTTATTGTTGATTTAAGTTATTACGAAGGGCAGAAAGTTGTATTTTTCCCGGTTGATGGTCAGCTAGGAGAAGAATTTGCAAAAGAAAACAATTTGCTGCGTATTAAAAATGAAGATGGAACAACTACAGGTGGATATCTTGATCCTGTAAAACGAAACATTAAAGCTATGAGACTGCGAGGTGAAAAATCAGAAGGATTGGTTTTACCAGTAGAATCTCTTAGCAAATGGACTGATATAAATAAGTTATCTTTAGGAGATCAAATTACTGTACTTAATGGGACAGTTATCTGTAAAAAATATATTCCAAGATCAAATCATAAAAAATCTAACAATGGTCCGAAAGTAAAAACTCCAAATTTAAAAAACAAATTTCCTTATTTTAAAGAACATGCTGATACAGAACAGTTAGCATATAACTTAAATGCCTTTAAACCAGGAGATACTTGTTACATTACTTTGAAAATGCATGGCACATCTGGTCGAACAGCAAATGCAATAGAAGTAACTACTAAGAAAAAGACTCTACTACAGAAACTTTTTTGTAGACCGGCTCCTGTTATCAAAGAATGGAAAATAGTTACTGGAACAAGAAGAGTTGTACTCAATACATTTGAAGGCGGTTACTATGGGAATGATAAATTTAGACAGAAATATCATGACTACTTTATTGACAGACTGCCAAAAGGAATGGAAGTATTTTATGAAATTGTAGGATGGGTTGATGGTACAGAGCAGACCATTATGGGAACCTGTTCCAACGCTAAAATTAAAGATAAAGAAGTTAAGAAGCTTTACGGTGATGAAACAGTGTTCTCTTATGGGTGTACTCCTGGTACTTCTGATATTTATGTTTATAGAATGACTATGACCAATGAAGATGGAGTTATTACAGAGATTCCATGGGAAGAAGTAAAGAATTGGTGTGATCGTTTAGGAGTTAAACATGTACCTGAATTTGATAAATTCCTGTTTACTACTAAAGAAGATCTTATGGAGCGTGTGGAAAAATATTATGATGGGCCTGATCCAATAGGGGTGACACATGTTAGAGAAGGTGTAGTTGTAAGAATTGATAATAGAAGTAGCTTTAAGGCTTATAAGCACAAGAATTTCACTTTCAAGGTCCTTGAAGGATTGATAAAAGATTCCTCTGATACACCGGATATGGAAGAGGCACAAGAAATTATTGAGGAGGAAACTGTATGACATTAGCAGAGAGATTTTTTAAGGAAGAATTAGAAGTATTTGAAAATGATGATATTCAGGAATTTTGTATTGAATTACTAGATACTGCGCCTACATATTTCTGGCAAGTGTCTGCTTCAAGTACTAATAAGTATCACCCTGATTATACAGTTGGTTTTATGGGACTTGCTAAACATGTAAAAGGAGCAACTAGATTCTTAAACCATATGCTGTCAATTGATTGTATCAAGAGTCAGTTTACATCAAGAGAAAGAGATATGCTACGAACAGCTATTATGAACCATGATGATGAAAAACTTGGGCGTAATGGCAGTCAATATACTCTTTTTAAACACCCGTTACTTATAGCTGAGAGAATAAAATCTTATAAAGGATTTGAATGGTTGCCAGATGAAGAATTGGATTATATTGCAGACTGTTGTGCTTCACATATGGGTGAATGGAACACAGATAAAAGAAGTAAAGATGAGCTGCCATTACCAGAAACAAAAGGTCAGATGATAGTTCACTTAGCAGATTATTTAGCATCAAGAAAAGATTTAACAGTATCTTTTGATGAAACTGAAGTAGATGAACTGATGAAAGAATTCAAACCTACACCAGAAACATATCTTATGCCATTCGGCAAACATAAGGGAGAACCACTCTCTGAAATTCCAGATAGTTATTTAGGATGGTTGAATGATCAGAATCCATCAGAACCTCTGAAAACATTACTTGCTGAAGCCTTAGGTATTAGCGGAAGCATCTTTGAAGAGGAGGCATGAGATGGAAACACGAACAACATTATGCCAGTGCACTCGTTGTGCTTCAGTATTTGAATGGAATGAAAGAAAAAATAATAGATGCCCAGAATGCAAAGGCATATATACAGTTATTAGATTCGCTAACCCGTCAGATGAAGAATATTTAGATAGAGTTAGCATGAGATTTAGTGAATAAGTCGTTCAATCATGAACGCTTATCAATATACCAAACAATATTATTTATAAGAGGAGACATTATTTATGAGTGAAAAAACAAATTTAAGACAGGCAGACACAAAAGTAGAAGTAGTTGGTATTGTAAGCGAAAACACACTGGAAGAATCAGTAAGAGATGGTAAAAAAGTCATTAGTGGTGACATTACAGTGCAGACAGGAGACATTAATTTCGTAACATTTAGAGTATATGTGAATGAAAAGAAAAATGACGGTACAGATAATGGCTGTTATGCAGGCATTGAAACTGTAATGAGAGAATATCAGTCTATTGCTAAAGTTGGTAAAGATGCAGCTACAAGAGTAACTGTTACAAATGGTCAGATCAGACCTCGCTCTTATGTCGGAAAAGACAAACAGGTGCATGTAGGTGTCTCCTACCAGACAATGTTTTTTAATCGTTATGATGGAGATCCAGAGAAATTTGAGCCTCGTGCTTGGTTTGAAGTAGAAATGGCAATTGCTTCTATTACACCAGAACTTTATACATCTGGCGAGAATAAAGGTGAAGAGACAGGTCGTGCTATCGTAAAAGGATGGGTTCCTACTTATTCAGGAATTGAACCAATGACTTTAGTTGCTCCAGCAGAAGATGGAATTGCAGAAGCAATTTTAGATGACTATACACCAAATCAGACTGTTAAGTTCTATGGTGATATTGTAAATAGTCGTGCAGAAATCACAAAAGAAATTCCTGTAAAAATTGGTAAACCAAGATTTGAGAAGAAAACGATCTATAAAAATGAGATGATTATTACAAATGCTTCTGATGCTTACGGCGAGGATAGTGAAACACCAACTCCAGAACCATATGATATTGGTGCAATTTCTCAGGCAATTACTGATAGAGAAGTTCGCTTAGAGGAAGAGAAAGCAAAAGCTAAACAGCCAGAGACAGCAGCTTCTGCCGCAACAACTAAAGCTAGACCAAAACTTCCTAATTTTTAATCTATAAACAAGTTTGTAAAAAATATAAATAGTAAAATTAAAGGAGATTACATATGACAGATAGTATTTTTGAACCAGAAGTAAGCGTTGTAGCACATGGCCTTGAAGGAAAAGTAATTATGCTTTATGGCACAAACAATACGGGAAAAACTTATAATTGCGCAAAGATGAAGAATGCTTTGTTCTTCATGTGTGAGAATGGTTTAGGTGCTCAGGCAGGAGTTAAACATAAAATGATCAACAACTGGAGAATGTTCACTAAGTACATCAAAGAACTTACTGATCCTAAAACAGTAGAAAGAGCTAAAGAGATTTATTCCACTATTGTTATTGATGAAGTATATGCTTCCTCTCTGTTTTGTCAGAAATTCATATGTGACACATATGGTGGAGGATGCATTTCTCTTGGAGCCAATGAAAACAGCAAAGTAAATCTTTATCAGATTTATGAACGTATTTATTGGGAACAGATTCAGAAATTAGTAACTTCCGGGTATACAGTGGTATTCGTTGCGCATGCAGACGAAAAAGATGGCTTTATTCAGCCTAAGGGAGACAAGCGCTGTATTAAACCAATTGTAGATAATTGTGACGTAGTGGCTTACCTTGAACCAAATGGCGTAGATGAAGATGGACATGTAATTAAATCTTCTGCTTATTTTGCGCAGACAGATAAGTTCTTCGCTCGTTCAAGATATGATTTCATGGTAACTAAAATTGAAGAGTTTACAGCAGATAATTTAGAGAAAGCAATTTCTGATGCAATCACTAAACAGGAAGAAGCTGACGGTATTAAATCAGTATCCTATGATGAGCAGCAGTCTATGTATGAAGAAAAAGAAGCAATGTCCTTTGAACAGCTTCAGGAAGAGATTGCCCTTTGGGGAGGTAAACTAGCTGCCTCAGATCATATGGAAACATTGACAGATATTGTAGAGCAGACTCTTGGTGTTGGGAAAAAAGTATCTCAGTGTACTAAAAAGCAGACTGAGGCAATGAGCATTATTCTCGAAGACATTAAGGATGCTTGTGCTGAATTAGGAGTGGCGTAATGCCAAGGGCAATGTACATTTGCCCGGTATGTCATAAAAATGTACTTGCTTCGAAAGCTATTCATATAAAAACCAGATACTATCATAAGTCTTGTCTTGATAAAAAAATCAAGAAAGAAAAAGAAAAGATTGATAATGATAAGCTGACGAAAAAGCAAAGGGAACAGTATGAGAGAGCACTGAAACAAAGTGCTCTCCCTGAAATCCCTGAAGCAGTTCCAGAAAGTGAAGCCCAGGCAGCAGAAAAATTCTTTAGTAAAGTGGAGCAAATACAGGGTAAATGCACAGCGAAAAGTTCAGCAATGGCTTATAAATACAAAAAAATGTATGAAGGATTTACTTGGGAAGGAATGGAACAGACTTTAGAATATTGTTTTTCTATAGTTGGATTAGAAGCCAGGAAAGATGAAGATAGTGACATTGTTGGATTAATTCCTTGGTATTATGATCAAGCTCAGGCATTTTATGCACAGCTAGACAGTATAGAACCTTCAAAAGTAGATTTGGATAAGATTTATAAAAAGAAGCATATAAAAGTATCGCCTAAAAAGAAAAATGTAGATTTGATTGATATAAGCAAAATAGGGGAGTGAATATGTTAATTGACAAACACGCCACTCTTCAATGTTTAGGATGTATTATGAAGAAACCTTCCCTTTTGGAAGAATACACACTTACACAGTATGACTTTGAAGAAGAACAATTTTACGCAATATTATTTTCATGTGTGTATAACCTCTACAACCAAGGGGTAGAGATTATAGATACATTTGCTATAGATAGTTTTCTTTCAAGATATGAGAAACAATATAAAATTTTCAACGATAATCAAGGAATTGATTATTGTGACGATGCCATTCGTTTGGCTGAATTGGAAAATTTTAGTTACTACCTGGAACGTTTGAAGAAATTTAGTCTTTTAAGATATTGGGATTCATGTGGAGTAGACATAAGGAACATCTATGATCAAACAATCATTGATCCTAGCAGACAAGAACAGCAAGCAGCTAAATTAGATGCAACTTCAATAAATGATATGATTCTGGAAGAAGAGGATCTGCTCATTACGAAAGCAAAAATGCTCTATGGAATGGATTCTTCGAGAAGGGGTCAGCTTGCCGGTAAGGGAATGAAAGAACTGAAAGAAAGATTGAAAGAAGAACCAGAGTTTGGAATACCTTTACAGAGCCCTATGATGACTACTATTGCTAGAGGGGCGAGACTTAAAAAGGTTTATCTTCGTTCTGCTGATTCTGGTGGAGGAAAGACAAGGACTGCATTGGCAGATATCTGTAATATTTCAATCCCTTATTTCTATGATACAGATAAAAAAGAATGGATTTACACTGGGTGTGAGGAACCATCACTATTCATCTCTACTGAGTTAGAGGAAGACGAAGTGCAGACTATCATTATGGCATACGTTTCCGGAGTACCAGAGAACAAGATTCTTGATGGAGACTATGAAGGAGATGAGGAAGAACGAGTAGATAAAGCTATTGAATATATTGCTACTTATCCTTTATATATAGAAATTATTAATGATTTTGGTATAGAAGATATATCAAATATCATTAAAACTTATAAGAGAGAAAAAGGATGTCATTATTTCGTATTCGATTATATACATATGTCAGCTAAATTAATTGCTGAAGTTGCTTCTATGAGTAAAGGAATGAAATTGAGAGAAGATCAGACTTTGTTCTTATTCATGGACACTCTTAAGAATTTGGCTATGAAATTGGATATCTTTATTCTAACAATGACTCAGTTAAATGGTACATACAAAGATAGTCAGATTAAAGACGAAACAATGTTAAGAGGTGCAAAATCTCTAGCAGATAGAATTGACTTAGGTGAAATTTCACTGAGGCCAACAAGTGCAGAGTTAGAGTGTGTAAAGAAACTTATGCACAATATGTATGGAGTACCGATACCGAACCTTGTAAGACATATATATAAAGTACGAAGAGGAAAGCTGACAAAAATCCGTTTATGGCAATATGCTGACCTCTCTACTGGAAGGACCAAAGATTTATTTATCACAGATAACTATTATAACTTGATTGAAACTGAAGTTGCTGTAGCTCAAATTGAAAAAGTAATTGAGGAGCATTCTGAGAGCCTTGATGATATCCAGATTACTGATGATGAGCAACAAGAAGCTACGAGTACTTTATTAGGATCAATGCCATTTGATTTTTAGGTGTACTGATGCCTTACTATGATAAAAATGCAATATTAAAGGCTCTTACAAAGGAACAGGTAATCAAGATAGTTACCGATTTAGGATCAAAAGGATATAGAACAGACTCATCTGGGAATCTTATCTTTCAAACAATCTGTCATGGTGGCGATAGTTATAAGCTTTATTACTATCATGAACCTACAGATCAGTATTCTGGAAGAACATTTCATTGCTACACCTCATGTAGCGAATCATTCTCTATTTTTGAATTAGTAATCAGAGCTAAAAGAGTACAAGGGATTACTTATACTTGGTATCAGGCGGTATCTTATATTGCTAATCAAATAGATATGAAAGCTGTTGAACATATTGAGAGACCAAAACATATATGTGATATGTCGTGGCTCAAGAAGTTTGGGAAAAACAAATCTACAGACATTATAGACTGTGAACCTATAGATGAGCATGTATTAGAAATGTTTGAATATACTCCTCATGAAGTGTTTTTAAACGACCATATTTCCAGAGAGACGTTATCTACATTTGAAATATCTTATTGGGGTAATACAAATCAAATAGTTATTCCTCATAGAGATAGACATCAAAATCTTATTGGTATAAGAGGAAGATATCTCGATGAAGAAGACGTAGAGAACATTGGAAAATATGTACCTCTTAATATAGAAGGAAAATTTCTAAGCCACAAGTTATCACATAATCTTTATGGTATTCATATTAACCAGAATAAGATTAAGACTTGTAGGAAATGTTTACTACTTGAGTCTGAGAAAGGAGTTATGCAAAATCATTCGTATTTTGGTGATGATGACTTTTCTTTAGCTGTATGTGGCAGTGAAATTTCAGATGAACAAATCAAATTGCTACTCGATTATTTGAAGATAGAAGAATTAATTCTTGGTTTTGACAAAGAATATAAGGATCCGTATGGATGGGACGGTGAGCTGTACAAAAATAAATTATTTAAGAAAATACGTCCGATTATTCCATATTGTAAAGTATCAATCTTATGGGATAAAGATGGGGTGTTAGATTATAAGGATGCGCCTACAGATAAAGGCAAAGAAACATTATTAAAACTGCTTGATGACAAAGTAGAAATAACTATGGAAGATATCACGTTGGAGGGAACGTATTATGTATAGAAAGGCATTAATTGACTGAAATCAGTCAGAAAATCCGACAAGTAACTGAGGAGGATAAGGGGTTACCTTATCTCTCCTACAGTAAAGAGAGTAACTTTGATCACTGTCCACTGAGCCACAAATTAAAGTATATAGACAAAAACTTTTCAAAGAAATCGTCTCTTCCTATGGAAATTGGTTCTATTTTACATAAGGCATTAGAGCTTAAAGGAAGAATGATAATGGAAGGTAAGACAGTAGATTATGACTATCTTAAAAGCATTACAGAAGAGGGCTATTTAGAGACTGATGAGAAGTCGGATAATCACATTCTCGGTATAAAAGACCTCAAAAAGAAATATTTTGATGAGTTTTTTACTGCTGATAGTAAGTCAGGTATGAACTATTCAGAAAAGATGGATATCTTTTATAACAAAGTATTGCCATCTAGGATTGATAGTAAAGAGTGGACTCCCGTAGCAGTAGAACAGAGATTTGAATTTGTATATGACGACAGAGTTATTATACATGGTTTTATTGATAGAGTGGATAAGAATGCAAAAGAGCAGCTAAGGATTACTGACTATAAATCCTCAAAGGCCGTGTTTAGAGATGCAGATATAAAAACACCTATGCAACATGTAATTTATGATCTGGCATGTATTCATTTATATGGACAGCCTGCAACAGACCATGTGTATGATTTTATTCTTATAGATGCTATTCAAGGAGCTGACGAAGGTGTATGTACCAAAGGCTATCTTAACAGAGGAATTAAGAAACTGGACAAGGTGTTAAATGAAATGGATGAAATGGAAATTAAAGGCGAGTATCCTCCCAAACCAACTCCATTATGCTACTGGTGTCCATTCCACAGCACTTCCCCAAATGCTGATCCTAAGTTTTCTGGTCTATGTCAGTATCATAGCTTATGGACACCTGAGAAAAAATCATTTGCAGTACTTAATCCTTATGGACAAGAAATAAAGAAAGAAACTAAGAGAAAGTTGGTGTTCTAGTGAGAATAGAGACACATGCGCATACAGAATTTAGTCAGCTTCGTATGTTGGACTGCATCGTAAAAGTACCTCAATTAATAAAACAAGCTGCATCTCTTGGACTTTCAGGAGTTGCTATCACTGACCATGAGTCTGTATCTGGTCATGTGAGATTTATTCAAACAATTAAATCCATGAAGTCTTCCGGTGAACTGCCGGAAGATTTCAAAGGAATACTTGGTAATGAAATATATTTAGTTGACAAATTAAATATATCAGAAGATGGAAAGAAGTCTTGTGATTCTCCATTTTATCATTATATTCTTCTGGCTAAAGATGAAATAGGGCATAAGCAGTTAAGAGAACTTAGTTCATTAGCATGGGACAACAGTTTTTATACAGGAAGGATGGAACGTGTTCCTACATTGAAAAGTGATCTGGAACATGTAGTTAAATCTAATCCTGGACATCTGATTTCAACGACAGCATGTTTAGGAGGAGAATTAGGCAAGTCTCTATTAGCAGGAGAAAATTATATGGATTTTCTTCTCTGGAACCAGCAGTTATTTGGTAAAGATTTTTACTTGGAAATGCAACCGGGACTGTCAGAAGAACAGATAAAGTTGAATCGAGAGATTGTAAAATTAAAGCATCAATTAGGAATAAAAGCTACTATTGCCTGTGATGTCCACTATTTGAAACAAGAGGATAGAGAAATTCATGCTGCTTATCTTAATAGTCGCGATGATGAAGAAAGAGAGTTAGGTGATTTCTATGAATCAACTTGGATGATGACCAATGAGCAAATTCATCAGAGGATGGATTATCTTGGGTATGAAGAAGTGGAAGATGCATTGAAGTGTTCTCTGGAGATTGGTGAGAAGGTTGAAGAGTATGATTTGTATTGTCCAACTATTGTTCCTGGAGCTGACATCCCTGATTTTGAGTTAAGTGATTTCTTTGGCAATTATTATGATCGCTATGAATACATATCTAAATTCGCTCATAGTGATAATGTTTATGATAGATATTTATTAAAACTGATAGAAGATGGATATTATGAAAAGATTCCTTATACTACTTTCGGTAAAGTAAAATTTTTTGAGACTTTAGATAGAATTGAAGTTGAATTAAAAGAAATGTGGCTTGTTACTGAAAAGCTTGGTACAAGTATTTCTTCCTATTATATATCAACACTTGAGTTGGTTAATATTATGTGGGAAGAAGGAGATTCTTTAGTGGGTGTAGCCAGAGGTTCAGTAACAGGAATGTTTACAATGTATCTCATTGGCATTACTCAGATGAATCCTTTACAGTGGGGACTGCCTCATTGGAGACATATTTCCCATGAAAAAGTTGAACTCAGTGACGTAGATATCGACACACAGCAAGATAGAAGAGTAAAAATCATTGAAGCTGTGAAACGTCGCAGAGGTGAAAGAAAAGTACTTAATTGTAGTACTTTTAAAACAGAAGGTAGTAAATCAGCTATTATTACTGCTGGTAGAGGATTAGGCTTAGATTCAGATATCACTCAGTATTTATCTAATCTTATCCCTGTTACCAGAGGTCAAACTTGGAGTTTGCATGATTGTCTTTATGGGAACGAAGAGAAAGAACGTCAGAGACAAACTGAATTTGCAAATGAAGTCAAAAAATACGACAAACTTTTAGAAACGGCTATGACTATTGAAGGGCTTATATGTGGAAGAAGTATACATGCTTCAGCAGTATATTTGTTTAATGAAGATTTTTTGGCTCACAATGCTAGGATGAAAGCTCCAAACGGTATTTATATCACTCAATTTAATATGAAAGATTCTGATTATTGTTCTGGTCTTAAAATGGATTTCTTAACCATTCAGGCATTAGATAAGATTAGAACTTGTATGAATTTGCTAATTGATGCGGGATATATGAAATGGCAAGGATCACTGAGAGCTACATATAATAAATATTTACATCCAGATGTACTTGATTATGATACTAAAGAAATGTGGGATATGGTTGCAAAGAATGATGTGACAGATCTCTTTCAGTTTGATACTGCAGTTGGGCTTCAGGCAGCTAAACGAATCAAACCCCATTCCTTAGTAGAGCTTGCAACTGCGAACTCAATTATGAGACTTATGGTATCAGGAGAAGGCGCTGAACAGCCCATTGACACTTATATTAGGTATAAGAATGATATTAATGAATGGTACAAATGCATGAGAGATGAGTACCGTTTGACAGAAAGTGAAATAAAAATATTAGAGAAATATCTATTACCTGTATATGGAGTAGGAGATACACAGGAAATTGTAATGGAAATTTCTATGGATGATCATATTTCAGGATTCAATGTTACACAGAGTAATAAGTTAAGAAAAGGTATTGCTAAAAAAGATGAAAAACTGCAGGAAGCTATGAAAAAGATGTTCTTTGAACATGGCAAAGAGATTGGAACTTCAGAGAATCTGCTGAACTATATCTGGAAAGAAGTTATAGGAAAGCAGCTTGGGTTGAATACGGCTCAAGTAAAACCTTGTGAACGTATGCAAAAACGGTGTCCGTACTTTTTACGGGCTAACGGTGGACGCTGATAATGCCAATACCGTGCCAAGTTAAATCGGGTGTAACGACTATTAGTACTGATGAGATTAGCACATTGGGAAGCGCAAGGATAGGGTGACTGTGCTCTGGAGGTTACGATGGAAGAATGGAAGGATATTGAAGGATGGGAAGGAAAATATCAAGTATCCAATTATGGAGACATTAAAAGATTAGAACGAGATATTACAGATAGTTTAGGAAGAACCAAGCATTATACTGAAAAAATATTTCATCCTCATAAAGCAAATAACGGATATACGAGAGTAAGTTTTGGAACAGAAAGAGATTTGACTCATAGGGTTGTAGCAAAAGCTTTTTTGCCGAATCCTCGAAATTTACCGGAAGTAAATCATAAAGATGGACATAGGAAAGATTTCAATTTTGCAGGGACCAAAGAAAATAATTATGAAGACGGAAATTTGGAATGGGTTGACAGAAAAGAAAATATGCTTCATGCCTCTCGTACAGGTTTGATTAATAAAGATAGTAAAAAACGGAAAATATCAACAGCATTAAATCAGAAAAAGTCAGTTGAAAAAGCACTAAGACCTGTAGCATTGCTTGATGATGAAAATAATATTTTGAGTATTTTTCGAAGTATAAAAATTGCTGGTGAGATTACAAACATTCCTCAACAAAATATAGGAGAAGTATGTAGAGGGAATAGAGACTCAGCTGGCGGGTTTAAATGGGAATATGTGGACAAAGATTTATTTAATACAGTCACTCAAGAGATAGTCTAGTCCGAACAAATACTACGAAAGTAGCGGTACACCGATTCATTTTCTAAAAACCACACTTTCCCTTATTCCTGTATTGGTTTGCAAGAGTTGAATTTAGGATATCACTATCCAATTATCTATTGGAATACAGCATGTTTAATTATCAATGCCGGAGCCAACGAAGAGCTTGATGATAATAAGTCCACTCAATATGGGAAAATTGCGAAAGCAATAGCCAATTTTAAGCAGCGTTCAATCATAGTAGACAGACCTCTTATCAATGAAGCAAAGTTTTCCTTTGTCCCAGATGAAAAGAACAATCGTATTATTTTCTCTTTTAAAGGACTTTGTGGAATAGGTGATGATATAGCTCGTGCCATTGTAGAGCATCAGCCTTATAGTTCATTTGAAGATTTCTGTAAACGTATGGTAGACACTAAGATTATTGGTACTGCTAAAACGATTATTCTAATTAAAGCTGGTTGTTTCAATGAACTTGATTCTCCAGATCGCATGGAAACAATGAAAAAGTTTCTTTCTCGTAATGTATTTACACCTATAGATAAGCTGACTATGCAGCAGTTTAACTCAGCATTAGAATATGACATCTTCCCAAAAGAGATGGAAACAATGATTAGAATCAAGAATTTCAAAGCGTATGCTTTACATGAGAGTTTCTTTTTAAAAAATATAATAGATGAAGGAAAAAAGGTACCTAAAAAAGGATATCATGACAGATATTTTGCTCTTGATGAAAGAGGTACAGAATTTTTGATGGAGCACTTTAATACATGTATTGTGGGTACAAAGGAGGATGGAGTAATTATTTCAGAGAAGCTCTTTAATAAAGAATGGGATGCTCTTATCCAACCATTGAAAGATTACATGGCTTTACCTGAGACGCTTCAATTATATAATCAGAAAAAACTTGATTCAACAATGGAATCTTATGCATCTGGATCATTAGAACAATGGGATATGGAATCATTAAGTTATTACCCGGATCGGCATGAGTTGTGGAATTTGAATGAGCCAAAGTATGGAGTGGTTGATTATAATTCACTCCCAGAGATTCCTGAAGTATATGATTATACCACAAGAAGAGTTAGAGGAGAAATTAAACATTTTCCTAAATATAAAATATTTCGATTAGCTGGAACTGTTTTAGACTCTGATAATAATAAACATTTGGTGACGTTGCTGACTAACCATAGTGTCGTAACCTGTAAATATAACAAAGGTCAGTATAGTTATTATAATAAAAGAATTTCTGAACAGACACCTGCAGGCAAGAAAAAAGTTCTGGAAGAGTCTTGGTTTAAAAGAGGTTCTAAAATCATTGTTTGTGGTTATAGGCGTGAGGATCAATTTGTTGTCACGAAATATGCAGACACTGTTTATACTCATACAACTAATAGAATTGAAGAAATTTATAATGATGGAACAATATTGGCTCAAACAGATAGAAAGAAAGTTGGTGAAGAATAATAGAAACTGTAGTTGAACAGGTACAGTTCAAAGGTCTTTTAGAAGAGCAAAAATACTATAATGATTCTACTCACTGGGGCATATTTTATGCAACAGTGAGAGAAATAACTGTAGGAAATCTTACAAAAGGCATGAGATATTGTATTAAAGGAAATATTCATACGCCTATTATAGGAAAAGTTTACGACATAAAAGGTGAAATGGATTATAGCCCCACTTGGGGAGAGCAAATTAGTATTCTTGAAAGTGTTATGAGTAATGATTTAGCTGAAACTGATATTAGAGGTCAAAAATATATTCTCTGTAAACTATTCCCTAAGTATGTACAAAGAATGTATGAGGCCTTAGATAATCCTTACTTAGCTTTAAAAGAAGGAAACGTAGAAGAACTTACAAAAATTAAGGGATGCGGCCCCAGTGTAGCTACTAAGTGGATTGAGAGATTTAATGATACCTATGATAAACACAAAGCGTATATTGATTTAGCTAGGTACTCCATTAGTGATAAATTGATAGAAAAGATTATCAAATACTATCATGAAGACGTAGATAAAGCTGTTGATGTAGTAAAAAATCATCCATATGATTTGACAATCATAAGAGGGATAGGTTGGAAAACAGCCGATGATATAGCACTACAGAATGGAGCTGATCCTTATGGCGTAGATCGAATTGAAACTTGTATTAAAATGTTTCTAAGGAATCAAGGAGAGAATGGAAAATCATTTAGTTATTCAGAAGAAATCATGCAAGAGTTAATAGATAAAATAGGAGAAGAAGTACCTGATTTGAATATCGCTGAAGCGATACATGATTTACAAGATTCTCAAATGATTGTATGGAATAAAGAAAAAACTAAGATAGGATTAAAATGGTATTATGACTTAGAATACTCAATAGCTGAACATTTAGTAAGATTAAAAAATGCCCCTAATAAATTTAAGTATAGTAACTGGCTAGAGATAATTAAAAAGAAAGAAAAGGATCAAGGATGGGACTATACAGAACAACAGCTTGAGGGTATTAAAATGGTTCTCGATAATCAGTTATGCTGTATCTCCGGTTACGGCGGAACAGGTAAGACGAGTATTATTGATGGTATTCTTACTATCCTGCAAGATTATAAAAGTGTAACAGTAGCTTTAGCCGGAAGAGCTGCGGCGAGAATTAGTGAAGCTTCTGGTAAAGAAAGTCAAACAATTCATAAGTTACTCAAACTCAAATATGGAGATCCAAGAACACCATTTGACTATGAGTATGATCCTTTAGATTATGACATTATTGTAGTGGATGAAATGTCTATGATTGATGGTTATCTTTTTAAGCAATTATTGAAAGCGTGTGCTACTGGAACAAAAGTAATCTTTATTGGAGATGTGGGGCAGCTAGAATCTATAGGCTCCTGTGCAGTAGCTGCTGATATGCTTGAATCTAAATATATATCTTCAATTTTCCTTGATAAAATTCATAGACAAGCTCAGAAATCAGCCATTATTACCGAAAGTATTCGAGTAAGGCAAGGAAAACAATTAACTTCTGATGGATGGACTGGAGAAGAAACAAGAGGCGAGCTCCAGGACATGATTCTCAATTGCTATACGGATAAATCCAATACATATCACAATATTGTGAAGTATTTTAAAGAAGAAATCAAACATGCTAAATCTATTCTGGATGTGCAAATCATTGTTCCTTGTAAACAAGGAGTATCTTCAGTAGCTTCTTTAAATCATATAGCTCAACAGATATACAATCCCAAATCAAAAAAGCAATACAAAATTATGAAAAGCGGAGTAGTTCAATGGGTATTAAAAGTAGGAGATAAAGTTATAAATAAACAGAATAAGTACCAGATAATTAATTCTGATGGTTCAGTTGTAGATATCTTTAATGGAAACTTAGGCATCATAAAAGATATAAAAGATGATCATATCCTAATAGATTTTCAAGGAATTGGCTATGTAGAAGTACCTAAATCACATGCTCCTTATATAGAGCTTGGATATGCAATAACTTGTCATTCAGCTCAAGGAAGTCAGTTTGATACAGTTATTGGAGGAATAGACTTTTCAATGTTTATTATGCTTAATAAAGAACTCTTATACACCATGATTACTAGAGCCAGTAAAAAATTTATACTATGTGCTCAGACTAAGGCTCTGCAATATGCAATTACTAAAGAACAGATTATCCATAGACAAACTTATCTTATGGATGATTTAGATGAATTATGTAACAAGAAATTTGATTTTTAGGAGGTATAAATATGGATGAATACAAAGAGCCATCATATAAGAATATGACAATTACACAGGTGATTGATAGATTATCAGATATTGCTGATAGTGCTCAATATTGTGAAATAGAAGGCATCTTATGTAGAGCAATTGCTATGCTTAAAGACTATAGATCAATAGATGAATTTATTAATGAACCGATGGGAGGCGGGTATTATGGCGTTTAGTCACGATATTACTTTCTGTGCAGGAGAGTTAGTGGATTGTCCTAAAAAAGAATCCTGTTATAGATACAAAGAAGTAGATAGATTCCAGCCAGGAGAAGTATTTTCTATGGCTACTCTATATAAAGCAGCTTGTTGTGAAGCTAATGATTTTCAGTTGTTTATAAAAGATAAGGAGGACAAGAGTGAAAATTAATAGAATTAAAGATTTTGAATCATTTTTTAAAGTAGTAGACAAATGTAAAGGAAGAGTAGATATTGTCTCACCGGAAGGTGACAATATTGTCCTTAACAGTCAGTTATGCAGATTTGTTTTAACTGCTTTGGTACAGTCAGGGGACACTTTATTAGATACTCTTGAATTGCATTGTGAGAACCCTGATGATGCAGCTTTGTTTATTAAATATATGATGGAGGAATAAAATGAAAAGATTAAATATTTATTTAGCTGGTGCTTGCAAAGGATTAGTTGATGAAGGGACATCTTGGAGGAATGAAGCTTTTGAGAGATTTATTTTAGCACAAAAGTATTTAGATCTTATTGCATATCACTTATATGATCCAACAGAGTATTTTCCTAGAGATGGCTCTAAATCTATTACAGCCAAGCAGACAAAAAATTTCTATATAAAGTATCTCATCTCCAATAGTGATTTGATTTTAGTAAACCTTAATAATACTGAAAATTCTGTGGGGACTGGACAGGAATTACAATATGCAGTTGATAAAGGGATACCTGTTATTGGATTTGGGAAACAGAATGTATATGAATGGCTTCCTGAAGATTGTGATGTAGTGTTTGATACTCTTGAAGAAGCTGTTGATTATATTATTAATTATTACGATTAAGGAGAATGTGTATGACAGTACAGGAATGGTTAGGAACAGAGAATCAATTAGGACAAGACATTTGGGAAAGAAAATACAGATATGAAAATGAAACTTTTGATGAGTGGATTAATCGTGTATCTGGTGGAAATTCAGAAATTGCTAATTTAATTAAAGAGAAAAAGTTCTTATTTGGAGGTCGCATTCTTGCTAATAGAGGTCTTGAGAATAAAGGACGTAAAATTAGTCTCAGTAATTGCTATGTAATTGAACCACCAGAAGATAACATTGAAAGCATCTTTGATTGCGCTAAAAAACTTGCTCGTACATATAGCTATGGTGGTGGATGTGGAGTTGATATTAGTAAATTATCTCCAAGAGGTGCAAAGGTCAATAATGCCGCTAAAGAAACAACTGGTTCTGTATCATTTATGGACTTATATTCTATGGTTACTGGATTAATCGGGCAAGCGGGACGTAGAGGAGCTTTAATGCTTAGTCTTTCATGTGAGCATCCGGATTTAGGAGAATTTATTGGTATAAAATCAGATCTCGATAGAGTTACAAAAGCGAATATCTCTATTAGAATTACAGATAAGTTTATGGCTGCTGTAAAGAATAGAACGACATTTACTCTGTCATTCACAAGATTGGAAACAGGAGAAACAATTACTAAAGAAGTAGATGCATATGAAATGTTCCATAAAATGTGTGAAATGAACTGGGATTATGCTGAACCTGGAATGCTTTTCTGGGACAGAATCAATAATTGGAATTTACTCAGTTGTGATGATGAGTTTGAATATGCAGGAACAAATCCATGCGCAGAAGAACCTTTGCCAGCGGGAGGTTCATGCCTTCTTGGTAGTATTAACCTAGCTGAATTTGCATGTGATACAGGATTTGATTTTGAGAGTTTTAAGCATTGTGTCAAATCGTCTGTTATTGCATTAAATGAAGTATTAGATGAAGGACTTCCACTCCATCCATTAAAAGAACAAAGAGAATCTGTATATGATTGGAGACAGATTGGACTTGGAATCTTTGGTCTTGCCGATTTGCTTATTAAACTTGGAATTAAATATGGTAGTCCAGAAGCCATTGATTTATGTGACATGATTGGACATACTATGGCAGATATGGCAATAAAAACATCTGCTGTGTTAGCAAAAGAATATGGTGTATATCCTAAATATAAACCAGAAGCGGTAGAACAATCAGCGTTTTATAGTAAAAATGCATTAGGAGAAACAAAAGAATTAGTAGAATCATTTGGACTTAGAAACTCTCAGTTACTTACAATTGCACCAACTGGATCTCTTTCAACTATGATTGGTGTATCTGGTGGTATTGAACCTATTTTTGCTAATTATTATACAAGAAAAACAGAATCTCTTAAAGGACATGATGAATATTATAAAGTCTATACTCCAATTGTAAAAGAATACATGGATAAACATGGACTAAAAGACGATTCTGAATTACCAGACTACTTTGTCACCGCTCAGACACTTGATTATAAGAACAGAATTTATATGCAGAGTGTCTGGCAATCACACATTGATGCATCTATCAGTTCTACTGTTAATGTTCCAAATGATTTTACAGTTGAACAGGTGGAAGGATTATACATGACTGCATGGGATGCAGGATTAAAAGGTGTAACTATCTTTAGAGATGGATGTAAACGTGCAGGTATTCTTACTATTAAAGAGAATGTAGAAGATATTGTAGAAAAACCTCACAGATTAGAAAGAGGAATGATCATCAAAGCAGATGATAACTGCATTGGCAAAAAGAGAACTCTTAGGACAGGTTGTGGAACACTCCATTGTGAAGCTTTCTTTGACCCAGACAATGGCCAGTTGCTTGAAACTTATTTCAGTAAAGGGTCTTCCGGTGGGTGTAATAATTTTATGATTGGACTTTCAAGAATGATTTCTTTGGCAGCTAGAGGCGGAATTGATGTTTATTCCATAGTAGATCAGTTAAAATCTTCTGGTACCTGTCCATCATATGCAGTTAGAACAGCTACTAAACACGATACATCTAAAGGCAGCAGTTGCCCTGTAGCTATTGGAAATGCTCTTCTTGAAATGTATGAAGAGATGATGGATGAAGTAAGTTTCTCAGATGTTGAAGAAAAAGAATTAGAAGTTATTACACCTAAGATTGTACCAGTTTCTAAGGCGAAATGTCCTCAGTGTGGTGGAGAATTAGTCTTTGAAGGTGGCTGTAACACTTGCAAGAATTGTGGATGGAGTAAATGTGATTAATGAAAGTAATAGAGAAAGGTGACAAGCTCTATTATACAAGAATTTTCCCTACAGTAGGTATCTATGATGTCTGTGATTTGACTGTTCGTACAGTCACAGACACCTACTTTGTAGGTATGGATAAAAGAGATAAACATGAGTATCTCTTAGGATTTAATACTGTAGGAGAAGTAGTATTTGATAGTAGAAAAGTCGCATTGAATAAAGTACATGAAGCTGAGAAACATAAATTAAATATTAGTGATGAGACTGACTATGAGGAATATTAACAATGATTGATAAAGAAAGAATGTATGCTGAAAATCAGCTTAAAGAAAAATCTGGCAGTAATATTGTTGTAGAATGGATGTCAGCAATAAAAGAAATTGCAGAAAATGGATATGCCTTGTCTAGCGCAAACGTTCATTCGAAAGATGAAAAATTTCAAAAGATTATTGGTATGTGTAATGCAGTTATTATGGTATTAAAGGAGAATTAATATATGGAATTTGCAAAAGCAATAGCATGGATTTCAACTGCAGTAGCAGTAATAATAGGCATGAAAATTACAGAATCGCCATGGTGCTTGTGGGCGTTTTTGTTACCTTTATCAATGAGTTAAGACAATATGAGACATTGATAAGAATATTGAGTTTGAGAGGTGAAAACATGATTGATTTAAGAAATACATGTATTTTGGTTAGGACAAAAGAAGAAAACGAAATGCTTCTCAAAGAAGCTGAGAAGCAGGGATTTTATTGGATTAATTACAATAATTGCCAGCCATTACTGGAACAACATTTTCCCGATATTTTAAAATTTTACGAAAGTAAAGATATCGTTTATAGAGCATGCATTAGCTCAAATTACGCTTTCTACGAGGCATCAGACCTCCTCGGAACAAAAGAAATGACGGCAAGAGAGTTTATTAAGTGGTATGTCAATGCGGATTTTTCGTGCGCTGACCGCGCATGTGAGGAATGTGTACTTGGTAAAAAGAACACTAAGTGCAAACGTAGTTTGTGTCATATATGCAACTGGGGAAGCAACATTGATGAACTTCTTGAAATTGCGAAGACGGGCAGAATTATAGCTCTTACATCCGAAGAGAAAGCAATTGAAAATATTGAGAAATTTATCGAGAATCCAAATCGTGTAACATTGAATGATGAGTTTGTTGGGTCTTTGAAGTTAGCAGTTGAGAGGTTGAAAGAGGTAGAAAATGGATAATATGTATCTAGTAATTAGAAAAAAAGATAATGCATTAGTTTCAATCATGCTTAATAAATCAGACCATACATATTCTTTTGTAAATCTTACAAAAGGGCATATTTGTACTTGTAGATTTGCTTCAATTAAAGATGCTATAAAGGATATGGAAGAGAAGAAAGACAATGGTGAGATTATAGATTTTATAAATATGGAGGCAAGGATTTAATGGATTGGAGAAATAGAAAGTATTATCAAGTGAATCCAGTATATTCATATCACGACTGTATCAAAAGACTAAAAAAGATTAATTCAGTAAAAATTAGTCCTCCATTTAGAGTATCAGGAGGTATATTATTTCCTAAATTTACGCTTGGATTTAATACAGACAAAGAAACATTGGTCTTAGAAATTTTGCAATCAAGTAAATATAAAGATTGCAATCCAATATATAAAGAAATTACTAAGGAAATGATGGGACAGTGATTTAATGAATTGTTACAATTGTGATTATTACAGAGAAAGTTATTTGTTTAACTGTTGTGAGTTAACGCAAGAGGAATGCTTCCTTATAAAGACAAAAGAACATCCTTGTTACTATATTAATGATGATTATACTTTTAAAGAAGATGTTCCGTTCTTTGGATTTAAGAAAGGAACTGATTCTAAAGAGGTTTTTAAATGGCAAAATATCTAATGAAATATAAAGGTACTTACAGACTAAAAGCTGCAATAGATCAAAGTACCAATGATTATCCCAGAGATGACTCTGGAGGAATAGACCCAAGTTTTGATGATATTTATATCAAATGCTATGGTGGTGCACAGATCTATCATTATGGTTTTTCTACTCTTGTAGCTTATATCCCATCTATAGGAAGAGGACACAATATTTTAAAAGCTATAGCTAATGATATTGGACTACCGGAATATAAGACTTATGAAGAATTATACAAAGCACTTGAAGATGAAGGAACTGTACGAAGTATCATGGAGAATGATAAAGAAATAGAATTTAAGTTCCATGCTCGTAAGTTAGAATACATAGCATCTTTTCTTAAACCTGCAACTGCAGGATCAGATATTAGTCCTTTCTCGACTAAGAACTTACCCAAATGTGATTACCCTATTCCTGAGGAAGATTTAGCAGAATACAATGCTATTTTGGATTCTATGGACAACAAGGATTACTTGTTAGTCTCTAGGATAACTGACGCTTTTTTGACCAATAAACTTCAAAAAAGTAAGCAGTATAGGACAATTGATTTGAAAAAAGATATGAAGAAAAAATGTTTAAAAACTAAAGAATATATCCATTCATTAGGTGAATGGAATAAATATATTGAATATTTAAAAAAGGAGATTTGTAAATGAAAAGAGTTGCAAAATTTGAAAAAGTATCTTATGAACAGTTTGAAACAGCATGGAAAGATTCATTCAGTAAGCCGTCAATGATTACTGATAAAACAATTAAAGATGCATATTACCCTATTGAACTTCCTCAGAGAGCAACTAAAGGTAGTGCTGGCTATGACTTCTATTCACCGTTGTCATTTGTGTTAGAGCCGGGAGAAACAATTAAGATTCCAACTGGTATTCGTTGCGGAATGAACAATGATTGGGTACTAATGTTGTTTCCAAGAAGTGGTTTAGGTTTTAAATATAGAATAAGACTTGAGAACACAGTTGGCATCATTGACAGTGATTATTTCTATTCAGATAACGAAGGGCATATTATGGTTAAAATTACCAATGAAGGGGTTAAAACTATGAAAGTAGCTAAAGGTGATGGCTTCTGTCAGGGGATTTTCTTACCTTATGGAATTACAGAAGATGATAAAACTGAGGGTACTCGTAATGGTGGATTTGGAAGTACAGATAAATAAAAAATAGAGGCGCTGAATAGAGTGCCTCTAAAAAAAATGTGTGTTGGTTGTGTACAAGTGAAGTGTATAGAACAACCATCTACACTATATCATACTATTTAACAAAAAGAAAGGATAAAGATGAAAATTCGACTAAATGATTCGACAGATGCTACAGAAATTGTCAGTATTGCCAATAGATTTAAAAATTGTGATATTGATGCACAGTTCGGAAGATATGTTATTGATTTAAAGTCTATTCTGGGAGTCTTATCTTTTGGATTACCAAAAGATATTGACATAAATATTATGGGTCCAGAAATAGATATAGAAATTTTTAATAAAGCTATTAAAAAGTGGAGGGTTTAACTATGAAATTTGAAAGAACACATGTATATAACTTTGAAGAAGCACTTTATGGAATGAGACTGCCGTTAATGTCTCATAGTAAGAGTGATAGTGTTTCTTGTGTGCTTGCCGAATGTGGTGAATGCCCATTTGATGACGGGCCTTACGACCAGTGCGGAATGACGGATTATATTATTGGTCCAAATGACATGGATTTATGTCAGAGACTTATCAGTGCCGGACCAGAGCATAGAAAATTTTTAAGACAGATTTCTGTAGCTGTTACTATTACCGCACCGCTTTATTGGTGGAAAGAGTACGATACATACAAAGTAGGAACAGTAGCTAATAGTTCCAGTACAATGCACAAACTTGCTAGTACACCTATTACTTTGGAATGTTTTGAAACAGACGATTTCAATTCAGAGATTGAAGATCCAGCAGCTATTATTGATCAGTGTGAGTATTATAGACAGAAATATCTTGAGACTAAAGACAAGCGTTATTGGAAAGCTTTAGTACGTTGGTTACCTAATGGATGGCTTCAGACAAGAACTCTCAGTTTGAATTATGAGAATCTTCGTTCTATGTATTTTCAGAGGAAGTTTCATAAATTAACTGAATGGCATCAGTTTTGTGACTGGATTTTAACTCTTCCTTATGCTAAGGAGCTAATTACTTATACAAAGGAGAATGCCGCATGATAGTGCTTGTAGGAGAATCAGCATCAGGTAAAAGTTCTATTGAAAGAGAGCTTATTGCTTTAGGTTTTAATAAAATAGTTACATATACTACTAGACCTATGAGAAAAGAAGATGTAGATGGAGAAACATATCATTTTATTACAGAAGAGCAATTTAATGATATGATAGAAAAAGATCTTTTTGCTGAACATGCTTCTTACAATGGTTGGCAATATGGAACAGCCAAAGAAGACTGTACAGATGATAAAGTAGTTGTCTTGACTCCTCATGGGCTCAGACAATTAAAGAAGAACAAAGATTTGCATATTATATCTTTCTATATTGATGTTCCTCGAAGGGATAGATTAATTAAAATTCTGGAACGTGGTGACGACATAGAAGAAGCCTATAGGAGAAATCTATCTGATGTGGGTCAATTTGATGGTATTAAGGATGAAGTAGATTATGTAATTTCAAATAAAGGCTATTCATGGAGTCCTTTAAATATGGCTCATATAATCAAAAGGAGTATGGAATGGATGAAATGTTAACTCCAACAGATATACAAAAACATCTAAAAATAGGACGTAACAAAACATATCAGCTTATTCAACTAAGTTCTTTCCCTAAAATAAAAATAGGAAATACATACAGGATTCCTAAAGAAAAGTATCTTAAATGGATATCTGATAATATACGTAAAACAATATTTTTATAGTAAAAAATGGGAGCTATATCGAAATGATATAACTCCCTTATTTTTAATCAAGTAAATTTATGACTTCTGATTTATGTTTATTCATGATATGCATATATATGTTATAAGTTGTGGAAACATCTTCATGTCCAAGTATCTCTGATATTACCTTGATATCTACAGGTTGGTTCTGTTCCCATCCTTTCTGCAGCAGCATAGATCCGAACGAATGCCTAAGATCATGTAGGCCGAAGCCATTAGATTCGATGCCAGCTCTCTTGAGAATCGCTTTAAGTGTTCTGGTAAGAGTTGATTGTGATGGTGGAATATTATTTTCAGTTACGAATATGTGATCATCTCCGGATGCTTTTAAGCCAGGAGACACAGTTTTAAGCCAGAGCAACTGTTCCTTTGCACGATTTGCCAGAGGAATGACTCTGATTGACTTAGGACGCTTTGGTGTATCTATGAGCCACTGATATTTGCCATCTACTTTGATACGCTCCATTGTCTTATCTATGTTAATGGTATTATTCTTAAAATCTATATCTTTCCATGTGAGAGCATAAGCTTCTCCTATACGCATGCCAGTATAAAGAACTAACAGACAGAACCTGGCATTACGTCCATAGATATAATCACCTGTCCTTACACCTGGTAAAGCAGAATCTGCTTTCATAAGAGCCGTATTATAAAATTTTTCAGCTTCTTCTAAAGATAAGAAAGAGTGTTCTTTCTTCTGTACTGCATATTTTGACTTATGCGGCATCTTAATCCCTTTTGCAGGATTCTCTGTGATGATGTTACAGGATACAAGATAGTCGAAAACAATATTGAAAAGAGTGCGTGTCTTTTTAACAGTGCTCTCAGAATATTTCTTCGACATATTTGTATAGTATGTTTGAATGACAATCTTGTCTATAGCAGCCATCTGTACATCAGCAATCGGATTAGTTTTAATATAGCAGCGATTTGTAGACTGAAGAGTAGCATAGTTATTTGTCTTGAAAGTCGGCTCCAACGTCTGCAGGATATTATCTATACATTCCCCAAGAGTCATCTTACGATAATCTTTTTGGTTAACCCTCATACTCTTAGCTTCAAATTCTTGTATCTTGCGTTTTACATCAGCTTTTGTCCTTCCTACAAATTCTTTCCGGCTTGTCATACCATTATATTTCTTACGGTACCTATAGTATGTAATGTCATTCTTTGTTACAGTATCCCATGATCCTGAACCTTTTTCCCTTCTTGCCATATACATCCCTCCGTTGTACAAAATTACACTAATTTTACTTACAAAATAAAAAACTTTACTTTTTTCCAAAATTATGATAATATGAATTATGTGTTAAGTAAATTATAGCATAAGGATAAGGATGAAGCAATAATTATTTCCCCCTTATCAATGCGGAAAATGAAATATTCCCCCTTATTTCCCCCTTATGAATTAAATTTAATAGGGTGAAAAGGGTATAAACTAACACGACTAGGTATCAAGTTTGACAACTGAATATCTCTTATAAAGTGGCTTTAAAGCCAGTAAAATCAATACTTTTCAGTATTTACAAAGGTTTTAAAAGATTGATTTTCAAGATACGCGCCTGTAGCTCAGTGGATAGAGCAGTGGTTTCCGGTACCATGTGCGGGGGTTCGATTCCCTTCAGGCGTGCTGCCTGGGACGTATGTACAGTTCCGGTGCGTTGTATCACAGGAGTTATCAGAATCGGGAACTGTCAGAAATCGTATGGCGGCAGTGAACGGAGCAAACGGTAACTCATAAGGAGGACAAGAACTTGGATGATTTTAGAGAATGGTTATCAGATAATCTCCGGTATTTTATGCTGGGTGGAGCTATTCTGATAATTGTGGTTGTCCTGTTTTGCGGCATTCGAGCCTGTTCCGGAAGTAATAAGGGGAATTCCGGAGATGAACAGAAAACCACATCCGAAGACCAGGGAAATGTTCCTTCTTCTCCGATAAGTGAAGGGGAGTCTGACGAGAAGAAAGAAGACGCCAATCCCATGGAAACAGCAGATGCAGACGTTACTGCATTGATCACGAGCTATTATCAGGCTCTGGGGGAAAAAGATATTGCAACGCTGAAGACTCTGGAAGATGATTTCACACCGTCTGATGAGTCAAAAGTCACAAATTTGAAAGATTATATCGAAGGGTATGAAGTAGGCGATGTGTACACGAAGAAAGGTATGACAGATGATTCTTACGTGGTTTACGCCTGTTTCTCGTATATCTGTCAGGGCGTTGAGACCAAGGCCCCTGCACTGACTCAGTTCTATGTATATAAGAACAGCGAAGGAAACTGGGTGATCAATAACGGAGCTTTACAGGATTCTGAGATTTCCGCATATATGGAAAAACAGTTATCAGACAGTGATGTTTCAGCTCTTATAAAGAAGGTGCAGAATGAACTGGATCAGGCACAGCAATCTGATCCGTCTCTTGAAGAATTCCTGAATGGTCTTGGGGAGGAAGCAGGTGTGTCAACAGAGGCAGAAGATGGCACGATGCTTACTGCTTCGGAGGAATGTAATGTACGCGCAGAAGCCAGCACAGATGCTGATATCCTTGGCGTGATCTCAGCAGGTGATCAGGTTCAGAAGACAGGTACTGATGGTGAATGGGTTCAGATCGACTACGACGGTCAGACCGGATACATCAGAGGAGATTTACTTGAATAAAATTGAATATGGAACGTAAAAAATACAGGCGGTTATCCTTGTGGTAACTGCCTGTATTTTTTACGTTCCGTTTTTCTGACATTGTTCTTGTCAGCTTCTGCTGGAGATTTTGCTGTTCTTATTACTTTTCGCAACTTCCGCAAGGGACTTACTTGATTCGATTAAATTCACCGTATGTAACTCCTGTCGATAATTCTGTCTGATGCAGGGAAGCCAGTTCGTGCACTGTTACAAGCTGATAGCCTTCTTCGATAAGCTGCGGGATCAGGATCTCGGCTGCATCTACAGAGGTGCTGAAAATGTCATGCATCAGAATAATGGAACCATCTTTTACGTTATTCATGACTTCCTCAACCGTAGATTCCACATCCTGCGTTTTCCAGTCCAGGGTGTCAATGGACCACAGAATCATCGGGGTTCCCACAGTTGATTTTACAGTATCATTAACAGATCCATATGGCGGGCGGACCACCGAAGCTCCCTCACCTGTAAGATTTACAAGCTGTTCATCCACTCTTGCAATTTCTGAACTGATCTCATCCGAAGAAAGAGTCGCCAGATCCTTATGGTCATAAGTGTGGTTTCCAAGTTCACAGCCCAGTTTCTTCATGCGTTTTACTTCGTCCGGAAAACTGGCAATCTCAGTACCCACCATAAAGAAAGTTGCCTTTGCATTATTTTCTTCCAGACAGTCCAGAAGACGGTCTGTAAAAGAACTGGGACCATCATCAAAAGTAAGGGCGACCGACTTCTTTGCCGTAGATGTACCGGACTTGTCAGAGGTGTCTGACTTACCTGAAGATTTCTTCTTCGAGGATTTTTTCTTTGGTGTATAATCTTTCAGAGAACCATCTGTATCCAGTTCATAAGTTTTCTTATCTATTATTACAGTCCCTGTCTGCAGAATGCCATCCATATCAAAATAATACCGCTTCTTTCCGATATCTGTCCAGCCTGTCTGCATAATACCGGTCTCATCCATATAGTACTGTTTCCCGTCTGTATCTGTGAACCATCCTGTGTATGGTTTATCATCCACCAGAAACATCCAGTTACTTCCGCTGGAAGCCCAGCTGCCCTCTGATGCCTCAGGCGAGATATCAGTGCTTAATGCAGGACCGCCCGGAGAAGTCTCAGATGAATCTGAAGAAGTGCGTCCAAACAGTTTCCCGGAAGAAGAATCCGTAAAATTATCATTGCTATCAGTCAATGTTTCCTCAGAAGTAAACTCCGCAGAATCCTGATCTTCTGACACGAAAGCTCCGGCATCGCTGATGGCATCTGCCTGTGAAGTCACAGCGGAAGAACGGGTGAAAATTCCTCCAAGTATCAGACACAGAATAACAGAAAGTGCGATCAGCCACCGGTTTGTACGTGGTAAATTATCTGACATGAAAGCCTCCTTTTTGATAAAATCAGTGACAAAAAAGATATCCTGTCATTCGATATCATACAATAAAATCTGACAAAATACAAGGCGATTCCCCATTCCTGCCCTTTTGAAAAAAATTCCAGAAAAATTTCACCGTTGATAAGATGTACAAAAAATTATATAATAGAACAATGGACGAAAAAATCAGAATAAACAAATATTTAAGCGAGGCAGGCATATGCTCCAGACGGGAAGCCGACCGGATGATCGAAGAGGGAAGGATTACGGTAAACGGAAAAAAAGCAGAAAGCGGTCAGAAAGTCAGCCTGGAAGATGAGGTCTGTGCAGACAATATACCTGTCCATAAAAATGAAAAAAAAGTACTGCTTCTTTTTAACAAACCCAGAGGGATCGTGTGCAGTACAAAGCAGCAGTTTGATGAGACAACGGTAACAGATTATCTGGATTATCCTCTGCGTGTTTATCCTGTGGGCAGACTGGATAAAGAATCACAGGGCCTTCTCCTTCTGACAAATGAAGGAGATCTGGTCAATAAGATCATGCGCGCCGGAAACTATCATGAGAAAGAATATTTTGTGACAGTGAATAAGCCGGTGGACAGGGAATTTGTCCGAAGGATGAGCAAGGGAGTCCCTGTTCTTGATACAGTGACCAGACCATGCAGAGTGGTGCAGACAGGAGAATGCAGCTTTCGGATCATTCTGACACAGGGACTGAACCGGCAGATCCGCAGAATGTGCCGGTATCTGGGATATGAGGTACAGAAGCTGAAAAGGATCAGGATCATGAATCTGACTCTGGACGGGATCAGAGAAGGCGAATACAGAGAGATCACAGCACAGGAATGGGAAGAACTGAACCATTTACTGGAATCTTCCACAAGTGAAACAGTGATCAGAACAGGAGAACAGAATGGAAACAGCAGCGATCATGCGAATGAAAGAGCTGGTGCAAAAGCTGGACAGGGCAGCAAAGGCGTATTACCAGCAGGATACAGAGATCATAAGCAACAGAGAGTACGATCAGATGTACGACGAGCTTCAGGCTCTGGAGAAAGAGACAGGCACTGTTCTGGCAAACAGCCCAACCATAAGCGTAGGGTACGAGGCAGTTGACCAGCTTCCAAAAGAAGAACACGAATCCCCCATGCTGTCTCTGGACAAGACTAAGGACAGAGAAGTTCTGAGGGAATTTATCGGGGAACACAAAACGCTTCTGTCATGGAAGCTGGACGGACTGACGATCGTTCTTACCTACGAGAATGGAGGACTTGCCAAAGCAGTTACACGTGGAAACGGTGTGACAGGAGAGGTTGTCACCAATAATGCCAGAGTATTTAAGAACGTTCCTCTTAAAATCCCGTATCAGGGAAGACTGGTGTTACGCGGGGAAGCGATCATTACCTATTCAGACTTTGAACGGATCAATGAATCCATAGAAGACGTTGATGCGAAATACAAGAATCCGAGAAACTTATGCAGCGGTTCTGTCCGCCAGTTAAACAATGAGATCACAGCCCGCAGGAATGTGCGTTTCTACGCATTTACGCTGGTAAGCGCCGACGGGGTTGATTTCCATAATTCAAGAGCCCGGCAGTTTGAATGGCTGAAAGAACAGGGATTTGATGTAGTGGAATACAGGACAGTCACAGCTTCAACGCTGGATGAAGCCATGGAATATTTTTCAACTGCGATCACTGAGAATGATTTTCCGTCGGACGGACTGGTTGCTCTTTATGATGATATTGCATACGGAGATTCCCTTGGAAGAACGGCGAAATTTCCCAGAAATGCTTTTGCATTCAAATGGGCAGATGAGATCAGAGAAACCCATCTTCTGGAGATCGAATGGAGCCCGTCAAGAACAGGGCTGATCAATCCGGTGGCTGTTTTTGAACCGGTTGAGCTGGAGGGAACCACTGTGAGCCGCGCCAGCGTACACAATGTGAGCATTCTAAAAGAATTGCAGCTTGGTATCGGGGATACGATCACTGTATATAAAGCAAATATGATCATTCCGCAGATTGCAGAAAACCTCACACGCAGCAGTAAACTGGAAATTCCGGATACCTGCCCTGCATGTGGCCATGGAACACAGATACAGAAGGTAAATGATGTGGAGGCACTTTACTGTACAAATCCTGACTGTGCCGCAAAGAAGATCAAATCCTTTGCACTTTTTGCAAGCAGGGATGCCATGAACATTGACGGACTGTCAGAAGCAACACTGGAGAAATTCATTGCAAGAGGCTTTATTCATGATTTCGGAGATATTTTTGAGATTGGAAAGCATCGTGATGAGATTGTGGAGATGGACGGATTCGGGGAGAAATCCTTTGAGAACCTGATGACCAGCCTTGATAAAGCTAAGGAGACTACTCTTGCGAAGGTGATCTACAGCCTTGGAATCGCCAATATCGGTCTTGCCAATGCAAAAGTGATCTGCAGGCATTTTGATGATGATCTGGAGAAGATCCGTCATGCAGATAAAGAGGAAATCAGCTCTATTGATACCATCGGACCGGTAATTGCCGGAAGTCTGACTGATTATTTTTCAAACGAGGATAATAACAGAAAACTGGATCATCTGATGAGCCATCTGACTGTTAAGAAAGAAGAAAAGACAGGTGAGCAGATTTTCCGGAACATGAATTTCGTTATCACAGGAAGTGTGGAGCACTTTGCAAACAGAGCACAGGCAAAGGAATTTATTGAGTCTCTGGGAGGCAAGGTGACCGGATCAGTAACATCGAAGACGAACTACCTGATCAATAATGACACAACTTCCAATTCTTCAAAGAATAAAAAAGCCAAAGAACTGGGAATTCCGATCCTTTCTGAAGAAGATTTCCTGAAGATGGCACAACAATAAAATAATAAGAACAGGAGATAAGATAATGCCAATTAAAATACAGAGCGATCTGCCAGTAAAAGAGATTCTGGAAAAAGAAAATATTTTCGTGATGGATGAGTCACGTGCATCCCATCAGGATATCCGCCCCATTCAGATCCTCATTCTGAACCTGATGCCTCTGAAAGAGGAGACAGAGCTTCAGCTTCTGCGTTCCCTTTCCAACACACCGCTGCAGGTAGATGTCACCTTTATGGCAGTACAGAGCCATGAAGCGAAGAATACATCTGTGAGTCATCTGAATAAATTTTATCAGACATTTCCGGAACTGAAAAATAACAAATATGATGGAATGATCATCACAGGTGCTCCTGTAGAGCAGATGGAATTCGAAGAGGTAGACTACTGGAAGGAACTGGTAGAAATCATGGACTGGACAAACACCCATGTTACCTCCACCATTTATCTGTGCTGGGCTGCACAGGCAGGACTCTACCACCACTATGGACTGAAAAAGCGCAAACTTGATAAGAAGATGTTCGGTCTTTTCTGGCATAAAGTGATGAACCGTAAGATTCCGCTGGTACGCGGATTCGACGATATGTTCCTTGCACCTCATTCCAGACATACGGAAGTTCCCATCGAGGATATCCATAACTGTAAAGAGCTGACAGTGCTTGCTGAATCCGATGAAGCAGGGCTTTTCCTTGCAATGGCAGACGGCGGCCGCAAGATCTTTGTAATGGGACATCCGGAATATGATCGTGTGACTCTTGATGGTGAGTACAAACGTGATGTCAGCAAAAACCTGCCCATCGAAATCCCGGAGAATTATTACAAAGACAACAACCCGGAAAACAGACCGCTCCTTATGTGGAGAGCACATGCGAACAACCTGTATACAAACTGGCTGAATTACTATGTCTACCAGTCAACTCCGTTCGACCTGTATGGAACACCGGATTTCAGCGAGATTTAAAAGGTTTGCGAGAAGTTCAATTTCACTATCTTACCGTATTTTTACGCATCTTTATGAAAAATGGTGTCAAAATGGTGTCAAAACTGTGAGAAAATGGTGTCAAAACTGAACAGTAACCGGATATCTATATTCGTTTTGTCAGAATCAAAAACAGGTTGCTGAACAGACATAACCTATATTATAATGTACATATAACCAAACTCACTTGGAGGTGATAATATGCCATTACTTGAAGAGGAATATAGAAAAGAAGAGAAGATTAATGGTGTAATCTATGATATGTCACCATCACCAAATTATCAGCATGGGCTTGTAGATGGTAATATTTATCGAATCATATCAACCGGTTTACAGGGAACACTGTGTTTAGCATTCATGGAGAATCTGGATTATAAATATCATGCACAGGAGAATAATGATTATGTGATACCAGATGTGATGATTATATGTGATCGTAAGCATTTGAAAGGTGGTTCCTATACTGGTACACCCAGATTTATTGTGGAAACTCTTAGCCCGGCAACAGCATTAAGAGATATGACTGTGAAGAAAGAAATTTACCAGGCAGCAGGTGTAGAAGAGTATTGGATCATCTCACCGAAAGAAAGAGCAGTACAGATTTATTATCTTGAGGATGGTAAATATGATTTGAAGTATAGCTATATCTTGCAGGATGATCCAGAAGAAGAACATTATAATGCAGATACAGTGGTGACACTGAAAGATTTTCCGAAAATCTCCATGACATTGGCAGAGATGTTTGAGAATGTAGAATAATATGAGCAGCATGAAAGCCCTCGGGAGTTAATCCTGGGGGGCTTTTGGTATAGCCAAATCCGTTGAAGTATGTTATTATATGCATCAGTTCTCAGAATCGGGAATATTCAGTTGAGATAAGAAAGGACACAACAATCATATGAACATAGGAAACAATATAGGAAATATCATGAAGATCACAGGCGCATGGAACACCTTTAAGAGCAATCATCCCAAGTTCCCGGCATTCTGTCAGGCAGTTTCACGCAAAGGGCTTAAAGAAGGAAGCATCATTGAAATTGCGATCACCACTCCTGAGGGAGAGAAGATTGAGACAAACCTGAAAGTAAAGGACAGTGACCTGGAATTACTGAAACAGTTGTCTGACCTGAAAATGTGAAAAAGTTTACAAAAATTTTATTTGAATAACAGGTATAAATCTGCTATAGTATTCTATGTTGGTTAAGTTGATTATTATTCGTTCCCATATATAAGAATGATAGGTTCTCAAAAGAAAGAAGAGGAAGAAAATTGCGTAAAAAATCACATATTTTATTAGCAAGATACCTTGCGGATCAGATGCAGACCACAGCAAGCCTGCAGTCTCACAGAAAGGCTTTCTGTCTGGGCAGCATTCTGCCGGATATCAAACCGTCCTTTATCACCAGAAGGCACGAGTTCTACGGAACATTTGAAGATGTCAAGAACCGGATGAAAGAACTGGCAGATATCAGACCGGATGAGAGTAACCAGAGAGTTTACTGGCGGCGGTTCGGCGAAGTGATCCACTATATGGCGGATTATTTTACCTTTCCTCATAACAAAACATATACAGGAAGCTTCAGCCAGCATAATCATTATGAGAAAGTACTTAAGAACAGACTGAAAGAATGTATACAGCAGGGAGAAGCATATGCATATCTGGAACCGGCCATCCGCTTCGCTGATTTCTCCACCCTGATCGATTATATCGAAGCTACTCATGAGAAATACCTCAACAAGCTCCGCAGCGTGGAAGAGGATATCCGCTTTATCCTGAATATGTGTTTTCAGGTAGTGCAGGGACTGATACAGATCTGTATTGGTAATAAGAACTTTGCAGGAGCCATTCAGGCAGCCTGACAGAGATACGCTAAGAATACAGGAAGGCTGTGTGGAAATCATATCCGCACAGCCTTCCTGCATTCTGAAACATATCTTCCTCACTGCTTGTTGCTTTTCGCAACTTCTGCAGGGGGACTTACTTGATTCGGTTAAAATGTGACAAAAAAATGAATTTTGGTCAAATCTGGAATTTACCTGCCCTGAGCTGTTGATTTCAAAAAATGATTATGCTAGAATAAAACAGGTTAATATTTCGGGATAATTCACTTATGAAATAACATAATAATGTGAAAAGTAATTTAGACAGTATGCCCTTATAAACAGGGGGTAAGGACATGCTCACAGTAAGAAGGGAGCAATTTAGATATATGAAAAACAAGTATCTTACCAGATTCTTATGTCTGACATTGATGTCAGGAATGGTATTATCCGGTCCTGCGTCCGTACTTGCAGCAGAGGATACTGCTGCGTATACAGCAGACGGTTCTGATTTCAGCGATTCCGGTGATTTTGATTCAGGATCAGAGGATCCGGCGCCGGCAGATCCGACTCCTGCAGAGCCAACACCTGCGCCGGTAGATCCGACACCTGCAGACCCGACACCTGCACCGGTAGATCCGACACCAACACCTGCAGAGCCAACACCTGCACCGGCAGATCCGACTCCGACACCAACAGATCCTACTCCGACACCTGCGAATCCTACACCAACACCGTCTTCACAGATTACGAAGGCAGCCCAGGATGTGATCGACAGAATCAAAGAGTTGAACGCACAGACCATCACGCTGGAGAAGAAAGCCACTGTTCAGAGCATCCGCACTGCATATAATGCCCTGTCTGATACAGAGAAGGCACAGGTTTCTAATTATAATCTGCTGGTTCAGGCAGAAGCGACTATTGCTCAGCTGGAAGCGCAGAAGAACAATGCGAATACGAATAATCCATTTACGAGTAATACCAGTGCTGCACAGACCGGAACTCCGGTATATTATGCGTCCAATATCCACGCAGGTAAGGATTTCTATCTGGACAGCCTGAAGAATAACTACAATCTGACCTTCTCAGATGATTTCGCTTCTGTTATGGATGAGATCGAGAAGGAATATAAAGAGAAGAACAAAGTAGCAGATGCCAGCGATGTAAACGGCAGCAAGACCACCACATCTGCAGACAGTCTTCTGGTAAGAAACTGGCAGGATATCCTTGCAGTCTATGTATATCAGCAGAGCCAGGACGGAAAAACAGAATTTACCCTGGATTCTTCCTGCAAGAAAGACCTTGCGAAAATCTTTGCAGAGATGAACCCGATCGTAAGGGACAAGCAGGATATCACTCACGTTACATACGCTAATCGTAAAATCAACTACTATATTAAGAAAAATAAAATCGCAAAAAAGGATCGTACGATCCTTAAGAAATATGTGGAGACAGACTGCAAACTCCTCTGCGCGGTAGTAACAGCTGCCAACGGTTTTGTCCGCGAGAGTGTAGGGGATGATGTTTCCGAGGAAAGAGTAAATGTTATTTCCGCAGCCTATTCACTGGTTGGTAAAGTCGGTTACTTCTGGGGCGGCAAATCCACAGTGATCGGTGAAGATCCAGGCTGGGGAACCAGCGAGAAGGTATCAGCCGAGGGAAGCAAGAGCACCGGAACCATCCGCGCATACGGACTGGACTGCAGTGGTTTTGTCACCTGGGCAGTGATCAACGGATATCAGGATAAAGCAATGCAGGAAGCTGTAGGTGACGGAACTTCCGATCAGTGGGAGAAAGCAAACGTGGTAACTGAGGCAGATGCACAGCCCGGAGATCTGGTGTTCCAGAAAGGACCGGAAGCAGGAAGCGATAATCATGTAGGTATTCTCTGCGGTAAAACAGACGCAGGTGACTGGATCGCAGTACACTGCTCCTCCGGCAAGAATGGAGTAACAGTAGGCGAAGCATACAGTGCAAGCTTCCGTTACATCCGCCAGCCATCCTTCTACCCGACACAGGAACAGGTTCAGGAAATGCAGAGCAGCAGTACGGTAAGCACAACAACAGGTGATGCAGCAGCTTCCACAGGAACAGATATCTTTTCTGCAAATGTGACAGTAAGCAATACTCTGCAGGATGCGATGAAGTCAAATACTTCCGACTCAACAGGATTCACAACATTGGAATCCACTGAGAAGACTTCCATCCTTCCGGATAAGATTGATCTGTCAAAAGAGAAAGTCGCTGTATTTAAGGCAAAATAAAATGTATAAAAGAAGAGAAAGTCATACAAAAAAGTCTGGCTTTCCCTTCTTTTTTCGTGTATAAACTTTTTTATCTGTTAACTTAAACGGTTAAGTAAAACTGACGAATTTGCTTATTGGTCTGCGGAATATGCTTCAAAAACGAAAAAAATATTCAAAAATATGGAAACCCCTGGAGAGTACAAAAACCTGTGAGTAGATGGATATTTATATCATCAAAAGCATATTCGTTGAAGTAGGAATGGAACATAAAAGTTTATAATTTTTTATAAGTTTTCAGTAACGGTGTCATTAATCTATATGAAGGGATTTGAGAGAGATACGATCATGTATGAAAAAGGTCAGGAAGCTGAACGCAAAAATACAGAAAGGGAACGTCAGAGAGCGGATTTTGCTGAAAAAGAAAAAATAAAGGCCCCAAAAGAGACAACAGAAGCACTTAAAAGAGTAGCTGAACTGGAGAAGATTTTGCAATGTAAAACTACGGAGGGTAAATAAGATTATCTTAAGATAGCCACAGACTGGCACCCATCCAGCCTGCGGCTTTTTCACCCACTATTTTTGAGTTGACTTTTTGGCACATTGCGCATATACTAACAGTAGCTAAGGAATGTGGTGAGATTCCTTGAAGCAAAACAAAAACCCTCAGAGTGCCAGCTCTGGGGGCTTTCTTGCTCGTTACGGTGAGCTATTCCGTTTAGACTGTTGCTGTCTATCGTCTGCTGTCCAGCCATTTGCATATGTAGTAGCTAACTACGCCTGCTATAACAGAGACAAGAAATGTGGTGAGAATTTCTTCCATGGAGTCCACCTCTTTTCTGCTGGAGGTTCGACAGCTTTTTGAGTATAACATGTTTTAGAACAAATTGGAATAGTAAAACCTGGCATGAGTTAACTGATAGAGGCAGTTAGGGGAGAACCCTCTGCCGGGACTGGTATTAATACTGAACAGGTCTGGCGGGGTCGCACCCCTGTCGGGAAAATAAAGAAACAAAATATGTTTTAAAAGTCCTCTAAAGAAAGTATAAAAATCTAATCAGGTCACAGACTGGAATCCGCTCAGTCTGTGGCTTTTTAGTCATGAATAATTATGATTATAATTGACTTTAATCGCGTTTTTGTTATGTACGGTCAAGTTTAATCCTGTTTATAGATGACTTGCAATTGTATTTCTATTATTTTAAGTCAATCATAATTACAAATATAGTTGACTGCGATTGCACTTTTATTATATAAGGTCAAGCTGAAGCATGTTTATAAGGCAGTTGGAGTCAGAACCGGTTGGGAGCACGCCTCAAGGACTGTTTTTGAGGCGCTCCCTTTATGAAATTAAGAAATTAAGAAAAAATATTATTGTTGTACTGCATGATGAGTAAGTGGTATAATAATACAAGTTTATATTGCAGAAAAAAGCTGTTGTTCGTGAGAGGCTGGGAATAATGATTGAGTGGAAACAAATGACGATGCAGGAAGCAGAGAATAAAATGGAGGTGCTTCGGGAGATTTTTGATGTAGTTCGTCTCCTGAAAGGGAGTGATCTGCAGGCTGCCGGAATGGAACGTAAGCTTGCAGGAAGAGAAAATCTTTGCCAGTGTTATGCTTTCTGGAATAAAGATAAAAGATGTGAGAATTGCATTTCCCTTAAAGCACTGGAGGAGAAGAAACAGACATCCAAAATTGAATTCCTTGATTCTGATATGTATCAGGTATTTGTAAGGTATCTGGAGATTGATGATGAGCCCTATGTAATGGAAATGCTGAAAAAGCTGGACGAGAACACGCTGACAGATGAGGAAGGATATGAAAAACTGACGGAAAAGCTGACAGTATATAGCGAAAAGCTGTATAAGGATGTGCTGACAGGGGCGTATAACCGCAGATATTTTGAGGAAAAAGTCAAAAATATGTCTTTGAATGCCGGAGTTGCAGTTATCGATCTGGATGATTTCAAATTGTTCAATGACACTTATGGTCATGATGGAGGAGACCTGGTACTGACAACCGTAGTGAATGTAATTCGGCATTATATCCGTCGTACGGATATTCTGGTGCGCTATGGAGGAGATGAATTTCTGCTGATCCTGCCCGGAATTGAGAAGGGAGTCTTTTCACAGAAGCTCCGTATGATCCAAGAGAAGATCCATGCGACGCATATTCCGGGTTTTAATCGTCTGAAGCTTTCAGTGAGCATTGGTGGAGCTATGTTTACCCATGGCAGATTGGAGGAAGCACTCACCAAAGCAGACCGACTTATGTATATGGCCAAGGGACATAAAAATATAGTAGTGACCCGGTGGGAGCAGAAGCAAAATACAGACAAGATGGAAAAAAGGAACCTGCCCCAGCTTCTGGTTGTTGATGATTCTGAAATGAACCGAGAGATACTTAAGGAAATTCTGGGAAAAGAATACCGGATACTGGAGGCCTGTGACGGGGAAGAGGCTCTGAAGATGTTAGAGCAGTATGGAACTGAAATCTCATTGGTCCTGTTAGATATTATTATGCCCAAAATGGATGGATTTGAAGTACTCGCCTATATGAACAGAGATAAATGGATCGAGGATATACCGGTGATCATGATTTCCAGTGAAGGATCAGAGAGTTATATCCGCCGTGCCTACGAACTGGGGGCTTCAGATTATATAAGCAGACCATTTGATGCTAAGGTGGTATATCAGCGGGTTATCAATATGATCAAGCTTTATGCCAAGCAAAGGCGTCTGATCCATCTGGTAACAGATCAGATTTATGAGAAAGAGAAAAACAACCGTATGATGACCGGGATTCTCAGTCAGATTGTAGAGTTCCGAAATGGTGAAAGCAGGCTTCATGTGTTGCATATTAATATTCTTACTCAGCTTTTGCTAGAGAAATTGATGCGAAAATCAGAGAATTACGATCTTTCCTGGTCTCAGCAGCATATGATCGCCACAGCTTCCGCACTTCATGATATCGGTAAGATTGGAATTGACGAAAAAATTCTGAATAAACCCGGAAAGCTTACAAAGGAAGAATTTGAAGCCATGAAGCAGCACACGATCATAGGTGCCCGGATGCTTGACAGGCTGGAAATGTATCATGATGAAGAGATGATGAAATATGCCTATGAAATATGCCGCTGGCATCATGAACGTTATGATGGAAAAGGATATCCGGATGGCCTGAAGGGAGAAGAAATCCCTATATCTGCCCAGGTGGTATCACTGGCAGATGTGTATGATGCCCTGGTAAGTGACCGGGTATATAAGAAAGCATATTCTCATGAAAAGGCAATAGAGATGATCCTAAATGGAGAATGCGGAATGTTTAATCCTCTTCTTTTGGAATGTCTGGTGGAAATTCAGGATAAAGTACGCAAGGAACTTGATATTAAAGATGTGAATGAATGTCTGGAATATCTGGAAGAGAGAAACAGATAAAATCCCCCTGAAAAGAGCCTAAACTCAGCGATGAATGGGTGTACATTTCTGTAGATCTGAATGGATTAAAATGAGAAGACAGAGTGATCAAGTTGAACGTGTAGCCTGCGGCAGTGGGAAATCAATAAATTTCTATCAGATCAGAAGGATGCAGAGAATGTTGCGGCTTTGAAAATAATAAATGGTCATTACAGAGATCGATTCATGAAATGCAAAAATATTTTGTAAAAAATTTTCCTGAGTATCTTGACAGGGAATAAATAATCCTTTATAGTATAACACAGATTTGGTGTGTTACTGGACAGGCAGGCATTAACCGGTCATAAATGTTATTTTTTAATGTTTATGGGGGTTAGTGCCTTTTTTTGATGTATTTTATGTGGTAAAACGCGGAATAATCATATGTCAGAAGGTTTTAATCTCCCGGAAACAAGACGGTTTATTCGCACGAATAAGGAAAAGGAGACAAAAGAACATGAAAGACAAGATTTTTGGAGTTTTGCAGCGTGTGGGAAGATCCTTTATGCTTCCGATCGCAATTCTCCCTGTTGCAGGTTTGTTGCTTGGTATCGGCAGTTCCTTCACAAATGAAACAACTATCGCTACCTATGGATTGCAGAAGATCCTGGGAAGTGGAACATTACTTAATTCTCTTCTGATCATTATGAACAAGGTTGGAAGTGCTGTATTTGACAATCTGCCGCTGATCTTTGCGGTTGGTGTTGCCATTGGTATGGCAAAGAAAGAGAAAGAGGTTGCTGCTCTTTCTGCGCTGATTGCATATTTCGTTATGAATGTGGCTGTCAGTGCCATGCTTCTTATTAACAATGAAATCACAGCAGACGGTCAGATAGCAGCAGATGTACTGGAGGGAACCATTACTTCTGTATGCGGGATCCAGTCTCTGCAGATGGGTGTATTCGGCGGTATTATCGTAGGTCTTGGTGTTGCGGCACTTCATAACCGTTTCCACAAAATTGTGCTTCCGAATGCGCTGTCATTCTTTGGCGGCTCAAGATTTATACCGATCATTTCCACAATCGTATATATGTTTGTGGGAATCCTGATGTATTTTGTATGGCCGGTAGTTCAGAACGGTATTTATGCTCTGGGCGGTCTGGTAACAGGCAGTGGATATCTGGGAACTCTGATTTTTGGTATTATTAAACGAGCACTGATTCCCTTTGGGCTGCATCATGTATTTTATATGCCATTCTGGCAGACAGCAGTGGGCGGAACTATGGAAGTTGCAGGACAGGTGGTACAGGGCGGACAGAATATCTTCTTTGCACAGCTTGCTGATTCTGCAAATATAGCACATTTCAGTGCGGATGCAACCAGATATTTCTCTGGTGAGTTTATCTTTATGATTTTTGGTCTTCCGGGAGCAGCGTTGGCTATGTATCGCTGTGCAAAATCTGAGAAGAAAAAAGCAGCAGGCGGACTTCTTCTTTCCGCAGCGCTGGCATGTATGTTTACTGGTATCACTGAACCGCTGGAATTCTCATTCCTGTTTGTAGCTCCGGCATTGTTCGTAGTTCAGGTGATCCTGGCAGGTGCGGCTTATATGATCGCGCATATGCTGAATATTGCAGTAGGACTTACTTTCTCAGGCGGTTTCCTTGACCTGTTCCTCTTTGGTATCCTGCAGGGAAATGCAAAAACAAGCTGGCTGAGGATCATTCCGGTTGGTATTATTTACTTTATCCTGTATTATGTGATCTTTACATTTATGATCAGGAAATTTAATTTCAAGACTCCTGGACGTGAAGATGATGATACAGAGACAAAGCTTTATACAAAAGCTGATGTAAATGCAAGAAAAGAAGCCGGAAAGACAGCCGGTGCAGCTGCAGCGACCTCCGGTGATCCGGTAAGTGAACTGATCACCAGAGGTCTTGGCGGAAAGAAAAATATCGTAGATGTTGACTGTTGTGCGACCAGACTTCGTATCACAGTTGCAAAGCCTGAAAAAGTTCGTGATGAACTTCTGAAACAGACAGATTCCAGAGGAATCGTAAAAAAAGGACAGGGCGTACAGGTTATCTATGGACCTCATGTAACTGTTATCAAGGCGAAGCTGGAAGAATATCTGGAGACTGCTCCAAACGAATTCGCAGATGAGACCCCGGATAATGTACAGGTACAGGAAAATGCTGCAGCAGGAAATGCAGATGGACAGAACAGTGCAGAGGTTGAGGACAAAAATGCAGGTACAGCACAGACCTCAGCACCTGCAAAAGAAGAAAAAATCAGAAAAACAGCAATCATTTACAGTCCTGTAGACGGAATCGCAGCAGATCTTTCTACTGCACCGGATGAGGGATTTGCAGGAAAAATGATGGGTGACGGTGCAGTGGTGACACCAACAGAAGGTACTGTATATGCACCTGCAGACGGTGAAGTTGAGTTTATTTTTGATACAAAACATGCTATAGGTTTCCAGACAGATTCCGGTATCCCTATGCTTCTTCATATGGGAATCGACACTGTAAAACTGGAAGGAAAAGGCTTCGAAATCCTGGTAACAGAGGGTCAGAAAGTGAAAAAAGGTGATCCGATGATGAAACTGGATTTGGAGTTCTTAACTGCTAATGCTCCGTCTATCACTTCCCCTATCCTTGATACTGAACCGGAAGACAACCAGAGAATCAGACTTCTGGCAAACGGTGAGATCAAGGCCGGTGAACCGTTGTTTGCGGTGGAGACACTGGAATAATATTGTTATAATATAGAAATAACGAAGTTAAACATGTCAAAAAACAGTTGGATGATCAAAAGAGATGATATCTTGATTATCTGACTGTTTTTTTACGCACGTGAATTGAAAAGGATGACTTTTTTGCAGGAGGGATCTTGGAATCAAAAATGTAACAAATTTGTGTGACAGATAGGATTCTTATTCAAAATATGGTAAACTATAGCAGTCTTATGACCAAAGGGAAAATTATTATAATGGCAATAAATTTTTATAGAGGGGATTACGACAGAGATGTACAGAGTTAGCAAGGTATTAAATAATAATGGTGTTATAGCCATTGATATGGATGAAAATAAGGAGTATGTGATTCTTGGCAAGGGTGTTGGCTTTGGAAAAAAGGTCAGCCAGCGTTTTGATAAGCCGGAGGGATGCACTACATATCGTCTGGAACAGGAGACAGAGCGTGGATCTGCGAAGGAACTGGTAAAGGGAATAGAGCCGGAGTATCTGGAGATTGCAGATGCAATTCTGACAGAGTCACAGAAAGTGTTTGGAGATTCCATAGACAGAGGGATTCTTTTTCCACTTGCTGACCATATTTCTTTTGCAGTCGCAAGAATCCGCAGAAATGAGCAGATCAGCAATCCGCTGACAGAGGATATCAAGGTTCTTTTCTACAGTGAATTTAAAGTTGCGGAAACACTGAAAACAATTCTGAGAGAAAGACTTCAGATAGAGATTGATGATCATGAGGTTGGATATGTGGCATTGCATATTCATTCTGCAATTGGTGACGAGAAGGTATCTGTTGCCATGCAGACTGCGAGAGCAGTGAGAGAGTGTATAGATATGCTCGAGAAAGCAACAGGTAAGCCAATCGATGTACTGTCACTGTCCTATAATCGCCTGATGAACCATATGAAGTATATGGTAGCGCGTGCATCTACAGGAGAGAAGCTGAATCTGGACATGAATGAATATATGCTGGATCAGTATCCCCAGGCCTATAAGGTTGCCACTGACATCTGTAAAAACCTGGAAGAATGTATTGGACATAAGCTGGATGAAACAGAGACAGGATATCTGGCAATGCATATCCAGAGAGTGTATAAGGATGCGGTATGATCCGACAGTTTCTTTTAGATTATAGTAATTTCCAAGTAAATAGTAATGTATGATTTGACCGCGAGCGCAATTTTATTATTTTCGGTCAAGTTGAAACAGGTTTCAGGTTGACTGGAATTGCGCATATGCAGTATACGGTCAAGTTGAAGCAAGTTTTGGTTGACTGGAATTGCGCATATGCAGTATACGGTCAAGTCGAAACAAGTTTTTGGTTGACTGAGATTGCGCTTGTATTAAATGAAGTCAAGTTGAAACAAGTTTCAGGTTGACCGCAACAGCACTTGTATTAAAGGAAGTCAAGTCGAATCATATTTATAGTTGATCATGGTTATATTATTTACAATTTAAGCCAGGAATAGCCATATTTTTACTTGATCGTAAATGTCTTAATTGCTCGGACGTGAATTGCATCATATAAGGATAGAAACCAAAGAATAGAACGGTTATATTCAGACATTTGAGGTATACGCCTGATATGGATGCGCTGGAGACCTGGACTGCATCGACTTGTTGTTGAGATTGAATAGGATGATTCTATTAAAAGCAAAAATACACCAGTCTACGAGAGATTTTTTTCTCATAAACTGGTGTATTTGTCTTATGGGATTTAATTTTTCGACAATGTATCTTTGAATTGTGAATAATTACTATCTTCTGTAATTTTCTCTACGTATGCATCATAAGCAGCTTGTAAACTATCATATTTCGTACCCTTATCAGCAATTTTTTGATAACTCTCAGCATTATACTGATGATCTGCAATTACCTTGTATAGTGTTGTTATTTTATCTCCGGTTCGCTCGGCAGTTGTTGACTCGGAAACATAGTATTCATTATCTGCTCTGCAGATAATGACAGGAATTTTTGTCCCTGTCGGAAAGTTACTAACGTTTACAGAAGTCCAGAAAAGATAACGTCTATTCTTATTCTTTCCACTGTCCAGATATGCCCAGGTACCGTTTTTTAGCAGACTATCATTTTTTATTAATGTTGAAATCGCAGGAACCATTGTTGAGCTTGTAGCGTTAGAATCAAGTTCAAAATTATTGTTGTTATTCAATGTGCTTTTCAATAATTTTGAATCATTAAGTGGTCCCATCAAATTTTCATTCATATTAAAAGGATGTTTCTTTCCGCCACTTTCTTTTCCACCTGACCATTTAAATTTCACACTGTATCCCCAGTGCTACAGGGCAGGGCGGGCATGGGGAATCAAGTCCCATAAGTGCCTTATAGCATTTCACCTCCGGCTGGAGATTGGGGTACAGCTGTTTAGCAGTGTCGTTATAGCTTAGGATATTATAGTCTTTGTCTATGCTGTAATATCCGGAAGAGTGTGTGTTCATAGTTTTTACTTCTGGTGTTTAATACTTTAAAGTATACTCTTTTTACCCCAAAATAGCAATAAGCAGCCTCTTTTTCGTTCCCTGTAAAATATCTTTAAGTAAAGTATATACTTTACTTTATATTTTATAATATTCATGCTATAATGATTTTGTAAAGTCATTACTTTCATTTTTGTTAAATATTTTGAAATATTAAGTATAATATATAAATTTAATTAAAGGAGGTTTTTACTATGGAAATTGGAGGCTTTTTCCCCTATCAACCTGTTGACTCTGAGCCAAACAACTATGTGGAGCATACCTGCCCTGATCCCGGGGACACCGCTCATCTAATGTCCGGCCGTTGTGCCATTTATTACTGTCTGAGGGATCTGATGTTAACAGATCAAAAGCGTGTGGCATATCTGCCTTCCTATGACTGCGAAACAGTTCTGGGCTGCTTTGTAAAAGCAGGATATGAAATTCATTATTATGATTTTGACAAAAATCTTTCCCCTGTGTTTGAGGAAGAGATGATCCCGCAGATCAGTGTTCTCCTTGTCTGTGGATACTATGGTTATCCTACCTATGATGAGAACTTTGTCAAAAAATGTAAAGCCAGTGGCGTTTCTGTAATAGTGGATACTACCCATACAGCATTTTCTCCATTGCCGGCCTGTCCGGATTCTGACTATATTGCCGTCAGTCTCCGAAAATGGATGGGTGTTGCCTCCGGTGGTCTTGCCATCAAGCGAAAGGGCACCTTTGGCGTAAAACCTATTCCTATCAATAAAGAACAGTTTTCCCTTAGAGATCAGGCTCTTCAATCCCGAGAGACCTACGAGCATACAGGAAATGAGGACTATAATAAAGAAGGCAATGATGTTTTCTGGAAAGCGGAATTTATGCTTCGTGAAATTTTCGATATCCAGGAAGGGGATGAAGCTTCCCTTAAAACGATTCTTCATTATCCATTCCGGGATGCGATCCGTAAACGCCAGGAAAATTACCATTACCTTCTGGAACACCTGCCGGAACGCTCCGATATCCGCCCGGTATTTCCTTATCTTTCAGATGATATCTGTCCTATGTTTTTCCCTTTCTTTGTGGAAAACCGGGACGCCCTTATCAAGCATCTGGCAGACAGGCACATTCCGCCTAAAGTATACTGGCCTGTACCACCTTTTGTAAAGGTTGAAGACTATCCAGGAGCTCAATATATTTATTCCCATATCATGTCTGTCAGCTGTGATGAGCGCTTTAACACGGACGATATGCAGAAAATTGTAGAAGCCTTTGAAAACTATTAAAGATCTTAAAGCATTTTGAGAATATCCGTTTGATAAATCTAATCAGGCCACAGACTGGAAATCACCAGTCTATGGCTTCTTCATCTTCTCAGGTTGACATCCCATCTGTCGTTTGCTACACTAAAATCACATATCTGACAAAGGAATGGGAAGTATGAAGAAGAAAAAATTATAATCTATAAACCTGTTACTAATAATGGTAATCTTATGGAGAAAAAGTTGTTTGTCAATACTATCATAGCCGCATATAATGCACAGGCAGTTAATCCGGAATTGATGTTTGTAAAGCAGTCAGACAGAAATGCTGCACAGGAAAAGACTGTTTATTACACTCTTGACAATGTTAACTTCAATGAATCCCAGGAGCTTATTAAAAACAAACCACTTGAGTTCCATTTGAAGTGACAGATTCCAACCTGGTTGGTACTTCCTTTGCCGGAACAAACACAAAAGACCTGAAACTTCAATTGTACATAGAGTCTGATGACGGTACAAAAATTGAAGGAATTGGAGGAGAAAACACAAAGGTAAAAGAAATACATCTTCCGGTATATAAAGCTAGTGAAAAGCAGGCAGAATATGAAGATGGATATGTATATGTTAACAGTGGAAACGTATATGACTTTACCTTGAATGAACTACAAAACTATGAGAGTTATTTAAAAACAAGTGCAGGTTACAAGGGAAAGGTTACCCTGTATGCGAAAATTTCATGCAAGTACATTTACTACTGCACGGAAAAAGAAGCGCAATCCATTGCACAGATAAACATCTGTCAACGACAGCTCTTTGATCTGGATTGAGGTAAAAACTTTATAACCCCAAATTCTGAAAGCCTCAGACTGGTACAGTACAGCTACCCCGGTCCGGGGCTTTTGAAATGCGGAGATTATTGCCATGAGTATATTTGAGTATGACAAAGAGGAAGAAGAACAGAAACTTCAGGCAACTTATGAAAAGATTGGCGAAAAGCGAGGTGAAAAGCAAGGTGAATTAAAAAAGGCAAAAAGCATAGCCATTTCGCTTGCGCAGGAAGGAGAACCTGTAGAAAGAATAGCAAGAACCCTTGGTGAAACGGAAAAAACGATTAAAGAATGGCTGGCTGAAACGCATTAAAATTGGTTCCGCAGTATCATCAACTGAATGTTACTGTGGAACCTTTTTATATCTGTCTGCTATTTTAGCCGGGTAAGTCGGATTTTATCTGCGTATCCCTGACAGTTCGTCTTCTATCCACTTATCTGTGTTGAAGTTACTGTCAAAGAACCTGACAATCACGCCGTAAGGTTCTGTATCGCTGTTGAATGCGTTGGCTTCATCAGTGTCTACGTGCATTGCCAGGTGATAATTTCTGTGGACTCTGACTACTACATCTGCGTAGATAAGTGCGCGTCCGTAGCTTTTGGTCAGGACGAAGACTTCGTCATTGTCTTTGATATGCAGGGCAAGTGCTTCATCCGGAGTCATGTGGATGTGGCGTTTGGCTACGATGACCCCTTTGGGGATTTCGATATCACCGCATGGACCGGATAAAATACAGCCGGGAGTTCCTTCGATATCACCGGACTGGCGTATCACGCTTGGAATCCCCAGTTTTCTGGTGTCTGTAAGAGACATTTCTACCTGCGTGTCGCTGCGGAAAGGACCGAGAAGTGCCATGTTTTCGAAAGTACCTTTCGGTCCTTTGACAGTTACTCGTTCCCGGCACAGATATTGTCCGGGCTGGCTTAATTCTTTGATAAAATGTGGTTTGCTTCCTTCTCCGAATAATTTTTCAAAATCTTCCTGCGAGATATGCAGATGTCTGGCAGAAGTTTCTATAGGTATTTTGATGCTCATTTATTACAATACTCCCTCAATATGTTACTTGTATATGTCTGTCCGACATTCTGTTGTCTGATGGGATACAGAGCAGTTATACTTACTTTTTAGTGTATCTCTTTAATTGGAAATATGCAATGTTTATCTTGTAAGAAGGACAATTTTTATTATAAAATAGTGTTAACTTACTTTTATCGGTTTACAAGGAGAAGTGTTCTGGGCTATAATAAGATACATTAGAATAACAGTTACTGTTCACACACCACTATCCCGAGACATACAAGCCAAAATTCCATTGCCGCAGGCAATTCGGAATGAATTTTGGCTAAGTTACTGTGAACGGAGTGAACAGTAACGAATAACAATTCTAAATGTGACAAAACAGAATGAAATAGTAATGTAATATCAGACTTATAGAATAATAACCAAGAAGGATTATTGAATGAGCAAAAAGAGATTTTCCGGGCTGCGTCTGATTCTTATGGTGCCTGTGGTGGTGCTTTTGGCCGGTGGACTGATCATCGGCGGAAGAGCTTTGCAGGAACCGGGGGAAGTAAGGACTCTTAAGAGACAGGAGGTAGCGCAGACGGATGAAGGACATCAGGAGTATTATTTCGGCCTTCTTAATGAGAATGAACAGAGAGGCTACCGCGAGATCCTGGAGGGGATCAGAAGCTTTGAGGATAAATTTTATCTGTCTCTCTCAGGAGATAATGAGATAGACAGAGTGTATCATGCAGTGCTGAAGGATCATCCGGAGCTGTTCTGGGTACATAACCGGGAGAAAGTTTATAAGACGACTTATTCGGGCAGAGATTACTGTCAGTTTTCTCCGGGATATACTTATACAGAGGAGCAGAGACAGGAGATCACGCAGGCTATGGAGAATGCGTATCAGGAGGTGTTATCGCAGATTCCGGATGGTGCTGATGATTACACGAAGGTAATGACTGTTTATACTTATGTCATAGACAATACAGAATATGTGATCTCTGATGATGACCAGAGTATAGCAGGAGCTTTCTGGAAGAAACAGGCGGTATGTGCGGGCTATGCGGGAGCAGTGCAGTATCTGCTGGAGCGTCTGGATATCCCCTGTATTTATGTGGAGGGTGATGCTGCAAACAGTACCCAGGGACATGCCTGGAATATTGTAGAGCTGAACGGACAGTATTATTATGTGGATGCCACCAATGGGGACCAGCCGGACTTTCTGGAGGGTGATGCCACGCTGCTGGCAGAGCATAAGACAACAATCTATGATTATCTGTGTCCGTTCCCACAGGAGTACGAGGAGAATTATACGGCCTCTGATGAGTTTCCTGTTCCTGCGTGTACAGCGACTGACATGAATTTCTATGTGAGAAACGGCGCCTGTTTTGATACCTATGACTGGAGCAGTGTATATGACCTGTGCAGACTGCGCATTGACAGTGATGCTGCGGTGGTACGCTTTAAGTTTGGCAGCCAGGGGGCTTATGATGAGGCATATATGGATCTGATCGACAGTAATCATATCCAGGATATCGCAAAATATTATATGGAAGTCCATGGGCTGTCTCAGATTTCCTATCATTACGGCGTGATCGACAATATGAAGACCTTATACTTCATGTTCTGACGGGTTTAGCTCAGATGTGTCAGTTGATGATAAGGAACGCTATAAATATATAACTAAAAGGAGTGACTGAAAATTATGGTTAATATGACAGATATATTTGGAAATGCGCTGAGTATTGCCGGGAGTTTTATGGATTCAGATCTGGTGAACCGTTTTATGATGGTAATATTTGCAGTGATCCTTGTGTTTGGAGTGCTGAACTGTATTCTGGGATACAGGCTTCTGCGTTTCTGGATGATGCTGGGAGGTTTTCTGGTAGGCGGCGGTCTTGCGCTGGTGGTTGTACATACAATGGGAATACAGGAGAAATCAACAATGCTGATCGCAGCACTGGCGGCAGGAGTTGTGTTCGCAGTGATTGCATTTCTGATTTATAAGGCAGGTGTGTTTATCCTGGCAGCAGGTATCGGCTGGGCGGCCAGTATTTATTTCCTGCATCCTACCAGCTCCGCAGTATTTTTTGCATGTATTCTGATCGGCGTAGCTCTTGGTTCCATGGCGGTGAAATACTGCAGGGAAGTGCTGATCGTGGCTACAAGTTTGATCGGTGGTATTATGGCAGGGGTTTCCCTTGCACAGCTTGGAAATCTGGCAGATATTCCCTATGGACTGGGAATGAGTGTGGGATTTGCAGTTCTGGGTATGTTGATTCAGTTTGCTATCAACAAACCGGTTTCTGATGAAGAGGATGAAGAAACGGTTGATGAAGAAAGCACTGAGCAGATTTACAGGCGAAATCAGGACCTGAGACAAGACCAGAGTTTTAAGCAGTCTCAGGACAGAGACATGGAGGAATCAATATATGCCAGAGGACAGAAAGGACAGGCGAGAAAAAATGGCAAAAGAAGCTAAGACAAATGCAATGAGAATGCTGGACAGACAGAAAGTTAAATATGAGGCGTTCTCCTATGAATGTGATGAATTTATTGACGGGATCCACAGTGCGGATAAGATCGGTGCTCCCTATGACCAGTCTTTTAAGACTCTGGTAATGGAAGGAAAGAGCGGCGGTTATTTCGTTTTTGTAGTTCCGATTGAAAAGGAAGTTGACCGTAAGGCGGCTGCAAAGGCTGTCGGTGAGAAGACAGTGGACATGATCCATGTGAAGGATATCACAAAGATTACCGGATATGTGAGAGGCGGCTGCAGTCCGCTGGGAATGAAGAAACCTTATCCTGTTGTGTTTGATGCATCTGCAGGAGAATTTGAGGAGATTTATGTGAGTGGCGGTCGTATCGGACTGACACTGAAGGTTCCCCTTGCTGATCTGCTTAAGGTGACAGGCGGAAAGCTGGCGGATATTATCATGAAGACAGAATAAAATAACAGGGTACGGCTAAGCCGTACCCTGTATTTTATTCTTTAGTTATCGGAAGCGTCCTCTTCGTTGATCTCGAATACGTGACGTTTCTTAGCCATCTCATCACTTGCCAGATATTCATCGTAAGTAGTGATCTTGTCGATCATGGTTCCGTTTGGAAGGATTTCCATGATACGGTTGGCTGTTGTCTGTACGAACTGATGGTCATGTGAGGTGAAAAGGATAACACCCGGGAATTTGATCAGACCGTTGTTCAGTGCTGTGATGCTCTCCATATCGAGGTGGTTGGTTGGCTCATCCAGGATCAGGATATTTGCACCGGAGATCATCATCTTGGAAAGAAGACAGCGGACTTTCTCACCACCGGAAAGAACGCGTACACGTTTGATGCCGTCTTCACCGGGGAAGAGCATACGTCCGAGGAATCCACGAACATAAGTAGCATCCTTTATCTCGGAATACTGTGTCAGCCAGTCTGTAATAGTAAGGTCATTATCGAACTCTGCAGTGTTGTCCTTAGGGAAATATGCCTGGGAAGTGGTAACACCCCATTTATAATTTCCTTCATCCGGTTCCATTTCACCAACTAAGATCTTGAACAGAGTAGTGATTGCCTGTTCGTTGGCACCGACGAAAGCTACCTTGTCATCATGTCCGAGTGTGAAAGAAATGTTATCCAGAACTTTTACACCGTCGATGGTCTTGGAAAGGTTCTCCACCATAAGGACTTCGTTACCGATCTCGCGGTTTGGACGGAAGTCGATGTATGGGTATTTACGGCTGGACGGACGCATATCGTCAAGCTGGATCTTTTCCAGGGCACGTTTACGGGAAGTCGCCTGTTTGGACTTGGAAGCGTTGGCACTGAATCGGGAAATAAATTCCTGAAGTTCTTTGATCTTTTCTTCTTTCTTCTTGTTGGCTTCCTTCATCTGTTTGATGAGGAGCTGGCTGGACTCAAACCAGAAGTCATAGTTTCCGGCATAGAGCTGAATCTTGCCGTAGTCGATGTCTGCTGTATGAGTACATACTTTATTTAAGAAGTAACGGTCATGGGATACAACGATGACAGTGTTGTCAAAGTTGATCAGGAAT